>Ga0210409_10000083_pt1 | contig 211471 bp, 180 predicted proteins | sample IncBWH17MmetaG_FD_161649 | JGI IMG/M metagenome (GOLD analysis project Ga0210409, IMG submission 161649) | Forest soil microbial communities from Barre Woods Harvard Forest LTER site, Petersham, Massachusetts, United States - Inc-BW-H-17-M | ecosystem: Environmental > Terrestrial > Soil >... | reverse complement strand
ACCACAGGTTGTGTGAGCAGGGATTGGGGGGAAAGAAACACTGATCGTCAACAAACGTGCATCCTGCAGGAGCTTTTTGTTTGCAGTACGCCAGTGCGGCTGTCGGAGTGTTGCAAATTGACATCGGCAAACAAAAGTACTGCGAGGGGCATGTACCTGCCATTGAGTCGCTGGGAGACAGGAGCCCCAAGGCTATGGCGCCGCTTCCTATGACCGTCAAAGCGGCGAGTTGCATCTTTCTGCTCAGGTCTTCTACTTTCATACGTTTGAACTCCAGAGCTGACAATTATTTAGTGAAGCAATCTGGCACGGTGCTGTACAGCGACCATCTGCGACCACTCTTTACGATCCACGATTTCATGTTTCAATCTCCTCAGTTGTGATCACTCTGATCCCCAGCCTTTGATATCGAACGTGGGGGACCACTTTGTTCCGAAGCGCCACCTAGGGTGTCGAACTTTCTTGCGACATGCATTCGCCACCACCGACGGTAGAGCGCCCTCAGGGCAGATCTCTTTGTGGAAATCAAAATGAACAACGTACCTCTTCGCGGCAATGGGCCCTCAATCGCTGCGCTCCTTCGCGGCACCGCTGGCAATTAGCCTGAGCTGGCGCCAGCGAGCGTATCGCTCCGCTTTCGCTGGACTCGGGTCTTCCTCGCCTTTGAGCCAGAAGCAATACCAGTCAACCGTTGTCTGCTGCGAAATCATGCGCTGCCAGGGTTTCACCAGCACGTGTTCGCCCGCGGGATAGAAGTCGAGCAGCTCGACCGGTTTTTTCAGCCACTTCAATCCCGCGTAGATCTCCCATTCCCCGAGCGGGGACAGAATCGCCTCGAGGAGCACGGCAGCCGCAACTTTGTCGAGATTGAAGGCCGGAGCCGCCTTAGCCCAACCAGCGAGAGACTCACCGTACGGAGGCCCCCCGCCGTTTATCTTTTCACAGGGAGCCACGTCATTCGGATCGCCGGTGTCGTCGAAGAGCACGCAATCGAGGTAACTGAAACTGCCGCCATCGGACACGACGGCCGCCCCGAACTCATACCTGGAGTGCGTGAGCGTGTACAAGACGTGGTAGACGGTGCGGCTGAACCCGGTAAGGCCAACCCTGCGACGATCGATCAAGCCTCGATGATCCAGTTCATCGATCGCAGCCTCATAGGCGGCCACTTCGTGGAGTGCTTCCTGTGAGGTATTTAGCGTGGCTGTGGCCTCTTTATAGGAGTCTTTGGCGTCTGGGTCGCCCATGTCGATTTGCAAGACGACGAAACCTTTGGTGGCGAGCGGCTGAGCGGCATAGCCGGTGCTGTACGGACCGTCGATCCAGAAGCGCTCGCGGCTATACCCATGAGTCTGAATCACCAATGGATATCTCTCGGTCGCCGAGTAATTGGGAGGGAGATAGAGCGATCCGGCAACAGCATGGCCATCCTTGGCCTTCCACTTGAACACCTCAACGCGACCAAAGTTGAGACGTGCAAACTGAGGATTCAGATCGAGGAGGAGATTTTTCTTACCGGTTCTGACATCCGTTGCGACCAATCTCGGCGGTGAATTCAAGTCTTCGTCAAGTGTGACGCGCAATCGCTCCGCTGCCACATCGGTCTCCGAACGAAGCTCCCGGATCTTCCACTTGCCTCGGTCGCTACGAAACTCTATTTGAGGACCGTCTGTAGACTCGAGCGGTCGCGTCACGATTCGATCGGCAGTCGGGGCGAATGAGATGTAGCGAGCTGCAAGAGGCGTGGGGTGCACGGCAACTTCAACGATTTTTCTTGAAGGCAGCATCACCTCGGCAACATAGACGCTCTCGCGCCTCCTATTCCGCTCCGCCGGGTCGGCGATCTCCAGAGGGAGAAGAGCATTTATGAGCAGGACCGAGTTGCGGTGTGTCCATGCAGCGAGACTTAGACGTCTGGGATCGAGGGAAAGAAGCGGCGCATCGATCACGGGTTTGATAGTCTCATTGGCGAGATCGATGACGAGATACTCGCGCGGACAATCCCCCGCCTTGCCGGGTGTGCAGGGCGTGGTTACGCTCCCAGACACAACGTCCGGTTTGTATTCCGCCCAAGCCTTCGGAGGATCATTCACCCAGCCTGCAACAAGAGCGTAGCGGCCATTCGGTGAGAGTTTCACCTCGGCGTCCACCCACGTGTCAAGATCGAGAGTTCCGCCGATTTGCCTGGCCGCCTTCATCACGGCGGTCTTAACAAAGATCTGCATCCGGGTATCAAAATTAGAGTACCGACCCGAATAGATCTCGACCCAATTTTGGGAAGTGACTGTAAACCCGTGCTGAAGCATCTCTTCTGACAGGGCTGCGGGCAGCTGCGGGGGAGCTAAATAGACAACTTGATCTCCTGCGTCGCTGATTGCATAAGTAACGATGGGCGTCGGCTGGCTGGTCAGCCGCTCTATCTGCTTCGTCCGGGAACTCACCTTGTAAACTTGCGGCGTTTCCCCCGGCTGCTCCCCGAGGAACACGATGGTGTCGTTGTCCGGCAACCAACGCACGCCGTCGATTGCCGCCCGATTTGAAGAAGATGCGAAAGTGGCAATAGGCTCAACAGTCGGGGATTTGAATGCGTCGACAGTTTGGAATAGGAGCAAGGAATACTCGACAGTGCCGTTCTTGAGGTTCCCCTTTTTCGTCACGAAGGCGAATTTGCTTCGATCGGGTGAGAACTCCACGACACCATCATGGGACCGGTAGTTATCAGGAGCGCGGCTGTAGCCAAGTTGCGTCATCTCGATCGCATCGGCAACGGTCACCGGTCGGCGGTCCTCGAGCTGCGCACTGCGTGACGCAGGCATTAACATCAGCAGCGCGATCCCAACGATCGCCGCCAGGGAGCTTAAGAAGTTACGCCGCATCGTGAGAGTCTCCGCGGTGACCCACGGGATCAAAACCGCACACCCATGTCGAGGTGCAGGAACCGCCCGCGGATATCGTATGCTTGGATGTCATAGGAGAAGGGCGTGTATGAGAACGGCGGTGTCCTGTTGAAGAGATTGACCGCTCCGAGGGCGATGTAGGCGTGGGCCAGCCACGGGTTGGTGCTCGCGTGCGCCTGACCCACCTCATAGCGCGCATTGAAATCACAGACCCAGGAGTTGCCGATCTCATTGGTGTTCGGCACGAATAACTGATAGTCGAGATATGGACCGATGTAGCGGCCGTCGATGTTCATAGAGAGCGGCCCCAGCTTCCACGCCAGCGCCGCCGTGCCCTTCCAGCGCACTGCCCAGCCCACTCCTCCGCCGTAGGCAGAGGTCGTTGCCATGCCGAGCGCATCCATGAGAGGCGTGCCCGGCAGCAGAGCGGTTTGCCACTTATAGATGTTGGCGACCGCCACTGAGGGCGTGAACTGGCCGACACGGGTATCAATCGCGTAGCCGATATCTGCATCGAAGCCGGCAACGCGCAAATCACCGTAGTTGTAGAAGGTATTGTTGATCTGCGTGATCACGCCCAGGTACCCCAGTTGCAGATCCTGAGGCGTGGGGGGCGCACGGATGACGGCGCCGGGGAAGAGGTTCGGATAAGCAAGGAGAGTCGAATCTAGTTCGCCACTAATGTAGTTTGAGATCTTGAGATCGTACCAAGTGAGCGAGGTATGCAGCCCCGGCAGCGCCTGGCTTGAATACTCGAGCCCCAACGTAAACGAGTCACCGGTCTCCGGCTTCAGGTTGAAGTTGGGCCCGAACACCTGTGTAACTGGGTAGAGAACGAGTTGGTTCCCGCGAAAGGGATCGGGCTCGAAGAGAGGCTGAACGATAGTAGTTTGGGGCCCCGAGATCTCATTCAGGTGCGGAGCCTGATAGGACTGCCCATAGCCGCCCCTTAACGAGAGCGTTTCGGTCGCGCGCCATAGCAATCCGCTTTGCCACGTGGCCTTGCCGCCATAATCATTGGAGTGGTCATAGCGGCCCGCCAGGGTCAGCGCCAAACGCTCGCTAACCTGCGAACCCTCACGCCTGGCGAGAAACGGAATACGCGCTTCGCTGAACGCCGCATAGGTGTTGCGGTGCAGACGAAGCGGCGGGGTTCCGAAGGTACCGGTGACACTTCCGTATTGCATTTCCTGGCTATACTCGCCGCCGATCACCGTTTGTAGTGCGCCCGCCGGAAGCTGCAACAGGGGGCCGCGCAAGAGGCCCTGGCCGTCCACAATTCGGTCGTCCAGGAGGGTATTGGCTGTATCCAGAAATGAGCTCAAGAGTTGAGGCGTTCCGGGTGCACCGCTGGTGAAGGGATTCAATGCGGTGGCCGGGTCGGAAGAAGCGAGCGCATTGGCTACCCCTTGAAAATCTGGCCCCACGTTCAGGTCATGGAAGTGATCTTCGGAAAGATGGGCGGTCGCTTCGTAATGCCAGTCCGATGAGAACGAACCCTGCACGCCGATCAACGGCCGGATCAAAGACGTGGATTGGACTTCACGTTGTCCTGCGCCGGGATAGGCGAAACTCACATTCACCGCCTCACCAAACGGGTTGTAGGGATTGTTGGCTGCGACCGTCCCGCCAAAAGACGCGCTCGCATATACCTGCGAACCGATTTGATCGCGCACATACTTGTTCGAGAACAATACGTCGGTAAAGAGATCGACAGATTCCGTGACGTCGTAGTGCGCCGAGAGCAGCGCGCCCTCACGCCGCGATTGAGGAGTAATGTCAGCGTAACGCTCTGCGTTGCAGAGGTTCTGTTTTCCCGCGGTTGCCACAAACTGCTGAATGGTCGGGACCCCGGTAATCCCGGCCGGAATTGCCGCCTCCGGTGAGGACAGACCGGGAAGATTGCTGCCATCGACCGAATACACGGTACCCGGCGCACAGTTGGTACTGGCAACAAGTGATGCCACTGATGCAGGAAGGTTTGCCGGAACGCCGGTCAACGACGTGGGCTCGCGCTGCTCCCCCAACAGCGCACCGATATGCTGGTAGCTCCCGATTAGTGAGACGGAGCCGTGCTCCCAGCTCTTGCCCCAGGCCAAGTTCACGCTGGGGTTATTGACGCCGTTCGCATGGTCCAGGGTGGCGTTCGCTTCAAAGCCGTCAAAGTTCTTGCGCAGGATAAAATTGACCGCCCCGCCGAGCGCATCCGCACCGTAGATCGCCGAGGCGCCCACCGGCAATATTTCAATGCGCTCGATCGCCGCAAGCGGAATGTTGCTGACGTCGAAGAAGCCCGTAGTATTGGTCTCGAGCCGCCGCCCATCGAGCAAGGTGAGCGTGGTCCCGAGGGGGAGCCCGTGGAGCTGGACTGCCTGCACTCCGGGGTACCCCATTATTAGGGGTGGCGTAAAATTCGACACGTCCGGCAGTGTGTTCAGGAACTCTCCGGTCGTGATCTGTCCGCTGTTCTCGATGTCCTCGCGCGCGTAACTGCGTACGGGCTGCACCTGCTGTGCCGCGGTCGTCGGAATACGCGAGCCAGTGACGACGATTTCTTCGAGTATGGGTTTCTTCTTAGGAGGCTGTTCGCCTTGCTTTTCTACGGTAGAAGGGCTCGTAGTTTGTCCTTGATCCACTTGAGCCACGCGAAAGCCGGAGGAAGTGCTCTTCTTCCCCTCCTTGCCGCCATTTGCGGTTGTATCAGAGGGATTGCCCGACGGGGTTGCGGAGGCACCCGACGAACTTTGGCCAGGAGCTGCGATCACCATCGCCCCCGTGGTCGCATCGGTGGAGAGGTGGAGCTTGGTGCCTTCGAGGAGTTTGGTGACGGCCTCATGTGCCGTGAAATTGCCGCTGACGCCATGCGTGCGCAGACCCTTGAGCTGCGATGCTTGGTAAACGAATTCGACATCCGCCTGCTTGGCGAGGGACTCAAGCCCCTGGACCAGGTCCCCCGCGGGGACGTTGACAGGCCTCGGCGAATCCGCCACCGCGTGGGCCACGAAGGAGATGGAGCAAGCAAACGCGATGATCAGGGACTTCAGCATGAGGTCCTTAAGCACGTCACGCCCCCAGTAATGCGGCTCTCGTGTTTTGGCCGCTGTGGTACCGGGACGAGGGAGGCGCGCAAATCCCCTACTCTCTGAGACGAATGTTTCAGTTGTGCGTCGCTCGCTTTGCTGCGCTCCTGGAATAATCTCCGGCCTGCCCCACGGTGCTGGCGGTCAGCACTCCTTACAACGGGAACCGGGTTAGCGCCGGCTCAGGACGATCTGATCGCCAGTGGTCTGAGCGCGGATGGCAAAACCGTCTTCGAGGAGCCGCACGAACGCTTCAAAGTTGGTGGATCGGAACCTGCCGCTCACCTTGATCGACGCTACGGCGGAGTCGTCGATCTTGATCTTGCGCACGTTGTAGCGGTTGAATTCTGCGACAGCTTCCGCGAGAGGCACGTCGTGAAAGATTAGGTACCCGTTGCGCCAACTCAGGTCCTCTTCGACCTCGGGGAGAGGCTTCTCCTGCACAAGCACGCTGTCGCCCTGCGCCCTCGCGACGCTTCCGGCAGACAGCACGACGCCCTCGCCGGCGAGGCTTTCGCCGCCCGTCGCCTGGCTCTCGCCCTCAGGGAGGCGCGGCGTACCCGCCTTGCTCGCTCCGGCGCCGAATAAGTGAACGGAGTGGGCAGCCCTTGACGCTGTAGCGTCCTCAATTCGAACGGTGCCCTCCGAAACCACCACGCGGACCTCGTCCCCCTCCCTTTCTACCGAGAACTTGGTGCCCACGGCAACAACGCGCTTCCTCCCGGCACTCACGATAAACGGCCGGTGGGGGTCCTTGGCGACCTCGAAGAAGGCTTCGCCGCGGTCGAGCTGAATGGCGCGTTCCGTTTCGGTGAGCGCGACCTGGATCTTAGTATTCGTGTTCAAAGTGACGTTCGACCCATCTGACATCGGAACCGATTCGGTACCTCCTACGGGCGTTTGGTACGTGGGTCCCGCGGGCCAGAAGTACCACGTGGTGCCAACGATGAGGCCTAAGACGAGGGTTGCGGCGGCCAACGTGCGGTAGAGTCCCACGCGCTGACGAGCAGGAGTCGCGCCCGGCGCAGGGGCACCGTCCGTCACAGGCTCCATTCCCGTCTGACGCTCATCAAAAAACGGGCTGAATTGCCAGTCATCCGGTGAGGGAACGGAGCCCTTTGCGGTGCCAGCTCTGAAGGCCTTGAGCCGCCGCGTTTGTTGCCAGGCGGCTTCTAAACGCACGAAAGCGACAGTATTCGCAGTCGATGATTCCAACCACTCGTTGAGAGCTTGCTGGTCGCTCTCACTCCAGTTGGGAGCGTCCTTCTTAAGCAGCCACCGGGCTGCCTGCTCTTCAGTCTGACTGCTCTTGTCCATGCTCAGACTCGTTCGCGATCACCGACCGAGGCCCCGCTTGTTCGTCGGGGCCAAAGAGCGCGTCAGCGACCAGCCGCATACCTTTCACCAAGTGGCACTCAACCGTCTTCACACTGATGCCGAGCCGCTTGGCGACTTCTTTCTGCGACATTTCATCCACTCGACGCAGCCACACCACCTCGCGACACCTGGGAGGCAAGAGACGAAACGCGTGTGCGACACGTTTGAGTTCTTGCCGACCATCTAGTCGACGCTCCGGCGAAACCTCGTCTACCAAGACGTTCAAGACGTCCAAATCCCCGGCTGCCTCGATAGAGACGACCCGGGCGTGCCTCGCACGGTCGCTGATGAGATGACGGGCCGTCGTGAAGAGAAATGACTTAGGGTACGTCGGGCGAACCTTCCTGGCAGCTTCGTAGACCCGAACGTAAATCTCTTGTCTCAAATCCGGGACCTCGTCCCGGTTCGGCCACGTCCGCGCGAGGTATCGGACGAGCGCGCCTTCGTGCGCGAGAACCTCGCGCACGAACCAAGCGTTGAGGGGCTCATCCATTTCAGCGAGATTACAGCCGTCCCCGCATGAAGATAAGGAGGGCGCGCCCAGGGAAGCAGTTTCGTGCCGCGAGATCAGGGATTTTGCGGGTTCGTTCGTCTCGGTGCGGTTCGGCTGCCCGCGTCCAAAACTGCACGTTGCCTCCGATCTTCCAGAGGTCCCTAACCCACATTCCGTTCGCAGGGACTAGGCCTTCTCCTTCGTCCCGGTTTTTTTGGGGGGGGGCCAGAGTGCCGGGGGGCTTGTGCGCCCGTAGGGTCGGAATCGCAGGTCACGTCCAGGTCTCTGAGTTGGCAGCGGCTTGCCACGCTGCGGAACCCGTGCCCCGTCTGTTCGTCGCTGGCGTAGCCCAGGCGCCGAAGGGCAGCGTTGATGGTGTTATTCGACATGGGGCGCTCGCGTGTACGAAGGGATGGAAAGAGATAGCGCCCTCCGCTGGCGAGCGGCTGGAGGCTAGCGACACAGGGGCCCCGCGACGGGCTCAGGTGTCGGGGGACACCGGGCCGATGCGGATCGTCGCAGCGCTCCGCGGGAGCGGACTTGCGTCTTATGGCAAGTCGCATTTCCTAGCGGGAGCTCACCTCGGCAGAGTCGACGCCGTCCACAGGACGCCTCATCTGTGAGGCCCTTCACAGAGCCTCACGCCGAGGTCTGGTGGGATATTCCTTGCTTTATCGGTCTGTTACCGCGATTGCTTCCCGAACGCCTTACGCGGTACTCCTGGGCCCCACCGACCGGCCAACGGACTGGCCGGTGGGGTCATTTTCTACGCGACGCGATGATTAGGACGAAAAGGATGTAGCTGAGCGCGACGGACGCGACATGGACAACCTCGTCTCGGTGCTTCTACGACCCGATGAACGGGCGCACGCCGCTACTGTAATCAGGAGCAGTGAGCCGGGTTCCTTCGCGCATTCGACAGACCGCCCCCATGAATAGCGGCCCCGACTTTCGCTTGCTGTTCGAGGAATCGCCGGACGTTCTGCTTGTGCTGTTGCCGGATGCGCCCCGGTACACCATGGTCGCGGCGACCGGTGCCCGCTGGCGCGCGACTCACACGACGCCCGACACACTCGGGCGCGGCCTCTTCGAAGTATTTCCCGACAATCCCGCCGATCCGACCGCAACGGGCACGAGCAACCTGCGTGCTTCGCTCGAGCGCGTCCTGAAGACGCGCCAGCCGGACACCATGCCGGTGCAGAAGTACGACATCCGCGGCCCCGACGGCCGCTTCGAGGCGCGGTACTGGAGCCCGAAGAATCTGCCGATTCTCTCCCCTACGGGCAAGGTGAAGTACATCCTGCACCGGGTCGAAGATGTCACGGACCTGGTGCGTGCCAGCGAGCGCGGCGAGGAGCTCCGTGGTCGACAGAGCGCGATGGAGAGCGAGGTAATCCAGCGCAGCCGCGAGCTGGCGGAGGCGCTGCGCGAGGTACGGGAGGCGAATGCCAAGCTCGCCGAGCTCGACATCGCCAAGACTGCCTTCTTCAGCAACATCAGTCACGAGTTCCGTACTCCCCTCACGTTGATGCTGGGCTCACTGGAGGACGAGCTAGCGGAACGCGAACACCCGGCGTCCCCTGCCCGCCGCGAGCGCCTCGAAGCGGCTCACCGCAACGCCCTGCGCTTGCTCAACCTGGTCAATGCATTGCTCGACTTCGCGCGCATCGAGGCCGGGCGCATGAAGGCGCATTACCAGCCGACGAACTTGAGCGAGCTAACTGCCGAGCTGGCCAGCAGCTTCGATTCGGCGACCGAGCGCGCCCGGCTCACGCTCACCATCGACTGCCCGCTTCTGCCGCAAACCGTGTACGTCGACCGCGAGATGTGGGAGAAGATCGTACTGAACCTCATTTCGAACGCCTTCAAGCACACCCTCGAGGGCGGCATCGTGGTGCGCCTCGAATGGGTCGATGGAGGCGCGCAGCTCACCGTGGCCGATAGCGGCGTCGGGATAGCGGCCGAGGAGATTCCGCGGCTATTCGAGCGGTTCCACCGCGTCAAAGGTGCGCCGTCCCGCGCACACGAGGGCAGCGGCATCGGTTTGTCGCTGGTGCGAGAGCTGGTGCAACTGCACTCGGGAGCCATTCGGGTCGAGAGCGAGCTCGGCAAAGGCAGCCGCTTCATCGTCACCCTCAGGGCTGGCGCGGCGCATCTGCCCGCCGACCAGATTGCCACGAGCAGCCCCGACAACGCCGCGGGATCGCGCACTGCCGCAGCGCATGGACAGCAGGCCCTCTCATGGGTGTCCCACGGGTCAGACACCACCATCATGGAGGCCTTGCCTGAGCACCTCGGCCCGCGCCCACGGATCCTGCTGGCAGATGACAATGTAGACATGCGGCGCTATATCGCGCGCCTCCTGCGCCGCGTGTATGACGTGGAAGTGGTTTCCGACGGCGAAGCGGCGCTCGCGACCGCCTGCGCCAGCCCGCCGGATCTCGTGTTGTCGGACGTGATGATGCCCAAGCTCGACGGCTTTGGCCTCCTCAAGGCACTGCGCGCCAACGAGCGCACGCGCCAGCTGCCGGTCATTCTCGTGTCGGCGCGCGCCGGTGACGAGGCGGCGGTCGAAGGCTTGGATGCCGGCGCCGACGATTACCTGGTCAAGCCCTTCTCCGCCCGCGAGCTCCTCGCCCGCGTACGCGCGCACCTTGAACTGGCACGGCAGCGGCGCGAGCTCGAGCACGAGCTCGAACAGCGGGTCGAGGCGCGCACCGCGGATGTCGCGCGCCTCACCCGGGTGCTACACATGCTCTCAGGAATCAACACGGCACTGGTGCGAATCCAGGACCGCAACGAAGTCATGGCCGAGGCCTGCCGGCTGGCGCACGGTGTCGGCGGTTATGCGCTCTCAATGGTGGCGCTGATCGACCCAGTCACGCGCATGGCGCGGCCCGTCGGTTGGGCGGGCTGGGACTTTCTGCCTCATCCGGAAAGGGATTTTCCGGTCGCGGACCGCGAAAGCGCTGACTCCAGTCTCATGGGTCGGGTCATGCGCACCGGCGAGGCAATACTCTGCGAAGACATTGGCCACTTCCCCTACGTCATTGATGGAAGGGACAAGTTCATTGCCGCGGGCGTTCACTCCCTCGCATGCCTGCCGCTCAAGGTCGACAACACGCCGGTCGGTGCCTTTCTCTTTGGCACCTGCAAGAGCGATGTCATCAGTCAGGATGAGATGCTGCTCCTGGAGGAAGTGGCAGCCAACCTCTCCTTCGCGCTTCAGTACCTCGACAGGCAGGATGCGGTCCAATTCCTCTCGTACTTCGAGCCACTCACGGGCCTCGCCAAGCGCGCGCTCTTCTGCGAGCGGCTCAACAGCCTTCTCACCCGCGGAGCCGAACGCCTGCCGCGCTTGGCAGTGACAGTTTTCGATGTCACACATCTCGCAGTCATAAACGATTCCTTCGGTCGCCATAGTGGCGATCGACTGCTGCAATGCGTGGCGGATCGGCTGAAGGCACATTTCCGAGATACCGAGCAGCTGGGCCACCTCGGCGGCGGAACCTTCGTGTGCGTGAACGCACAGCACGAGCGCGGTGCGGCTCAAGGCGACGGCCCGCACGAGGACATCACGCGTCTCTTCGCGCAGAGTTTCAATGTCGACGGTCGCGAAATACGCGCCGAGGTGAAGTGCGGTGTAGCCTGCTACCCAGACGACGGCCGCGAGCCTAACGAGCTGGTGCAGAATGCCGAGGCCGCCCTTAAAGCGGCAAGAGCCTCAGGCGAGCGATATCTGCATCATCGGATCGAGATGAAGTCGGAGCTCGCGCGGCGCGTCGGCATGGAGCAGCGGCTGCGCAGTGCGCTCGATGACGGTCAGTTCCGACTGCACTACCAGCCGAAGGTCAACCTGCGTACCGGCAGAGTCACGAGCGCCGAAGCGCTGCTGCGCTGGCTGGACCCCGAAGAAGGCTTGATCGCGCCCGGTGAGTTTCTGCCGCTGCTCGAATCGGGCGGTCTGATGCCGGCAACCAGCGCTTGGGTCGTGCGCCAGGCGGCCGCCGACTGTCGCGATTGGCGTAGCAGAGGGCTGTCGCCGATCCGAGTGGCGGTGAACATCTCCCCGCCAGAGCTACGGCGCAGGAACATCGCTCGCGAGATACTGGAGGTCCTAGGTGATCTGGCCGGCGACTCGGATTGGGGACTCGACGTCGAGATCACCGAGGGCGCGCTGTCGGGCGATTCATCCTCGTGCGTCCACGCGTTGCGGCTGCTGCGCGCCGCGGGCCTGGCCATTGCGATCGATGACTTCGGCACCGGCTTTTCCTCGCTCGGGCGCCTGTCCGAGTTGCCGATCGACACCCTTAAGATCGACCGCGCGTTCACGAGCCGCCTCCCGTCAGACAGCAATAGCTGCACACTCGTGTCCACGATTATCGCGATGGCTCACGCCTTCGGCATGACAACCGTCGCCGAGGGCGTCGAGACACAGGCGCAGCTCGAGCACCTCTTGCGGGAAGACTGCGACGAATCGCAGGGCTATCTGCATGCCCGCCCGCTGCCGAAATCGGAGTTCGAGGCCTGGCTCCGCCAGAAAGGCGCCGGAACCGACGGCGGCGCGATCGATGCCCGTCGCGCGCCCGCCTGAAGGCGCCATGCCCGTGGGCGGACACACGACAGTAATTCAACGCGTCCTCGAGCGACGCGCTCAAAAGCCCCCTACGCCTGAGGAGGGCACGACAGCCACCGTCGCCGTCATGGTGCGTGTGCTGCCGCCTCCGAAAGGGTATCTCGTCTTTGAGAACGCGAGACTTGGCCAGCACACCGAGCGGCGCATTGCGCCCGATTTGCTGGACTTTGAATCCATCGCCGACGAAATGGAGGCGGTGCATCGCTTCGGCGGAGAATTTCGTCCCGTGGTGCTCACTGATAACCCGGAACTCGTGCGCAAATTGCGTGCCCGGCAGGGCTCGCGGGCTCCCTACGTCCTGTACGTGTCGGAAATCGGGGATCCGCTTGAGCGCGAAGCGGGGGTCCTTGCCGGTGCTGATGATTGCGTGGAACGGAGCGTGACCGACAGTGAGTTCAATGCGCGGGTACGGGGTGCACGGCGCATCGCGGAGCTCGAGGCCGTGCTTCGAATCACACTGGGTGAGAATCGCAAGCTCTCGGCGACTGATGATCTGACGCGGGTCGCGAGCCGACGCTTCTTCGGCAAGCATTTCCCACGCGAAGTCGAGCGCGCGGCGCGCTATGGTCGGGCGTTGTCGCTCATCCTGTGCGACATCGATTACTTCAAGAACGTCAATGAGTCCGTCGGACACCCGGGAGGGGATGACATCCTGAGACAGTTTGGGCCGCGCCTGCAGAAGGTGCTGCGCGCCGGTATTGACTGGGTGGCTCGTATCGGGGGCGAGGAGTTCGCGATCGTGCTGCCGGAGACCGGTCCCGAAGGCGCGTGCGAAACGGCTCGCAAGCTGCGGGCTCTCATTTCGCATGCGCCCTTCACCGCGCAGGGCAAGGCGCTCAAGGTCACCGCGAGTTTTGGGTTCTGCGGGCTCGATCGCGTCGGGGCCGGTGAGCGCAAGCTCGCCGAGCGCATGCTCAAAGCCGCTGACGCGGCGCTCTATCGCAGCAAGCACGACGGTCGCAACCGAGTGACATCAGCCAGCTGAGGAAATGGGAGCGGGCCGGGAGCGAACAACGGGGCCGAGGATCGCGACCCAAGTCGAACGACGGTGGCTGAGACACCACTAGACGACACCATACACGATTAGTCTTATTTATTAATAGCTTAGTGTCGTCAAAGGACAAAGCAGGACACGGCTGAACAGCGGAAAATAGGGCTCTGGAGGCTAGGGTCGGAATCGAACCGGCGTAGACGGCTTTGCAGGCCGCTGCATGACCACTCTGCCACCTAGCCAGGGGCGGAAACTGAAGCGCGGGCTCAAAACCAGAAAGCCCCGCGAGGCTAGAGCACCGGCGGGGCTGTCGCTTCAATTTGCGGTGAGCGAAAGCGTAACAAATGTGGCAGAGAGCGTCGATGCCGCGCGCGCACCGCGGCGGCGCAATTTCCGCCGGCCGGGCGCTTTGTGGCCGCCTGTTGGCAAGGAGTATAGACTGCGCGCGTCTGCAGACATGCACGAGGGGAACGCCATGGCTGATGTGACCCGGCGCGAGTTCTTCAAGATAACTGGCGCCACCCTGGCCGGGTCGAGCCTCGCCCTGCTGGGCTTCTCCCCCAGCGCTGCGCTCGCCGAAGTACGCGAATTCAAGCTGACCCGCGCGACCGAGACGCGCAACACCTGTCCGTACTGCGCTGTCGCCTGCGGCGTCATCATGTACAGCCTGGGTGACCGCGCCAAGAACGCGCGCTCGAGCATCTTCCACATCGAGGGCGATCCGGACCACCCGGTCAACCGCGGCACGCTCTGTCCCAAGGGCGCGGGGCTCCTCGACTTCATCCACAGCCCGAGCCGCCTGACGCAGCCGCAGTACCGGGCGCCGGGCTCGGGCGATTGGCAGGCGATCAGCTGGGACGATGCCCTCGATCGCATCGCCAAGCTCATGAAGGCCGATCGTGATGCCAACTTCGTCGCCAAGAACGCCGACGGACTCACCGTCAACCGCTGGCTGACGACCGGCATGCTGGCCGCCTCGGCGAGCAGCAACGAAGTCGGCTACCTCACGCACAAGGTCATCCGCTCACTCGGCATCCTATCTTTCGACAATCAGGCCCGTGTGTGACACGGCCCGACGGTGGCAGGTCTTGCCCCGACGTTTGGCCGTGGAGCGATGACGAATCACTGGGTCGACATCAAGAATGCCGACATCGTTCTCATCATGGGCGGCAACGCCGCCGAGGCCCATCCCTGCGGCTTCAAGTGGGTCACTGAAGCCAAGGCGCACAACAAGGCCAAGCTGATCGTCATCGATCCGCGCTTCACGCGCTCGGCGTCGGTGGCGGACGTCTACGTGCCGCTGCGCACCGGCACCGACATCGCCTTCCTCGGCGGGGTAATCAATTACCTGATCACCGCGGACAAGATCCAGCACGAGTACGTCCAGAACTACACCGACCTGAGCTTCATCGTGCGCGAGGACTTCGCCTTCCACGACGGGCTCTACTCGGGTTACAACCCCGAGAAGCACAGCTACGACAAATCGACCTGGGACTACGAGATCGGGCCCGACGGCTACGTGAAGGCCGACGCCACCCTCGCCCACCCGCGCTGCGTGTACCAGCTGCTCAAACAGCACTACGCGCGCTACACCCCCGAGATGGTCGAGCGCGTCTGCGGCACGCCAAAGGAGAAGTTCCAGCAGGTGTGTGAGCTCATCGGCTCGACCTCGACCACCACGCGCGCCATGACCATCATGTACGCCCTGGGGTGGACGCAGCACTCGGTCGGCTCGCAGATGATCCGCGCGGGCGCCATGATGCAGCTGCTCCTCGGCAACATCGGCGTGGCCGGCGGCGGCATGAACGCGCTGCGCGGGCACTCGAACATCCAGGGGCTCACCGACCTGGGTCTCATGTCGAACCTGTTGCCCGGGTACCTGACGCTCCCCGGCGAGAAGGAGCAGGAGTACGACAAGTACATCGCCGCCCGCGCCGCCAAGCCGCTGCGCCCGAATCAGCTGAGCTACTGGCAGAACTACAACAAGTTCCACGTGAGCCTCATGAAGGCCTGGTGGGGCGATGCCGCCACTGCGCAGAACAACTGGGCTTACGACTACCTGCCGAAACTCGATAAGGGCTACGACATGCTGCAGACCTTCGAGCTGATGGCCCAGGGCAAGATGAACGGCTTCGTCTGCCAGGGGTTCAATCCGCTCGCGGCGGCGCCCAACAAGGCGAAGCTGAACACCGGTCTCGCCAGCCTCAAGTACCTCGTGGTGATGGACCCGCTCGCCACCGAGACCAGCGAGTTCTGGCGCAACTTCGGCGAGCACAACGACGTCGACTCGAGCAAGATCAAGACCGAGGTGTTCCGCCTGCCGACCTCGTGCTTCGCTGAGGAAGACGGTGCACTGGTCAACTCCTCCCGCTGGCTGCAGTGGCACTGGAAGGGCGCTGACCCCCCGGGCGAGGCGCGCACCGACATCCAGATCATGGGCGAGCTGTTCATACGGCTGCGCGCGCTCTACAAGAAGGATGGCGGCGCGTTCCCCGATCCGATCGTGAATCTCTACTGGCCGTATGCCGTGCCAAAGAGCCCGAGCCCTGAGGAGCTGGCGAAGGAGTACACGGGCCGCGCCCTCAAGGAGCTCACCGATCCGAAGAACCCGACGGTCGTCACGCGCAAGGCGGGCGAGCAGCTCGCGGGTTTCGCCGAGCTGCGCGACGATGGCAGCACGCTCTCGGGGTGCTGGATCTACTGCGGCGCCTGGGGCCCGTCCGGTAATCTCATGGCACGGCGGGACAACTCCGACCCGACCGGTATCGGCCAGACGGTCAATTGGGCGTACTCATGGCCCGCCAATCGACGCGTGATGTACAACCGTGCCTCCTGCGACCCGAACGGCAAGCCCTTCAATCCGGACCGCAAGCTCATCGCCTGGAACGGCACCGCGTGGGGCGGCGCCGACGTGCCCGACTACAAGGCGGACGAGGATCCGGCGCTCGGCATGGGCCCCTTCATCATGAACGCCGAGGGCGTCGGGCGCTTCTTCGCCAAGGGCGGACTCGCCGAGGGCCCATTCCCCGAGCATTACGAGCCCTTCGAGACGCCGCTGGCGCAAAATCCGCTCAACGGCAACGCCCAGCAGGCCCTCAACAACCCCGCGGCGCGCGTCTTCAAGGACGACCGCGCGGCGTTCGGCAAGGTGGACAAGTTCCCGCACGTCGCCACCACCTACCGCCTCACCGAGCACTTCCATTATTGGACGAAGCATGTGCGCTTGAATGCCATCCTGCAGCCGGAGCAGTTCGTCGAGGTCGGCGAGGCGCTCGCCAAGGAGCTCGGCATTGCCGGCGGCGATCGCGTCAAGGTGTCTTCGAACCGCGGCTCGATCAAGGCGGTAGCGGTGGTGACCAAGCGCCTCAAGCCGCTGCCGGCGGACGGCAAGCCGGTGCACACGGTCGGCATTCCGATCCACTGGGGTTTCACCGGGCTCGCCAAGCCCGGCTTCCTCGCCAACACGCTCACTCCGGTGGTCGGCGATGGCAACTCGCAGACCCCGGAGTTCAAGTCGTTCCTCGTCAAGGTGGAAAAGCTGTGATTCTGGTGGAAAGGCTCTGACATGCCGCTGCAATCACTCGACATCATCCGCCGCTCGGCGACCACGACGCCCGCACCGGAGATTCGCCATTCCTACGCCGGGACGGTCGCCAAGCTCATCGACACGAGCAAGTGCATCGGCTGCAAGGCCTGCCAGGTCGCGTGCATGGAGTGGAACGACCTGCGCGACGAGATCGGTACCAACGTCGGCGTGTACGACAACCCGCCGGACCTGACGCCCCAGTCCTGGACGGTGATGCGCTTCGCCGAGTACGAGAATCCCAAGGGCGATCTCGAGTGGCTGATCCGCAAGGACGGCTGCATGCACTGCGCCGACCCGGGGTGCCTCAAGGCCTGTCCGGCGCCGGGCGCCATCGTGCAGTACGCCAACGGCATCGTCGATTTTCAGGAAGAGAACTGCATCGGCTGCGGCTACTGCGTGACCGCCTGCCCCTTCGACGTTCCGCGCATCTCCAAGCGCGACCACAAGGCCTACAAGTGCACGCTGTGCTCCGACCGCGTGGCGGTCGGCCTCGAGCCCGCGTGCATCAAGGCCTGCCCGACGGGGGCGCTGGTCTTTGGGACCAAGGAGGACATGCAGCAACATGCCGCCGAGCGCGTGGAGGACCTGAAATCGCGCGGCTTCGAGCAGGCGGGCCTCTACGATCCACAAGGCGTCGGCGGCACTCACGTGATGTACGTGCTGCATCACGCCGACCAGCCGCAGCTCTACTCGGGGCTGGCGCCCGATCCGCACATCAGCCTGCTGGTGCGGGCGTGGAAGGGCAGGACCAAGCCGCTGGCGCTCACGCTCATGGCGCTCACCGCGCTCGCCGGTTTCTTCCATTTCGTGCGCGTGGGCCGCAACGAAGTCGGCGCCTCTGACGAGGCGGCTGCGGAGAAGCGCTCATGAGCGATCCCGAACGCCGCGACTCCCTGGTCCGCTACAGCGCCAACGTGCGCACCAACCACTGGCTGAACGCCCTCGGCTTCATCCTCGCGGCGCTCTCGGGACTTGCGCTGTTTCATCCAGCGCTCTTTTGGTTCAGCAACCTGTTCGGCGGCGGCCCTTGGACTCGGATCCTGCATCCGTTCATCGGACTCTTTGCCGTGCTCGTGTTCCTAGTGCTCGCGGCGGCTGTGTGGGAGGACAACCGCATGCGGCCCGCCGACTGGCAGTGGGTGCGGCAGTGGCGCGACGTCGTCAACAACCGGGAGGACCGGCTCCCGGAGGTCGGACGCTACAACGCTGGACAGAAGCTCCTGTTCCTCGTGATCGTCGTCGGCATGGTGGGACTGCTGCTGTCGGGTATCGTCATCTGGCGTGCTTATTTCTCGCTCTACTTCCCGGTGGGAGTGGTCCGCCTTGCCTCGCTCGTACACGCGGTATGCGCCTTTGCTCTGATCTGCACGATCCTGATCCACATCTACGCCGCCTTCTGGGTCAAGGGCTCGGTGGATGCCATGGTCCGCGGCACCGTGACGCCGGGCTGGGCGTGGAAGCATCACCGGGCCTGGTTCCGCCAGATCACTCATGCCGCGCATCCTCGCACCGGGCCAGATTGAGGCCTTAGCGCAGCGCGCCGTTCCGCGCATCCGACTGCCCCGGACCGACGGCCCATTCGCGTCGCGCGCGCGGCGGCTGCGCCGGCTGGCCGAACCCGGTGCGCCCGGCCATGCGATCACGGAGTATCTCCAGCTGGCGGCCGCGATCGCCGAGGCGCAGGCCCTCGCGCTGCAGGCAATTGCCGCCACCGCTCCCACGCCGGATCAGATCGCGGGCGCGCGCACGCACCGCATGCCGGTCATCCACGCGACCGGCTGGCCGCGCCCGCCGGCGTGGCGCGACCTGGCCATCAGGCTCCTGAGCTCGGTGGCTGCCGCGCCCGCGGCCCCGGCTCGACTCCGCGAGATCGAGCAGCGCGTGCGCGCGTTGTCAGTCGCAGAGCTCGAGGCGCAGGCCGACGCGCTGCTCGCCGCGCGCCCCGGTGAGATCGATGTGGCCACGGCGCCGTTTCTCATGGCGGCACTGCAGGTGCAGTGGGTGGCGCTCGCGAGCCTTCTGAAGGCCGACGAAGTCGCGGCCCTCGATGTGCCGGGGGTGTGCCCGGCATGCGGGACGCTTCCGGTCGCGAGTGTGGTGCGAACCGATGAGGGTTCCCAAGGTTACCGTTATCTGCACTGCGCGCTCTGTGCGACCGAATGGCACCTGGTGCGGGTTACCTGCAGCCAGTGCCAGAACACCGAGAACATTGGCTACCACTCGATCGAGGGGGGCTCGGCGGCAATCCGCGCCGAGAGTTGCGATCGGTGTCGCACCTACCGCAAGATCCTCTACCAGGAGAAGGACGCGGACGTGGAGCCGGTGGCCGACGATCTGGCGAGCCTCGCGCTCGACCTGCTGATGTCGGAGGCCGGCTACGCCCGGGGCAGCGGCAACCCGCTGTTGTGGCAGCAGCCCTGAGGTCCGCGGCCGGCTCCGAATTGAAAGCTGTCAAGGTTTGACGCTACCTAAAGAAGAGGCAGCGCCGCGTCGGCGGCGCGTAACCTGTGCCCGCAGCCAAGAAACTCAAGCCCGTCGAGACCGGGCGGGCGGCCAGCATCCCGTCTGTCGACCGGCTGCTCAAGACGCGCGCGTTCGCCGCCCTCCTCGCGCAGCATGGGCGCACGCGCGTGACCGCGGTGCTGCGCACGCACCTGCAGTCGCTGCGGCCCGCGGCCCGCTCAGGGAGCGTCGACCCCGCCGCCCTTGGCGATGAGGCGCTGTCGGCGGCCGTGGCGGACCGCCTGGCCGCGGCTGCGCGCCCGGCGCTGCGGTCGGTGTTCAATCTCACCGGCACCGTGCTGCACACCAATCTCGGCCGCGCGCTGCTGCCCGAGGAGGCCGTGCGCGCCGTCACCCGGGCGCTCACCGACCCGGTGAATCTGGAGTTCGATCTCGAGTCGGGCAAGCGCGGCGAGCGCGACACGCTGGTCGAGCCGCTCCTGTGTGAGCTCACCGGAGCGCAAGCCGCGATCGTCGTAAACAACAATGCGGCCGCCGTGCTGCTCATGCTGAGCGTGCTGGCGCCGCGGCGCGAGGTGCTGGTCTCGCGCGGGGAGCTGATCGAGATCGGTGGCTCCTTCCGCCTTCCGGACATCATGCGCCGTGCGGGGTCGAAGCTCATCGAGGTGGGGACGACCAATCGCACGCACCTCAAGGACTACACGCAAGCGCTCGGCCCGCGCGCCGCGCTGCTCCTCAAGGTGCACACGAGCAACTACTCCATCTCGGGATTCACCGCGAGTGTCTCACTCGAACAGCTCGTGAAGCTCGGACGCGCCCGCGGCGTGCCGGTGGCGGTGGATCTCGGCAGCGGCTCGCTCGTCGACCTCGCGCGCTGGCAGCTGCCCGCCGAGCCCACGGTGCGCGCAGCCCTCGCGACCGGCGCCGATCTCGTCACCTTCAGCGGCGACAAGCTTCTCGGGGGCCCTCAGGCGGGCCTCATCGTCGGCCGCGCCGATCTCATCGCCCGCCTGCGCGAGGATCCCCTCAAGCGAGCCTTGCGAGTCAGCAAGCTCACGCTCGCGGCGCTGGAAGCGGTACTGACGTTGTACCGAGCGCCGGAGTTCATCCGCGAGCGGTTGACGACGCTCCGCTTCCTCACGCGCCCCGCGAGTGAGATGCAGGCACAGGCGCTGCGTCTGCAGCCACTCGTGCAGCGTGCGCTCGGTGATACCTATGAGGTCGCGGCTGCGCCGCTCGCGAGCCAGATCGGCAGCGGCGCCCTGCCCGTCGAGCAGCTGCCGAGTCACGGTCTCGCGGTGCGCTCCGGCAAGGGCCGGCGCGGCGGTATCGCGCATCTCGAGGCGGCGCTGCGTGCGCTGCCGCGGCCGGTGCTCGGGCGGCTCGCGGACAAGGCACTGTGGCTCGACCTGCGCTGCCTCGAGCCCACCGACGAGGCAGCGTTCGCGGCGCAGCTGGCGGGCCTCGCTCCGCCGGCGCGCTGAGTCAGGATGCTGCGATGATCGTCGGCACCGCCGGTCACATCGATCACGGCAAGACCACGCTGGTGCGCGCGCTCACCGGGGTCGACACCGACCGACTCAAGGAAGAGAAGGCGCGCGGGATCTCGATCGAGCTGGGTTACGCCTACACGCCGCTCCCGAGCGGCGAGGTGCTCGGCTTCATCGACGTGCCCGGCCATGAGCGGCTGGTGCACACCATGGCCGCCGGCGCCTGCGGCATCGATTTCGCGCTCCTGGTAGTCGCGGCCGACGACGGCGTCATGCCGCAGACGCGCGAGCATCTCTCGATCCTGGGCTTCCTTGGCGTGACGCGCGGCGCGGTGGCCCTCACCAAGATCGACCGTGTCGATGAGAGCCGCTGGCGCGAGGCGGAGGCCGAGATTCGTGCGACGCTTGTCTCCACCGCTCTGCGCGATGCTCCGCTCTTTGCGCTCGCCGCCACCTGCGACGCCCATCCGGGTATCGAAGCGTTGCGGCGGCATCTTGCCGAGGCCGCGGCACGGCTGCCCCGACGCGCCGACACCGGCCTGTTTCGGCTCGCCGTCGATCGGGTCTTTACCCTTGCCGGTCACGGCACGGTCGTGACCGGGACGGTGTTCGCGGGCGCGGTCCGCGCGGGCGACACCCTGGCCGTCATGCCCTCCGGCCCCAGTGCGCGTGTCCGTAGCATCCATGCACAGAATCAGGCAGCGGAGCGCGGCCGCGCCGGACAGCGCTGCGCCCTCAACCTCGCCGGCATCGACAAGAGTGCGGTCGCGCGCGGCGACTGGCTGGCAGATCCGCGCCTTTACGCGGCCAGCACCCGCCTCGACGTGCGCCTGTCACTGCTCGCGCGCAGCGCGCCTCTCGAGACCTGGTCGCCGCTGCACGTGCATCTCGGCACCGCGCACCGCCTCGCGCACGCCGTCCCGCTCGAGCCCGCGCGGCTCTTGCCGGGCGAGTCGGGCCACGTCCAGCTCGTGTTCGAGGCGCCGTTGTGCGCGTTGCCGGGCGACCGTCTCATCGTGCGCGATGCACGTGCCCGGCACACAGTCGGTGGCGGCGTTGTGCTCGACCCCGCCGCGCCGGCGCGCCGGCGCCGCTCGGCCCAGCGTCAGCAGCACTTGAGCGCGCTCGAGCGGCTTCTCGCAGATGATGGCCTGGGTCCGCTGCTCGACTGCGCCAGGTACGGCGTGACGACCGCCGAGCTCACGCGCCTGACGGGACGCGCGCCCGAGGACATCTCTCTCCCGGCGGGCGCGCTCACGATCGCCGCCGGCGAGGAGCGCTGGGTGTTGCTGCCGCAGAAGTGGCAAGCGTTGCGCACCGGTGCGCTCGCCACCCTCGGCCGATTTCACGGCGACGTACCCGACGAGCCGGGACCGGATATCGGGCGACTGCGGCGGATGAGCTTCCCCGACGTGCCGGTGCCGCTGTGGCGGGCACTGGTTGAGGAGTTGGTGCGCGCGGGACAGTTGCGCCGCAGCGGCGCCTGGCTCCATCTTCCGGAGCACGTGGTGGCACTCTCCGAGTCCGATCAAACCCTGGTGACTAAGCTCGAGCCGCTGCTCGTGGCCGGGCGCTTCGATCCGCCCTGGGTACGCGACCTCGCCGCCACCGTGCACGAGAGCGAGGAGCGCGTGCGCGCGGTGCTGCGCAAGCAGGTCGCACGCGGCGGTGTCTACCAGGTGGTACGCGATCTGTTCTACGCCCGCGCGTCGGTCGCCGAGCTCGCGCGGGTCGTCGCGGTGTGCGTGCGCGAGCACGACGGCGTGAGCGCCGCAGGTTTCCGCGATACGCTCGGCCTGGGGCGCAAGCGCGCCGTTCAGATCCTCGAGTTCTTCGACCGTGTCGGCTACACACGCCGCGTGCGCGATGCGCACGTGCTGCGCTCGGATTGGAAGGCACCCGTACCCGGTGGTGCGACTGGGCTTCAAACCCAGGAGGGGGCGTCAGACGCTTCCTGGTAGGTTCGACTCCTGCTGCCTTCCGCCACTTCCCGCATACGAGTGATCAGCATGACCTCATCCGCCACCCCGCCCCGCCTGACGTCTCTCTCCCACGGCGGCGGCTGCGGCTGCAAGATCTCACCCGGCATCCTCGCCGATCTTCTCAGAGGCTCCGTGGCGGCCGCTCCTCACGCCGCACTCCTCGTCGGCACCGAGACCGGCGACGATGCCGCCGTCTATCAGCTCAATGACAGCCAGGCGCTCATTGCGACCACCGATTTCTTCATGCCGATCGTCGACGACCCGTTCGACTTTGGACGCATCGCGGCCGCCAACGCGCTGTCTGACGTCTACGCCATGGGAGGCCGCCCGATCTTTGCGCTGGCGCTGCTCGCGATGCCGGTCAACGTGCTGCCGGCGGCCACGGTCCGGGAGATCCTGCGCGGCGGGGAGACGGTGTGCGCCGAGGCCGGCATCCCCATCGCCGGCGGACACAGCATCGACTCGGTCGAGCCCATCTACGGACTCGCGGCGCTTGGGCTCATGCACCCCAAAGACGTGAAGCGCAACTCCGCGGCGCAGGCTAGCGATGCGCTGATCCTCGGCAAGCCCCTCGGCGTCGGGGTTCTGTCCGCGGCGCTCAAGAGGGGAGCGCTCTCCCCCGAGGGCTATCGGACGCTGATCGAGACGACGACGCGCCTCAATCGCGCCGGCCCGGAACTCGCCTCGCTCGCCGGAGTCCACGCGATGACGGACGTCACCGGTTTTGGACTCCTCGGGCATCTCCTCGGAATGTGCCGCGGAGCGCGCCTCGGGGCGCGCGTGCGTCTTGCCAACCTGCCGTTGCTCGAGGGTGTGCGGCCACTGCTCTCCGCCGGCCACGTGACCGGCGCCTCGGCGCGCAACTGGGCGTCCTACGGCGATGAAGTGCGGCTCGCCTCAGAGCTGACCCCGCTCGACCAGGCGCTGCTCTGCGATCCGCAGACTTCCGGCGGCCTACTGATCGCGTGCGCGCAGAGTGCGGTTCCCGATGCCCTGCACATCCTTCGGCGTCACGGCTGCGCGCGCGCGGGCGTGATCGGCGAGATCACCGACGAAGCGCCGATCGTGCGGGTCGCGCCCTGAACCCGCGGCTCAATAATTGAAGCGCACCCCGAGCTGATAGGTCTGCGAGTAGAACTCGCGCTGGATCGGTCGGTCCGACGTCCCCTGATAGAACGTGTGCGGGGTGTTGAGGAGATTCTTGGCGTTGAAGTACACGCCCCAGTGCTCCTGGAAGGCGTACGAGCCACCGAAGTCCATCGAGGTGCGCTTGTCGTTGTACACATCGAGGGTCGCATCCTTGCCGATCGCAAAAAGGTCCGCCGACACCGAATAGGCCGCGAGCCGCAGATTGAGGCCGGCGTATTCGTAGAACACTCCGACGTTCCAGGTGTTCTTCGAGCTCGACGGCAGCGGCGCGTGCTCGCCGGGGCGGATATTGAACCGTGAATCGACGTAGGTGTAGTTGCCCTCGGCACCGAAGCCAGCCAGCCACCCCGGCAGCGACTTGAAGCGCTGATTCCAGTTGAACTCCACGCCACGCGAATAGGCGCCGGTGGAGTTGCTGAAGCTGTAGAGCTTAAGCGGGTAGTTCTGTCCGTGGAAGTCGATGATCTGAGTGCCGGTATTGTCGGCGACGATGTAGTCGCGGATCTCCTTGCCGAAGATTCCTACTTCGATGATGCCTGCTTCCGGCAGGTACTGCTGGATGGTCGCATCGAAGCTGTTCGAGAACGCCGGCTTGAGGTTCGGATTGCCGGTGGTGATCAGACCCGACCCGAGGTCGACCATCTGCGAGATGTTGAGCTGGTTGAACCCGGGACGGGCGAGGGTTGAGGACCAGGTGGCGCGCGCGATCAGGTCCGGCCGGATCTCGAAGCGGGTCTGAATCCCCGGGAACACATTGGTGTAGCTGTGCGAGGCGGTAACCGGGTTCACGATGGGGTTGCCCATCGCATCCACGCCGGTTTGAAACGCGTTGGAATTGTCGCGGGTGTTCTCTACCCGTACTCCGCCGACCACACCGAAACGACCCGCCGTCATCTGATACTGCACGTAGGCCGCGTACACGTCCTCCTTGGCGGACAGGTACTGTTGCAGCGCGCTGACCACGTCGCCGGCGGCGGGGGTGCCCGATCCGAGCAGTGACTGCAGGTAGCCGGGCGGGATATCCGGCGGGTTCTGATACTGGCCCGCATAGTAGGTCTCGGGGGGACCTGAGGTAATGCTCGACAGCAGCAGACTCGGCAGCGTTGCGTAGGAGGTCGGGTATGCGGTCTCCTCCTTCTTGCGCAGGCGTGCGCTTACGCCGGTCTTCAGGCTCTCGACATCAAACCCGCCCCAGTGCACGGGCAGGTCGAAGTTCGCCGCGAAGGACCATTCCCGGTCGAAGTTGTAGGCCGAGCTGTTGGAGAAACCGTTGAGCAGATAATTCGCGGGATTGAGGTAATCGGCACCGCTGATCGAGTACACCGGGGTGTTGCCGCGTCCGGTCGGGGCGTACGTGAATACGGCATTGGTCGGTGTCGGGGTGTAATTGAAGGCCGAGTTGTAGTCGTAGGGCTTGTGCCAGGAGCCTTTGGTGTAGCCGACCCGATAATCGAGCGTGCTCGCGCCGAAGTGGTTCTCACCTCCGAGCATGAAAACCTGATCCTTGGACAGCTCCCGCTCATCACGCAACGCCATTTGAATCGCGTTGGGAGCGTTGAGCGTGTCGGTGATCACGCCATTGGCGCCCTGTGTCGCGTTGCCATCCGGAGTCAGGTTGAGGTACTGGCGCCAATAACGCTCGTTGTAGCCGGCCTCGAAGCCGCGGATGTAATAGCGGCTGTCGGCGCTCGGCTGGTAGCCGAGCTCGAGACCATAGCCGTGGCGCTTGCGGTTCAGCTCGTAATCACGCTGCTGCAGGTTGTTGATGGCGTGATACGGGAAGGACGTGTGCATGGTGTCGTAGAAGTAGCCCGAGGGCTCCACGTCATCAATGCCGCGCCAGTCTTCGTAGTACGTCAGCGTCGCAACGACCGAGAACGGATGATCGCTGTATGCGCTGGTGCCTGCGCCCGCGGGCGTTCCGGCGCCGCCGAAGCGCCCGCCGCCGGAGATGGAGAAATCCTCGATCGGCTTGCGCCGCAGCGGCGTGTAGCCGCTGCCGACGTTGCCCTCGAGGAACGCTGCGCCGCTCAAGGGCGCGGTCTTCGGCGTAATCTCGATGGTGCCCCCGAGCGCCTCGGCATCCTGGCTCGGCAGGTTGGACTTGGTCACCGTGATGGCGCCCACCAGTCCGATGGGAATGGAGTCGAGGGTGACCGCACGGTACCCGCCGAACGGGGAAGCGTTGTTGGTCGGCGGCAGCCTCAGGCCGCCGAAAGTCGTACTGTTGAGATCGGCATCGATGCCGCGGATGTTGACGTAGCGACCCTCGCCCTCGTCGGTTTCCAGGGAAATGCCGGAGATGCGCCTCACGGCCTCGGCGGTGCTGATGTCGGGTAGCTTCCTGATCTCGGTGTAGGTTTGCACCTCGATGAGGTTGGGCGCCTCCTCCTGAGCCTTGCGCGCGGTCTCGGCCGGCGTGAACTGACCGAGGATCAGGATTTCCTGCAGGGCGCTCGGGCCGCCCGCGTCGGCCGCGGCGGCGGCGGCGTCCGAGCCCCAAGCGCCCTGCGGCAGGCCGGGCGCGATCAGCAGCACGCCGATCAGGGTTGCGAGGAGTGAATGCCGGGCCGAACGCGCGGCGAGCAGCGGATGGGCGCAGACCTGGTGCATTGACAACCTCCGTACACGCACCTCGCCGCCAAGTCCCTGGTCGCAGTGGCTGGTGCATCCCCTGTGAGCGAATGTTGCAGTCTGCGTCGGAGCTGTTGCTTATTTGCGTCGGAGTTGTTACTGATTCGTGACGCGGCGGCTCATGTCGCGCCACGATGCGGCGCACGGCTGCGGAGTGAGCTCGCGCGCAGCGCGCTCGCACCGAGGCAAGTCACATTGCCGCGCTCGAGATTGGTTGCGCGGTGTCAACTGTGGAGTGTCGAGCGAGCTGGCGATCGATCCGGCGACCCGCGAGGTATGAGCTACCTGCGCTAACGGGACGGACGCGTTCGCGAGATTTTGGAGCGGGCTAACGGGTTCGAACCGTCGACCTGTACCTTGGCAAGGTACCGCTCTACCAACTGAGCTAAGCCCGCATCCGAATCAGAACGGCGGATTCTATGTACACCCCTTGGGAAGTCAAGGCGAGTCCGGCGGCGCGGAGGGTAAAGATCCCCGCGCGCAATCAGGGTTTCTACTCCCCACAAATACATAGATTTACGTAGCTTTGTTAACGTCGTAGCTCAGGCCATGCCGCCCGCAGGTAAACGACCATCGACACCAGCGTCGCCGCCGCGGCGATCACGGTGAGAAACACGCCGAGCCGGTAGGTCGGGAGCCCGAGCAGCGGTACCCGGTACAGCATCAGCGAGAGCCCCACGATCTGCAGGATGGTCTTGTACTTGCCGAGCTGCGAGACCGCCACCTTGCGCCGCGCCCCGATCTCGGCCATCCACTCGCGCAGCGCCGAGATCGTGATCTCGCGGCCGATGATGATCGCGGCGGTCAGTACGATGATCCAACGCGGGTCCCGGCTGACGAGCAGCACGAGCGCCACCGCGACGATCAGCTTGTCGGCGACCGGGTCCAGGAACTCTCCGAGGCGCGAGGTCTGCCGCAGCCGCCTGGCGAAGTACCCATCGAGTGAATCGGTGACTCCCGCGGCCGCAAACACCCAGCCCGCCGCGGGATCCGACCACGGATACGGCATATAGAAGAGCAGCACGATGAGCGGGATGGCCGCAATGCGCAGCCACGTCAGCGTGTTCGGCACGTTCCAGACCATGGCTTCCTTCAGGAGCCCGGGTGCAGGTGATCATAGAGGCTTCGCGCGAGCGTCGCGCCGATTCCCGCCACCTGGGTAAGATCGGCGACCCCGGCGCGCATCACCCCCTGCAGCCCCCCGAAGTGCTTGAGCAGCGCGCGGCGCTTGGCGGGACCTAAGCCTGGGACGGCCTCGAGCACCGACTCGTTGTAGCGCCGCGCGCGCCTGCGCCGGTGGCCGGCGATGGCGAAACGGTGGGCCTCGTCGCGCACTCTCTGGATGAGGCGCAGCGCGGGCGAATGCGCCTCGAGCGTCACCGCGCCCGGCGCTCCGTAGACGAACAGCCGCTCCTGTCCCGGCCGGCGGTCCGGGCCCTTGGCGACGCCGACGAGCGTCAGGTCCGAGAAACCGAGCTCGGTGAGCACGCCGTGCACCTCGGCGATTTGTCCGGCGCCGCCGTCGATCAGCAGGAGGTCAGGGGCTGGAACCTCGCCCGCGCGCACGTGCTTGTAGCGCCGCTCGAGCGCCTGACGCAGCGCCGCGTAGTCATCCCCCGGCGTGACGCCGGTGATATTGAAGCGCCGGTATTCCTTCTTGAGCGCCCCTTCGGGGCCGAACACGACGCAGGAAGCGACCGTCCCCTCTCCGCCCGTGTGGCTGATGTCGAAGCATTCAATCCGCGCCGGCGGCTCGGGCAGATCCAGCTCGCGCGCGAGCTCGCCGAGCATCTCCTCCACGCCGGTACGCTGCGCGTGGCGCATGCGCAGCGCCTGGACCGCGTTGTCGCGTGTCAGCTCGACCCACTTTGCGGCGAGACCGCGCGCCGGATGACGTACCTCGACCGCGTGGCCCGCCTGCGTGCTGAGCGCCTCGGCGAGTGCCGCCGCATCCGGCAGGTCCTGTCCCAGGAGCACCTCCGGCGGCGGATCGGCGCCGGCATAGTACTGCATGGTGAACGAGGCGAGCGCCTCACCCGCCTCGGCGAGCGTCGCGCGCGGGAAGTAGCTCGTGGTACCGAGATTCCGCCCGCCGCGCACCAGCATGACGCTGACGCAGTACTCGCCCGGCTCGCCGACGATCGCTAGCACGTCGGCGTCCCGCTCCCCCTCCGCGGTCACGACCTGCTGAGCCTGAACGCGCTTCAAGGCGGCGAGCTGGTCGCGCACCTGCGCGGCGCGCTCGAACTCGAGCCGCGCTCCCGCCTCCTCCATGCGCGCCGCGAGCTCGGCGTTGACCTCTGCGCTGCGCCCTTCCAGCACCTTGACCGCGGCCTCGATGTCCTGGGCGTAAGCCTCCCGGCTGATGAGTCCGACGCACGGCGCCGAGCAGCGTCCGATCTGGTGCTGCAGACAGGGGCGGCTGCGGTTCGCGAAGAAACTGTCGCGGCAATTGCGGATCCGGAACAGCTTTTGCAGCTGATTCAGCGTGTCGCGCACCGCACCGGCGCTCGGAAAGGGCCCGAAGTAGCGCCCCGGTGCCGTGCGCGGGCCGCGGTAGAACAGGAGGCGTGGGAACTCGTGCCGCGCGTCGAGGTGGATGTAGGGGAAGCTTTTATCGTCGCGCAGCACGATATTGAAGCGCGGCCTGTGCTCCTTGATGAGGTTGTACTCGAGCAGCAGCGCCTCGGTCTCGGAGTTGGTGACCGTGACTTCGATGGCGGTGATCTGCTGCACCAGCGCTTGCACCTTGGGATTGACGTTGCCGGCGGCGAAGTAGGTGCCCACCCGGTCCTTGAGGCTGCGCGCCTTGCCGACGTAGAGGAGCTCGCGATCCGGCCCGAACATGCGGTACACGCCCGGACGCCGCGGGAGCGAAGCGATGTACTCCTTATGATCGAACACGGTCAGCCAAAGTCCGCCTGCCTGAGGCCCGCCCGCTCGCAGGCGCGCGCCATCACTTCGCGGAACATCCCCGGCGTCAGCCGCCGGGTCTGCGTGTTGTAGCGGCTGCAATGATACGAGTCGATGAGCCACCTTGCCCCATCGAGCGCGTGCTCGCGGCCGTGCCCGAAGGGGAACGATGCGCGCGTGAGGCCGCGCGCCATGAGCACGGCATCGTGCGCGATGCGCCCGAGGGCGAGATACACGCGCGCCGTGGTCAGCTCCTCGAACTCCTGCTGCAGATAGTCGTTGCAGGCGCGGATCTCCGCGGGCAGGGGCTTGTTGCCCGGCGGTACGCACTTGACCGAGTTGACGATGCGCGCGTCGATGAGCCGTAAGTCGTCACTCGCGGACGCCGACTCGGGCGCGCTCGCCAGCCCGAGCTCGTACAGCGTCCGGTAGAGCAGAATCCCGGCATGATCGCCCGTGAAGGGGCGCCCGGTGCGGTTGGCACCGTGCATGCCGGGTGCGAGTCCGACGAGGACCAGCCTCGGCGCGCTGGCGCCGAAGGAAGGCACGGGCCGCGCCCAGTAGTCCGCATGCCGCTCGCGGGTCGCCTCGAGGAACTGCGCGAGGCGCGGACAGCGCGTGCAGTCGGGATCGTAGGCGGCGCTGCGCCTCACGTGGCCCTTAAGCGGGGTCATCCATATGGCGGATGACCGCACCCGCAAACCCCGAGGTGCTCATGAGCCTGGCACCCGGAATGAGCCGCTGCAGATCCTCCTCGACGTTCTTGCGCGCCGCGAGCTCGCGTTTCCCCGCCTTGATCGCCTCGCGCAGCCGCGCCAGGTCGTAGGTCAGCTCCTTGTTCGCGATCGTGTTGGTCACGCCCTTGATGATGAGATCCGCGGCCTCGCGCCAGCCGAGGTAGCGCAGCATCATCTCCGCCGAAAGAATCAGCGAGCCCGGGTTGACGCGGTCCTTGCCGGCGAAGCCCGGCGCCGTGCCGTGCGTCGCCTCGAACACCGCGAGCGCATCGCCGATGTTGCCGCCGGGGGCGATGCCGATGCCGCCCACCTGGGCGGCGAGCGCATCGGAGACGTAATCGCCGTTCAGATTCAGCGTCGCGATGACGTCGTATTCCTCCGGCCGCAGCAGCACCTGCTGCAGGAAGTTGTCGGCGATCACATCCTTGATGACGATGTCGGTGCCGGTCAGCGGGTTCGGGAACTTGAGCCAGGGTCCGTCGCCGATCGGCTGCGCCCCGAATTCCTCGCGCGCGAGCTGGTAACCCCAGTTGCGGAAGGCTCCTTCCGTGAACTTCATGATATTGCCTTTGTGTACCAGCGTCACCGACACGCGGTCATTGTCGATGGTGTAGCGGATCGCCTTGCGGATGAGACGCTGGCTGCCTTCTTTCGACACCGGCTTGATACCGATGCCGGAACTCGAGGGGAAGCGGATGGCATGCACCCCGAGCTCGCGCTGCAGGAAGGCGATGAGCCTGTGCACCTCGTCGGAGCCCGCCGGCCACTCGATGCCGGTGTAGATGTCCTCGGTGTTCTCGCGGAATACCACCATGTCGGTGAGGCTCGCGTCCTGCATCGGGCTGGAGACGCCCGGGAAGTAGCGTATCGGCCGCACACAGGCGTAGAGATCCAGAGTTTGGCGCATGGCGACGTTGAGCGAGCGCAGGCCGCCCCCCACCGGTGTGCCGAGCGGCCCCTTGATGGAGACCACGAACTCGCGCAGCGCCTCGAGCGTCTCCTCGGGAAGCCACTGGCCGTAGAGCGCGTTGGCCTTCTCGCCGGAGTAGATCTCCATCCAGGCGATGTGGCGCGCCCCGCCGTAGGCTTTGGCGACCGCGGCATCGACCACGCGCCGCATCGCCGGGGTGACGTCGACCCCGATGCCGTCCCCCTCGATGAACGGGATGATGGGCGCATCGGGTACGGTGAGAGAGAAGTCGGGGTTGACGCCGATGCGCCGCCCCGCGTCCGGGACGACGATGTGTTCGTAGCGCATGAGACTTAAAGGAGCGCGGCGTGCGACGGATTCAGGCGCGCTTCTCCGCGCGGCGGCTCTGGCTGCGCTCGGCGATCAGCATCGCAAGCTCGAGCGCCTGCTCGTGATTCAAGCGCGGATCGACCGTCGAGCGGTAAGCGCGTTGCAGGTCCTGGTCGGTGAGCCCGCGCGCGCCTCCCGTGCACTCCGTAACGTCGTCGCCGGTGAGCTCGATGTGCACACCGCCGAGATAGGAACCCAGCTCCGCATGGATGCGGAACGCGAGCTCGACCTCCTTAAGAATGTTCTCGAAGCGGCGCGTCTTGATCCCGCCGGTGGTCGTCTCGGTGTTGCCATGCATCGGATCGCACACCCACAGCACCGTCTGCCCGGTCTGGCGCACCGCTTCGATGGCCTTGGGAAGCGCGGCGGCCACCTCCTGCGCCCCGAAGCGGTGAATGAGCGTGAGACGCCCCGGTTGGTTCTGCGGGTTCAGAATCGTCACCAGCCCCTGCAGCCACGCGGCATCCATGGCCGAGCCCACTTTGACGGCGATCGGGTTCGAGATGCCGCGGAAGTACTCGACGTGCGCGCCATCGAGCGCCGCGGTCCGCATCCCGATCCACGGCATGTGAGTCGAGAGGTTGTACCAGCGGTTCTGGCGCGGAATGAAGCGCGTCTGCGCCTGCTCGTAGTGCAGATGCAGCCCCTCGTGGCTCGCGTAGAAATCCACGAGCGTCGCCTCGTGAACCTGCCGTCCGCTGATGCCCTCGAAGAAATCCAGCGCGTCACCGATCGCCTTGACGATGCGCTGATAGGCGTCCTTGAGCGGCGCCTGGTGCACGAAGCCCAGGTCCCAGTACTCCGGGTGATGCAGGTCCGCGAATCCGCCCTCGACCAGCGCGCGCACGAAGTTGAGGGTCAGCGCGGCGCGCTCGTAGCCGCGTAGCAGCAGCCCGGGGTCCGCGGCGCGTGCCTCGGCGGTGAACTCCGGCCGGTTGACGAGATCGCCGCGGTAGCTCGGCAGCGTCACCCCGTCGCGGGTTTCGGTGTCGGCGGAGCGCGGCTTGGCGTACTGGCCTGCCATGCGGCCGACCCGGATGATCGGCTTCTTCAGCCCGTGCAGCAGCACCAGGCTCATCTGCAGGAGGATCTTCAGCTTCTTCGCAATCGTATCCGACTCGCAGTCCGCGAAGGTCTCGGCGCAGTCCCCGCCCTGCAAGAGGAAGGCCTCGCCGCGCTGCGCCGCCGCGAGCCGGGCGCGCAGCGCTTCGACCTCCCACGACACCACGATCGGCGGCAGCCGTGAGAGCTCGGCGACCGTGCGCTCGAGCACCTTGAGGTCGCGGTAGACCGGTTGCTGCTGAACCGGCCGGGTCTGCCAGCTCGCGCTGTGCCAGGAAGTCGTTTCGGGGGAGCGCATGGAAATCGATCCTAGCATGGGCCCCGGAAGCCATTGATGGGCCTCAGGAACCGCCACCGGATCGGTTGCGCCGGACGGCTGGCATTGCGCGCCCATCGAAGGCAGAATGCGCGCCTTTCCGAGAGGACCCTATGCACCGCGTATTGATCCTCGGCGCCGGCAAGATCGGCGCCCTGATATCCGGATTGCTTGCGGAATCCGGGAGTTACAAGGTCCAGCTGGCCGACGTGGATGGCGGCGCAGCCGAGGCCGTCGTGCGCGCGCACGGCGGCACCGCGCTCACCGCGCTCACCCTCGACGCGAGCCAACGGGAAGTCCTCGAGCGGCACCTCGCGACCCACCCCGTGGATGCGGTCATCTCGGGACTGCCCTTCTACTGCAACCGCGCGGTGGCCGAGGCCGCGCGCCGCTCGGGCACTCATTATTTCGATCTGACCGAGGACGTGACGGTCACGCGCGCGGTGCGCGCCATTGGCTCGGGCAGCACCCAGGCGTTCGTGCCCCAATGCGGCCTCGCGCCGGGGTTCATCAGCATCGCGGCTGCGGAGCTCATCACTCATTTCGACGAGCTGCGCACCGTGAAGCTGCGGGTCGGGGCCCTCCCACAGCACCCCAACAACGTGCTCAAGTATTCCCTTACCTGGTCCACCGAGGGCCTCATCAACGAGTACGGCAACCCCTGCCAGGCGATCAGTGACGGCCGCATGGTGGAGCTCGCCCCGCTCGAGGGACTCGAGGAGATCGAGATCGACGGGCACCTCTACGAAGCGTTCAACACCTCCGGCGGCCTCGGCTCGCTCGCCGAGACTCACGGCGCGCATTGCGAGACGATGAACTACAAGACGATGCGCTACCCGGGACATTGCGCGCAGATGCGGCTCCTGATGAATGACCTCAAGCTCAACCACGACCGCGGCACGCTCAAGCATATTCTCGAGAACGCGGTACCGCAGACGCTGCAGGACGTGGTGATCGTCTACGCCGCCGTGACCGGCAAGCAGGACGGCCAGCTGCGCGAGGAGAACTACGTCAACAAGATTTACCCGCAGGTGATCGCTGGACGCCTGTGGTCGGCGATCCAGGTCTCGACCGCCGCCGGCATCACCGCGGTGGTGGATCTGGTGCTCGATTCCCCCGGCAGGTACCACGGCTTCGTGGCGCAGGAGCAGTTCCGCCTCACCGACCTCCTCGCCAACCGCTTCGGACGTTACTACGCCCCGGGCGGAACCAAGCATGTCTCGGGCGAGGTGGTAGTCTCCGGCAAGACCGGCCACCAGCGGCACAAGAAGGTCGCGGTCCGATGAATGGCGTCGACATCAACGCGCTGCTCGCGCGGCTGGGCCTTTCGGCCGTCAATCCCGGAGCCTGGTCGGGCGCGCACGGCTGGTCGACGAGCACGGAGCCCGCGCTCCTCAACGTGAAGAATCCCGCGACCGGCGCCCTGATCGCGCAGGTGCGCCCGGCGACGGACGCGGATTACGAGCAGGTGCTCACGAGCGCCCAGCAGGCAGCAAGCGCCTGGCGCGAAGTTCCGGCCCCGAAGCGCGGTGAGGCGGTGCGGCTCCTCGGCGAGGAGCTGCGCCGGCACAAGAGCGATCTCGGCACGCTGGTGTCGCTCGAGAACGGCAAGATCCTCGCCGAGGGCCTCGGCGAGGTGCAGGAGATGATCGACATCGCCGACTTTGCGCTCGGCCAGTCGCGCATGCTCTATGGGCTCTCGATGCATTCCGAGCGCCCCCGGCACCGCATGAGCGAGCAATGGCACCCGCTCGGAGTGGTCGGCATCATTTCGGCGTTCAACTTCCCGGTAGCGGTGTGGGCCTGGAATGCGCTGCTCGGAGCCATCTGCGGCAACGCCTGTATTTGGAAGCCGTCGCACAAGACCCCCTTGAGCGCGCTCGCCGTGCAGCAACTCTGCAACCGCGTGATCGAGGCAGCCTCGCTCCCGCCGGTGTTCCAGATCTTCATCGATGGCGGCACCGGGCTCGCCACCCGTTTCGTGGAGGACCGGCGCGTCGCGCTGATTTCCTTCACCGGCTCCACCGAGGTCGGGCGCAAGGTGGGCGAGCGCGTCGCGGCGCGTCTCGGCAAGAGCCTCCTCGAGCTCGGCGGCAACAACGCCGTCATCGTCGACGAGACCGCGAATCTCGACCTCGCCGTGCCTTCGATCGTCTTCGGCGCGGTCGGTACCGCCGGGCAACGCTGCACGTCCACCCGGCGCGTGCTCGCCCACAAGGCCATCGCCGCGGAGCTCGAGCAGCGCCTGATCCACGCCTACAAACAGGTGCGCATCGGTGATCCGCTCGAGCCGGGGACTCTCATGGGCCCGCTCATCGACTCAAAAGCGGTGGAGAGCTACCAGGCCGCGGTGGCCGCCGCGCGCGCCGCGGGCGGGGAGCTCCTCTACGGCGGCAGTGTCCTCGAGCGCCCCGGCAACTTCGTCGAGCCCGCAATCGTGCGCGCCCGCAACGAGTGGCCGATCGTGCAGACCGAGACTTTCGCGCCGCTGCTGTATCTCATCCCGGTCGAGTCGCTCGCCGCCGCCATCGCGGCCCAGAATGCCTCGGCGCATGGGCTGTCGTCGGCGATCTTCACCGACCGCCTGCAGAGCGCGGAGGCCTTTCTATCCTCCGCGGGGAGCGACTGCGGCATCGCTAACGTCAACCTCGGCACTTCGGGTGCCGAGATCGGCGGGGCTTTCGGCGGCGAGAAGGATACGGGCGGCGGCCGCGAATCGGGGTCGGATGCCTGGAAGGCCTACATGCGCCGTCAGACCAACACCGTCAACTGGAGCCGGGAGCTGCCGCTCGCCCAGGGGATCGAGTTCAAAGTCGCGCCGTAGGGCCGGCGGCCGCGCACCGGGCGCGTGTCACTGATTACCGCCCCGGCAGCCGCAACGTGAAGCGCGCACCGCCGAGCGGCGCCGCGTCCACCTCGAGCAGTCCGCCGTAGAGATCCGCCGTATCGCGCACCATGGCGAGTCCGAGCCCGTGGCCCGGCACGTTCTCGTCGGCGCGCACGCCGCGCTGCAGGACCCGCGGACGGTCTTCGGGCGCAATGCCGGGGCCATCATCCTCGACCGTGATGACGAGCCGTTGGCGCACGGGGGCGCTCTCATCGCTGCGCGCAGTCAGGCGCACGCGGCTGCGGCACCACTTGCAGGCGTTATCCAGCAGGTTCCCGAGCAGCTCCGTGACATCACCCCGATCGCCGACGAAGAGACTCGCGGGCGCGACGTCCAGCTCGAGCGACAGGTCCTTGTGCGCGTACACCCGCAGCAGCGCGCCGCGCAGCTCGGCCGCGACCTGCGCCAGCTCCACCGGCGCCTGGCCGATGAGTGCACCGCCGGAGGCGGCGGCGCGCTTCATCTGGTGTTCGATGATCCCGGTCATCCGGTCGATCTCGGCGCTGATCGTGCCGCCGACGGCCGCGCCAGGCAGGCTCACTCGCATCACGGCGAGCGGAGTCTTCAGGCTGTGCGCCAGGTTCCCGAGCGTATCGCGGTAGCGCGCCACGCGCTTGCGCTCTCCGGTCAGCAGCGCATTGAGGTTCACGGCGACCCCGGAGAGCTCGCGCGGGTAGCCGCCGCCGAGCGTGTCGCTGCGCCCCTCCTCCACCTCGTGAATCTCGCGCTCCATGCGCCGCACCGGCGCGAGCACCCAGCGCAGCAGCGCCGCGAGCGCCACCAGCAGCAGCGCCATGAGGCCGACGAACCACCCGATGAGCTGCTGCCGGAAGAGCCACAACTGCTCCTCGTAAGGAGTGAGGCCCACCGCGACGCTCAAAGTGAGCCCCTGCGGCTCGTTCGGATCGTCCTCGAACTGGATGGCGCGGCTCTCGATAGCGACGCGGTTGTGCCGGCCGAAGGTCGCGTAGCTCACGCTGCGCCCGCCGCGCTTCAGCAGCGGCCCGAAGTCGCTCGCGAGGCCGGCCGTCGACGGCGAGCGCCACACGTGGTGCTGCGAGCGGATCTGTGCGTACAGGCCCGAGCGCGGTGTGGCAAGGCGCGTGTCGAGGCTCTGGGCGGCCGGGGCGTAACCACCGTCCGGCTGCGGCTCGGCCGAGGCGATCAGCGCCACCATCTGCCGATCGAGCATCTCCTCGACCGAGCGCTCCGAGAGTGCGCGAAAGCCGCTGTCGAGCACCCATATCATCACGCCGAAGAACAGCGCCAGCGGCACGGAGACCGAAACGAGCAGCCGCCGGCTGAGCGAGTGCACGGGCGACCGGGCCGTCAGGATGCCGGGTCGCGCGGCAGCGCGAAGCGATAGCCGCGCCCGCGCAGCGTCTCGATCGGGTGCAGCTGCTCCTGCGGGTCGAGCTTGCGGCGCAGCCGCCCCACCAGCACCTCGATCACGTTGCTGTCGCGCTCGAAATCCTGGTCGTAGAGCCGCTCGGTGAGCTCGGCCTTGGAGATCACGTCGCCGGCGCGCAGCATCAGGTGCTCGAGAATGCGGTACTCGAAGGTCGTGAGCTCGACGGCGGCGCCGTTCACCCGCACCGTCTGCGCCCGCGTATCGAGCTCCACCGTGCCGCAGCGGAGCAAGGGGCTGGCCCACCCACCGGCCCGGCGCAGCAGGGCCTGCACGCGCGCCAGCACCTCCTCGAAATGAAAGGGCTTGGCGACGTAGTCGTCCGCCCCGGCCTGCAGGCCCTCGACCTTGTCCTGCCAGTTGTCGCGCGCCGTGAGGATCAGGATCGGATAGGTCTTGCGCGCCGCACGCAGGCGGCGGATCACCTCGAGGCCGGCGAGGCCGGGGAGACCCAGGTCGATGATGGCGACGTCGAGCGGGTACTCGCTGCCGGCGAACAGTCCCTCGTTGCCGTCCGCGGCCTCATCGACCGTGAACCCCGCGGCCGCGAGCCGCGTCTTGAGCGTCTCGCGCAGCGACGCCTCGTCCTCGACCACCAGTACACGCATGCAGACCCCCGTCGGGGATGTGTCAGAGGAGCACGCCGCTCGCCGCGTCCACGCGCACGGTCCACACCCGCCCGGAATCGTTCAGCAGCCGCAGCACGTATACCGTGTGGCCGTTTTCGCGCTGCGCTTCGGCCTTCACCACGCGGGCGCGGAAGCGTTGCTCGGCCATCTTCACCGCCTCGTCCATGGACATGGAGGCCGCGGTGAGCACGATCACCGCCGGCGCAGGTGTGGCCGGCGGCGCCGACGGCGGCGCATCGCTCGGGGCCGCCGCAGCTCCCGGGCCGCCCGCCAGCAACACGGCGAGCCCGATGAATCGTCGCAGGTTCATTGCTGTGGCCAAGCGTAGCGCATCCGCTCCCCGGGCCGCATCCCGCGCGCATTCTCCGGCCGCTTCAGCCGCCGTTCAGCTTTGCCTCCCGCCAAAGCTCATCCCACTCTGGGGCGGACAAGCGCTCGAGCGCGAGTCCGCGCTCCCTCGCCAGACGCTCCATGCAGCGGAAACGCCGCTCGAACTTCGCGTTGGCGGCGCGCAGCGCCGCTTCCGCATCGAGGTGCAGATGGCGGCTCAGGTTGACGACTGCAAACAGCACATCGCCCAGTTCGTCCGCAGCCTCGCTGTTGGGAGCGTCAACGCCCGCCAGCGCCGCATCCGAGCGGGCGGCGAGCGCCGCGTCGAGCTCGCCCAGCTCCTCGGCGACCTTGGCGCGCGCCCCCGCCGCGTCGGGCCAGTCAAAGCCCACGCGTGCCGCGCGCCGCCCGAGCTTCATCGCGCGCATCAGTGCGGGAAGCGCCTGGGGCACACCTGCCAGCGTGCCGCGCTCGTCGCCGTGCGCGGCCGCCTGCGCGCGCTCGCGCGCCTTGTGCGCCTCCCACTCCCGTCCGAGGTGCTGCGCCTCGGTGACCGCCCCCGCGAACACGTGCGGGTGACGTCGCACGAGCTTCGCGTGAATCGACTCGGCGACGCTCGCGAAGTCGAACCAGCCGCGCTCCTCGGCCATGCGGGCGTGAAACACGACCTGAAAGAGCAGATCCCCTAGCTCGTCGCGCAGCTGCTCGTGGTCGCCCCGCTCGATCGCATCGGCGACCTCGTAGGCTTCCTCGATGGTGTAGGGCGCGATGGTGGCGAAGGTCTGCTCGCGGTCCCACGGGCAGCCGCGCTGCGGGTCGCGCAGCCGCGCCATGAGTGTGATGAGCGCCTCGAGCGCGCGTTGCGGATCGCTCATCGGCGCGCCTCAGGTCGGTGCGAGCGCGGCGCGCTCAAACGGCAACGGCCCGACGCACACGCGATGCAGCGTCAGCAGCATGCCGGCGGTTGCGCCCCAGATGGTGCGTCCTTCGAACGGGATGTCCCAGAACTCGACCTCCTCGCCGCTGCGGATGAGGCGCCGGCGCTCCCTGCGGAAGTTGGCCGGATCGAAGATGTAGTCGAGCGGTACCTCGAAGGTCCCCTGCACCTCTTCATGGTCCGGCTGCGGGGCGAAGCCCGCGCGCACGAACCCCACCACCGGCGTGATGCGAAAGCCCGTGATCACAATGTGGTCGGGAAGGTAGCCCGCCACCGACACGAGCTGCTCCTCGAGACCGATCTCCTCGCGCGCTTCGCGCAGCGCCGCAGCCGCCGGGCTCGGATCGCTCGGCTCGATGTGCCCGCCCGGAAAGCTCACCTGCCCGGCGTGCGTACGCAGCCCGGGCGAGCGCTCGGTGAGGAGCACCGTCGTGCGCTCGCGCTCCACCAGTGGAATCAGCACCGCGGCCGGCGTGGGGGCGGCGGGCAGCGCGCGCCGGTAGATCTGGCTGTCCGCGGCGGACATTCCCGGCAAGACCCAGTCCTGCGGGTCGTGGCGGGGAGTCGTGCCGGCGAGCTTCGCGCGGATGATCGCCGCCCAATCCGGTTTCCCCGCGGCGCTTGCGGGCGGCTCAGCCACCGCCGCCCGTGCCGCCCTTGATACCGCCGCGCGTCAGCTCGGCGGGGTCGAGGAGCTTGGCCAGTTCCGCGGCCGATAGCTGTGTCATCTCGCGCGCCACGTCGCGGATCGGCCGTCCCTGCGCGTACGCGGCCTTGGCAATCGCCGCGCCCTTCTCGTAGCCGATCACCGGATTCAAGGCGGTGACCAGGATCGGATTGCGATCGAGCGCCGCGGCGATGCGCGCCTCGTTCACCTTGAAGCCCGCGATCGCGCGGTCGGCCAGCAGCCGCGACACGTTGGCGAGGAGCGCAATGCTCTCGAGCAGGTTGCGGGCGATGACCGGCAGCATGACGTTCAGCTGAAAGTTGCCGGATTGACCGGCGATGGTGATGGTCGCGTCGTTGCCGATCACCTGCGCGGCGACCATGGCGGTGGCCTCGGGAATCACCGGATTCACCTTGCCCGGCATGATGCTGCTGCCCGCCTGCAGCGCCGGGAGTGAGATCTCGCCCAGGCCCGCGAGCGGTCCGCTGTTCATGAGGCGCAGGTCGTTGGCGATCTTCATGAGGCTCACGGCGATCACCTTGAGCTGCCCGGAGAGCTCGACCGCCGTGTCCTGCGCCGACAGCGCCTCGAAGTAGTTGGCCGCCGGCACGAACGGCACGCCGGTGATCGCGCTGAGCTCCTCGCAGAAGATCCGCCCGAACTCCGGATGCGCGTTGATGCCGGTGCCCACCGCCGTGCCCCCCTGGGCGAGCGCCAGCAGGCGCGGCTCGACCGCCGCGAGACGTGCCATGCCGTTCTCGATCTGGGTACGCCAGCCCGAGAGCTCCTGCCCGAGCGTGACCGGCATGGCATCCATCAGGTGGGTGCGGCCGGTGGTGACGGTGCCGGCCAACTCAGGCTCGCGCCGCGCGAGCACGTCGCGCAGGTGCGCGAGCGCGGGCTGCAGCGCGCCCCGCACCGCGAGCGCGGCGCTCACGTGTATGGCGGTGGGGATCGAGTCGTTGCTGCTCTGCCCCATGTTGACCTGGTCGTTAGGATGCACCGGGCTCTTCAGGCGCGCGCTCGCCAACGCCGCGATCACCTCGTTGGCGTTCATGTTGGTGCTGGTCCCCGAGCCGGTCTGGAACACGTCGATCGGGAAATGCGCGTCGTGGGTTCCGGCAGCGACCTCGGCTGCCGCCGCCTCCAGCGCCGCGGCGACCTTGGCGTCCAGCAGGCCGAGGCGGCGGTTGGCACGCGCGGCCGCCTGCTTCACCAGCGCGAGCGCGCCGATGAAGCCGCGCGGCATGGTGAGCCCGCTCACCGGAAAGTTCTCCACTGCACGCTGGGTGTGCGCGCCCCACAGCGCGTCCGCGGGCACCTTGAGCTCGCCCATGCTGTCGCGCTCGACCCGAAAGGAAGTCGTCATGAGTGCACTCCGCCCGGCCGGACGGCCGTATGCGATATGATGATAACGCATGCCCGCAAGCACCAGCGAAGCTCTCAGCGCTCTGCAGGCGCTCTCGCCCGTGGACGGGCGCTATGCGACCGCCGCGGCCCCGTTGCGCGCATTGCTGAGTGAGGCGGGGCTGATCCGCGAGCGGGTGCGTATCGAGGCGCAATGGCTGCTGCACCTTGCGGCGGCGGTGCCGCAGCTCCCGGGCGCCGCTCTCAGCCCTGCGGTGCGCGCGCGCGCCCAGCAGCTCGCCGCCGCCCCGGAGGAAGGCGCCGCTGCCGCCGTCAAGGCGATCGAGGCGCGCATCAACCACGACGTCAAGGCGGTCGAATATTACGTGCGGGAGCAGCTCGCGGCCGCGGGCGCTCCCGCCGCCACTCTCGAGCTGGTGCACTTCGGGTGCACCTCCGAGGACATCAATAACCTCGCCTACGCGCGCCTGTTGCAGGCGGCCCGCAAGCTGCTGCTCGCGGTGCTCAAGGCACGCACCCACGAGCTGATTGCGCTCGCGCACCGCTACGCGGACGCCGCCATGCTGGCGCGCACCCACGGGCAGGCGGCCAGCCCCACGACGCTCGGCAAGGAGCTCGCCAACTTCGCCGCGCGCCTCATGCGCGCGGAGTTCCGCTGGACGGCGGTGACCATCCTCGGTAAATGGAACGGCGCGGTCGGCAACTTCAACGCGCACGTCAGCGCGCTGCCCGCGGTGGACTGGCCGGCGGTCGCGCGCGCCTTCGTGGAATCGCTCGGACTCGAGTACAACCCCTACACCACGCAGATCGAGCCGCACGACTGGATCGCCGAGTACTGCGACGCCATCGCGGCGGTCAACGTCGTGCTGATCGACCTCAGCCGCGACATGTGGGGTTACATCTCTCTCGGCTACCTGCGCCAGGGCGCCGTCGAGGGTGAGATCGGATCCTCCACCATGCCTCACAAGGTGAATCCGATCGATTTCGAGAACGCCGAGGGGAACCTAGGCGTCGCCAACGCGCTGCTGCGCCACTTCGCCGAGAAGCTTCCCGTTTCGCGCTGGCAGCGCGATCTCACCGACTCCACCGTGCTGCGCAACCTCGGCGTCGCGCTCGCGCATACACTCATCGCCTGGACCGCACTCGGGCGCGGCCTCGCGCGCGTCGAGGCAGATGCAGCGTGCATGGCGAGCGACCTCGCGGGCGCATGGGAAGTGCTGGCGGAGGCGGTGCAGACCGCACTGCGCGCCGCCGGAGTGCCGGACGGCTACGAGCGGCTCAAGGAGCTCACGCGCGGCCGCGAGATCGACGCGCGCGCGCTCGGTGAATTCATCGACGCCTTGCCGCTTCCCGCGGCGGACAAGGCGCGCCTGCGCGCGCTCAAGCCCGCCGACTACATCGGTCTCGCGGCGGCGCTCGCCCGCGCTATCTGAGCGCCGCGCTCCGGCTGTCGCCGGAACACGACATAATGGGCCGCCAAAAGTGCGAACTGCGCCCGCTTTTGACTTACTGCGCCCGCGGGGCGCGCCCAAACCGTGACCGGTTCGACAATGAAAATGCCCGAGCGCTCACTAAGATCGCCCTTAGCCTGCACATCGTGCCGGCAAGGGGTGGGCGCCACTCGTGTCAATATCCGGGGAACTCGATCTCAAGAACGGCTGGGCGCAGCTCGCCAACGCGCGCTACGCACCCGAGTCCGTCGGCGGCGGGGGTCAGCGCACCTCCCGTCACCAGGCTGAGACGCTCACCGTTCTCACGACCCTCGCCGAGGTGCGCGGCGCGGTCAACGAGATCGCCGCCGCCGCCCAGCGGCTCATCTCCATCTACACACCCGACCTCGAGCCCGATCTCTATGACCAGACTCCGTTCCTCGAGGTCATCAAGCATTTCGTGCTCACGCGCAGCTTCTCCAAGGTGCGCGTGCTGCTCGCCGAGCCCACCCGTGTGATGCGGGACAGCAACCGCTTCGTCGCCATGGGCCGGCGGCTCTCGAGCTGTATCGACATCCGTTACGTCGCCGCGCAGTCGCCGCAGCGCGCCTCCGCATACCTCATCGCCGACGATCGCGCGATCGTCTATCGGCTGCGCGCCGACACCTGGGATGGCGTCGCCGACATCAACAACCAGCAGGCCGCGCGCGCCTATCTGCAGGAATTCGACCAGGTCTGGAACGCCAGCGCGGCCGAGCACGGCCTGCGCGCCGCACGCCGCGGCTGAGCCCTCTTCGGCGGCGACCGCGCCGGGCGCGCGGTAGAATCCGCCGATGGCCGCCACTCCGTCCCCTTCCGCTGACCGCCGCGTCATCGTCGCCCTCTCGGGCGGCGTCGACTCCGCGGTGGCCGCCCTCATTCTCAAGGAGGAAGGCCTCGACGTGCAGGGGCTCTACATGAGCAACTGGGACGAGGAGGCGGACGACATCTGGTGCACCGCCGCCCAGGACTTCCAGGACGCGCGTGCGGTCGCCGCCCGGCTCGCCATTCCGCTGCATCGCGTGAGCTTCGCCGCGCAGTACCGCGAGCGGGTCTTCGCGCACTTCCTCGCCGAGCACCGCGCCGGCCGCACGCCCAACCCCGACGTGCTCTGCAACCGCGAGATCAAGTTCGGCGTCGCGCTCGACTACGCGCGGCGGCTCGGCGCCGCGCGCCTTGCCACCGGACACTACGCGCGCCTCATCGACGGTCCCGGCGGGATCGAGCTGCACAAGGCACGCGATGCCGCCAAGGACCAGAGCTACTTCCTGCACGCGGTCGCCCCCGGCGAGCTCGCTCAGACGCTCATGCCGCTCGGTGAGCTCGAAAAGAGCGCCGTGCGCGAGCGCGCGCGCCGCGCCGGGCTGGCGGTGTTCGACAAGCCCGACAGCACCGGCATCTGCTTCATTGGCGAGCGTCCCTTCCGCGAGTTCCTCGAGCGCTACCTGCCGCGCTCGCCCGGGCCGGTGGAGTCTGCCGATGGCGAGCGCCTCGGCACCCACCACGGGCTCGCCTTCTACACTCTGGGGCAGCGCGGGGGCCTCGGGCTCGGCGGCCGCCCCGGCCGCCCGGAGCAGCCCTGGTACGTCGCGGCCAAGGACGCCGCCCGCAACGCGCTCATCGTGGTTCAGGGGCATGATCACCCGCTGCTCTCGAGCGTGGCGCTCACCACCGGACGGTGGCATTGGCTGACGACCCCGCCCGAAAGGGCGCTGCACTGCACGGTCAAGCTGCGCTACCGCCAGAGCGACCAGCGCGTGCTGCTCGTGCCGCAGGCCGACGCCACGGTGCACCTCGAGTTCGCCGAGCCGCAGCGCGCCGTCACTCCGGGACAGTACGCGGTCGCTTACGACGGCGACCGCTGCCTCGGTGGCGGCGTGATCGGGCAGGTGGTGCCGGCGCTGCGCCAGTCCGCCGCCGCCTGATCCCGACCGCCGCTGAGCGGCGCGCCATGGCGCCATGCGCGGGCGGCAGCCACGGCCCGCGCCCGATATAATTCCGGCAGCCAGCGGAGACACCCATGACGAACAGCTTCCGGGCACGCTCGACGCTCAAGGCGGGCGAGCGCACGTACGAGATATGGAGTCTCGCCGCGCTGCCGCAGGATAAGGTGGCGCGCCTGCCCTACTCGCTGAAAATCCTCCTCGAGAACCTGCTGCGCTGCGAGGACGGCGTGAGCGTCACCCGCGCCGACATCGAGGCGCTGCTCGCCTGGGACCCGGCCGCCACCCCGGCGCACGAGATCGCCTTCACTCCGGCGCGCGTCATCCTCCAGGACTTCACCGGCGTTCCCTGCATCGTCGACCTCGCGGCGATGCGCGATGCGATCGTGCGTCTCGGGGGCGACGCCGAGCGCGTCAATCCCTTGAACCCCGCGGAGCTCGTCATCGATCACTCCGTGCAGGTCGATGAGTACGGCACCCCCGGTGCGCTCGCCGCCAACACCGCCATCGAGTTCAGCCGCAACCGCGAGCGCTACGCGTTCCTGCGCTGGGGGCAGACCGCGTTCGCTAACTTCTCGGTGGTGCCGCCGAGCACCGGCATCGTCCATCAGGTGAACCTCGAGTACCTCGGGCGGGTGATCTTCGACACCCAGGCGGGCGCCGCTCGCCGCGCCTACCCCGATACCCTAGTCGGGACCGACTCGCATACCACCATGATCAACGGCCTCGGCATCCTCGGCTGGGGCGTCGGCGGGATCGAAGCCGAGGCCGCGATGCTTGGCCAACCGGTCACCATGCTGATCCCGCAGGTGATCGGCTTTCGCCTCGAGGGGCGGCTGCAGCCCGGGGCCACCGCGACCGATCTCGTGCTCACCGTCACTGAGATGCTGCGCAAGAAGGGCGTGGTGGACAAGTTCGTCGAGTTTTTCGGCGACGGGCTCGCCAACCTGCCGCTCGCCGACCGCGCGACCATCGCCAACATGGCGCCGGAATACGGCAGCACCTGCGGAATATTTCCGATCGACGGCGAGACGATCCGCTACCTCGAGCTCTCCGGCCGGCCGCGCGAGCGAATCGAGCTGGTCAGCGTCTATGCCCGGGCGCAGGGCCTGTGGCGCAATCCGGGCGCGAGCCCGGCCCGCTACACGGATGAGCTCGAGCTCGATCTGCGTAAGGTGGAGCCGAGTCTCGCCGGCCCGCGCCGTCCGCAGGACCGGGTACCGCTGCAGAGCGCCAAGCAGGTGTACGAAACGAATGCCAAGAAAGCCGCCGAGGAGCGCGCCGCGCGCAACTCGGGCAGCGGCGTCGCGCCGGCGAAGCTCAACGGTCACAGCGTCGAGCTCAAGGATGGCGCGGTGCTGATCGCCGCCATCACCAGCTGCACCAACACCTCCAACCCTTCGGTGATGCTCGGCGCAGGCCTGCTCGCCCGCAAGGCACGGGCGCGCGGACTCACCGCCAGACCCTGGGTGAAGACCAGTCTCGCGCCGGGCTCACGGGTGGTCACCGACTACCTCGACAAGGCGGGCCTCACCGAAGACCTCAACGCCATCGGGTTCAACCTGGTGGGCTACGGATGTACTACCTGCATCGGTAACGCCGGGCCGCTCAAGCCCGAGATCTCCGCCGCGGTCAAGGCGGGCGATCTGACCGCCGTCTCGGTGCTCTCCGGCAATCGCAACTTCGAGGGGCGCGTGCACCCCGAGACGCGCATGAACTTTCTCGCCTCCCCGCCGCTGGTGGTCGCGTACGCGATTGCCGGCACGCTCGACATCGACCTGACGCGCGAGTCACTCGGCGTCGGCAAGGACGGGCAGCCGGTCTATCTCAAGGACGTCTGGCCGAGCGATGCCGAGGTGCAGGAGCTGCTCACGCGCTCGATCGACTCGCAGATGTTCCGCGACCGCTACGCGAGCGTCTTCAAGGGCGATCAGAACTGGGCCGGCATCCAGGTGCCGGCGGGCAAGCGCTACGCCTGGGACGAGAAGTCGACCTACGTGAAGAACCCGCCCTACTTCGAGGGCATGACCATGAAGCCGGCGCCGCTCGCCGACGTCCGCGGCGCGCGCGCGCTCGCCGTGCTCGGCGACTCGGTCACGACCGATCACATCTCGCCGGCCGGCAACATCGCACGCTCGAGCCCGGCGGCACGTTACCTCATGGACCAGGGCGTGCAGCCGAAGGACTTCAACTCCTACGGTGCACGGCGCGGCAATCACGAGGTGATGATGCGCGGCACGTTCGCCAACATCCGCTTGCGCAACCTCATGGTGCCGGGCGTCGAGGGCGGAGTCACGCTGCACCTGCCCGACGGCGAGCAGGCCTCGATCTACGACGCCGCCATGCGCTACAAGAGCGAGGGCACGCCGCTCGTAGTGCTCGCCGGGCGCGAGTACGGCACCGGCTCCTCGCGCGACTGGGCAGCCAAGGGCACGATGCTGCTCGGCGTGAAGGCGGTCATCGCCGAGAGCTTCGAGCGCATCCACCGCTCGAACCTCATCGGCATGGGAGTCGCGCCGCTGCAATTCCTGCCCGGACAGAACGCCGCATCGCTCGGGCTCACGGGGCGCGAGCTGTTCGACGTCGCCGGCCTGAGTCAGGGTGAGGCGCGCGAGGTCACCGTCAGCGCGACGCCGGCGGGCGGCCAACTGAAGCAGTTCAAGGCGCGCCTGCGCATCGACACGCCCAAGGAGCGTGAGTACTACCGGCACGGAGGCATTTTGCAGTACGTGCTGCGCCAGCTCGCCGCGGGCGCCTCCGGCGGGTAAACCGGCCTGTCGACACCCGCCGATCCTGCCGCAGCTTCCACCGGTGTGGCCGGGCCGCCGCGGCTCGCGGTCTTCGACCTCGACGGCACGATCACGCGGCATGACACGCTCATGCCCTACGTGCTGGGGTTCCTGCGCGGCCACCCCGGGAGATTCCCGGGGATGCTGCGCGCACTGCCCGTGCTCGTGCGCTTTGGCCTGCGCCGTGCCGACCACGGCGCGCTCAAGTCCGCGCTCATCCGCGGCACGCTCGGCGGCTGCGCGCGCGCCGAGCTCGACGACTGGACCGGCCGCTTCGTACCGCGCCTGCTCGCGCACGATGTGTGGCGGGATGCGCTCGCGTGCATCGCCAGGCATCGCGCCCGCGGCGACACGCCGGTGCTCCTGAGCGCCAGCGTCGATCTGTACGTTCCGGCCATCGGAGGCGCACTGGGATTCGCCGAGGTGCTCTGCACCAAGCTCCGGTGGAGCGGTGAGCGCCTCGACGGGGCGCTCGCCGGCGCCAACTGCCGCGGCGCAGAGAAGGCGCGTGCGTTGCAGGAGCTGCGCGCGCGCTATCCGGGGCTCAAGGTGACCGCCTATGGCAACGCCGCGAGCGACTTAGGCCACCTGTGCCTGGCCGATCAGGGAGTACTGGTGAACGGCAGCTGGCGCACCCGGCAGCTCGCGGAGCGCCTCGGACTGACCTGCCAGCAGTGGCGCTGACGGCGCCGTGACGGCTCCCTCGGGCCCGAGGCCTCGACGGGTGTAACCTTTCGGTGCCCGGGCCGGTCTACTTCCCCGGAGGTTCCTTATGCCCACGCGCGTGCCGCGCATCGCCCCATCCGAGATTACGCCGCCTGAGGTGTACTTCAGCCGCCGCGCGCTGCTCGCCGGCGCTCTCGCCAGCGGAGTAAGCGCGCTGGCGCACGCCTCGCGCGTGCCGGCGCCGGGCGAGCCGCTGAATTACACCCGCAATGAAAAACTCTCGGTGAGCGAGGCCCCGAACAAGTACGAGGAGATTACGACCTACAACAACTTCTACGAATTCGGCACCGACAAGGAGGACCCGAGCGAGAACGCCCGCTCGCTCCACACCAGCCCCTGGAGCGTGAGCGTCGACGGCGAAGCCGAGGTGCGCGGCACCTTCACCCTCGAGGATATCCTCAAAGGACAGTCGCTCGAGGAGCGCATCTACCGCTTTCGTTGCGTCGAGGCCTGGTCCCTGGTGGTCCCATGGGTGGGGTTCCCGCTGAGCTCGCTCGTCACGCGCTTCAAGCCGACCTCGCGCGCCAAGTACGTCGAGTTCACGACGCTCTACGATCTGCACCAGATGCCCGGTGAGCGCGTCCCGGTCCTCAACTGGCCGTACGTCGAGGGACTGCGCATGGATGAGGCCATGCATCCGCTCACCCTGATGGTGGTGGGGCTTTATGGCCGGGTGCTGCCAAACCAGGACGGCGCCCCGTTGCGGCTCATCGTGCCGTGGAAGTACGGCTTCAAGAGCATCAAGTCGATCGTCAAGATCCGCTTCACCGACACCCAGCCGCGCACCGCCTGGAACGTCGCGACTCCCCACGAGTACGGCTTCTACGCGAACGTCAACCCGCAGGTCGATCATCCGCGCTGGAGTCAGGCGAGCGAGCGGCGCATCGGCGCGCCCTTCCTGGCCGCGCGCCGCCCGACGCTGCCCTTCAACGGCTACGCCGCCGAGGTCGCCTCGCTCTACCAGGGCATGGATCTGCGACGCTACTTTTGAACGTCACGCAGCGCTACCGCTTCATCTACAAGCCGCTGGTGTTCGCGGCGGGACTCGCGCCGCTCGTGTGGCTCGTGTGTGGGGCGTTCGGCTGGCTCGGGGCGAGCCTCGGGGCGGATCCGGTCAAGAAGCTCGAGCACGAGTGCGGCAAGACCGCGCTCAACTTCCTGCTGCTCACCCTCGCCGTCACGCCGACCAGGAATCTGCTCGGCCTCCCGCAGCTGCTGCGGCTGCGCCGCATGCTCGGGCTGTTCGCTTTCTTCTACGTGGTAGTGCACTTCACCGTGTACCTGGTGCTCGACCTGGAGCTCAATTTCGCCACACTCGGCGCCGACATTGCCAAGCGTCCGTACATCACGATCGGCTTTACGGCGCTGCTGCTGCTGATTCCGCTGGCGGCGACTTCCACCAACGGCATGATGCGCCGGCTGGGGCGACGCTGGACCTCGCTCCATCGCCTGGTGTACGTGATCGCAATCCTCGGCGTGTGGCATTTCTATTGGCAGGTGAAACGCGACGTGCGCGAGCCGCTGATCTACGCTGGCGTACTCGCCCTGCTGCTGCTCTACCGCCTGGTTCGGGCCCGCGCTGCCGCGAGCACCCGGGCCCGCCTCACATCGAGGTCCGGATCTGCCACAGCTCCGGAAAGAACTTGAGCTCGAGGGCCTTGGCGAGGTAGGACACGCCGCCGGTCCCGCCGGTGCCGGGCTTGTAGCCGATGATGCGCTCCACCGTCTTCAGGTGATGGCAGCGCCACAACTGGAAGTTGTGGTCGAGATCCACTAAGCGCTCCGCGAGCTCATAGAGGTCCCAACCCTTGTCGGCGTTGTGGTACACACCGAGCCAGGCCCCGGCGACCTGCTTGCTCGCCACGTAGGGCTCGCGGAAGTCCCGCGACAGGTAGTCCTCCGGGATCCCGTAGCCGCGGCGGCTCAGGAGCCTGAGCACCTCGTCGTAGAGCGATGGCTCGGCGAGGGCGTGCCCGAGCGCCGCATAGGCCGCGGAGTCACGCTGGTGCACGGCGAGCATCTCGGCGTTCTTGTTGCCGAAGAGGAATTCCAGCATGCGGTACTGCACCGATTGGAACCCCGAGGAGCGCCCGAGTGCGTTGCGGAACGCGCTGTATTCGAACGGCGTCATCGTCGAGAGCACGTCCCACACGGAGATGAGCTGCGTCTGCGACCGCGAGATGCGCGCCAGCATCTTGAGCGCCGGGTCGAGGTCGTCGCGGCGCACGCACTCGAGCGCCGCGGTCAGCTCGTGCAGCATCAGCCGCATCCACAGCTCCGACACCTGGTGCACGATGACGAACAGCATCTCGTTGTGCTCGCCGGTGAGCGGATGCTGCGCGCTCAAGAGCTTGTCGAGATGCAGGTACTCGCCGTAGGAGAGCGAGCCGCCGAGATCCCAGTGCACCGCCTCGTCGGCGAGCTCGACGCGCTCGGTCTTGTCGTACGGGCGGGTGGTCATGCGGCTGATGGTACACGTCGCGCGCCCCGCGGCAACCGGCACGCCGCCCGCGGCCGGGTAACACGCCGCCTCAAGACGTCCCCGCCCCGATCCGTTAGGATCGCGCGACCGTGAGCGCACCCCTCCTCGAAGTCCGCAGTCTCGTCAAGCAGTACCCCGCCACCACCGCGGTGGACGGCGTCAGCTTCAGCGTGCCCGAGGGCATCTGCTTCGGGCTCCTGGGTCCCAATGGCGCGGGCAAGACCACCACGGTCGAGATCATGGAGGGAATCCTGCCGCCGACCGCCGGCGAGGTGCGCTACCGCGGCCAGCCTCTCGGTGCGCGCTTTCGTGAGGAAGCCGGCATCCTCTTCCAGAAAACCGCGTTGCAGGACTTCCTGACCGTACGCCAGTGCATCGCCCTGTTTCGCGGGCTCTACACCCACGGCCTCGAGGTCGAGGAAGTGATCCGCATCTGTGCGCTCGAGAAGCTCGCGCGGCGCGATGCGCGCAAGCTCTCCGGCGGGCAGCAACAACGGCTGCTGCTCGCCATCGCCCTGGTGAACGACCCGGCGGTGCTGTTCCTCGACGAGCCGACCACCGGGCTCGATCCGCAGGCGCGGCGCAATTTCTGGCAGCTGGTAGAGTCGATCAAGGCGCGCCGCAAGACCATCATCCTCACCACCCATTACATGGAGGAGGCCGAGCTCCTCTGCGACGAGATCGCCATCATGGACCGTGGCCGGATCGTCGCCCAGGGACCGCCGCGACGCTTGCTGCAGGAGCACTTCGCCGAAGTGCTGCTCGAGCTGCCGCGCCAGGACTTCCCGGAGAGCGCACGGGCCTTGCCCCTGAAGCTGATCGACAGCACCGAGCGCGTCGAGATCACCACCCACGATCTCGAGGGGACGCTGCGCGCGCTGCTCGCAGCGCAGGTGCCGCTCAGCAACCTGCGCATCCGGCCGCCGAACCTCGAGGATCTGTTTCTCGAGCTCACCGGCAAGGAGCTGCGGCCGTGATTCGCCGGCTGTTGTCGGTCTTTCACGCGCGCAACCTCGAGTTCCTGCGCGATCGCGGCACGCTGATATTCACGGTGGTGCTGCCGATCATGCTGGTGATCGGCATGGGGTTCGTGTTCGGCGGCCCGCAGCGCCCGCTCTTCAAGGTCGGGGTGCTCGGCCCGCACGACGACACCCGGGCTCATCCCTTCCTGGCCGAGCGCTACGTGCAGTTCGTGCCGCTGCCGGAGCGGACCGAGGCGCTGCACAAGCTCAGCCACCAGCAGCTCGATCTGCTGGTCGACTTGAGCGGCAGCACGCGCTACTGGGTCAACACGGATGCGCCCAAGGGCTACGTGGTCGAGCGGCTGCTGCGGGCCGCCGAGCCGGGCGCGCGCCGGGAGCCGGTCACGGGGGCCGCGGTGCGTTACATCGACTGGCTGTTCCCGGGCATCCTCGGCATGAACATGATGTTCAGCTGCCTGTTCGGCGTCGGCTATGTGGTGCTGCGCTATCGCAAGAGCGGGTTCCTGAAGCGCCTGCATGCCACGCCGCTCACCGCGTTCGAGTTCCTGTCCGCGCAGGTGCTGTCGCGCCTCACGCTGATTCTGTTCGTCACGGGAGTGCTGTACGCCGGTATCGGCGCCGTCATCGGCTTTCACTCAGCGGGGAGCGCTGCGCTCCTCGCCCTGCTTGCGATCGCCGGAGCCCTCTGCATGATCGCGCTCGGGCTCACCATCGCGGCGCGCTTCTCCAGCGAGGAGCTGGTTGGGGGACTGCTGAACCTCCTGACCTGGCCGATGAGGCTGCGCGCGGGGGTCTGGTTCTCGCTCGAGGGGTCGCCCCGCTGGGTGCAGTGGGTGGCGCACGTGTTTCCGCTCACCCAGCTGCTCGATGCCGCGCGCGCCGTGATGCTCGACGGCGCGGGCCTCGCGCAGATCGCACCGCAGCTGTCGTATCTTGCCGCCACAACCCTGGTGTTCCTGGCATTCGGCGCCTGGTCGTTCCGCTGGCGCATCGAGTAACCGCCTTCAGCCCCGCTGCCCTCCGAGGAGCCACACAACTTGCGATTCTTCAGCGACAACACCGCGACCGCCTGCCCGGAGATACTGGCGGCGATCCACGAGGCCAATCACGGCCTGGCGCGCGCCTATGGCGACGATGAGTGGACGCTGCGCCTCGACGGGGCCTTGAGCGCGCATTTCGGCACGCCGGTGCGCGCCTTCGCGGTGACCACCGGGACCGCTGCCAACTCGCTGGCGCTCGCGACCATCAGCCCCCCCTATGGGGCGATCTTCGCGCACCATGAGGCGCACATCGCGGTCGACGAATGCGGCGCCCCCGGCTTCTTCTCCGGCGGCGCGCAGCTCGAGCTGCTCCCGGGCGCACACGGCCGGCTCGATGCCGCGACCGTCGGCGCCGCGCTCGAAGCCCATCCGCGCCACCTGCACAGCGTGCAGCCGGCAGCGCTGTCGCTCACCCAGGCCACCGAGCTCGGCACCGTCTACCGGCCGGCGGAGGTCGCCGAGCTGAGCGCCCTGGCGCACGCCCAAGGAATCAAGGTGCACGTGGACGGCGCGCGCTTCGCCAACGCCCTCGCCTTCCTCGGCTGTCACCCGGGCGATGTGACCTGGCGCGCCGGGGTCGACGTGCTGTCGTTCGGCGCGACCAAGAACGGGGCGCTGACCGCCGAGGCGGTCGTGTTCTTCGACCTGGCGCTGGTGCGCGACTTCGAGCTGCGCCGCAAGCGCGCCGGCCACCTGCTGTCGAAGTCGCGCTACGTCGCCGCGCAGCTGCTCGTCTACCTCGAATCGGGCATCTGGAAGCGCAACGCGGAGCGCACCAACCGCCTGGCGCAGCGCATCGGCACCGCCGCTGGGGCGGCACTCCTGCACCCGGTCGAGGCCAACGAAGTGTTCTTGAAACTGGGTGCCGCGCGGCGCCAAGCCCTGCGCGCCGCGGGCTTCGAGTTTTACGACTGGGGCGCCGAGGCCGACGGCGACGCCCGCTTCGTGGTCTCGTGGGACCAGCCCGAGCAGGACGTGCTGGCCCTGTGCGCGGCGCTGGCGCGGGCGTGAGGCGCGCGCGCCGCGCGCCTACTGCTCGCGCAGGCTGGTCGTCACGGGCAGCCGCGCCGCGCGCAGCGCCGGCAAGAGCCCGCCCAGCATGCCGATGAACACCGCGATGACCAGTCCGCGGACGACCAGCTCGGGCGTGACCTTGAAGTTGAACACCACCTGGGTGAAGTTCTGACCCAGGGTCGACACCGAGAGGTTATTGAAAAGGAGATACGCGATCAGCGCACCAAGCATCGCTCCGGCGAGCGCCAGCAGCAGCGCCTCGGTCATCACCGACACCACCACTGGAAGTCCGCCGAAGCCGAGCGCCCGCAGCGTCGCGATCTCCTTGCCGCGCGCCGCCACCGCGGCGTACATGCTGTTGAGCGCCGCAAACACCGCCCCGAGGCCCATGATGATCGTGACCACTCCCGCGAGGAAGCCGATGGTCGCGCGGAACTGCCTGGTCTGGCCGCTGAAGTAGTCCTGCTCGCGCAGCACGTCCATCGAGAGGCGCGGCTCGGCCGCGATGGCGCGCTTGAGGCGCTCGAGTCCGTCCGCCCCATCGAGCGCGGCGAGTACCGAGCTCGAGCCGAGCCGCCCGAAGGTCGAGCGCGCCACATTGGCATCGGTCCACATCTCGCTGTCGTGCGCATCCCCCGAGGCGAATTCCCCTACCACCTTCCACTCCGAGCCGCGCATGCGCACGACCTGGCCGATCTCGGCCCCCTGGAACTGCGCGAGGACGCCGCGGCCCACGATGAGCTCGCGCAACCCCGGGGTGAAGTTGCGCCCCGCGATGATCTTCAGCTGCGGCCGCAGCACGAAGGCCGCCGGCTCGACGCCGCGCAGGGTGATGTTCGCGCCGTTCCTGACGTCGTCCTTGCGGACCAGCTCGGCGATCACCATGAGCTCGCCGGAGGCGAGTGGCTTGCCGTCGGCGCCGGCGCGAATGCCCGGCTCCTGCTTGATGAGATCGGTCGAGTCGCGATCGAAGGCGGAGTTGAGCTCGGCGTCCGAGCCACCGCGCAGGATCAGCGCGGCATCGCGGCTGCCGGTGGACTTGAGCGTGCTCTCGAAGCCGCCGGCCATGGCGAGCAGCGCGGTGAACACCGCCACGACCCCGGCCAGTCCGATGACGATGACGAGCGAGGGCGCCCAGCGCTCGGGAATGCTGCGGATGCTGATGCCGGTAATGGCGAATGCCTGTCGCAACACGCTTTGTTCTCCTTAGGGCATCAGCGGCCCGCGAGGGCGTCGACGATCTTCAGGCGCCGCGCACGCAGCGCCGGCAGCAGCCCCACGGCCAGGCTCATCAGCACGATGGCGACGATACCGATGAGCCACACGGAGCCATCCAGCGCGAGCAGGAACTGGCCGCCGGTGCCCTTCTCCACCATCGCGCCGGCGAGCGAGGCCAGGGCCAGGCCGATGAGTCCGCCGCACAGCACCAGCGCGAAGGCCTCGGCGAGCACGAAGCCGAGCACTCTGCCGTCGGAGAAACCGAGGGTCTTGAGCACCGCGAGCTCCGGGACGCGCTCGCGCACGCTCTGCGCCATGGTGTTGCCGACCACCAGCAGCAGCGTGAAGAACACCGCGAACAGGATCCAGCGCACGATCAGGCCGATGTCGCCGATCTGCTTCACGAAGCTGATGTTGAAGTCCTTCTCGGTCTGGGTCTTGGTCTCGTCGGGAGAGTTCTCGAACATGGCGTCGATCGTCTTGCTGACCGACTCCGCATTGGCGCCGTCGGCGAGCTTCAAGATGAAGAAGTTGGTGCGTCCCTTGAGGCCGAACTGGTTGGCCTCGTCGAAGTAGTCCTGCTGGATGAAGGCGAGATTGGTGCGCTTCTTCCAGTCCTCGTCCTTGCCGTCGAAAATCCCGACCAGGTCGAACACCCACGCCTTGCTGCCGTTTTTCTGCGGCCAGATGTTGGATGAGATCGGGATCTTCTGGCCGATCTTCCAGCCGTACTGGTCGGCGAGCTGCCTGCCGACGATCAAACCCGTGCGGGTGTGCTCGAAGGCCTGCCACTGCGCATCCGGCATCAGCCACTCGGGGTAGACGTCGCGATAACGCTGCGGGTCGAGCGCGAACATGATGAGCGGCGTATTGGTCTGCCACACGCCGCCGAACCATTGCTGGTAGGCGACGCGCGCCACCCCCGGGATCGCCTCGAGTTTCGGCACCATGCTGACCGGCAGCGGCGAGGTGAACGACACCCGCGCCTGTACGAACAGGCGCGTCGCGCCCACGAAATTGGCGCCGGAGCTGAAGATCGTATTGACCGACTGCAGCAGGCCAAACAGCAGGAACGCCATGATCACCGACAGCAGCGTCAGCACGGTGCGCACGCGCTTGCGGAACAGGTTGGCAATGACGAAGCCGGCGCGCGTCATGCCGCCTGCTCCAGCAGCTGGCCTTTCTCGAGGTGCAGCGTGCGCCGCGCGAACTCGGCGGCCTTGGGATCGTGGGTGACGATGACGATGGTCTTGCCGTGCTCGCGGTTGAGCACCTGCAGGAGTCCGAGGATCTCGTCGGCGGTCTTGCGGTCGAGGTCGCCGGTCGGCTCATCGCACACCAGCAGCTGCGGGTCCGAGACCAGCGCGCGCGCGATCGCCACGCGCTGCTCCTGGCCTCCCGACAGCTCGCGCGGCTTGTGCTTGGCGCGATCCGCGAGTCCCACCACCTCGAGCGCCACGGCGACGTTCTTCTTGCGCTGCGCGCCCGAAAGCTTGGTGAGCAGCAGCGGCAGCTCGACGTTGCCCTCGGCCGACAACACCGGCATGAGGTTGTAGAACTGGAACACGAAGCCGACGTTGTGGGCGCGCCAGTGGGCGAGCTGGCCGCTGCCGAGCTGGTCGATGCGCTTTCCGCCCACGGTGATCTCCCCGGCGGTCGGCTTGTCGAGGCCGCCGATGAGATTCAGCAGCGTCGTCTTGCCCGAGCCCGACGGCCCCATGAGCGCGACGAAATCGCCCTTGGGAATGTCGAGAGTGAGCCCGTGCAGCACCTCGATCTTCTGCTTGCCGCGCTCGTAGACCTTCGTCACGTTGTGGACCTGAACCATGGGCTCTGACATAGCGTTCCTCTCACTCATTGTCATTGTTTGATCTCGGTGACCGCCGCTTCGTCCTTGAGGCCGGCGGGCGCATCGACGATGACTCTCTCCCCCGGGCTCAAGCCCGCGAGCACCACGCGCGAGTCCCCGCCGCCCGCGCCGATGGTCACGGCGCGGCGCTGCGCGCGGCGATCCTTCAGTACGAACACGACGTCCTCATTGCCGTCCTTTTGGAGCGCCCCGGCGGGTACCTGCACCCCGCGCGGCCGCTCGCGCTGCGCCGCGCCCGCGGCGGGAGCCTTTTCCTCGAACGATACGCGCACGCCCATATCCGGCACGATGCGCGCGTCCTTCGTGTCGAAGCCGATCCGCACCTTCACGGTCGCCTTGGAGCGGTCGGCGGTCGGAATGATCGCGATGACATGCGAGGGGATGCGCCAGTCGGGGTAGGCGTTGAGCACCGACTCGACCGGCTGTCCCGGCTCGACGCGGTTGATGTAAGCCTCGTTGACGTCGACCTCGATCTCGAGCGAATCCATGTCGACCACTGTGCCGATTCCGGTGCGCGTGAAGCCGCCGCCGGCGGAAAGCGGGGAAACCATTTCCCCAACCTGGGCGGCCTTGGCGATCACCACGCCAGTGAACGGCGCGTGCACGGTGCAGTAGTCGAGCTGCACCTGCGCGGCGCGCACGTTGGCCTCCGCGAGCTCGATCTGCTTGCGTTGCGACTGCACCAGCGCGGTCCCGGTGGCTACCAGGGTGCGCGCCTGCTCGAGCGCCTGCTGCGCGACCAGGTTGCGCTTGATGAGGTCCTCGTCGCGCGCCACGTCGCGCACGCTCTGCGCGAGCTGCGCCTCGTCCTGCCTGAGCACCGCCTGCGCCGACTGCCACTGCGCGTGCGCCTGCGCCAGCGCGGCCCGCTGCGCGGTATCGTCGAGGCGCGCAATCACCTGACCGGCGCTCACGTGATCGCCCTCATCGAACAGCACCTCGGTCACCTTGCCGGTGATCTGCGCCGACACGGTCGCCTCGCGCCGTGCGGTGACATAGCCGGTGGCATCGAGCACCGAGGCGGCACCACCACCGCCCATGGGTTGTGCCAGCGCGGTGTGTACCGGCAGCGCGCCGCGGGCCGACAGCAGCCAGGCGCTGCCGCCGAGCAGCACGATGAGCCCCACCACGCCGGCGATGATCCAGGTGCGCCGTCCCGGAGCGAAGCCAGCCGGCTCCGCTTCGCGATCGATCCGCAACTGTCCCAACAGAGCTTTTTTGTCAGGTTCTGCAGCCATCCCCTCTGGCCCCACGCGGCTGAGCGCGCAACGATATCATCAGCCGCCGTGCCGCCGCATGCGCGCAAAGGTTTGGCTTGCCGCTCAGCCGGCGACGATCTTCGCCATCAGGCGCCGCGCCTGCGCGAACTCGGGCGCGATCAGCAGCGCGTGCTCGAGCGCATCCCGGGCACCGACCGGGTCGGTGTGATCGAGCAGGTCGCGCGCCAGGAACAGGTACGCTTCCGCCGCACCCCAGCCCGGCAGCCGCTCAATCCCGGCGCGCTCGGCTTCGAAGGCCGCGACCGCCTTGCGCAGCTTTGCGAGCGCGCGCTCCTTGTTGCCGCCCGCGGACGGCGGCAACTGATAGTCGTTCATCGCATCGACCAGCAGCGCCCGCGGATCGCGCGGTGATGATTTCAGGGCGCGCTCGATGTCCTTGCGCGCCGCGTGGCCGGAGAGCGCGGAGTTGCTCGCATTGAGCGGGGTGGCGAGGCACGCCGCGCGCAACGCCAGGGCGTCGGCAAATTCCTCCCGCGCCTGCAGGACGTCGTCAGCTTCGCTCACGCAGCGCTGCGCGAGATCGCCGGCAGAGGCGCCGCGCAATGCCCCCTGTGCCGCGAGCTGCGCCTCCCGCCAGGCGAGCAGCGCCGCGTAATAACCGTGCAGCTCATCGTGCGATTCGTCGGCCGCGATGAGGCCCAGGAGATTCTTCAGGGCGCGCGCGTCCTCGGTGTAGTAGCCGTACTGGATGCGGCTCTCGATGTCGCGCCACGAGGTCTTGGCGGCCTCACCGCCCGCCGCGGCGCCGCTCGCGGCGAAGAACACCGCGGCCGCCGGCAGTAGAATGTTGGCGCGCATGCAAAACCATAGCACAGCCGCGCCGGGCACCGCTGCCTCGGGAGAGCCACGCGCGGCGCTCATCGACATCGGCATCAACCTCGGCCACGACAGTTACGACGGCGATCGCGACGCCGTGCTGGCGCGCGCCCGGGCGGCGGGGGTGGTGCAAATGCTGGTCACCGGCGCGACGCTCGTCGGCAGCGAGCGGGCGATCGCCCTCGCCCGCCAGCACCCGGGAGTGCTGTTCGCCACCGCGGGTGTTCACCCGCATCATGCGAGTGAGCTCACCGCGGCGCGCATGGAGGAGCTCGCGGAGCTCGCGCGCGCGCCCGAGGTGGCAGCGGTCGGCGAATGCGGCCTCGATTACTTCCGCGACTTCTCGCCGCGCGAGGCGCAGCGGCAGGCCTTTCACCGCCAGCTCGAGCTCGCCGCGCGTCTCGGCAAGCCCGTGTTCCTGCACCAGCGCGACGCGCACGCGGATTTCATCGCCATTCTGCGCGAGCACGGCGCCAGGCACGCGGGCGTCGCGCACTGCTTCACGGGCGGCGGCACGGAGCTCCACGCCTACCTCGAGCTGGGGCTGGCGATCGGCGTCACGGGTTGGATCAGCGACGAGCGGCGTGGCGCCCATCTGGTGCCGCTGATGCGCGAAATACCCGAGCGACGGCTGCTGCTCGAGACGGATGGTCCCTATCTGCTGCCGCGCGATCTCAAGCCGCGGCCGGCCGCGCGCCGCAACGAGCCGGCGTATCTTGCGCACATCGCGGCGGTGGTGGCTCGCGCGCGCGGGGAGCCGCTCGAGGCGCTCGCGCGCGCCAGCACGGACGGGGCACGGAAGTTGTTTGGCCTGCCCGTTCCGGACGGCAGGCAAGCCGGGAGCGGCTGGTTTCTTTCCGAGGATAGTTAGGCAATCGCCTAACCATCGCAAAATAGAGGTATACATACGGCCCGCCCCGAACCCGCGCGCCCGGGCGACCCCGATCTGGAAACAACATTTCTATTCTATTGTAAGCATTTGATATTACCAGAGATTCTCATGGACCTAAAGCAACTCTCGAGCTTCATAGGCAACGCCTGGGACAAGTCGATCCTCGAGCGGCTCGTCGCCTACGTTCGCATCCCCAACAAGTCCCCGGATTTCGATCCGGAATGGGAGAGTCACGGCCACATGGAAGCGGCGGTGCAGCTGATGGCGGAGTGGTGCCGCCTGCAGCCGCTCCCCGGCATGAAGGTCGAGATCCGCCGCCTGCCCGGCCGCACTCCCTTGCTGCTGCTCGACATTCCCGGAGAGCTCCCCGGCTGCACTCTGCTCTACGGGCACCTCGACAAGCAGCCCGAGTTCACCGGATGGCTGCCGGGCCTGGGTCCCTGGGAGCCGGTCATCCGCGACGGCAAACTCTATGGCCGCGGCGCGGCGGACGACGGCTACGCTGTGTTCAGCTCCGTGACCGCCATCGCCGCGCTCAAGGAGCAGCGCGTGCGCCTGCCGCGCTGCATCGTGCTGATCGAAGCATGCGAGGAGAGCGGCAGCGGCGACCTGCCGGCGCATCTCGCCTCCCTCGGCAACGACTTTCCGGAACCCTCGCTGGTCGTCTGCCTCGATGCGGAGTGCGGCAATTACGACCAGGTGTGGTGCACCACATCGTTGCGCGGCAACCTGGTCGGCACCCTCACCGTGCGGGTCCTCACCGAGGGGGTGCACTCGGGAATGGCGACCGGAATTGCCCCGACGCCGTTTCGCATCCTCGAGCAGTTGCTCGCCCGCATCGAGAGCCCGGTGACCGGCGACCTGCTACTCGAGGAGCTGCACGTGACGCTGCCGCCGGACCGCCGCGCCCAGGCCATCCTGGCCGCCAAAGTGCTGGGAGACTCGGTTGCGGGCAAGCTCCCCTGGGCGAGCGGCGCGCAGCCCGTCTCGAACGATCCGACCGAGCTCATCATCAACAGCACCTGGCGCGCGACGCTCGCGGTCACGGGCGCCGACGGCCTGCCCCCGACCCTCACCGCGGGCAACGTGCTGCTGCCGCAACTCACCGTGAAGCTGTCGCTGCGCACTCCGCCGACCTGCGATGGCCCGCGCGCCGCGCAGGCCGTGCGCGAAGCCCTCGAGCACGACCCACCCTACGGCGCCGCGGTGCGCTTCGAGTCGGGCTCCGCCAACACCGGTTGGAACGCCCCGGCGTTCGCGCCGTGGCTCGAGCAGTCGATCGGTCGCGCCTCGCAGGCGGTCTACGGGCGCGATGCCGTGCACATCGGCTGCGGCGGCACGATCCCCTTCATGGGGATGCTGGGCGAGCGCTTTCCGCGTACTCAGTTCTTTATTACCGGGGTGCTCGGGCCGCACGCCAACGCGCACGGACCGAACGAGTTCCTGCATATCGAGTACACCAAGAAGCTCACCACCTGCGTTTCGCTGGTGCTTGCGGACCACGCACGCACGCTGTCCTGAGGAACGCTCCAGGCGCGATGCTCAGCGCATATCAGTCATGTAGCTCGGCTTTACGGCGTCCTTGAGCCGCCGCCAGCCCTCGCTCAGCGGCGCGGTCGCCTCGGCATGCTGCTGGTACTCGATCGGCGGAAACTCGGCACGCAACGCATCCACCATCAGGGTCCATTTGGGTAAGCCCTTGGGGAACGTGCCGCGCCGGGTGAAGACGATCCGCCCTTCGACCGGCACGTCTCCCGCCACCGCCTTCACCGCGGCGATGCGGTCATAGAGCGCGCTCTGGGGATTGGTGAAGGTAAAGCGCCGCGCGCCGTCCATGACGGTCCACTCCGCCATCTGGTCGCCGCCGAAGATGTTGCCGCGGATATCACGCAGGTCGATCACCACGACCCCGCGCATGGTGAGCAGCAGAAAGTCGACGTGGAAGCCTCCGCCCATGCCATCGGGTACCAGCGCGTTGGTGAGATGATCGGCCGCGCCGCCGGTGACGGCACTGCGGAGGGCTTTTCCGGCGCGGTAGCGACGGAACCAGCGCCACGCCCACCACAGCACAAAGCCGAGGGCCACCGCCAGCCCCGCGACTGCCCACACTACGGGCGGTAACCTGCTCAACTCGTCCACGAGCTCCCCTCAAGCCTCGAGCGCCGCACGCAGCGCCCCCGGCGTGGCGTCGATTTCAGCACAGCGCACCGGCCGCGCAAACAGCTGCGCGAGAGTCTCGGGCACCGGCACGCTGCGGCCGATGAGCGGCTCGACGATTTCGCGAAACTTGGCCGGGTGCGCGGTCGAGACCAGCACCCAGTGGCCGTGCGCCCGCTGCTCCGGCGGCAGGCGCTCCCAGGCTTGCGCGGCGGTGGCGGTGTGCGGGCACCAGATCTGGCCGTAGGTGCGGTAGCCGGCACGGATGCGCTCGCGGATCTCGTCATCGCTGACGGCGCAAGCGCTCACCGCGGCGCGCAGGCGCTCGAGCTCCGGGTAGAGCGCGCGCAGTCGCTCCATATTGCTGGGATTCCCGACGTCCATCGCGGAGGCGAGCGTCGCCACACTCGGCCGCGGCCGCCACTCCCCGCTCGCGAGGTAGTCGGGGACCGTGCGATTGGCATTGTGGGCCAGCACGATCGCGCCGATCGGCAGTCCCAGCTGCCGCGCCCACAGACACGCCAGCGAGTTGCCGAGATTGCCGCTCGGTATCACGAAGCAAGCGGGCTGGCCGTGCTCGCGCCAGAGGGCGAGGCTTGCGGCCGCGTAATAGACCGCCTGCGGCAGCAGGCGTCCGAGATTGATGCTGTTCGCCGAGGACAGCGCGCCGCGGGCGCGCAGGTCGGGGTCGAGGAACGCCTGCTTCACGAGGCGCTGGCAGTCGTCGAAGGTGCCGCGCACGGCGAGCGAGCGGACATTGTCGCCCCAGCAGGTGAGCTGCCGCTCCTGGGTCGGCGACACGAGTCCCTTGGGAAAGAGCACCGCCACCTCAATGCCGGGGCGCCGGTGAAATGCGGCCGCCACCGCGCCGCCGGTATCGCCTGAGGTCGCCACCAGGATGGTGAGCGGACGCCCCTCGGTGCCCCGCAGACGGGCAAAGCAGGCCGCGAGAAACCGCGCCCCGAAATCCTTGAACGCGGCCGTTGGCCCGTGGAAGAGCTCGAGCACCGACAACCGGTCGTCCGGGTAGAGCGGCACGAGCGGCGCCGGGAAGGTGAAGGCTTCGTCCGCCAGCGCTGCCAGATCGGGTGCGAGGGGATCCCCTGCGAGGAATGGCGTGAGCAACGGCTGCGTCACCTCGGGCAAGCTCGTCCGGTCGGCGAAATCCTGCGCTGACAGCCGCGGCCAGGCGGCCGGCACGTACAAGCCCCCGTCCGGTGCCAGGCCCTGCAGGAGCGCCGGGCTGAACCCGACCCGGACCGCCGGATCGCGCGAGCTGGTAAAGAAGAATGGCTCGCTCATCTTCGGCTCGAGCACGCCGGTCCCCGCCGCGCAGGCGCGCTCACTCGATCACCCGCGCACCGCCCGCTCCGCCCACCTCGACGAGCCAGCCGTCGGTCTCCAGCCCCTTGGCCGCAAATTCCCGCCGCATGGCGCCGAGCACCGCCGCAGCATCGCCCGCGAGCGCCCAGGCAAACATCGAGGGTCCCGCCCCCGAGATCGAGCAGCCCAGAGCTCCGGAGCGCATGGCCGCGCCGCGCACCTCCCGGAATCCCGGGATCAGCGTCTGACGCTGCGGCTCGATCACCACGTCCTCGAATGAAGCGCGGATCATGTCGAGATCGTCGGTGTAGCAGCCGGAGATGAACCCGGCGAGATTGGCCGTCTGCCACACGAAATCCGCCATCTCCACGCTGCCTTTCAAGATGGCGCGCGCGCTGGCGGTCGCGAGAAACATGTGCGGGTAGACGATCACCGCGCGCACTCCTGCCGGCACCGGAATCCTCTTGACCCGCGGCTCATCGACGCCGACCGTGAGCACCAACCCGCCGTAGAGCGAAGGCGCGATGTTATCGACGTGCCTGGCGCCGCTCGCAACCGCCTCGCCAGCCATGGCGAACTTGAGCAGCTCCGCCAGGCTGTACGGCTTTGACAACAGCGCGTTCGCCGCCACCACGGCGCCGACCGCGGACGCGGCCGAGCCCCCGAGCCCCGCGCCGAGCGGAATACCCTTCTCGATCTCGAGGCTGAAGCCAAAGCCCGGCTGCAGCGCCTCCTGCATAGCGAGCAGCGCGCGCCCCGCGGTGTTGTCGCGCGGCTCGCGCGGCAGTTCCCCGGCGGTACCGCGCACCGCCGTGATCGTCACGCCGGGCGCCGAGCGGCGCGCGACGCTCACGCGGTCGCCGAGCGCATCCACCGAGAAACCGAGGATGTCGAAGCCGACGGCGACGTTGCCGACCGAGGCCGGCGCGAACGCCGTCGCGCGCTCGCGGATTGCGGCGCTGCTCACAGCCGCGCCCCCAGGTATGCCGCAAGGCGCAGCAGGTCGGCGAATACCCCGCCGGCGGTGACTTCGGGACCCGCGCCCGGCCCCTGCACGATGAGCGGGTTGTCGCGGTAGCGGCGAGTTGCGAAACGCACCACGTTGTCGGTCAGCGCGATGTTGGCGAACGCATGCCGCGAGGGCAGCTCCACCAGGCCGACGCTCGCCTCGCCTGCGGCGGTGAGGCGGCCGACATAGCGCAACACATGGCCGCGGCTGCGTGCCTGGTCGAGGCGCTCGCGCATCACCGGATCGAAGCGCGGCAGCCGCTCCATGAACTCGGCGATCGAGCCGCTCCTGAGCTGCGCCGGCACCAGGTTCTCGACCTTCACGTCCGTGAGCTCGAGCTCGAGCCCCATCTCGCGCCCGAGGATGATGAGCTTGCGCGCCACGTCGGTGCCCGACAGGTCGTCGCGCGGATCGGGCTCGGTGTAGCCGCGTTGGCGCGCGTCCGCCACGATCTTCGAGAAGCCGGCGCGTCCGTCGTAGGCATTGAATATGTAGGCGAGCGTGCCCGAGAGGATGCCTTCGACGCTCGTCACCTCATCGCCCGTCTGGCGCAGGTCGCGCAGGGTGTGCACCACCGGCAGTCCCGCGCCCACCGTCGCTTCGTACAGGTAGTGCGTCGCGCCCTGCCGGCGCGCCTGCTGCAGCCGGCGATAGAACTCGAGCGAGCCGCTGTTGGCTTTCTTGTTGGGAGTGACTAAGTGAATCCCGGCTGCCAGCCACTCGGGGTAGTGCGCGGCGATCGCGGCGCTCGCCGTGCAGTCGACCAGGACGGTGTGCGGCAGATAGTCGACGCGCACGTGCTCGAGGAAGGCGCCGAGGTCGGCCGTCGTGCCACGCTGCGTGAGCTGCGCGCGCCAGTCCTCGAGCCCGACACTCGGGTCGCCGAGCAGCATGCGCTGCGAGCCGATGATGCCGCGCAGGCGCAAGTCCAGCTGGAACTGCTCACGCAGGAGCGTGCTCTGCGCGGCGAGCTGCTCGAGAAACACGCTACCCACCGTGCCCGGACCGATCACGCCGACCGAAATGGTGCTGGCCGAGAGGTACAGGCCGGCGTGCACCGCGCGCAGCGCGCGCGTGACGCTGCGCCCGTCGACCACCATGGAGATATTGCGCTCCGAGGCGCCCTGGGCGATGGCACGCACGTTGACGGCCGATGTGCCGAGGGCTCCGAACACCTTGGCGGCCACGCCGGGGGTCCCGGCCATGCCGTCCCCGACCACGGCGAGAATCGCCAGGTCCGGATCGATATCGACGCTCTGGATCTGACCCTCGGCGAGCTCGCGCTCGAAGGCACGCCGCATGACGGTCGCGGCGCGCTCGGCCTGCTCCTGCGGAATCGCGCAGCAGATCGAGTGCTCCGAGCTGCCCTGCGAGATGAGGATGACCGAGATGCGCTCCTCGCGCAGCGCGCCAAACAGGCGGTGGGCGGTGCCCGGCACGCCGATCATGCCGTTGCCTTCGAGGTTGATGAGCGCCACGCGCTCGATGCTGGTGATGCCCTTGACGGGCTGGGTCGAGGTCGGCTGTGCACAGATGAGGGTGCCGGCCCGCTCGGGCGCGAAGGTATTGCGGATCCACAGCGGAATGCCGTCGCCAATCGCGGGCGCCATCGTCTGCGGGTGGATCACCTTGGCGCCGAAGTAAGCGAGCTCCATCGCCTCGTTGTATGAGAGGGAATCGATGACCTGGGCGTCCGGCACGCGGCGCGGGTCGGCCGACAGGACCCCATCGACGTCCGTCCAGATGTGGATCTCGGCTGCCCGCAGCAGCTTGCCGAAGATCGACGCGGAAAAATCGCTGCCATTGCGGCCGATCGTGGTTTGCACGCCGCGCCGATCGGAGGCCACGAAGCCCGTGATGACGAGCGTGCCCGCGAAATCCTTATGCACCAGCGCTTCGAGGTTGGCGAACGACTCCGGCCACTGGACGCCGGGGCCGAGCGGACCCCATTCGACGACCAGTACGCGCCGTGCGTCGATCCACAGCACGGGCCCGGCGCGGCGCGCGCGCTCCTCGAGAAACCGGTGGAACAGGCGGGTCGACCACAGCTCGCCGTAGCCCACGATGAGATCGCTGACGTTGCGGGCCGCCGCACGGGTCAGCTTGACCGCGTACAGCACCGACTCGAGGTCGCGGCAATCGCGATCGAAGTTCTCGAGGAAGGTCCACGCGGAGGCGGGCTCGAGCAGCTCGGCGGCGATCGCCCCATGCCGTGCCCGCAGCTCGGCTATGTCTCCCCGATAGCTGTCGTCCTGGCGCTCGGCGAGCGCGATGAGGCGCAGCAGCGCATCCGTCACACCGCGGCAGGCCGAGAGCACGACGGCGAGCCGCTTGCCGGGAAGCGATTCGAGAATGGCCGCGACGCGGCGGAAGCAGTCGGCGTCGGCGACGCTCGACCCCCCGAACTTGTGCACGACCCAGGGATCGTTCTTGCTCATCGATTGGGATTCTGAGGCGAGGGAACGCAAAAGGCGGTGGGACTCTACTGAAGGCGCACCGGTGCATGCAAACCCACACGTCCTCGGGCAGCACTGCAGCGAGTCCGGCGGCTGGCATAATCCCTCGGGAGCCGTTGGTCCGGCCGTACCTCGCGATGCTTCTGATTCTGGGTTATGGCATGATAGATATATTGTATTATCAATCGTTTATTACATATACATCATGTAATTTATTGCCACACCAATGAATGAGATTCAAACGCTGCGCAATCAGCTCGACACCGAGCACCGGCACGTCCGGGAAGTCGTCCGTGCGTGTGCGGCAGCGCACGGCGCCCCGCGGGGAATGACCGACGCGGCCGCGCTCGCCGCATTCAGTCAGGCGTGCGCGGAGTACCTCGAGTGCCTGCTCGGCTGGTTCGAGGCGCGTGACCAGCGGCTTGCGGGGTTGTACGCCGCGCTCCCGGCCGACGATCCTGGGCGCCGTGCCCTCGCCGCACTCGGCGAACGGGGGAGCGGCGCCGAGGCGCTGAAGAGGCTCGCCGCGGGCGCTGCCCCCGAGCGCGGCACTGCGACGGACCGGAGCGCTGCCGGGCGCTGGCAGGAGCTCGCACAGTTCGTCGCCGGCGCGTGGGATGGCCGGCGCGAGGCCATCGATGCTCTCCTCGCCTCGAACCCGCGGGTGACGTACTGGCGGACATTCAGCCGTGTCGACGCCGACTCGATCGTCGAAGAGCGCTCGCGCTATGCGCGCGTTCGCGCCACCTTACCTCCGGGTGTGGAGCTGGCAGGTGCGCCGGCGCAGGTCGGGTGAGGCGTGCTCGAGTCCGCGCCTCCAGGCAGAACCGGCCACCGGCTCTACGCGATCGTGTTGGCCGCCGGCGCCTCGACCCGCTTCGGCTCCCCTAAGCAGCTCGTGCGCATCGGCGGACGCCCGCTCCTGCACACGGTGGTGACGCGCGCGGCGGAAGTCACCGGCAATGCGCTCATCGTCGTGCTGGGTGCGGGCGCAGGCGAGCTGGCGCCGCTCCTCAAGCACTCGCCGGGCTCGGTGGTCGTCAATCGTCACTGGCGCGAGGGCCTCGCGAGCTCGATCCGCTCGGGAGTCGCACGGCTGCCGACAACCTGCGCCGGTGTGATGCTGGTGCTGGCCGATCAGGCCGCCGTCACCTCGGACGATCTCAAACGCCTGGCCGGCAGCTGGCGCAGGCGCCCGCAATGCATCGTCGCGGCGCTCTATGCGGGAACGACCGGCGTACCGGCGATCTTTCCTCGCAGCTCCTTCACCGACCTCGCGGCGCTGCGCGGCGATCGCGGGGCGCAGTCGCTGCTGCGCCGTAGCGCCGATCACCTCGTCCGCGTCCCCATGCCGGCCGCGGAGCTCGATCTCGACACACCGGAGGATCTGCTCGCGCTCGAGCCGCCGAAGTCAGGCGCTCCCTGAGCGGAGTCGCCGGGGCGTGGGTGTCAACCGCCCCTGCCGCCCTGCCCGCCTGCCGCGAGCACGCGCCGCGCCTGCAGAAGATGCGGCCGATCGATCATCTGTCCGTCGAGGCTCGCGACACCGGCGCCGCCCGCCGCCGCGAATGCCGCGACGACGCGCCGCGCATGCTGACGCTCCTCCTCGGTGGGGGTGAAGGCGGCGTTGATCGGCGCGACCTGGTCGGGATGGATGGCGAGCTTGCCCGAGAAGCCGTCGCGGCGCGCCTCGTCCAGCTCGCGTTTGAGGCCCGCGGCGTCCCGGAAATCGACGTGCACGCCGTCGATCGCCTGCACGCCGAGCGCCGCTGCGGTCAGGAGGCAGGTGGTACGCGCGAGCGCGAAGGTCAGAGTGAGCGCACCACTCGCCTCGCGCTTAGCTCGGGCACCGAGCGCGGCGCTCAGATCCTCGGCCCCCCAGGTGAGGCCCGCCAGGCGCACAGCGGCCGCGGGCGCGGCGCCGAGCGCCAGCGGATACTGCGGCAGCATAAGCAGCCCCCGCGGCGTTTCGGTGCCGATGACCAGCAAGCCGGTGGCGCCGCAGCTGCGGCCGCCGCGCGTCTCCAGAGTCGTCAGATGATCCGCGACCTCGATGATCTCGGCGGGCGCTGACACTTTGGGCAGCACGATCCCGTCGGGTGCCCGGCCGCTGTCCCCTGCGCCCTTGCGCTTCGCGCGGGCGGAGAATACCGCCTCGAGATCCTCGCGCCATACCGTTCCCCGCGGCGTGTTGATGCGCACCCAGAGCTCGGGCGCCGAGCCCTCGGCGTGTGCGTCCAGCAACTCCCGCACCCGCACCCGCGCCGCCGGCAGCTGCGCGGGATCGACCGAGTCCTCGAGATCGAGGATCAGCGCGTCGGCGTCCGTCGTGAGCGCCTTCGCCTGCTTGCGCTCGCTGTCACCGGGCACGAACAGCCACGAGCGCAGCGAGCCCGGCGGCTGTTCGCCGCTCATGCGGGCTTCTTGAGCATGAGCGCCGCGCGGCGGCAGGAGGCGACCTCCTCGTCGCGTTGGTTCCAGGCGCGATGCTCGAACACCACGATGCCCGAGTCCTTGCGTGACTGACTCTCGCGCTTGGAAACCACGGTGGTGATCGCGCGCAGCGTGTCGCCGATGAGCACCGGCTTCGGAAAGCGTACCTCCTCGAAGCCGAGGTTGCCGATGGTCGTGCCAAGGGTGGTGTCGTACACCGACAGCCCGACCAGGAGCCCGAGCGTGAACAGACTGTTGACGATGCGCTCGCCGAACGGCGTTCCCTTGGAGTACTCAGCGTCCAAGTGAATGGCGGCCGGGTTCATGGTGAGTGCGCTGAACAGCAGGTTGTCGGTCTCCGTCACGGTGCGCCGCACCGCATGCTCGAAGCGCTGCCCCGGTTCGAGCTGCTCGAAATAAAGTCCCGCCACGGCCGCCTCCCCCGCGGTAAGCGGCGCTTGCCGCCGCACTCGTCGCTAGTGTTGCACACGCTCATAACCCCAGAAAGGGGCGCACCCAACCACAAGGTATTTAGCCGCCGCAGAGCCCGCGAATATAGTCCCGAACGCATGTACCGCTACGATGCGCTCGACCAGGCGTTCGTCGATCAGCGCGTCGCGGAATTCCGCGACCAGACGCGCCGCCACCTCGCGGGCGAGCTCTCCGAGGACGAGTTCCGGCCGCTGCGGCTGCGCAACGGCCTCTATATCCAGCGCCATGCGCCGATGCTGCGCATCGCCATTCCCTATGGGCTGCTGCGCTCCGGCCAGCTGCGCAAGCTCGCCGACATCGCGCGCCGCTACGACCGCGGCTACGGCCACTTCACCACCCGGCAGAACCTGCAGCTCAACTGGCCGGCACTCGCCGCCGTGCCGGACATCCTCGCCGAGCTCGCGACCGTGCAGATGCACGCGATCCAGACGAGCGGCAACTGTGTCCGTAACGTGACCGCGGATCACATGGCCGGCATCGCCCCGGACGAAGTCGACGATCCACGCCCTTACTGCGAGATCGTGCGCCAGTGGGCCACACTGCATCCGGAATTCACCTACCTGCCACGCAAGTTCAAGATCGCGATCACGGGCTCGCCGGAAGACCGGGCGGCGTCCGAGGTGCACGACATCGGGCTGCACCTCAAGCGCGACGCCGCCGGCACGCTCGGCTTCGCCGTGCTGGTGGGAGGTGGGCTCGGCCGCGCGCCCGTCATCGGCACGTGCATCCGCGAGTTCCTGCCGCTCGCGGATCTGCTCGCCTACCTCGAAGCGATCCTGCGCGTGTACAACCGCGAGGGCCGGCGCGACAACATCCACAAGGCGCGCATCAAGGTACTGGTGAAGTCACTGGGCGCGGCGCGCTTCCGCGAGGAGGTCGAGGCCGAATGGCTCGCCGGCCGCGGGAGCGCGCCGGTTTTGACGGCCGCGGAAGTCGAGCGCATGCGGGTCTGCTTCCGGCCGCAGCCCTACGAGCCGCTCGCCGATCGGGACTTCACGGCAGGCCGCGAGCCGCGCTTCGCCGCCTGGTACCGCTACAACACCCGCCCTCACCGCGTGCCGGGCTACCGCGCGGTGTTCGTCTCGCTCAAGGCGCACGGGAGCAACCCCGGGGATGCGACCTGCGCGCAGATGGAGGCGGTCGCGGACCTCGCCGAGCGCGTGAGCTTCGGTCTCATCCGCACGACCCACAACCAGAACCTGATGCTCGCCGACGTGCGTCAGGATGAGCTCTACGAGGTGTGGCGCGAGCTCGAGCGTCACGGGCTTGCCAGCCCCAACATCGGCACCCTGACCGACCTGATCGCGTGCCCGGGACTCGACTTTTGCTCGCTCGCCAACGCCGGGACGCTCGGAATCGCCCGCGACATTCAGCAGCGCTTCGACGACCTCGATTACCTCTACGACCTCGGCAACATCGAGATCAAGATGTCCGGCTGCATGAACGCCTGCGGCCACCATCACGTCGGCCACATCGGCATTCTCGGGGTCGATAAGCACGGCGAGGAGTGGTACCAGATCAGTCTCGGCGGCTCGGCCAACGGCTTCACCGCGCTCGGCGAGGTGATCGGCCCCTCGGTGCCGAAGCAGGAGGTGGCCGCGACCATCGGGCGCATCGTCGAGGTATACCGCGCGCTGCGCGCCGAGGACGAGCGCTTCATCGATACCCTGCGCCGTGTCGGGCTCGAGCCTTTCCGCGAGGGCGCCTATGCGCTACATCCTCAGGCGGCATGAGATCGTCGCGGACGACTGGGCGCACCTCGGCGAAGAGGTGGCCGATGGCGCCGCGCTCATCATTCCGCTTGCGGAGCTGCGCGCCGCGCCGGCGCGCTGGCGCTCCTGGCGCGGTCGGCTCGGAGTACGGCTGAGCCCCGCTGACCGGGTCGAGGATCTCGCGGCAGAGCTTCCGCAGCTCGGGCTGGTCGCGGTGGAGTTTCCCGACGCCGGGGATGGCCGTGGCTACTCCCAGGGCCGGCTGCTGCGCGAGCGCCTCGGTTTCCGGGGTGAGCTGCGCGCCCTCGGTGCCGGCGTGCGCCAGGACCAGGTGTTCCTGCTCGCGCGCTGCGGATTTGATGCCATCGAGCTCGCCGCCGGCGAGAACCTCGATGCCGCGCGCCGTGCCCTCACCCGCTACACGGTCGCCTACCAGCCGGGCGCTGCCCAGGTCGGCCTCGACGCCCAACGCTTCTTCGCTTAGCTAGCGTTCCGGCAGCGCGATATCGGCGAACAGCTGCGCGACCTCCTCCGAGGATGCGGCGCGGTGGGCCCGGTCCACCAGCCGCCGGTCGAGGTGCGGCGCGAGCAGCTGCGCGAAGTCATACATGTACTTGCGCAGCAGCGTCCCACGACGGAACCCGAGCCAGGTAGTGTGGGCGGCGAACACGTGCGAGGCATCGACCGCCACCAGATCGGGATCGGCCGGATCGATCGCCATGTGTGCCACGATGCCGACGCCGAGCCCGAGCCGCACGTACGTCTGAATCACGTCGGCGTCGCGCGCCGTGATCGCCACGTTCGGAATGAGCGCCGCCTTCGCGAACGCTTCGTGAAGCGAGGACGGCCCGGTGAAGCTGAACGTATAGGTGATGAGCGGGTAGCTGGCGAGCGCGCGCAGCGTGAGCTTGCCGCCGGTCGCGAGCGCGTGTCCCCTGGGAACGATCACCGTGCGGTGCCAGCGATAACACGGCAGCAGCGTCAGATCGGCGAACAGCGCTTCCGAGCCCGTGGCGATAGCGCAATCGATGCGGTCACCCGCGACCATCTCGGCGATCTGCTCGGAGGTGCCCTGGTGGAGGTTGAGTCGCACCTGGGGGTAGCGCCCGCGGAACTCGCGGATGACGTCGGGCAGCACGTAGCGCGCCTGGGTGTGAGTGGTGCCGATCGAGAGGCTCCCCTTGCCCTCGTCGCGCAGCTCCGTCGACAGGTCGCGGATGCTCTGCGCCTCCTGCAGGATGCGCAGCGCCCGCTCGATAATCTGCTGTCCCGCGGGGGTGATGCGCGTGAGATTGCGGCCCTCGCGCACGAAGATCTGGAAGCCGAGCTCATCCTCCAGAAGCTTGATCTGCTTGCTGACGCCCGGCTGCGAGGTGTGCAGCTTGTGCGCCGCCGCCGTGATATTGAGGCCGCTTTGGGCGACGGCGGCCAGGTAACGCAGTTGGTGCAGCTTCATTCGCCTCGAGGACTCGTTCCAGTAAGCCCGTACAGGCTACCGTCCCGTGCCTCGCGTGTCACCGCCGTATAACCGCCGCGCAGTCCTTAAGAAGCAATCCTTCGTTCAGTCCCCGCGAGCCCCGCGGCTATAGTCGGTGCATGCTGGGAGAGCTGCCCCCACCTCTGCAGGACAAGGCCGACGCGGCGCGCGCCCTGCTCGCCACGCAGCTGAAACGGCACGGCCGGCTCGTGTACTCCAACAGCCTGGGCGCCGAGGCGATGCTGCTGACCGACATCATCTGGTCGCATCTCCCCGCGATCGACGTATTCACGATCGACACCGGGCGCCTCCACGAGGAGACCTATCAACTCATCGACCGGCTGCAGCGCCGTTACCGGCGGCAGCTTCGCGTGGTCTATCCGGACGCGGAGGCGCTCGAGCGGCTGGTGTCGGCGCAGGGAATGAACGGTTTCTACGACAGCCTCGAGGCGCGCCTCATGTGCTGTCGGGTGCGCAAGGTCGAGCCCTTCAGGCGCGGCATTGCAGGCTTCCCCGCCTGGGTGACCGGCGTGCGCCGCGAGCAGTCGGCCGGCCGTGCCGCCGGCGAGAGCGTCACCTGGGACGAGGAACACGGCCTGCACAAGATCAGCCCGCTCCTCGACTGGAGCGAGAGCGAGGTCTGGCAATACATCCGCGCACGCCGCCTGCCGTACAATCCGTTGCACGACCGTCAGTTTCCCAGCATCGGCTGCGCGCCCTGCACGCGCGCCATCCAACCCGGCGAGAGCCGCCGCGCCGGACGCTGGTGGTGGGAACAACCGGAGTCGCGTGAATGCGGCCTGCATCCGCGAAGGCGCGTGGCGGTAGGCGCCTGAGCACCGGAACCGTCACCATGGACTACCTCCCGGTGTTCCTGCGCCTCAAGGCCGCCTCCGCCCTGGTCGTGGGCGGCGGCAGCGTGGCCGCGCGCAAGGTCGACTGGCTCATCAAGGCGGGCGCGCAAGTCACGGTCGTCGCACCGCGGCTGCTACCGGAGCTTGCCACGCGCGCCGCACACGCCGAGCTCGTACACATCGCGCAGCCCTTTGCACCAGCACATCTCGCGGGCGCGGCCCTGATCGTCGCCGCGAGCGACGACGCCCAGGTAAACGCAGCCGTCTCGCGTGCCGCACACGAGCGTCAGGTGCCGGTCAACGTGGTCGACTGCGCCGAGCTCTCCAGCTTCATTTTCCCGGCCATCATCGACCGCTCGCCGATCGTGATCGCGGTCAGCTCCGCGGGCGCCTCGCCGGTGCTGGCGCGGCAGCTGCGCGCTCAGCTCGAGGCGTTGCTGCCGGCGCGCCTCGGCGCGCTGGCGCGCTTTCTCGGTGCGCGACGCGCGGCGGTCAAGGGCGCGCTCGGCACGCGCCTGCGGCGTGCCTTCTGGGAACGCTTCCTCGCCAGCCGCGGTGCCGGTGAGGTTCTGGCCGGCACCGAGGCGGCCGCCGAGCGGACGTTCCGGCGGGAGCTCCTCGCCTCGCAACTCGGTTCCTCGGCTGCAGTCGCGGGCGGCGGCCTCGGCGAGGTGTACCTCATCGGCGCCGGTCCCGGAGACCCGGATCTGCTCACGTTGCGCGCCTTGCAGCTCCTGCAGCAGGCCGACGTGATCCTCTACGACCGTCTGGTGCCCGAGGCGATCCTCGAGCGCGCCCGGCGCGATGCGCAGCGGATCTTCGTCGGCAAGGAGAGCGGCGATCACTCCCAGCAGGAGCGCATCCATGAGCTGATGATCGAGCTAGCGCGCGCGGGCAAGCGCGTCGCGCGCCTCAAGGGCGGCGACCCGTACGTATTCGGACGCGGCGGCGAGGAAATCGAGGTGCTGGCCGCTCGCGGCATACCCTATCGGGTGGTGCCCGGAATCACCGCGGCGCTGGGTGCCGCGGCCGCCGCCGACATTCCCCTGACCCATCGCCGGCTCGCCCACAGCGTAACCCTGGTTAGCGGCCATGCGGCGGCCGACGACTCTCTTGACTGGCGCTCGCTCGCCCGGTCTCATCAGACCGTGGTCTTCTATATGGGAGTCGCACAACTGCCAGGCATCGTTGCGAGGCTACGGGCCGCGGGCGCGAGTCCGGATCGGCCCGTAGCGATCGTCGAGCAGGCGACGCTGCCTCAGCAGCGCGTCCTGCGCGCTCCGCTCGCCGGCATCGCGGCGCTCGCCGCCCGCGAGCAGGTGGCGGCGCCGGCGCTCCTGATCGTGGGCGAAGTCGCGGCGCCCGCGGCGATTGCCAGCCTCGAGCCTGCCGGCAAGCCGGCCGCGCTGCTGGCCGCCGGGGAGTGCGCCGCCGCGGCGGCGTGCGCATGAGCTCCGTCGCGGGCTTCGTCGGCGCGGTGGGCAACACGCCGCTCATACGCCTGCGCCGTATGAGCGAGGAGACCGGCTGCGAGATTCTCGGCAAGGCCGAGTTCATGAACCCGGGCGGCTCGGTCAAGGATCGCGCCGCCACCGCCATCGTCGCCGACGCCGAGCGGCGCGGGCAGCTCGAGCCGGGCGGCATCGTCGTGGAAGGCACCGCGGGCAACACCGGAATCGGCCTCGCCCACGTCTGCAATGCGCGCGGCTACCGGTGCGTCATCGTGATGCCCGACAACCAGTCGCCGGAAAAGTACCGGCTGCTCGAGATGCTCGGCGCCGAGGTGCACAAGGTCCCGGTCGTCCCCTACAGCAATCCGAACCAGTACCAGAAGGTTGCTCAGCGCCTCGCCGCCTCGCTTCCCGGCGCCATCTGGTCGAATCAGTTCGACAACACAGCCAATCGCGCCACGCACGTGGCGACGACGGGACCTGAGATCTGGGAGCAGACCGGCGGGCGCATCGATGCCTTCGTCGCAGCGACCGGCACCGGCGGCACCCTCGCCGGCGTTGCCGAGTACCTCAAGTCCAGGAGCCGCGCCGTCCGCTGCGTGCTCGCCGACCCGCCGGGCAGCAGCCTTTATGAGTACTTCCGCAGCGGCGCACTGCAGGCGAGCGGTGCGGGCTCAATCACCGAAGGCATCGGCATCGGACGCATCACCGCGAATCTCCAGGACGCGCCCATCGACGCCGCGGTGCACGTGCCGGATCCCGACACCGTGCGTTGCGTGTACCGGCTGCTCTACGAGGAGGGCCTGTTCCTCGGCAGCACCAGCGGCATCAACGTCGCCGGTGCGCTCGCGGTCGCGCGCGAGCTCGGCCCCGGACATACGATCGTCACCATCCTTTGCGACGGCGGAGCCAAGTACCAGTCGCGCCTCTTCAATCGCGCCTGGCTCGAGGAGAAGGGGCTGGCGGCGTACGCGCCGATACCGGCGCCCGGACCGCCCATCACTCTCGCGCAAACGCTCGTGGCCTGAGGTACCCACCGCCCGCGCCGGCCGCCCATGAGCCTGCGGCCGGCCCCCAGGGTCCGGCGCCGGGCGCCGGCTGGCCGCCGGCCGACTGATCGTGAGAGAGTTCCGCCGTGAACGGACTCTTAAGCTCCGCCGAGCTCGATGCGCTGCGCCTGAGCCTCGAGGTGGCCGCGCGCAGCGTCGCCTTCAGCCTGCCGCTCGCGGTGCTGACCGCCTGGATCCTGACGCGCGCGCGCTTTCCGGGGCGGACGCTGTTCGACGCCTTCGTGCACCTGCCGCTGGTGCTGCCGCCGGTAGCGATCGGCTACGTCCTGCTGCTGCTTTTCGGCACGCGCGGAACGATCGGCGCCTGGCTGCGCGCGCATTTCGGCATCCAGCTCCCCTTCACGACGGCGGGAGCTGCGCTCGCGACCGCGGTGATGACTTTCCCGCTCATGGTGCGCGCGATCCGGCTGTCGCTGGAGAACGTCGACCGGGGGCTCGAGGCGGCCGCCCGGACGCTCGGCGCCGGAGCCCTGGATCGGTTCCTCAGCATCACGCTGCCGCTGATGCTGCCGGGAATCCTCGCCGGGGCGGTCACGGCATTCGCCGCCGGGCTCGGCGAGTTCGGCGCCGTCATCACCTTTGCCGCCAACATTCCCGGCGTCACCCGCACTCTGCCACTGGCCTTGTACACGGCGATGCAGTCGCCCGATGGCGAGCCCGTGGCGCTGCGTCTCGCGATCGTGTCTTTCGCGCTTGGGCTTGCCGGCCTGCTCGCCGCCGAGCAGCTGGTGCGGCGGGTGCGCGCGCGCCTGGGCCGTTAGCGGCGAAGACAAGCTCATGTTCCGCGTATCACTGGTCAAGCGCCGCAAGGAATTCACGCTCGCCGCCTCCTTCGCCGCACCAACGCCCGGTGTGATCGCGCTGTTTGGCCGCTCGGGCAGCGGCAAGACCACGGTCGTTGACATGATCGCCGGGCTGCTCGCGCCCGATGAAGGCGAGGTGCAACTCGGAGGCACGGCGCTGACCGACACCCGGCGCGGCATCGCCGTTCCCCCGGAGCGGCGGCGCATCGGCTACGTGTTCCAGGACGCGCGCCTGTTCCCGCACCTGACGGTCAAGGGAAATCTGCACTACGGGGAAAGACGCGCCGCGGCGAGTCCGCGTTACATCCGTTTCGAGGAGGTGGTGGAGCTTCTGGGGCTCGGGGCCCTGCTCCATCGCCGGCCGCACGAGCTCTCCGGCGGCGAGCGCCAGCGCGTCGCGCTCGGCCGCGCGCTGCTCGCGCAGCCGCAACTGCTGTTGCTGGATGAGCCGCTCGCTTCGCTCGACGTCGCGCGCCGTGAGGAGGTTCTGCCGTACCTCGAAACGCTGCGCGACTGGCTGTCGGTGCCCATGGTGTACGTGAGCCACCAGTTCGAGGAGGTGCTGCGGCTCGCGACCTACATCGTGCTGCTCGAAGGCGGCCAGGTACTGGCCGCGGGTTCGGTGAGCGAGATGAGCCTGCGCCCGGAGCTGCGGCGCGTCGTCGCACCGGACCTCGTCGGCGCGGTGCTCGACGGGCTGGTCAGCGCGGTCGATGCAGCCGGCGGCACGGTCGAGCTCGCGGTCGGCTCCGGAAAGCTGCAGGTGAGCCTGCGGGACGTGCCGGTCGGCGCGCGGGTGCGCGTACAGCTCCTGGCGCGCGACATCATCCTCGCGACCCAGCCGATTCAGGGACTCAGCGTGCGCAATGCGCTCCTCGGGACCGTCACCGAGATCACGCCCGACGATCTCGCGAGCGTGCTGGTGAAGGTCGACGTCGGCGGACCCGTTGTGCTCGCGCGCATCACCGAGAGTGCGCGTCAGGCCCTGAGACTCCAGCCTGGAGACGCGGTGTGGGCGCTCGCGAAAGCGGTCTCGACGCGCGGCCACGCCTTTCGGCTGTTCGGTGCGCCGGCGCGGCGCGCCTGACGAAGGCGGCCGCAGACTTCAGGCGTCCGGGATCGCCTTCTCGCTCACCATCGTCAGTACCTCGTAGTTGGCGACCGCTTCGCCATTCTGGTTGGTGATGGCCGTGTCCCAGCGCACCTCGCCGTAGCCCGCGCCCGCGCGCAGCGACTTTTCCTTGCAGGTGAGGCGCACGCGGATGCGGTCGCCGGGCTTCACGGGCTTCACGAAGCGCAGGCTGTCGATCCCGTAATTGGCCAGCACCGGGCCGTAAGGGGCATCGACGAACAGTCCCGCGGCCGCCGACACCAGGAAATAGCCGTGTGCGACGCGCCCGCCGAACAGCGGATTGCGGGCCGCTTGCGCTTCGTCCATATGCGCGTAGAACCGGTCGCCCGAGAGCGCGGCGAAGCGCTCGATATCCTCGATCGTCACCTCGCGCTCTCCCGAGTGGAAAGTGTCGCCGATGGCGAGCGCCGCGAACGGCTTGCGGAACGGGTGCATGCCCGGATCGAGCTCAGCAGCGCCTCTCGCCCAACGCCCGCTCGCGGTCGTGATGACATCGGGTGTGCCCTGCAGCGCGGTGCGCTGCAAGTAGTGCAGCACGCCGCGTATGCCGCCCAACTCCTCGCCACCGCCGGCGCGGCCCGGACCGCCGTGCACCAGGTGCGGCAGTGGTGAGCCGTGGCCGGTCGATTCCTTGGCGCAGTGGCGATTCACCACCACGATGCGCCCGTGGAACGGCGCCAGTCCCAGCACCAGCTCTGCCGCCACTGCATCGTCCGCCGTGAACACCGAGCCCGCGAGGCTCCCCCCGCCGCGGCGCGCGAGCGCGATCGCCTCACCCGTGTCCCGGTACGGCAGCAGTGTGCACACCGGACCGAAAGCCTCCACCGAGTGAATGGCGCGGGCCCCGGCGGCGTCCCGGCAGTAGAGCAGCGTCGGCGCAATGAAAGCGCCGCGCTCGGCATCGGCGCCGAGCGGCTCGAGCTTGCCCGCGCCGCTCGCGACGACCTCCGCTTCCTGCCTGAGCTTGGCGAGCTGCTCGGTCACTTCGCGACGCTGGCTGAGCGATGCGACCGGCCCCATGCGCACCTGCTCGAGGCGCGGATCGCCCACCACCACCTTGGCGAGCGCCGCGCGCAGCGCCTCGATGACGTCGGCGACGCCCGCCACGGGCACGATCGCCTTGCGGATGGCGGTGCACTTCTGTCCCGCCTTGACCGTCATCTCGCGCACCACCTCGCGCACGAACAGGTCCAGCTCGGGCGTGCCCGCTGCGGCATCCGGGCCGAGGATCGAGGAGTTGAGGGAATCGGTCTCCGCCGTGAACCGCACGGAGTTGCCCGTGACCCTCGGGTGCTGGCGGAGCTTGAGCGCGGTGCTGGCGGAACCGGTGAACGACACCACGTCCTGGCAGGTCAGGTGCTCGAACAGATCCCCGACTCCGCCGCAGATGAGCTGCACCGCGCCCTCGGGCAGGATTCCGGATTCGAGGATCCGCCTGAAGACCCGCTCGGTGAGGTAGGACGTCTGGGTCGCAGGCTTGACGATCGCCGGCACCCCGGCAAGCAGCGCCGGCGCCAGCTTCTCCAGCATGCCCCATACGGGGAAGTTGAAAGCGTTGATATGCACCGCCGCGCCCTCGAGCGGCACGCACAGGTGCTGGCCGACGAAAGTGCCGTTCTTCGACAGCGCCTCGACGGCGCCGTCCACGTAGATCCGGCTGTTGGGCAGCTCGCGCGTTCCCTTGCTCGCATACACGAACAGAGTGCTGATGCCCCCGTCGATGTCGATCCAGGAGTCGCCGCGGGTGGCTCCGGTCGCAAACGACACCGGGTAGTACTCGTCCTTGTGCTCGCTCAGGTCCCGGGCGAGCGCCTTGAGGAGCGCAGCGCGCTCGTGGAAAGTGAGGCGGCGCAGGTTCGGGCCCCCGACGTCGCGCGCCCAGGCGAGCATCGCCTGCGTCTCCAGCCCCTCCGCGCCCGCGTGCCCGATCACCTCGCCCGTGGTGGCGTCGCGCAGCGCCGCGCCGCCCCCGGTGCCGCTGCGCCATTGGCCCGCGGCGTAGCTCTGCAGCTGCATGGCTTCACTCCTCAAGCGTCGTGACCTGTCCGTCGATGCGGTACGAGCGCCCGCGAAACAGCGCCACGCGCTCGCCGCGCTGGTTGGAGACCGTGATCTCATAGATGCCGTTGCGCTTCGTGCGCCACAGCTCGAGCGCCTCGGCCGTGAGCTCATCGCCGGCGCGCGCCGCCGCCAGGAAGTCGATCGCGGCCGCCGCCGCCACCGTGCTCTCGTTGTAGGAATTGCACGCAAAGGCGAAGGCGCTGTCGGCGAGCGCGAACACGATCCCGCCGTGGCAGACGTCGTGGCCGTTGACCATGTCGGGCCGCACCGTCATCACGACCCGCGCCGCTCCCGGCCGCACCGCCACCAGCCGCATCCCGAGAGCCTGCGAGGCGCGGTCGCGCTCGAAGAGCGCCTGCGCCGATCGTTCGGCCACGCGCTGCGGCTCTTTGCCTTTGGCTGTCACCGTCAGCGCCCCGAGAAGCGCGGCGTGCGCTTCTCGCTGAACGCGGCCACGCCCTCGGCGTAATCCGCGGTGCGCCCGAGCTCCGCCTGGTAATCGCGTTCGATGTCGAGCTGCGCGGCGAGCGTGCGCCCCCAGCTCTCGTAGATCGCCTGCTTGGTCCGCGCAAGTCCCAGTGTCGGGGCGCTCGCGAAGCCGCCCGCCAGCCCATCGACCGCTGCACCGAGCTCCGCGTCCTCGACGCAGCGCCAGATGAGCCCCCAAGCGGCGGCCTGCTCGGCCGGGAGCTTCTCCCCGAGTAGCGCCAGCCCGAGCGCGCGCGCCGTACCGGCGAGTCGCGGCAGGAACCAGGTCCCACCCGAATCGGGCACGAGCCCCAGCCGCGAGAATGCCTGCACGAAGCTGGCCGAGCGCGCCGCGACAACCAGGTCGCAGGCGAGCGCAATGTTGGCGCCCGCGCCCGCGGCGACCCCATTCACCGCGGCAATCACCGGCATTGGCAGCGAGCGCAAGCCGAGTACCAGCGGTTTGTAGTTCCTCTCGATCGACTCCCCGAGGTCGGCGGCCGCGCCCCCCGGAGCGACCGCCCGGTCGTTCAGGTCCTGCCCGGCGCAGAAGCCGCGGCCGGCACCGGTGATCACCAGCACGCGCGCCGCGCCAGTCCGTACTTCATCGAGCGCCGCGCGGACCTCGGCGTGCATCTCGGTGTTGAAGCTGTTGAGGCGCTCCGGGCGGTTGAGTGTGAGGCGCGCAACGCCGGCGTCGATCGTGAACAGGATGGTCTGGTAGCTCACCGTGAACTCCCGGCGCGCAGGTGCGAGCCGCGTCTACTTCTCGTCGTAGTCGAGCTCGAGCGCGGCACTCTTGACGCGCGACTGGCACGCGAGCACGTAGCCCTGCTCGAGCTCCCAGTCCTCGAGCGCGTAGTTCTGCGCCATCTCCACCTCGCCGCGCACGACCTTGGTGCGACACGTCGAGCAGACGCCCGCACGGCACGAGAACGGCAGCTCGATCCCGGCGCGCGCGGCGGCATCGAGCACCGTCTCGTCATTTATCTTCATCGTGAAGGAGCGGCGCCGCCCGTCCATGAGTATCGTGACTTCAGCCGCCCCCGTGCCCGGCATGGTGGCGGGCGCGGCTGCAGGTGGCGCCGCGGCAGCACCGGCAGCACCGGCCGTGGCCCCCGCAGCCTCGCCCGCGGTGGCCACCGTGAAATGCTCGGCGTGGACGCGCGCCGCCTCCACCCCGAGCGCGCGCAGCGTCGCCCCTACCTGCTCGATCATGTCGCCGGGTCCGCACACGAAGAACTCGGCAATCTCCCGAGGCTGGAACAGCGTAGCGGCGAACTCCCGCACCCGGGCCGCATCGATGCGCCCGTTGTAGAGCGCGACTTCCTGCGGCTCGCGGCTCATCACGAAGTGCAGCGACAGCCGCTCGAGGTACCGGTCCTTGAGGGCGAGCAGCTCCTCCAGACACATGGTGCGGGCGCTGCCGCTGTTGCCATAGAAGAGGATGACGCGGTTGCCCGGCTGCGCCAGCAGTGTGCGCGCCACGGACAGGACCGGCGTGATGCCGCAGCCGCCGGCAAACGCCGCATAGCTCGCCGTGCCCGCCGGCGCCGTGCGCGGCGTGAAGCTGCCGTTGGGAGGCAGCACGTCGAGCGTGTCGCCGGCGCGCAGCTGCTCGGCGAGATAGCGCGACATCCTGCCCGCCGCATGCACCCGCGGCACGATCCGCAGCGGCCACTCCCCGGGGGCATTCACCAGCGAGTAGGTGCGCCGCACCTCCTCCGCCTCGATCTGCGCGCGCACCACCACGTGCTGCCCGGGGCTGCCGCGATACTCAGCGCGCAGCTGCGGCGGCACCTCGAGCGCGATCTCTACGGCGTCTTCCGCGTCCGGGCTGATGCTGCCGACCCGCAGTGCATGGAACCGCAGCATGTCAGATGCACTTGAAGTGGTCGAAAGGCTCGCGGCAGGCGCGGCAGCGGTAATGCGCCTTGCAGGGTGTCGAGCCGAACTCGCTGATGCGTTCGGTCGTGAGACTCCCGCACCTCGGGCACGCGACCGGCGCCGCTGCGGCGTCCCGCGCTGCCGCCGGGGCGGCCGCGGGCGGGGCGATGCCGAAGGCCGCGAGCTTGGCCCGCCCCTCGGCCGTCACCCAGTCGCTCGTCCAGGGCGGCGACAGCACTTCCTCGAGCAGCGCGTCCGCGTGCCCTGCCTCATCGAGCGCTGCACGGGTCGCGTCGTGGATCGCCGCGGTCGCGGGGCAGCCGCTGTAGGTGGGGGTGATGCCGACGTGCAGCCGGCCGTCGGCCGCGCTGCGCACGTAGCGCACGATGCCCAAGTCGACGATGCTCAGCACGGGAATCTCGGGATCGGGGACGGCGGCGAGGAGCTGCCACACTCGCTGCTCGGTCGCGGTGCGTACGCCGCCTGCGAGCGCCTCGGCGCTGTGCCCCGCGGCTCTCACCAACGCACCCCCGGGTAGGTCCGCTGCAGATGCTGCATCTCACCGAGCAGATGGCCGAGGTGCTCGGTGTGCACGCCGCGCTTGCCGTGCCAGGGGTGCGGCTGCCGGGCCGGGGGCGCCAGCGTCGCCTGGCGCAGGTCCGCGGCGACGCGCTGTCCCCAGCGCTCGGCCGCTACGGTGAGCGGCGCGGCGATGCCCGCGGCCGCCATGCGCTCGTCGATCTCGTCGGGGGTGCACAGCTCCTCGGTGAAGCGCCAGAGCGTCTCGAGCGCCTGTTGCGTGCGCGCGTGGCTCTCCGCCGTTCCGTCGCCGAGACGCACCAGCCAGCCGCTGCTGAAGCGGTAGTGGTAGCGGGTCTCTTTGACCGCCTTGGCGGCGATGGCCGCGAGCCGCGTATCCGCTGAAGCACCGAGCCCCTCGTAGAGCTCGAGCTGCCAGGCATCGATCAGCCACTGGCGCACGATGGTGTGGGCGAAGTCGCCGTTCGGCTGCTCGGCGAGCGTCAGATTGACGAACTCCGGCGCGTCGCGCAGGTAGGCGAGCGCGTCCTCGTCACGCCCCTTGCCTTCGATCTCCCCGGCATAGGTGAGCAGCAGCCGGGCCTGGCCGATGAGGTCGAGCGCGAGATTGGCAAGCCCCAGATCCTCCTCGAGGGCGGGCGCGTGCCCGACCCACTCACCCAGGCGTTGCCCGAGCACGAGGCTCGTGTCGGCGAGCCGCAGCACGTAGCGGAACAGCGCCTCATTCAGCGCCCGGTCGCGCCGCGCGGGCGCTGCGGCCGGGACGCTCACAGATTCTTCACCTCGTCCGGAATGGCGTAGAACGTCGGGTGCCGATAGACCTTATCGCGCGCCGGCTCGAACAATGCGTCCGCTTCGGCGGGATCCGAGGCGACGATGTCCGCCGAGCGCACCACCCAGATGCTCACACCCTCCTGGCGGCGGGTGTAGACGTCGCGCGCGTGCTCGATCGCCATGCGCGCATCCGCCGCATGGAGGCTGCCGACGTGCTTGTGCTCGAGCCCCGAACGCGAGCGGATGAACACTTCGAACAGCGGCCAGTCGGCCGCGGACGGCTCCAAAGTCGGATCGCTCATGCCTGCCTCGCCTGCGTTGTCTGCATCGCCTGCTCGCGTGCCGCCTGCTTCGCGGCGTGTGCTGAGGCTGCCGCGCGAACCCAGGCGCCCCCCTGGTAGGCGTTGCGGCGCGCCTCGAGACGTTCGCGGTTGCACGGCCCGTTGCCCTTCAGCACCGCGTGGAACTCGTCCCAGTCGATCGGTCCGATGTGGAAGTGCTGCGTCGCCTCATCCCAGCGCAGCTCCCGGTCCGGGATCGAGAGCTCGAGGAACTGCGCCTGCGGCACGGTGATGTCGATGAATCTCTGGCGCAGCTCGTCGTTGCTGAAGCGCTTGATCTTCCAGCGCATCGATTGGGCGGTGTGCTTGGAGTCGGCATCCGAGGGGCCGAACATCATGATCGACGGCCACCACCAGCGGTTGAGCGCGTCCTGCGCCATGGCGCGCTGCGCCGGGCTTCCGCGCGAGAGCGTCAGCATGATCTCGAAGCCCTGGCGCTGGTGAAAGCTCTCCTCCTTGCAGATGCGCACCATGGCGCGCGCGTACGGGCCGTACGAGCAGCGGCAGATCGGGATCTGGTTCATGATGGCGGCGCCATCCACCAGCCAGCCGATCGCGCCGATGTCCGCCCAGGTGAGCGTCGGGTAGTTGAAGATGCTCGAGTACTTGGCCGTGCCCGCCAGCAGCTGCTCGAACATCTGCGCGCGCGCGATGCCGAGCGTCTCGGCGGCGCTATACAGGTACATGCCGTGGCCGCCCTCGTCCTGCACCTTGGCGATCAGCACCGCCTTGCGGCGCAGGCTGGGCGCGCGCGTAATCCAGTTGCCCTCGGGCAGCATGCCGACGATCTCCGAGTGCGCGTGCTGGGAGATCTGCCGGATCAGCGTTTGGCGATAGGCCTCCGGCATCCAGTCCTTCGGCTCGATCTTCTCCTCGGCGTCAACGCGCGCCTGAAAGCGGGCGGCGGACGCGGCCTCTGCCGCGGGCGCCGGAACCGGCTCCCGCCCGTGGGTGTCGAGCGCCTGCGTGTACATGCGCCAAGGCTAGCACATCGATACCACGCGGGATTTCACACCGGGCGGGGCGGCGAGAGCTGCCGCGCGGGCCCTGCATGAGGCCGCACCCGGAGCGGCCGGGCCTCGCTCGTCAGGTGCGAGCCTCAGTCGCTCAGCACGACCGCCATGAAGTTGACCGTCATCACCCCGGTGCTGAGATCGTAGGGGCCTTCGGCTCCGACCGCCTGCAGCGCCGTGGTCCCGTTGAGGTCGCCGGCGAGCGCCGTGATGAAGTCGCTGAAGCTCGTATACACCTGGAAAGTCCAGCTCATGCGGTGCCCGATCGCAAAGATCATGGAGGACGCCGCGGTGTTCGGCACGAAGGAAATGCCGCTCGTGACGCTCGCGGGATCCTCCCTCACCGGGCCGATCCAGATCACGTGCTCGGTGGCGCTTTGCAGCATCGCCTGGGTCATCATGACGTTGGTCGCGCCGAGCGGCGCGACGAACGGCGCGGTCGGCGCCGACTGCTCCCACTCGAGGTGCAGCCGTGCGTTCGCGGTCGCGAAATTCACCAGCGTCACGGCCGTGAAATCCGGCGGGGCGGACCCAAAGGGCGTCACGAAACCGTCGAACTGGATCGGGAACCCGGCCGTCAGGGTCGGCAGCGGCAGCGCCGTGGGCACGCTCACGGTATAGGCGCTGGCCGTGGCGTCGTTGGCGCTGCTCGAGCCGGTGCCGGCAAAGTTGAATGTCGCCGGCTGACGGCCGTCGAGCGCCTGCAGACTCATGGTCACCACGCCGCCCGCTGCGGACGTGAACTGTCCCCAGGCGCGCGTGATCATCAGCCGGACACTCCCGGCGCTCGCATCGAGCGTCCGATTGCCGCTGCTGTCCGTGCCGAAGGTGCCGAAGGCCTGCAGATGCTGGCCGACGGAGATGTCCTGCGGGCCGAAGGTGCCGGACTGACCGTCCTCGGTCACCATCGTCGCGGAGGCCACCGTAACCAGCACCTGGCCTTCGAACTCTCCGGGCTCATCCCCGCTGCCCGTGCTGGTGCCCATGGTGTTACCCATGGTGTTGCCACCCATGTTCTTGCCCATGGTGTTGTTGCTCATGCTGGTATCGCCCATGCTGCTGCCGGCAGCACCGCTCGTGACTTCGCCACCGGAGACACCACCGCCGTCGCGGGGCTCGAGGAATCCGTGGCTCACGGTCAGCACGTTGCCGCTGCGCGCGGTGACCGTGCCTTCGATGCTGTCGAGGCCGGCGCCGGGCACGCTCGTGCCCGCGAACACCTGCGCGGCGGTGAACACTCGGGCGGTCGTGTCGAAAACACCGTTGGCGAGTGTCATCGTTCCCACCGAAAGCGCCGCCAGCGCGGTGAGGCCCGCACTACCCGTATAAGAGGTGCCGTTGATCGTGAAAGCGGTCGTCGAGTTGGTGTAGACGACGACCTGCCCCCGGTCTTCGTCGTCCGAGGCCGTAAAGAACGGCCGCACGTCGACGGTATAGGAGGTCTGGCTCGAGGTGTTGGTCACGCTGACGAGCGGCCCGCGCACACGGACCTGCTTGGTCAGATCGGGGGTGAGGCTCGCCACCAGGACGGGGTTCACCGTCACCATGACAGCGCTCGCCATCGTCGTGGAGTCGATGGTCGACGGGGCGACCGTGTTGGAGGCGCTCAGGTTGAAGTCGAGCGCGAGATTCGCGACCGTGCCGCGGCTGATGACGAGCGGCGTCCCGGCGGGGAGCTGCAGCGTGAGGGTCACCTGGCTGTTGGGCGAGACCAACGCGCTCTTGGTGGTGCCGTTGATGATGTTGGCGGCGGGCACCGTGATGCCGCCGGCGCCGTTGTCGACGACGATCTTCGCGCTGCTGTAGTCGAGGGTCATCGCGACGCTGCTATAGCTCCCCTCGGGAACCTGCTTGGCGCTGACGACCTCCGACAGGTTGACGAGCTGCGCGAAGTCGACGGTGGTGGTCACCGGTACCGTCTCGACCGTGGTGCCGTCGGCCCGTGTCAGCTTGAGCGACACGACGTTGACCATGTAGCCGAGGAAATCGCCCGGCATGTCGGTCAGCGTCACCATCGCGGTGCCGCTGTTGGGAGGCGTGGGATTCGAGCTGCTCATCGAGCCGCCCCCGCCGCCGCAGGCGTTGAGGAGCAGCGCGCAGCCGAGGCCGGCGACGGCGAGCAGATGCACAGAGAGGTTTCGCGCTGCGTTACGGCAGCGGTGGGTGAGGCGGAAGGTGTTCATGCGCGCAGCTCCCCGTCCGGGACGCAGATTCCCGGTGTTTTTTAGCGCCGCCGCACCCCGAGTGACAAGTGTCGCCTGATCCCGACACGCGCGCGCACGTTACATAAGCTTGTACATTTTGTAGCCAGTGCCGCCTTTCGGACACCCCGCTTAAGGCCGCACGCGACGGTCGATCACGCGCTGCGCCTTGCCCGCCGAGCGTTCGATCGAGCCCGGATCACCCACGCGCACCCGGGCAGAGATGCCGATGAAGGCTTTGATGGTCGCCTCGAGCTCGCGCTGCAGCCGGATGCGTGACTCCGGCGCCGTTCCCGGGAGGCACTCCACCTGGACCGTGAGCTGGTCCAGAACTGCCTCGCGCGTCAGCTCGAGCTGATAGTGCGGTGCCAGACCGGGAAGCTTCAGCACCAGCTCCTCGACCTGACTCGGGAACACGTTCACGCCGCGCACGATCAGCATATCGTCGGAGCGGCCGCTGATCCGCGCCATGCGGCGCATCGAGCGTGCGGTCGGCGGCAGCAGCGCGGTCAGGTCGCGCGTTCGGTAACGGATCATCGGCAGCGCCTCCTTGGTGAGCGAAGTGAATACCAGCTCGCCGACTGCGCCGTCGGGCAGGAGCGCGCCGCTCACGGGGTCGATGATCTCCGGATAGAAATGATCCTCCCAGATCACGGGCCCGTCCTTGGTCTCGAGGCATTCGCTCGCAACGCCAGGTCCCATCACCTCGGAGAGGCCATAGATGTCCAGCGCGTCGAGCCCGGCGCGGCTCTCGATCTCGGCGCGCAGGGCCTCCGTCCACGGCTCGGCGCCGAAGATGCCGATGCGCAGCGAGCTCGCCGCCGGATCGAGCCCCTGACGGCGGAACTCCTCGACCAGAGCCAGCATGTAGGAAGGCGTCACCATGATGATGTCGGGGTTGAGGTCGCAGATCAGCTGCACCTGCTTCTGCGACTGTCCGCCCGACATCGGCACCACCGTGCAGCCGAGGAGCTCCGCGCCGTAATGGGCGCCGAGTCCTCCGGTGAACAGGCCGTAGCCGTAGGCGATGTGCACGATGTCCCCGGGACGTCCGCCGGCCGCGCGGATCGAGCGCGCGACCAGGCCCGCCCAGGTGTCGATATCCTGGCGCGTGTAGCCGACCACGGTCGGTTTCCCGGTGGTGCCGCTCGAGGCGTGCAGCCGCACGATCTGCGTGCGCGGCACGGCGAACATGCCGAAAGGATAGTGGGCCCGCAGATCGTCCTTGACGGTGAAGGGGAAACGCGCGAGATCCGCCAGCGTCTCGAGATCTTCGGGATGCGCCCCGGCGAGCTCGCACTTGCTGCGGTAGGGCGCCACGTTCTCGTAGGCATGGCGCACCGACCACTTGAGGCGTGCGAGCTGCAGCGCGCGCAGCTCGTCCTCGCTGGCGCGTTCGATCGGCTCGAGCTCACACTCCTGCTGCCTGGACACGGCAGCGTCCTGGTGACTTAAGCGGACCGGTCGGCCAGCCGGCCGACGAAGGTCTGCATGAAGCGATTGGCCTGATGGCCGTCCATCGCGCGATGATCGAGAGTCAGAGTGACATAGCAGCGCGGCTGCACCGCGATCTTCTGCTCGTCGCCCTCCTCGACCACAACCGCACGCTTCTCGAGCTTGCCGACCCCGAGGATCGCCGACTGCGGCTGATTGATGATGATGGGCGCGGCGAGCAGGCTCCCGCTCACCCCGTGGTTCGAGATCGTGAAGGTGCCCCCGCGCACGTCCGCCGGCGAGAGCTTGCCGGTCCGGGCACGAGTGACGAGCTCGTCGAGCCCGCGCGCCACCTCGAACAGATCGCGCGTGCCCGCATCGTGCAGCACCGGCACGACGAGCCCCATACCCTCGACGGCGGTCGCGATGCCGACGTGAATGTCGTCGTAGATCTCGAGCGCCGTGTCGGTCCAGCGGCTGTTCGCCTCCGGCACGGCGCGAATCGCCGCGACCGCGGCCTGCACGAAATACGCCGTGAGCGTGAGCGGCGCACCGCGCCGCGCGAACTCCTCGCGCTGGCGCGTGCGGTCATTCAGCACCGCGGTGAGGTCGGCTTCGAACACGGTAGTCACGTGCGGCGCCGTATGCAGCAGGCTCTGCACCATGTGCTCCGCGATGCGTCGCCGGACCGCGCTGTGCGGCACGCGATGGCTCCTCACTGCCGGGGCCGCCACCGCAGATGCAGTCGCACCCGTGTGCGCGGCGCCGTCGGCCACCGGCGCCGTGCCGGAGCCGCCCGCGCCCGCCGCGGCCGCGCGCAGCACATCGTCGACGGTGATGCGGCCGCCCGGACCGGTTCCCCTCACCGAGTCGGCGGCGAGCTGGTGCTCGGCGAGCAGCCGTCGCACCGCCGGGCTCATCTGACCGCCCGCGGGGGTTGCCGACCGTGCGGCCGCTGCGGCGCCGGATGACGGGATTGCACCGGCGCCCGGCGCCGCGCCGGCCGCTGCCGTGCCGCCGCCGGCAGCGCGAGTGCCAGCCGCCGCGTGCGCCGTGGATGCGGTTGCGCCGGGGTCGATGCGGCCCAGTAATTCCCCCGGGGTGATCTCGTCCTGCTCGTGTTTGAGGATCTCGGCCAGCACGCCGCTCCCGGGTGATGCGACTTCGACGGTCACCTTGTCGGTCTCGATCTCGATGAGCGGCTCATTCGCCTCGACCCGCTCGCCGGGGCGCTTCAGCCAGCGCAGTAGCTGTGAGCGCGTGCCCTCGGTCTGCTCCGCGGGGGCCCGGATGTCGAGACGGGGGCTCATCGGCTCACAGGCTGGCGAGTCTCTGGATGGTGCGCGCGATCCGCGCCACGTCCGGCACGGCGGCTTCGAGCAGCACCGGGCTGTGCGGACTCGGAATGTCGGGCATGGCGAGCCGCTCGACCGGTGCTTCGAGGCTGTAGAACGCCTCGCTTGCGAGGGTCGCCGCGACCTCGGCGCCGAATCCGGCCGTCAGGTTGTCCTCGTGCACGATCAGGCACCGATGTGTCTTCTCCACCGAGGCGAGCACCGCCGCCCGGTCCCAGGGCGACAGGGTACGCAGATCGAGTACCTCGGCGTCAACGTGCGATTCCCTGGCGGCGAGCTCGCAGCGCTCGACCATGGCGCCCCAGGTCACCACCGTGAGCTCGGCGCCCGGCCGCACCAGCCGTGCGCGGCCGTAGGGCACGATGAACTCATCGCCCGGGTACGGGCGGCGCGCCCACGCGCCGTCGAGCATCGCCCGATGCTCGAAGAAAATGACCGGATCGTTGCCCCGCAGTGCTGCGCGCAGCAGCCCCACTGCATCCTCCGCGTTCGAGGGCACCGCCACCTGCCAGCCGATGCCATGCACCCAGGCCACCTCGTTCGTCTGGCTGTGCCAGGGATCACCGCACTTGAAGAATCCGCCGGGCATCCGCACTACCATCGGCGCGGCAAAGCGGTTGCGCGTGCGCCAGCGGAGCGTCCCGCAGTCATTGAGCTGCTCGGCGGCGGGCTCGGCGTACTTGCGGAACTGGATCTCGGCGACGGGCAGCAGTCCCGCGAGCGCCATGCCGACCGCGCGTCCGATGATGCCTTCCTCGGAGAGGCTCGTATCGAAAACACGGCCCGCGCCGTATTTGTCCTGCAGGCCGAGCGTCGCGCCGTGCACTCCGCCCTTCGGCCCTACGTCCTCGCCGAACACCGCCATGCGCGGGTTGAGCGCGAGCTCCGCATCGAGCGTGCGCCGGATCGCGGTCAGCATGTTGATGCGCGTCGGCTCCGGCTGCGCCCGCTCGCTCGAGGGGGCGAACACGCAGCCCTCCGCAGCGAGCCCGCCCTGTTGCTGCAGCTCGCGCGTTCCGTCGGCGTTCTGCCAGAACACCTGGCCCGTCAGCTGCCGCGGGTCAGGCTGCGGCCGCGCCAGCGCTCGCGCCACCGCCGCTTCGACCTCCAGGCGTGCCGCGTCGGCAATCTCGCGCCATTCCGCCTCGCCCATCCGCTCCGGAACCAGGAACTGCTGCAGCCGCTTGAGCGGGTCACGCGCGCGCTCCTCCCGCAGGGTCTCGGCGGACTTGTAGGCCTGCGTGTCCTGCCCCGAGTGTCCCGACAGGCGCGGAACCGTAAGCCGCAGCAGGAGCGGCGTGCGCTCGGTGCGCACCTGCGCCACCGCGCGCTGCGTCAGCTCGCGCGCCGCGTGCGGATCGGTTCCGTCGCCCTCGAGGATCGTAAGGCCGCCGAAGGAGCGGAGGTTCGCGGCAATGTTTCCGCCCGGGGTCTGGTAAGTCGACGGCACTGAAATGCCGAAGGCGTTGTCCTCGATATAGAACAACATCGGGAGGCGCTGCGTGGTCGCGATGTTGAGCGCGGACCAGAAGCCGTTGGTCGCGGTCGAGGCATCCCCGCCCAGCACCACCGCGATGCTGCCCGCGTAGCTCGCATCTCCGAGAACCTCGTGGCGGTAGCGAATTGCCTGCGCCCAGCCGGCCGCCGGGGTGTACTGGGTCCCGACGCCGCCGCAGGCCGGCAGCACGGTCGGCGACCCGTGCCCCGGCAGGTTGAAGACCACGCCGATGTCGCGGCCGCCGCTGAAGCCGCCGCTGCGCGCCAGCGGCCCGGCCGCCGCGTCCTCCAGGCTCACACCGAGCGTCAGCATGAGCGGCCGCGAGCGGTAATACACCGAGATGCCGTCGTGCGCATCGGCGAGGTTCAGTCCGAGGAGAATCTGCGCAAGCTCGTGACCGCGCGCCGAGAACTGGTAGAGCACCTTGCGCTCGGGCACGAGACGCGTCTCCTCGATGTCATCGAGCGCACGCGAGAGGTGCACGAGGCGGGTGACGCGGCGCCAGTCCGGCTGTCCGGCGCTCACCGGGGTTCCGTTCTTCAGGTTTGCGATCGCGGCAGCCGGTGCAGCCATGGGCACTCTTCAGGGGGCGCGGACGATGCGCAGCTTATGCGCTAAACGCTGCAATTATCTTGCTGAAATTGCGGTGGATGGCCATGATCTGGCAATATTCTTGCCGTGAGACGCACGCTCGATCGCCTCGACCGCCGCATCCTCGAGCAGCTCCAGGCGAATGCCCGCATTTCCAATCAGGAGCTGGCCAAGCGCGTCGGCCTGTCGCCTGCACCGTGCTGGCGGCGGCTGCGGCGCCTCGAGGAGGCGGGCTTCATCGCCGGTTACGTGACGCTGCTGCGGGCCCCGGCGATCGGCCTGCCGATTCTCGCCTATGCGGTCGTCTCCCTCGAGAACCATCACCCGGAGTCGGTGCGCCAGTTCGACCAGCTGGTGAAGGAGCGTCCCGAGGTGCTCGAGTGTCACTCGATGAGCGGCCCGAACGATTACCTGCTGCGCATCGTCGCCGCCAGCATGGAAGCCTACGAGCACTTCCTGTCGACGCAGCTGCTGCAGCTCGCCGCGGTGCGCTCGGTCAACACGAGCTTCGTGCTCAGGACCAAGAAGTTCACCACCCGGCTGCCGCTCGCCTGAGGCGCTCGGCCGGCCGCTAGTCCGAGGGCTGACGCTGACACTCGCAGCTGGTGGTGTCCGGCCCCGAGAACCAGAACGCCGATGACAGCAGCCTCACGTCGGCAGCTTTCCAGGCGTGTGCGAGCTCGCGCTCGCTCACGGCGGCGGCGGACCTGCGCCCCTGCGCCCGCAGCGCCGCCGCAAGCCCGTAGAGCGCCCAGCCGTTGCCGGGGTTGCGCTTCAGGTCCTCGCGGTAGACGCGCTCGGCCTCGGCGCCTCGCCCCGCGATGAGCAGCTGTGCTCCGAGCAGGTGGCGGACGGGGAAGAACCAGCCCGTGCGCCCAACTGAGAGCAACCCGTCCTCGGCCGCAGCCGCCTTTTCCAGCTCCCTGATCGCATCATCGCTGCGCAGCTCGGTGGCGGCTATGCGCGCCGCGACCACGGGCGCCGCCACGCTGACGAGATCGTTAAGCGAGCCGCCGCCGAGACGCTCGAGCTCGGCGAGAGTGGTGCGCGCCTCCGCCACCTGCCCACGTGCAGCGAGCGCGACGCCGCGCCCGTAGAGGTACCCCGCGGTCAGCCCCGCAGCGCGCGCATCCGGCCGGCCGAGCGCGATCAACTCGTCCCACAGCCCGAAGCGCACCAATGCGGCGTACTGCGGTGTCAGCTCCCAGCCCGAGCTGCCCGCGGCGAGCAGCCGCTCCACGGAAAGGCTGGCGGCCAGATCCTGTACGGCCGCGAGGGTATCGGCCTTGCGACCCTGCATGGCGGCCATATATGCGGCGTGCCATGCCTCGGGCGCCAGCTCCGTGCGTGGCGGCTCCGTGCGTGGCGGCTCCGTGGCCGCGGGCGCCGGCGTCTGCGCGAGCGCCAGCACGAGCGCCGCGACCGCGGAAGGCGCTATTGTCTGCCGCAACACTGAACCAACTGATTGGCTATCGTGGCTTGGACCATCGCGCGCAGCCTCAAGCGCAATAGTTAGGCAATCACCTCACTATCGCGATTTGCTGCCGCCCACGCTGCTCCACCCCTGCCCGGAGGCGGCCAGTCGCTCGAGCAGCGGCGCCGGGCGCCACCTCGCCCCGTGCGTCGGCGCCAGCTGCTGCATGGTCTCCACCACGCGCTTGAGCCCGGCCTGCTCGGCCCAGTACATCGGGCCGCCCCGCCAGGCGGGAAACCCGTAGCCGTTCACGTAGACCACGTCGATGTCGCCGGCGCGCAGCGCAATGCCCTCGTCCACGACCTTGGCGCCTTCGTTCACCAGCGGGTGGAGCAGCCGGTCGAGGATCTCCTCTTCAGGAATCTGCCGCCGCCGGATCTTCAGGTCGCGCGACACACCCTCGATGAGCGCGAGCACCTCGGGGTCGGCAATGCGCGTGCGCCCGTCGTAGCGGTAGAACCCCTTGCCGGCCTTCTGCCCGAGCCTTCCGGCGGCCACCAGCCGCTCGAGGATCGGCGAGAAGCGCTCATCGGCCGGGAGCTTGCGGCCCTTGCGGATCAGGAACCCGACATCGTTGCCCGCGAGATCGCGCACCGCGAGCGGTCCCATCGCGAACCCGAAGCCTTCCATCACGCGATCGATCTGCTCGGGAGTCGCACCCTCCTCCAGCAGGAATTCCGCCTCCGAGCCGTAGTACATCAGCATGCGGTTGCCGATGAAGCCGTCGCAGTTGCCGGCGAGCACCACCACCTTGCCGAGCGTCTTGCCGAGCGCCATGACCGTGGCGAGCGTCCGCGGCGAGCTGCGGGAGCCGCGCACGTTCTCGAGCAGCTTCATGACGTTCGCCGGGCTGAAGAAATGCGTGCCCACCACCTGCTGCGGGCGCGAGGTGACGGCGGCGATCGCATCGATATCGAGAGTCGAGGTGTTGGTGGCGAGAATGGCGTGCCGCGCCGCGACCCGGTCGAGCCGCGCAAACACCTCCTGCTTCACTGCCATGTCCTCGAACACCGCCTCGATGACGATGTCGGCGGAGTCGAGGTCGCCGTAGTCACTGACCCCGCGGATGAGGGCCAGCGCCCGCTCGGCGCGCTCCTGCGTCAGGCTGCCGCGGGACACGGAGGCAGCGTAGTTCCTGCGGATCACGGCGAGGCCGCGCTCGAGCGCCTCCGGCGACAGCTCGAGCAGCCGCACCGGGATGCCGGCGTTCGCAAAGTTCATGGCGATGCCCCCGCCCATGGTGCCCGCGCCGATCACGGCGGCGCTCTGGATCGCCAGCGGCTCGACGTCCGCACCCACCCCCGGGATCTTGCGTGCCTCGCGCTCGGCGAAGAACAGATGCGTGAGCGCGCGGCGCTGCGGACTGTCGCGGCACTCGATGAAGCAATCGCGCTCGAAGCGAAAGGCCTCGGCCTTGGTTCGCGTGCAGGCCGCCTCGATGCTGTCGATGATCTTCCACGGCGCCAGCTGCCCGCGGGCGCGCGCGGCAATTTTCTGGCGAAATGCAGTGAAGGTCGCGCCGCTCACGTCCCGGATCCGCTCGCTCGTCTCGCTCGCGAGCCGCAGCGGCCGTCGCTCGCGCGCCGCCTGCCGCCCGAGCTCGGCCGCTGCCCCGACCGCATCGTCGGCGATCGCATCGATGAGCCCGAGCTCGAGGGCGCGGGTGGCCGGGATTTGCGTCCCGGAGGTGATTGCCTCGAGCGCCGCCTCCGGACCCGCGAGCCGCGTGAAGCGCTGCGTGCCCCCCGCTCCCGGAATGAGGCCGAGCTTCACTTCCGGCAGTCCCACCCAGGTGGCGGGCGTCGCCACGCGCCAGTGACAGGTGAGCGCGAGCTCGAAGCCACCACCCAGAGCACGACCCTCGAGCGCCGCGACCAGGGGTTTCGTCATCGCTTCCATGCGCGCCTGCACGTCGAGAATCATCGGCGCCTTGAGCGCGAGTCCGGAGGCGATCTCGTTGATGTCGGCGCCCGCGGGAAAGGTGCCGTTGGCGCCGCACACGACTACGGCCGCGACCGAAGGATCAGCGCCGGCCCGGGCGAGGCCCTCCATGAGCCCCTCGCGGACCGCGAGGCTGAGCGCGTTGACCGGCGGGTTGGCGATTTCGAGGATCGCGACGTCGCCGGCGGCGCGATAGTTGACTGCGGACACTGCACTTCCCTTCCGCGGATCGCGCCGCTTGGCGGACCGCTCCCACGCCGGCATTGTACGGGCTTGGCCTACACTTGGCCCATGGACAGAGTGGACGTGGTGGTGATCGGCGCGGGCGTGGTAGGACTCGCCGTCGCGCGCGCGCTCGCACAGCGTGGGCGCGAGGTGTTGGTCCTGGAAGCCGCCGAGCGCTTCGGCAGCGGGGTGAGCGCGCGCAACAGCGAGGTGATCCATGCCGGCATCTACTATCCGCGCGGCTCGCTCAAGGCGCGCCTGTGCGTCGCCGGGCGCGATCTGCTCTACGCCTTCTGCCGCGAGCATGGCATCGCGCATCGCCGCTGCGGCAAGCTGATCGTGGCGAGCGGCGCAGCCCAGGCCGCGGAGCTCGGCCGGATCCGGGCCGGGGCGCTCGCCAACGGCGTCGAGCTCACGCCCTTGAGCCGCATCGAGGCGCGCGCGCTCGAGCCGCAGCTCGTCTGCGCCGCCGCACTGCACTCACCGCTCACCGGCATCGTCGACGCCCATGCCTTCATGCTGGCGCTACTCGCACAGGCCGAGGGCGCCGGCGCCCAGCTGGCCTGCAACAGCGCCGTGACCGGCCTCGCGCTCGTCAGCGGCGCCTTTCAGGTCGCGGTCAACGGCGCCGCACCGTCGCTCGAGGCGCGCACCCTGATCAACAGCGCCGGGCTCAACGCGCCGCAGCTCGCACGCCTCATGGCGGGTTTCCCCGCCAGCCAGGTGCCGGTTGCCTACTTCGCCAAAGGGCAGCTACTTCAGCCTCTCCGGCCGCGCGCCGTTCGCGCGGCTCATCTATCCGCTGCCCGAGCCCGAGGCGCTCGGCGTGCATCTGACGCTGGACCTCGCCGGCCGGGCGCGCTTCGGCCCGGACCTGCAGTGGGTCGGTGAATGCGACTACGCGGTCGATCCGGCGCGCGCTACCAGCTTCTACGGGGCGATCCGCGCCTGGTGGCCGGAGCTCCCCGACGGGGCGCTCGAGCCGGCCTACGCCGGCATCCGCCCGAAGATCGCGGGGCCCGGCCGGCCCCCGGCGGACTTTCGCATCGACGGAGAAGCCGCGCACGGCGTACGCGGCCTCGTCCAGCTCTTCGGAATCGAGTCACCCGGGCTCACCGCCTCGCTCGCCGTTGCCGAGCACGTGGCGGGGCTGCTCGGCTGACACGCGCCGCAGCGCCTCATCCGCCGGGGGGAGTCGCCTCCACCTGAATGGCAAGCTTCACCTGCATGTTGAAGCCGTACTTGTCGCCGTAGTTGACGCCGAAGTCGGCGCGATTGAGGGTGGCCGACGCGTCGGCACCGCAGCGCTCCTTCTTCGACATCGGCGTCAGCTTGCAGGTGAAGCTGTTGATCGTGAGGTTGAGCGGCCTGGTCACGCCGTGGAGCGTGAGCTCGCCGTGTGCCTCGGTCGGGACGCCGTTCTTGAAGTTGGTGAGCGTGCCCTTGTAGGTGGCGGTCGGGTATTTCTGCACGTCGAGCATCTCGGCGGATTTCACGTGCTCGTTGAGCTTGGCATGGCCGAAGTCGATGGAGCTCGCATCGATCGCGATGTCGACGGTGCCGGTGCCGGCCTCCTTGTCGAGCACGATCGTCCCGGAGGAGCTGTCGAACTTGCCCCGCCATACCGATAGGCCACCGAAATGGTCGGCCTCGAAGCTCGGGTAGGTATGGGCCGGATCAACCTGGTAGGTAACCGGTGCGGCAAGGGCCGAACCCGCGGCGAGGCTCACCACCGCGACGAGCAGCGCAATCTTCATCACGACCTCCGACAGTTGTTGGGACGGGGCCGCTAGCCTACGCCCGGGCCGGGATGGCTCACCACCCTCCTTTATAGGGAGCCGCGCCGCGTGCCGATAGGGACCCGCGCCGCGCGCCGGAGCTCAGGTCGCGGGGCGTGCCCTGAGCCCCAGTGCCCGGGCGACGACCTCGTGGGTGATCTCGCCCGCGTGCACGTTGAGTCCCGCGGCGAGGCCGGGATCGCGCTTGAATGCTTCCCGCCAACCCAGATCCGCCAGCGCGCGCGCATACGGCAGCGTCGCATTGGTGAGGGCGAGCGTCGAGGTGCGGGGTACCGCGCCCGGCATGTTGGCGACGCAGTAGTGGATAACGCCGTCCACGACGAAGGTGGGATCGGCGTGGGTAGTCGGCCGGCTGGTCTCGAAGCATCCCCCCTGATCGATGGCGATATCGACCAGCACCGCTCCCGGCTTCATGGTCTTGATCATGGCGCGCGTCACGAGCTTGGGCGCGGCTGCGCCCGCCACCAGCACCGCGCCGACGACCAGATCCGCATCCCTCACCAGCTTTTCGATCGTCTCGGTGGTCGAGTAGGCGGTCTGAATTGTCGAGCCGAACTGGACGGAGAGCTCGCGTAGGCGATCGACCGAGCGGTCGACCACGGTCACGCGGGCCCGCAACCCCACGGCCATCTCCGCCGCATGTGTGCCGGAGACCCCGCCGCCGAGAATCACCACGCGCGCCGGGGGCACTCCTGGCACGCCGCCGAGCAGTATGCCGAAGCCGCCGTGCGCCTTCTGCAGGCTTGCCGCTCCGACCTGGATCGACATGCGCCCGGCAACTTCGCTCATCGGCGTCAGGAGCGGCAGCGAGCCCTTCGGGCCGGTCACGGTCTCGTAGGCGATCGCCGTGGCGCCGGACTTCATCAGGCCCTTTGCCTGCTCGGGGTCGGCGGCGAGGTGCAGATAGGTGAACAGCACCTGGCCCGGACGCAGCATCGCGCACTCGACCGGCTGCGGCTCCTTCACCTTGATGATCATCTCGGCGCGCTGGAACACTTCGGCGGCGCTCGCCGCGATGGCCGCACCCGCGGCCCGGAACTGCTCGTCGTCGACCCCGATGCCGTTGCCGGCGCCGGTCTCGATGAGCACCTCGTGCCCGGCGGCCGTGAGCTCGCGCACCCCGGCGGGCACCAGGCCGACCCGATACTCGTGAACCTTGATCTCGCGTGGAACCCCGATCCGCATAGGACCCTCCCCTCCTCGACTCCTTAGGCGGTGACGCGGCCTAGCCGCGCGCGGACGCGTAGGCGGGCAACCCCTGGGCAAACTCGCGTAGCGCCCCGATACCGCTTTCTTCCGCGCGGCGGCACCACTCGCGCAGCTGCGCGAGCGCATGGTTCGCCGATGCGTCCTCCCACAGCTGCTGCAATCCCTCGCGGTACTCGACCACCCGCCGCAGCACCTCGTAGCGCTCGAGGAGCTCGCGCAGCCGGCGCCGCGCTTCCTCCGCCAACAGCGCCGGGTGGCGGATCAGCAGTTTGGACGCGACCGCCGGGACTGCGCCCTGTGGCTCGCGGCGCGCCAGTTCACGGCAGACCGGCAGCACGACCCGCCGCGCATAGGCGCGCAGCACGTGCATGCGGTTGGTGAACAGCGCCTGCACCGTATCGGCGTTGACCTCATGGCGCCGCCGCTCGAGATGCGGGCGCGGCGCGACCCAGCGCACCCGTGCGAGTCGCAGCGCGCTGAACAGCCGTATCCATAGCCAGCCGATGTCGATCTCCCAGCGCTGCGCGGCGAAGCGCGCCGAGCGCGGAAACGCATGATGGTTGTTGTGCAGCTCCTCGCCGCCGAGCAGCAGCCCCCACGGCATGAGGTTGGTCGCGGTCGAGGGCATCTCGAAGCTGCGATAGCCGACCGCGTGGCCGAGCCCATTGATCACGCCGCCGGCGAAGAAGGGCTGAGCCGACAGGTGCACGGCGAGCATGACGATACCCGGCACGCCGAACAGCAGCAGGTGGGCGATGACGAACAGCACGATGCCGGCAACCGCATGGCGGCTGTACACGTGCCGCTCGAGCCAGTCGTCCGGAGTGCCGCGGCCGTAGTTCCGGATGGTCTCCGGATCGGCTCCGGCGGCGCGGTACAGCTCGAAGCCCTCGAACAGAACGCGCTTCAGCCCAAACACGACCGGGCTGTGGGGATCGCCCGGCTGGTCGGCGTAGGCATGGTGCTTGCGGTGCACGGCCACCCATTCCCGCGTCACCGCGCCGGAGCTGAACCACAGCCAGAAGCGGAACAGGTGCCGGAGCGCCGGATGCAGGATCAGGCCGCCATGCGACTGGTCCCGGTGCAGATAGAGCGTCACACCGAGAAACATCGTCTGGATGGTGACGAAGGTCACCACCATGTAGCCCCACCAGGGCAACTCAACGAGACCGTACGGGGAGAGACTCATGGGTTCTCCGACGAATTCTTATGTCGAGTCTGGCGCGGTAGGGTACGGCAATTCCGTGATGCTCTGGCGACTTTTTGCGCCCGGACCGGCGGCAGATCACAGTTTCCCACCACGCCGCGCCCGAGCCCGCGCCGCGCCGCAGTGCCGTCAGGCGTCGAGCACGATCTTGCCGATATGCGCGTCGGATTCCATCAGTTTGTGCGCCGCGGCCGCATCGGCCAGCGGGAAGCGCGCGTGGATCAGCGGCCTGAGGCGCTTGGTGGCGAACAGCGGCCACACGTGCTGGCGCAGCGCCGCCGCCAGGCGCCCCTTGGCCTCCACCGACTGCGCGCGCAGCGTCGAGGCGCTCAACTGCAGGCGCTTCACCATGAGCGGGCGCAGGTCGATCTCCGCCTTGGCGCCGCCCTGGTGGGCGATCACCGCGATGCGCGCGTCCACGGCCGCGGCGGCCACGTTGCGCGCCACGTAATCGCCCCCGACCATGTCGAGTATGACGTCGGCGCCGCGCCCGTCGGTCGCGCGCAGCGTCGCCTCGACGAAATCCCCCTCGTGGTAATTGATGGCGTGGTCCGCGCCGAGCTCGCGGCAGGCCGCGCACTTCACCGCGCTCCCCGCCGTGACGATCACGCGGGCGCCGAACGCCTTGCCGAGGAGGATCGCCGTGGTGCCGATGCCGCTGCCGCCGCCGTGCACCAACAGCGTCTCGCCGGAACGCAGCTTCGCCCGCTCGAACACGTTGAACCACACGGTGAAGAATGTTTCCGGCAGCGCCGCCGCCTCCTCCAGGGTGAGCTGCGACGGCGCCGGCAGGCACTGCACCGCGGGCGCGGTCGCGTACTCGGCGTAGCCACCGCCCGCGAGCAACGCGCACACCCGTGCGCCGAGCGCCGGCTCACGCACTCCCTCGGCGGCCGCGACCACCACGCCCGCGACCTCGAGTCCGGGAATGTCGCTGGCGCCCGGCGGGGCCGGATAGGCGCCCTTGCGCTGCAGGACGTCAGGCCGATTGACGCCGGCGGCGGTTACCCGGATGAGCACCTCGCCCGGCTTGGGCTGTGGCACCGGCCGCCGCACCGCCCGCAGCACCTGCGGCGGGCCCGGCTCGCGGATCTCGACGGCGGTCATGTTTACCGGGATCACGCGCGGATGTTGCGGTTGCGCTGGCGCGCGCGTCAACCGCCGCGCCGCGCGCGCAGCTGACGCGGTTGCAACTTGGCAATCGGGCTGTAGGCCGCGTGTCAGGGTTGCGGCTGCTGCTCTCCCTGCGACGCCGGGCCGGCGCCTCGCCCGCAGAAGCGCTCGCGCAGACGCGCCCGCTCCTCGGGTGTCAGGCTCTCCCAGCGCTCGCGCCACATATGCCGCCGCCAGTGCCCGTGCGGTCCGCGGTGCGCGCGGATGCCCCCGAAGAGGATCCGGCACAGCGCCAGCAGCCCGAATGCCTGCCAATAGCCGAGCACCGGGCCGTGGAACAGCTCCGGCACCAGATAGTTCCACAGCAGCATGACCGCCCAACTGAACACGGCGATGAACGCGATCACCGCGACCGCGATCGCAATCCCCTTCGCCAACCCCCGCGCAACCCAACCTACCGGACTTCTCACGACTCTCTCCTCAATCCGACAACCAGTCCTCGTACACCGCCTGCAGCCGCTCGCGCAGCTGCAGCACCGCATAGCGCTTGCGTGACAGCAGCGTGTTGATGCTGACGCCTGAGCGCTCGGCGAGCTCGCGGAACGTGAGGCCGTCGAGCTCCTGCGCCATGAACACCTCGCGCTGCTCGCGCGGCAGCTCCGCGAGCGCCGCCTCGATTTCCTCGAGGAGGACCGCGCGCATCGCCGCCGTCTCCGGCGTGCCGTCCGCGGCGGGCATCAGCTCCTCGAGCACCCGCTGCTCATCGGCGCCGCCGGCACCGTCCGCCAGCAACTCCGGCCGCTTCTTGCGGAAGCGGTCGATGATGCGGTTGCGCGCGACGCGCATCAGCCACGCGCCGACCTGCTCCACCGGCTGGGCCAGGCGCTCGGCCGCGACCAGCTCGTAGAGCGCCTCCTGCAGGATGTCCTCCGCTTCGGCCGCGTCGTCGATGCGACGCCGGATGAAGGCCAGCAGCCGTCCACGCTCGCGCAGCACCGCCGCGGCGATTTGCCGATCCTGACTCATGGGGTCGCTGATCGCGGCGGCGTCCATCTCCACAGGGGAAGACGGCCGGGAGGTGGCCAATATTGCGGGCCTCAGGCGCCGTTGGCCGGCGACTGTACGGCGAGCGTTCCGGAACGGCCCGCGACGCTTCCGGCGACGATGTTGCAGTGCGGCAGGCCGGTGAAGTCCAGCTGCCCGGCATAGGTCGCGAGGTCCGTCAGGCGCGCTCCGCGCGCCTGCCACTCCCGCAGCAGCCGCTCGAAGGCTTTGAGATAAGCGCCGCCCTCGAGCTCCGCGTGCAGTGTGAACAGCTGAGCGCGCCCGGCGTCCCCGGCGGTGAGCGCCAGCAGGTGGTCTACCGGATCCTCGCCATGGAGATCGCTGCGGCCGATGAGCTCGTCCAGCGTCGGCAGCGTGGTCGGCAACTGCGGCACGGCGGCGGTCCGGCCGTCGAACACCGGCAGGAACGGCCCGGTGCCGCGCGTGTCGGAGGCGTAGCGGAATCCCAGCTCCTGCTCGAGCGCCGGCACGTAGCGGTTCATCTGCCAGCCGGCCGCACCATGCACCTGCGGCGCGCGGGCAAAAATCTCCGAGAACTCCGCGGCGGCGAGCCCGAGCTCGCGCCGGGTCCACGGCTCGCTCGCACGCGCCACGCCGTCCTGCCAGCGGATGTGGTCCCAGGTGTGCACGCCGACCTCGAAGCCACGCCGGGCGATGTCCTGCATCAACTCGCGGCAGCGGCGCCCGATGCGCGGCCCCGGCAGCAGCACGCCGTAGAGGAGCGTCTTCACGCCATAGTGCTCGATCACGGAGGTGCGCTGCACTTTGCCGAGGAAGCCGCGCCGGAACACGCGCTTGATCGCTCGGCCGGTGTGGTCGGGCCCCAGGCTGAACAGGAAGGTCGCGCGCGCACCGAGCCGCTCGAGCACGTCCGCAAGCCTCGGCACCCCCTCGCGCGTGCCGCGCAGGGTATCGACGTCGACTTTAAGAGCGATGAGCGCCACGGGATTCTCAGCCGAGCGCGAGCGGCTGTCTCGCGAGCCGCGCCGCCAGCGCGCCGAGCTCGACGGTTCCTGCCGGCCGACGCGCGGCGAGCAGGCGCAGCACGCCACCGTCCGGGCAGCCGATGCAGCACTCGCCGTCGGCCGCGAACAGGTGCGCCGACGTTCCGGGTGCGACCCGCCGCCCACTCAGGCGCGTGCGCTCAATGACCCAGCGCTCGCCCGCCACGTGCGTGAATGCGCCGGGGAACGGCGGCGCGACCGCACGCACCAGGTCGTGGATCGCGCGCGCCGGCCGCGTCCAGTCGATACGCCCGTCCTCCGGGGTACGCCGGCCGAAGTACTGTCCCGGCAAGATACTTTGCGGCCGCCGCGGCGCCGTGCCGGCGATGAGCTGCGGCAACGAGCGCGCCAGGATCGTTTCCGCGGCAACCGTGACCTTGCCGAACACCTCGCGCGCGTCGTCGTCCGCGAGGATAGGAACGGCGAGCTGGTCGACGATGTCGCCGGCGTCCGCGCGCCCAACCATGTAGTGCAGCGTCGCACCGGTCTCGCTCTCGCCCTTGAGGATCGCCCAGTTCACCGGGGCCCGTCCGCGGTACCTCGGCAGGAGCGACCCGTGCATATTGAGGGCGCCGAGGCGCGCGCTCTTAAGGAGCCCATCGGGAAGCAGCGAGCGGTAATAGAAGGAGAACAGGAACTCGGGCTGGAGCGAGCGCAGGCGCGCCTCGAGCTCGGGCGTCCCGGCCGTCGCCGGCGCGATCACCTCGAGCCCATAGCCCTGCGCGGTGTCCGCGACGCTCGCGTACCAGCGATTCTCTCGCGGATCGTCGGCCACCGTGACGACGAGGGGAATTTCGATCCCGGCGGAGAGCAGCGCCTTGAGACAGCGCACTCCGACATCGTGATAGGCGAATACGACGGCCGTCGGGCCGCTCACTCCTGCGACCCCCCGGCGCGTGTCCGTGGCGGCGGCAGCGACGTGAGCTCCGCGCCGAGCGCCCGGGGCTCGTGCGGCAGTTGTGCCGCGTCCGGCTGATCCCCGCCGAGCACCGCGGCGATGGTGTAGCGCGGCCGCTGGCGCACCTGCTCGTAGATGCGCCCGACGTATTCACCGACGACGCCGAGACCCAACAGCGCCATGCCGATCAGGAAGAAGGCGACGCCGAACAGGGTGAATACGCCCTCGGCCTCCGGACCCATGATCAGGCGGCGGATCGCGAGGTAGGCCACGAAGCCGAGCGACAATAGCGCGATGACGATGCCGCTCATGGAAAAGAACTGCAGCGGCGCCACCGAGAAACCCGTCATCAGATCGAAATTGAGGCGGATCAGATGCAGCAGCGAATACTTCGAATAGCCCACGGTGCGCTCGGCGTGGGCTACCTCGATCTCGACCGGATGCCGCGCGAACGTATAGGCGAGCGCGGGTACATAGGTGCTCACCTCGGTGCAGCGGTTGACCGCGTCGATCACGCTGCGATGATAGGCGCGCAGCATGCAGCCCTGGTCGGTGATGCGGATCGAGGTGGTGCCCTCGCGCAGCCGGTTCATGAGGCGCGAGGCGGCCTTGCGCCACAGCACGTCCTGACGGCGGACGCGGATCGTGCCGACGTAGTCGGCGCCCGCATCCATCGCCGCTACCAGCTTGGCGATTTCCTCCGGCGGGTTCTGCAGATCCGCATCGAGGGTGATCACGTACTCGCCGCGCGTGTAGCTGAAGGCGGCGAGGATCGCCAGGTGCTGCCCGGCATTGCGGGCCAGCACCACGACCCGCGTGACGTCCGGGCGCCGCTGGTACTGCTCGCGCAGTTCCGCCACCGATGCGTCGCGGCTGCCGTCGTCGACGAACACCACCTCGTAGCTGCGCCCGAGCGCATCCAGCGCCCGGTACAACCGCTCGAAAAGCAGCGGCAGGCCTTCCTGCTCGTTGTACACGGGGATGACGACCGAGATCGCCGGGGTCATTTGGGTGCTCCGCGCACGATGTCGTTCACCGCCTTAACGACCCGCTCGACGTCGCCGAGCTCCATCGCCGGAAACAGCGGCAGTGTCACGGTCTCGCGGCCGATGCGCTCGGCGTTGGGGAACTGCCCCGGGCGGTAGCCAAGAGCGTGATAAGCGGTGAACAGGTGAATTGCCGGGTAGTGTACGCCGACACCGATGCCACGCTCCTTCATCGCTTCGATGAACTTGAGCCTCGAGATCGACAGCGTATCGAGCGGCAGCAGCGGAGTGAACACATGCCAGCTGTGTCCTTCGTCGCCCCGCTCCGGCAGGCGCACGGGCGCATCCGCGCCCCACAGCTCGAAGTAGCGCGCCACCAGCAGCCGCCGCCGCGCATTGAATTCCTCGAGACGCCGCAGCTGCCCGAGGCCCACCGCAGCGGCCACATCCGACAGGTTGCACTTGCCGCCGGCGAGCAGCGTATCGAAGGAATCCGGCCCGGATTTCACCTGTCCGTGCCAGCGGTGCAGCTCGATGCTGCGCAGCTCCGCGGCCGAGCCGCCCGAGATCGCGCCGCCTTCGATGGTGGTGATGTTCTTGTTCGGATGAAAGCTGAAGACCACCAGGTCGCCGAAGCTGCCGATACGCCTGCCGCGCCACGCCGAGCCGATCGAATGGGCCGCATCCTCGATCACGCGCAGCCGGTGCCGGCCGGCGATCTCATAGAGCCGCTCCATGTCCACCGGCATACCGGCGAAATGCACCGGCAGGATGGCGCGGGTGCGCGGCGTGATCGCCGCCTCCACCTGCGAGAGGTCGAGGTTGCGCGAGTCAAGGCCCACGTCGACGAACACCGGGCGCGCGCCGACCCGCACGATCACGTTGGCGGTCGCGACGAAACTCAGTGCCGGCGTGATCACCTCATCGCCTGCGCCGATGCCGCAGGCGAGCAGCGCGATCTCGAGCCCCGCGGTGGCGGACGTCTGGGTGCGCACCGGCCGCCCGCCGAGGTAGTCCGACAGCGCGGCCTCGAGCGCCGCCACCTTCGGTCCACTCGCCAGCCATCCCGAGCGCAGCACCTCGGCGACCGAGGCGATCGTCTCCTCATCGATGGAGGGACGGGTGAAGGGCAGAAATCTTTCCACGGTTCTTACCGTATCGTTCATGAGCGCGACACCAGCACGACTCCCACCACGATGATGGCGATGCCGGCCACGCGCTGGCCGTTGGGCACCTCGCCGAGCAGCCACCACGCGAGCCCGATGTTGATCACGTAGCCGAGCGAGAGCAGCGGGTACGCCTGGCTCACCGGGACGCGCGACAGCCCTACCAGCCACACGATGACACTGAGACCGTAGGCGCACAATGCATACCAGAGCGACGGCACCGTCAGCAGCTCGAGCCCGCGCCGGACGACGCCACTGTCGGTGGCGATGAGTGGTCCGCTCACCCGGGTGGCAGCCTTGAGACCCAGCTGCGCCAGCGCGTTCAGCAGTACGCCGCAGAACAGGATGGAGAAATCGGTAAGTTTCACAGACGACTCACTGCAACGGTGTAGTTATCGGCGGCAATCACCCGTCCGGGAAACCCCTGGCGCCGCCAGGAATCCCAGATCCCGGGGTCGAAGAATGCCACGGCGTCGCGGCTTGCGCCCCAGCGGGCTCTGAAGGCCTCGACGCTCAGGTCTTGCCTGCCGGGCTCCGACTCAAGCCCAAAGGCGAGCTCGCCCTGGTAGTCGACCAGCATGAGGGTGCGGCCGAGGTAGGGCGAGACCGTTTCCCGGTATTGCCCGACACTATATAAAGCGGTCTGCGGGCTTACGGAGGGGCGCGCGGCGGCGACCAGATCGCGCGCCGACCGGGCCGGCGGAATGACTGCGTACGCGCACAGCAGGCACTGCCAGGCGAGCATGGCCGCCGCCGCAGTCGCGACCGTGCCCGCCGCGGCCTTGAGCCGCGCGGCACGCGGCGTCACGAGGGCCAGCAGCGCGATCAGACTCGCGGCCGCCAGCCACAGGAGCGCCTCGCGCGGCACGAATGCGTTGCAGCGCGCACTGTAAATGATGCCGACGAGGGCGATGAGCACGATGAGCGCGGCACCGATGCGCGCGGCCTGGGCCGCGAGGCGCTCCGGCGCGGCGGTGTGTGCGCCGACGAGGGCGGCCAGCACTGGAAACATCGGCAGGATGTAAGGGGCGAGCTTCGAGCCCGACGCCGAAAAGAACACCAGCGTCACTACCGCGAAGATCAGCAGAAACTTGCGCGGCTTGAAACCCGTCGCGGGCGCGGGCGTCTCGTTCCAGGCAGGCGTCACGGCGCGGGTGAGCGGCGCAATCCACGGCAGGATGCCGAACAGCAGCAGCGGCAGGAAGTACCACCACGGCTCGACGCGCTGGTGAACCGTAGTGAGGAAACGCGCGAAGTGCTCGTGCACGAAAAAGAAGCTCGCGAAGCCGGGGTTGCGCAACGACACGGCGATGAACCAGGGACTCGCGAGCGCGAGGAACAGCGGCAGCCCGGTCGCCAGGTGCAGCCGCCGCCAGGGGTTCAGGTCGCGCTCGATGAGCGTATAGACAAGGAGTGCACCCCCGGCCAGGACTCCGACCACGATGCCCTTGGAGAGGACTGCGAGCGCGGCGGCCGCCCAGACGGCGAGCATCCAGCGCCGCTCGGCGGGCGAGGCGGGCGCGGCGATCTGCGCGCGGGTGAAAGCGAATACCGCGGCGGTCACGAAGAAGGTCAGGCCCGCATCGAGCAGGTTGAGATGACCGACGATGAGGAAGTAGGGACTCACCGCGAGGGCTGCGAGCGCCGCGAGGCCGGCGCCGCGCCCACCGAGTGCCCGCGTCCAGCCGAAGGTGAGCACGAGACAGCCGAACGCCAGCCCCACCGACCACAGCCGCGAGCTCCACTCGGAGAGGCCCGCGACCGAGTACGCCGCGGCGGTCGCCCAGTACTGCAACGGCGGCTTCTCGAAGTACTTCAGCCCGTCGAAGCGCGGCGTGACGAGATCGCCGCTCGCGAGCATCTCGCGCGGGATCTCCGCGTAGCGGCCCTCGTCGGGATCAAGCATGGGGCGTACCGGCGTGGTCGCGAACCAGGCCACCACCAGCACGATCCACGCGAGCCACACCGATCCGCGCGCGTTGCGCGCCTGCCCCGCCTCGCTGGCCATGCCTTATGGGCGGCGGACCGCTCTTAAGCGCCGGCGAGCGCCGCCGCGCGAGCGCTGAAGCCTTCCTGCTTCGTGTAGTAGTCGATGGTGCGCCGGATCGCGGTGTCCATGTCGGTGGTGGGCTTCCATCCCAGGTCGCGCTTGGCCGCCTCGACGTTGGGTACGCGCACCTGGATGTCCTGGTAGTACTTGCCGTAGTACTCGCCCGCCGAGACGTCGACGATCTCGGTGGCGCGCGCGTTGTCGCGCAGGATGGGAAATTCCTGGGCGATGCGGATGGTGCGCTGCGCGAGATCGCGGATCGAGACGCAGTTGGCCGGGTTGCCGATGTTGAAGATGCGCTGGCTGGCGCGGCGGTTCTGGTTCTCGAGGATGATCAGCAGACACTCGATGGCGTCGTCGATGTAGGTGAAGGAGCGCTTCTGGCTGCCGCCGTCGACCAGCTTGATCGGGCGCTTGTACAGCACGTTGGAGAGGAACTGGGTGAAGACCCGCGAGCTGCCCTCCTTCGGCTCCTCGACGTTGTCGAGATTCGGGCCGATGAAGTTGAACGGGCGGAACAGCGTGTAGTCGAGGTTGTCGCGCACCCCGTAGGCGTAGATGACGCGGTCGAGCATCTGCTTGGAGGCGGCGTAGATCCAGCGCTGCTTGTTGATCGGACCGTACGTAAGCGGGCTCGACTCCTCGTCGAGCACCGCATCGGGCGACATGCCGTAAATCTCGGAGGTCGAGGGGAATATCAGCCGCTTGCCGTACTTGACGCACTGACGCACCACGGCGAGGTTGGCCTCGAAGTCGAGCTCGAACACCTTGAGCGGGTGGGTCACGTACTGCGCCGGATTCGCGATCGCCACCAGCGGCACGATCACGTCGCACTTCTTGACGTGATACTCGACCCACTCCTTGTTGATGGTGATGTCGCCTTCGACGAAATGAAAACGATCGGTCTTGGGCAGATCGCCCAGCTTGTTGTCGGCGAGGTCCATGCCGTAGACCTCCCAGTCGCGCGTGCGCAGGATCGCGTTGGTGAGGCCGCTGCCGATGAAGCCGTTCGCGCCGAGAATCATGATCTTCAGTGCCATAACCGTCCTCGCCCGCGGCGTCAGTGCGCGGACAACAAAGCAAATAATGCTAGCATTTTTCTGACCTTAGAGCCGCTTGCCGTCCATTGCGCCCGCAGCACTTACGGACAGGGCGCGGAAGGGTCGCTGATTCCCGCCTCCCGCGCACGCTTGCAGAAGCCCGCCACTTGCGTGGTCTTGAGAGCGTTCCAGTCCGCGAGCTGCGTGCCGAGCCGCGCATGCATGCCGGCGTAGGTCTCGGTCTCCTGCTGGTTCGGTGCGGTGTCAGCGTCGTCGAGCAGCTGGCTGAAGGAATAGATCTGCTCGTTCAGCATGCCCGGGTAGTTGAGATTGGCTTCCGAGCCCTTGATGTTGACCTGCATCAGCACGCCCTCGATCTTCGCGGCCGCGGCGGACAGCGCGCTGCCGTCGGCTTCGAGGGCTGCGCCGTGGGGTTTGCCCCTGGCCTTGCCGGAGAGCGCGGTGACGCCGGTCCTGACCGCGCGGATCTCGTTGACGGCGCGATGAAGCGCATCCTGGTCGCGGTAGACCTCCATGGCGAGGTCGAATTTCTGCTGGAGCCCGGCGAGCGATCCCCGGTCGCGCGGATCGGCGGAGATGGTGAGCGGTGCCGTGTGCGTCTCACCGCCGTAGCCGAGACGCAGCGTGTAGCTGCCCGGCAGCACGATCGGACCGCGCGGCCGGACTCCCGCATAGAACGCTCCCGGAATCTGCACCGGATCGTCATAGCGCAGATCCCACACGAAGCGGCTCATCCCTTTGAGCGCCGGCAGCGTGTCGACCGGCTGAATCAGGTCCGGCCATTCCGGCGGCTGCTCCGCCCCCTTCGGTTTGGCGCTCGACAGGTGGCGCACCACGCTGCCCGAGGGAGCGACGATCTCGAGGGTCACGGGGCCCGTGGGCTCCGCCGCCAGGTAGTAGTCGATGAGCACACCGGCCGGCGGGTTCTCCCCCGACGGCGGACGCTTGTCGACTGAGTCGGGGTAGTAGAGCCGGAAACCGGTCTCCGGCGCATAGAGATAGGCGCCCGAGGCGGCGGCGGCCGCCGCGACCTGACGCAACGGCGTCACGTCGTCGAGGATCCAGAAGGAGCGGCCGTGAGTCGCGATCGCGAGATCGTTGCCGCTCACGACGAGGTCGTGAACCGGCGAGCGCGGCAGGTTGAGCTGCAGGCTCTGCCAGTGCCGCCCGGCATCGAAGGAGACGAACACGCCGTTCTCCGTGGCGGCGTAGAGCAGATCGCGCTTGAGCGAATCCTCGCGCACCGCGTGCACGAAGGAGGTTTCCGGGAGGCCCGCGTCGAGCCGCGCCCAGCTGCGCCCGCCATCGCGGGTCACGAAGATATAGGGCTTGAGGTCGTCGAGCTTGTGGCGGTCCACGGCCACATAGGCCGTGTCCGCGTCGTAGCGCGAGGGCTCGATCATGCTGATCGTGCTCCAGGCGGGCATGCCGGACGGGGTGACGGGCGTCCAGCTGCCCCCGTCGTCGCGAGTGAGCTGGATCAGTCCGTCGTCGCTCCCGACCCAGATCATGCCTTTGCGCAGCGGCGACTCCGCGATGGCAAAGATCGTGTCGTAGTACTCGACGCTGGTGATGTCCTTGGTGATGGGCCCGCCCGAGGCTTGCTGTTTGGACTTGTCGTTGCGCGTCAGATCGGGACTGATCGCGGTCCAGCTGGCGCCGCGATTGCTCGTCTTGTAGAGCCGCTCCATGCCGTAATAGAGCGTGTCCGGATCGAACGGCGACATGATGAGCGGTGAGGTCCAGTTGAAACGGTGCTCGAGGTCCTTAGCCGCATGCCCCGAGGCGTCGATCGGCCACACGGGGATGATCTGCTGCTGCATGTTGTGCCGGTCGAGACGGCCGATGAAGTTCTCGCTGCTGCCGTACACGATGTCGGCATCGCGCCGATCGGGGATCACGAAGCCGCACTCCCCGCCCGCCACGTCATACCAGTCGCGCTGCACGATCGCGCCTGCGTCATCCATGCTGGCAATGGCGATACTGCTGTTGTCCTGCTGCGCGCCGTAGAGGTAATAGGGAAAGCGGTTGTCGACCGCGACGTGATAGAACTGCGCGGTCGGCTGATTCGCCTGGGTCGTCCAGGTCTTGCCGTGATCGAAGCTGATCGAGGCGCCGCCGTCGCTCGACTCGATGATGCGGTCCGGGTTGGTCGGATCGATCCACAGGCCGTGATGATCGCCGTGCCGCGCCGGCAGCAGCTCGAAGGTCTTGCCGCCATCGGTCGAGCGGAACAGGCCGGTGTTCTCCGCGTACACCGTGTCGACATGCTTCGGGTCCGCGAGGATCGTGGAGAAGTACCACGCCCGCTGCGTGAGCCGGCCGTCGTCGCTGACGCGTGCCCAGTGCACGCCGCCGTCGTCGGAGCGGTACAGGCCGCCCGCCTGCGCCTCGATCATCGCGTAGATGCGCATCGAGTCGGCGGGTGAGACCGAGACGCGGATGCGGCCGAGAATCCCTTTCGGCAGGCCGTTGCCGGTGAGGCGGGTCCAGGTGCCACCGCCGTCGGTCGAGCGATACAGCCCGCTGCCGGGCCCGCCGCTCGAGAAGTTCCACGGCTGCCGGCGCGCTTGCCACAGTGCGGCATAGACGATGCTCGGGTTGTTCGGATCGAACGACACGTCGATCGCGCCGGTCTGCTCGTCGTGATAGAGCACCCGGGTCCAGGACTTGCCGCCGTCGGTGGTGCGGTAGACGCCGCGCTCCTTGTTCGGGCCGAAGGCATGGCCGAAGGCCGCCACCAGCACCGTGTCGGCGTTGTGTGGATCGACGATCAGGGTGCCGATCTGGCGGCTGTCGGCGAGCCCGATGTGGCGCCAGGTCCTGCCGCCGTCGACCGACTTGTAGACGCCATCGCCGTAGGTCATGTCGCCGCGCGGCGCAGCCTCGCCGGTGCCGACATAGATCACATTGTGATCGGACGGGGCGATTGCGAGCGCGCCGATCGAGGAGATCGGCGTACCGTCGGTGAGCGGCGCCCAGGTGGCGCCCGCGTCGGTCGTCTTCCAGACTCCGCCGGCCACGGCGCCGAAATAAAAGGTGTCCGGATCGCCGGGAATGCCGGCGACGGCGAGCGCCCGCCCGCCGCGATAGGGCCCGATGCTGCGCCACTTGAGCGCCCCGAAGAGCGCCGGGTCGATGGGGTCGGCGGCGGCCAGCGTCTCGAGGAGCGCGAGCGCGCAGCCGATGAGGATGACGGTACAGCGACGGAAATACATGTCTGCCCTTTCACACGGCTTGCGACGCCGTTTTTTACACTGTTCTTATCCGAGCGGGCGCGCTACGCGAGCAGCGTGCGCAGCGCCCGCGCGTAGCGCGGCTCGAGCGCCGCGCGGTCGCGGTGCCGCCCGGCGCTCACCAGCTTCACCCCGGCGCGCCACACGCAGTCGATGAGCCCGCGGTCCCCCGCGAAGATCCAGCTGTCGAGGATCTCATCCCCGCTCCGCCCGACGAGCGCGGGGTGATCGGCTGCGAGCGTCACCACATCGAGCATGGCGCCGGGCGCCAGCCCGAGCGCGCCGCCGCGCACCGCGGGCCGCAGCGCCTGGGCACCGCCCGCGAGCGCCGCATCGAACAGGCTCCGCCCCGTGGAGGCGCCGGCGCCCGCGGCCAGCACGTTGCGTGCCCGGTGTGCCAGGCGCTGGGAATACTCGAGGGTGCGCAATTCCTCGGCCGCATCGAGGCGAATGTTGGAGTCGCTGCCGATCCCGGTACGGCCGTGGGCCGCGAGAAACTCCGCGGCTGGAAAGATCCCATCGCCGAGGCTCGACTCCGTCACCGGGCACAGGCCCACGACCGCGCCCCGCGCCGCGACGCCCTGAAGCTCCGCCGCCGTGGTGTGCGTCGCGTGCACCAGGCACCAGCGCTCATCCACGGGCGCGTTCTCGAGCAGCCATTGCACCGGGCGCTGCCCGCTCCACGCGAGGCAGTCGTCGACCTCGCGCAGCTGCTCCGCGATATGAATATGGATGACGCCGCCGCGCGCGAGCGCGACCACCTGGGTGAGCTCGGGCGGGGTCACGGCCCGCAGGCTGTGTGCGGCCACTCCGACACCAGCGCCGGCGAGTGCACGCACCGCCGTGCGGCTTGCCTCCACGATGCGCGCGAAGCGCTCCGGATCGTTGACGAAGCGCATCTGGCGCGCGCCCGGAACCGCGCCCCCAAAGCCCCCGTGCGCATACAACGTCGGCAGCAGCGTCAGCCCGATACCGCTGCTGGCTGCCGCGGCGGCCAGCCGGCCGGCGAGCTCGCCCGGGTCGGCGAACGGCGCGCCGTCGCGATCGTGGTGCAGGTAGTGGAATTCCCCGACGTGGGTGAAGCCCGCTTCCAGCATCTCGGCGAAGGCGAGCGAGGCGAGCGCCTCGAGCTCCTCCGGACCGATGCGCTCGACGAAGCGGTACATGAGCTCACGCCAGGTCCAGAAGCTGTCGCCCGCGGCTCCGCGGCGCTCGGTGAGCCCGGCGAGACCGCGCTGGAACGCGTGACTGTGCACGTTGCCGAGCCCGGGAAGCGCGATGCGGTGCCGCTCATCGCCCCCGGCGGGTGCGACGCCGGTGAGCACACGCTCGATGCGGCCGTCGGCCGCCGTCAGCCGCACGTCGCGGGCCCAGCCCTGCGGCAGCAACGCCGACTCAAACCAAAGGCTCGTCATGGCGTACATTATATTGGTGATCCCGGAGACCTTCCGACCTTGAGCGAGCCGAGCACGGCAGCGTGGCTCGAAGTCAGGCGCGCGGCGGCGCCCCTGGTGGTGTCGATGCCGCACACCGGCACCGACATCCCCGCGGCGCTCGCGCCGCGCTTCAAGTCGCTGTGGCTGGCACGCAAGGACACCGACTGGTGGATCGACCGGCTGTACGACTTCGCGCCGCGGCTCGGCGCGACGCTGATCCGTACCCGGATATCGCGCACGGTGATCGATCCGAACCGCGACCCCTCGGGTGCCTCCCTCTATCCGGGGCAGGCCACGACCGAGCTCTGCCCGACCACCACCTTCGACGGCGAGCCGCTCTATAGCGGCGCCGCACCCGGGCGCGAGGAGATCGCCGCGCGCCGCAGCGCCTGGTTCGAGCCTTATCACGGCGCCATCGCCGCCGAGCTCGCCCGGCTGCGCGCGCTGCACCCGCACGTGGTGCTCTACGACTGCCATTCGATCCGCTCGCAGATCCCGCGCCTCTTCAGCGGCACGCTCCCGCATTTCAATCTCGGCACTCACTCGGGCGCGAGCTGCTCGCCGGCACTCGCGGCGCGCATCGAGGCGGTTTGCGCAGCGACGGAGTTCTCCCGCATCACGAACGGACGCTTCAAGGGCGGTTACACCACACGCCACTACGGCCGCCCGGCGGACGGGGTGCACGCGGTGCAGATGGAGCTGGCGTGCCGCGGCTACCTGCGCGAGCCGCTCGGCAGCGTCGAGACGGGCGCCTGGCCCTGCCCCTACGACCCGGAATTCGCCGCGCCGCTACGCGCCGCGCTCGAGCGCGTGCTCGCGGCGTGCCTCGCCTTCGCAGGCGATGCGACCGGTTCTAGAAGCGAAAGCCGACGCGAATCGGGATGAATTCGGTAGGTGCCGGGGACGTCTGCAGGCGCTCGTAGCGCGCCTCGAGGAACCAGGACTGGCCCCCCGGCAGGCGGAAGTCGAGGCCGACCCCGGCGTTCCACGCGAAGTTGGTGCTGGTATCGCGCCCGACCACCGTACCGGGTCCGTAGCCGGGGCCGCAGAAGTACGGGTTACAGTAGGCGCTGTTGGTGAGATAGATGCCGCGGTAACCGAACCCCGGTCCGGCCATGACGTATAAGCGCATCCAGGGATTGAAGGGCGCCTCGAGCACTCCGTCGGCGAAGCCCGTGAAGGTCTGCATATAACCGTAGTTCGCCGACGGGTTTGCGGCGATGAGCTGACCGCTGGCGTCGAAGTAACTGTAGTTGAGGTCGAGGCGCACCAGGAACGGCCCCGGCGCGGGCCTGATGTTCACGCCGCCGCCGAAGGTCCAGCCGTTGTTGAAATTGCTGGCGGTGTCACTTTCGGGGATGGCCGCGCCGCCGTTGATGAACCACTGCACCGGCCGGTCCGCCGCCTGGTAGCGGTACGAGTAAACCTGGGCGAAGGCAGGTGCCGCTGCGCCCAGGCAGCCGAGCAGTGCGAGGGGCGCAAGAATCCGCGTGTATGACTTCATGCGTTGCATCATCGGGTCCTTTCGCTGAATCGTTCCTGAATGCACCCGCCGCGGCTGCCGCCGCGTGGGCGCGTCGCTCGAGAGGAGGATCAGCGCCCGCGCCGCAGCCGCCGCCGCACGGCGCCGGCGAGTTCACGGACCTCGCCGATTCCGAGCGCCGAGGCACACAGGAAGAACGCGGCAGCGGCGCAACCGATGACAAGCGTGAGGCTCGCGAGCTTCGGCCAGAAGGCCTGCGCGGCCCAGTCGGCCAGCAGCAGCCGTCCCCCGCCCCAGGCGATCGCGAGCAACACGAGTGAGGCGAGCGCCACGCGGGCGAGGAGCGCCGCCATGGCGCGCGACTCGAGCCTGCCCAGGTGCGCGCGCATCAGAAGATAGAGAATGAGGAAGTTGCTGGTGGCGACGCAGGCGGTGGAGAAGGCGAGGCCCCGATGGCCCCAGCCAAGCTGCACCGTGAAGATCCAGTTGAGAGCCAGATTGAGTCCGACCGCGATGAAGCTCACGACCATGGGCGTCCTGCGGTGCTCGATCGCATAGAAGGCGTTCACCAGCACCTTGAGGGCCGCGTAGCCGCACAACCCCAGGGCGTAGAAACGCAGCGCACCAGCCGACTCCACCGTCTCATAGACGCCGAACCGGCCGTGCTGGTAGAGGACCGAGATGATCGGCTCGGCCAGCACAATCAGTCCGATGCTCGCCGGAATCGTCATGAGAAAGGCGAGCCGCATGCCGCGCGCGAGCTCGCTGCGAAAGGCGGCGTGCTGGCCGGTAGCGGCCATGCGCGCGAGCAGCGGCAGCGCTACCGTGCCGAGTGCGACGCCGAAGACCCCGAGCGGCAGCTGCATCAGACGAAACGCCACCGTCAGCCAGAACGTGGGACCGTCGCCGAGCCGCGAGGCGAATACCGAGTTGATGAGGACGTTGACCTGGGTGGTGCTGGCCGCGATCACCGACGGTCCCATCAGTCGCAGGATCGAGCTGACGCCCGGATCGCGCCAGCGGAAGTCCGCGTGAAAGCGGTAGCCGAGGCGGCGCAAGGCGGGCAGCTGCACGCTGAGCTGCAGCGCGCCGCCGATGAGCGTGCCCACCGCGAGCCCGAGGATGGCGCGCGTGCCGAAGTGCGGATCGAGCCAGAATCCGAGTATCACCCCGGCGATGATCGAGCCGAGGTTGAAGAAGCTCGAGGCCATCGCCGGCACGCCGAACACGTTGCGCGCGTTCAGCATCCCCATCACCAGCGCCGCGAGCGACACCAGCAGGATGAACGGATACATGACGCGGGTCAGCGTCACGGTGAGTACCGTCTTCTCGCCCTCGAAGCCCGGCGCGAGCACCGCCACCAGCCAGGGCGCGAACACGATGCCGAGCACCGTAATGGCGCTCAGGGTGATGGCGGTGAGCGTCGCGACCTTGTCGGCCAGCCGCCAGGCGGCCGCCTCCCCCTCGGTTGCGACCGTCTTGCTGAAGGTGGTGACGAAGGCGGTCGACAGCGCGCCCTCGGCGAACAGGTCACGCAGCAGGTTGGGGATGCGGAACGCGATGGTGAACGCGTCCATGATGCGTCCGCCGCCAAACAGCGCCGCAAAGATCTGCTCGCGGGCGAGACCCAGCACCCGGCTGCACAGCACCGCGAGCCCAACGACGCCCGCGGCCCTGGTATTCAATTTCTCGGCGCGCGCGTCTGCGCCGTTATCGCTCAGCGCGCTCGTTTCGCCAGGTGGCATGTGGCCGTCACGGTACCACCTGGCGAGTTGCGGTGCGAGCTAGTGTCCGCCGGCTCCTACGCGCCAGGTTACGGTGACGCCCGCCGTGAGCGGCCGGAACGTGTACGCGTTCTGTTGCTGCGAGGGCGAGCCGGCCGGGTTGTAGGGATCGAGCTGCCCGAGCGCGAAGGTGGTCACCGTGTGGCTGTTGAGCACGTTGTCGATGAACGGCGAGATCTGCCATTCGCCGATGTTGATCCCGGCGCGCAGCGTCAGGAAGCTGGTCGCCGGCAGGGTGTAGCTGCCCGGAATGAATTGCGACGAGCCCGGGTCTTGTAACGCCGCCAGCCAGGGGTTGCGGCTCTCGTAGGTGTAGTCGAGGCGCACGAAGGCGTCGTGCTGCGCGATGCTGAAGCGGTACTCAGGTCCCACCGACACCGTCCACGGAGGATTCGTGCCCGGGGCGTAGTCGATCGCCCCCTGGCCGGAGATCGCGTCGCCGTTGAGCGCCAGGGGCAAGGCACCGGCTGCCGGCGGCGTCGAGTTCGCCGTGTAGCGCGCCGAGGTATAACCGACCGCGAGGTCGACGGACAACGGGCCGAGCGCCATCTCCGCCTGCAGGTCAAAGCCCTTGGCAACTGCGGTGCCGAGGTTGTCGGTGAATTGCAGGCCGCAGGCACCCGCCACGTAGACGCTCTGCTGGATGTTGTTCCACTTGATGTAGTAAACGCTGGTAGCGATGCGCAGGACGTTGCCGAAAGCGTTCTTCGAGCCAACCTCATAGTTCTGCGTGCTGTCCGGCGAGTAGGTGAGCGGCGCGCCGTTGGGGAAGCCCTGGGTGGTGAGATCCGTGGTGCAGTAGCTCGGCAGCTCCGCGTTGCCGCCGCCGACGCGAAAGCCCTTGGCGTAGCTCACGTAGAACAGGTTGTTTGCATCGGCCTGGAGTGCCAGGCTCGCCTTCGGCGTGTTGGGATTCGAGCTGGTCGAGGCGCGGCGCCCCACACCCGGAATCTGCACGCCATTCACCGGCGTCGGCCCGTAGTTCTCGAGTCCATCGGCGTAGTTGGCGATCTCGAAGGTCGTATGCGACACCCGCTCACCGAGCGTCAGGCGCAGGCGGTCGGTGAGCGCATAGCTGAGCTCGCCGTAAATGGCGATCTGCCGGTCATAGGTGGTGTTGCTGTTGTAGTAGATGTCACAGTTGGGAATCGCCGTGTACACGCCGCTGCCATTGCAGGCATAGGGCACGACGACGTTGCCGTTCACGTCCCTGTAAGTAAAGAGCTGGGTCGCCGGGACTCCGTAGAGATAGTTGAAGAAATTGTCGATCTGCGTGTCGACTAGCTCTTCGATGCTGCTTTCCTTGGCGAGCTGCCAGAATACCCCCGCGGTCCAGTGCAGCCGCTCGTTCGGGTCGGTCGACTGCCAGCGCAACTCCTGCACGTAGCTGTCCTGGCTGTTGTGGATCACGTTCGGCGTCGAATGGTTGCCGAAGCCCGCCGGCAGATGGATGCCATTGGCATCGAGCAGCGGATACCAGTCGCAAGGCGGGGTAGGCGCAACGGACGTGGGCCCGCAGGCCAGCCCGCCGGTATTCGGGTTGCTGGGCCACCCGAGGCTCTGATAGTAGGCGAGGTCGTAGACCGTCCCCTGGTAGCCCGTGGTCTCGCGGCGGTGATAGTAGGAGCTGTTGGAAATGATCGCGCTCTTGCCAAGATCCCACTGCAGCTTTACGGCCGCGAGCTCGTACTCGTCGGGATTCGGGATGCGCTCGGGGGTCGCGGTGTTGAACTTCCCGGCGCCGGGGTTCGAGTACGCCGGCCAGTAGGTCGAGGCGTCGTTCTTGTCGTGGTTCTGATAGATGAGGCTCGGCGTCACCGTGAAGCCGCTCGCCGGCTGCCACAGTCCCGCCACGCGCAGCACCAGGGTGCTCGCTCGGTCCACGTTCCTGGCGAGCTTCGCACCGGTCGTCGGATCCACCCGGTCCACCCAGCCGCCGTCGTAGCGATACCAGGCGCTGGCGCGCCAGCCGAACACCCCGGCGACCACGGGCTCCCCGTGCGCCGCGCCGAACTCGTAGCTCGGCTCGCCATACCAGGTGCCGGACAGCTCGGAGCGCACGTAACTGCTGGAGGAGGTGAGGCTCGGCTGCGCCAGGATGTAACGGACCGTACCGCCCTCGGAGCCAGAGCCGAAGAGCGTCCCCTGCGGGCCGCGCAGTACCTCGACGCGCTCGAGATCGAAAGTCTTCGGCAGCGTGTCGTCCGGGTTGAAGCCCAGGCTGCGCATCTGGATCGGCGTGTCGTCGATGTAGATACCGGTGGTGCCGGCACCGGCCGAGGAGGAGATGCCGCGGATCGAGATGGCGTTGGTGCCGCCGTTGTCGAAGGACACTCCCGGCACGAAACGCACGATGTCCTGCATGTCCTTGATGCCGCGGTTGTCCATGTCCGACTGGGTGAGCGCCGACACGCTGATCGGCACTTTGCTCAGCGATTCTTCGCGGCGGGTGGCCGTGACGATGATCTCTTGCAGCGGGCGCTCGGCCTCGCCGCCGGCGGGCGCGGTACTCGGTCCGGCGGCGGCGCCGGTGGCGGAGGCGGCATCATCCGCGCGCACCGCCCCGAGCGGCAGCGCCGCGCACAGCACCGCAATCACGAGCGAGCCGAGCCTCAGCGTCGTGCAGGTTGTGTTCAGCATGTCTGTATCCCCCCTCCCCACTTTGGAATCTATGACTGCAGCAATACCGCGGCATCCGCATCCCAGCTCACGAATACCTCATCGCTCCAGTCGATCGCCCATTCCGAGGTGCGCCGCTCGTTCTGCGAGAACGCCGTGACCAGCTTGCCGCTCGTGGTCTTGATGCGGTACGTGGAGCGGTTTCCCAGATAGCCGAGCTCCGATACCGTGCCGCGCAACTGGTTGACACGCGCGCCGCTCGGCGGCTGCTTGCCGAGCCGGATCTTCTCGGGGCGCAGCGCCACCCACACCCGCTGCCCCGGCGCGAAGCGCCCATCCTCGTCGACCATGAGATCGCAACCGGTCTCCGGGCAGTGCACGGTGATCAGTCCCGGCTCGCACGCCGTCACCGTGCCTTCGAAAAGATTGGCGGTTCCGACGAAGTCCGCGACGAAGCGGCTCGCCGGGAACTCGTAGATCTCCGCGGGGGTGCCGACCTGGACTACTCTGCCGTGATCCATGACCGCGATGCGGGTGGCGAGCGCCATGGCCTCGTCCTGATCGTGTGTCACCACGATGAAGGTGATCCCGACCTTGCACTGCAGGTCCATCAGCTCGAATTGCGTCTGCTCGCGCAGCTTCTTGTCGAGCGCCGACAAGGGCTCGTCGAGCAGCAGCACCTTCGGGCGCCGGATGAGCGCGCGCGCGAGTGCCACGCGCTGCCGCTGCCCGCCGGAGAGCTGATGGGGCTTGCGCCCGGCGACGGGCGCGAGCTGCACCATCTCGAGCGCCTCGTGGATACGGCTCTTGCGCGTGGCGGCATCCATCTTCATGCGGCTGATGCCGTAGCCGACGTTGCGCTCCACCGTCATGTGAGGAAAGAGCGCGTACGACTGGAACATCATGTTCACCGGGCGCTCGTAGGGCGGCACGCCGCTCATCGGCACGCCGTCGATCAGGATGCGGCCGCCGGTGGGCTCGGCGAACCCCGCCAGCATGCGCAGCAGCGTCGTCTTGCCGCAGCCGGAGGCCCCGACCAGCGCGAACATCTCGCCGCGGTAGATACTGAGGCTCACGTTGTCGACGGCCGCGAAGCCGCCGTAGGACTTGCTCACGCCCTCGATGGCGATCTGCGCCGTCGCGTTCGGATCGAGCCAATCGGCGGTCTGTTTCTGTTGAGTAGCAATCACCGCACGGCCTCCTAGAAGTCTCCCGGCGGCGTCGCCCGCCGCCGCTCCGGCGCAAAGAACGGACGTTCGACGACGCGCGCGCGCACCACGCGCCGCTCCCACCGCAGCTCGCGGTTGAGATAGATCTCCGCCCAGAGCGTCCTGCCGGTGTCGAAATGGGGCGCCTCCACCATGGCGAGCGCCAGGTTGCGCTTGGTGGTCGGCGACCAGGCCGCGGAGGTGACGCTGCCGACCTGGCGGCGCAGGCCGCGGTCGGCGTAAAGAAGTGTGTTGTGCGCGGGTTTGTTGCCCTCGACGTCGAGCCCGACCAGCTGGCGTCGCGCGCCGCGGCGCTGCTCCCCGAGCAGCGCCCGCCGCCCGGTGAAATGGCCCTTACCGAAATCGACCAGCCAGGCGAGCCCGAGCTCGAGCGGCGAGCGCTCGGTGCCGATGAAGATGGTGCGCTCGCTCGGGATGAAGTCGACGTTCGGCAGCAGGAACCCCGCCTCGATGCGCGCAATGTTCAGCGCGCGCGATCCGACCGGGCGAATGCCACGGGTCCGGCCCGCCTCCATGAGCGCATCCCACACCCGCTCGGCATCCTTGGGTTCCATCCACAGCTCGTAGCCGAGATCGCCGGTGAACCCGGTGCGCGAGATCATGAGAGCCGCGTTGCCGGCGGTGGGCAGCACGAAAGACCCAAGCTCGAATGGCTTCAGGCGCTCGACGCCCTCGAGCCCGGCCTTGCGCAGCACCGAGTATGAGGTCGGACCCTGAAGCGCCAGCGCCGCCACGTCCTCGGTCACCTCGCTGATCCCGACGTCGAAGCCGACCGCCGAGTCGAGCAGCCAGTCGAGCTGCCGCTCGGCGGTGCACAGCCGGTATTCGCCTGCAGCGAGGCAGAAGACCGTGCCGTCATCGATCAGGTGCCCGGCGTCGTTGCACCAAACGGTGTAGGCGACCCTGCCGGGGCGCAGCTTGGCGAGGTCGCGAGTCATCAGACGGTTGAGGAAGCGCAGCGCATCGGCCCCCGCGATCCGGTACTTCACCATCGGCGTCAGGTCGTAGAGCGTCGCGGCGTTGCGGATCGCGAAGTATTCCTGCTCGACGGTCGTGAACACGTCGACCGTGGTGTAGCCCGCCCACGGGATGAAGCTGTCGACCTGGCTCGAGCTGCGCGAGCGCTCGTGGAACGGCGTCGGCAGCAGCGGCCGGCGATAATGCGGTTCACTCACGGTGAGCATCTCAGGCTGCCTCTTTCACGACCTGGCGCGCGGCGTTGCGCCCGGGGATTCCCATGACACCGCCGCCGGGATGGCAGCCCGCGCCGCACAGGTAGAGGCCGCCGACGGGCGCTCGATACTGTGCGACGCCGGGGACCGGCCGCAGCATGAAGAACTGATCGAGCGCCAGCTCGGCGTGGTGCCAGTGACCCCCGCTGATGCGGAACTCGCGCTCGATGTCGGCCGGGGTGAGAAGCTCGGCGTGCCGCACCTGCGCGCGCAGCCCCGGCGCGAGCGTTGCGAGTGTGTCGATGAGCAGATCCGTGAAGCGCGCCCGGCCGGCCGCCCAGCCCCCGGCGAGCTGGTACGGGGCGTACTGCGCAACGACCGAGAGCACGTGGCTCCCCGGTGGCGCCAACGCCGCATCGGCCAGCGTCGGCACCGTGATCTCGAGCATCGGAGCCGGGGAGAACTCGCCGTACTTGGCGTGGTTGTAGGCGCGCTCGATGTGCTCCGGCGACGGCGCCCACAACAATCGCCCGCGCAGCGCTGCCGCGTCCAGAGCTGCGAACTGCGGCGGGCCGTCGAGCGCCAGATGGAGCTTGGCCGCGAGACCGCGTGCACGCAGATGGACGATGCGGCGCACGAAGCCGGCGTCGAGATGCTCGCTACCGAGCAGGCGCAGAAAGGTGGTCTTGGGATCAGTGCTCGAGACCACGGTCCGTGCCGCGATCTCTTCGCCGCTTTCCAGCATCACTCCCACGGCGCGGTCGTCGCGCACCAGGATCCGCGCCACCGGCGCCCCGGTGCGAATCTCCGCACCCGCCGCCAGCGCCGCGCAGCCCAGCGCCTCCGAGAGCGCGCCGAGCCCACCCAGCGGTTGCGCGAGCCCGGCGCCCTCGCCCGCCGCCGCCAGCCGATACAAGAGCGTAAACACCGTGCCCGGCGAGCGCGGCCCGTAGTTGGTGCCGAGCACGGCGTCGAAGGCGAGCGCGCCTTTCAGCAGCGGCGACTCGAAGTGCTCATCGAGCAGGTCCTGCACGCACATCGCGCCGATGCGCAGCAGCTCCTGCATGTCGCGCTTGCCGAGTGCGCGCAACCGCAGCCCGAGTCCGAGGAGCGCCGCGCGGTCCCTCCAGGCCGAAGTGCCGAGCCGCGGCGGCGTCGCAGCCAGCACCGCGTGCAGCGCCGCGGCGAGCCGCCCGAGCCGCTCGTTGTAAGCGGCGTAAGCGGCGGCGTCGGCCCGCGAGTGTGCCGCAAGTGCCGCCGCACCTTCGGGACCGAGCGGCAGATGCGCATCGTCGGCCGAGAGCGCCAGCGTCGGCATACGCTCGGCGGCGAGCCGGAGGCCATGGGTGGCCAGGTTGAGCTCGCTCATGATTTTGCCCGGCATCAGGTGCAGCAGGTGCGCGCAGGCCGAGACACGGAAGCCCGACGCGAACTCGCGCGTCACCGCCGCACCGCCCACGCGCCCGGCCGCCTCGAGCACCAGCACCGAGCGTCCGGCGCGCGCGAGGTAGGCCGCGCAGGTGAGCCCGTTGTGACCGCCGCCGACGACGATGCAGTCATAGCGCGCCGGCGCCGCCGGCCTCCCGGGACTCATGAGATCCTCCCGAGATCCCTCAGGACCTCGCCCGCGGCGTTGGCGCCGGGCGCTCCCATGACGCCGCCGCCCGGATGGGTGCTGGCACCGCACATGTAGAGTCCCTTGAGGGGCGCGCGGTACTGGGCGTAGCCGGGGATCGGACGATTGAACAGCAGCTGATCGAAGGTGAGCTCGCCCTGAAAGATGTTGCCCTCGGTAAGGCCCACCTCGCTCTCGATGTCCTGGGGCGTGCGGATCTCGGCGTGCAGGATGAGATCGCGGAAATTCGGACTGTGGCGCGCGATTGCTTCGATGACCGTGTCGCCGAAAGCGCGGCGCTTCTCCGCGGTCCATTCGCCGTCGGCGAGCCGGTAAGGGCAATACTGTACGAACACCGACATGTAGTGCTTGCCGTCCGGGGCCATGGTGGGATCGATCTGCGAGGGGATCAGCATGTCGACGTACGGTGAGCGCGACCAACGGCCTTCCTTCCAGTCGTCGTAGGCACGCTCGAGCATCTCGAGGGTGTCGGTCACGTGCAGGTCGCCGCGGATGCAGGGCGAGCCCTGCGGGATCGCCGGAAACTGCGGCAGTCCGTCGAGGGCGATGTTGAGCTTGCCGGAGGAGCCGCGAATCTTGAACTTGCGCACGGAATCGAGGAACTCCCCCGGCAGCTGCTTGGGATCGATGCTCTCGAGGAAGGTGCGCTTCACGTCGAGATTCGACACGACGATCGGCGCGCGGATCTCCTCCCCGCCCGCGAGCACGACGCCGGTGGCGCGGCCGTTGCGCACCAGGATCTGTTCGACCGGCGCCTCGGCGCGCACCGCCCCGCCGCTCGCCTCGAGCGATGCGGCGAGCGCGCGGGTGATCGCACCCATGCCGCCGCGCGCAAAGCCCCACGCGCCCACCGCGCCGTCGATGCTGCCCATGTAGTGGTGCAGCAGCACGTAGGCGCTGCCGGGCGAGCGCGGCCCGAGCGCGGTGCCGATGATGGAGCTGCCGGCGAGGTGCGCCTTGACGATCTCGCTCTCGAAATACTCCTCGAGCATGTCGGCGCAGCTCATGGTGAAGAAGCGCAGCGTGTCGTAGAGGCGCTCTTCGCCCAAACCGTGGAAGTGCCTGCCGAGCCACAGGAGCTCCCGGATGTCGCGCGGCCGGAACGAGCTCGGGTCGGGCGGCGTACGCATGAGCAGCGGCTTGATGAAGCGGCAGTGGCGCAGCATGTCGCGCACGAAGCGGTCGTAGGCTTCCGCGTCGCGGCGCGAGTGGCGCGCGATTTCGCGCCGCAGCGCGTCGTGATTGTCGTAGAGCGCCAGGTGCTCGCCGGAGCGCATCAGGGTGCAGCCGCCCTCGTAGGGAATGATCTGCAACCCGTAGCGCGGCAGCTCCAGCGCGCGGATGATCTCGGTGCGCAGCAGGCTGCAGACGTATGAGCAGTTCGAGTAGGTGAAGCCGTCGTAGAGGCGGCGGCTCACCGCCGCGCCGCCGATGTACGGATTGCGCTCGAGCACCAGCACATCGAGGCCGGCACGCGCCAGATAGCAGGCCGCGACCAGCCCGTTGTGACCGGCGCCGACCACGATGACATCGTGGCGGCCGCGCGCGCCGCGGCTCACGGAGCCGTCCCCCTTGCCGGGCGCATCCTCAGGCCGGAACCCGGCGCGTCGTCCGCAGCGCGCCCAAGGTTCGATCGATCGCGATCTCGAACGCCGCGAGCGTGTCGCGCAGGCACGCCCCATCGTGCGCCGCCGATACGAACCACGGCTCGCGCGAGTCGGGCTCGCACAGAATGCACTCGTCGTGCAGCACCTTGGCGGTCGCGTCATAGAAGGTGTAGTCGCTGCTCTTCCAGTCGCGATAGGTGCGCGGCGGGTCGTGCGCGAAATACAGGCCGCTCATGGACGGATGACCCACGAAGCTGTGGGCGATGCCGCGGCTCTTGAGGATCTGGCTCATGCCGTTGCGCAACCGCGTGCCGTACGCGGAGATGCGTTCGAGCGCATCGGTCTCGGCGAGAATCTCGAGCGTCTTGGCCGCGGCCGCCAGCGACACGGGGTGCGCGGTATAGGTGCCGCCGTGGGCGACGCCGCGGCCGAGCTTGCGCATGATGTCCTCGCGCCCGGCGAGCACCGAGATCGGATAGCCGTTGGCGAGCGCCTTGGCGAAGGTGCAAAGATCCGCCCGCACCCCGTACAGCTCCTGCACCCCGCCACGCGCCACGCGAAAGCCGGTCTTTACCTCATCGATGATCATCACGACGCCGTGGCGGTCGCACAGCTCGCGCGCGGCACGCACGTAGGCTGGGTCGGCGGCGATGCCTAAGCAGTTGCCCATGATCGGCTCGACCAGGAGACAGGCGATGCGATCACCGTGGCGCTTGAGCACATCCTCGAGCTGGTTGGCATCGTTGGCCTGCACGAAGTGCGCGAAATGGCGCGTCGCGAGCGGTACGCCCTCGCTGTAGGGATGCACCTCGGGGTCGCCTACCTGCTTCCACTTGTCCATGGGCGTGTACCACATGGCGGCATCGAACAGCCCGTGGTAACTGCCCTCGAGGATCACGTAGTCGTCTCGCTTGGTGTAGGCGCGCGCCAGGCGCAGCGCCGCCATCACCGCCTCGGTGCCGGAGTTGGAGAAGCGCACCAGCTCCGCCGCCGGCACCATCCTGGCGATGCGCTCCGCGACCTCGTATTCGGCTTCGGTCGAGAGCGCAAACACTCCGCCGACCTTCATGCCTTCGCGCGCCGCCGCATCCACCCGCGCATCGGCGTAGCCGAGGATCGAGGGGCCGTAGCCCATGCGGTAATCGACGTAGACGTTGCCGTCGAGGTCGGTGATGCGCGCGCCGCGCCCTTCCTTCACGTAGATGGTGCGTTCCTCGCCCCAGTAGCGGAAGTTCGACGCCACCCCGAGAGGCAAGCGTGTCAGTGCACGCCGGAAGTGCTCGTGATTCTTCGTCATGGTTCTGGCCATGGCGCTCGCTCCCAAATTTGACGTTTTTCCGACCGGGGTCCGTTGATCCGGCAACGGACTATATGATCATATAGTTTTTTGCGGTAAAATTAAACAGCCGTATAAACGCAGGCCCGGAAGCAGCCCCATGAGCTCCCCCATCGCTCGCCCTCTCGAGGCCACCCCGACCACGGCGCCGCGGGCGCTGCCCGCCTGGGTGTACAACCACCCCGAGATGACCCGCCTCGAGTACGAGCGGATTCTGAAGCCGAGCTGGCAGATCGCCTGCCACATCAGTCAGATCCCGCGTGCCGGGGACTATGTGACCTTCGAGCTGGGGAGCGACAGCGTGATCGTGCTGCGCGATTCGGGCGGAGCGATCCGCTCGCTGCGCAACGTCTGCCGCCATCGCGGTACTCGTCTGCTCGAGGGCAGCGGCCGGTGTCCCGGACGCATCACCTGCCCGTACCACGGCTGGACTTACCGCTATGACGGCTCGCTGCTGGCCACCCCCGCCCGCGACAGCTTTCCCGACCTCGACCTGCGCGAGCACGGGCTGGGTGCAGTGCGGGTGGAGGTCGCGCTCGGCTTCGTCTGGTTGTGCCTGGGCGGCGATGCTCCGCCGCCGCCCTCGCAGACCTGGGCGCCATTCATGGAGGAGCTCGCACCCTATCGGCTCGAGGAGCTCGTTCCGACGCAGCCACTGTTCCGCGAGGAGTGGCAGGTCGACTGGAAGATCGCGATGGACAATTACCTCGAGTCCTATCACGTGCCGATCGGTCATCCGGGCCTGAACCGCATGTTCACGCCCGACTACGAGGATCAGCGCGGAGCTCCCGGCATCGGGCGCGGCATCAGCTGGATGCGCGAGGCGCCCTCCTCGCGCTGGAGCGAGCGCGTGTATCAGAAGTACGTGGGCGAGGTGACGGCCCCGCATCTGCCGGAGCGCGAGCGCCGCAGCTGGCGTTTCTACAGCTGCCTGCCCAATCACGGCATCGACATATTCCCCGAGCAGATGGATTTCTTCCAGGTCCTGCCGCGCGGACCGGGCAAGGCGCTGATCAGGAGCGCCTCCTTCGGTCGGCCCGACGAGCGGCGCGAGATGCGCCTGGTCCGCTGGCTCGGCAACCGCATCAACATGCAGGTCAACAACGAGGACCGGCAGTTGTGCGAGCGCCTGCAGCGTGGCATCGCCGACAGCCACTACCGTCCCGGGCCGCTGTCGCAGATCGAGAGGTGGATGATCGAGTTCCACAATCTGCTGCGCGCCCGCATCCCCGAGGTGCGTCTGCCCAGTGCGCCGGCGCACTTCGCTTAAGTTCCCGGCGGCGTCGCGGCGCGTGTCGACGGCGGCATCAGCGGCGGTCAGCAGCGCAGCCGGCGCGCGCCCCGGACGCGCGCGCGCGCGCCAGCGCCTGATCGAGGCCTGCATCTCCGCGCTGCACATCTATGGGCCGTCGCGCACCACGGTGAGCCGGGTAGTGGCGATCGCGGGACTTTCGCCCGGCATCGTCCGCTTCTACTTCAATTCCAAGGCGGCGATGCTGGTGGCGGCTCTCGAGTACCTCGCCTCCGAGTTCGAGGAGCGCGTGCTGAAGCCGGTCACCGCGCTCAAGCACTCCCCGGTCGTGGCGCTGGGCCTGCTGGTCGAGCTGTACCTCGATCCCGAGATCGCCAGCCCGCGCAAGGTATCGGTGTGGTACTCGTTCTGGGGCGAGGCGAGCTCTCGCCAGGAGTACCTGGACATCTGCGGCCAGAAGGACGAGGACTTCGCCCAACTGGTGCGCGAGCTGACCGGTACGCTGATCGGTCAGACCGGCGCCGAGCATCTCGATGCCGACGGTGTGGCGCTCGGGCTCATCGGGGTGCTCGAAGTGCTCTGGCAGGGCATCGCCTTTCAGAGCGAGTCGAGCCTCAACCGGCGCGCCCTGGTGGCGCGCGCCATGGCCTACCTGCGCTCGGTATTCCCGGGACAGTTCCCCGGGCCAGCGCCGCCGCGCGCGCGCCGCACGGCGCGCACCCGCCGCTAGTGCCACGGCGGCGGAGAGGCGGGCGTTCTACCGGGCCGCGGGGATATCCAGCACAATAGCCGCAGGGCCCGAGGCAAAGCGCGCAACATGAAAACCACCGGCAGTCCGGGGCGCTGGCTCATTATCCTGCCGCCGCTCATCTTCCTGCTGCTGTTCTTCCTCATTCCCTTCGCCTTCGCGTTCAAGATCAGCTTCGCGGAGACCGCCGCGCACGTGCCACCGTTCACGGACGTCGTGACGGTGACGCCCGATCACCATTGGCGCTTGAGCGCGACGCTCGCGAACTACCGCTACCTCCTCACCGACGAGGTATACGGCGTCGCGTACCTGTTCTCGCTCCGCACGGCATTCTTCTCCACGCTGATCTGCCTCACGCTCGGCTACCCCATGGCCTATGCGATCGCACGCGCCCCGCGCGCCACGCAGAGTGTGCTGCTGCTCGTCATCATGCTGCCGTTCTGGACTTCGTTCCTGCTGCGGGTGTACGCGCTCGAAGGGATCATCCGCGACAACGGCCTGCTGAACACGGTGCTGCTCAACCTCGGCCTGATCGAGCATCCGCTGCGCATCATGCGCACAAACCTCGCCGTCTATCTCGGGATCATCTACTCCTATCTGCCATTCATGGTGCTGCCGCTGTTCGCTACGCTCGAGAAGCTCGATGCGACGCTGCTCGAGGCGGCCGCCGACCTCGGCAGTACTCCGTGGCGCGCGTTTTTGGATATCACCCTGCCGCTGTCGATACCGGGCGTGATCGCCGGCTCGATGCTGGTGTTCATCCCGGCGGTGGGTGAGTTCGTCATCCCCTCGCTCCTCGGCGGGCCCAACAACCTGATGATCGGGCGGGTGCTGTGGGATGAGTTCTTCGGAAACCACGACTGGCCGGCGGCTGCCGCGGTGGCGATCGCCTTCCTGCTGCTGCTGGTGGGGCCGATCGCCGTGTACCAGTACTACAACGTGCGCCAGCTCGAGGCCTGAAGTCCCGATGGAACGGCGCAGCTCGCTGTTCCCGCTTACGGTGCTGTGCCTCGGCATCGCGATCCTCTACATCCCGATCCTGGTGCTGATCGGCTACTCGTTCAACGCCTCGCCGCTCGTCAACGTGTGGGGCGGCTTCTCCACCGCCTGGTACGGGCAGCTGTGGCACAATCGCCAGCTGCTGGAGGCGGCGCTGCTGTCGCTCGAGGTGGCGGTGAGCGCCTCCAGCGGCGCCGTAGTACTCGGCACACTGGCCGCAATTGCACTGGTGCGCTTCGCGAGATTCCCCGGAAGGCTGCTGCTCACCGGCATGGTGAATGCGCCGCTCGTCATGCCGGAGATCATCACCGGCATCACACAGCTGCTCCTGTTCGTGTCGATGATGCAGCTGTTCGCCTGGCCGCACCGCGGCTTCACCACGATCGTCATCTCGCACGTGACCTTCTGCACCGCCTACGTCACGATCACCGTGCAGGCGCGTCTCGCCAGCGCCGACCGCTCACTCGAGGAGGCCGCGATGGATCTGGGCGCGCACCCCGCGCGCGCCTTCCTCGAGATCACGCTGCCGATCATCGCGCCGGCGATCGTCTCGAGCTGGCTGCTGTGCTTCACGCTCTCGCTCGACGACCTGGTGATCTCGAGCTTCGTTTCCGGGCCCGGCGCGAGCACCCTGCCGATGGTGATCTACTCGAAAGTGAAGCTCGGCGTGAGCCCCGACATCAATGCGCTCGCGAGCCTCATCGTGTGCGTGGTGGGCGTCATCATCCTCGCGGCCGGCTGGCTCATGCGCCGGGCGGAACGCCGCCGCGCGCTCGAGATGCAACTCGTCGGGCGCTGAGCGGCGCCAACGACGACGCGGCCCGAGACCCGCCCGGGCACACGGAAGTGCCCCGCCGCCGAAGGTGGCGGGCCGTGGGCAAAAGTCGCGCCTTGTGCCCACGGCCGCGAGGGTGAGGACAGGGATGTCCGAACCCGAGCCAATTACCTAGAGCGCGGTCTTGATCCGGGTCCAGGTACGCGTGCGGATGCGCTCGAGCGGCGGCGCGATCTCGAGCGCGTGATACAGGCGCGCCTCGACTTGCGGCGTCGGGTAGATCGTCGGGTCGTGCAGGATCTGCGGGTCGACGTAGGCGTCCGCCGCCCGGTTGTCGTTGCCGTAGTGAATCTCGTTGGTGACGGCCGCGATCACCTTCGGCTCCAGCATGAAATTGAGAAACCTGTGGGCATTCTGCGGATGCGGCGCGTCCGCCGGGATGAGCAGCGCATCGTAGGTGCCGTTGGCGCCCTCCTTCGGCACGGTGAAGGCGAGGTGCACGTCGACCCCGGCGGCCAGGGCGCGGGCGCGCGAGGTGGAGTAGTCCGCGGACCACGACATGGAGATGCAGAACTCGCCGTTGATGAGCCCGTTCATGTACTCCGAGGAGTCGAATGCCTTGACGTAAGGGCGCACCGCGAGCAGGAGCTTCTCCGCTTGGCTGTAGTCGGCGGCGCTGGTGGTGTTCGGATCGAGGTGCAGATAGTTGAGCGCCAGCTGCAACACATCCTCGGCGGAATCGAGGAACGACACACCGCAGTCGGCGAAGCGCGCGAGGATCGCGGGCTTGAAGATCAGGTCGAGGCTGTCGACCGGGGCGTCGGGCATGCGCGCGCGGATCTGGTCGATGTTGTAGGCGAAGCCATTGATCGCGTGCAGGTAAGGCATCGCGTGAGCGTTGCCGGGATCGGCGGCGGCTTCGATCGCGAGCGCGCGCGGGTCGAGGTTGCCCCAGTTGGGGAGCCTGGCACGGTCGAGCGGCCGATAGATGCCGGCCTTGATCTGCCGCGCAAAGTAGTCGGTCGAGGTGCTGACGACGTCGTAGCCCGAGTCCCCCGCCATCATCTTGGCCTCGAGAGTCTCGTCGGAATCGTAGGTGTCGTACTCGACCCTGATGCCGCTGGTGCGCTCGAACTCGGCGATCGTGTCCCTGCCGATGTAGTCCGCCCAGTTGTAGACGTGCAGCACCGGCTGCTCGCCCCCGGCGGGCGCGCGGCGGCCGCAGCCGGCCAGCGCCAGCGCGCCGAGCAGCGCCGCGCACGCGGCGCGCCCGAGCGCATGCACTAGAGCTTCACCATCACGTGCCGCACCACCGTGTAGTCCTCGAGCGCATACACCGAGAGATCCTTGCCGTAGCCCGAGCGCTTGAAGCCGCCATGCGGCATCTCGCTCACGCTGGCGAAGTGGGTGTTGATCCAGGTGGCGCCGTACTGCAGCCGCGCCGCCACCTGCATCGCCCGGGCGATGTCGCGCGTCCACACCGACGAGGCGAGTCCGTACTCGGAATCGTTGGCCCACTTAAGCGCCTCGTTCGCATCGCCGAAGCGCGTGATCGAGACCACCGGCCCGAACACCTCGCGCTGCACGATCTCATCTGCCTGGCGCGCGCCGGCGATCACCGTGGGCTCGTAGAAGAAGCCGCCGCCGGCGCGCTTCCTGCCGCCGGTGGTGACTTCGACGTGCGGCGCCGCCGCGGCGCGCGCCACCATACCGGCGACCCGCTCGCGCTGCTTCTCCGAGATCAGCGGGCCCATCTCGACCCCCGCCTCCTGCTGCGTGCCGACACGGATGGTGCGCACCGCGCTGGTGAGGTCCGCGACCAGGCGCTCGTAGATGCGCTCGCCGGCGTACAGGCGGCAGGCCGCGGTGCAGTCCTGGCCGGCGTTGTAGAAGGCGAAGGTGCGCACGCCGGCCACCACCGCCTCGAGGTCCGCATCGTCGAACACGATGACCGGCGCCTTGCCGCCGAGCTCGAGGTGCGTGCGCTTCAGGTTCCCGGCCGCCGCGGCCAGCACCTTCTGCCCGGTGCCGACGTCGCCAGTGAGCGAGACCATGCGCACGCGCGCGTGGCCGGTGAGCGCGGTGCCGACCGGCTCGCCGCGGCCGCATACGATGTTGACGACCCCGGGCGGCAGGAGCCCGGCGAGCAGCTCGCCGAGCTTGAGCGCGGTGAGCGGCGTCTGCTCTGAGGGCTTGAGCACCATGGTGTTGCCGGCGGCGATCGCCGGCGCGATCTTCCAGGCCGCCATCATCAGCGGGTAATTCCACGGCGCGATCGAGCCGACGACTCCGACGGGATCGCGGCGGATCATGCTGGTGTGTCCCGGCAGATATTCCCCGGCCGCGAGTCCCTGGGGTATGCGGCACGCCCCGGCGAAGTAGCGGAACACGTCCGCGATCGCCGGCAGCTCGTCGTTGAGGGCAGCCTGCAGGGGCTTGCCGGTGTTGCGCGACTCGAGACTCGCGTAGGCCGCCGCCTCGCGCTCGAGACAATCGCCGATCTTCAAGAGCAGCGCCGCGCGATCCCTGGGCGCGGTGCCCGCCCAGCCGTCGAAGGCCGCCTCCGCGGCCCTCACCGCTGCGTCGACTTGCTCGATGCTGGCCGAGGCCACCGTGGCGAGCTGGGCGCCGCTCGCCGCATCGAGCACGGTCTCGGGCGGACCTTCGCCGCCCGTGAGCCGCCCGCCGATCAACAACTGGGTCTGCATGGATCGCTCCTTGGGGCCGTGCGCGGCTTGCCGCGCCGCACGGCACCGCTATATTATTATCGCCATAATATTACCACGTCACCCGCGCTGTGCTCGAGGGCCGACATGAACTCCGACGTCATCATCACCTGCGCCGTCACCGGCGACGACACCAAGGTTACCAAGAGTCCGCACTGTCCGATCACCCCGGAGCAGATCGCGGCGGCGGCCGTCGAGGCGGCGCGCGCCGGGGCGGCCATCGTGCACATCCACGTGCGCGATCCCGAGACCGGAGCCTTCAGCATGGCGACGCGCCATTACCGCGAGGTCGTAAGGCGCATCCGCGAAAGCAAGGTCGACGTGCTGGTGAACCTCACCTGCGGCATGGGCGGCTACATCTGTGTCGGGGACCAGGGGCTCGCCGACACGCCCGCCGAGGGGACCGATTTCGTCAGCCAGGAAGAGCGCATGCGGCACGTGATCGATCTGTGCCAGGAGGGGCTCTATCGTCCGGACATCGCCACGCTCGACTGCGGCTCGCTCAACTTCGGCGACGGCAACCGCGCCTACGTCTCCACGCCCAACTACCTGCGCAAGGGCGCGGCCATCCTGCGCGACCTGCGCGTGAAGCCCGAGCTCGAGGTGTTCGACACCGGCAACCTCTGGTTCGTGAAGCAGCTCATCAAGGAGGAGCTGATCGGCGCTCCCGCGCTCATCCAGCTGTGCACCGGTATCCCCTACGGAGTGCCGGCGGACACCGGGCATCTGCTCGCGATGGTCAATTACCTGCCGCCCGGGTGTGTGTGGACCTCGTTCGCGGTGAGCCGCATGCAGATGCCGTGGGCGGCGCAGTCGGTGCTGCTCGGTGGCAACGTGCGCGTCGGCCTCGAGGACAACCTGTACCTGAGCCGCGGGGTATATGCGAGCAACGCGCAGCTGGTCGAGAAGGCACGCACCATCGTCGAAGCCATGGGCGCGCGCGTCGTCAGTCCCGCCGAAGCCCGCGATCGTCTCAAGCTGCACTGAGCCGAAACTGACGGCATCGTGGCCGGCGTCCCCATATACGAAACGGCAATGCTGCCGCAGTGGATCGACTATAACGGTCACGTCCGCGATGCCTACTACGGCCTGATCGCCAGCAGCGCCTGCGACGCCCTCATGGACCGGGTGGGGCTGGACGCCGCCTACCGGACGCGCACGCACTGCACCCTCTACACTCTGGAAATGCACGTGCACTACCTGCACGAAGTGAAGCAGAGCGAGCGCGTCGCGGTCGACGTGACCATCCTCGGTGCCGATCACAAGCGTATCCATGCCGGCTTCACACTGCGCTGCGCGCCGCACGGACCGGTGGCGGCGACCGTCGAGTTCATGCTGCTGCACGTGTACCAGGGTGACACTCCGGGCTCGGTGGCCTTCCCGCCCGAGGTCGCGGCCGCAATCGCTCAGCTCGCGGCGGCGGCTCCGGCCTCCGCTTTCGGACCCGGCTCGCGCGCGCTCACCCTCCGCGGCGGCGCGCGCAGCGGATGAACACCCACGCCATGGAGCGGCTGCTCGCGCCGCGCAGCGTCGCCCTGATCGGCGGAGCCTGGGCGGACGCGGCGGCCGCGGCGAGCCGCGTGATCGGTTACAGCGGCGAGCTGTGGCACGTCCATCCGACGCGCGACTCGACGCCCGGGCAGCGTTATTTCCGCTCCGTCGCCGAGCTGCCCGGGGTGCCCGACGCTGCCTTCATTGCGGCCCCCAACCGCGAGGTGCCGGGCATCGCCGCGGCGCTCGCGGCGCGCGGTGCCGGCGGGTTCGTATGCTTCGCCTCCGGTTTCTCCGAGACCGCGACCGATGAAGGCCGGCGTCTCACGACTGAGCTGCTCGCGAGCGCGGGCGAGCTGCCGTTCTTCGGACCGAACTGCTACGGCTTCCTCAACTTCTTCGACCGCGTGGCGCTCTGGCCCGACCAGGTGGTGGGAGTGCGGCGCGAGCGCGGCGTGGCGCTCATCTGTCAGAGTGGCACCATCGCCCTGAATCTGCTCTTCAACGACCGCTCGCTGCCGATCGGCTGCGTGATCACGGTCGGCAACCAGACGCGCGTCGCCGCCGAGGACTTGATCGAGCTGCTGGCCGCCGACGAGCGCGTCACGGCCTTCGGCCTCTACATCGAGGGCATCCAGGACATCGGACGCTTCGCGCAGGCCGCCGCGCGCGCGCGCGCCGCGGGCAAGCCGATCGCGCTCGTCAAGGCCGGCCGCACCGCCGCGGCCGCGCGCACCGCCCACACCCACACCGGTGCCCTCGCCGGCGCCGACGCGGCCTTCGATGCCCTCTGCGCCCAGGCGGGACTCGCGCGCTGCGAGTCACTCGCGACGCTGTGTGAGACGCTGAAGATCTTTCACTGCGGGGGCCCGCTCTCCGGCCGGCGCGTGCTGGTGCTCGGAGCCTCGGGCGGCGATATGGCGATGACCGCCGACGCCGCGCGCAATCTCGGGCTCGAATTCCCGCAGCCGCCGCCCGAAAGCGCCGCGAGCCTGCGCGAGATCCTTTCGGACCGGGTACAGGTCGCCAACCCGTTCGATTTCCAGACCTACGCGTGGTTCGACCGCGCGCGGCTGCGCGCGATGTTCAAGGTGGTGCAGCGCTCAGGGTTCGACGCCGTCGGCTTCATGGTCGACTGTCCGCCCGCGGACGCGGCGGACCCCACCGCCTACCTCAACGTCATCGAGGAATTCGCCGCGGCGCTCCCGGGAGCTGCGGCGCGCGGCGCGGTGATCTCCTCGCTCCCGGAATCGATGGCGCCGGCGACACGGGAGAGCTGTCTCGCGGCCGGCGTCGTGCCACTGCAGGGCCAGCGCGAGGCCCTCGAAGCGCTCGACCTCGCCGGCGCGGTGGGCGAGGCATGGCGGCGCGGCGGCAAGGTGGAGCTGCGGCTGCCGCCGCCACGCACCACCCAGGCACGCGCGCTCGCCGAGCCGGACGCCAAGGCGGCGCTCGCCGCCTTCGGGGTGCGCGTGCCGCGCTCCGCGGTGGTGCGGCCGCGCGATGCCGCCGGCGCCGCCGAGGCACTCGGCTTCCCGGTGGTGATCAAGGCGGTTGGCGCCACGCTCGAACACAAGTCCGAGGTCGGGGGCGTGGTGCTCAACGTGCGCTCAGCCGTCGACGCCTCGCAGGCCGCGCAGCACCTGGCGCGCCTCTCGGACTCGCTGCTCGTCGAGGAGATGGTGACCGACGGCGTTGCCGAAGTTCTCGTGGGAATCAGCGTCGATCCCCAGTTCGGTCAGCTGCTGGTGCTCGGCGCCGGCGGCGTGCTGACCGAGCTGCTGCGCGATTCCGTGACGCTGCTGCCGCCCTTCGAGGCGGCCCGCATTGAGACGGCGCTGCGTGCGACGCGCATGGCACAATTGCTCGGCGGCTTTCGCGGCCGGCCGCCCGGCGATCTCCCGGCGCTCGTGCAGACCGTGCTGGCGTGCACCCGCTATGCCCAGGCCAATCTCGACACTCTCACCGAACTCGATATCAACCCCGTCATCGTACGGCCCGCGAATCTCGGCGCGGTCGCGGTCGACGCCCTGATCCGCCTCGCGGAGGAGCACTGACATGTCGGACCTGAGCCACAGCGCCTCTAACGGCATCCGCACCGCCACCGCGGGTGCGATCCTCGAGGTCACGATCGATCGCCCCAAGGCGAACGCGATCGACCTTGCGGCCAGTCGGCGCCTCAACGAGGTGTTCGCGGGCTTCCGCGACGACCCGGCGCTACGCGTCGCCATCGTCACGGGCACCGGCGAGCGTTTCTTCTGCCCCGGATGGGACCTCAAGGGTGCGGCGGGCGGCGAGGAGTCGGACGAGGACTGGGGGGCGGCGGGCTTCGGCGGGCTCAACTACCCGCGCAACCTCGACAAGCCGCTCATCTCTGCGGTGAACGGCATCGCCTGCGGCGGCGGCTTCGAGCTCGTCCTCGGAACCGACATCATCGTGATGGAGGAGCACGCCAGGTTTGCGCTGCCGGAGATCAACGTCGGTGTGCTCGCCGACGCCGGCACGATCAAGCTGCGCCGGCGCATTCCCTACCACGTCGCCGTCGAATTCCTGATGACCGGCCGCTGGATGGATGCCGCGGAAGCCAAGCACTGGGGCCTCGCCAACCACGTGGTGCCCAAGGGCACGGGACTCGCCAAGGCGCGCGAGATCGCGCAGCAGCTCGCCGATGGCCCCCCGCTGCTCTTCCCGGCGATCAAGCAGCTGCTGCGCCACACTGAGATGACACCTGAGCATCAGGCCTTCGAGGTGCACGATGCGTTGAACGCAGTACAGAAGGTGATCCGCTCGGAAGACCTCAAGGAAGGCGCGCGGGCGTTCGCGGAAAAGCGCAAGCCGGTCTGGAAAGGCAGGTAGCCGAGCGCTGCGTGGTCCATTCGGCGATAGTTAGGCAGTTACCTGACTATTGCGAAGGCGACGCGCACGCCCAGTCACCCTCCCAGCGGCCGCAGCAGCGCGCGCGAGATGATGTGCCGCTGCACCTCGCTGGTGCCGTCCCAGATGCGCTCGATGCGCGCATCGCGCCAGATCCGCTCGAGCGGCAGCTCCGTCATGAGCCCCATGCCGCCGTGAATCTGCAGCGCCTCGTCCGCCACCATCGCCAGCATCTCGGTGGCCTTGAGCTTGGCGATCGCCATGTCCACGTCGGTCGCGGTCTTCTGGTCGAGCTTCCACGCCGCCTCGAGCGTCAGCAGCTCCGCCGCCCGCAGCTCGACCGCCATGTCGGCGAGCTTGAAGGCGACCCCCTGGAACTTGCCGATCTGCTGGCCGAACTGGCGGCGATCGGCCGCCCATTGCGTGGCGAGCGCCAGGGCTCGCTCGGCGCGCCCCAGGCAGTTGGCGGCCACCTGCAGCCGCGTGGCGCCGAGCCAGGTGTTGGCCACCTCGAATCCGCGGTGCAGCTCCCCCAATACCGCCGCTTGCGACACGCGGCAGTCGGTGAACTGCAGGATGCTGTTGGTGTAGCCGCGATGTGAGACGTTCTGGTAGCCGCGCCGCACCTCGAAGCCGGGCGTGCCCATGTCCACCAGGAAGGCGGTGATCAGCTTCTTGCGGCCGCGTGCGGCAGCTTCCTCCCCGGTCGCCGCGAACAGGATGACGAAATCCGCGTGATCGGCGTGGCTGATGAAATGCTTGGTACCGTTGATGATGAAGTCGCCGCCCTGCTCGACCGCCGTGGTCTTCATGCCGCGCAGGTCGGAGCCCGCCTCGGGCTCGGTCATGGCGAGACATTCGGTACGCTCGCCGCGCACCGCCGGCAGCAGATAGCGCTGGCGCTGCTCACCCTGGCAGGCGAGCAGGATGTTCGACGGCCGCGCCACGCACGAGTACTGGAGCGCATAGCCGGTATAGCCGAGCTCTTTCTCGTAGAGCGCCCAGGCGACTCCGTCGAGCCCGGCGCCGCCGACCTCGACCGGCATATTCGCGGCGTAGAGGCCCGCGGCCATCGCCTTGGCCTTGAGCTCCTGCCTTAAGTCCTCGCGCAGCACGCCGCTCTGCTCGACCTCGCTCTCGTGGGGGACGAGCTCCTCGCGCACGAACTTGCGCGTGGTGTCGATGATCAGTTGTTGCTCTTCGGTGAGGCTGAAATTCACAGTGAACTCCCCTTGCCGGCTGCCGGTGCCCAGGCATGCAGCATCTCGAGCTGCAGCCGCAGCTGGCCGACCTGGCGTGCCGCGGCCCAGTCGCGCGGACTCGCGACCACGCTGGCCGTGAGGCCGTTGATGAACGTGACCACCGAGCGCAGCACCTGGTCACGGATGAGCGGCGACCACTGCCGCCACTCGCTCCAGCCGCGCGCCAGGCAGCGCTCGAAGAGACGCAGGTACTCGCGGTGCATCCAGGCGTTGATGCGCTTCATGCGCTTATCGGCCGACACCTGGCCCCAGAACGCGGTCCAGAACGCACACTCGGTGAAGCGCGTCGCATCGACCGGCAGCGCCTCGGTGAGCAGCGCCAGCAGCTGCGGGTCGCGGTCGCCGCCGGCCGCCGTGAGCCGCTCCTCGATCCGGCGCAGGATGAGGCGCAGCGCGGCGATGATGATCTCCTGCTTGCTGTCGAAGTAGTGCGCCACCATGCCGGTGGTGTAGCCGGCCGCGCGCGCGATGCGCACGATGGTCGCCTGGTCGAAGCCGTACTCGGCCACGACTCGACAGGCGACCAGCGCGATCTCATCGCGCCGCCGCTCGTGATCGACGATCTTCGGCATCGCCGCCCCTCAGCGCGGCGCCTTGCCGGCGAGCCGCCCCGCCTCGGGCGGCACGGGCAGCCGCGCCTGCGCAGCCGCGAGCGCCGCGAGGCGCGCGCACACCTCACCGTCCATGGGCGAAGCCCTGCCCGTGCTGGTCGTGACGTGCAGGTAGAGTTGCTCGGCGGTCGCAACCTGCGCAGCGTCGCGCCCGCGATGCAGCGCATGAAACAGCCGCACGCGCTTGTCGTCGACCTCGAGCACGCGGCTCGTGACGTACAAGGGCTCGAGGGCCCGCGCCTCGGCCTTGTGTGTCACATGAGTCTCGACGGTGTAGAGGGCCCGCCCGGAACGGCGATAGGCGTCGTCGACGCCGGCGTAGCGCAGCAAGGCGTCGGTGGCATCGCCGAACACCTGCAGGTAGCGCGAGTCGGTCATGTGTCCGTTGTAGTCGACCCATTCAGGCCGCACCTGCGCCTCGATCAGCCGGAGCGTCGCCGGAGCGCCGCCGCCCGCCGCGGCCGCCTCGAGTTGACCGCGCGCGGCCGCGGCGCCTGCTTCATACAGCCGCTCCTCGAGCGCGCGCAAGGTGGCCCCCGCGCCGATGTTGAATTGTCGCAGCACCTGCTGAATCGCCACCAGATAGTCGTCGCGCAGCCGCTCGAGCTCGCGGATCGAGCGCCCGGCGGCCTGGCTCTGCGTGCCCTCCACCATCCGGTCGATCAGCTGTTCGGTGAGCTCAGGCGCCTCGAGCTTGGTCCACGGCCACTTCAGGCACGGCCCGAACTGGCGCAGCATGTGGCGCATGCCGGTCTCGCCGCCGGCGAGGTGATAGATGAGGTTCGTGCCCATGCCGGCCCAGCGCAGGCCGGGTCCGTACACGATCGACTCGTCGAGCTCTCCGGTGGTCGCAACGCCGTCGTTCACCAGGTGCAGGATCTCGCGCCACAGCGCCTCCTGGAGCCGGTCGGTGAGATGTCCCGGGATCTCGCGCCGCACCCTGAGCGCATGCATGCCGATGTAGGTATAGAAGCGGCTCGCCGCCTCGAGGGCTTCTGCGGAAGTCGCCTGGCCGCCTACCAGCTCCACGAGCGGCAGCAGATACACCGGGTTGAAGGGATGAGCGACCAGGAAGCGCTCCGGAGAGTCCATGTCGCGCTGCAGGTCGGTCGGCATGAGGCCCGAAGTGCTGGACGCGATCACCACGTCGCGGGGGGCGTGGCGGCTCACCTGGGCGAGGATGCGCTGCTTGAGCTCGAGCTGCTCGGGTATGTTCTCCTGGATGAAGTCGACCGAGCGCGCCATGAGCGGGAGATCGGTCGTAAAGGACAGTCTCCCTTTGGGGGGTAAAGGCGCAAAAGTCAGCCGCGACAGCGCGCCCTCCGCGTTCGCCACCGCGCCGCGAATCCACGCCTCCATCTCGGGTTTTACGTCCGCGGCCTGCACGTCGATGCCGAAGTGCAGCGCGCGCGCCGCCCAGCCGCCGCCGATGACTCCCGTGCCGAGCAGCCCCAGCGTTCTCACTTGTCTCATGATCTCGGGCACCGTCCAGCGCGCCGCGCGCTCTTTTTAATGTCGTCGTAATAATATAATAAAGCCGCCGGGCGCGCATCGTAGCGGCCGGGCGCGCTGCAGGCAGCGCGCGGCCGCGCCCGGCACTTGAGTGCCGGCGGCGCGCGCGCGCACAATTCCCCCGTCAGGAGAACGATTCCGCCATGACACCGCGCAGGTGCCTGCTTGCAATGACGCTCGCGGTCGCGGGCGCGGCGAGCGCCGCGCCCTACCCGGAGCGCGGGCAGGCGCCCGCCGCCACAGATCTCGGTGCCACGAGCGCGTTGGCGTCGAACGGGCTGATCAGCGTCACCGTATCGCTCAAGCCCGGCAACGCCGAGCAACTCGAGCCGCTGCTCGAATCGATCTACACGCAGGGCTCACCGCAGTACCATCGGTTCCTCACCACGCAGCAGTTCCAGGAACGCTTTGCGCCGAGTGCGGCGGCGATCGCCGGCGTGACGCAGCACTTCCAGGCGGCGGGCCTCGCGGTAACGCGTAGCGCCACGGCGCAGCTGCGCGTGAGCGGCAGCGCCGCGGCGATCGAGCGGGCCTTCGGCGTGCGGCTGCACAGCTACCGTGTCGCGGCGAGCACGGCGGCGCCCGGTTATCAGTACCATGCGCCGCTCGGCGCGCCGCGGTTCCCCGCCGCGGTCGCGACTGCGGTGCGGGGCGTGTTTGGTCTGGACAACCGCCCGCGCCTCTTCCCACACGCGCATCGCTCGGCTCTGCGGCCGCAGCACAAGGGGGGCGGCGTTCCCAACACCCCGGATCCGCCGGGTGCCTGGACCGTGGTCGATTTCGCGGACTGGTACCACGTCAACCCGCTCTACCACCGTGGCATCGACGGCCGCGGCCGCACGATCGGCATCATCAGCCTGGCGGCTTTCACGCCGAGCGATGCCCTCGCCTACTGGAGCTCGCTCGGACTCACTTTCAACCCCGGCCGCATCAACGTGGTGAACGTCGACGGCGGGCCGGGCGCGGTGTGCGATGCCTGCGGATCGCTCGAGACCACCCTCGACGTCGAGCAGTCGGGCGGCATCGCGCCGGGCGCCAACATGCAGGTGTACCTCGCGCCGAACACCAATCAGGCCTTCGTCGACGCTTTCGCCCAGGCGATCGATGACAACATCGCCGACACCGTCTCGACCAGTTGGGGCGAGTGGGAGCTGTTCGATTCACTGGATCCCTTCGGCAACGGTCCGATCGGCAACCCGGTGACCGGCGGCACGACCAGCATCCTGGCGGCGCTCGACGACCTGCTGCTGCAGGCGGCGCTACAGGGCCAGAGCTTCTTCGCCGCCGCGGGCGACAACGGCGCCTACGACGAGCAGAACGAGCTGTCCGCGAACTTCACCCAGGTGCTATCCGTCGACGATCCTGCCGCACAGCGCTTCCTGACCGCCGCCGGCGGCACCACACTCCCGGGGACCCAGACCTTCACTAACCCGGCGGGTTTCAGCGTCGACATCGCCACCGAGCAGGCGTGGACCTGGGACTATCTGATTCCGCTGTGCGATGCGCTCGGGCTCGACCCGCTCGGCGCGTTGTGTGGGATCTACCCGGTCGGCACCGGCGGGGGTGTGAGCATCTACGTGCGCAGACCCTTCTATCAGCGGGGCGTGCCGGGTATGGCCGACACCCAGCCCAACCAGAAACTGTACGACGAGTCGCAGAACCCGCCCGCGCTGATCGCGGCGCTGCCGGCCGGATTCGCCGGCCGCAATATTCCCGATCTCTCGCTGAACTCCGATCCCGACACGGGCTATGCGGTGTGGTACACGTCGAGCTCGAGCGGCTTCAGCGTGCAGGACTTCTGGGGTGGCACCAGCTTCGCCGCCCCGCAGCTGAACGGCATGACGGCGCTGCTCGCGCAGGGAACCCATCGGCGCGTGGGCCTCCTCAACGTGCCGCTCTATCAGCTGCTGCGCCAGGGCAGCGCCTACCACGGGCACAACGCCCCGCTGCGCGACATCGAGGACGGCGACAACTGGTACTTCTATGCGCACAAGGGCTACGACCAGGCCACCGGGACCGGCGTCCCCGACGTGAGCAACCTGCTCGAGGCGCTCAGGGCCCTCGAGTTCTGAGCATCCGGTCGCGCAAGTCGGTCGCCCTGTGCGTCGCGGAGAGCCGCGGCGACCGTGGTCGGCTGCGCCGTGCGACGCCTTCAGCGCCCGGCCGAGGCAGTGCGCGCGCCTGAACGTTGCTGCGCGCAGAAGCGCCGGATGCGCTCGCATGCCCGATCGATGCTGGCCTCATCGGTCGCGAAGCACACCCGCACGCAGCCGGCGGTTGCGGCTCCGAAGGCCGCGCCGTCCATCACCGAGACCTTCTGCGCCGCGTAGAGCGCGCGCACGAAGCCGGCGCCCGGGAGTCCGCTCGCGCTCACGTCGAGCAGCATGAACATCCCCGCCTCGGGCTCGATGATGCGCAACTGCGCAATGCCCTTGAGCCCGGCGGCGAAGCGCTGCTGGCGGGTACGGCAGAACTCGCGGGCGCGCTGCTCGGCCTCGGGCGCGATCGCGAGCGCGGTGATCGCCGCTTCCTGGACGAAACCCGGCAAGCCAAATAGCATGCACATCGCCAGGAGCTCGGCGTTGACCGCGAGCTCGCGTGGACCGACGAGCCAGCCGGCGCGCCAGCCCGTCATGGCGTGGGACTTCGACAGGCTCCCGAGCGTCACCACCCGCTCCGGCAGCCGTGCCGCGAGCCCCGGCACCCTCCCGCCGGGGGCGAGCCCCGCATACACCTCGTCGACGATCAACCACAGATCGTGCCGCCGCGCGAGCTCGCCGATGACCGCGAGCTCCGCCTCGTTGAAGACGATGCCGCTCGGATTGTTGGGACTCGCCCAGACGATGGCCCGTGTGCGCGCCGTGATCAGCGAGGCGAGCGCCGCGAGATCCGGGCGCAGCCCCGCAACCGCGGGCGCCCGCACCAGCCGCGCGCCCCCGACTTCCAGCGTCGCCGGATAGGTCGGGTACATGGGCTCGAAGCTCACGACCTCGTCCCCGGGACCGGCGAGGCACAGCGACGCGACGAACAGTGCATTCTGCGCTCCGGCGAGATAGACCACGTTCTCGGCGCTCACCGCCTGGCCGGTGCGCGCCGTGTGGGTACGGGCGATCGCCTGCCGCAGCTCCGGCCGGCCGGCCGCCGCCACGTAATGAGTGTCACCGCGGCGCAGCTGCTCGATGGCGCGCTCGAGCACCGGGGCGGGCGTGTCGATGTCGGGGTCGCCGACGCTCAGCACGATCACATCCTCGCCGCGCGCCCGCGCCTCGGCCGCCTGGTAGTGGGTGAGCCAGGCATCGGCGCCGGTGCCGCCGATCCGGCCGGTGAGTGCGGAGAATTTCACGCAGCTTACTGTGCGTGGGCGGTGCTAACATTTCAAGCGCATGAGCGCCGCCCCCCGGACAGTCGGACGCTACGTCGTGGAGACCCTGGCGGCCAACGGCATCGACACCGCGTTCGGCATCCCGGGCGTGCACAACATCGAGCTGTACCGCGGGATGAAGTCCGTGCGGCTGCGCCACGTGCTGGCCCGCCACGAACAGAACGCGGCCTTCGCCGCCGACGGCTTCGCGCGTGTGAGCGGGCGTATCGCCGCGGTGTTGGTGATCTCCGGTCCCGGCCTCACCAACGCGCTCACGGCGGTGGCGCAGGCCGCATCGGACTCGGTGCCGCTGCTCCTCATTGCCAGCACCCCGGTACGCGCCTCCCTGGGCCGCCACTGGGGCGTGCTGCATGAGCTCGCCGACCAGCGGGCGGTCGCGGCCGGCGCCGCCGGACTTGCGCTGCACGCGGATTCCGCGGAGCAAGTGCGCGCGCACCTGCGCACCGCGTTCGCCTTCCTGCACGGCGGCCGGCCCCGCCCGGCGTACCTCGGCATCCCGCTCGACCTGCTGGCGGAGAGCACCGCGCTCGAGCCCGAGCGCTTCGCGCCACCGAGCGCCGCGGTGGCGCCCGACACGGCGGCGATCGAGGCGGCCCGCGCGCTGCTCGCCGCCGCCCAGCGCCCGCTGATCATCGCCGGCGGCGGCGCCCGCCATGCAGGTGCAGCTCTCGCGGGGCTCCTCGAGGCGCACGATGCCTACCTGGTCACGACGGTCGCGGCCAAGGGCGTCGTCCCCGACTCCCACCCGGGGAATCTCGGCGCCAGCCTCCCCTATCGCGCCACACAGGAGCTGATCGCGGCGGCGGACGTCGTGCTGGCGGCCGGCACCGAGCTCGCCGAGACCGACGTCTACACGACGACGCGACTCCATGTTCCGGGCCGCCTGATCCGCGTCGACATCGACGCGGCGCAGCTTGCGGAACAACGCCCCTCGGACCTCGGCATCCACGGCGACTCCCGCGCCGCGCTCGAGGCGCTGGCGCGCGGGGTGGGCGCACGTCGCGGCTGGCGCAGCGCCGCGGGCCCCGCCGCGGGCAAGCGCCAGCGCATCGAGGCGCAGATCGCCGAGCGCCAGCGCGCCGCTCTCGCCGCCGTGCGCGCCCTGCGCGCAGCCGTGCCGCCCGATGGCGTCATCTTCAGCGACATGACCCAGATCGCCTACACCGGCAACTACGCGTTCGCGGCCGATCGCCCCGGCACGTGGTTTCACCCTTCAGGTTACGGCACGCTGGGCTTCGCCCTGCCCGCGGCCATCGGCGCCAAGCTCGCGCAGCCGGAGCGGGCGGTGATGGCGCTCGCCGGCGACTTCGGCGTGCAGTTCACTTTGCAGGAGCTCGTGACCGCGGTCGAGCTGCAACTGCCGCTGCCGGTCGTAGTCTGGAACAACCAGGCGCTCGCGCAGATCCGCGACGACATGCTCGAGGCGGGCATCGAGCCGGTCGGAGTCACCGGCCGCAATCCCGACTTCGAGGGATTAGCGGCCGCCTGCGGCGCCCGGGGACTTAAAGTGAGTGGAGCGGAGGCGCTCGCTCGGGAGCTGCGCGCTGCCTTCCAGGCCCGCGGTCCGACGCTGCTGGAAGTGCGCGACACGGATTTCTGATGAGCGACTCGCCCTCCGGCGCCCGGGTTGCCGCAGCGCCCGCCGCACTCCTCGCGACGGTCTTCGCGACGCGCCGCCGCTCGCTCGTCCAGGCCTCCTTCATCACCATCTACCTCGTGTGGGGCGTGAGCTACGCGGTCAGCCGCATCATGGCGACCGCGCTGCCGCCGCTGCTCGCGGCGGGCGTGCGCTTCTGCTTCTCGGGAACGCTCCTCACGCTGATCGTCTACGCGAGCGGTCTGACGCTCCCGGCTCGCGCGCGCGACTGGCGCCTGGCGATCGCCGCGGCGCTCCTCGGCATCACCGTGAGCAACGGCCTCAACGTGCTCGCGCTGCAGCACGTGGCCTCGAGTCAGGTGGCCCTCATCAGCGCGAGCTCCGCGTTCTGGATCGCGTGGCTCGGGATGTACGGCCGCCACCCGGCCCCGGTGAGCAGGCGCGCCTGGCTAGGACTCCTCGTGGGCTTTGCCGGCGTCGCCATCCTGGTGTCGGCGCACGGGGTCGGGTTCCATGCGCGCTTCGGCTGGCAGCTGGTCGTGCTCGGCAGCGCGCTCGCCTGGGCGCTGGCGACGGCAGCCATCCGCGAGTCGCAGCCGGAGTGCGACCCGCTCGCCTTCACCGCGAGCTACCTGCTCGCCGGCGGTGTGACACTCGTCGCCATCGGACTCGCGAGCGGGGACGCCGGCCGCTGGTCGTGGTCGCCGTCAGGACTTGCGGCGATGGTCTTCCTCGCGATCTTCAGCTCGACGCTCGCGTTCCTTGCCTACACGTACCTGCTGCGCCATGAGCCCCCGGCGCGCATCGGCACTTACGCCTACGTCAACCCGCTGGTGGCGGTATTCGCCGGCTGGGTGCTGCTCGATGAGCGCCTCAACGCGCTGCAGTGGGCCGGCACGGCGGTGATCTTTGCGGGCGTGGTGCTGGTGCGCAACCTGCGGCTCTTTCCCCGCGTGCGTCCGCGCCGCTAGGGCGTCACCTGCGGCGCTTCCAGTCCTTGAGGATCTCGCGCGCGGCGTTGTGGCCCGGGATCCCGGAGACGCCCCCGCCCGGGTGAGTCGACGCGCCGCACTGGTAAAGACCCCGGACCGGCGTGCGGTAGTCGGCCCAGTGCGGCACGGGGCGCTGCCAGAACAATTGATCGGCGCTCAGCTCGCCGTGAAAGATGTGTCCCTGCGGGAGTCCCACGATCCGCTCGAGGTCGGGCGGCACCAGCAGCTCGAAGTCGATGATCCCTCTCGAGAAGCCGGGCGCCATCCCGTCGATGACGGCGAGCGCGGCGCGCGCGAGATTCGGCTTCTCCTGCGCCCAGTCGCCGCCGTCCCTGAGGACATAAGGCGCGTGCCCGCCGAACACGTTGATGACATGCTTGCCGGGCGGCGCCAGCGAGTCGTCGACGATGGTCGGCACCACCGGGGTGAGGAATGGCTGCCGCGAGTACCAGCCATATTTCGCATCGTCGTAGGCGCGCTCGAGGTAGTCGATCCCCGGTGCAAGGTGCACATAGGTCGGATAGGCGAAGCCCGCCCGCTGCGGATCGAAGGCCCGGTAATGCGGCGGACTCTCGGCGGCGATGTTCATCTTGAAGGCCGTCGAGAAGGTCCGGAACGCATCGACTTCGGCGAGCAGCTCCGGCGGCAGATGCTCGGGCCTCACCAGCTGGCGGAACAGTGTCTTCGCATTGGCATTGGAGGCGACGACCCTCGCGGTGAATTCGCGCCCATCCACGGTGCGCACGCCGCGCACCCGGCCCTCGCCGACCAGCACCTCCGCGACCGGCGCGCCCGTCAGGACCTCCATGCCGAAGCGCTTGCCGGAGCGTGCGATGGCCTGAGTGATCGCGCCCATGCCCCCGCGAATGAAGCCCCAGCCCCCGGCCCCGGCGTGCTCGCCCATCAGGTGGTGCAGGATCACGTAAGCGGTCCCCGGAGAGCGCGGGCCGGCGAAGGTGCCGATGCAGGCGTAGTAGCCGAGCACCGCCTTGATGATATCGCTCTCGAACCACACCGACAGATAGTCGTAGGCGCTCTGTGTCAGGAGATCGATCAGGCGGTACATACGCTCGCCGATGGTCCGCTGGCGCCACAGGAGCGAGGCGGCGTCGCGGAAATTCTTCCAGCGGCGGCGCGTGGGATCGACCGGCGTCTCGAACAGGAGCCCGCGTACCAGTCGCGCGGCCTCATCCAGATGCCGCGCGAACTCCGGGTAAACCTCGGCATCGTGCCGCGAGAAGCGCGCAAACTCCGCCTGCGTCTTTTTCAGGTCGTCGCTGTAGACGATGTACTGATCGCCCTCGAGCGGACAGAACAGGTCGTTGGCCGGCAGCACCTCGAGCCCGAAGCTGCGGAGCTCGAGATCGCGGATGACCCGCGGGTGCAGCAGGCTCATCACGTACGAGAAGCGCGAGGCGCGGAACCCCGGCGCGAACTCCTCGGTCACCGCCGCACCGCCGACGAGCTCGCGCCGCTCCAGCACCAGCGTCTTCAGCCCCGCCTTTGCGAGGTACGCACCGCACACCAGCCCGTTGTGCCCGGACCCGATGACGATCACGTCGTAGTCAGCCGCCATGTCCTCTGCCTGCTCGAACGAGACTCACCGGCCGCCCGGTGGCCCGTGAGCGTACGGTCGCCTCGGCGAGATAGTCGAGTTGCGCGCCCGCACCGGCCGGAGCGCGGCGCTCCATCACGGACGTCTCGACGTGAGGATCGTCCGCCCCGGCGCGCCGCGCCGCCGCGAGGGCGAGCTCGCGCGAGACGCGCCTGGCATCCTCGATCGCGGCGCGCGCATCGGTGAAATCCCGGTTGCCCGCGGGATCGTGGACGCGGAAGACATCGAGCGCCGGCTGGTTCACGAGAACGTCGCAGGTTTCCGCTACCACGCCGGCGACGGCGCCGACGGCATTGCACGCCGCGGCGTGCTCGGGCACGGTAAGCTGCGCACCGAGGCGACGCGCCACTTCGGGGTAATAGGCGCCCGCCGGTGCACCGACTGCGATCAGCGGCGTCGCGAGACGCAGCGCGCCGTCGAGGAGTGCAGAGAACGGACGACCGGCGATCACGTCGTCGATCAGACGCCCGAGCGGTCCCCAGCGCCCGTGGCTCGCTTCGACGCCCGGGTCGCGCGCCAGGGCGCACTCGAGTACTACGCGCGCAGCCTCACGCACGACGTGCTGATAGGTGCGCTCGCACAGCGCCTCGGGCGTGTCGGCGGTCGCACGAGCGCGCGCATAGCGCTCCTCCGCGGCGAGAATCGCGGCGCCGAGTCGCGCGGCTTCCACGTTCCAGTCGTGCTGCCGGCCGAGCACGTGCATCGCATCGCTCGGCGTAAATCCCGCAACGGTCGCGAGGCCGCGATCGACCAAGCGACGCACCGCCTCCACTCCCTGGGCCGTGCGGGCCGCTTCCCCGAGCCGCCGCGGTACTTCCGCGAGCATGTCCCACACGCGCCGCTCGAGCCGATCGACGAGAGCGACCGGGTCGCGGCCGGGGTTGCGAAACGCGAAGCGCCCGGCAAAGTGCGGCAGGCGCTCGCTGCCGGCGAGCTTACGCAGCTCCGGCAGTACCTCGGGAAAACGCAGCGCGAGGAGGCTCAGCGGCATCGCTTTGCGCGGACCCACGCGCAGGTACGCCTCGCGATCGAGGTACACCTCGCTGTCGCCGCCCAGGCCGCAGGTGCGCACGTCGATCGCCTCGACCATGGTGCGCCAGCCCGCGATCACCGCGCCCTCGGCCCGCACCACGGGCCGGCCCCCGACGACGATCGCGACGTCGGTGGTCGTACCTCCCATGTCGGAGACGGCAAAATCTTCGAGTCCGCTCAGGAACCCCGCCCCCACCACGCTCGCCGCCGGGCCCGACAGCACGGTCTCGACCGGGTACTCGAGGGCCATCTCGGCTCGTATCAGGGTTCCATCACCTTTCACGACCATCACCGGAGCCGCGATCGCCTCGCGTTCGAGCACGCGCGCGAGGGCCTCGAGCAGCTGACGGATCTGCGGAGTGAGCCGCGCGTTCAGCGCGGCGGTCAGCGCCCGCTTTGGTGCGTCGAGCTGCGAGCTAAGCTCGTAGCTGCACGTTACCGGCTTCAGGCACAGCGCCCGGATGCGCTCGCGGGCCCGCAGCTCGTGCGCGGGATTTCGCACCGAGAACATGGCGGCCACGGCAAACGCCTCGGCCGCCGAGCCGAACTCGCGCACCGCCGCATCGATCGCCGCCTCATCGAGCGGCTCGGCCTCCTCGCCGGTCGCCTCGTGGCCGCCGCGCACCTGCACGACGACGCCGCCCCCCTCACGCTTGAGACCGGAGCGCTCGACCATCTGGTCGTTGAAGCCGATGAGGATCGTGCAGATCGGACTGAAGCGGCTCTCGACCACGGCGTTGGTCGCGAGCGTCGTCGACACCGAGACGAGCGACACCTGCTCGCGCCGGGCGTCCGGGCCGAGCCGCTCGAGCACCGCGCGCAGGGCCTCCCCGAGACCGAGCGACAGGTCCCAGTGCGTCGTCAGCGCCTTAGCGCTCGCGATGACCTGACGCCGGCTGTCCACTGCGACCGCATCGGTGTACGTGCCGCCGGTGTCGAGCCCGATCCAGATCTCGTGCGAGGCCGCGCTCATTCGTCAATAAAAGAGCGCAGCGCCTTCAGCGATCCGGCTGCGGTGGAGTCGCTGGCGGCGTGGTCGTAGCGCCAGGCACGGCGGGAGTCGTGGGCAGGGCTGTCGTGGGTTGCGGAGGAGCTTGCTGGCGTGGTGCTCGCTCGAGGCGCAGCTCCTTTTTCTGAGGCACGCAGTCGAGCTGCAAGTCGCGGGTCCCGGCCCAGGTACCCGTTTCGAGCTGCTGGCAGATCACGGCGTGCGAACGCGTATCCGCCAGCTCCGCGCTCGTGACGACCCAGCGGCTGTTGATCCACAGCGGTCCGGTCTGCCGGCCACACGCCGCCCCATCATTCGCGAACTGCAGGAGACTCCCCTGGTAGCAGTCCGTCACCGGCAGCGGGTGGTTCGTGGGGCTGAGCTTGCTCCAGGGCACGGCGCATGCGGCGTGTAAGCCATGCGTCGGATCACCGCTCAGCAGGGGCAGTAACCGATCGGACGCACGTGGTCCGAGGATGCGATTGTTGAGCACGGGGCAGGCATCGGTCTTGGCCCCCTGGGCGGGTTGATCGGCCCACGCGCCGGCAAGCATCGCCACCGCGAGCAGCGCCAGCAGCAGACATCGGGTCATTGCGGCTCCCCGCCGCCGCGGCGCGCCAGGTTCAACTCCTCGACGCGCCGTCCGAACTCCAGGATCGCCGTGTGGGCGACGAAAAAGCCGAAGGCGGCGAAGGAAAAGTAGCCGAGCCAGTCGCCGGGCGGCAAGCGCAACCAGCGGTAACCGACCCAGATCGCCACAATGATGACCGCCAGCGACAGCCCGAGCGCCGCGAGGTACCAGAGCAGACCGCGCAAGCGCTCACGAATCTCGGCAGCCGGCGCCACGCGCAACTCCACGATGATGAGGCCAGCGATCGTCGCGCCGACCGCGAGCAACTGCAGCGATCTGAAGGCCGCCAACAGCAGCAGCAGTCCCGCGGAGGCGAGGATCCACAGCGGCGTCGGATAGCGCGCGATCAGCGGCGCAATCCAGCCGCGCGCCGCATCCGACAGCTCGAAGGGGTTGCGATTGAAGGCGGCGCGCTGCATCCAGCCCCGGCGCCAGAGAAAGATGGCCGCGAGCACCCACAGCACCAGCAGGTCATAGCCATAGAAGGCGAGCGTGGGGGTACGGAATTCCTTGCGCACCTTCGGGCGGCCGTCGAAGGCCAGCAGATTCTCCAGAGCGACCGCGTGATAGTAGACGCCCGGCAACAGCGTGTGCAGCGGGGTCGTGACGAGATCACCGCTGCCGCGGAAGTTTCCGCCCACGAAGAGGAAGGCGCCGTCCGCGAGCGCAAACAACGCCTCGTTGCCGGCGCCGAAGGCCGGATCGGCTTGCGGGCTGAGCAGCGCTCCGGCAAACAGGGTGGCGACCGGCGGACAGGGGGATTCGCGCGGCAGCGCCGGCTGATTGAGAATCGCCCGCAGCGGCGAGGTGGTCGCGACGCACGAGGCGTGCGACCAGCGCTGATTGAACGGGTCACCTTCCGGTGACCACGCGAGCTCGAAGCCGGCGTCCGCCGCCGCCACGCGCGTCAGGCGCGCAAGACACGCCTCCGGCGCACGCTCGGCGTCGCAATACATACGCACCGCCGCGCTCGCAAGTCCCGATCCAGGTGCGGCGTCGGCATCCGCGCGCTGCTCGAAGGGGTAGCGGCGGCTGACGAAGTCGCTGCCGTCGGCCTGGCGCTGCACCGACACCGGCGTGAAAACCTGGGTGCTGCGGACGAGCGCGCCATCCGCGTCGCGGCACGCCGCGGCGTCCATGGGCTTCAAGTCATCACGCTCAGTCACCGCGAGGTAGAGCGCAATGCCCTCCTGGCGCAGCCGCGAGCCGACCGTCAGCAGCTCGCAGATGTCCTGCTGCGGCGCGGGATCGATCAGCAGAAAGTCCAGCATGATGCCCCGCGGCCGTAGCACCTCGAGCTCGGCCAGGAACTGCGCATGGAACTGGAGCGGAACGGGCCAGCGCGCCCCGCGCAAAGCAAGCGCCGGCTCATCGACGATCACCACCACGACCCGCGGTCGTGCACCCGATTGAGCGCCGGCGGTGGCGACGCGCGGGTACAGCCACGCCTCGTCGCCGAACCAGGCGTACACCAGGTCCTGCGAGAATCGCTTGCTCGGGCTGGCGGTTCCCAGGACGTTGAAATTCAGGAAGAACAACGCCACCGACGCGAGCAGCAAACTCTGCAGGGCGGCGCGCGCCAGGCTCGATCGAGCGGCGGACCCGCCAGCGGTGGCAGCTGGAGGCCTTCCTCCCATTGACATGACTTGATGCTGTCGTATGCTGACGCACTAAATCAAGTGCGTCCGGCCTGGCCTGGCGCACGGGCGGTACATGAACGATAACTTCCGCCGGGGTGTCTCATGATCGAGAACACTCGCGTACGCCGCGCGGCCGTCGCGTTCGTCGGACGGTTGTCCTCGGTCCTCGTTCTGCTCGGAAGCAGCGCGGCGCCGGCAGAGCCACCGGCGCCGCTCGTCGACAGTCAGCGCATCATCCACAGCCTGCAACCCTCCCCCGCTAATACACGCGGCTTGAGGGTGGCGGCGCGTACGCCCATGGACGTCGATCACAAAGTGACCCTCGACATCCGCTTTGCCAATGACAGCGATCGGCTTACGTCGGCGGCCTACGCGCAGCTTGCCGAGCTCGGCACCGCGCTCGCCTCGCCGCAGCTCGCCGACGCCCGATTTCTGATTGCCGGCCATACCAGCGCCACCGGCGCCGCACAGCATAACCAGCACCTGTCCGAGGCGCGGGCGCGCGCGGTGCGCAGTTACCTGCTCGAGCACTTCCACATCGCGCCCGCGCGGCTCGAGGCCATCGGCTTTGGCGCGGCGCGCCCGCTGCCGGCCTTTCCGGCGAAAGCGCTCGAGCAGCGGCGGGTCGAGATCAGCACTCTTCCGCCTGCCTCCTGAAGAGGGCTGCGCGCCGATGAGGACTCGTCTACTGGCAGTTGGCCTGCTCGCCGCCACGGCGCTCTTGACCGCCGCCGTGAGCCAGGCGCACTCGCGAGCGCTCCTCATCGGAGTCGCCGACGTCCCCAACAACCCCCTGCCGGGGATCGATCTTGACATCGACAACATGAAGAAAGTCGCCGAGATCATGGGTTTCCGGGCCGGCGACATCAAAGTGCTGTTCAACGAGCAGGCCACCTACGCCAACGTCAAGCAGGCGCTCGGGGGCTGGGTGCGCGACGGCGTGGAACCGCAGGACCATGTGCTGATTTACTTCAGCGGGCACGGCACGCGGGTACCGGATGCCTCCCCCGGCAACGTCGGCGGGGCGGATGATGCGTTGGTCCTGCACGACGTGCAGCGCGTGCACATCCAAGGTCGCGCCAGCCTCAAGAACGTGCTCATCGGCCACGAGTTCGGTGCGGCGCTGGCGGCGATTCCGAGCCGCAGCGTGCTGGTGCTGGTGGATGCCTGCCACAGCGGCACGGCGACGCGCACCCTCGCGCTCGGCAACCACCGCCTCGGCGTCGGCTCGGGCGTCATGAAATTCTTCTCCTACGCCGGGATGCCGACGGGCACCACGCGGGGACTGCGCGCGCGAGCGGGCGACGAGAACTACGCGGCGCTGTCAGCGGCGCGCGACGATGAGTTTGCGGTGGGCACCGAGCAGGGCGGACTGTTTACCCTGGGGGTCGTCGAGGCGATTCAGGGCGCCTCGCGTGACGGCAAACACCCCACGGTCGCCGACCTGCGCACCGCGGCGACCGCCTTCATCGCCGCGCACACCGACGAGCAGTCCCGGCATCACCCGGTGGCCGACGGCAATGAGCGGCTGATCCGCGGCGAGCTGGATCTCGTCCCCCTACGCGACGGACAAGGACCGACCTGGCGGGCACTGGCCGCGCTCGCCACGCAGGGACAATCGATGACGCTCTCGGGCAGCGGCCGCCAACTGCGACTCGGCGAGGAGATCACACTCGAGGTCGGGCTCCCGCGGCCCGGGTTCCTGAACGTGGTGGAGGTCGACAGCCAGGATCGTGCCACGGTGCTCTATCCGAACAAGTACGCCACCGCGAACGAGGTCAAAGCGGGAGCCTTCAAGTTTCCAACCGCCGAGATGAATTTCGTGGTGCGCGCCTCCGAGCCCCTCGGCCCGTCACTCGTCGTCGCGTTCCTGACCGACAAGCGGGTCAACCTCCTCGAACTGGGTATCGAAGGCCGCGACGCTGCCGGGCGCATGCAGGAGACCTTCACCGAGATCTCGGCGCGAGCAACGCGCAAATTGACAGTGGAGGCACGGCAGAGCGGTTTCGCGGCTGGCGCGCTGACGGTGACGGTCGAGCGGGCGGCGAACTGAACGGAGCAATAGCCATGCGCATGCGGATCTTCTTGCCGGTAATGGTGATTGCCGCGTTGCTGATGAGCACCGTCGCGCGCGCCACGCCGCCCGGCGGTTTTGATCTGCTGTCACAGCAGGAGTACCGGTCGGAGCTCACGGCACGCTCGCTGCCCGGCGCCGCGCTCATTTCCCGGGCCGCGGATCTCAATGCGCCGACGATCACCGTGGTCAATCCGAGCAGCGCAGCGCCGATCCAGCCTCCCGTGGACATCGAGGTGCGCTTCAAGGCCGCCGAAGGCGCCAGCGTCAACGCCGCGTCCCTCAAGATCCTGTATGGGTTCCTGAAGCTCGACATCACCCAGCGGATACTGCAGGCCCCCGGGGTACAGGTCTCGGCGTCAGGCCTGACGGCGAAGGGCGCCCGCTTGCCGAGCGGCAGCCACAAGCTCGTCATCGAGGTGGCCGATAACCTGGGCCGCGCGGGCCGGCAGCTCCTCGAGTTCACGGTGAAGTAGTTCGGGGACGGCAGCGAGACGGGGGTGTTCATGCTCAGGTCGCTCGCCGCGTTATCGCTCGCACTGGCCGCCCCGTTCGCGGCAGCGGCGGCGACTGATCCCGGGCAGCGCGTGCCCGTCGCCTTCCCTCCGACCCGGGCGCTGCTGGTGCTGATTCCGGGGGCCGACGCCTCGCGGGCGTTGGCCGAGCATCGGCCTCCGGGGATCGATGCGAACAGCACCGCGGAAGCGGAGCTGCAGCGCGACTGCGCCAACGGCGAGAGCCAGCGCGCGCAGACTGCCAAGGGCTTCCTCTGGAGCATTGCCGTGCAGGGCTGGCGGGTGCTCCTGCACCCGCTTGCCGTCAGCGTTCACGAGGAGCTGCAGAAGTACGCGCAGCTGTCGGCCGCCAGCGCGAGCGGGGACTACTACCGGGCCAGCGACGCCGCGGCGCCGCTCGCGAGCCACATCAGCTGTGTGCGCTTCACGCGCTTTGCGGCAGCCGATGGCGGAGCCGATGCGGTCGCGCTCGATTTTGTCGCGAGCGTGCGCCTCGACAACACGCGCGATGCCATTCGCTTACGCCCGTTGCGCCTCTTCATCAGCCACACGGACGCCAAGAGCGCCAACGGGCGCTACTCGGTCGCGATCGCGCTGCGCGCGGATGCCGTGTGGCGCGATGAGTTCCTCGGACACGCGGGACAGGTGTTCGAGCAGACTGTAGCCACCGAGAGCGTCGATCTCAAGAGCGGCTCGTATCTCAAGTACTACCCGACGGACCCCGACAGCGGCACCCGCGTACCGATCGTGCCCATCTCATTCGCGGCCGATCGCAGCCATGACTTCGGGCGCGTCGAGCTCGGCGTCAGCGTCGCCGAGCTCGGGACCGCGCCCGCCACGCTCACCGCGCTGGCGGACATGTTGCCCGACCCGGATGAGAGGCTCGGGAAGCTGGTGATTGCGGCCGCGTGCGCCGGCGCGGGGTTCAGATGAGCCGTGCGGCACGGGCTGGCGGATAGACGTGCGCACATTCCGCCCAGTGCCATTGGCAGTGCTCGCGCTCACCATGAGCCTGAGCGCGTGCAATTCGCGTACCCCAGGCTCCACCACCGATACCGCCGCGCCCGCCACCCGGTCCGTTGCGATGTCGGCGCACCGGCTCGCGCTCGTGATCGGCAACGACAGTTACCAGCACGTCACGCCACTGCACAATGCGCGCGCGGATGCGCGCGCCGTCAAGACAGCGCTCAAGAACGTCGGCTTCGATGTCACGCTGCGAGAGGACGTCGACCTGCAGGAGCTGAAGGCTGCGCTGCGCACCTTCAAGGGCAAGATCGCGGGCGGCGACGAGGTGGTGTTCTATTTCTCAGGCCACGGCGTGCAATTCGAGGGCACCAACTACCTCATTCCCACCGACCTCGTGACGCAGAGCGCAGACCAGGTGATGGACGATTCCGTGCCCCTGCAGCGCGTGCTCGACGACATGAAGGAGATGAAGGCGCGCTTCGCGCTGGCCATCGTCGATGCCTGTCGTGACAACCCCTTCAAGGGCACTGGGCGCGCGATCGGCGGACGGGGGTTGGCGCCCGTGACGGCCGCGAGCGGCGAGATGGTCATGTATTCGGCGGGCGCCGGTCAGGAGGCGCTCGACCGTCTGGGTCCGCAGGACAGCGATCCGAATGGCGTGTTCACCCGTGTGCTGATCAGGGAGATCAGCAAGCCGGGCGTGCCCGCCGATCAGGTGCTGAAGCGCGTCAAGGCGCAGGTCGTGGAGCTCGCCGGCGAAGTGCATCACGAACAGGTCCCGGCGCTGTACGACCAGTCGATCGGCGAGTTCTACTTCGTGGCACCCAGGCCGACGCCCTCGGGCGATGTCGTCCACGTCCCCACGCCCGAGGAGCTCGAGCTGTCATTCTGGAATCGCGTGAGTAACAGCACCGTTCCCGCAGACTTCAAGGACTACCTGAAGCAGTTCCCAAACGGCGCCCATGCCCCCGAGGCCGTGCTGATGTTGCGCAGGCTGGAGCGCCCAAACCCCAGGCCTCCCGTGGCCGCCCCGCCCGTCTCGGTGGTCGAGCCCGCTCTCGGTCCGCCGATGTCCCCCGCTCCGGCCCCACACCCGGCGACGGCGGTGGCCCCCGGGACCTTCGGCGGCTACGCCACGAGCACCCTGAACCCCGGCACGCAGCTGCGCGGGCGGATGATGCTCCAGAGTAACGGGGGCTTCGAGTACCGCGGGGACAACGGCGTCCGGGTCAGCGGCAAGATGGATCTGTCCAGACCCGACAACGTGACGGGGACAGGAACCATCACGCAGCCGCGGGTACTGGGCGTACCGCTCATGCGATATCCGGACGGCAGCACCAGCACCCACATGACCCTGCGCGGCAAGATCGTGAACGGCCAGCTGCAGGCCCAATTCACCGACCCCTTCGAGAAGGGCGAGTTGGTCTTCGACCTCGCCAATCGCCTCTAGTCCCGGTACTCACCATGACCAGGGCCCGACTGCGAGCCTCCCTAGAGGGATGATCATGCGATGTGAACATCCTCGGCTGATCCGTGCGCTGGCCCTCGGCGCCACGCTCCTCCTGACGAGCGGTTGCGACACCATGAGCGATGCCGTCAAGCACCCGGGCTCGGTCTTCCGGCGTCATTCGAACCAGAGCAACGACGCGCCTCAGGCCCAGGGCGGTGCGACTAAGGATCAGACGGACGCCATCGCGGCCTCATTCAAGGCCTCGAAAGAGGAATGCAAGGCCAGTTTGGCGACACCAGAGCTGGACCCGATCCGTCACAAGGTGGAGTTCAATCGGGAGCCAGGCGACGAGCCACTGCCCTTTGAGATCGCCACCAACGACAACTTCCCGACATCCGACGAGAGGCCCGTGATTGCCAAGTGGGCGACGCTCCGCGACGAGTGCATCCGCCGCATGGACGAGCTGCAGTACATCCCGTCAGGGGCGAACGAGCTCCAGACTGCGATTCTGAAGCAGCTGCGCTCCTTCGGCCACCAGATCACCGGCGATGTAACGGAACTGATCATTGGCCTCTATCAGCAGAAACTGACGTACGGCGAGTTCGGCCGCAAGATTTATGAAATGGGTAAAGCCAGGGGGGCGTTCACGCTGGCTATTCAACAGGCCGCCGCCGGCAGCAACAATACGCAGCGGCAACTTGAGGATCTGCAGGCGGCTCAGCAGCAGTTCACGGACACCATTGACGCCTTCTCCAAGTACGTGCGTGCGGTCAAGGCCCGCAAGCCGCGCAGTGTTCGCATGGACGGCAGCAAGCAGACGACCCGCTAGCCAGCACCGGTGGCGCGGTGTACATCGTCTGGCTCATGGCGGCTACCGAAAGGCGCGCTTTCACTCCCCAGATGTCCGCGCCGCCGGGCGTTTTTTCACCGAGAAAAACAGTTGCCGGTGTTTGCCTGCCCGCACGATGCTCGCCGATCGAAGGGCGACCAGTATGTAAAGGACATTGAGAGCCGCGAGTGTGGTGGGGATGTGCCGCGTGCGTCGTGCTGCGGCCACGACATCTCTTGCCGTCACCCCGCGCGTTCCACCCATGCGCTGCTGCACGTAGTCAACCGCGTCCGTGTCGATCACATTGAAGTAGCCGGAGCCGCGCCGCGCCTTCGAGAGCGCAAAAGAAAGCACGAAGAAATAGCGCTGGGCCTCGAACACATGGTAGGTCTGACGGACCGCCTTCACCCGCCCACGGTATTCGAGGCCGCGCTGCAGCGTTCGGATATTCATAGTATCCCCTCGTTCTTGTCAGCAGCTCGTTCGCTGACCTGAGCGTACTGTACTCCGTCCCTCTCGAAGTACTACCCGTCGACAGAAATCTTGGCGGTTGGTGAGATCGCAACTGGTTGGCCCACAGTATCTATCAGTTGGAAGAATTACTCCGTGTGCTGCGTTGCATCGTGTGCGGTCGTTTGCGATGCAACCAGGGCTCGGGCAAGACGCTCTCATGCCTCATTGGCGGGGTGTGGCACGGGTCATCGGCATGTATTCTGTACGTCAGCACCGGATAGCCTAGCTCGCATGCAGCTCAGCGCGGTGGCGAACTGATCATGACGTTCGAACGTAAACTCGACCCGGCGCTCCTCAGTACGAGCGACCTGGTTCACGGGCCTCGCGAAGCCGCCAACGAGCGCGCCGCGCTGCAAGCGCACGTGGAATTCGCAAAGGAACCGCGTGCGCCCGAACGCGCGCTTGCTCCCCCGCCGGTAACCGCGGTTCTTGTGGTCCACGGGATGGGGCAGCAGCTGCCCTTTGAGACTCTTGATGCACTCGCCAACGGACTGTATCAGGAGGATGTGCGCTCGTACGGCCAGGTCGGCGCGCAGCCGGCGCGAGTTGCCCACGTGCAGTTGGGGGACCAGTCTCTGGAGCGCGTGGAGATGCAGCTGCGCGACCCGCAAGGTCGCTTGAGAGACGTCCACGTATACGAGGCCTACTGGGCCCCTTTGACCGAAGGCGCGGTCAATCTTCGCGACGTGATCGGGTTTCTGATCGATGCCGGACTGAACGGCCTGAAGAATTCCATGGGGCGCTTCTTGCGGTGGTCATTCAACGACCTCCGCAAGTACTACATCCCGCTGCACACACTCCTGTACCTTCTGATCGCCCTCCTCGTGGTGATCGCGCTCGTGGTCTTGAACGCGGCGATATCTGCAATCGGGGGTACCAAGGCGTTGTTTACCAGTGAACCAGCCTGGCTCACTCAGAAGCTGTTCGACGACTACTCTACCGTGCTATCGCTCGTGGTAGGCACGCTGGAGCTGTTCACGATCGCCACATTGATCGGGATGTTGCTGAGCGGGGCTCGAAAGTGGTTGATCCTGAGACTTTCCGCTCCCGTATCTCGAGGCCTGATGCTGATTGTGAGCATGCTATCCGTAGTTCTGTTTGCCGCATCCATCATCGCAATCGTGGACGCCGCTTCAGCTGTGCCGACGCTCTATCGACTCAAGAGTGCTCTTCCACGGTGGATGAACTGCACTGCAACGATTGTTCAAGCCTGGCAGCTCTGGTTCGTCCTGGCAGCGGGTGTCCTTCTTGCCGGCTATTTCGTGCTGACGGTGATCCGCTCCTATATCTCGCAACTCAGCAGCCGAGCTGCCGTCCATTGGCCAGCCCATGTGGCGCTGCTTTTCTTCGTTCTCCTGCTCTTAAGTGTATGGCTGCTCGCTAAATCACTCTCGCCCGGTGCCACGCGGTTCGCCGACATGCACCAGTGGCGCATTCTGCTCATGTGGGGCGTGCTTGTGATCCTGAGTCTGATCGTGCGCACGTTCCTTATCGACTACTTGGGCGATGTCGTTGCCTATGTCGAGCCACATAAGCTGGATCGCTTGGCGGAGCTGCGTACTAAGATCAAGGATCGAGTGCTCAAGATCGCTCAGGCGATCTACGCTGAGAGGGGCGCCGGCGGGCATTTCGAGTACCGCCAGGTCGTCTTGGTCGGCCACTCCTTAGGGTCGGTAATCGTGTATGACACCCTGAACCGCCTGCTACTCGACGATCAAGCAGCTGTTGGCGCCGGACGACCTTGGAATGTGTCCGGGAGATCGCCTTACCTGCTCACCTTCGGGTCCCCACTCAATAAGATCGCCTTCGTCTTTGCAACGCAGTCCAAAAAGGGCTCGATGACACTCGCCCGGGAGCGGCTTGCCTCACTGGTTCAGCCGCTGATCGATAGCGAGGTCGTACGTGCCGGCATCAGATGGGTGAACATATACTCGCCCTGGGACATCATTAGTGGGCGTTTGGATTTTTATGACCCACCGCCGGGCGGTCCGGCATTTCCGGTGCTGGACGAACGCGATCCGGACGCGACCACGTTTCTCGCTGCACATACCGAATACTGGCGAAATACTTTGCTCTTCGCTTGGCTACACGCGATGGTGTAGGACGCTTCGCGCAGGTAGGTAGGAGCTGCAACGAAATTTCGCGTTCGTCCCACCTTGCCGGCTCGTCTGGTCGACTCTAGAGAGACCGTTTCAAGACGGTCACACCCCCATGAACTCACTCGAGGACTATTACAAGTGGTTCAACGCTAAGGCACGGGAACTGCCCTATCCCGACAGGCTGGAGGTGATGAATACCGTAGACACCGCTGACCATCGCAAGATGTACATCGAGTTGCTCAAGCTGCGCGAATCGGGAAAGCTGCCCGCGGAGTGGAACCCGGTACTGGATGATTTTTACAGCCGCTTCTTCTAAGGCCGCGCGTCGATGCGACTGCGTATCTCAGAGGTAAGCGATAGCAGCCACGCATGTCGCAATGAACCCAAGCCATGTGCGCGACCTTAGAGGCACCGCAATCCTTGCTTCTATGGCAGGAGGCCACGACGTTGAGCCGCGATCACCGCAGCCGTCCGGCTGTGTGCCTCTAGCTTCCCGAGAATTGCTTTGACGTGGCTTTTGACAGTTCCGACGCCGAGGTTGAGCTTGCGCGCAATTACCTTGTCGCGTAAACCGAGCATCAACTGCTCGAGCACCGCCTTTTCTCTTGGGGTAAGAGTTTCTCCCTGAAAGCGATTTGTGATTCGCGCCGCTGCCAGCGGGCTCAGCGCTACGCCCCCATCGCGGACGGAGCGGATGCCTTCGCAGAGCTCAGGAAGCCCAACGCCGTACATCAGATAGCCACTGACCCCACTCTCGAGCGCTCGACAGACTCTCGCCTCGCTGTCGCAGTTCGTAAACACGACCAGCTTCTTCGCCCAGTGTGGCGCGCTCTGTGCTAGACGCATTGCCGTTTCATAGTCAGCGAGAACCACGTCCACGGCCAATGGACCGCACACGACCTCGCCAGGCTCCGGCGTCGGCACAATCTGAAAACCGCCACTCCTGCGTAGGACGGCGGCCAGTCCCGCAGCGATTACGGGATCGGCATAGAGAATCATCACCGACACCTCAGCGCCAACCGTAATCGGCGCAGGGTCCGGCTGCAGGAACGGGACGGCTCGGCTTGGATTGCGATTCGCGTATTCGCTGTCCAGACAGGTGGTCGCGTCCATTAGGATGTCACCCAATTGAGCAGCGTCTTTTGAGTGGGTATGAGCCGGAATTGCCCGAATGTGAGAACCGAAGTTGTCATACTTCCCCCTTGTCGCAGTTAGCTGCTTCTTCCGAAGCGTCGTGGCCATCATTATTGGCCGGGCTCTCTCATGAAACCCTGAAAAGGACAACCAACACGTCACTCGATCGTGGTATTCGCGCCTGCTGGGCAGGCGCGTTGTGATCTTGTGACAAACGGGCAGTTCAAGGGTGAAAGGCGCTGCCTGACCGTAGGGTCCGAATCTGTTTGCCTAGGACCTCGATGCGCTTTCGGCCATACAAGCGCGCGTCGACTGACCAGGCGCCGGGTCCCAGCATGATCAAGCTGATCCCGATAGCGGCAGCGATAAGGCGACTGGCGTCGACCCCTCCACTCCGAAAGCCGAGGTACCCCTGCACAAGCGCTTGAAGAGCCCCGCCAACTGGCGTCCAGAACCCGACCAGAAGCAGGCTGCTACCTGCCAGTCCGACGGCAAGCCACCACAGACCCGCGGAGCCGGGTTGGGTGAGCAGCGCACTACTACATTCAATGACAACGGGAACGCCGACGACCATTCGGAGGAGCAGCAAGCCGGTTCCGGGCCACGCGTTCGGAAACGATGAAAACAAGCGCTGCATCGCTACATCAGCCCTCCGCCCGCGAAAGTAGCCCCGGGCGGGAGGACGCAAAACCCTCAAAAGGGGTAGCGTGTGGTTACCCGCTCTGATGCGGCAGCCGAATGATCCCCCGAGCGAGAGCCAGTGTTACGGCGTGTGTGCGGTCATTTGCCCGGAGCTTTCCCAGGATGTTCTTGACGTGCGCCTTGGCGGTTTCCTCAGTGATCGTAAGCTCCCTAGCTATCTGCTTATTTGAATTTCCCGCAGCAATGAGACTAAGGACTCTGACTTCCCGCGCCGACAGGACCTCGTCGCCCATGTGCTCTGCCAGCTCCACAGCGACGTCTGGATGGACTCGCTTGAGACCGCGGTACACAGCTCGGATCGTGTCGATGAGTTCTCTGCGCACCGAACCCTTCAGCACATAGGCCTGTGCCCCGGCCATCAGAGCTCGCTGCGCCAACGCATCCCCCGCATACGTTGTAAGGACAATAATTTTCGCTGCAGGACTCTCTTCGCGAATCGCGATCATTGCATCGATTCCATCCATCTCCGGCATCTGCACGTCCATCAAGACAACGTCGGGGTTCAGTAGCCGAAACTGTTCGACCGCCTCGCGTCCGCTCGACGCCTCGCCGAGCAGTCGCATGTCAGTCTGTTTAGAGATGAGGGCGGCTATCCCTTCGCGAAGGAGAGGGTGATCGTCCACGGCAAGAACGCCTATAACACGCGCGCTTTCTGCAGGCATTGCAGCTTCACTCCAGCTCTTGATCCGCCTGAGGGCCGGCCGCAGGGCTTCGCCCGTACGCTATGCGGGCCGGGATTACCAAGTCCACCTCAGTTCCGGCCGCATCCTCGCTCCAGATCTCAAGATGGCCTCCGAGGGCCTCGGCGCGCTCGCGCATGCCCTGCAGACCCCAGTGACCGGCGCGGGTTCCCCGGTCTAGCACATCAGGATCGATGCCCACGCCGTCATCGCGCACACGCAAGTGGAAGGCGGTGCCACGGTAGTCTAGCTCGGCCTCTATCTTGCGAGCCTGCGCATGCTGCAGCGCGTTGCGAAACGCCTCTCGGGCGATTCGATATACGGCATCGCGCACGAGAGGGGCAAGCGCACGCGCCCTACCTTGAACCAGTACGCGATAAGAGGCTGGTCTTCGCGACTGACGTGGATCGAGCTCATCGCCAAGGACTTTCAACGAGCCCTCCAAGTCCGTTCCGATGACCGCGGACCCTCGAAGGTCCTGCACTGCCTCTCGTCCCTCCGCGATGGCTCTATCGCCCCTCTCCAAGGCACCATCGAGTTCCTGCACTGCCTCCGTTGCCCGATCGGGCAGCAAGTCCCGAACGGCCTGCAGCCGGAACATCAGCCCCTGGAAGCCCTGCAAGAGTGAATCATGCAATTCCCGTGCGATACGGGTGCGCTCACTGACACGCGCGTCCAGACGAATATCGAATTGCCGCGCGATGCTGCGAAGGCGGTAGGAGTATGCGACCCATGCAAGCAGCAGCAGAAATGCACCGAGCGTTGTCGTAAACCACGCTGTCCTCCACCACGGAGGGAGGACGTGGATCCGTAACTCCACCCCCGGTTCGTTCCACGAGCCTCGGCCGATGGCGGCCTGTGCGCGAAATACGTAGGTACCGGCTGGCAGGCTCGTATAGCTCACGACACGCTGGTCACTCCCTACCTCGTTCCACTGTGAGTCCAGCCCATTCATCTCGTATCGGTATCGAGTGGCGCCGGAATTCAAGAAATTCAATGATGCAAATTCCAGCGAGAAGTTCCTCTGGTCGTCCGTGAGCGTAATGTCCGTGGTGAACTCGACCGATCTTGCCAAGGGTCCGGCCGGACTCATCTGAGCCGGTTGACCGTTTATCCTCAACTCCGTGAGCCTCACAGGAGCGTTCGAAGCCGCATCGGCCACCTCAGGCGGATAGAAAGAGATAAGCCCACTAAAGCCGCCAAAGAACATCTCGCCGCCGGCACTTCTGAAGCACGCGTCCCAGCCGGTGAGATCACCAAGGCCATCAGCGGCCGAATAGCTCGTAAATACCCGCGACCTCGGATCGAAGCGCGAGATACCTTTATTTGTGCTCAGCCAAAGGTTGCCGGCACCATCTTCAAGAATACAGCTCACCGCGTTGCCGCCGAGACCATCTCGTTCTCGATAGGTGCTGAATGAACCGTCTCCATTGAGCCTGTCCAGGCCGTTCTGCGTAGCGACCCACAATTGATCGCGCGAGTCGATGAACACAAAATTCACGTAGTTGCTGCTGAGGGCACCTTGTTGGTCACCGTGCGTGAAGACGGTGAATTGAGAGTTTCGGGGATTGAAACGAGTGAGCCCAGAATCGCTACCGATCCACAGATTTCCATACGCGTCCCGCGCGATCTTGTGGTACGCCTGCGTTCGCCGGTGTGGATCCAGCCGGTACACCGTGAAGCGTTCAGTGGCGACATCGAGCTCATCGAAGCCATCCCACGTCGTCATCCAGAGCTTGCCCGGTCCGTCGAATCGTAGATCCCTGACCACGTCATCGCTCAAGCTGCTCGGGTCAGAGTCCTCGTGTGCGTAGGTCTTGATGCTGCCCGTCCGTGGATCAAAGCGCTTCAATCCCTGCCCGACAGTTCCAAGCCACAGATCGCCCGATGGGTCCTCGATGATTGAAATGACTCCTGCACTCGCCCCTCGTTCAGCAGTGCGAAAGAAGGTACTAACGCCACTTTGCGGGTCGAGCCTCACCAGGCCGCTCGTCGAGCCGATCCAGAGGATTCCGCGACGGTCCTGGTAAATACTGTTGACCAATGACTCACCGCCCCCGTGACCGCCAAGGCTATGAATGACATGGCGGAACAGACGCGGCCGCAAGGCAAACACGTTGGGTTCTTTCGAGTGCAACCCAACCCACATGTTGCCATCGCCATCCTCGAGCAAGGCGGTAACGTGATCTTCCGTAAGGCTCTCAGTATCTTCGAGGCTGTTCCGATAGCGCAGAAATCTCTGTCGGCCGCGATCCAACCTCAATAGCCCCATACCTCCTGTGCCGATCCAAAGATTCCCCTGGTGGTCCTCGGTGATTGCATAGAATCCGGTGAGGGCCGCCCCGGGGATGTCTTTGCTGGCAAATGCGTAACGGGTCAACATGTTCGTCTCGGGGTCGAACGTCGCCAGGCCGGCTCCGCCGCCAGATGCGTACGCCAGCCAGAAGAGACCATAGCGATCTTCGTAAACCAGGAATTCCCTGATCGGCTCGTCCAAAGGTACATGTAGGCTGATCTTGCCTGTCCGACGATCGAACTCGTCGAGGCCACTGCGATCGGCGACCCAAAATCGGTGGTGCCTATCTTCCAAGGTCGATTTGACGTCGCTGTTGGTAAGGCTATACGGGTCGCTCGGATCGTGTTGGAACAGTCTCATGGTTCCCGTTGTGGGGTCCAACCTGAAAAGACCGGCCCCTGTGGCCAACCAAATCGCGCCCTCTTGGTCCTGATTGATGTGGAGCACCGCCCCTTGGATCACCTCGAGACCGGGAGCCTGCAGGCGATAGTGAGTGAAGGACTCGGTCTTCGGCTCGAACCTATCGAGCGCTTGGTCGGAGCCAATCCACAAAAACCCAGAGCGGTCCTTGAACAATGAGTGGATGAACACGCCGCCCAGGCTGTTTGCACGCTCGGAATCATGAGTGAAGACCTTGAATTTGTACCCGTCGTACCGGTCAAGGCCATATTGCGTGCCGAACCAAATAAAGCCTTTATCGTCCTGCACGATCTGCTGAACGCGTGACTGCGACAGGCCTTGCGTGGTCGAAAGGTGAACGAAGCGGATGTCACTGGCATCCGCGACTGGAAGCCTCACGGGCCGAGGATTAACGCGCGCTTGGATCACACCTCCCTGAGCGCTGCTTACTGCGATTCGCGGGTCTGCCAAGGGATCGGCCATGACCCGCTCGACAAGAGACGGCGCCGTCAAAGTGATGGCGACGATGAGCGGAAAGAAAGGCTGACTCATCTCAATGGAGTCCCGCCGCTTTTTCTAAGGTACCCGAACGTGCCCTTGCTGCTTTCATCCCGCCCGCCGCAGGTGAATCTAGCTGCGCTGATTCTACGCTCTCCGCGATGGCCTCACGGCTTGCCACTGGGACTGTGCCGCGCGCACATGGTCGATTGAAGAGTGTATCTGGACTTTTAGGCGGGATGCCGGTCACTCCCATTTGGGAGAGACCGTTGTCCGTTGCCTTGTTCGATAATTGCATTCAGCCGCTGCGGAAGCATGTGCTCCGCAGATTGAATTCGACGAACATCTCGTGTCGTCAGGAGGTTGAGCCCAATGCGAAGCACGAGTTGTCCGCGGACGGCGTGCACATCGCTTTGAGCGACTGAACTGCCAAGGCAAGTTCAGTTCAAGGCAGAGAGGGACCGGCAATGTCGTTGGCATCGAAAAAGTCGGGTCGGTCCGCCGTGGTTACCGGCGCCGGCAGCGGCCTTGGCCGCGATATCGCTCTTGGGCTCGCCGCTAGGGGCTACATCGTCTTCGGTACGGCGTTCACTGCCGTGGAGGTCCAAGATCTGGAGCAGGCATCCGGCGGGCGCGTCAGCCTCACCGTCTGCGACATCACCAAGGAGCAGGCTGTGAGAGCCTGGGCCGCCAGCGTGTCCGACGCGCTTGGCGCTACCGGCCTTGATCTGCTCGTCAATAACGCCGGCATTCTCACTCCGGGTCCGTTGGAGATTTTGCCGCTCGACGCCGTGCGGCATGAGTTCGAGGTCAATGTGTTCGGCGCCTTATCGGTCATGAACGCATTCCTCCCGGCCCTGCGGGTGGCGCATGGCCGCATCGTGCAGATCAGCACCTGGACCGCCAGCCTTCCGCTCCCTTTCAACGGGCCTTCGGGCGCATCCAAGGCTGCGATGGAAGTCTTCGCGGCCGTCTATCGGACCGAATTGAAACCCTTCGGAATCGACGTCGTCGTGCTGGCGGCCGGCAATATGAGAACGGGCGGCCCGGCGAAGACGGCAGCGGCGCTGGCGCGCACGGCCGAGCAGATGACAGCGCAGGAGCGCGATCTCTACGGACGGGCGTTCGACCGGTTCGCTGCGAAACTCAACAGCATGCAGGGGAGCGGGCTCGCCTCCGTCGAGGCCGCGGTGCGCGTGATCGAGCTGGCCGAGCAGAACCCAGCGCCGCGCTTTGCTGCGGTTGGCCGGGATGCCGAAGACATTCTTCGCGCTGTGCGTGAGCAATCGGATGCGGAACAGGATGCTCTCCGCCTCCAGATCGTCGGGTCGAACTAGACCCGCGCTCCTTCGTCAACGTCGAGGTACGGAGCGAACCATGATCGAAACGGTTGATACTGCTGACAGCCGCGCAGTGCGCAACAAGAACAACGTCCTCGCACTGTATGACCTGATGATCAATCAGAAGCGATCCGCGGAGGCGACGGCCAAATTTGTCAGCCCCTCATACATCCAGCACAACCCGATTATTCCCGACGGGTCTCTCGCGCTCGGTCAGTTCTTCGGGAAGGTCACGAGGGAACGACTCCGGGTGCGCGTCGTGGTTCACAAGATCATTGCGGTCGGCGACTACGTCTGGGCCCACGTGAACTTCCTGAATCTGTTCACCGATGATCCGAACGATACCGGCGTCGCTGGCGTCGATATCTATCGTATGAACGCCGAGGGTAAGGCGGTCGAGCATTGGGACACGTTGCAGCTCGTGGGAACACCGCAAAACTCCGCTCCGATCATCGCCCCGAACATCCCGCGCGCAAACGCCAACGGCATGTTCTAGAGAGAACGAAGACCATCTCACACTCAAGAGGAGACGAAAATGAGCAGGCAGCTGAGCGTTCTCAAGTATGAAGCCGCAGCACTGATCCTGATCGACTATCAAAAAGAAATGTTCGCGCAGGTCAGGTCCGAAACCTCACCGGAGCTGATCGACCTGAACGTCCGTCTGCTGATCAAGGCGGCGAAGGCTTTCGGCATGCCGATCGTACTGTCGACCGTCGGCGTGGAAATGGGCGTCAACGGTCCCACCCGCGAGTCCATTCTGGCGGAGCTGCCTGACGTGCGGGTGATCGACCGATCTTCGATGAATGCCTGGGAGGATGAGGCCTTCCGCGCCGCAGTGAAGAAGACGGGTCGCAAGCGGCTCATCTTCGGGGCCCTGTGGACAGAGATATGCCTGGCCTTCCCGGTGATCGACACGCTCAACGAAGGATACGATGTGACATTCGTGGTGGATGCGGTCGGCGGGATGTCCCAGCTCGCCCACACAACGGCGATCCAGCGGCTCGTGGCGGCCGGTGCGGTTCCCCACACTGCGGTGGCCGTCGTCGCAGAACTTTTCCGTGATTGGAAGTCACCTGTCGCCGGCCACGCACGCGAGATCTTGAAGCCGTATTCAAGTGACCTTCAGAGGCTCACATCCGAGCTCTCTAAAGCCGCGTGAACAAGTACAACAGGGCCAACGAACTGAGAAATAAAGCTCGCATGTAGGCTTCCCCCGGGCACTCAACGCGCGACTGTGTTCGCTACATTACCTCGCCTCAAGGCGACGTAAAGTTTCATTCGGCCGGCCCGCCTCGTAACCGGCCATACGATTCGATGCTCCCGCCGTGACGCCGCCGCGGTCAAGCGTAGAATCGGCGGCCGTGTCGTTAGACGATAAGAATAAGTCCGAGGGAGGGCTGTGAATGGACGCCACGAAGCGTTGTCCTTTCTGTGCCGAAGAAATTCAGGCCGCGGCAATCAAATGTAAACATTGCGGCTCTGACCTGACATCAGTAGCGGACACGACAGCAGCCGAGACGACGGAGCTTCAATCGGAACTCAACAAATACTCCCGCCGCCGAATTGTCATCGGAATCATTGCAGGGATGTGCGCGATTCTGTGGTTTTTCCACGAACAGAGGAGACCCGAAAGCAGCGGGGTACCCCCGTCAGCTGCGCCGACCGATGTCGTTCCAACCGTGCAAGATGCGACGGTGCAGAATGTGCCGCCCGTTCCGCCGATACAGTTACCGGCTGACGAAGTTGGTCTGATCAAACTCGTGGAATCCGCAAGGGCCCGTTCGGCGGGGGCCGCCAATGACTTGGAGAGAGGCGGCATCAAGCACGACCGAGAGATGGGCATCTGTTCCCTGCTCACGTCGGGTCAGGTGAGGGGATGGATCGGCACAGTCGCGAAGCTCGATTCAGACCGTGATGGTAAGGGTGACCTTTCGGTAAAAATCGCCGAAGGCGCTACGCTGAGAACTTGGAACAATAGGTTCTCCGACATCATGGATGACACGCGACTTGATCCCGGTACGCCACTATTTGCACGGGCTTCCGAGTTGCGTGTAGGTCAGACCATTCAGTTTTCCGGGCACTTTTTCAGAACAAATTCTGAAGGCGACTGCATCAGAGAAGCGAGCCTCACGCTGAACGGTCAATTGACCGAACCGGAATTCGTCTTTCGATTCGAGAGCATGGCCGAACCCGACGCCACGACGACAGCAGCGATGACGGCTTCCTCTCCAACCCCGCCCTCCACCGGACCGGCAAACGCGAGCGCGCTTACGGACTTGCCCGAAGGCACCCCGACGGATGACCGTTCTGTTCCCGTGCAGAGTGCCGTAGATCAAGAGTCCGGTACGAGCATCTACGCAATTTTTGTCTGCTATAACCTCGTGGCGGGACGCCCTCCCCACTGCGTGTTGGGGCAAGGCGTGACGGATATCGCTGGCATCCGCATGCCGGGGAACGCGTACGCGTCTCTTGAAGAGTGTCGTCGGGCTGCCCTGTATGGACTTCCGCCGCAGTCGAAGTGGGTCGGCGATCGGTTGCTGACGCCCGGGGTCAGTTCGTGGCTCGAGTGTTACCACCGCCACGTTGACACTTGGGAGAACTGACTCCACAGGATGGAGATAACGGGGGGACGGCAATGCAGCGATTCTTTCCATGCCAGAACATGTGAACTCCCCGCAGCCCGACCGCGGTGCGCCCACGGCGGCGCCAGTGGACGCGCAAGCGACTACCGGATCATCCGATGTTCGACGCGAGGTGGTTATGTCGGAACGTGAGAATGTTGAACGAGTGACCGTTTACTACCAAGAGTTTCACCACAAGTGCTTAACTTGGTACATCACAATCATGGGGTTCCTTATCGCTGCCGCTGTTGCAGCCCCAAAAGCCACAAACGTTGACACCGAGAAGGCCCTTGGTGCGGCCCTGATGCTGGTAGCGGTATTTTGCGGAGTATTTTTTCTAGCGTGCATTGCCCATTACGGAGCGAGAATCAAGCTCCTAACGCAATGGCTTGAGGGAAACCCGGACCAGATACCAACCGACTGGCGAACCAAGCACAAGGATGTAGGTGGAGCCATCCACGGCGTTGGTTCAGCGTTTTTCGTTACCATTCTTATTGGCATGCAGGTCGCGTTGCTCTACTTAGTCGTTCTCCGCTGTTGGCCGTAGTCGGGGCCGTGATGTCTCCGACCGGGGAGCAACCACGTTCTATGTGAGGTCTATCATGCGTCTCATTCTCGCCATCGTGTCCTCTTTGTTCCTCAGTGGAGTCGTTTTCGCTCAGGATTCCCATGATCTGCGCACACCGCTGCCGCAGACCACGAATCCGGACGCGCTATACAGGCTCTTTCCGACACACAACATGTACACCATGTTGGAGCTGAATACGGCAACAGGAGCCATTGCGGTTCTTCAATGGGCATTGGAAGACAACAAACGGTTCAAGCAGGACTTCACAGCAGCACCCATAACTGTGAATCCCGATAAACTTCAGCGTGGTCGCTTCACTCTTTACCCCACGACGAACATCTTCACGTTTGTGTTGCTCGACCAAACGACAGGCGCCACGTGGCAGTTCCAATGGTCCAACGGCGGGACGTTCCTGTTCATCCCACAGGCCAAGGCAGCACAATAAATCTCAGCCCCCGAGCAACGCCTCAAACCTCGCTCTCGAGGGCGCCCGGTGAGCCTCCGACCAGCGCGGCTTCCCGGCGCCGGCTAGGTACATCGAGAACGCCGCGCAGGCGAGCAGCCGCTGCGCGCAGATCTCCCGGAAGCGGCACGCATCGCACGGGCACACGTCGCGGAGAACAGTCGTCGCGCGCACCCCGATAGCGGCATCCATGGTCTACGCGAGGCTCACCGAGACGCCCAGAATCGCCGGTTTGCCTCGTTGATCTGCTCCGGAGTCATCCGCGCCGTCAGCCACCGCGTCTGGCAGGGAGAACTCAAGCCGCTGGTTAAATTTGAGGGGTTTTTAGGGTGGGGCCGGAGGTGGGGGCTTTCTAAAAACCCCTATTTTTATAGTGTGGGGCGTGACGGAATCGAACCGTCGACCAGCGGATTAAAAGTCCGATGCTCTACCGACTGAGCTAACGCCCCATCATCGAGTGAATTCCGCGGTGGGCCGCGGTTGGAAGCGCCCCTCTCGCGGGGGCGGCATGATACTACAGCCTCTGATAACGGGTCGGATCCGGGAGTCCCGCCGCGGCAAAACCCGCGCTCCGGAGCCGACATGCGTCGCAGCGCCCGCAGGCCCGGCCGGCGGCGTCCGCCTGGTAGCAGGACACCGTCTGCGCGTAGTCGACGCCGAGCCGCGTACCCTCGCGGATGATCTGCGCCTTGGTCCAGCCGATGAGCGGCGCCTCGATGCGGCAGACGCTCCCCTCCACCCCCGCTTTGGTCGCCAGCTGCGCGAGCTGCGCGAAAGCGGCGATGAACTCGGGGCGGCAGTCGGGGTAGCCGCTCGAATCGAGCACGTTGACACCGATGAAAATCTCGCGCGCGCCGAGCACCTCGGCCCAGCCGAGCGCGAGCGCCAGCATGATGGTGTTGCGCGCCGGGACGTAAGTGATCGGGATGCCGCTGGTGGGCTGCTCGGGCACCGCGATCGCAGGATCGGTGAGCGCCGAGCCGCCGATGCCCGCGAGGTCGACGCGCATGATGCGGTGCTCGCGTGCCCCGCCGGCGCGCGCCACCCCCCGCGCCGCCTCGAGCTCCGCGGCATGCCGCTGCCCGTAGTCGACCGAGAGCGCATGACAGGCGCAGCCGCGCTCGCGGGCGATGGCAAGCGCCGTCGCCGAGTCGAGGCCGCCCGACAGCAGCACCACCGCGGGCGCGGCGCTCATCTGAACTCTCGGTGACGCGCGCTCACGCTACTTACCCGGCACGTTGCCCCACAGGTACTTGTGAAGCTGAATCTGAAAGCGCACCGGCAGGCGATCCTCGAGAATCCAGTCCGCCAGGTCGCGTGCCGGCAGTTGCTCGTGACTCGGGGAGAACAACACCGTGCAGCCCTCAGGCAGTGCCAGCTCGCGCAGTTTCGCGCGGCTCCATTCGTAGTCGCCGCGGTCGCAGATGACGAATTTGACCAGGTCCTGGGGTCTCAGGGTCGCCAGGTCCTGGTAGCGGTTACGCTGCTCTTCCCCCGAGCCCGGCGTCTTGACGTCGACTACCCGCACGACACGCGCGTCGACCCCATCGAGCGGCAGCGCGCCGCTCGTCTCGAGCGAGACGCGCAGCCCCGCATCGCACAGGAGCCGCAGCAGCTCGAGGCAGCCCTTCTGCGCGAGCGGCTCGCCGCCGGTGACGCATACGTACGGGGTGGAGAATTCGCGCACCCGCGCCACGATCCGCTCGAGCTCCCACCATTCGCCGCCGTAGAAAGCGTACTGCGTGTCGCAGTAGCGGCAACGCAGCGGGCAGCCGGTGAGGCGCACGAACACGGTGGGGAAGCCCACGGTGTCGGCCTCGCCCTGCAGGGAGTGGAAGATCTCGGTGAGCTTGAGGCGCGAGGCGCTCATTTCGCCTTTACTCGCCGCCCGCCGCGCACGCCGCCGCTACTGCGCCGGAATGCGCCGCAGCTTGTCGCTCGCCAGTTTGGCCGCCTCGGTGCCGGGATACTTCTGCGTCACCGCGGTGAGCGTGGTACGTGCCGCGGCGTACTGCTTCTGCTCGTACTGCGTGTAGCCGAGCTTCAGCAGCGAATCGGGCGCCTTGCGCGAGTCGGGCCACTTCTTCAGCACCGCACGGAATGCCTCGGCGGCGGAGTCGTAGTCGTGGTTCACGTAGTAGCTCTCACCCAGCCAGTACTGCGCATTCTCCGCGAGCGGGCTCTGTGGGTAGCTCTTGAGAAAGTCCTTGAAGCCGGTGATGGCGGTGGAATAGCTGCCCGCCTTGAGCGCATCGAAAGCCTGGCTGTAGACCGCCTGCTCTGTCGAGGACGGGTCGTTCCCTCCCGGTGCGCCGGCCGCGCCCGCGGCGCCAGCGCCCCCGGCCGTTCCGGGCGCCCCGGTGCTGCCGGCGACGGCCCCGCCCCCGCCCGGCGCCGCGGCCGACAGCGCCTTCAAGCGACTGTCGAGGTCGGCATAGAGATCATGTTGCTGCTTGCGCAGCGCCGCATTGTCGTGCTCGAGCTGATCGAGGTGACCGCGCAGCTCGCGCACTTCGCCCTGCTCCGCCTCCTGGTGCTGCGCCAGCTCCACCTGGCTCTGAGTGGCGCGCTCGAGGCGCGTGATGCGCGCATCGAGGTCGCTGAGCTTCGCCTGCAGCACCGTGTCCTCCTCGGGAGTCGTGGCGCAGCCGCTGCCGAGCGCCGCGGCGAGCGCGGCGAAAGCCAGAGCCGGAGTCACCGATCGCATTTGGACCCTCCGACGCTCAAGGCTTGGGCGCGGGCTGACCCGCGGGCGTCAGGTACACGATCTCGACGCGCCGGTTCTTGGCCCAGGCCGCTTCGTCGTGGCCCGGATCGGCCGGCCGCTCCTCACCGTAACTCACGGTCGTGATCTGCCCCTCCGACACGCCCTGCAGCAGCATCGCGCGCCGCACCGATTGTGCGCGGCGGTCGCCCAGGCCGATGTTGTATTCGCGCGAGCCACGCTCGTCGGTGTTGCCCTCGAGCCGCACGCGCGCCTGCGGGTTGGCGGCGAGATACTTGGCGTGCGCGGCGACCACGTCGACGCCCTGGCCCTTGATCACGGCGCTGTCGAAGTCGAAATACACGATGCGGGTCGCGAGCAGCCCCGCCTGGGGACCTCCGGTCTCCTCCTGGCTCCCCAGAGCGCCCGCGGCATTCGCCGCATTGGCGCCCTCGCTCTGTGCCCCGCCGCTGACTTCCGTCGGCGCCGTGGACGGACCCGGCTTGGGCGGCTTGCTGCCGCAGGCGCCGAGTGCCAGCGCTGCCCCGACCAGCAGGAGTGTCACTGACTTATGCATGCTCTGTTGATGAGCCATTCCACTTCTCCACACTGTCTCATGTTCCGAACGGTCCCCAGGCGGGCTCGCAGATCACAGCCTGCTGCGCCTTGAGGCGCAGACCCGTGAGACCGTCCACCGATATCGTCGCCAGCGATCCGCGGGTGCCCTCGCGCTGCGAATACAGGAGTGTAGCCCCATTGGGCGCAAAGCTCGGCGATTCGTCGAGGCGTCCGTGCGAGAGGACCCGCACTGCACCGCTGGCGAGATCCTGCACCGCGATGCGGTAGTTGCCGCCGTCGAGCGTCACCATGGCGAGCTGCGTGCCGTCGGCCGACACTCGCGGACGGGCGTTGTAATTGCCCTCGAAGGTGATGCGCCGCGGACGGCCCCCGCCGCTGGCGCTGATCTGGTAGATCTGCGGGGAACCGGCGCGGTCGGAGGTGAAATACAGTGAGCGCCCGTCCGGCGCCCATTCCGGCTCGGTGTCGATCGCCGGATCGTCGGTGATGCGCGCCAGGTTCTGCGTCGCGAGGTCGAGGATATAGATGTCAGGATTGCCGTTACTGCCGCCCAGGGTGAGCGCCAGCTTCTTGCCATCGGGCGACCAGGCCGGCGCCCCGTTGATGCCGGCGCGCGCCGACACCAGCCGCCGCTCGCCGGTTCGCACCAGCTGCACGTACACGCCCGAGAGCTTGCTCTCGAAAGACACGTAGGCCAGCCACTGGCCGTCCGGCGACCAGGCCGGCGACATGATCGGGAAGCGCGAGTCGAGGATCAGATGCGCGTTCTCCCCGTCCGCATCCGCCACGATGAGCTGGTAGTGCTGCGCCCGCGCGACGCCGTCGACGGTCACGTAGGCGATGCGGGTCGCGAACGCGCCGCGCACCCCGAGAATCTTCTGGTAGACGGCATCGCTCACGCGGTGGGCGGCGTTGCGCAGCGCGCTCGCCGGACCGGTGAAGCGCTGGCTCGCGAGCCGCACTCCGGTGAGCGTGTTGACGAGGTCGAAGTCGACGGCCAGCGTGCCGTTGTCGAGCGTTGACACGCGGCCGACGACCACGTAGTCGCTGCCAACGCCCTTCCAGTCGGCGGCGGTGATGCCGTCGGCGCGCGTCGGGGTCGACGGCATGCGCTCGCGCGGCAGCGTCTTGAAGCGGCCGCTGCCCTCGAGGTCGTGTTGCACCACGCCCGCGACATCGAGGCCGCCGTCGGCCGGCGCCGCGGCGGCGAACGGCACGATCGCTATCGGGATCGGATCGCGTACTCCGGAGGTGATCTCGATCTGCAGCGATGCATGCACGGCGCCGGCGGCGCCGATCGCCAGCAGCAGCAACGGCAACGGCAGCCATGCGCGCAGTCCACTCTCCTCAGGTTTTGGGCGCATCGGCATCAGTCCGGCTTGAAGCGGATCTTGAGGCTGCGATCGAACAACGCCGGGTCCGGTGGCGGCGGCAGGGGCGAGGCGCGGTACACCGCCCGCTCGATCGATTCGCGTACCGCCTGGTCGCCGTTGCACTCCCCGATACTCACCTGCACCACCTCGCCTCCCGGTATCTGCGTGACATTCAGCATACAGTCTATCCCGGCTTTCGCCGTCGGCGGGCGCAGCCAGGCGTGCGTGATCTTCGCCGCGATCAGCGACTCCCAGGTCGCGAGCGCCGCGCCGTTGCGCGCCGCGTCGGCGTGCTCCTCGGCCGCGAGGCTGCGCTTCAAGTCCGTCTCGCGCTCGCGCCGGTCCTGCTCCTCCTGCCGGGACCGCTCCGCAGCGGCCTTGGCGGCCGCTTTGTCCGCCGCCGCCTTCTGCGCGGCGGCCTTTTGAGCCGCGGCCCTCTCGGCCGCCGCGTTCTCAGCCGCGGCCCGCTCCGCGGCCGCGCGCGCCTCGGCCGCTTTCTGCTCCTCCGCCTGCCGCCGTGCCTGCTCGGCCTGCTCGCGCTGCGCGTGCTCCTCGGCCGTCGGCCGCGGGGGACCGATGTCCTCCGGCGGCGGTGCCGGTGGCGCCGCGGCCGGCTGCGGCGCGGGCTGCTCGAGCCCCTTCAGCGCCCGCGCGTCGATCACGGTGGCCTGAATCGGCGGGGTCGGTGCCGCGCGGCGCTGCTCGCGGAACATCCACCATCCGTACACCAGCGCCGCCGCCAGAGCGCCGTGCAGCAGTACCGACAGCCCAATCGAAATCCAGCGGTCACTCGCGCGCTGCACCATCGCCGCGCAAGACGCTCAGCCGGAGCGCCGCGCCGGCTGTGGCAGCGGCTCGGTGACCAGGCCGACCTGCTTCGCACCCGCCTGTTGCAGCAGCACCATCGCCTCCACCACCCGGCCGTAGGCGATGGCCGCATCGGCCTTGACGAGCACGGCGCGCGTCGGGTTGCTGCGCAGCGCCGCCGTGGCGCGCGCCGCCACCGTCTGCGCATCGAGCGCTGCCCGCGGGTCGCCCCCGATATTCAGGTACAGGCGCCCCTGCCGGTCGATCGACAACACCAGCGGTTTGAGTTGCTGCGCCTCGAGAGGTTCCGCGCCCGCCTTGGGCAACGCGACCTTCACGCCCTGGGTCAGCAGCGGCGCCGTGATCATGAAGATGATGAGCAGCACCAGCATGACGTCGATGTAGGGCACGACGTTGATCTCGCCCATCAGCCGCCGGCCGCGTGAAGTCTGTGCCATGTCAGCGCTCCTGTCCGGACTTCGGCTCCTGCCCCGACTTGGCAGCCGCGGCCCCGCCCACCGTCGCGAGCGCGCCGCGCGCCGCGTGGCGCTGCAGGATGGTGGAGAACTCCTCGATGAAGGCGTCGAAGCGGATCTCGAGGCGCGTCACCTGGTCGGCGAAGCGGTTGTAGGCGACCACCGCGGGAATCGCCGCGAACAGTCCGAACGCAGTCGCGACCAGCGCCTCGGAGATGCCGGGCGCCACCTGCGCGAGCGTCGCTTGCTGGATGTTACCGAGCGAGGAGAACGCGCTCATGATGCCCCAGACCGTGCCGAAGAGTCCCACATACGGGCTGGTACTGCCGACGGTGGCGAGCGTGGCGAGGTTGTGCTCGAGACGATCGACCTCCTTGAGCTGCGACACGCGCATGGCGCGCCGCGCCCCCTCGAGCTGCTGCTCCTGGCCGGCCGCCGCCTGGCGCAGCCGTGCGAACTCGCGGAAACCGAACTCGAAGATGCCCGCCATCCCGGTCGCGCCGCCCGCCGACTCGATCGCGCGGTACAGCTGGGCGAGATCGTCGCCCGACCAGAAGCGGCTCTCGAAGCGGTCGGCCTCGCGGCGCGCCCGGCCGATGATGCGCCGCTTGCGGAAGATGATCGCCCACGAGTTGAGCGAGGCGAGCACCAGGATGCCGATCACGATCTGTACCGGCACGCTCGCCTGGACGATCAGCCGCAGGATCGACAGTTGGTCACTCATGCTTCGGGTACCTCCGCGGCGCGCGCTTCCAGCAGGAACGCCGGCAGCCGGCGCGGACGCAGAGTACCCGCATCGAGGCACGCCACCCGCACGCTCGCCTCGACCAGCAGCTCGCGCTCCGCGCCCGGTGCGCGGCGATAGATGCGTTGCGCGAAGCGCAGCGACGCCGAGCCCTGCGCGCGCGGCTCGCAGGTGATCGCGAGCTCGTCGTCGAGCCGCGCGGGTGCGCGGTACTCGATCTCGAGACTGACGACCGTAAAGATGATGCCCTCCTCGCGCGCCAGCTGTTGCTGCGAGTGCCCGAGCTGCCGCAGCCATTCGGTGCGGGCGCGCTCGAGGAAGCGCAGGTAGTTCGCGTAATAGACGATGCCGCCGCCGTCGGTGTCCTCCCAGTACACGCGTGCCGGCCAGGTGAAAGCGCTCACCGCGGGTCCTCGAACAGCTGCAGGTTGCTGGCGGCGCGCTCCGGGGGCTTCAAGCCGAAGTGCAGGTACGAGGCGCGCGTCACCATCCGGCCGCGGGCGGTGCGCACCAGGAACCCCTGCTGGATCAGGAACGGCTCGGTCACGTCCTCGAGGGTGCCGCGCTCCTCACCGAGTGCGGCCGCCAGGCTGTCGATGCCGACCGGTCCGCCGTCGAAGCGCTCGATGATCGCGCTGAGGAGCTTGCGGTCGAGGGTGTCGAAGCCCTGTGCGTCCACCTCGAGGAGGTCGAGCGCCGCGTCGGCGATGCGCTCATCGATGCGGCCGTCGGAGCGCACCTGCGCGTAGTCGCGCACCCGTCGCAGCAACCTGTTGGTGATGCGCGGCGTGCCACGCGAGCGCTGTGCGATGCGGCGCGCGCCCGCATCATCGATGACGACGTCGAGAATCGCCGCCGAGCGCTTCACGATGCGCTCGAGATCCTCGACGCCGTAGAATTCGAGCCGCTGCACGATGCCGAAGCGGTCGCGCAGCGGCGAAGTCAGTAGCCCCGCGCGCGTGGTCGCGCCCACCAGCGTGAACGGCGGCAGGCTCAGCTTGATCGAGCGAGCCGCCGGACCCTCGCCGATCATGATGTCGAGCTGGTAGTCCTCCAGGGCCGGGTAGAGGACCTCCTCGACCACGGGCGCGAGGCGGTGGATCTCGTCGACGAACAGTACGTCGCGCGGCTGCAGGTTGGTGAGAATCGCCGCCAGATCCCCGGGGCGCTCCAGCACCGGGCCGGAGGTCTGACGCAGGCTGACCCCGAGCTCCACCGCGATGATGTGCGCGAGCGTGGTCTTGCCGAGGCCCGGGGGACCAAAGATCAGCACGTGATCGAGCGCTTCGCCGCGCTGGCGGGCGGCGCTGATGAAGATCTCGAGCTGGGTTTTGACGGGCGTCTGGCCGACGTAGTCCGCGAGCCGGCGCGGCCGGATGGCCCGCTCGGCCGCTTCTTCGTCCGTGCTCGCTGCGCCGCTGATGAGTCGCTCGGCTGTCACTGCTTTAGGTCTACTCCCGCGCCGCGCCCTGCAAGGCGCGGCGGATCAGCTCCTCGGTCGTATACGTGCCCGGCTCCACTGTCTTGAGCAGCCGGGTAGCCTCGGCGGGGCGATAGCCTAGCGCCACCAGGGCACCGTAGGCCTCGCCCTCGGGACTGTCGCTTGCCGGGACCGCCGCGGCGCCCGCGGGCGGCGGCGGCGCCAGCCGGTCGCGCATCTCGACGATCAGCCGCTCCGCGGTCTTGCGACCGACGCCCGGCACACGCGTGAGCGCCGCCACATCCTCACTCTGCACACAGCGCGCGAAAGCCGCAACGCTCAGGCCCGAAAGCAGCGCCAGCGCAATCTTCGGTCCGACCCCCGAAACGCGGATGAGACTGCGGAACAGCCGCCGCTCCTCCTCCGTGGCGAACGCGTACAGCACGTGCGCATCCTCGCGCACCACCAAGTGGGTGAGCAGGCGCACCTCGGCACCGACCGGCGGCAGGTGAAAGAAGGTCGACATGGGCACCTCGAGCTCGTAGCCGAGCCCGCCGACGTCAACCGTAAGCTGCGGGGGGGTCTTGGAGGCGATCCTGCCGTGCACGGCACCGATCATCGCTGCGCCTGCCGCAATCGTGCGCCGCCCTGCTGTGCGAGGAGTGCCCCCAGGCGCCGCGCGTGCGCATGACACACCGCCACCGCCAGCGCATCGGCGGCATCCGCCGCCAGCGGCGCGCTGATGCGGAGCAGCACCCTCACCATGTGAGCCACCTGAAATTTCTCCGCCGCTCCCGAGCCGACCACTGCGAGCTTGATCGCGCGCGGTGCGTACTCGAACACCGGTACGCCGCCGGGAACCGCGCAGAGCGCCGCGCCGCGCGCCTGCCCGAGCTTGAGCGCGCTGTCGACGTTGCGGCTGACGAACACGCGCTCGACGGCGACCTCGCCCGGATGATGCTCGCTCAGGAGCGCGGCGAGCTGCTCGAAAATCATTCGCAAGCGCGCCGCAGGTGCCGCGGCGCTTACATTGAGGCAGCCCTGGGCGATGAGCGTGAGCTCTCCGCCGCGGCATTCCAGCACGCCGAAGCCGGTGCGGCGCGAGCCGGGGTCGAGACCCAGGATGCGGACACTCAGCGGCGCCACGGGCGCCACGGGCGGCACGGCCGCGGCGGCCGCTGGATCAAACGCGCGCCACGACCTCGTCCGGTATCTCGACATGAGGACCCCAAGCCTAACTGAAAACAATGGCTTAAGCATTCCTCATTGTTGAGTGGCTGCGCCGGGCGCTCGCGCTCTCGCCCCACACGCCGAGCGCGGCCGAAAGAAGCTGTGAGCCGCCGCTCGCCGTGGGCTCTCTAGTCCGCGCCGCGCCCGCCGATAGCTGGAATGCCACCGCGCTTGCTTCCCGAACCGAGCTCGCGGTGTATCTTGGGCCCCACCCGCTGGACCCCCCGCCGGTGGGGTCCTTTTTTTGGCCTGATCGCTCGCGCCGTGTCACAGGCGCTCGAGTACCTCGTCGGCTATCTCGACGTTCGAATAAACGTCGCGTACCTCATCCAGTGTCTGCAGCGTCTCGAGCAGTTGCACCATGAGCTGCGCGGATTCGCCCGACAGCTCGAGTGAGGTCGCCGCACGCTGCGTCACCTCGGCGGTCTCTGGCGCGAAGCCGCGATGCGTCAGCACCGCGCGCACGGTCTCGAGCTCCGCCGGATCAGCCAACACCTCCATGGAGCGGTCGTCGCTCGGAACCACGTCCTCGGCGCCTGCCTCGAGCGCCACCTGCATCAGCCGCTCCTCATCGGTCCCCGGCGGATAGGTCATGAGACCGACAGTGTTGAAGAGATAGCTCACCGAGCCGTCGGCGCCGAGATTGCCGCCGTGCTGCAGGAAGGCGCGCCGCACCTGCGCGCCCACGCGCCCCTGATCGTCGGTCAGGCACTCGACGATGACCGCGGCGCCGCCCGGCCCGTAGCCCTCGAAGCGCACCAGCCGCTGCCCCGCACGCGGCCGGCGCCTCCGCTCCTGATCGCGGCGGGCCGCCAGCGCACCGTTGCGGCGCTGGATGCTGGCCCAGGTTGAGTGTCCTGCCATGAGCTCGTTACGGAATGCCTGGAGGGTGCGCCGCTTGCGGGCCGCGCCCCGAGTTAGGAAACACCGAGGTATCATAGCCACAAAGCCCGCGGACGACACGCCGTCGCCCAGTCACAACGCCCGCCGGAGCTTAAGTTCCGTGGAAACCAACCAACTTTGCCCGCCTGCGGTTCGCGACGCCATCATCGGCGCGCGCGCCGCGCTCGAGCGCGCCAGCCTGCGCACGCCGGCGGATCTCGGCTTCGCCACCGAAGCCGCCGAGATCATGGGCGGCCTCACCGAGAGCACCGAGCTCGCCAACGCCTTGCTTGCGCGGCCGGTCATCTCCCGCGCCGGCCTCACGCCCGAGCAGACCGCGGGTATCGTCGGCCAGCCTGCCACCGATATCGCGGTGGCGCTGCAGCGCCTCGGCACGCTCGGCCTGCCGCGCGACTGGTCGCCGGCCCGCGGACTCGACGCTCGTCAGGCGGAGACGCTGCGCAAGATGCTGCTCGCGGTGGTGAGCGACCCACGGCTGGTGCTGGCACGGCTCGCCGAGGAGCTGGTCGGGCTGCGCCACGCGCGCGAGCTGCCAGCCGCCGAGCGCGAGCGGCGCGCCGTCGAGGCACGCGTTGTCTACGCGCCGCTCGCCAACCGCCTCGGCGTGTGGCAGCTGAAGTGGGAGCTCGAGGACCTGGCGTTCCGCTACCTCGAGCCGCAGGAGTACCGGCGCCTCGCCGGAGCGCTCAACGAGCGGCGCGCCGACCGCGAGCGCTACATCGACGCGCTGTGCGCGGAGCTGCGCGCCGCGCTGCTCGCCACCGGTATCGCCGCCGAGGTGTATGGGCGCCCCAAGCACATCTACAGCATCCACCGCAAGATGCAGCGCAAGCAGCTGGCCTTCGAGCAGCTGTTCGACGTGCGCGCGGTGCGAGTCGTGGTAGCGACGATTCCGGAGTGCTATGCCGCGCTTGGCATCGTGCACGGACAGTGGCCGTACATACCGGGGGAGTTCGACGACTACATCGCCACCCCGAAGGGCAACGGCTACCGCTCGATCCACACGGCGGTGATCGGGCCGCAGGCGCGCAGTGTCGAGGTGCAGATCCGCACGCGCGACATGCACGAGCACGCCGAGCTCGGGGTCGCCGCGCACTGGACCTACAAGGAAGGCGGGCCGCGCGATGCGCAGTATCAGCGCAAGATCGAGTGGGTGCGCCGGCTCCTCGAGCCGCAGGACGGTGCCGCGGGCGAGGACGCCGAACGCGACTTCGTCGAGGGCATGCGCGCGGAGCTCTTCGAGGACCGCGTCTACGCCCTGACGCCCAAGGGCGAGGTCATCGACCTGCCGCGCGGCGCGACCCCGCTCGACTTTGCCTACAACGTCCACACCTCGCTCGGCCACCGTTGCCGCGGCGCCAAGGTCAACGGGCGCATGGTGCCGCTCACTCGCGCCCTCGCCAACGGCGAGATCGTCGAGATCATGACAGCTAAGCACGAGGCGCCGAGCCGCGACTGGCTCGCACCCGAGCAGGGGTACCTCGCCTCGCCGCGCAATCGTGGCAAGGTGCGCGCCTGGTTCCGCAAGCAGGACGTAGGCGACAACCGCGCAGCCGGCGCACGCCTGGCCGAGCGCGAGCTCGCCCGCATCGGCGTGCGGGCGGAGCAGCTCGCCGCGCTAGTGCACGAGCTCAAGGCGCGCGACCTCGATCACTTCCACCAGCTGCTCGGCGAGGGCGAGATCACCGTCACGGCGCTGATGCACGCCGCGGCGCGGCTGTTCCAGCCGCCGGCGCCCGCGCCACTGCTGCGCACGCCGCGTGCCGCGCCCCGCCGCCGCAGCTCGCCGGTCGAGATCGAGGGCGTCGGTGACCTGCCGACCACGCTGGCACGCTGTTGCGCGCCGCTGCGCCCGCAACCGATCACCGGCTACGTGACACTCGGCCGCGGCGTCACCGTGCACCGCAGTGACTGCGCGGGCCTGCAACGCATGAGCGCGCTCAAACCCGACCGGGTGCTGAAGGTGGAGTGGGCCGCCGCCGACACCGGCGCGCTCGATGTCGAGATCTCGGTGAGCGCCTACGACCGGCGCGGACTGCTGCGTGATCTCACCGACGTGTTGGCCGCCGAGCGTCTGAGTATCGATGCCGTCACCTCGCGCACCGACCACGAGGTGGGAGTGGCGCACTTCGCGCTCAGCATCGCGGTCGCCGACCTCGAGCAGCTGGCGCGCGTGCTGCGCCGCCTCGCCGGTGTGCCGAACGTCATCGAGGCACGGCGGCGTCTCTGATTGGCCCTGGCGCCGACGAGTTCGCGCTCGGCAGGCTGGTTTGGGCTTCAGCGGTTGAGCGAATCGATCGCGCGCTTGTCGGCGTTGAGCGCGGCCTCGTGCACCGCCTCCGCCAGCGTCGGGTGGGCGTGGATGGTGCGCTGCAGATCCTCGCTGCTCGCGGAATACTCCATCGCCAGCACCGCCTCGGCGATCAGCTCGCCGGCCATGGGACCGACGATGTGCACCCCGAGGATCTCATCGTCGTCGCGCGCCGCGACGATCTTGGCAAAGCCCGCTGCCTGCTCCATCGCCCGGGCGCGTCCGCTCGCCAGGAACGGGAACATGCCGACCTTGTACTCGCGTCCGCTCGCCTTGACCTGCTCCTCGGTGAGTCCGACCCAGGCGATCTCGGGTGCGGTGTAGATCACGGCCGGAATCACCTTGTAGTTGACCTCGCCGTAGCGCCCCGCGATGAGGTCGGCCACCATGGCGCCCTCCTCCTTGCCTTTGTGCGCGAGCATGGGTCCCCGCACGCAGTCGCCGACGGCCCAGACACCCTCGGCGCCCGTGCGGCAGGAGTGATCGACCTTGATGAAGCCGCGCTCGTCGAGCTCAACACCGGTGTCGGCGCCGAGCAGGTCCTGCGCATAGGGCCGGCGCCCGACCGCGACCACCAGGCGGTCGACCGTGATGCGCTGCTCGCCCCTGGCATCGCTGTAGGCCACGTCGACCGCGCCGCCGGCGAGCGTGGCGCCGGTGACCTTGGCACCCAGGCGTATGTCGAGACCCTGTTTCTTGAGATGCCGCAGCGCCTCCTTGGCGAGCTGCTGATCGGCGAAGGCGAGGAAATCAGGGAGCGCTTCGAGCACCGTCACCTCGGCACCGAGCCGCCGCCACACGCTCCCGAGCTCGAGCCCGACGACCCCCGCTCCGATGACGCCGAGCCGCTTCGGCACGGCATCGAAGTCGAGTGCACCCCAGGAGTCGACCACCTGCGGCGTCTTGAAGGGCGCCGAGCGCAGCTCGATCGGGACGGAGCCCGAGGCGAGCACCACGTGCCGGGCGGTGAGCTCGCGGCGCGCGCCATCGTGGGCGGTGAACTGCACGCGCCGTCCCGAGAGGAGCTTGCCGTGCCCCTGGAGCGGAATGACGCCGGCGGCCTTGAAGAGGGCGAGGATCCCGGTGGTCATTCCCTTGACGACGGCGGCCTTGCGCTTCTGCATCTGCGCCAGATCGAGCGTCACGTTGCCGACGCCGATGCCGTGGGTCGCAAACTCCTCGCGCGCTCGGGTGTAAAGCTCGGTCGACTCGAGCAGCGCCTTGGACGGGATGCAACCCGCGTTCAGGCAGGTGCCGCCGAAGGTCGCGCTGCCGTCACGGTTCTTCCATTCGTCGATGCACGCAACGCGCAGCTGATTCTGCGCGGCGCGGATCGCCGCCGGGTAACCGGCCGGCCCTCCGCCAATCACGATGACATCGAAGGAGTCAGTCCCGCCGGCGGACGGCTTGTCGGTGGTTGCCATGGAAGTTTTTGTAAAACCTGGAGTTAGTCGCTCTTCAGAGGCTCGCGCGCTTCAGATCCCGAGCAGCATCCGCCCGGGATCCTCGAGCGCTTCCTTCACCGCGACCAGGAACTGCACCGCCTCGCGCCCGTCGATGATGCGGTGATCGTAGGTCACCGCGAGATACATCATCGGGCGCACCGCGATCTGCCCGTCCACGACCATGGGCCGATCCTGCACCTTGTGCATGCCGAGGATCGCGCTCTGCGGCGCATTGACGATCGGCGTCGACATGAGCGAGCCGAACACACCGCCGTTGGTGATGGTGAAAGTGCCGCCGGTGAGATCGGCGAGCGCGATCGTCCCGTCGCGTGCCTTACGGGCGTACTCGGCCACCTCTTTCTCGATCTGCGCGAAACCTTTCAGGTCCGCATCGCGCACGATCGGCACGAGCAGCCCGCGCTCGGTCGAGACCGCCACGCCGATGTCGTAGTACTCGTGATAGATGATGTCGTTGCCGTCCACCGAGGCATTGACCACCGGGAATTTCTTCAGCGCCTCGATGCAGGCCTTCACGAAGAACGACATGAAGCCGAGCTTGACGCCGTGCTGCTTCTCGAAGCGCTCCTTATAACGGGCGCGCAGCTCCTGCACCGCCGTCAGGTCCACCTCGTTAAAAGAGGTGAGCAGCGCCTGGGTCGACTGCGCCTCGATCAGGCGCTGGGCGATGCGCGCCCGCAGCCGCGTCATCGGCACGCGCTGCTCGGCGCGGCCGGCGGGCGGTTGCGCCGGTGCCGGCGCGGGCGCTCGGGCCGCCGGGGCCCGGGCCGGTGAGGCGGCGGGCGCAGGCGCCGCAGGTGCCGGGGCGGCCGCAGGCTCGGTCGCCGCGGCTGCCGGCTTCTTGTCGAGAAAACCCACCACGTCGGACTTGGTGAGCCGCCCGTCCCTGCCGGAGGCGGGGATGGAAGCCGGGTCGAGCCGGTTCTCCTCGACGAGTCGCCGGACGGATGGACTCAACTTGCCACCGTCACGGCCGGCTTCGGCCTCCGCGGCTGGCGCGGCTTTGGCGGCGGTGGCGCTGCTCGCGGCGGCTCTGCCGGCCGGGGCGGCCGAAGCCTGCGAAGCCGCGGCCTGGGATGCGGCGGCCTGCGCGGCCGCGGCCATCGCGGCCGGCGACAACTTGACCGGCATGGTCGCCGCGGTGTCGCCCTCATCGATCACGGCCAGCACCTGTCCGCTCGTCACCACCGTGCCGCTCTTCACGCGGATCTCGCGCACCACGCCGTTCGCCGGTGCCGGCACTTCCAGCACCACCTTGTCGGTCTCGAGGTCGGCGAGATTCTCGTCGCGCCGGATCGCATCTCCCGGCTGCTTGTGCCAGGCGACGAGCGTCGCATCGGCGACCGATTCGGGCAGCTGCGGAACGCGGATTTCGGTGCTCATGAGCGCTTTCTAATGGGTGTTGCCGGCGGCGGTGCGGACTGGCCCGCAGCCGTCGCAGCCAGCGCCTCGGGCGCCGCCGCCGGAGCCGCCGTGCCCGCGCCCGGCAAGACCGCCGTCAGGCGGGTCGTCTCGCGCCCCGACTCTTCAGTGGTCGTCGAGTGCAGCGCCGCGGCCACCAGTGCCTGCTGCTCGAGCTCGTGGATCCTCGGGATACCGGTCGCCGGCGCCGCCGCCGGTGCACGCCCGGCGTACAGCAGCGGGCGGCGGCCCAGCACCAGTTCCTGCAGCCGGTGGCGGATCTGATACCACGCGCCCTGGTTCTGCGGCTCCTCCTGACACCACACCACCTCGCGCGCGTTCGGGAAGCGGCTGAGGGTCGCCTCGTACTCGTCGCTCGGGAACGGGTAGAGCTGCTCGATGCGCACCAGCGCCACGTCGCGCAGCCCCTCCCTGCGCCGTGCCCTGAGGAGGTCGAAGTACACCTTGCCGCTGCAGAACACCACGCGCCGCACCTCGGCGGCGGGCAGCTCGTCGATCTCGCCGATGACACGCGCGAAGCCGCCCCGGGTAAGGTCCTCGAGCGGCGATACCGACAGCTCGTGCCGCAGCAGGCTCTTCGGCGACATGACGATGAGCGGCTTGCGGAACGACTGGCGCATCTGCCGCCGCAGCATGTGAAACATCTGCGCCGGCGTCGAAGGCACGCACACCTGCATGTTGTTCTCGGCGCACAGTTGCAGGAAGCGCTCGAGGCGCGCCGAGGAATGCTCGGGGCCGGCTCCCTCGTAGCCGTGCGGCAGCAACAGCACCAGGCCGCAGAAGCGCTCCCACTTGGCCTCGCCCGAGCTGATGAACTGGTCGATGATCACCTGCGCGCCGTTGGCGAAGTCGCCGTACTGGGCTTCCCACACCGTGAGGCATCCCGGCTCGGTGGTCGCATAGCCGTACTCGAAGCCGAGCACCGCCTCCTCGGACAGCACCGAGTCGATCACCTGCACAGGTCGCTGTGGCTCGGCCAGGTGTTGCAGCGGAATCCAGGTGGCGTCGCTGTTCTGGTCGTGCAGCACCGCGTGGCGGTGGAAGAAGGTGCCGCGCCCGGTGTCCTGGCCGGTGAGGCGCACCGCGAAGCCGTCGGTGACCAGGGCGGCGTAGGCGAGCGTCTCGGCGCAGCCCCAGTCGAGCGGCAGCTCGCCCGCGAGCATCTTCCTGCGATTGGTGATCAGCTGCGCGACGCGCGGATGCAGGCTGAAGCCCTGCGGCACGCTGGTGATTCGCTCACCGAGCGTACGCAGCCGCGTGAGCTCGACCCCGGTCGGCACGCTCGCGGTCCAGTCCGTCTGCGCATAGGTCGTCCAGTCGACGGTGTACTTGTTGCCGATCATGCCGAGCGAGGCGCGCGCCTGCGGACGTCCCTGGTCGAGCCCGTTGCGGTACTGCTCGATCATCGCTTCGGCGTCGGCCGCGGTCAGCACGCCGGCGGCGATCAGCTGCTCGGCGTACAGACGCCGCGCGCTCGGATGCTGGCGGATCACACGGTACATGCCCGGCTGCGTCGCCGCCGGCTCGTCGGCCTCGTTGTGCCCGTGACGGCGGTAGCACACCAGGTCGATGACCACGTCCTTGCGGAAGCGCATGCGGTACTTGAGCGCCAGCCGCGAGACGAACACCACCGCCTCGGGGTCGTCGGCGTTGACGTGGAAGATCGGTACCTCGAGCATCTTGGCGACGTCGCTGGCGTACATCGTCGAGCGCGCGTCACTCGCGTCGGTCGTGAACCCGACCTGATTGTTGACGATCAGGTGGAACGTGCCGCCGGTGAAGAAGCCGCGCGCCTGGCTGAGCTGCAGCGTCTCCATGACCACGCCCTGGCCGGCAAAGGCGGCATCGCCGTGGATGAGCACCGGCAGCACGCGCCCGCCGCGTTCATCGGCGCAGCGCTCCTGGCGCGCGCGCACCGAGCCCTCGACCACCGGGTTCACCACCTCGAGGTGCGAGGGGTTGAAGGCGAGCACGGTGTGGACGTTGCCGGCCGATGTGCGTAAGTCCGCCGAGAAGCCCTTGTGGTACTTGACGTCGCCCGAGCCCTTGACCTTGCCCGGGTCGTAGCGGCCTTCGAATTCCGTGAACAGCTCCGCCGGCGACTTGCCGAGCAGGTTCACCAGCACGTTGAGCCGGCCGCGATGCGCCATGCCGATTACGGCTTCTTCGACCCCGGCCGCTCCGCTTCCCTGAATCAGGTCGTCGAGGAGCGGGATGAGCGCCTCCCCGCCCTCGAGCGAGAAGCGCTTCTGACCGACGTACTTGGTATGCAGGTAGCGCTCGAGGCCCTCGGCGGCGGTGAGCTGCCAGAGGAGGTTACGGCGCTCATCGGTGCTGAAGCCGCCCTTGAGGCGTCCCTCCTGAAACTCATCCCGCAGCCAGTTCCGCTCCTCCGAGTTCGACACGTGGGCAAACTCGGCGCCGATGTCGCCGCCGTAGATGTACTGGAGCTGCGTGAGGATGTCGCGCAGCTTCATCCGCTGCGGCACCGCCTCGGTGTGGCTGCCCGTATAGAACTCCTGATCGAGGTCCGCGGCGCTGAGCCCGTAATGCTCGGGATCGAGTGCGCGCGGCCTCGGCCGGGGCTGCAGTGCGAGCGGGTCGATGGTCGCGACGAGGTGCCCGCGGTTGATCCACACCTGGATGAGCCGCGACACCGCCGCCTGGCGAACATCGGCCGCCCCACCGGCGGTCGGCGTGCCCACGGAGGTCCGTGGCTGGGCGGCGCGCGCCGCGATCGCGGCCCGGATCGGCCCATGCGCCCGGTCGCTCCCCGGGGACGCCAGTTGCGCGAAGTAGCTCCTCCAGCGCTCCTCTACGCTCGCGGGATCGCGCAGGTATTGCTCGTAGAGGGCGTCGAGATAGTCGGCGTTGCCGCCGTAGAGGGGGGTCGGTTCCAGCATGGGGGAAAAATGACGGCGAGCCAGTAGTTTAACGGAAAGACCGTCGGCGGGGAAAAGCGGGCCCGCGACCCGGGACGTCGGGGCTAGAGGAGGTCGAGCAAGCCGAATTCGTAGAGGATCAACGCCCCATACCCCACCAGGAGCGCATACAACAGCAGGCCCGCCGGCAGTCGTCCGAACAGGCGCATGCGCGCCAGGAGCGTCAGCAGCACGACGCCACCTCCGGTGAGCCCGACTTTGACCAGCGTAAAGCCGAGCGCCGATCCGCCGACCAGCGGACGCATCAGCGGGTTGACCTCGTAGGCGCCGTGCTCGACCAGCGCCAGCGTGAGCAGCGCGTCGGCACTCGAGAACACCACGATCAGAATCGCCGTAGCGAGCCACTGCGGATGATGCCAGTCGACCGCGGCGAGTGTCTGCTCGCTCGCGCGCCGTGGCGCGCGGCGTCGTGCGTGGAGGCTACCGAGGAGCAACGCCCGCAGCACCTGCCGGCGCCGCTCGGCGCGCCGCCGCTCGTTCGCAGCGCCGGGCAGCGCGCCTTGCTCGGTCAGCTCGGTGGACATCCTTGTTGTTGTTCGCATGGCAGAGGGTAACCCGCGCCATTGTAGCGGTGCCCGGGAGTGCCCGCGCGCCGCCCGATCCGCCGCCAGCTTATGACACCTCGGCGCCCCGCTCAGTATGATGCGGTCGATGTCGAGCCAGAGCCCCGCCCCCGCACATCACGCGAGCGCGCCGGACGGCCTGCCGGTACCGCGCCGCTACTGGGCGATCGCGGCCATCGTGCTGTCGATCTGCATGTCGGTGCTCGACAGCACCATCACCAACGTCGCCCTGCCGACCATCGCGCACGATTTTCACGCGAGCTCCGCGGCCTCGATCTGGGTCGTGAACGCCTATCAGCTGGCGATCCTCGTGGTGCTGCTGCCGCTCGCCTCGCTCGGCGAGGTAATCGGCTACCGGCGCATTTCCCAGGCCGGGCTCTGGGTGTTCACGCTCGCCTCGCTCGCCTGCGCTCTCGCCCCCTCGCTCCTCACGCTGAGTGTCGCCCGTCTCATCCAGGGGCTCGGGGCTGCGGGGATCGTGAGCGTCAACGCAGCACTGGTGCGCTTCACCTATCCGCAGCGCTATCTTGGCCGCGCAATCGGCATCAACGCCTTCGTGGTCGCGACCTCCGCCGCCTTGGGTCCCACCATCGCTTCGGCGGTGCTCGCGGTGGCGCAGTGGCGTTGGCTCTTCGGGATCAACGTGCCCCTCGGGATCATCACCATCGCGATCGCCCGCTACTCGCTCCCCGACGCCGAGCGCACCCATCGGCCGCTGAACGCCGCCGGCGCGCTGCTCTACGCCGGCACCTTTGGCCTGCTGCTCGCCGGGCTGCAGTCTCTCGCGCACCATTCGGCGACCTGGCTCGCGCTGCTGCAGATCGCAGGCGGTGTGGTGCTCGGCGCCGTGCTGGTGCGCCACGAGCTGCCGCGCACCGCGCCCCTCATTCCGTTCGATCTCCTGAGGGTGCGGCTCTTCAGGCTGTCGCTCGCCGCTTCGACGTGCGCTTTCATCGGGCAGATGAGTGCGCTCGTGTCGTTGCCCTTCGAGATCCAGCGTCTCGGGCACACGGCGGTGGAGACCGGCCTCTACATGACGCCCTGGCCGGTCGCGCTGGCGATCACCGCGCCGATCGCCGGCCGGCTGGCCGACCGCTACCCGGCGGGGCTTCTCGGCGGCCTCGGCCTGTTGGTCATGTCGTTGGGCTTGGCGCTGCTCGCCTTCTTGCCGGCCGACGGCACCGCCTGGGGTTTCATCTGGCGCATGGCGGTATGCGGCTTCGGCTTCGGGCTGTTCCAGTCCCCCAACAATCGCGCGATCCTTTTGTCCGCACCGCGGGCGCGCAGCGGCGCCGCCGGCGGTATGCTCAGCACCTCGCGGCTCGTCGGGCAGACGCTCGGAGCCGCGGGGGTCGCGATCCTGTTCAGCGCCTATCCTGGGACCGGATCGAACCTGGCACTGCACGTGGCGGCGGCGCTGGCGCTGGTCGCGGCTCTGGTGAGCATGGTGCGGCTGACGCAAGTACGCGCCTGAGCGAATCGAGGAGACCATCGTGAGAATGCTGCTCGCCGGCTGCACCCTGCTGATCGTGGGATGCGTGATGGGTCCACCCCCGCTCGATAACCCCACCGCCTCTCCACGAGCCGCGCAGAGAAGCGAAGCCCGCGCTCTCGAGCAGGCCGAGGTGGAGTGCGCCGCCCACGGCAAACACGTCGAAGCCGAGCGCTCCGAGGGCGAGACGCTCTACCACTGCGTCGAGTAACGGGCGCTGCCGCTCGAGCCCTCTCGATCTTTCGGCGGTTGTAATTAATTAATTAATTTATTAGTATTGATGGATGCCTTCCGCGCGCACCGCCCGCCGCAGCATCGGGCGTCCTCCGCAGGCCACGGCGGTCGACGCGCGGGAGTTGCTGCTCGATGCCGCGCTTACGTTGTTCGCCGAGCGCGGCGTCGCGGGTACGACCATCGCCGAGATCGCCGCCGGGGCGGGTGTCACCCCCGCGATGGTCCACTACTACTTCAGCAACCGCGATCGGCTGCTCGACGCGGTGGCCGAGGAGCGGCTCAAGCAGATCGTGACTGCGGTCTGGTCGCCGGTAGTCGAGACCAACAAGGTCGTGCCGATGCTGCGCGGACTCGTGCAGCGCATCCTCGAGGCGACCGAGGTCAACCCCTGGCTCCCCTCTCTGTGGCTGCGCGAGGTCGTGAGCGAGGGCGGCCAGCTGCGCGACCGCCTCATGAGGATTCTGCCTTTCGAATACGTCCGGCATCTGATCGACACGGTGGCGACCGCCCAGCGCCGCGGTGAGGTGAGTCCCCGGCTCGAGCCCCGTCTGGTCGTGCTGTCGGTTATTGGCCTCACCTTCCTGCCCCTCGCCACGATCCGGATGTGGCAGGTGGTGCCGGTACTGAAGGGCGTCAATCGCGAAGACATCGCGCGCCACGCCGAAGCGCTGCTGGTGGGAGCCTTCTCGGGGCCCACCCGTCGGCGCGCCAAGGCCGAGCAAGCATGAGGTCCGTCACGGCTCTATTGATCGTGTTGCTGGCGCTGATCCTCGGCGCCTGCTCCGCCTCGCACGGCGCCAGCTACCAGGGCTATGTCGAAGGCGAATTCCTCTACATGGGGTCGTCGCAGCCCGGACGCCTCGAGCATCTCGCCGTGACCCGAGGACAGACGGTCGAGCAGGGAACACCGCTTTTCACCCTGGAGGCCATCGCGGAAAAAGCCGAGCAGCACCAGGCGCAGCAGCAGCTGGCGGCCGCCGAAGCGCAGCTCGCGGATCTCGAGACCGGCAAGCGGCCGCCCGAGGTCGCGGTGATCCAGGCCCAGCTCGCGCAGGCTCGGGCCGCGGCGCGCAAGTCAGCGCTGCAGCGCGAGCGCGACGAGGCGCAGCACCGCAGCGGTGGCATCTCGCGCGAGCAGCTCGAGGCGACACTCGCGCAGGCGAGCACTGACGCCGCCCGCGTGAACGAGCTCGAGAGCCAGCTCGAGGTGGCGCGGCTCCCGGGCCGGGACCAGCAGCTGAAGGCGCAGTCGCGCCAAGTGCAGGCGGCGCGCGCGGTGCTGGACCAGGCGGACTGGCGGGTTGGGGAGAAAACCGTCGCCGCCCGCCAGGCGGGCCTGGTGTACGACACGCTCTATCGCGAGGGCGAGTGGGTGGCCGCCGGCAATCCGGTGGTCCGCATGCTCCCGCCGCAGAACATCAAGGTGCGCTTCTTCGTTCCCGAAACTCTGCTCGGAAGTCTCTCGGTCGGCCGCAAGGTGAGCCTGCACTGCGATGGCTGCGCGGCCGAGGTCCCGGCGACCGTCACTTACGTGTCTGCGGAAGCGGAGTACACCCCGCCGGTGATCTACAGCAACGAGACCCGCGGCAAGCTCATCTACATGATCGAGGCCCACCCGACGCCGGAAGATGCCGTGAAGCTGCATCCCGGCCAGCCGCTCGAGGTGCGGCTGCAGTGAGCGCCGGCGCGACCGCCGCCATCGATGTGCGCGGGCTCAACAAGAGCTTCGGCGCAAAGCACGTCGTCAAGGATCTGTCGCTGCAGGTTCAGCCGGGCGAGATCTTCGGCTTCCTCGGCCCCAATGGCAGCGGCAAGACCACCTCGATCCGCATGCTGTGCGGTCTGCTCACGCCGGACTCGGGCAGCGGCACCTGTCTCGGCTACGACATCCTGAGGGAGAGCGGCCAGATCAAGCGCAACGTCGGCTACATGACCCAGCGCTTTTCCTTCTGGGATGATCTCTCGATCCGCGAGAACCTCGACTTCGTGGCGCGCGTCTACCAGATGCCGAACCGGGATCAGGCGGTAACCCGGGCCCTCGAGGAACTCGGCCTCGCCGGCCGTGCCGAGCAGCTCGCCGGTCAGCTCTCCGGCGGCTGGAAGCAGCGCCTGGCGCTCGCCGCCTGCATGCTGCACCGGCCGCGCCTGCTGTTGCTCGATGAGCCGACCGCCGGTGTCGACCCGACCGCGCGGCGCGATTTCTGGGAAGAGCTGCATCGGCTGTGCGCGCTCGGGATCTCGGTGCTCGTGAGCACTCACTACATGGACGAAGCGGAGCGCTGTCACAAGCTCGCCTTCATCGCCAACGGAAAACTCCTCGTGCAAGGGACGGCCACGGACGTGGTGCGCAGCCAGCGCTTGAGTACCTGGTCCATTCAGGGCGAGCACCTTGCGGAGCTTGCCGACCGTTTGCAGGGACATCCCGGGATCGATCAGACCGTCGTCTTCGGCTCATCGCTGCACGTCACGGGTCACGATGCGGCCGCGCTCGAGCGAGCCGTCACGCGGGCCGCCGAGGATGCCGGACTGCACGCGGCGCCGATCGACACGGGAATCGAGGACGTCTTCATCTACCTGATGAACGAGTCCGGCATCTCCGCGGAGCAGCGCGCGTCATGAGGCAGCGCGACTTTTTCTCGGCCGGGCGCTGGTGGAGCGTCGTCCGCAAGGAATTTCTACAGCTGCGGCGCGATCGCATCACCTTCGCGATGATCGTCGGGATACCGATCATGCAGCTGACGCTGTTCGGGTTCGCGATCAACTCCGACCCGAAGCACCTCCGGACCGGACTGCTGGTCGAGGATCACAGCGAGTTCACGCGGACTTACGTCGCCGGGATGAAGGCCTCCAACTACTTCGACCTGACGGAGGAGCTGCCGAACGAGGAAGCCGCCCGCGCCGCGCTCGCCCGCGGCGAGCTGCAGTTCGTGCTCACCATTCCGCCGGATTTCACCCGCGGCCTGCTGCGCGGCGAGCGCCCAGCGCTGTTGCTCGAGGCCGATGCCACCGACCCCTCGGCTACCGGCAACGCACTCGCTGCCGCGCGGCAGCTGCCGCAGTCCGTGGCGACCAAGGATCTCACCGGCCCGCTTGCCGCCCTCGCCGGTGGCCAGCCGCCCTTTGAGGTGCGCGTGCATAGCCTCTACAACCCAGAGGGCATCACTCAGTACTTCATCGTGCCGGGCATCATGGGCGTGATCCTCAGCATGACGCTGGTGCTCATGACGGGGCTGGCGATCACGCGCGAGCGCGAGCGCGGCACCATGGAGAACCTGCTCGCGATGCCCATAAGTCCGCTCGAGGTGATGAGCGGCAAGATGGTGCCTTACATCTTCATCGGGCTGATTCAGGTGAGCATCATCGTGCTGGCGGCGGCGTTGATGTTCCACGTGCCCTTTGAAGGGAGCCTCATCACCTTCTACTGCGCCGCCCTGTTCTTCATCGCCGGCAATCTCACGGTGGGGATTTCGCTCTCCTCGCTGGCGCAGAACCAGCTGCAGGCCATGCAGCTGACGATGTTCTACTTCCTGCCGAACATCCTGCTTTCCGGCTTCATGTTTCCGTTCCAGGGGATGCCTTTCTGGGCGCGCTGCATCGGCGAGGCTCTGCCTCTCACGCATTTCAATCGTCTGGTGCGCGGCATCATGCTGAAGGGCAACGGCTGGCCGGATCTGTGGACCGACACCTGGCCGATCGCACTGTTCATCGTACTGGTGATGTTTGTGGCGCTGCGGTTCTACCGCAAGACGCTCGACTGACGGGGGAATTGCCATGCACGTCCGCCATCTCAGCATCGTTGCCGCGTGTCTCCTCGCAGCCTGCTCCATGGGTCCGGAGTTCCAGCGCCCGGCGGCGCCCCGCACCGGGCAGTACACCGCCGGCGGGCAACCCGCAGAAACGGCCGCGGCACCGGGTGAAGGCGGGCCGACCCAGCGCTTCATCAGCGGCGCACAGCTCCCGAGCCGCTGGTGGGAATCGTTTCAGTGCGAGCCCCTGAACGCTCTGGTCGAAGATGCGCTCGCTCATGGTCCGACGGTCCTCCAGGCGCGCGCACGGCTACGTCAGGCGCAGGAGGACCTCGCCGCGCAGGGGGGCAGCACACTCTATCCGGCCCTCGACGCGCAGCTCGGCGCGACGCGCGAGAGAGTCAACCCGGCGGCCTTCGGATTCTCAAATGTCCCGCCCGCACCGCCCTTCAACCTGTTCAACGCCCAGGTCAACGTGTCGTACACGTTCGACCTCTTCGGCGCGAATCGCCGCTTGTTCGAGGGAGCGCGCGCGCACACCGAGTACCAGTCCTATGAGACCCAGGCCGCGGAACTGACGCTCGCCGCCAACGTCGTGTCCGCCGCGATACGCCAGGCGGATCTCGAGGCCGAGGTCGATCACACGGGACGGATCATCGAGGCGCAGAGCCGGCAGCTCGCCATCAGCGAGGAGCGTTATCAGCTCGGGGGCATCGCGCTCGAGGACCTCGAGCACCAGCGCAGCTCGCTCGAGCAGCTGCGTGCCACGCTGCCGATGCTCAAGGCGCAGCGACAACAGGTCGATCACCTGCTGGCCGTCTACACCGGCAAGCCCCCCGCCGAAGCCGCCATACCGCGCTTTCAGCTGAAGGACCTAAAGCTCCCCACCGACGTGCCTCTCGCGCTCCCCTCCGAGCTCGTGCGGCAGCGACCGGATGTCCGCGCGTCGGAAGCGCTCTGGCACGAGGCCGGCGCCAACGTCGGAGTGGCGACCGCCAACCTGTTTCCGCATCTCATGATCTCCGGCTACCTGGGCTCGGAGCGCTCGCAAGCCTCGCAACTCACCGACGGCACCAACGTCTGGAACATCGGCGCGAGTCTGCTGCAGCCCATTTTTCGCGGCGGCGAGCTGCGCGCCAAGAAGCGCTCGGCCGTCGCCGCCTATGACGCCGCGGCGCAGGCCTACGAGGAGACCGTGCTCGAGTCGCTGCAGCAGGTGGCTGACAGCCTGCAAGTCCTCGAAGCCGATGCCCTCACGCTCAAGTCACGCGCGCTCGCCGCGGAGCACTCGGCGGCGAACTACACGATCGCACAGCAGCGCTTCGATGCCGGCGGCATCAGCGAGTTCTCCCTGCTCGACGCGCAGCGTCTCACGCTGCAGGCGGGGCTCGACCGCAGCCACGCCGAGGCGCTGCGCTTTGCAGACACGGCGGCGTTAATGCATGCGCTGAATGGGACGCTCTAGGTGGGCGGGATGGCGCCCCCGGCCGGAGTTGAACACGCACGCGCAATTCGCTGAGCTATAAGCGTTTCTCTAGGGTTACGATTCGCTACGTACCCGCGATTGTACCCGCGCGGGCTCTTGGGCGCCCGCCCCGCACTCAGACTATGCGGCGCGCACTCGCTCACCGAATTGACACGTCGGACAATCCGCGCGAACCGCGACCGGCGAGCGCCAAATGTGCTCGGGGCGCAGCGGTGACATATAGCTGTACTGTTCGTTCGGCGGAACTCGTTCGCCAGCGACCGTGCGGATGAAGTAGCACGAGAGCATCAGGCCGGCGAAGAACGACACGAACGCAATCGTCGGTATCGGTCCTGCAGTCGGCTCATCTCGTGGATGCAAGCAGCGCGCGCACCCGAGTCCCTCGCGGTGAAACGAGGCCATCGCAGCCCAATGCGTTGTCGCACCAATGCCGAGCCAGGGCGGCTTTTCGGCCTGGACCTGCCAACGGACCGGAATGTCGTCGGTACCAACCAAGACGCGTGGTGCGAATTGTCCGAGCTCCGGCATCGTGCCACCTCGGTAGAGCAGCGGGATCGACTGCAGCTCTAGCTCCGGCGGAACAACGGCCTTAAGGATGTCCCCCTTTGGTCGCTCGATCGCCGACCGCCGCAGCAAGACGTACCGGTTCAGATTGGAAAGATCGGTCACCTCAGGCTCGACAACATGTCCCCGTCCTGTCACGCCGAGCAGACGGGCTAGCACGTAGACGAATGCGTTGATGACAGCGCCGCCGCTCACGAGGTCGAACTCATCGAGCGCGCTAGGCCGTAGGGTATTGGCCGGTGCAAGTTCGACCGCCGCCTGGTCCGTGAACGTGAATAGGTCAGCAAAATGCTGCGGATCCTGCGCATGCTGTCGGAGCTTGAGCATCGCGACCTTGAATGCCTCGGCCGACGCCAGCCCAGCCGCACCTAGGGCGCCACACGGCCAGTCGCGCTCAATCCATTGCGCCGTTTCCGATGCTCGTGCTAGCTGCGCACTCCACGCCGTAGCGTTAACACCGATGACACGCTGAGCTCGGTATCGGGGCGCGCTATCGCCAAAGACGACCGTCAGCCCCGCTTCTCGCCGCGGTGCGTACACGGAAAATCCGCGCCCGGGTAACAGGTCGCCCCCGACCTCCAGGAGGGCGCTGACGAGGCGGTCGCCAACAAGTGGCGGTTGCGGCCCAACCAGAGGGACATCGGGCGCCGCGAGGAAGACACGGTGGCCCGATCGAGCCATGAGCAGAGCCGCGGTGACGTATGCGCATTGGGCAGCGTGGCAGGAAAGATTTCGCGAGTCACCGACGAGCACGATGTCGGTGTCCGTAAGCGCCTCGAGCATCCTCGCGTCGCTCGACTCTGCGATGAGTTCGTCGCGCATGAGACGCAACGTTCGGTCAAGCGTTTCGCGTAGCGGCACATTCATCGGATTATCTCGAGACGATCCTCCGGTGCGACCTCCTGCCACTGCCCATTAGGGTCAATCTCTGCGAGGAAGGCGCCGTCGAGCCCGACGGCGCCAAGACCGAAATCAGGAATAACCAGCGACAAGAAACCCTCCGAGTGGATGATCGGATAGGCGTCGTCGGTGCTCGAGTGAAAAGCTTCCTGTGGATGGGTATGGATTTGCGCGCGCACCCCACGACCGGTGCGAGCCAACTCGAGCCAGAAATAGTTAATCCAGGCGGAAGTGATTTCGAAACCACCCGCATGGGCCGAGTGAAGCGGATGCACAACCCCGGAGATGTTCGACGGGTCGTCCCATGAGCTCGTCCAGAGGACCTGGCACTCGCGCCGACCCCCGCCACACTGTCGGAAGAGAGAAAAGGTCTCGGCGAGCAGTGCGGCGGAGAGCCTATAGCGCATAACTTACCTGCCCCCCTTGACCGCACTCGGCCGCAGGATCAGCGACTCGCCATCTTTTAGGCCTGCGCTCTTAAGAGTCTCTTGCTCGTTGGTGAGCTCAACGCCCTTCTCCGTCCAAAGCGCGAGCGTATGCGGCTGCGGGATGTTCCCGAACAGCGATATGGCACGGTCAAGGAGCGCCTTGACCGTCGCGTCACGATTGATCTCAACCTCCTTACGAATGCCGTTGTAGAGGATACCGAGATGCAGGGTTTGCTTCGATTCATGCCGAGCAATGTCTTCAGCGGTTGCGCTCATTTGCAGCCTCCAGTAGCGGATGTTGAAACACCGTTCACTCCGTGAAACAATACGGTCGTACGAAGACGTCGACTGGCGTTTCGCGGAGGGAGCGGTGCGCATTGTATGAAACGCCGAGCGCAATAGCAACCCTGGGGGAGCGAAATATGGAGCTGGATCGAGATCTGCTCGCGACGTACGTGCGCAACAAAATGGCGAACGAAAAGCTGTCTCTTCGGAAGGCAGCCGAGCAGGCGAGGTGCAGTCCGGCGACATTCAGCCGATTGCTCGCAGGCCAGGAAGGGGAATACATGCCCGACACGGCAACGCTCAGCGCGGTCGCGAAGTGGCTGCGAAAGGATCTCTCGGACTTAGAAGATACGAGACGACCCGTGGCGAAGTCGCTCGAAGACGTAGCCGTGCATTTGCACGCGCTGCCAGATCTCGCACCCAAGGACGCTCAGTTCATCATGAGTGTCGTCCAACTCCTGTATGACAACAAGCGAAAGCGACCAGCCCCGAAGGGATGAGCACTCTCGTGCACGCCGCGTCCACCTCGGTCGACACCAGGTCGACATCGAGCAGGAGGCGATGAGATTACGAGCGCAGGTCGGTGTCGCGGACTATGCCTATCTGCCGCTCGAACTCGCGGTTACAAGCGTCCCAAACTGTGAAGTGCTCGCACTTAGACACGTCCCGGGGATGACGTTGCAAATGCTGAGCTATGCACGAACCGACGCTTATCAGAGTTTCGGTGCGCTCGCACGACGAGACGGAGAAACGATCCAGATCGTGTTCAACGATGCCCATCACCCACACACGATTAGGGTGAATGTAATGGAGGAACTGTTTCACATTCGCTTGGGACACAAGCCCGATTTGGTGACCTTGGTGCCTCGCGAGGGCCGGTATCGTACCCATGACGCAAATAGGGAAATGGAAGCGTACGGTTGCGCCACCGCAGCGCTAGTTCCGTTCGCCGGTCTGCAGGCGATGCTCGCGCGCCAGACCCATATTGCTCGCATCGCCGAGCACTTTGCAGTCCCAATCGACGTAGTGCAGGAACGAATCGGCACCCTTAATCTCGGCGACCTGATAAACGCTCAATTCAGGCAGTACGCTTTGGTACCGGAGGATTAGCGGCGCGCTTGTCAAGCCACCCTCTGGAAGACAGCGATTCACCCGGCCAGAGTTGATCGAACGACCTAACGCTTGGGAGTCCAAGATGAACGCAGCAAGAGCCGCTGCCGAAGCAGTACCTCTCTAGCCGGATTCGTTTTCGCACTCTACCAAGGCACAGACTACGTAGTGTGGTGGTCATTTGGCCTAGCGTTTACGCGTCTTCGCCTTCTTGGCTTTTCGCGCAGGCGTCTTCGCAGGCGCATCGGTTGTAAGTGCTACCCCAGCAGCCACTTTCGCCGCTGGCGGCGCCTGCTTTGGAGCGAATCTCAGTTCTGCGATCTGAGCAAGAATTTGCTCTGCAAGCGCAGATGCGTCGTTGAAGTTAACTGGCCAGTTAGCGCGATGTGCGGAGGCTGCTACTTCAATCGGTCTAAAGCGAACACTCCCGACGTCATTTGAGAGCAGATCGAGCTCAGCGTCGTTCATCAACCCGCATTGTCTCAATTGCTCAAGTATCTGAGTCTGCCACTCCTTGTCCTCCGCTCTAGCAGGCCAGGTATCCCGCACCAAGAGCCGGTAGCCGAAAGACTCGAGAGCTACGATAAGAAAGGTTGCACATGTCAATCCTTTGCCAAGCGTGACGTTTACGAATACCACCTCTCCGGCTTCATCGCGATCGAATCGACATCCAGCATCCGAAAAGCCGTACGCTACCTGAATTGGCTTATTTGCAAGGGCGGTAAGCCATGCTGCGAAGACCTGTTTGTTGGTGGCTTCAAGTCCTGCGAGCGTTGTCCAGAAGTACTTAGGATCCCACGGGTCGGCGCCTCGGAAGGCCCGGTGGGTCGGGAGGTGAGAGAGCAGAATTCCTCTGCCTTCTGCCTCGTATATGAAGGCTACATGATGCTGCCGAGGTGCGGATCTGAAGATGCCGATTCCAACATCAGCAAGCAATGCGGCGGTTAAGTCCGCTCCAGGCCTAAGCACCTCTGCACCGTTAACAAGCTACGGATTAGAGCAAACCTGACATGAGAGCAGTCGGATCTAGCCCGCGCGCCACGAACTCATCTCGCATCTGCAGAACAGTCATTCGCCAGGCAGTAAGTTTGTGACGCGCGGGGAACGACGTCCTCACAGCTGCCAATAAGACCTGTGGGCTCAGATCGCCCGGCCGCAGGCTGCGGAGAATCGCATCGACACTCGCGTACTGCCGCTGTGACAACAAGTTGCTCAATCCGGTGATAAACGCCGCGAGCACTGTCTTCCCGCAATTGTGGCGGCCCGCGTCGATGGCTGTAGTGAGCCAGTTGAGGCCAAACGTATAGTCAGATTCCTTGGTTGTGCCAGCCCGTGCTGAGACCCCGGACACAACCGCAGCGTAAGCGACGTTTGTTCCGCCCATAATGTGCGCAACACCGACGGGCACATTCCCAACCGCCTGACCGACGCCTAGGCTTAGATTGGCCTGATAGCCAAATACGGGTACCTGTGCGGCAAACACTGGTACGGAAAGCGTACTCAGTGCTTGCGATGGAAGTGAACCCCCAAACCCGACCTGTGCTGCTGAAATCAGCATGGCGCTGGACCCAGCGCCGCCAACGCGAACCACCAGGGTTCCTTCAGGAACCGTAGCCGGCTCTTCCGCGTCAGGGCTCGGTCGGCTGTAAAGCTGCGTGTAGCTCGTCGGTGATTGCAGAGCCGAACGCCAATGAGGTGTATTTGTGGAGGACCTCAAGGGTGCTTCTAACTTCAGCTCCCGTTCGTAGTCTCGCTGGGTCAACATAGCAGTCCGTATCGATTAGGAAGGCCACCTTCTTGTCCACCGCGCCCTGCACGAATCCAAAAGCTATCGTCAGGGCAGCCTCGTCCACCTCTAGATTGATAGCCGCTGTGTAGTGTGGATTGTCTGCCAGGCCTTCGGAGAAAAGAGTGAAGGGTTTCAAGAGATCTGCGTTTATCAGGCGGTCCCATGGCGTAGCCTCGGATATTCCAATGGCAGCGCGGTCGATTATGTCTCGGTAGCGAAGGCCCAGTCGACTGAAGAGCTGCGGGTTGTATACAGAGCTGAACGAGGCGAAGACATGATCAAACCGCGAGAGAAAATCTTCCCAACGGGTGTAGGTTGTCGTAGTTAGGGCAAACAGATCGGCTGCGACAGAGACGCGCCGCGTTTTGTCTTCGGAAACAAAATCAAAATTCTTTGAAAGAGCGAGAGGCCGGTTCGCGCCAGCGCTCTCTCCCGAGACGGTTGCTCCAAGCAGGGATACTACGCTTTTCAGCTCCAGCAGAGGAAAGTCTGTCTTGACCTTCCCTTGAAATTCGATGGGGAGTTGTTCCTCGATCCTGAGTTCAGGAGGAAACTTTACAGCGGCAATAACCTCGGCCAGGGGATTCTTCGCATAGATACAGCGCGGGCGACCCGCCAACTGTCTAAGTCGTGCCATGAGGATCTGAAACCCCTTGCCGCGTCAGGGTACGCCTGTCAACCGAGAACCGCGCGGCCGTAATGAGGTTACCATACCGCGGCTTGGGTAGTGGCCAGACCGCGTGACCCGGCAACCAGGCAGCGACTCTGACCGACCGCGCCGTCGCGAGGCGGACACCTGATCTGCGATTGATGCTGCGCGCGAGCCGGCGGTTAACGCGTAAGCTCCTGCTGAGGCGGCCCGCGCTCTCGGCGCGTCTGCGCCTCCCTCAATAGCTCTTGATCGGCGCGAATTGGGGGCAGCGCGTCAGTGAATCGCCTCGCGTACCACGCCAGGTCCTGCTGACCCTGGCGATCCAGGATCTCAGCCGCGGCCAGCCAGCCCCGTTCAACTTGTGCCCGGGTTCGCACCAGTGACTCCCTGCTGGAGGCCTCCGAAGCAACCTTCCGCTCCACGCCCGGTGCTCCCGATTGCTCCCAAATGCGACGGGATGCACCGCGTTGCATAGCCCGATACATCCCGTCGGACAGATTGGCCCGCGTGGCTCCCCGCACCGCCTTGTCCGTTGCATTTGCACTGATGCCTTGCGCCCGCAGGTGCCGCGCAAATTCCCGGCGCCAGTCACGTAGAGTGGCCTTGCGGATGTTCAGCCGAACGCCCTCCTCGCTGACCGCCTTAACAACCATATGAACGTGCGGATGCGGCTCGTCCGTATGCAGCACCATCGCGTAGCGATGCTTCGCGCCAAAGGTCTCCCGCGCAAATGCCCGGGTGGCACGACGTAACCCGTCCGGCGGCGTGCCCGCCGGCATTGAGAATACGACCTTGTGTACGAGCTTCGGCTGCGCGATCCCGGGACGGGATCCGAGCACGCTCGTTCGACGCGCCTCCTCGAGGTCCAGGTCCCAGTCTTCGAGCAGCTCGTGCTCGGCGCCCTGCCCGCTCACGTGACGTCCGTCATCCGTCTCGATCTCCACCTCGCCATCGCGGCTCAAATAGCTCAGATGCCGTCCAACCGCCTTGCGATCATGTCCGCCCTTCGTGAGCACCTTCACCATCACTTCCGGCGTGCGGCGGACCGTTCGGCTGAGGAGCTGGATCTCCTCCGGCGCCAAGTGCACGCGGTCCGCCGGCCCGCGCCGAGCATACGAGGCGATATCGAGCAACGGGCGCCCCGCCCCGAACTCAATAAGTTGTCTAGTCATATCCGCGCTCCCAGCTCGTCTCATTTGCGATCAGCAGCACCTTGACGTGATCACGCAGTGCCACGGCGATCTTGAGCATCGATTCCAAGTCCTGGCGCCCCGGTCCATTGGATCGCCCGCCGGCGTTGAGCGTCCTCGCAATCTGATTGAGATTTCGGCCAACCGCGCCCAGCTCCGCAATAGAGCGCTTCAGAGCGGCGAGTTCCTCGGTCGGCAGCGGAGTCAACCGGCGCAGGTGCGAACGCACCAGGACCGCGACATACGTCGCTGAGGGCATTCCACGAGCGGTGGCGCGGTCCGACAACAGAAGCCGGTCATCCGGCGCCAGCCGAATCGACAGACGCTCGCCACGCAACTGGGGCTCGTCTGCCTTGCCGATTGACGCATCGGCAGCTGCGGAGGCCTTCACCAGTGTCCCCAGCAGTTGCCGGACGAGCGCCGACTCCGTGATCTGCTCGCGCGCAGCGATGCTCTGCAGGAGAATCTTAGTCTCCGAGCTAACACGGCATCGCACCAAAGCGTCGACAGCCATGGTGCGCATCGTGGAACAACAGCAGCCGCGAGGCTATCCTGCATTTCGCACGAAACGACCCCGACCCACATGTTGCAGGTGTGCGGCTCTCTAACACAAAACCAACATCAAGCGCGCCTGCCATGTTCAAGGAGTATCAGGCGGTCTCGAAACGAGCAACCCGACCTGCAACACCCGCAGCGGTGTCGTTTGGCTCGTTACGCGATGTGACTTGCTGCGTCCAGTAGGCCAGGCTACGGGAGCGCCCCAATCTGATGTGAGGAGTGTCGCGATGAAGTTCCTCCGCATCCGCCAGGTGATGCAGCTCACCGGACTGTCCCGCATGACGATCTACCGCCTCGAGCTCGCCGGCGAGTTTCCAAAGCGCCGACAGCTCAGCAAGAACTCCGTAGCCTGGCTCGACACGGACATCATCCAATGGGCAGAGTCGCGCCCAGTTAGCCGGCTCCGGGGTACCAAGGACGCGCCTCGGCGCTCCAGCGGTACGACTTACGACTGAATCACCCGAGCTCCGCCAATCTCGCCCTAGCACCCCGGAGCTGGTACCTTCGCGACGTATTCATGGAAGTCGCGTTGCGGCACTACGGTCTCACGTGATCCTCAGCCGCCGGAACGCGCAAAAACTTTCAGCCAAATGCCTGATAGATCGACGGCTGGTGATCGAGTCCGGGAAATCCTCGCGGCATCCGCGCAACTGACGGAGCTGCAGAAGAGGGTTCACGAGACAGTCCGACGGCGCGATCGAGGCCCTGAGGAGTTATCTCGTTGGCAGACCGCGTGCAAGGAATTTCGCACCCGGTATCCGACGTTGTTCTATCCGGGAGGGCAGATTGCACTCGAGGCGCTTAAGACTTGCGGCCCCGCGTCTATCGAAACGGCTGTGGATTTTCTTGTCGCGGACCCGATGCATTTCCGCTCTGGCTACACCAAAGAATTCCTGTGGGCGCACCTCATGAAATGCCGGCTACTGCCGCTAGACAAGAGCCGTCTCGAAGACGCGGGCCTGGGCTACGCTCGCCGCCGCATTGACCGATCGTTTTGGGCTATGGGCCGGGCGATGAGCCGCCTCGCCTCTTCGGCCTTCTGGAAGCGCGCTTACGACCTCAAGCAGGCTTCCGAGGCAGAGGTCGCGACCCGGTTCGGGTATCTACTGGTTTTCAAAGACGGTCCCGGAGCCGGCGCGGAGCTGCGCCGAAAGATAAACCTAGAGGTGATCCTAGCCAGAGATGGTTCAAAGCCCCGTGATAGAAAGCACTAAGGACCTGGCGCTTGCCAACCTTGGTAGGCGTGAATCTAGGAGTTCATGCGCCGGCTTCCTCATCGCGCGGTCGGGGACGCCAACCGACATTGGGCCGGCGGAGCAGGTTATCGAGGTACGCGGCAAATCGGTCCGCCTCTTGTTCCGTCACCAACAGCTCGGGCGGCCATGGGTGTGTCGACAGCGGCCAAAGCCGTGGCAACATATTCGCCATTGCCTCGGTCGGTCCGGCTTGCCAGTCTGCAAGGTAGCTGATGATTGCGAACACGAAGAGCTTCCCGGCGCCGAAGGCCGTTGACTGCACCGTCTTGCGAAAGGGCCTAGGGGGTGCTTGACCGGGCCACGCCAGCGTTGCCGCGTGCCGCTGCCAACCACGTTTCCACTTCTCGGACTCAATCTGGCCAATCCAGATTTTCACCGAGTCGGGTATCCGCCTCTCGCGCATGAACACGCTGCGATCGGCCTGTGTGACGACGGCGATTTCTCGCTGGGCGTGCTCACCGACAAGCAGCTTCATCGTGATCCACAGCGCCAAGAGCTCCCTTCCGGCCGACAAGAGGGAGACCGGCGTTCCGAGCAACAGTGGCTCGAGGAGCGGTCGCGCTTCCTCCTCGAGACCTTTCATCCAACCGTGATTGCAACCGCGGCACACCGCGCGAATCGCCTTCTTCGCGGTACTCCCCTGGCGGTTTCTGACCTCGAGCGTGCCGAGGTAGTCGGCCTTGCTCGCGTGCACTTTATAAAATTCGACGGCCTCCTCTTCCACGCGAATTCCGAGAATCGGATGCATCCACTCGGACCAGATGTGCTCCTTGGAGACCTCCGGCTCCTCACAAAAGATGCACCTGCTGTTTCTGCGCCGAAGCTTCTTCAGCCTCGATTGTTTGCCCACGCGCGTCCCGACCTCCGGCAGGAACCCATCAGTTGCGTCAGGGCCCAGGCGGCAGGTCCGGGTTCTTTCCAGCTGCGATAAGCTCAGCTCGAAAAACGTCCTGCTCGCGCCGGTACTGACTGCACAAGGCTATGTGATTCTGCATGCTCTCGGTTGCGCTCTTATCCGGGAGCTCGATCCACAGCTTGCTTTGGTAATCGAACAGTCGCCTGGCGTCGACGGCCGCCTGCCATTCCGGTGAGTTCTCCGGCCATACGCGCTTCGCTATGGCCACCCCGACCATCTCCGTAACGAATGAATCGCCATTCTCAAATGCCCTCGCCACCCCTCGGCATAGAGTGACGACGTCCGGCTGGTCGAGGCGTTCTCCCTTGCAGGCGTGCGACGCGGACGCGTAGGCCGGGATTGACTCGATAGCCAGAGCCCCAACCACCGCCACACTCGCCTCGTCAAGCGAGATCGATGCTGCTTCGGCCACTTTCGGAGTTAGCTTCGCGATCAGTCTCGTGTAGTAGATGTCGACGCGATCTGATTGGGCGATCGCCCGAAGGGCCTTATTGGTCCCTGCGTCGTCGTTTGCAGCCCAAGATCTGGCCAATCCGCCTAACCAACCGATTCCATTTGAGGGGTCCAACGTGCGAACCCTGACTTCGAATGGCAGCGCGTCGCAGGAGGGCGTTTGCTGACAGATCGCTGCCTGCAACCACGCAAGATCTGCGCGATCCGGCGCGGTAGCGGTTGCTCGCGCGATGAGCGATGCGGCGTGTTTCCGGTCCTTCTGGCCCTTTCCGAAGATATCGTTGCCGCTCAAAAGGGCCGCGGCGGCGAGCGAATCCGCATCCTGTTGACGCTCTAGCGTGACAACACTGCGCGAGATCTGGCTGTTGAGCCTATCAACCGAAGATGCGCAACCCTGCAGCAACATCGGCAGGAGTGCCAGGCAGATCGCGGGCGAGAGTCTTGCCATTGCCGACATCAACCTTCCGTCAGACCATCCACCTGCCGTTCTCACGCGCGCTGACGTCACCTCGCGGCGCGAAACGGCACCACGTTCGTTCCGAGTCTCAACTCGTCCAGGTAATCCGCCCAAGACTGCATCATCTGCCGACGCTCCTCGAGCCGCTGAGCCCGGTTGTACGCGGCTCGTACCTCGTTGCGCTCCTGGTGGGCGAGCTGCAGCTCGATCACATCGGGCGGATAGCCAGTCTCATTGAGCAGCGTCGACGCCATCGCGCGGAATCCATGCCAGCTCATCTGATCGCCTGTGTATCCCATGCGCCGTAGGGCGGCAGTGATGGCGTTATCACTTAAGGGACGGTCTGTGCTTCGCGGCGACGGGAACACGTACCGCCCTCTTCCAGTCAGCGGCCTGATGTCTCGGAGTATCGCTGCGGCCTGGTCGGCGAGAGGCACGAGGTGGTGTTGGCGCATCTTCATGCGATGTGCCGGGATCCTCCATTCAGCCGCGCCCAGATCGATCTCGGCCCACTCTGCCGCGCGGAGCTCGCCAGGGCGCACGAAGACCAGCGGGGCTAGCTTCAACGCGGCTTCGACTACTGGGTGTCCCCGGTAGCCGTGAAGCGCTCGCAGAAGCTGCGCTACCTCGCGCGGGTCGGTGATCGCCGCCCGATTGGTGACGGTGACCGGGGCCAGCGCGCCGCGAAGATCGGCCGTCGGGTCGCGCTCGGCGCGACCGGTTGCGATCGCGCAGCGAATCACCTGCCCTACGCGCTGCTTTGCCCGGTGTGCCGTCTCATGCTTGCCGCGACGCTCGAGCCTGCGGAACACGCCAAGGAGCTCGGGCGCTGTCAACGCCGAAATCGGGCGCGCGCCGATGTAGGGGAACAGCAGGTCCTCGAACGTCCAGACCGCCTTCTTCATCGTCTTCGGAGCGAACGGCTGCTTCGCGAGCCACTCCCTCGCGATCGTCTCGAACGTATTGGAGCGGCTGTCGCGCTCGGCGCGCCGCTCGGCGGCGGGATCGCGGCCCGACTCGAGCGCGCTGCGCAAGCTGCCCCGCTTGGCACGCGCGGCCTTGAGTGAGGTCGCAGGGTATGTGCCCACGCTCACCATGGATTCGCGGCCTCCGAGCGTGTACCGAAACCGCCACTGCTTGGCGCCCGTTGGAGTGACCAGGAGATAGAGGCCGCCGCCATCCCTGAGCTTGTAGGGGCGGCTCTTGGGTTTGGCGCTGCGGAGGCGCGCCTCGGTCAAGAAATCGGTCGCAGCCAAGTCGTACCCGTCGGGGTTCTCCGTACCCGTTATTGTACCCGTCCTGGTTTTCGTACCCGTCGTTTTTGGCCGTTACGCCCTGAGCGCCCCTGAGCGTCAGAAATCTCACTAAATACCTATTTTTGTAGCACTTGGTGAGACTCTATGAGCGCCGGTGATACCCTCTGAGAAGAGGGTTTGGCGCCCCCGGCCGGAGTTGAACCGACGACCTACCGCTTAGGAGGCGGTCGCTCTATCCACTGAGCTACGGGGGCGCGACCAGCGCCAGTGTAGCGGCGCAGCGCCCGCAGCGACCATCCCCTCCCCCGCGCCACAGGCGTACTATCGAGAGGAGTGCCGCCGCGGGCGGTGTAGGCGGCCCTGCCAGGAGACGTCCATGACCACCTCCATCAGTGTCGGGAAACACGGGGTCCTGCACGTCGAGATCCGCCATGTCTCGGTGCGGCAGCCACTCGAGTGGCTGAGTCGCGGCTGGGACGACGTGAAGCAGATCGGCAAGCCGGGACTCGCCCACGGGGCGCTCATTGCGATCCTCGGCGCGGTGCTCCTGATGCTCGGCAGCACGCACCTGTATCTGACGGCCGCCGCCGTGACCGGCTACCTGCTGGTGGGCCCGGTGATGACTACCGGGCTGTGCGAGCTGGCGCGGCGCCGCGAGGCACGCGAGCGGCTCGGCTTCGATGAGTCGCTGCAGGCGCTGACCCGCAATCCCGAGGGCCTCATGCACTTCGCGGGGGTGCTGGCGCTGATCGCGCTCCTCTGGTTCGTATTCTCAGCGGTGGTGCTCGAGACCGCATTCAAAACCTCGGTACCAAGCCTCGCGGTCGCGCTGTGGGGTGGATCGGGACCGGTGAGCATCGAGCAGGTGCTCGGCTACGTCGGCTGCGGCGCGGTGCTCGCGGCCGTTGTCTTCTCCGTTTCTGTGGTGGCGGTGCCCCTCATGATCGACCGCCACGCGAGCGCGACCGATGCCATCCGCGCCAGCGTGCGCGCCACACTCGCCAACCTGCCGGCGATGCTGGTGTGGAGCTTCCTCATCGTGGCCGTGACGGCCATCGGCTTCATCACGCTGCTCGTCGGCATGGTGATCGTCGCGCCGCTGCTCGGCTACGCGACCTGGCACGCGTACCGCGATCTCGTCGCTTAGCCGTCAACGTCAGCGAACCGCCACCGCCCGCGCCACTGATTCCGCGCGGGCTCTCACCACGCGTCAGGTCCACGCCGTGAGACGGGGGGATTTGGTGGAGCGGAAGGGGATCGAACCCTCGACCTTCGCATTGCGAACGCGACGCTCTCCCAGCTGAGCTACCGCCCCACGCAAGGCGCGCGATTCTAGCATCGCATGTCGGCGCGTCCAATTTGCGC
>Ga0210409_10000081_pt1 | contig 214355 bp, 180 predicted proteins | sample IncBWH17MmetaG_FD_161649 | JGI IMG/M metagenome (GOLD analysis project Ga0210409, IMG submission 161649) | Forest soil microbial communities from Barre Woods Harvard Forest LTER site, Petersham, Massachusetts, United States - Inc-BW-H-17-M | ecosystem: Environmental > Terrestrial > Soil >... | reverse complement strand
CTGCCGGGCTGGGCCTTCGTGCCTTCTTGTGGCCATTCCGTCCTTATCCGTGTCATCCGTGAATGGGCCTCCTGGCGAGTGGCCGCCGGAGCAAACCCGAGTCATCCTGACCAATCCCGACCAATCCCGACCAATCCTGAGCGCGTAACATTTTTTGGGAGCGCTATCGCCCCCATCCTCAAGTTTCAAGTTTCAAGTCCGCGATGCAGAGCGCAAGGGACGAAAGTGAAGCGGAGGGACCGGGGGAGAATATGGAACGAGGGAGGTTTTGAACTGACCCGGGATGGGGAAGTTCCGGCGTGCATTGCCTGGTTAGAAGGGTATAGATCGCGGCGTGACACCGAACCGCGACAGACGAGGGTGTTTTGTTCTTTTGCTTTGGCTGGCGGCGGCCCGTGCGGCGGGCGCCGCGGAACCGAGCGTCCTGGCCCTCACTCACGCGACCGTCATCGATTGCACCGGCAGGCCCGCGCAACCGGATGTCACAGTGGTTGTCAGCGACGGGCGCATCACGGCGATGGGGAGGAGTGGGGACCTTCATCCGCCGACCAACGCAGTCGTGGTGGACGCTACCGGCAAGTATTTGATCCCCGGGTTATGGGACATGCATGTTCACTGGTATGACAAGGATTACCTGCCGTTGTTCCTGGCCAACGGAGTGACGGGGATTCGGCTGATGCTGGGCGCGCCGATGCATCACGAATGGCGAAGGGAAATCGAGGCAGGCAAGCTGGCGGGGCCGCGGCTGTTCATTGCGAGCCCGATAGTGGATGGACCCAAGCCGGTGTGGCCGGGTTCCATTACCGCCGGCAGCGCGAGCGAGGGGCGGCAGGCGGTGTTGAAGGTGAAGCAGGACGGGGCCGATTTTGTAAAAGTCTATTCGGTGCTGCCGCGCGAGGCTTACTTCGCGATTGCGGACGAAACGAAGAAACAGGGTATTTCGTTCGCGGGACACGTACCGATCGGGGTGTCGGTTGAGGAGGCCTCGGCGGCGGGGCAGAAGTCGATCGAGCATCTCTCGGGAATTCTGACCGGTTGTTCGAGTGAGGAAGCGCGCCTGCTGGAGTCCGAGCGGGCGAGTTTCGCCGGCTTGATGGCCACCAACGACCCGATCAGCGCGCTGACGGAGGTGCGCCGCCAGGGCGCACTGGCGCTGGAAACCTATAGCCAGCCCAAGGCGGAGGCGCTGTTCGCCTTGCTGAAGAGCAATCACACGTGGCAATGCCCGACGCTGGTGGTGTTGCGCAACATCCGTTACGAGGATGAGGCATCGGTCACGAACGACAGCCGGGTCAAGTACCTTCCGCGAGCGATTAGGGGGAGCTGGGAGCCGTCGCTGGATTTCCGGCTTAAAACCCGCACGCGCGAGGACGTGGCGCTGGGCAAACGGGTGTACCCGAAGGAGATTGAAATCGTGGGGGCGATGCAGCGCGCCGGGGTGGAGATGCTGGCCGGCACCGACACCTTAAACCCGTATTGCTTTCCCGGGTTCAGCTTGCACGACGAGCTGGGCCTGCTGGTGCAGGCGGGGCTCACGCCGATGCAGGCGCTGCAGGCCGCGACGCGCAACGCCGCCCGTTTCATGGGGCGCGAGCAGGAGCTGGGGACCATCGAACCCGGCAAAGTGGCGGACATGGTCCTGCTGGACGCCAACCCGCTGGAGGCGATCGGAAATACACGAAAGATTTCCGCCCTGGTTTATGGCGGGCGCCTTTTCGGCAGGCCCGCGCTGGATGAAATGTTGTACAGGGTCGAGGCGCTGGCCGACAAAAGCAAAACCCCCATTGCCTTCGCGCTCCTCAAGACTATCGAAGAGCGGGGCATCGACGCGGCGGTCCGGCAATATCACGAGCTCAAATCCGAGCAGTCCACGGTTTATGACTTCAGCGAGGAGGATTTAAACTCGCTCGGTTACGAGCTGATTGGGATGAAACAGCTTAGAGAAGCGGTCGAGATTCTCAGGTTGAATGCGGAAGCTTACCCGCAATCCGCCAACGTATATGACAGCCTGGGTGAGGCTTATCTCAAGGCCGGCGACAAACAACGGAGCATCGAGAACTACGAGAAATCTTTGAAACTCGACCCGAACAATGCGGGTGCGGTGGAAAAGCTCAGAGAAATGAAAGCGGAAGGCACGGGCAAATCAGCGGAAATCGAGCCCAACAAAGCCGGTGCGGAGGAGAAGGTTAAGAAACCGGCGCCGCAAGGAGCGGCGAGACCGGTTAGTTCGATCCGTTTGGTGCTACGCGAAAGGTCCGACCCGGCAGTGGAGAACATCGTGCGGATTTTTGCCCGTCAAGTGAGCGAGCGTTGCGGTGCCAGAACGATTACGAGCGGGAGCGCGGCAGAAACGGGAGAAGAGAACCGCGGAATACGGGAAACGGGGAGCGAGAGAATTGCCACAAAAAGGCACGAGAAGGCGCGAAAAGGGAATTGTTGTTGACCAGTGGGCGCGAGGGAAATTGTGGGGAGGATTGTTGAACGGATGGATGCGTAGAACGGGCCGGAGTGGGGCCAGTCCAGATCCAAGGGGGACATAGAGGGAGGATTGCCACAAAAGGGCACAAAAGAGCACAAAAAGGGAACAGTCGTTGCGGCGTTTGGGATAATTCGGCAGGAAATCGGGCAAGGAACTTGCTCTTTAGGGATTGCGGAAACGAACGGATTGTCATGAACACGACGATAAAGCGAGGGATTCTAGCAGTAATCACAATGGCCAGCCTGGCGGCATTCCCTGCCCGGGCGGAGCTGGAGGTGAGCGCTTCGGTGCAGATTCATGCGAAGGCAGATTTCGAGGCGCCGCTGGCGACGCACGGCAGGTGGGTGGAGGTCGGTTCGTATGGGCGATGCTGGCGGCCGGCGCATGTGGTAGTGGGGTGGCGGCCATATTGCGCGGGCGAATGGGTGTGGACGGACTGTGGGTGGTATTGGCAAAGCGACGAGCCCTGGGGTTGGGCGTGTTATCATTATGGGTCGTGGGCGTATGAGCCGGCGTATGGGTGGTTCTGGGTGCCGCAGGTGGAGTGGGCGCCGGCATGGGTGTCCTGGCGGGTCGGGGGAGGGTTTATCGGATGGGCGCCGTTGCCGCCGCCGGGCATGATATTTGCGCGGCATCCCGCGCCCGAGGCGTTTGTGTTTGTGGGGACGGCGCACTTTGGCGGGCCGGTGACGCAAGGGGCCTTTATTGTGAAGAATAACACCATTTTCAGGATGACTGCGGAGACCGGCGGGGTCAAACGGGAGTCGCTCAATGTCGGGGGTTCCGGGGCGCAACGGGTGATGGTGAACCACGGGCCGAACGTCGAGCTGGTGCAAAAATCGACCGGCAAGGCATTCGCGGTGGTTTCGGTGAGGGAAGCGTCACAGCGAACGACGGCGCGCGGGACTTCGAACCCTCGCGTGGCGGAGCATCGGGTGGCGCGGGAGAAGGAGCGTCCGGAGCTTGCAAGTGACCGCGGGTCGGATAGGAACGATGCCCCAGGCAAGGATGGTTTTGACTCTGCGCCGCGTGGAAGAGATGGGGGAGGCCATGGGGGCGGGCACGGAAGGCATTAGGGGCAAGGGTAAAGGCTGAAGGCCGAAGGCTGAGGGGGCGCACGGCGCGCGGGGGCGCCTCAGACTATACCCGTGGTTTCAGGGCAGCCTGTTGTCAGGTTATCAGGTCATCAGGTTATCAGGTTGTCAGGTTGTCAGGTTGTCAGGTTGTCGGGTTGTCAGGTTGTCAGGTTGTCAGGTTGTCAGGTTGTCAAGTGGCGCGAGCGCTGTGGCGGACACGGGAGGCATTACGGGGGCGGAAGGATAAAGGATAACACCAAGACGAGAAAGGGGCGGAATACACGGAATACACGGAATAGGCGGAAGAAGAAGTCTTCTACGTGTTTTGAAGGCGATCCACGGTTTCCATTCCGCCGATTTGCCCGGGGTCGGGAAGGTCGATTCGTCTTGACGCCGCCCAGCGAGCTTGGTTTGCTCAAGGCATCAGCACGCCCCTCGTCGGGCTATGGATGCGACCACGCTCTTGCTTGCGGCCGGTCAGCTTCTACTGGCGGTAGCCATTGGTTATATCGCCTGCGTGGTGAGGCGCGAGGCTAAGCGGTCGTCGCTGGTGGCGCTGGTGACCGTCCTTAACGAACTCTACGAACGGAACAGGAAGGCTCTCGCTACAGTTTACACTTTGATGTCGTCGGCGGATTTCAAGCATGGCGACGACCAGCTTCGCGCCGGGGTTATCGACAGCGGCGACCGGCTGCGCGCAATACAGGCGGCGATTACCGAGGCGCTGCTGTATACGCTGCACCAGTGCGATTCTGAATGGGGGTTTGCCGGCCGGCTGCACGAGGCCTTTCGGTCCCAACTGCGTCCCGGTGTTGAGAAGGACTGGGAGAAGCTCGTTCGGTACTCTACGCCTTCCTGAACACGACGATTCGGTTGGTGTTCGTGCCTTTGGCCATGTTATCGACGCCCCAGCAGTTGGCGGTCTTGGTGAATGTCTGATCGTTAATCACGACCAACAATGGTTCGAGGCCGGCAGCGACACCGCAGGGCAAAACGGTTTCCTCCAATTTGGTCATTCCGCCATGGACCTCGCCGACTTCGAATGCGATGTGGCCACCATGGCGCAGGACGCGGTTGAGCTCGCGGAAGACTGCGGTCATCGCAGTCTGCCAATCATCGAGCTTGCGAGGCACGGTCAGTTTGACGGAGGCGGCATCGATGCCCAAAAACCAGCAGCGGAGCCAATTGTCGGTGGCATACTGGACGATGTTCAGGAACGGGGGCGAGGTGACAACCAGGGCGACGGAGTTTGAGGGGATTTGCGGAGTAGCCTCGGCGGGGGAGGTTAAGAGCACGGCTTTGGGAGCCACAGCGGCCATGGTTTCCCGGGCGTCACGGTCCACGTCGCCCAGGAGCTGGCGGGTTTTTTTAAGGATGATTTTGACGACGTCGCGCGGCGGCGGTGTCTGATTCCGGCGCGCGTTGATTTTGCGCTGGGACTTGGCGGACACCGCCTGGTTGGGCGGCAGGGTATAGACGGAGAAGAAACCGTTGGAATGACCGGTGAGACGATTGAGCGACACGAGGAGAATCCACTCGTCCACGTTGTCCAGCGGGCGGGCCTGGCGCCGGTTGAGGAAGTGCTTTTTGAGGGACGAGATTGCCCGGAGTTGATCGGGGTGATAAAAAGCGAGGAGTTCGTCGGGGGCATCCGCGGGGTCGTCGAGAAGGATTTGGCGGAGGCGGGTTTCGACCTGCGCGAGCGTTGGCGGGCGAAGCCTGGGCCGGGTCATCACGACACTGAGCGGGTTGATATCGTTGCCGACGGGAACACGGCCCAGGAGGGCGGCTTCGAGCGGGGTGGTGCCGCGGCCCATGAAGGGGTCATAGACGACATCGCCCGGAACCGTGAGGCGTTCGATGAAGAAGCGAGGCAATTGCGGTTTGAAACAGGCGCGGTAGGAGACTTCGTGCAAGGAACTGGCCTGGCGCTGTTTTGCTGTCCAGAATTCGTTGACAAAAGTGGGAACACTACGGGCGTGGCCACCACCGCCGTGAAAGACTGTTGTGCGCTTTCGGGTCGGCTCGCCGAACTCGCGAAAGGCGAGGAGGTCTTCGGCGAGGGGCAGGGGCGGCGCGGGCTTGGAAGGGGAGGGGAATTCCAAGGCCAGCTCGAGAGGTTCAGGGAGGGAGGGCATGAAGAGTTAAGTCGGCGGAGACCGGAATTTGCTTTTGCATAAAGAAACCATTAACTGGAAGGCGCGGCAAGGACAGGTTTGTGTGCCGGGGTCGCGATGGGTGCTCAAAAACCGATTGAAACCGCGGAATACGCGGAATACGCGGAAAAGGAATTGGTTTTCTTGTATTGCGTGTATTCCACGGTGGTTTTGTTTCCTATCTGCCATAGTTGTATCGGCCCCGCTGCGCGACGATTCGTTCGATCTCAACTTTCGGGTAGTGACCGAAATTGACCAGGAGCCCCAGCTTGAATCCGGTGGCCTTCAAGTAATTCTGGACCTGCGCGCGATGTTCGTCAGCGAGCTCAGTCACCGCCTTCAATTCGAGTATGATTTTCTCATAGCAGATGAAATCAGGCTCGTACTTCGAACGTAACGGACAGCCCTTGTATTCCAAAGCCAGAGGTTTCTGCGGCACAAAAGGAACCCCTCGGAGGCGCAGTTCGAGCTCCATGCACTCCTGATAGACGGGCTCGAGGAAGCCGCAGCCCTTTTCGCGGTAAACCTCAAAGCACCCACCGATGATTTGGTAGGATTCCGATTCGAATAGTAGTTTAGGTTGCATGGCGGAAGCTTAAGTCGGTGGTCCTGAAGGCGAAACCGTAAATCGAGCACGACGTGGAACCGCGGAATACGGGAGGGAGAGAACCGCGGAATACGCGGAATACACGGAAAGGGCTGAAAACACGAGGCAGGAATTAGGTTCTGAAGTGTGCGTGGATTTCTTTGCGCATTTCCACATTGCGGAATATGCGAGGGAGAGAACCGCGGAATACGCGGAATACGCGGAAGGGGCTCAAAACATGGGACAAGAGATGGACCTTATAGGGCGCGTGGGTTTCTTTTCGCGCATCCTGGGCATGCGCGAGCTCCGCGGCAAGATTTGTGAAAAACAGGGCTTGCAAACCGGCGAGACCGAGAATAGGCTCTCCGCTCATTTTAGTGGGAACCCTCGAGGGTTTTGGCGGCGCCGGACGCGCTCGCAGCAACCAATTGACAATTTATGGCAGTTAAAATTCGGATGAAGCGGGTCGGGGCCAAGAATGCTCCTGTGTTTCGCATTGTGGTGGCGGACGGTCGCAGTCCCCGGGATGGCAAGTTCATCGAGCAACTCGGCACATATCAGCCGCTGAAGAAAGGTGACAATTTCACGATGGACCTCGAGCGCGTGAAGTATTGGGTGAGCAAAGGCGCGCAACCGAGCGACACGGTTGCCAGTTTCATCAAGAAAGCAACCAGGGCGGCTGCGGCTGCGGCCGTGGCGGCGCCGGCGGCTTGATGGCGTAACCCGGAGCTATGCAAGGCTTCCTCGAGTACATCGTAAGAGGGTTGGTGCAGCATCCGGACGCTGTCACCATCACTCCGGTTGAACGAGAGGGCACGACGGTGTATGAGCTGCGGATGCATCCCGAGGATGTCGGCAAGGTCATTGGCCGGCAGGGTATGACCATTAACGCGATTCGCTCTCTCTTGCTGGCCGGCAGCGCGAAGAAGGGCCTGCGCTGCACGCTGGAAATCGTTGAGGACCGGGTTGCCGGGTAGCCGGGGTAATGCTCTGGCCCAGGCCAGCCGCTTACGGTAGCGACGTGAATCCTGGCCGGAGAAGACCCCTCCCGGGCGGGTTATGAGAATTGACGTGCTGACCTTGTTTCCCGCGATGTTCGCGGGACCGCTGGACGAAAGCATCGTCAAAAGGGCGCGCCAGGCGGGGCTGCTGGACCTGAAAGTCCACAACTTGCGGGACTACGCGCGCGACCGGCACAAGACGGTCGATGACCGGCCGTTTGGTGGCGGGCCGGGCATGTTACTCAAGCCCGAGCCGCTCTTTGAAGCTGTTGCGGACCTGGCGCGAGAAACCACGCGAGTCATCCTGCTGTCACCAGCGGGCCGGACTTTTAACCAGGCGATCGCCCGCGAACTGGCGCAGGTGAACGATTTGCTGCTCATTTCTGGCCATTACGAAGGGTTCGATGAGCGGGTGCGGGAAGAGCTGGCGGACGACGAGTTGTCCATCGGTGATTACGTGCTGACGAACGGCGCGCTGCCGGCGATGGTGATCGTGGATGCGGTGACGCGGCTGTTACCGGGCGCGTTGGGCGACGACGAAAGCACTCACGAAGAATCGTTCAGCCACGGGCTGCTCGAATACCCGCAATATACGCGGCCGGCGGAGTTCCAGGGCATGAAAGTGCCGGAAGTGCTGTTGTCGGGCAACCACGCGGAAATCGCCAAATGGCGGGCCGAACAGTCGCGGCTGCGGACGAAAGAACGACGGCCGGACCTGCTGTGAGAACGGAGTGGTGGAGTGACGGAGTGACGGATTAGTGGATTGATGGATTGGTGGATTGGTGGATTGATGGATTGGTGGGGAGGGCCCAAACACTCCAGCACTCCATCACCGCAATCGGAAAGTTTTATGAACCAGGCATTACTTGATAAAATTGAATCGGACCAGTTTCGCAAAGAGCCGGCGGTGTTTGCGGTCGGCGATACGGTGCGCGTGCATACGAAAGTGGTCGAAGGCGACAAAGAGCGAATCCAGATTTTTTCGGGCGTGGTCATTGGCCGCCGGGGGCATGGCTTGAACGAGATGTTCACCGTTCGCCGCATCAGCTACGGCGAAGGGGTCGAGCGCGTATTTCCGCTCCACTCGCCGCGCGTTGAAAGAGTCGAGGTCGAGCGCCAGGGAAGGGCGCGCCGCGCCAAGCTGACGTATCTGCGCAAGCGGCTGGGCAAAGGCGCCACTTTGGTAAAGGAAAAGGAAGGCCGCGGCGCTTCCGGCCTGGAGCATGCTGCCGAGAGCGCGCCGGCGCAAGGTACCTGAGCGGCGACAAGCGGATTTCGCCACACGAGAACGCAAAGAACACAAAGCGGCAAAGCAGCGGTCGAAGCATCTCAACCACGGATCGCACGGATAACACGGATTGCACGGATATCCTTGTGGCGGGCCGGCAGGGCAGGCTTTTGCAGGGGCAGTCAGAGCCCTTTGAGCAGGGTTACGGTTTCTGCGGGACTCAAACTCGTTTCGGCTCTGGTTTTGGAGTCGCGCAGCCTTACGAGCAACTGCCCACTTTCGTTCCGTTCGAGCCTGACTGTGTGGCGCGCTTTGAGTTCTTGAGCCCGTTTGAATTGTTTGTCCGGTTTAGCCGGCGTGAGCACATGATCCACCGCCAGGCCGGCCCAGCGGAGGTCTTCAATCAGCTTCAATGATTCGGCCCGGAGGGCCTCATCTTCGATCAAACAAAACGCGTCCACCGTGGCGTCGAACTTCGGCAGCATCTTGCGCGCTTTGAGCAGCTCCAGCAGCACGACGTCCCCCATGCCAAAGCCCAAAGCGGGCAGGTCCACTTTTCCACTGCTGATTAGCTTGACGAGGTTGTCGTACCGGCCGCCGCCGGCAATCGCGCGGAACTCCCCTTTGCGATCAAAGGCCTCGAACACGATCCCGGTGTAGTAGGCCAGGCCGCGGATGACGCCGTAATCAATTTTCACAAAGCGTTGCAGCCCGCGCGCGGCCAGGTTATCCAGAATGGATTGAAGTTCGGCGGTGGGCTTTGCGCCGTCGATGAAGCTCGTTACGTCTGTCAGGGAAAAGCCGAGCGCTTTAAGTTTCTGCTCGTTAACGGGCGGCTCCTCGCGATCGAATTTGTCAATGACCTGGTAAAACTCGTATTCCCTGGAGGGGTCACCATTGTGGCTGAGGAAAAAATCATGCCAGGCGTTCCGGCTGCTCAGGCGGATTACCAGGTCCGCTTCGGTCAGGCCAAGCGACCGAAGGGTGTCGATTAGCAACGCGATCAGCTCGGCGTCCGCCGCCGGGGAGGTCTCCCCGATGATGTCCGCGTTCAACTGGAAATGTTCCCGCAGGCGCCCTTTTTGCTGGCGTTCATAGCGGAACAGTTGGGGAAGCGAAAACCATTTGATGGGCTTTTTGTAGCTGCGCTCATGCGCGGCAACCATGCGCGCCAGGGTGGGCGTCATTTCTGGTCGCAGGGCTACGTCGCGGTCGCCTTTGTCCTTGAAGTTATAGAGTTGGCCAACAATCTCATCGCCGCTTTTTGTGGTGAACAGCTCGAGCGGTTCCAGGGGCGGGCCGTCATACTCGCGGAAGCCATAGCGCTTTGCCATCGCCCGCCAGTTATCGAAGATGTGCTGGCGCGCGTCGGCACTCCACAGGTCGAGATGCGGCAGCGGTTCAGGGTAAAAATCGCGGAAACCCGGCAAACGTTCCATAAATCAGGCGAGAAGGTAAAAGGAGAGGTGGAAAAAGCAAAAGCAAAAGACCTCGAAGCCGTGATAATTCAGCCAAGGTTTCTTAACGCAAAGGCGCCAAGGTGCAAAGACGCAACCAAATTTGAACCACGGATGGACACTGCTTGACACAAGTTGGCCTTTTGAGAAGAGGCAAAAGTGCAGAGGAGGCTTCGGGTTATCACCGAACGCTGGCCAGTGCCGGCACGGCGAGGTTCCAGTTCCAACCTTGCCGGAGTGATGGGACCCGAAGCGCGGGCCGGGGGATGGAACTCAGTTGGCGGCCTGGTCTGGCCTGGCGGCCGGGGGCGGCGTTGGAATCTTCAGCACCTCGGTCCGCATTTCCTTGCCCGGTTTGAATTTCACGACCGAACGCCGGGGTATGGGGACGTCGGTTGCCGGGGAGTTGGGGTTTCGACCGATGCGGGCCTTGCGCACTTTGACTTCAAACACGCCGAAGTTACGCAGTTCCACTTTGTCGCCTTTGGCCAGGGCCTCGGCGATGTAGTCCAGAGTCTTCTGGACAACGTCCAGAACCTGCTGCTGGATCATCCCGCTCTCCTCACTGATGCGAACAACCAAGTCTCGCTTTGTCAGAGTCATAGGTTATAGGGTTAGGGTTACATCAGGTCTATGCCACCCTGTATAACCTTCTTTGACGCAACGGTCAAGCACGGAATTAGCATATTTTAGCATCGGGGGCGGACGCAAAAGGACGTGAAGTCAAGGCACAATCAACCGTTTCCCGAGCCGATGGCCTGTTTCAAATTGGCCATTCCCTGCCGTTTGAGGCGCTGACGCAAACCCGTCACTATGGTTCGGGCCATCCGCGGGCCTTCATAGACAAGGCCGGTATAAACTTGAAGGAGCGAAGCGCCGGCGGCGAGCTTCTCCCAGGCATCCTGGGCATCGAAGATGCCGCCGACACCGATGATCGGCAGCTTGCCTGACGTTCGCCGATAAAGCTGGCGGATGACTTCCGTGCTGCGTTGGCGCAACGGCCGCCCGCTAAGACCTCCCGACTCGCTATAAACCCGTTGCAACTTTGGTTCGCTCGTTTCCGGCCGGGTGATCGTGGTGTTTGTGGCGATGATACCGGCGAGCTGACGAGGCTCGACCAACTCGAGGATCTGGTCCATCGCCTCGAAGGAGATGTCTGGGGAGATCTTGACGAGGATGGGTTTAGGCAAGCGGGTGGGGGAAGAGTGTTGCGTGTTGCGTGTTGCGTGGGGAGCCGCCTCTGCTTGCCATTCTGAACTTTGGACTTCTTGCAGTGCCGCCAGGATTTCGTCGAGCGCTGCTTTGTCTTGCAGTTCACGCAGGTTCGGCGTGTTGGGAGAACTGACGTTGACGACGAAGAAATCGAGATGAGGGAGCAGGACGCGGAGGGAGTTGGCGTAATCTTCCGCTGCACGGTCCAGTGGGGTGATTTTTGACTTCCCAAGGTTCATTCCAACCGGATGGTTGGGCCAACGGCCGGCTTGACGCCATTCGGTGAGCGTTTGGGCGACGGCCTCAGCACCAGGGTTATTGAAGCCCATGCGGTTAATGATCGCTTCATCCGAGATTGCGCGGAAGACACGCGGGGCAGGGTTGCCCGGTTGGGCGTGCCAAGTGACAGCGCCAAGTTCCGTGAACCCGAAGCCGAGCGCGGCCCAGGCGGGGAGGGCTTCGGCGTGTTTGTCCATGCCTGCGGCCAAACCGACGGGGTTGGGGAATCTCAGGCCGAAGACTTCGATAGGTAATTCCGGCGCGCCCAGGAAGGATTCGACGACGTCACCGACGGCCTTACGCCGGCCCGCCCAGGCTAGCGCCTGCATCGTGCGGTTGTGAATCTGCTCCGGATTTTGGGTAAACAGCGCGGGGCGCAGCAGGTGGCGGTAAAACCATCCCATTACTTGCGCTCCGGCGGGAGTACGGAGGCCAGGCCGGCGGCCTCCGCTGCCGAGCCAAGCGCAGGATCTTGTTTGCCATCCACATCCTCTTCCCGGCCGGCGCACGACCGGGCGAGCAAGTTTCGGTAGGTCGCCAGCGCCAGCAACGGCCAGCTATTCCGATACATGTCGTATTTGAGGTAAAAGACTTTTGGAAAGCCGGTGCCGGTAGTCTCATCTTCGGCCCAGGACCCATCCGGCTCCTGCATACGCACGAGGTAATCGATGCCGCGGCGCAGACTTGGACGGTTCGGGTCGTCGAACACACACAGGCCCATCAATGCCCAAGCGGTCTGCGAGGCGGTGCTGGGCCCCTGGCCTTTGAACACAGGATCGTCGTAGGTGTTGCAGCGTTCGCCCCAGCCTCCATCCGGGCGCTGGACGCTTTCGAGCCAATCGCGCGCTTTCAGTAGCCAGGGCTGGTTCATGTCCAGGTTCATGGCCCGCAAGCCGCGGAGGACCTGCCAGGTGCCGTAAATGTAATTCACTCCCCACCGGCCATACCAGGAGCCATCTTCTTCCTGGCGCTCGCGCACGTACTTCAGCGCCTTTTGCACCTGTGGGTGGTCGACGCTGTAGCCCTCGTAACCGAGCAACTCCAGGATGCGCGCGGTGATGTCGGCGCACTCGGGGTCCAGCATAGCGTTGTGGTCAGCGAAGGGAACCTTTTCCAGCACGCCTTTGGTGCAATCCCGATCAAACGCGGCCCAGCCGCCGTCTTTGCACTGGAAGGTCATCATCCAGTTCAGGCCGCGCTGGAAGCATTCGTCGCGCTTCCGGCGGTCGTCGGTCGGCACTTTCCGCAGGGCCAGCAACACCATGGCGGTGTCATCGACGTCCGGGTTCCACCTGTTCTCGAATTCGAACACCCAGCCGCTGGGTTCGACATTGGCGGGGTTTTTGTACTGCCAATCGCCACGGAAGCGAATTTCTTTGGTCATCAGCCACTCAGTGGCGCGCTTGAGGGCCGGGTGGTCGCTCGACACTCCAGACTCGTGCAGGCAGATGGCGACGATGGCCGTGTCCCACACGGGCGAGAAACAGGGCTCGATCCGGACGCTGTGCTCGGTCTCGTGTTCGAGCTCTTTCAATTTCTTCCCGGCGCGGACGACCTCCGGATGGTCGTCGGGATAACCCAGCGCCTTAAGCGCGATGAGGGAATTGAGCATGGCCGGAAAAATGGCGGCCAAGCCATCCGAGCCTTCGAAGCGGTCGAGCATCCAGCGTTCGGCGCGTTTGAGCGCACGTTTGCGGAAGGGGTGGATGTTATTCTCGGCGAACCATTCAGCGAACTTGTGCAGGCGGTCGAGCCAGAGAAAGAAGTTGCGCCAGGTCAAGCGCTCGGGGTCGGGCGCGAGGGCGAGGTCGCGCTCGTGGATGCCCTCGGGGTAGAGTTCGTTGAGATGGATGTTGCTCTGCAGCGGGCGGGTGGGTTTGTAATGGTTGATGATGGCGAGCGGCACGAGCATGGAGCGGCTCCAGGAACTCATCTCGTTGAAATTCACATAGAACCATTTGCCGATCAGGATCACCTCGCAGGGGATCGTCGGCACGTATTCCCACGGGAACAGGCCGAGGAGGGCGAGATAGAGCTTCGAGAAGGTGTTCATGCGCGGCACACCGCCCAGGCTCATGGCGACCTCGCGCGCGCGCAGCATCCGCGGGTCGGTGAACGGAACGCCCGCCAGCTTCAGTGCCAGGTAGGCCTTGATGGTTGCGTTCACCTCTGCCGGGCCGCCGTAGTAGATGTTCCAGCCGCCATCAGGCAATTGCATCGAGAAAATGTGGTTGACGGCTTTCCGCTGCCATTCCCGGTCCACCTTGCCGTTCCAATGGTGGTAAGCGACCGTGTCCGCGACCACGGTAACATCCACCATCAGTTCCCCAATCCAGTAGCCCTCAGGCTTTTGCTGGCCGAGCAAATACCCCTGTGACCGCCGAATGGCGGTTTCCAGGTCCGTTTCAGAGAAGCCCGCCGCAGTTTGACGTGGCGCATCCCTTAAGCTGCTCTCACGCAAAGATATCAAACCCACGCGAATAATCTGCGGAGGAAGGTTCAGGCTGTAAAGGAATTATTCTCGCCGCCTGGCGACTGACCCATAAAGCTGGCGTAGCCGCGCGACGGGGCTTATCCTGGCAGCAGATGCGCATCCTGCTTTTTAGCGGCAAGGGCGGTGTGGGCAAGACGAGTCTGTCGGCGGCGACCGGCACGCGGCTGGCAGAACTGGGTTATCGCACGCTGGTGATGAGCGTGGACCCAGCGCATTCGCTGGCGGACGCATTCGACCTCGAAGCCGGGCTGTTTGATTCCAAGACCGCCGAGCCTTACCCGATTGCCGATCGGCTTTGGATCCACGAGGTCAATATTCAGAAGGAGATCAAGCGGAACTGGCACCGCATCTGGTCGTACATCAGCTCGCTGTTGCGCACGTCGGGCCTGAGCGAAGTGGAGGCCGAGGAGATGGCCATTTTCCCCGGCATGGAGGAGTTGAGCGCGCTGCTCTACGTGAATGATTGGTGCAAGGAGAAGCGTTACGATGTGATTGTGCTGGACTGCGCACCGACGGGCGAGAGCCTGCGATTTGTGTCGATGCCCACGACGATGAAGTGGTACATGGCGCATGTGTTTCCGATTCAGCGCGGGCTGCTCAAGGCGGTGCGCCCGATTGCGAACCGTGTGGCGCCGTTCGAACTGCCGCCGGACAGCTATTTCGCCAGCGTGAAAGATCTGTTCGACCGGATCGACGGTATCGACGAACTACTGGAGGCCCCGCGGGTGACCAGTGTGCGATTGGTGACCAATGCCGAGAAGATGGTCGTCCGCGAAACCGAGCGCGCGTTTGTCTATTTCTCACTGCACGGCCTGACGGTGGACCAGGTGCTGGTCAACCGCGTGCTGCCCGAAGATGTCGAAGACGAGTTTTTCCGCGAGTGGCGCCGGACCCAGGAGAAACTCCTTCAGGAGATAGAGACCTATTTTGCGCCGGTGCCAGTGAAAACCGTGCCGCTGTTCCGGCATGAGGTCCTGGGCCTGGAACGGATCCGGGTGCTGGCGCGCGAGATGTTCACCGCCAAGGAAGACCCCGCCGCAGTCACGCGCACCGAGCGACCGTATTCTTTCCGCAAACACAACGGGGTTTACGAAGTCCGGCTCCAGGCGCCGTTTGCCGTCAAAGGCGAAGTCGGGCTGTTCAAGAAAGGCGAGGAGCTGGTGATCGAAGTCGGGACGGTGCGCCGGCATATCGGTTTGCCGAGCTCGATGAGCGGGCTGTCACCTGTCCGCGCACGGCTTGAAGACGGGTTGTTGGTAGTCGAACTGCAGGAGACAAAATGAATAAGAAGAGCAGGAAGAGTGAAAAACAGTCGGCCGGCGCGTGTCTCTGCCAGGGCGTGGGGCCGGTGTTGAGTGAGCTGGTGCGACGGTTGGCGCCGCCGGCAGCGGCGCGCGGGCATTTCGAGACCGCCCGGCTGGAGTTTCTGAAAGGGCTCCGAGCGTTGCTGGATGCGCGGATTGAGCAATGCTCGAAACCGCGGTCGAAGGGCGAAAAGATCAGCGTGGAATAGCGCAAGGAGGTCGAGAGACCGAGAACCGCGCAATACGGGGAAAGAGAGGCCTTTTCCGCGTGTCCGGCTTACGGCGCGATCGCTGGCGGGAGTTCGTGGGTGCGCTCAAATCGCCCTTGCGGTTCGGAGTTGAGCGGATACTTTCAAGGCTGATGGTTTTGGATTTCACCAAAATGAACGGTGCGGGGAACGACTTTGTGCTCATCGACAATCGGGCGCAACAGTTGAAGCTGTCTCGCGACCAGGTGGTGCGGCTTTGCGACCGCCATCGCGGCGCCGGGGCCGATGGTGTCATCGTGCTGGTTCCGTGCCGTTCGGGCAAGGCGGATTGGGCATGGGAGTTTTTCAACAGCGACGGCAGCGTCGGCGAGATGTGCGGCAACGGCGCGCGCTGTTTTGCGCGGTTTGTGCAAAGGCTTACCGGCGTGGCGCGCGAGTTCACGTTTGAAACGGAGGCGGGAGTGATCACCGCACGGTTTGAGGGTGAGCGCGTGACCGTGAGCTTAACCGCGCCGGCGGGCCTGCGCTTGAATGAGGAATTGGCTTTGGCCGCCGGGCGGCAGACCATGCACTCGCTCAATACCGGGGTGCCGCACGCGGTGCTGTTCGTCCCTGACGCTGATAAGGCAATGGTGTTGCAGCTTGGGCCTGAAATCCGCCGGCACCCGCACTTCGCGCCGAAAGGCACGAACGTCAATTTTGTCCAGGTGCTGGGCGCCAACCACATCCGCGTGCGGACTTTCGAACGAGGCGTCGAAGGCGAAACGCTCGCGTGCGGCACCGGCGTGACCGCCTCCGCGCTGATTTCCTCGCGCGTGCACCGGTTCGGCTCTCCGGTGAGAGTGCAAGTCCAGGGCGGCGAAGAGCTGGAGGTCAGCTTTCAGGAAAAGAACGGCGGCTTTGCCGACGTGCAGCTGACCGGGCCGGCGGAGTTTGTGTTTGCGGGCAGGATTCCGGTGTAAGATCCGGCTCGCCAAGGCCGCTTCCATTGGGCATTTTTTTACCTTCGGATCGAGAAATCATCATGTTTACCGGAACCTACACTGCAATTGTTACCCCGTTTAAGAACGGAGCCATCGACGAAGCTGCGCTCGAACGGTTGGTAAGGGCCCAAGTCAAAGCCGGTGTGGACGGCATTGTGCCGGTCGGCACTACCGGTGAGTCGCCAACGGTTAATTACGAAGAGCATGTCCATATCATCGCGCTGTCGGTGAAGTTTGCGGCGCGCAGGATCAAGGTGCTGGCGGGCACCGGCGGCAATTCCACCAGCGAAGCAGTTTACCTGACCGAGCACGCGCAGAAGGCGGGCGCCGACGGCTCTCTGCAAGTGGCGCCGTACTACAACAAGCCGTCGCAGGAAGGGTTGTTTCAGCATTTCCGCGAAGTGGCGCGCAAAACCAAACTGCCCATCGTGTTGTACAGCATCCCGAGCCGATGCGGCATCGAGATCGGTGTTGAGACGGTCAAACGCCTGGTGGCGCAGTGCAAGAATATTATTGGCATTAAAGAAGCCGGTGGCAATCCCGATCGGGTAAGCCAGCTTCGCGCCGGGCTCGGCCCGCGTTTCGAAATTATGAGCGGCGACGACTCGCTCACGCTCTCATTCATGGCCGTTGGCGCACAAGGCGTGGTCAGTGTGGCGTCGAATGTGATTCCGCGGGCCGTGGTGCAAATGGTCCGGGCCTACGACGCCGGAAAGGGTTCCGTGGCCCTGCGACTGCATCACAAATACTATCCGCTGTTTAAGGACCTGTTTATCGAGACCAACCCGGTGCCGGTGAAGGCCGCCTTGGCAATGATGGGCCAGATTGAAGAAGAATTTCGCCTGCCGTTGGTGCCAATGGCGGCGAAGAATAAGGACACGTTGCGGAAGACGATGAAGGCGTGCGGTGTTTTGAAGTGAAACGTAAAGCGTGATGCGTGAACAGTGGCGGTCACGTTTGGGGTTTCACGTTTCACGCATCACGGATTACTTTCCATGACTAAGATTATTATTACTGGTTCAAAGGGCCGGATGGGAAAAACTCTGCTGGCCTGCGCGCCGCAGCATGCGCACCTGCAGGTGGTGGGCCAGATGGACCAGGGCGATGATTTGCGGGCGGTGATAGGGCAGGGGGACGTCGTTATCGATTTCAGCTCGCACAACGCGACACCGGCGATAGTCAAGCTTTGTGCCGAGCACAAGAAGGCGATGGTGATCGGCACCACCGGCCACTCCGACAAGGAGCGCTCGGACCTCAACGCTGTCAGCGCTCAGGTTCCGATCGTGCTTTCGTCCAATTTTTCGACTGGGGTCAACGCGCTCTTCTGGCTGACGCGCAAGGCGGCGGAAATCCTCGGGCCGGGTTTTGACCTGGAGATTGTCGAAATGCACCACCGGCTGAAGCGCGATGCGCCGAGCGGCACCGCGAAAACACTGGCCGAAATTCTCGCTCAGGTGCGCCAGCAGCAGCTTGACCGAATTGTCCGCCATGGCCGCGCGGGAATCGTTGGAGAGCGGACCAGCGCCGAAATCGGAATGCATTCCGTTCGTGGGGGCGATGTGGTGGGCGATCATACCGTAATGTTCGCCGGGCCGGGCGAGCGGGTGGAGTTGACGCATAAGGCATCGAGTCGCGAGACTTTCGCCAATGGGGCGCTTCGCGCGGCCGAATGGGTGGCGAAGCAGAAGCCCGGCTTGTACGATATGCAGGACGTGCTGGGACTGAAATGAACCGCGCGTTCATCGGGCTTGGCTCGAACGTGGGACCTTCGGAGGAGACTGTGCGGTTGGCCATGGAGCGGTTGCGGGCGTTCGCTGCGGAGCCCTTGCTCGAGTCCTCCCTGTGGCAAACAACGCCAAGGGATTGCCCGCCGGAGTCCCCGGTGTTTGTCAACGCTGTGGTTGGCCTCGTGCCGCGCGCCGGAGAAACGCCTGAGTCGTTGCTGGGGAAATTGCAACAGATCGAGAGGGAATTTGGGCGGCAGCAGAAGAAAGTTGTGAACGAGCCGCGCCCGCTTGACCTTGACCTACTCATTTTCGGAGCCGAAGTCCGTTCGAGCCGAGAGCTCAAGCTGCCGCATTCTCGCGTGCACGAACGCCGTTTTGTGTTGCAGCCGCTGGCGGAACTCGCTCCCGGTCTCGTGCTGCCCGGGCAAACGAAAACCGTTTCGCAGTTGCTCTCCGAGTTACCGCCTGACCCGGGGATGAAAAAGCTTCATGCTTAAACTCTACGTAACTGAGCGGCGCAGGGGGACGGGACGAGGGGTCAAAGGGTGAAGGGCGGTGGTCAGTAATCGGTTTTGAGCATTTAGGGGCCAGCGGTTTGACGGAAGGCTAGGGACGAGACGCGGTATTGGTTGCCGGGGCCTCGAACCGGATCACCGTTTCGCCCGGTTTGCCGTACCCGAACTGTTCCCGGGCGAGCCGCTCGATGGCTTTGGAATCGTGGCTCAAGGCCTGGACCGAGTTTTTCATCTGCTTCCCCAGTTCTTCCTTTTTCTGGATTTGAGTATCCAGCCGCAGGATCTCTTTGCGCATCCGCTCGTTCTGCTGCACTAACGGCAAGTACCAAATTGCCACCGCCAGCAGCCCCGCGACGAACAAGAGGAACTTAACCACCCGGGTCAGCTTATCCCAAATGTTCAGTTCTATGTTCACCTCGCAAATAAATCATGCAGGGGCGTTAGAGTAAATGCGAATCGGGCGCCGAGCTGCGGCCAGAGCGGTAGGGTGCGCTGCGTGCAAGCCAGCGGAACCGGAACCAGACTCGTTGTGGAAACGGTTGAAGGTTGAAGGTCGAAAGTTGCAGGTTGATGGGCAAGAATCTGCGCAGAAAAACGACATTTCTGAATATAGTGATTCAGCGCGACGTTCCTCTCTACCGACGATGCGGCGCGTTAGACGACGCGCCCTACCGCGAGGGAGAATCCATTGGCGGCATGGCTCCTGAGCTTGGCAAACTGTGACCCCTGGGCTATGGGTTTGTGCTATCGTGTTGTAGCATGACTGAACTCGAAAAAGATATGCTGGCGGCGCTGAACGAGCTTGATAGCACGGTCAGGTCCATGGCGACGGCCAATCCCAAGCCACGGTTGCGGCCGCTTCTCGCGCGGGTTGATGAGTTGACCCTCAAGATGCCCAGGGACAGCGACCCGAATCTGCTACACTATCTCCACAGGAAAAGTTATGAAAAGGCGCGGCTGCTCCTCCAGGGGAGGGATGCTGAGAATGCGCGGGGCGTGTGCGGTGAGTGAGTTTTAGGTAGAAAATTGGGTGTTGAAAGTTACAAGTTGCCGCGCTTCGCCTGAACAGCCAACCTTGGCATGCTGACGTTTCACGTTTCGCGTTTTAACGTTTTCACCGACTCATGCTTACGGATACGATAGCCGCCATTGCCACCCCGGTCGGCGAGGCTGGCCTGGCGGTGGTGCGGATTTCCGGACCCCGGGCGCTGACGGTAGCTGACCAATGCTTTAGGCCTGCGGGGAAGGCGGCAATGAAGCCCTCCGCAGCGCCGACGCATACCATTCATTTCGGGCATGTTCGGCGCGACGGCGAGAACATCGATGAGGTCCTGCTGTCAGTCATGCGCGCCCCGCGCACCTTTACCCGGGAGGATGCGGTAGAAATTACCTGCCACGGCGGGATGCTGCCGGCGAAGATGGTGCTGGATGCGGTTTTGGCAAGCGGCGCGCGCCTGGCCGAGCCCGGTGAATTCACCCGGCGGGCCTTTCTCAACGGCCGGATTGACCTGGCACAGGCCGAGGCCGTCGCCGACCTGATCCATTCGCGCACGGAGCTGGCGTTGCGGGCCGCCAACGAGCAGCTCGCCGGCCGGCTTTCGCACCGCATCAACCAGCTCCGCGACCAGTTGATGCATATCCTGGCGCACGTCGAGGCGTACATCGATTTTCCCGAAGAAGACATCGCGCCGAATACGCGGAGCGAGCTGATTGGCCAGCTTGAACAGGGTGCAGCTTTCATGGAAGAGTTGTTGCGGACGGCGAATGAGGGCCAGATCCTGCGGCGCGGAATCCGCGCGGCGATTATTGGCCGGCCCAACGCCGGCAAATCCAGTTTGCTCAATCAACTCCTCGGTCATGACCGGGCGATCGTTTCGGCCACGCCCGGCACGACCCGCGATACCATCGAGGAAACCGCGAACATCCGGGGCTTGCCCGTGGTGTTCATCGACACCGCGGGCCTGCGCGAGGCTCGCGATGAGATCGAGGCCGAAGGCATCCGGCGCAGCCGGCAATCACTGCTCAAGGCCGAATTCATTTTGCATATTTTCGACGGTTCGGAGCCGCTCACTCCGGCCGACGAACGGGTCCTGGAGGAGTCTGCCAGCAAGAAACGCATCGTCGTTCGCAATAAGGTCGATCTTCCTCAGTGTCTGGATCTTCCGCGATCCTTAAGCGGGGCGACTGTAGATGTGTGCTGCCTGACGGGGCAGGGGATCGAAGCACTTAAAGATGCCATCAGGAATCTCGCCTGGTCCGGCGAGATCAAAGCGGAAATGCTCGAGGTCATGATTAACTCGCGTCATCAGGACGCTCTTAACCGGGCGCGTTCAGCCGCCTCGCGCACGATCGAAGCTCTGCGCGCCGACGAGACGCTGGAGTTGGTGGCGATGGACCTGCGTATCGCCGTCAACGCTGTGGGGGAGATTGTGGGGAAGACGACGACCGAGGATTTGCTTGACGCAATTTTCAGCCAGTTTTGTATCGGGAAGTGAGGAGGGGTGAAAGGATAACGGCTGACGGATAAAGGGTACAGGGAGAGTTAAACCGTTTAACGTTTCAACGTTTTCGACCTTTTAACGAGTCAGGCTCGTCCACGAAACCTTTGACAACCAAAAGGCTTTAGTCCAGCTTCCAGCAACTTGCACGGGTTCGGTTCACCTCACGAAAGCGTGTAAGTGGTTATAAATGCATGGGTAAGGCACTGATCATTGCCGAGAAACCGTCGGTCGCTAGCGATATCGCCCGCGCCCTGGGCGGCTTCAAGAAGCAGGAAGACTACTACGAGAGCGACCAGTACGTTCTCTCATCGGCCGTCGGCCATTTGCTTGAATTGGTCGTGCCGGAGGGGGTCGAGCCCGCGCGTGGCAAATGGTCGTTTGCCCATCTGCCGGTCATCCCGCCCCACTTCGACCTGCAACCCATCGAAAAGGCGCAGGCGCGCCTTAACTTGCTGAAGAAACTGCTCAAGAGAAAAGACGTCGCCGCTCTGATTAACGCCTGCGACGCCGGGCGGGAGGGTGAATTGATTTTCCGGAATATCATTCGTTACGCGAATGCCCGGCAACCGATCCAGCGCCTGTGGCTTCAGTCGATGACACCCGCGGCGATTCGCGACGGCTTTGCCCAGTTGCGCGACGACCAACAAATGCAACCGCTGGCCGACGCGGCGCTCAGCCGAGCCGAGGCTGACTGGCTGGTGGGCATCAATGGCACGCGCGCAATGACCGCGTTTAACTCCAAGTCGGGCGGTTTTTTCAAGACGACCGTCGGCCGCGTGCAAACGCCAACGCTGGCGATCGTGGTCGAGCGGGAACAGAAAATCCGCAGGTTCGTGTCGCGGGATTACTGGGAGGTGATCGGCACGTTTCAGGCGGAGGCGGGGACATACATCGGCAAGTGGTTTGATGAAAAATTTGTCCGGCCTGACAAGGAGGGCGACCCGGACCTTAAGCCGGACCGCCTGTGGGACCGCGCGACAGCCGAAGCACTTCGCTCGAAATGCCTGGGCAAGCCGGGCATTGTTACCGAAGAGAGCAAGCCTAGCACGCAACTCTCGCCGTTGTTGTACGACCTGACGAGCCTCCAGCGGGAAGCCAACAGCCGGTTCGGGTTCAGCGCCTCGAACACGCTTAAGCTCGCGCAGACGCTCTACGAGCGGCATAAAGTTTTGACTTACCCGCGCACCGACTCGCGCGCTTTGCCGGAGGATTACCAGGGAACGGTGCGCAAGACGCTCGAAATGCTCGAAGGGACGGCTTACCGGCCGTTCGCCGACACGATTTTGAAGAACGAGTGGGTGCGGCCCAACAAGCGCATCTTCAACAATGCGAAGGTTTCGGACCACTTTGCCATCATCCCGACGACTGAGCCGCCCAAGGGACTCAGTGAACCCGAGCAAAAGCTCTACGATATGGTGACGAAGCGTTTCCTCGCGGTGTTTTACCCCGCGGCGGAATTTCTCGAGACGATCCGGATCACGCGCGTCGAGCACGAACCGTTCAAGAGCGTGGGGAAGGTGCTGCTCAATCCTGGCTGGATGGCGGTGTACGGGAAAGAAGCTCAATCTGAAGATGCGCCTACGCTCACACCCGTCAAGGCTGGCGAACAAGTCCAGACCACCGAGGTCGAGGTGAAGCAAAACCAGACCAAACCCCCGCCGCGGTACACGGAAGCGACGCTGTTGGGCGCGATGGAAGGCGCGGGCAAGCTTGTCGAAGATGAGGAATTGCGCGAAGCAATGAGCGAAAAAGGCCTCGGGACACCGGCGACGCGCGCTGCCATCATCGAGGGCCTGATTTATGAACAGTATCTGCTTCGTCAAGGCAAAGACTTGCAGGCGACTGCCAAAGCCTTTGCCCTGATGGAACTGCTCAACGGTCTGGGCATCCCCGAATTGACGCGCCCCGAGCTGACCGGCGATTGGGAATTCCAATTGCGCCAGGTGCAGCGCCGTCAAAAGAGCCGGAGCGAATTCATGGCCGGCATCCAGGAAATGACCCGGCATATCGTCGAGCGGGCCAAAAAGTTCGAACTCGACACAATTCCAGGCGACTTCGGCGTTTTGAAAGTGCCTTGTCCCAAATGCGGCGGCGAAGTTCATGAGCGCTACAAGGCATTCCAGTGCGTTAAGTGCGACTTCTCGGTTTGGAAAATCATTTCCAGTCGCCTGTTTGAGGCGGAAGAGATGGAGCAGCTCATCAGTAATAAGCAGATCGGGCCGCTCCAGGGATTCCGCAGCCGCATGGGCAAGCCTTTCGCCGCCGTGCTGAAGCTCAACGAGGAGAACAAGATCGAGTTTGATTTCGGCCCCGACCAACGCAATGGCGAGGGAGGCGTCGCCGAGGTGGATTTCACCGGCCAGGAGCCGGTGGGCCAATGTCCGAAGTGCCAGAGCCGCGTGTTCGAAACGGCCATGAGTTATATCTGCGAAAAATCGGTCGGCGCCAGCCGCTCCTGCAAGTTCCGCACCGGCAAGATCATTCTGCAGCAACCCATCGAGCGGTCTCAGGTCCAGAAGCTTCTGGCTGCGGGAAAGACCGATCGGCTCGACAAATTCATTTCCCGCAAAGGCCGTCCGTTCAAGGCGTTCCTCGTGCTCAAGGACGGGGAAGTCGGGTTCGAATTCGAGCCGCGCCCGGCCAGAGGCAAGAAGGGCGCTGCCAAGACGCAGGCCTCCAAGGAACCGGCGCCAAAGATTGATTTCACCGGGCAGCAGCCGCTGGGCAAATGTCCTAAATGCGGCGGCCAGGTGTTTGAGAGCGAGTCCGCTTACGTGTGCGAAAAGTCGCAAGCCGACAAACGGCCCTGCAAGTTCAAGATCAACAAAGTCATCCTGCAGCAGCCGATCGAGCGCACCGAGGCGGCCAAGCTGCTGGCCGAAAACAAGAGCGGCCTGCTCACCCAGTTCATCTCCAAAGCAGGACGGCCGTTTCCCGCGTATCTGGTGATGGATGACATGGGCAAGGTCAACTTCGAATTTCCTCCGCGCGAAACCGAGCCGGCCAACTAGCTTCCACGGGCGACGCGGGCGCGAAGTGATAGCTGCCAAAAGGCGCAGAAAGCCCAAAAGGCGCAGAAAGCACAAGCCGGCGTAGCCGGAACCAAACTCGTTGTGGGAGCGGTTGCAGGTTGAAGGTTGAAAGTTGCAAGTTGACGTAACCAACTTGCAACCTTCAACTTGCAAGTTGTAACCGCGGAAATCTGCGCAGAAAAAAGACATTTCCAGATGTAGTCATACAAAAGGTGAAGCCAGACAAAGAGGTTCGTTACCGTGCCCTGCTCGTTTAACCTTCTCGAGCGAAACAACATTCGTAACCTTTGAACGTTTTCGCGAGCTACACGACGGCAATGTAACTCCTGAGTCGCAACGTGACCCTTGTCACAAAATTTTTGCAGCATTTGGCCACTGACCGCGGCGCCTCGGCGTATACCCAGCGCAACTATCGCCAGGCGCTTGAAGAGTTTTCCAAGTGGCATGGCGAAGAACGCGGGCAACCGCCTGAATGGGGAAATCTCCAGCGCGACGACTTCCGTGCCTATCTGCGCTTCCTGGGCCGGCATAACCTCGGTCGCGCCGCCATTCAGCTCCGCTTCTGCGCCTTGCGCACCTTCTACAAATTCCTGATCCGTCACGGCGCCGTCGCGGCCTCTCCTATCAAAAACCTCTCGCTGCCGAAACCTGGCCATCGCCTGCCCAAATTCCTGACCCCGCAGCAAATGACAGATTTACTTGAGGCTCCGCTCAAGCTGTTGCCGCCGCGGGGCGACGAGAACAAGGAATCTGCCAAACTCATCATACGCTGCCGCCGTGACGTCGCCATCCTTGAAACCATTTATTCCTGCGGCCTGCGCATCAGCGAGCTGTGCGGGTTGCAGGCGCAGGATATCGACTGGCACGAACGCCTCCTCCGCGTCCGCGGCAAAGGCAAAAAAGAGCGCCTGCTTCCTATCGGCGAACCGGCTTTGAGGGCCATCCAAACCTACTGGCAGTTCCTCCCCGAGGCGCCCGGCGGCCAATCTCCCGTTTTTGTCGCCAGTGTACAAAAGCTCCGCCCGCTTTCCGCGCGCGACTTGCAGTTGCGCCTGAAGAAATATCTGGCCATTGCTGCGCTGGACCCGAGCCTCACACCACATAAGCTGCGCCACAGTTACGCCACGCACCTGCTCGACGCCGGCGCGGACCTTCGGAGCGTGCAAGAACTCCTCGGCCACGCCCACCTCGCGACCACCCAGGTCTATACTCATCTTACCACCGAACGCCTCAAGCGCGCCTACGACCAGGCCCATCCGCGCGCCTGAACGGCCTGGTGTTTAGCGCTTACCCCCAATCGTTTGCGAACGTTGGGAACTTTCCACCGATGAGCGGTGGGGGGTAGGGCGCGCTGGGGACAGCTCGCCCACGCCGCTCAGCGTTGTTTGGGGGGTAGAACGCAAAAGCATATTCCTTGACGGTACGTCGGAAAAGTTTTAGCAAAAGGAATAGTGCAGCCTCTCAAGGCTGAACCAAATAATCAGATGGTAAAAACTCGGAATCCCGGGCGCTGAATGCTCGGACCCCGAATCGAATTCATGAAAACTTCTGTCTCCAGGGAATACACACTCTCCGCTTTGTGCCTCGTGCTGGCTCTGCCCGATTTGGCCAGGGCTGATTTCGTCCCAATCCAGTTGGCGCCCGACAGTTTCAACCAGGATGTGATCGTGGAGAGGATGGCCCCGCCGCCGTTGGTTCCGGTCACCACCGCTTCGATGGACACGGGAAGTGACAACACCGGCTTTGCCTGGTGCGAACGCGGTTACAACCTGGATTGGGCGGCGGTCGGCTTGCCGGCCGCCGATACAACCGTCACCATCGGCGTGGCGATGGACCACGATTGCCGCTTTGCGCCCACCTACAAAACCAACAACGTGCTGCTCATTGACAGCGTCCTGACGAATGGCGCGCTGACGTTCGGGACGCCAATGGCCTGCGCGCAATTGTCGTTTCTCGTGAGCGGCGGTAACGGTGGCGGGGCCGTGGGCTACAAGGTACATCATCAGGACGGCGCGACCGACGCGGGGACAGTCACTTGCCCGGACTGGCTCGACACTTGGAACGCTGCCTATACGACCGGCGGGCGCGTGAATGTGAACACGTTCAGCTACGCCGATCTGAACATGAATCGTCCCGGACTGTTTTTAACGGATGTTGAGCTGACTAACACGACTAGTCCGGTCACAAGCGTGGAGTTCACTTACCAGGGCGGCAGCAGCCACAACGCGATATTCGCGGTGAGCGGAGCTGCGGCTACGGGTGCTCCGTTTGTGGCTATGCCGGTGAGCGGTTTCAATGCCGACGTGGTCGTCGAAGCCAGCGCGACGCGGAAGGGATTCTTGCGGGGGGTTACGACCGCCACCCCGGAGAGCGGGGCGGCCAATTGGGGCAACGCCTGGTATGAACAAGGCTATTATTCGCCAGTGCCTGGCAGCGGCCTGCCTGCTGCTGGTTCAATCGTCACCAACGCCGCTGCGCCCGACCACCGGTACCTGCTGCCTCCTGATTATACAGCTAATAACGCAATTGTCCTCGATGCGGATTGCCCCAACGCCACCCTGACATCCATGGTTCCGGCCAGAGCTGCGGCGCTGTCCTTCCTGGGCGCCGCCGGCAACGGCCCAGTCACCGTTGGCTGCCAGGTCCATCATGCGGATGGTAACACCGAAACCAACTGGTTTCTCCTGCAGGATTGGCTCAGCGCCACCCCGGCAGCGTTGCCGGTGAACGGACGGGTGAACCTCGATTTCCGCACCGTTGATCTGGTCAACGGGTCAGGATTGTTCGCAAAGGACATTGCGCTGACCAACACGAATAGCCCGGTGGCGAGCCTGGTTCTGACTTATGCCGGAGGCGCGGCCACTTCACATGCGGTTTTGTTTGCGGTGAGCGCTTCGACCGGAGCCCCGGCGCCGAGCCGGCCCGCGCTCGCCATCACGCCGTGGCTGGGCGGCACCGTCAAGATCCACTCGAGCGCGCCGGGAGAGCTGCAATCCACTACTTCGCTTTCAGGGCCAAATACCACCTGGCAGAGCGAAGGTGCAATTCTGTCGGAGATAGTTATCCAACCGGCTGCGGCCGAGCCGGCAAAGTACTACCGCCTAATCGCGCACTGAGTCGGCGGTTTGGAGCTGAGCTCACTCCCGTTGCTGGCCAGAACTGTCACCCTTCGGGCGTCACACCCAAGACGATGTCAAACCGCGCGGCCAACTCGCCGATGCGCGAGCTTTTGACCGGTACGAAGTCCGCCGTGACGGAATCTCTCGCGGCGTCGCTGGCCAAGCCTCGCCAGATTCCGTCCCGCTCATTGCTGGGGAATCCTTTGACGAACAGTTGCGTTGTCCAAGGCTCCCGCCCCTTCATCTTGATCTTAAAGTGGATGTGCGGCGCCGGGCGTCCGGCGTAGGGGGACGGTTTGATGGTCCGGAAATAATATTCGCCCGTCGAGCCGGTGAGGAACCGGCCAAAGCCCTGGAAATTCGGATCGAATTTCGATCGGTTACGCCGGTCCGCGAAGTATACCCCAGCATGATCGGCCTCCCAAAGCTCGATCGTGGCGTTGCGAATGGGCGCGCCGCCGGCGTCCAGCAAGCGTCCGCTGACGTGGGTAATTTCCCCGACCGCGGGCGTGATCGAGTCGTTCACAATGATGAGGTCGTTGTCAGTGTCGAGCGGAAGGTTGGGAGGATAAAAAGGGCCCTCCTCCACCCCCGCGGTTTTGCGGGCGAGCTCTTCGGCGAATGCGCCCGGGACGGTGAACAGCGCCGCGCCCAGGCTGAGCCGACGCAGAAAGCGGCGCCGCGAACCAGGGGCGACGGGCAACAATCCGATTCCGATCCGGTTGCCGGTTGAATCCGAGGCGAGCGGGCTTTCGGCATTTTGAGAAGCGAGTGGTTTCATATTTGGCAACCTACCACAGCAGACCTTAACAATACATTAAGCCAGACTTCTTAAAGCTGGCCCAGTCGTTGAGGCGTCTGACCGGTTGCTCCTGGCTCCGGCGAAAGGCGGGGCTGAGGTTGGACCGTGCAACCCAAGGAAAATCCTAGGGCGGTGAACCTGCGTTTTCAGGCATTATAAGACTGACATTGGCATTCCGCTTGCTGTCAAAGGGTTAGATGATACTGAGTTCAGAAGCTTCTGAGATTATTACTTACCTCAAGACTGCCCAGGGCGAATTCGTCAACCTGGCCGAGATCTCCCGGCGAGCGGGGGGCAAACGGCGATTTGAGGGATCACCCGATTGGGCCAAGAATCTGATGTCACCCTTGGTTGACGCGGGCATGATCGAGGTCAACTCGCGTGGGCACTACCGCGTTCCGCCCACCGCTCAACCCAAAGGTGAACCTCCCGCACCGGCCAAGCCAGCTTCGCCTTCGCGCCGCACACCGCGAGGGAAGATCCTGGGCGATAATTACTTCCCGGAAAGCGACGCGCCCCGCGTTGTAGCTGGCGATTACTTCCCAACGAGCGATTAGGATCGATTCCAGCCGACTCCAATCCGGGAGTGGGAGCTGGAAGTGGCGGCTGGGGGCGGAATGGAACCCTCGCGCTAATACAAGGTGATCGTTTCCGCCTGGGGCGGAGTCATGACTGTGTTCATACGTATTTTTCTTTCTATCCTGACTGTCGTTGATGGTGAAAAGAGCAGCGCCCTTTGCGCCGAAACCGGGCTGTGGATGAATGGAAGAACCAAGGCGCGACGATTCCAACCCCGGCCGCGATTTGTAATGGACCGTTAGCTGACGGGAGCTATTGTCAAATCAGAAGATCAAACCTTGGATTGTTTCAGAGGCCAACATTATGACAGCCATTGAAAACACGGGCCAATATGCCGTTGGGTGGTTCACCCTTTCGCTGATCAACGCGGGGTTGGCGCAGAGCAAGGGACGGAGCGGTCTGGGGTGGTGGTTTGGCTCCCTGTTCTGTGGTCCCATTTGCACGCTGATTATCGTCGTTGCCGATCCAGTGAAGCCCAAGACCGCGTGAGCAATTCCTGCAGCGAACAAAGAAACTTGCCTCAGTCTGGCGTGTATTCTTTGTGGGCCTCCAGCGATGCTGGTTGCAGTGCCTCTGCGTGGAAACCAGACCTGGTCTGTATTTCCGCGGATTTCTCATGAACCGCCAATGAGCCTGGCTGGTGATCGGTAAATTCAATTTCGGTCGGCGCCACCAACCCGGCTGCAAGCTGCTCGCAGGCCGCGCACAAGTTTGGATTTCCAGAGAAGCCATTTGGCTTTTCCGGTTTTGGCTCACCACAACAAATGCAAACCCGAGGACTCATTGTAGATCAACCTAAACCATCTGGCCCATTCCACACTTCGTCAAAGCTGCCTCCGAGATTTCAGCCGGTTGCACAATCGGCAACCTCAACTGGCATGGTGGACTATCATACCACAACACGACCTCCGCCTGGGCCAAGCCTGTTTCCAGGGCAGCCTTTTGAGCTTGCTCAACCTGCTCGAAATCGAAGGCGACATTAGCATCATCGGTCCAATTCGCTACCGTTTGAAAGTAGCTTCCAGTTTGAAGGCTGCGCAAAAGGATTCGCATATTCCACAACCATCCGTGCGCTGTTTCGCGGCAAAAAGTATCATCCAATGAGAAATTAGTTTTTGGAACAGGGGTCGAAAGCGCCGCACGGTTACCAAACAGCCGGCACGACATCGTCCAGTTCTATGGCAGAACGTTTGAAGGAAATTAGCCCAGTGATGCGAGCGATCGCCTCTACTTGAACTCCGGCCTTGCTGAGCAAAAAGGGCAACGGTGTGGTGATGAATCCCGTATATACCCCGAGAGGCAATATGAGCACGCTGAAAACCCAGGGCACAGGCCACCGGCGCGGCTCGCTCATGCTCGCGAAAACATACCCGGCGACCGTGGTTAGGACCACAGAACTAATCAGAACGGACCGCCGTGAATTATCGAGACCGCGCTCAGGGTAGTCCGGAACTTCATGGAGCGCATCGGCCCACAGAAAACAGAGACGGCAACGCCTGGCTGACTTGAGGCTGCTGGACAACTCCCCGATCAGCTAAACCTCAAACGCCTAGGGAAGGCGCTTTTGCTGCCATGCTTTGCGCCATTGGGAACCGTGTTTGATCCTCCAATCCACCTGCGCTAGCTCAAATCCGATGTCGCGGCCCTTTTTCTCGGATTCATACCACTTGTGCCTCAGAATCTCTTCGTGCTCAGCTTGGAATTCTCGGTAGAGCAGGGATTGTTTCAACAAATCGATGGCCGAGGGCGGCCCCTTCGTTTCGCCTGATAAGATTCTCGCGGTGTTCACGCTGTGTTATCCAAGAGCACAAGTGCTGCCAAGTCAAGGCTGCGAAGAACAGGTTCAGCCGCAGGCATTTGGCCAGGCTGAAGGCCCCAATATCTGTGGCTTTGTGCGGACCGGTCACCCGTTAGCTTTCCCCGGGTGGCGGTGGCTTCCTGGGCACAATCCGCGGCCGTCGTGGTGATGCCTCCTTCGGCGGCTGGACGGCTTGATGCTGTTGCGGTAGCCATGCCAACCAGCGCCAGCGATGCACCGGCCTGAGCGGGTGCGAACCCAAGTCCACGCTAGGTGTTCACAAGTGAGGTTATGATTCCGGTTTCTTGAGTTTGCGTGGCACGGTCCGTGCTTGGCAGCCCATAAAAACTCATGCGGACATTATTGCAACACACCCCCTCCGGAAAATATTTTCAATCTTTGGAAAAGTGGACGAGCAACCCCAAAAAGGCCCATGATTTCGGGCTGATTGCCCGGGCGATGCGGTTCGCTCAAAAAGCCCGGTTTCCGCACATGGCGTTAGTTCTTTCCTTCGACCGTCCCGAGGAGTCGCCTGCGTTCATTTTTGAGGCAGCTCATTCGGATCTGGTCACCCAGGCTGCTTAACTCCCACACCTATGGCAACCACAGCGGATATTCTAGGCTCGCGTCGAACTGGTAAAATTCCAGCGCGGTGGTCCGAGCATTACCAGCAACTCTGTGCCGAAAGGGACCGGCTGTTGGCACGCGATTGTTCTGCGCCTGAAACCTCCCGCACCAAACTCGATGACCTCGGGGAGGCCGCCTCCGAGGAATCCCAAACGAGTCTGTCGCTCCTGGAGGCCGGCGCCAACCAGCAAAGCATTGTTGAAGTGCTGGAGGCCCTCCGCCGCATTGAGCAAGGCACCTACGGGCGTTGTGAGATGACCGGTGAGCCGATCGAAGCCAAAAGGCTTCGGGCCATTCCTTGGACGCGCTATTCGCTTCCGGGCCAGAGTGAACTGGAGAAAGCCGGATGGGGTCGAAAGCACGCTCTGCCTCGACTCGAATCCTTGAGTGAACCTAGCTTGGTTGGTGCAGAGGAGTCCGGGACCGAAGAAGCGGAGGTGTGATTGCGGATGTGGCCCGTGGACAGGCACGGCAAAGCGTTTGGCACGCACCAAGCCCTATTTCAGGCAAGCGGTTGATCGCCTAACAGCCTCATCGCGTTTTTGTCGCAAGCATCAGCGGGGCGCGGCTAATCCCAGCCTGCGCCCCGCAATTCCCCAGTAACCCTTGAGTCGGATGTTAATCGAGCGCCGGCTTAAAAACAGTCAGGAGATTACGCATGTTTAGCGGTAGATCTACTTAAGGCAGGGGACGGGCGCCGATTGACGGAAACCGACCGCACTAGACGGCGAAGCCCGATGATTCTCGGGGGCCGTTGGGGCAGACCCGGGTCCGGTGAAGGAGATCGCCCACGCGGGAGACGAGTTCCTGGATTTCGAATGGTTTCCTGATATAAACATCGGCGCCCAGTTCCATCCCTGCCGACCGGGGAAGTTCACCGGGCAACGCGGTGACCATGATGATGGGCACGGAAGCCGTAGCAGCGTGGTTGCGCAGGCGCTCGCACACGTTGAAGCCGTGCAACCCCGGCATAATGAGGTCGAGGACAACCAGGTCGGGCGCAGAAACCAGGGCCTTCCTCAGCGCTTCCCGGCCGTTGACGGCGGTGCGAATGGCATAACCCTCATTGTGGAGTGTCAAGCGAAGCATCTCCACCATGTCAGGGTCGTCATCAACGATTAGAATCTTCTTTGGCATAAACCTAGTCTCGGTTCCGCATCTGCGCAGAATCCTTATGGAATGCCAAAGAGGCTGGCGGGCGACCCGCAGATTCAATTTCGGTCGGTTTCCTGGACCCGCCTGCCAGATCCTCGCAGGCTGCGCACAAGTTTGGATTTCCGGAGAAGCCATTGGGCGTTTCCGGTTTTGGCTCGCCACAACAAATGCAAACGCGAGGGCTCATAGTCGATCAACCTAAACCATAATCGGGCCGGTTTAGCGCGGAGCAAGCCGTGCAAACTATCTCCGTGCCAGGGGGTCCCAGCCTGCCAGCCACAGTGCGCATCCACGGCTTGCGTTTTGGCAGGTTCATGCAAACAAACAAGGGCAGATCGGTGAAGCACCGAACTTTTTGTTGGCACCAGGCACACCTTCTAATCCAATCCGTCCTAATAAAATCTAACAGATCCACGAATGGCCCTCCAATGGGGGAAATCCCCCATGCCCATTGCCAGCCATTTAAGCCCTGGCGAGGCTTTCTCAGAATGGCGCCCGTGCGCGTGGCTCGGGAAAACGCCAACGGATGAGACGGCGATGCGGTGGCCGACCTGGCAGAAGGCTCCGTGCAACTGGCACCCGGGCGGGGGCTGGTCAAAGGCGGCAGGTAGGGGAGGTTGCGGCGGCCTGAAAAGGCCACGCGCAGCCGACGCTCGTGACTGCTCACCGCTTCCAGGGTGATCGCACACCAGCCTTACCTGTGTGGCCCAGGGCAGCGGTCAGGTCCCGGATGAGAGCCAAACGCTCGTCTTCCTCGAGCTTGCGGCGGGTTATATCATGCGCCACGATCGAGGCGCCGATGGCTCGTCCGTTGGCCTCTCTAATCGGAGAAACAGCCAGGAAAACATGCACCGGTCTTCCGTCTTTGCGGAGCCACGTAGTGTCGCGGGATTCCACCGGCCCACCCGCTCCGATTTGTTGTAATATCTCTGAGAAGTCCTCCGGCAGGTAGGCCGGCACGAGCACGGCACCGGAGTGCCCGACCATCTCAGCGGCAGTGTAAACCAGCAGCCGTTCCGCAGCGGCATTCCAACTCACGACCGTTCCGTCCAGGGTCGTGCCGATGATCGCATGGTCGCACGACTCGACCAGTGAAGCGACATAGGCGGCGGTGGCTTCGGCCTGCCTGCGGACCCGGCGTTCCTGGGCGGCGCGTAATTCCTGGCGCACCGCTGGCACCAGGCGGCCCAGTTGGTGCTTCATGACGTAGTTGTGTGCACCGGCCTTGACCATTTCAACTGCCAAATCCTCGCCCACAACTCCGGAAACCATGATGAAGGGAATATCCAAATCCTTTTGCTGGTAAAGCGCCAAAGCGGCAGCGCCTCCAAACCCGGGTATATAATAGTCGCTGATAATCAGGTCCCACGTCTGCGACTCCAAGGCGGCTTGCATTGCGGCGGCGCTTGCGACGCGTTCAGAGACCACCTCGAAGCCGCCGCCTGATAGTTCATGGACCATCAGGAAGGCGTCTTCCGGCGAATCCTCGACGATGAGAACTCGAAGCGAGTCGCGCATATGAGCCTGTTTAGTCAGCCCTCCGCTAATACAGACCTTATAGCGCACATGAGCCAAACTGTCAAAGGCGCCATGGACGGGCGCCGAGGCGGCTGTACCCTCTCGACGCCGGAGCCAAACCACCGCCGCCTCGTATCTCCGCATGGGGCGGCTCCGGTTCGATTAACAGCCACAGGCGGTCAAGATCAGCTTTTGATCCAGAGAACAGTCTTCATCGTATCGGCCCTGCCGCGGTTTCTAACGTCGCTCCTTTGGAGACACGTTTATAGCGGATTAGCGCGGATTGGCGGGGTTCATCGAGTTGAACCGCCAGGCCATCCTCCATCAGTTGCCGCCCGGACATTCGTGTCACCTCCGGTCGATCGCGGTTCTCGACGAGGTAAGTCTCCTTTCGCTGCAAGCCCCGCAACCTGAACCGCATTTGTGTCGTGGTGCATTTGGGGCGCCGAAAGGCTTGCACCATGCCTGCGTCCGCCTCCGGGCGGTGGAATTGCCACGCCAACCACTGGTCGTCGGCCAGGTTATACTCCGTCAGGGGATAGTAATCGCCATAAAAGTTAGGGCCTGCCCACCGCCAGTCTTCCCTGGCTCGGTGCCAGCTTTCCCAATCCGGCTTGCCCGGAACGAAGCCAATCCCCATCGCGGGACAGAGATGGCTCCGGAAGTCGTAGCTGTCATTGGCGAACTGGCCGGTGCCGTAATACGGGACCCAGAACGAAAGCCCATACGTGTGCCCTTGATTGCCAACCACGATTCTCGGGTCGGTCGGGTTTTGCGGTTGCTGGTAATCGCTGCGCAAGAGGGGCACGGCACGTCTAAGCGTCTCGAGGTCGTTCCGGCGGCCACCCGAGGCGCAACTGTCGATCAGCATGTCCGGATGCCGGTGGCGCAATTCGTCCCAGTAAGCCAGATAACCCTGAACGTGAAGATTCTCCGCCATGCCTTGCCGGTCCGGGGCGTCCGCTCCACGCCAAAAGGCGAGGGGATCGATGTTGAAGTCCTGGCGATAAAGATCAATGCCTTCGCGGGTCAGAAACGTATCGATGTGGTCGGTCAGCCACTTTTTGGCTCCGGAATTGCCAAGATTCAGCAGTCTGGTGTCGCCGTTGCCCAGCAGCCACTCGGGATGGTGTTCGAAGAGCCACGTGCCTTTGACCACTCGCTCAGGCTCAAACCACAGAATGAGTTTCATGCGGTTGGAGTGGGCGTAATCGGCGACTGCTCGGATGTCTTTCGGAAAACGCTGCGGGTCCGGTTCCCAGGTGCCGACTTTGGGCCAGCCCTGATCGGTGGGATACCAGCCGGCATCCATCCACCAGTAATCCAGAGGGGCATTGTGCTGGACAAATGAATCGATGCCTTCCTTCTCGGTCTGCTCGGATTGGTTCAAGCCCAAACAGACCGAGGTAAACGGCGCCGGGAGCTTTCCCCCGGGCCGAGGCAGGTTGTGAGCAATCATCCAGCGTCGCCAGATATTCTGGGAACGCCCCCATTCGCCTTGCCAGAACAGGAGCACGACCAGCGGTGTTCGAATCTCCTCGCCGGGCAGGAGTTTGAGGTGCGTCAGCTCCTGGCCGCCGATGATGTTCATGCCCAGGGCCTCGTCCCGAATGAAGCTGGCCGACCACTGGCCGGGCCACCCGAGCACCACAATCATTCCGCCACCTTCGTGTTCGACATTGAAGTAGGGGAACCGGCCATTCGTCGGCCGGCCACCCTCGGGCGCGAACCTGGAGGTTGCGTTCGTCCCGAGCCTCGTCTGAAAGGGTTCGTAGCTCCCGGCGGAACAGTTGTCTCCGGCGTTGTAATGGAGGACAAACTCCCCGGTCGGTTTTCGTGTCAGCCTGATATCGAGGGCATGAATATCCGAAAGAATCGGTGTTTCCGTGGCGCCCGTGTTCCTAAAATACAATGCCCATTCAATGGTCGGGAAATCATCATACTCCACCGCTCGCCAGCGGATCTGCAACCCCGACTGCGGGTCCTGCCAGGCGAGCACATGCTCGACTCGATCTGCGTCGAGCCTGGTCGTCATGGCGGTTCTTTGCCATCCGGGGAGCAGGGCCTCGGAGGACGCCCGGCCGTAAGTGAATGAGAAGGGCAACGGTCTGTGAACCGAGAGCAGGTTCTCCTCCGCCCAGCGATGCGTTTCTCTCAATTCTGCCCGGGTGACCGAAACCTGCCTGCCGGCACTCGCAGGCTCCGACGCAGCGAGCAAGCACGAATTGATCGCTGCGACCGAGACCAGGGTCAATATGCAGCGCAGATTCATATGATCGGGCTGAAGCAATTGGCTGCACGAGGATTCCTGCTGCCCGGCTCAATGGCAAGCCGCTTCCAACTAAGCGCGGAATTTGGATCCTTGGAACCGGTCGTCAGCCCTGCCGCGCCCGAATCATAGCCCGAGCATCGCAGGTTGTCGCACAAACGCCGCAGTTCGGACGTCCGCTGACGTCGGGATCTCATTCTTCCGGCGTTGATCCAGCGCCTTCGGAACAACAGAACCGTAGACCTCCCGATGCTGTCTATCGGGAAACCCCTAACTCTCAGCCCCTTCACGCAACCGGCTATTGCTTAAGCGTGTCGAACCATACTTTCGCGGCGGTCAAAGCCGGAATCACACAACCGGAATGGTCCGCGCCGGGCATGGGATCAATCAGTTGCACCTGCGCTGCGCCGCGTGCGACAAAATTGCTGTAGGCGACCTGGGAATTGGCAGGAAGCACGTCCTGATCGCCGCTGCAATGGTATAACCGCATCGGCGCGACGGGCTTCCAGCGGTATAGGTCATTGTCGCGCAATGCCAGGTAGAGCGGGGAGCCGGGGTCGTTCGTCAAAGAGGAGAGCACGGCGGGGACGAGGATGCTGGAGATGTTGCAAGCCGGCAGGTTGCTGTTGATCGTGGCGCCGCTCGTGTTGCCGTTGAAAAGCGGCGGGATCGTAGTGTCGTAGGGCGGCACGAGGAGGTCGGCCCAGCTCGGCGCCAGGGAATACACCGCTTGGTAAGCGGCCAGGACATAAGGGGCGTAGTACGGATTGGGCGGGCACCGCGGAGACAAAATGTCATTCAGTTCCACGCCCGACATGTCGTAAGGTCCGGCCATAGGCGCACTGGCGATAACGGTAAATTCGCTCGTGTAATATCTCTCCAGTTCCCGGTGCAAGGCCATCTCGGTGTGACCTCCCTGAGAGTAACCCGCCAGGAAAACCTGGCCGTTCAGGCCGATGCTGTTGCTGGCGCAATAGTTTCTGGCGGCCCGGAGCATATCCACGCTTGCGGTCGCTTCACTGCGCGCGTGGAGGTAAGGATGCAAGCCGGGGCTGGAGCCCAGGCCCAAAAGGTCCGCCACCACGCTGGCGTACCCGGCAGAGGCAAAAACGACGCCGGCAAAGGCATCCAGCGACAGGGAGACCGAAGGGACATCGTTGGTTTGGGTAACCGTCCCATGGGAAAAGCTGAAGAGCGGCCAGCTCTTTCCGGTCTGCTGCGGCAAGTATAGCCCGCCGGACGCCGTTGTCCGCCCGCCCAGCGGATCGATGGTTTCATAAACCACCCGATAGCAGTTCACTCCATATTGCGCCGTCAGGGGTATCTTGTTCAAATAAAAGAACAGGTTAAGGGTGGCCGCGCTGAAATTGGTCCAAAGGGTGGAGGATAGCAGGTTCCCACGGGTGGCGGGTTCGACGGCGACCACTCGGTAGAAGCGCATCAACTGCGTGGACGAGGCGGGGTCGTTCCATTGCGTTTGCGCTATGGGCCAAGGCTGCGCGCTGTCGAGCGTCAGCCAGATGCCGTTGGCCATCCGGTCCCGTCCCTGCAAGGTGTACGACTGCCCAGCGACCGAGTTGCTCCACTGCAGCAAAAATCCGTTCGTCGTCCGTAGGGAAGCGGTGAAACGTAAATCCTGCGCGCGGGTCACGTTGAGCAAGGCCAGAACAAAGCACGTCGAAGCCAACCTTGCGAGGGAGTTGTTCATGGCGCCGAACCTCCGCGAGCACTGCGGGCAGCGCAAGTAAAATCGGAGGGAAGCTGGAAGCTGGCCGGGAGAAAACTCAACGGTGGCGCACTCCACCGCCGAGGATTGAACAGCACCCCGCCGCCAATCAGTTGATCACCACCATGCGTCCGCATCCCACCCGACACACCCGGCACGATTCGCACTTGCCCACTCCAAAACTCCCATGTGTGATTGCGAGCGCGGCATGGACTGGTCTTGATTTTGATGACCCAGGTACCGGTAATTTTCCCGCAGTTGCCGCGGGCAGCGTCTCGATCATACTTCCGAGCAATGCCCGAGAGAACCTGCCGGACCTCAACCCGGTGGAAGTAGAAGCCACCGCGGCCGCTACTCCCTCGCCCACACCCCCGCCCGCACCCGCACCAGTAGAACGTCAACCCGTGGCCGAAATGAAACCAGCGCCAGCGCTACGGGCTCGCGGTCCTAAGGCAGACCCATCGAGCCCGCATTACACGCCAGCGTGTTTTCGCCACCCGCACAATCCGCTGAACGCCCCGACGCTTTGACCGATGGTTTTCCACCCGGGGCGCTTGGGCTTCAAACCGGCTGGCCGGGCACATCGACGATGTGACCTCGCTTGCTGGCGGCACGCTCTAACTGAGGACTCAGACCGCAAGCAGGCTGCCGGGTTCGGACTGAAATACGAAGTTTCTCAACTCTGGCGCGCGACCGCTACCTGCGCTCAACGGTACCAGGGCGATTGAACGCATGCGTTGCATGGTGCTTAGTTTTGGAGGACTCGTCAAGCTTCAAGATTGAGTCGGCCCCTGCCTCGAATCGGCAGCCTCCTGCACCTGGGTGCGCGCAGTTCTTACGGAGACAGGGCGGAGTGGCTAAACTCGGTCGAAAGCTGTTTTCATGTGCTGGTAAAACGCCGCACGATTCTCTTTCACGCACTGGACTGATTCGGGGTAGTTCGACAGGTCGGCTTGCGTTCCACTGAATTTATATTGCTCCACAGTGACGACGATTGATTGACACAGTTGTCCCGCGGCTTGTTCGCACTGATTCTCTCCCATTAACATAAGCTGCGATTGAGCGGCCACGGTGTTACTTAAGGTTTTATCCAGTTCCCTTTGAAGCGCGAGAACTTCCTCTACAGTTTTGACGAATAACGGATGATTCTGCCAATCAGACCCGCTCCGTTCCTTGGCGATTTTAGCAGCTGCCGAAAGGCCGTGGAGGTATCTCCCGAAGTCAAAAAACGTTTGGTAAAACTCTTCATAAGTTTTGGCGGTATCGGCGAGCATCTTTGAACGTCGTTCAAACTGCAACTTTTGGATGGCGCTCCGACTGCCGTGTCTGGCGACAATCCACGCAAAAACCCCGGCGATAGCTCCGCCGAGACCGATTTTGATTGTATCATCTACGACCTGAACCCAGGTGAGGTCAGCATTTGTCGCCACGACTTGGATTCTGCGTCCATCCACCCGAATCACAAGCTCGATTTCGCCCCTCCCCTCGTTCGCCCGTCAGGTTGAGCGGGGTTGCCGGGACGGGAGAGGTCTGGAGAGGCCGTTCGCCCGCGCAGAAGCCCCTGCGGTTAAACTTATGCGGTTAAACTTATGGCACACGGCATGAGGAGGGTTTAACATACGAACCGTTCGTTGAATAATTGTTCGCCTATGAGCGCACTCTCAGCAGCACAATCTGAGTGGGAGTCGGCCACAACGCCTTATCCACTTCCATGCAAACTGTCCTACGGCGAGGTAATCGAGGAACCCTTTCGAAAATACGGCGATGCGATTGCCCTGCTTGACTGGAGTGACTGGTGTGTCATCTCGAAAATCGAAACACTCCGACCCAGAGCTGGCGCAACAACTCGGTTGCTATCGTTTCTCAAGGACCTCGCGACCAAGCACGACATCCGCATATATGGCAATCCGGTCGTATACGAGCCCACGTGCCCGCAAGCGGCAGTGTCGCCCCTCTCACAGGAAGAATTGAACGCCTGGTATATGAACAATGGGTTCGTCGTCGGCCGGAGCAGCCAGGGTGTGCCGTATTTGTGGTTCCCAGACGTTCCAGAGGTTTAAAGGCTCGCCAAGCTTATGGCCGCACAGCCCACATTGCTCGCCGCCGGATTGGCGGCATGCTTTCTGCATTGCCTGATTCGGACACTCCGCTGGTACCGTGTCTCTGACGTTTGCGCGATTGGCGTGTACTCCGTCGTCTTTCCCGAGCTCCCGGACCCTAGCGACCCTAGTTGCGTTCAAATGGTCCACGACGTGGCCCGGACTTACGAACGCGAATTGCGCTGGCACACAGGCTCCGTGGCCCGACTATTTCCTACGCTCCATTTTCGGCTGCAATGGTTAACGATGCTCGTGGCCTTTCCACTGATATGGTTCTCCCGTGCGAGCCCTTGGCTCATGCTGACCCCTGTAGGCACGTGTGCGGCAAGTTGGGCATATTTTCGCGCTCGGGGCTGGCGCTGGCTTCAGGCTGGGTGCGCCCGCTACCGTATGAGAAAAGTCTGAGATGCGCGTTTTAAGCCCCTCCCCACGTTCGCGACATCGTTTGAGGCGCGTTGGAAGGACGGGAATGGGAGGAGAGGACTGCGGGCCGCATTGGACCGCGGAATCGAGCCGAACCCGGTTGACAAAGTATCGAGGCCCGCGATGGGAAAAAACGGTCGATTTTGTAATTGTCGCCAGACACGATTTACGCGACCGTCAGGGTCAACGGACAATCAGTCACATGAGCGAGAATCACGAAGGCTCGGGCCAGAAACCGCCAGCCGAGAAACTAGCACCAAGTTCCGACGGACTGTGGAATCAACTCCAAAACACCGTAACGCTGACGGCAAAGCAAGATCAGATCGTCTGGGCCATCTTCGGTGTTTTTTGCGCTGCTGAGGCCGTCTTGCTCGCGGCTTTGTTTCAGAGCGGAAGCCTTCCCACGGGATTTGTTGGTCCTATTTTGTCCAGTGCAGGTGTCGGGGTTTCTGTGGTCTGGCAGAGAATTCAGGAACGAGCGATAGCGTGGCTGGAGTTCTATGAGGGAGTCCTGATTGCACTCCAAAACCATTTGGGCATCCCAGCCCCATTTAAGCTGACGGTCCCAAGGGACCAGCCCGAGAAGGTTAAAGGAGCGGGGGTCCGCCTTCTTATGGCCCAATGCCCTCGTAAATCCTGCCGAATTTGGCTTGCCGTGGCGATTATCTGGTGGGGGTGGGAAATATACCAAAAGCTAAGTCCACCAGCGGGAAAATAACCTCGCGCATCGCTGCCACATCGTTTGTGGCGCGTTGGAAGGACGCGGGGAAGCCTAGGAGGGCGTCCGGGGCGTTCAAGGAGTCTTGGCCGGGACCCGGGGAGGTTGACAAAGGTAGACAAAATCCCTCTATTTCACTCCATTCGGCTAAATTACACTCCATTGGGGAGGAGAACGAGAAACATCATAATCAGCCCATAAAACAGGGCTTTTTAGGGGGTTTGAAGTGGTGGCTGGGGGCGGAATTGAACCGCCGACACAAGGATTTTCAGTCCTCTGCTCTACCAACTGAGCTACCCAGCCGGACGGCCAGACAGTATCTCAGGGGATCACCGCTCGGCAAGAGCTAAAAGCTCGCAGCCTGTTAATAAGAGGAGGGGGCGCAGACTGTGCAGCCGCGCCCCCAGCGCGGGGCGAGAGGGCGGAAGCCGACCTGCCCCACGCCACAGTCAATTTCCAGGACTCGACTCCGGCCCGCAATTCAGCAAAATACTGAATTTTGTCAGGGTTGTAAGGGACAGGCCTTGGAGAGGCTTGGTGGGCTGAGTGCGTTTGACTTTGGGCAGACGTTCTGGGCAACCGATGGAAGCAGTGCACGTTTTCAGGTTCCAGGTTGCAAGTTGAAGGTTGAAAGCCGGTTGAGCTCGAATGTTTCCTGGCCATTGTAGGCGCCGACGTGAGGAGGCGAGGGGGCAACCGACGCTGCCGGAATCTCGCCTCCTTACGTCGGCGCCTACAGCGTGCACCGGGTGAATCCGTGCTTGCCCCGATTCGACAAAACACCTATCACCGAAACCGGCCATGAAACTGCACACTATTCTCGTCGTTCCGCTGGCTGCACTCTTGACTTCATCACCCGGGCATTTACCTGCTGCCGAGCCGGCAAAGCCTCTGGCGCTTCCGATCGCGCCGGGCCCGTTCCAGGCGACGATGGATTCACTCACCAATTACCATTGTCCGGAGTGGTTTCGGGACGCCAAATTTGGCATCTGGGCGCACTGGGGACCGCAGGCGGTCCCCATGGATGGCGACTGGTATGCCCGCCACCTGTATGTCCAGGGCAACGCCCAATACAAGGACCATCTCGAACATTATGGCCACCCGTCCACGAACGGTTACAAAGACATCATCCCGCTCTGGAAAGCGGAGAAATGGGACCCTGAGCGTTTAATGACGCTCTATCAGCGGGCCGGCGCGCGTTACTTTGTCAGCATGGGCTCGCATCACGACAACTTTTTCCTTTGGAACTCGAAGCTGCACCGCTGGAATGCCGTTCAGATGGGACCGCACCGTGATGTCGTCGGCGAGTGGCAGAAAGCCGCGAAAAAGCGCGGGTTGCGGTTTGGGGTTTCCGAGCACCTCGGCGCCAGCTTCACGTGGTTTCAGGACAGCCATAAGTCCGATCAGACCGGACCGCTTGCCGATGTGCCGTACGACGGCGCCGACCCGAAGAACCGGGACCTGTACCATTTTCCAGCCGAGCCAGGCGATACCGCTTGGTACAGCACCAATCCGCGCTGGCAGCAAATGTGGTTCGATGAAATCAAAGAGTTGGTGGACGGCTATCATCCCGATCTGCTCTACACCGACGGCGGGGTGCCTTTCGGAAACGAAGTGGGCCGCCACTTGATCGCCCACCTCTACAACGCGGACGCCGCCCGCCACCACGGCCAGGCCGAGGTCGTTTATACGTGCAAGCAAAAGTCCGAGGGCCGCTGGGTCGAAGACCTGGAACGCGGCGTGATGCCGGGCATCAACCCGTATCCGTGGCAGACCGACACCTCGATTGGCGACTGGTTTTACAATCGCAACTGGAAATTCCGCCCCGTTAGCTGGAACATTCACATGCTCGTCGATATCGTGAGCAAAAACGGCAATCTGCTCCTGAACGTCGTTCAGCGGCCGGATGGCTCGCTCGACCCTGAAGTCGAACAAATGCTGCGCGAGATGGCGGATTGGATCGCCATCAATGGTGAGGCGATTTACGGCACCCGTCCGTGGCTGGTTTATGGCGAAGGTCCGGTGCGGACTAAAGGCGGCCACTTTAAGGAAGACTTCAAATACACCGCCAGCGATATCCGGTTTACGACAAAAGGCAAAACGCTTTACGCTATCGCGCTGGGCTGGCCCGAAGAGGGCCGGCTCACCATCAAATCTCTCGCCCGGCCGGCGGGCGGACCCGGCTCCAAAGTGACGAAAGTCAACCTTCTCGGCTACAAAGGCAAACTGGACTGGACGCAAACCGCAACCGGCCTGGTCGTGAGCTTGCCGGCGCAGAAAGTCTCCGAGTACACGTGCGCGTTGAGAATCAACGGCACCGAGCTGAAAGCCGCTCCAGTAGCAGAGGAAACTTCCCTTGTGCAGCCCGATGCGCAGGGCAATTAAGCGATCAACCTGCGTTTCATCAAATGAAGCAGGACCGCCGGCTAAGAGTCTGGGCGCGCCACGGTTTTGAAACGAGAAGCGGGCGAGGGCTGTTACGCCTCCGCCCGCTTACCTTACCGAGCGCCTGAGGGGGTACTGGCACGTTGCCTGGATGCCAGTTCAGGCGCTGACACACAATCCGTTCTGTCGAAGGAACATGATGTCTGTGCGGCAGGTCCGCCACTAGGAGATTCCTAGGGTGTAAGCATGGTCGAGAACGCCCGCCGTGCAATACCAGCGGTGCACCAGAATAAGGTCAGCTCCGTGGCACAGAAAGTCACTATCCGGGATGAACTTTTCGTAACCCGTCGCAGTCCCGGCTAACGACCATCAACTACTAACCGTTCCCAGCGCCGCTTCGTACATCGCCACCACGTTGGCGGGCGGCACGTCCGCCAGGATGTTGTGGACCTGCTGAAAGACGTACCCGCCGCCGGGCTGCCAGATGTCCAGCAGGCGCCGCACGTGGTCGCGCACCTCTGCGGGTGTGCGCTGGATGAGCACGTCGCGCGTGTCGCAGCCGCCGCCCCAGAAGGTCAGTTGCCCGCCAAAATCACGCTTCAGCCCCTCCGGTTCCATCCCCCGGCAAGTGATCTGGACCGGGTTAATCGCATCCAGGCCGGCCTCGATGAGGTCGGGCAATAATTCACGGACGCCGCCGCAGGAGTGGAGTTGGATCTTCAGATGGGGCGCGCGCTCTTTGACCGTTTGCCACATCACGCGCTCGCGTGGCTTGAAATACTCGCGATACATCGCCGGCGAAACCTGCGGCCCGGACTGCATCCCCAAATCATCGCCGAACAGAATAATGTCGATGTGCGGTCCCACCGTCCGGAGGAAGCGCTCAAGGTTGCGCAGGTGAATCTCCATCAACGTGTCCAGGAAGCGGTGCGCGCGTTCCGGTTCGCTCGCCAGCAGCATGAAGAAATTGTCGTTCCGGTAAAACCATTGTCCCAACTCGAGCAGGTTTCCGCCGAACAGTCCGATGATCGCGCGGTCGGTATTTTGCCGGAGCCGTCGCGCTCCTTCGCTCAGCAGCTTTTCGCCGTCAGGTCCCGTGGTGATTGGCCCCGGCGGCGAACCCACTGCCGACCACATGCACTCGGACAATTCGTCTTCGAGCCGTCCGAGGTCCTCGTGTTCAAGGAACGGGTAATTGGCCTGCTCAAAATACCAGACCCCTTCCGGCATGCGGGCGATTATCTTGCGGCCCGGTTTTGACAGCAGAACCCAATCGCCCTGCTCGCGCTCCGGCCGGGCCCACACCGGCATTAGACAAGGCGTTCCGTCGGGCAGAACCCAGTCCGTCCAATACTTGTCGTCCAGGGCAAAGGCGCGTCCGAGTTCAACCGTGTCCACTTGGAATCGCTGCAGCACATCCTCATCGACAATGGCGAGTTGTTGAACCGGGTCGTAGACGCGAATGGGTCTCTTGGGAAGGCCGAGGAACTCGCGGAGCCGCGCGTAGGCCATCGCTGCGATGCCCGACGAGCGGTGGCCCGACAGATCGATCGGGATCCGGTCCGGTTCCTGGTGATTGAGAGTTGCGAGGACTCTTTCGCGCGGTGTCATGGTGCATTTCCGGTTTCTGCGTTGCCGGTGCCCGGGGAGACTGCAACTCCAGGGTCTCCATGTCAAAGTCAATCCCCCGTTTGCGTCGTGGGATTGGAACCCCACTCCTCTGACGCGCGGTCGGCATAACTGGGCTTCATCCCCGCCTGATTTTGTCAATGACTCATAGGTAAGGTGGCCACTCACAGCAACATGTCGTCCCGATCGTTGGCCCCGAATATGCTGCTATTTCCTTGGCCGCTTCCAAGCGGCTGTGTTGTGGTGCGGCGGGCGGCGACCCGCAAGGTTTCTTGGGTTGACCTTAGCTGGTGCCGCCCGCCATTTCTATTTGCTATTCTTGCGCTCTTTGCGCTTCAATCCATCTCATCCATTAGTCCACCAATCCATCAATCCAACCATCCTCCCCCCCCTCCCATGTCCACCATCCGTCTCGGCATCAACCTTGAATTCGTCCGCCACCAGGACAAATCCTTCGAATGGGGCGTGGACAAAGCCGCCGCTCTGGGCTACACGCACGTCGAACCGATGGTCCACTGGGGCCGTGAACTTCTCAGCGAAGCTGGGTACTTCCACAGCGTTTCCATGCTTGACGACCCGTTACGCGTGCGACGCGCGTGCGAGAAGGCCGGTGTTAAACTCTCCGGCCTGTCCTCGCATACGCCATTGTGCAAACCAGAAATCGGCACTGAGTATCTGAAGCAGGCGATTCGTTTCGCCGCCGAATGCGGCGCGCCCGTGGTCAACACGGACGAAGGGCCAAAGCCCAAATGGACGAGCGAAGCGGAGGATTTCACGTTGATGCGCTACACGTTGATGGTGGCCTCGAAACTGGCCGAACCTCGCGGCATTCTCATCGGGCTCGAGTGCCATCAGCAGTACAGCAAACACCCTGACGGCCTCGACCGGATTTACCGGCTCGTCAAGAGCCCTAGCATCGGGATCAACTTCGACACCGGCAACGCCTTCCTCTGCGGACACGACCCCTATCAGTGGCTGCGTCGCGTGGTGAAGCGCCTGGTGCACCTGCACGCAAAGGATATCTCAGTTCAGCAATCAGGAACCGAGCGCGGTAAAGTGACGGGCACTCCTGTCGGCTGTGCCTGCGGCGATGGCGTGATCGATTGGGCGAAAGTCATCCGTATCATCCGTAAAGGCTGCCCGCGCGAGATCGTCCTCTCGGTCGAATGCGGCACCGTCGAGCAAGCCGAGCGGTCCATTAAACATCTGCGGAAATTGCTTTAGACGGGGCGGGGACGGCCACGTCCCCGTGCTGCAATTGGTCCCGATCGTCCGCGGACCAATCTGCGTGACGAAAGGTGAGTGATTCACTAAGGTTTGCGCGCTCGTGTCACATAACCTGAATCCGACTTACCATGCAAACTCGTTTCGATCTAACCCAAGCCGACATTCCCAAGACCTGGTATAATTTGCTCGCTGATTTTCCCGAACCGCTTCCACCGCCGCTGCATCCCGGCACTAAGCAGCCCGTGCCGCCAGAGGCCCTGCTGGCGATCTTTCCCGAAAACCTCGTCAAGCAGGAGATGAGCTCTGAGCGCTGGATCGAGATTCCGGAGCCGGTGCGGGAAATCTATGAGCTCTGGCGTCCGACGCCCTTGTTGCGCGCCGTCCGCTTCGAAAAGGCCCTGCAAACCCCGGCGCATATCTACTACAAGTATGAAGGCGTGAGCCCGGCGGGCAGCCACAAGGTCAACACCTCGGTCGCCCAGGCTTACTTTAATAAGCAGGCCGGCACAAAACGCCTCGCCACCGAAACCGGGGCAGGGCAGTGGGGCGCGTCCCTTGCGATGGCCTGCAAGTTGTTCGCGTTGGAGTGCAACATCTACATGGTCAAGGTCAGCTATCAGCACAAGCCCTATCGCCGAATGCTGATGCATACCTGGGGCGCGACGGTGCATCCCAGCCCCAGCGACCAGACCGATTATGGCCGCAAGTTGCTGGCCGAAGACCCCCAATGCCCGGGCAGCCTTGGCATCGCCATCAGCGAGGCGATCGAAGACACCGCCAAACATCCGAACACCAAGTACTCCCTGGGCAGCGTGCTCAACCACGTTTGCCTGCACCAAACCGTCATTGACCAGGAAAGCATCAAACAAATGGAGTTGGCGGGCGAGGAACCCGACGCGATCTTCGCCTGCTGCGGCGGCGGCAGCAACTTCGCTGGACTGGTGTTTCCGTTCTTGCGAAAGAAAATCACGGAGAAGAAGAAATACCGGATTGTCGCCGTCGAGCCTTCGGCGTGCCCGTCACTGACCAAAGGCGAGCTGCGCTACGATTTCGGAGACACGGCGGAGACCACGCCGTTGCTCATGATGTACACCCTGGGCCACAAGTTCATGCCGCCTTCAATTCATGCGGGCGGCCTGCGTTACCCCGGCATGTCCCCTATGGTCAGCCACGCCCTCAAGCTGGGGCTGATCGAGGCCGAGGCGTACCATCAAACCAAAGTCTTCGAGGACGCGACGCTCTTCGCCCAAACGGAAGGCATCGTGCCGGCGCCGGAATCCGCCCACGCTATCTCCGCAGTCGTCGAGGAGGCAAAGAAAGCGCGCGAAGCCGGGCGCAAACGCGTGCTCCTGTTTAATCTTTCCGGTCACGGGCTCCTGGATCTCAGCGCCTACGAAACCTACCAGACCGGCAAACTGCAGGATGTTTGAAAACGGCCTCCTCAATAACGCACAATAACCACGGCTTTTCCGATGCTTCCAGGCAGCTCCACCCAGTCGCCCGAGAAGTGGCTCCACGCCTTGTCGTTAACCGTTACCGAACGGAACGGCTGCTCGTTCGGTGTGCGAAAACGCAACCGAACCCGCTCCGGCGGATTGCGTGTGGGCCCCTCCAGCTCAGCCGCGATCTCACTCTGCCCTGCGGTGTAACTCACGCTCGTTTGACCAAAATAAGTAGCGGCCCGTCGCAGCCCGCATTTCCGGCCCGGCTCGAGCCACCCGCGCGGCACGGCCTGGCCGAGCAGCAAGTCGTCGCCCTGTTCGCGCACGAAGATTTGCCGCAGCCACCCGCAAGCGTTCGCCTCGTCCGACGTCTTGAAATGGTCGCCGCGCCAATCGCCCATGTTCGGCAGAGCGTGCTCCGTGTTCATATGGACATCGGAAAAATGGCTGACCGCGATAGCATTGAACATAGCCCGCAATGCCGGTTTCACGTCGTCGCGGTAAAGGTAAGGCTCAACGTCCAGCAGCAGGCAGGCCTGCATCGACATGCCCCCGCGACCGAACCAGTATTTGTCGAAATTATCGAGCGTGTAGCCATACTGATTCGAGAGGTAGAGATTGTCTTCGTAATCTTTCAGAATCCATTCCGCTTCGGGCGAACGCGCATCCAGGGCGCCGGTGATGAGGAGGTGGAGGGCGCCTTCGAGGGTTTCGCAAATCCAGCCGAAGCTCCGGCCCCGACGATGCACCTGCGAAGGGAAATGAGGAACAGCAGTGCCATCGCGCAGCCGCACCACGGGCGAGCGCTGGGCGGCCGCGCGGAAATTGGCAAGCAGGTGGGCGTGGAATTCGTCCGCCGCCCGGCGGATGCGTTCCGCTTCGGGGTGATGGAGTTGCTCCAGCGCCCAGGCCGCCGAGTCGAGTCCGCGCCACGTGTAACAACTCGTGGAGAGCCACGTCCACCAGTCGCCGATGTCTTCCAGGCTGCCGGCGGGTAAGAGACCGCGTTCGAGGGGGTGCCGCTGAGGTGTGCGCCGGGTCTCACGGATGATCCAATCAGCGCCGGCCAGAATTCCTGGCGTGGCCCTGTGCAACCAGGTTTGGTCTCGCGTGAAGCGGTAGTGTTCGGCGAGGCACCAAAGAATCCAGCCGTGGTGCTGGTTGTAACCGCCGGCCTCGTAGCCGCCCGCCCCGTAAAGGACCCCAGCTTGCGAGCCGAAGTCGCCGGGGAGGCCAACCGTGCCCTGGTAATAAAGCCAGGCATCCAAACACTCCTGCGCTTCGCGGTGGTAGCCCCGCCGGTCCAGATCAACCACCATCATGCAGGATTCGTTGCCGTACGCGCCATAGGCGAACGACCCGACGCGCGCGAACCGCCTCGTGCTGTTCGGCTCGCGCTCGCAATTGATTAGCATGTGCGAGGCTTCTGCGCGGTAAAACTCATTGAGGATTGGTTCGGGCGTGTTTAGCTGCGCGCTTTCGTCAAGCCGTCGCCGCCAGTACCCGGCCACGGCCGTCCGTTCGTTCTCGAAGTCCAACCGGGCCAGAGCCTCGCTCTCGGCTTTTTCTGTTAGCACGAGGTATGGGATTTTGATGACCATCCTCTTCGACTCCCCGGGTGCCAGGGTCCATTTCCACGCGAGCACATCTCCTTCGGTGGCGGGTTTGTCCCCAGCCACGACCTGACCGCGCAGGTGGTCGCCTTTCCAGACAAACCCAGATTCGTCCACACGCAACGGTTGTGGTGCCTCCGCGGCCCGATAACTCAAGGGCAGGGAAACGACCTGCGGTGTCGTTGAGGCGTTCGTGTACACGAGCTGTTGCATACAAACCGCAGGGCTATCAGCGGGAGGAACTTCGCCGTCTGCATGAGTGCCGCCGAGTTCGGTGACGAAGGCGGTTTGGACGATTCTGACCCCGTCCCTTTCCCAGGTGGTCTCGCAAATCGGGAGAGTGTCCTCCTGGAGAGCCCGCCCGGTGGGGACAGCCGCCAGACCAAATCCGAATCGCGCCGGTGCGGGCTCGAGCTTGAGCCGGGCCGTGTCCTTTCCGGGACGAACTTGCAGATAATGATCGTTCAGCCTGAATCGTACATCGCCGCCGGCCTCCAACAGGAAACGCTGGCGTCCGCCGTCGAGGCCGAGCGGGAAGTAAATCCTCGATTTCTTGGGCGGCATGTTCGTCCACGCGGACCGCCAGGTTTGCTCGGGCAAGCCGGCCACGCGGTCGTACAGGGTCTGACTCCCGCGTGACTTCTGCTCCGCCGCCACCGCGGCGTACTCGCGAGCGTCGTCTGCGGGCAACGCCGCGACGCCGAACTCCGGTAGAAAGAGCGGCCCGGTTGCCAGGTCGTCAATTCTGACTGTGAAAACGTTGCTGCCATTGCGAACGGTGAGCAGCGTGCGGTCGAATGTATTTGGGTCGGGATTGGCGGCGCCCTGCAAAGATACCAGCGAGGCGACGGGGGACGTGCTTTCGCAGGCCTTCACTTCTCCATTGAACGCTTCCAGCTTCAGGTTCCGGGCCGGCGGGTCCTTCCAAACTAAACGGGTTTGCCGCGGTTCCATGCTCGAATCGGTGAACGCTTCAATGCGCGTGACTTTGGGCACCGTTTCATCGGAAGCCAAACGCAATTTCAACGTGAATCGGAACTCGGCCGGGTAATCCTTCAGTTGCGGAAATTCTTTCGCATTCACCGCGCGGAACGTGAACGTGAGGTTTGTGCCATTCGTGCTTGCCTCGGTGTCGGCGACCCGCCAGCCGCCGCGATGCCAATTGCCGAGTTCCATCCAGCCGACCTCGCCGCCGCCAGGCTCGCGATCCTTGGGCAGGTGTTGTTCGGGCCAGCGGCTGCCCCAGTATTCGAGGCGCACTGTGTCCGCCGTCGGCGCGAGACGTTCGAAGTGCACCACAACGCGATGGATTTCGCGCGGGTCTTCCCACAACACGCCGTTGCCTCCGGACAGTGGCAGACCGAACGGCGCGGCGTCGAACGAGGCCGCCCTGACGTGCGGATTTAGCCAGCCCAACAATGCTAGCGCGAATATTTCAAGCCCACGACCGTGCCGCGACACCAGCGTCCGTAGCGCAGGTTTCCAAACCTGCCGTATCGCCGACTTCCAAGTCGGCAGGCCGCCAAAGTGACGTTGGTGTCGGCGGGTTTGGAAACCCGCGATACGGCAGGTTTGGAAACCTGTGCTACATACGAGCGTGCGAAGTATCTGGGCTGGAGTCAGCGATAACGGTCGCATTAGAGGTCGGGTCATAGCGTCAATTCCGGGGGACGCTCACTGGGCCGTTGCATCGACAATCGCCTCCTTTGGAACCGTCCGCGTGGTTTTGCCGAGATGAATTCGCCCATCGCCGAACCCATGAAACACGCGCAACCTGTGTGAGCACGAGAGCGGCTCGTTGTCGAGGCTTCGTAACGTAAACATCGGTGGCGCGTCATAGTTCAGCCCGTTCCACTCGCGTGCATGGAAGGCGACAAAGGTTGGCGATTCAACGAGAAAACCGTACGGCGGTAGAAGGACCTTGCCCCCAAGTTTGGAGGGCCAAAGAAAGTTCGTGCCACCCGCATTCACGACCACTTCCACCGCGCTCGGGCCTTCGCCGAAAACCGTCCGCTGCACTCTGCGGTCGGGCGTCAGGAACTGGTGGTCAGACATCTGCAGCCTGGCGGTGAGTTCGTTCAGCGGCGAGAGCACTTCGCACGTGTTCTTGATGAACCGGTCCACCGGGTGGAGGCCCTCGGCCCAACCGTCGTCTGCGCGCGTGAACACGGCGGGGTCCATGCCGGGTTCCGGCGGGCGGTTCAAAGGTTCAAAATGGGCTTTTTCTTTCCGCCAATACAAGTGCGCGGGAACTGAATGGTAGTTTAGTGGGCGCCCCAGGCTGATGTGGTGCAATACATATTCGGCAGCATGCGCCGGGTCATACCCATACTTGCCGTACATCGCGATGCAGTCGCGATAGACAAAATCGAATAGGGGCACCACCGTGGCGCCAAGCTTCTCCGGCAGGCTCGCGTCATGATAATCATGCCCGCTGACGCCGGTGAGGCCCTCAAAGAAATCGCTGTGGGGAATCGCCCATTCGCGTCCGCACTCGCTGCCGAAAATGCCGAACACCTCTCGCCCGTAATCTGAGAGAGCCTGCTTCCACTTCATATCATCGGCCCGCGTGAGCGGGTGCGCCGGCTCGTAACATTCCTGGAGACCGGCGGCGTAGGTGGTGTCGATGAAATAAGCATCGGCCCCGGACAACTTCTTAACCGCCGGGAGGTTCTGCGGCCGTTTGGCCAGCTCCCCGGCTTTCTGGGAGCAGGTCAGGTAAGCCTGGCCGCCCGCCCATCGCCCGCCCTTGGCCAATTTCCCATCCTCGGTCTTCATGATCAGCTTCTCGTCCCACGACGGCGAATCGCGGTAGATATCCTGGTAATTGTCATGCAGGCAGAGCAGATAGCCCAGATTCAGCACCCTCCGGGCACAGTCGGCGAACGCCGCATCCCCGCCGCATTCCGGCGCTGTGGGCAGGATGTCCGGATGCTGGTTGTCGTAGCCGCGATGAATCCACCCGCCGATGGTGAACAGGACCTTGTCGAGTTTGAGATCGTTTTTCAGATGCTCGGCGACCTGGGCCGCCTCGTCGAACGTCCAATTCACACGCACCGATTCCTCTTTGGTGCTCTCCGGGTTCATGCGACGGTCGAGCGCGCTCCAGAGCTTGATGTTGGCGGCGCCAAACAACTTCGTCCGCTCCGGATGACCTTTCAGCTTCTGCTCCCACGTCACCAGCAAGCCCTTTTCTTCGGCGATTTTTCGGTAGGCTTGGCCGATCGTGACGTAATCTCCTTTGCCGAGAAATTGGATCCGGAACGTCCTCGCCGATTTGGTCAGCACCAGCGAAGGTGAAAGACGCTGACGCTTTGACGACGTGCCCGTTGGTTCGAGGGTGCTGCCGAGTTCGGCGGAAACATACGGGTCGTCCCAGGTGAAGAGTGCCGCAGCGCCCTGTTTCACTACACCCAGCATCTCCATGTGACAGCCCTCATACGCCGAAGTATCGAAACGGTGCCTGAACGTCCGCCCGCTATCCGCCGGCACGAGCAAACCCTCACGCACAGGCACTGCCACGCAGCCTTTGGTTTCGTCGGTCACATCCAGCACCTCATCCAGCAGGGATACGCTTTCGACCTCGAGTTCATTGTCCTCCTGGTAGCTCAGCTCCAGGGTTCTCTGGTCCGGCAATGCGCGCGCCTTGACGGTAAATCTCGTCAGTGGCCTCACCCTGAAAGGCTGAAACGAGGCCACCAGTTCATTGCCGTTCGCCTGGACCGCACAGCGCGTCAACTCCACGCGGACGGATTGCTCGTGGACATTGAGCCTGACCCAACCGAAACGCGCCGGCGTGGTATCCGCGCGCCACGTAACCTGGGCCTCCTTGTCGAGAATCTCGCACGCGCCATTATCGCCCGAAACGGTGAAACGGAAGAATGGGGTGTCTATGTACGCCTCTTTCGGCGCCGCGATAACGGAGTAGGTCAGCCACAAAAGAACACAAAGAGCACAAAGACGATTCATGTCTTGGCCCCCTTCCTCTCCTCTTTGTGACGTTTGTGTTCTCTTGTGGCCATAAATTCCCCGTTATTAGGCCGAGTGGCGCAGTCGGAGTTCAAACTTTCGCGGCGTGGCGCGCCGCCAGTCAAGCTCCTCGCTCTGCGGTGGAGCGCCAGGTGACTGAACGGTTACTCGATACCTGCCATAGAAGCCGCGTGTGCTAAAGACACCGTCCCCGTCCGTGCGGCCTGCCGTCTTGGTCCACCACTCTCCCTTGATGAGGCCTAGCATTCGTTCGTACACGGGCTTGGGCGACATATCATCGCGCAGCCATCCAGCGGCAGCGTGTTGCCAGGCATGATAGTCGGAGAAGTCCCACCAGGTAATCGCGTGCACGGCTGGGTGCGCAAAGAGAGCCGTATAAAAATTGGCGGTTTGCGACGCCTGCCTTGCTTCCCCTTCGGGTGTGGTCGGCCCCCAGTTCTCACCGGGACCCTTCCGCGGCCCGCTGAGCAGCGTCGTTTCGGTGAAATGAATGGGCCGGCCAAGCCGGCTGTAGGTATCGCAAGTGTCCCACACCTTTTGCAGCGGCCAGACGCCTTCGTGCATGTGGCTCTGAATGCCGACCACGTCGAAAAGGGGTTTCCCCTCTTCGCGTGAGCGCTGAAGCAGTTCGTAGTAGGCCGGTTCGATGCGGTAATCGTTGACGACGAGCAGCGCGTTGGGATTGGCGGCGCGGGCCACCTTCAATGGCTCTGAGATATACTTGGCGGCGCCAATCGCTGCTCCCCAGCGCGCCATCGGGGTCTTGTTCACTCCTTGCGACAGGTGTGTGGCTTCGTTTACCACGTCCCAGATGTCGATGCGGTTCCGGTAGCGCGAAACAACTTCCCGAACCCGCCCGTTGGAGAGTTTTTCGATTTCCGATGCGTCATCCGGCAGCCACCGGGGCGAGCTCGCGGGATGATCCCAAACCAGCGGATGCCCTTTGCAATCGATCCCCCGCGAGCGGGTCCATTCGACGACGCTGTCCGTGTAGTCATAATTCGGCTTCCCGCGCTCGAATTCGTAGCTGCCCCAGTAAAAGCCCAGTGTGCAGTAGTTGAAGACCGCGGCGAACTGCTGGCGGTATTGCTGCTCTCGGTCGGGTTCCCCGCAACGTCCGAACTGAAACAGGTTGCAGCCAAACCGAAATTCATGGTGGAGTTGCTCGAGGCTGATCTTTGCGCCAGGAACCGGCTTGCCGCTTGCATTTTGGACGAGAATGACGCCATCCCTTTTGCGGTGTGTCTCGATGCGCGCTTTGGCTTGGTCGAGAATCTCGTCATCGGCCAGTCCGGATTTGGCGGCGGACCAGGCGGGAGTGGTCAGAACCAAAGCTGTCGCGCTGGCGCCGGTCTTGAGGAACGCCCGTCGATTCATGGCTGGAGCAAACAGGATTTCTGCCCGGGTTACAAGGTTACTCGGGTGAAAAGTCCATTGATCTTTTGCGCGTTCTGCAGATTTGGGTTTATTCTCCTCTCGATGACCCCCAATCCGACAGGCGCTCAGCACGCAGCCGAATGAACAGCCAGCAACCCGACTCACCCCCTGTCGCCGTTGTGGTGCAGCGCAGCGATTACATTAATGCCCTCGTCGCGTGTTTTCTGGGTTGGACCCTGGACGCCTTTGATTTTTTCGTGCTGGTATTCACCATGCCCGCCATCGCGAAGGAGTTCCATACCGACATTCCCGCGGTGGCCGGCACCATCGCCGTGACGCTCGCGTTCCGGCCCGTCGGCGCCTTCATCTTCGGTCTGCTGGCCGATCGCTACGGCCGCCGGCTGCCCCTAATGCTCGACCTGGTCTTTTATTCGGTCATCGAGGTGCTGTCCGGGCTTGCGCCCAATTACTCAACGTTTCTCGTGCTGCGCGCCCTTTTCGGCATCGGCATGGGTGGTGAATGGGGTGTCGGCGCGTCGCTGGTCATGGAAAAAGTGCCGCCGCGCTGGCGCGGCGTTTTGTCCGGGTTGCTGCAGGAAGGCTACGCGGTCGGCTACCTGCTCGCCGCCTGCTGCTACTTCACGGTGTTTCCGAGGTGGGGCTGGCGCCCGATGTTTTTCATCGGCGGGTTGCCCGCGCTGCTGGCGTTGTTTGTCCGCTACCGTGTAAAGGAATCCGCCGTCTGGCAAAAGACCCGGCAGGAAAGCTGGAGCGGCCTGGGCCGCGCGATTGTGTCGAACTGGAAACTCTTCCTCTACCTGACGGCCCTGATGATGATGATGAACTTTGCTTCGCACGGCACGCAGGACATGTATCCGACTTTTCTAAAAGAGCAGCGCGGGTTTGCGCCGCGTCAGGTGGCGATCATCGCCATCATCTACAACATTGGTGCGCTTCTCGGCGGAATCGTTTTCGGCCAACTTTCGGACCGTTTCGGACGCCGTCGCGGAATGATGACCGCGCTGTTGCTGGCCATGGTCCTGGTTCCCTTGTGGGCCTACGCGCCGGGCACAGGCTTGCTGGTCGTCGGCGCCTTTCTGATACAATTCATGGTGCAAGGGGCTTGGGGTGTCATTCCGGCCCATATCACCGAACTCTCGCCGGACTCCGTCCGCGGGTTTCTGCCCGGATTCGCCTATCAATGCGGCGTGCTCCTGGCGGGGAGCGTCGCGTACATCGAGGCGATCTTCGCCCGCCACCTGAACTATGCGACGGCTATGGGGCTTACCGCCCTGACCGTGTTCGCCGTGGGCGTGGTGGTGATTGCGTTGGGGCCGGAACGTCGCGGCGCCACCTTCGGCGCCACGAAGGGCGACTGAGCTTTGCCACGTTTCACGCTTCACGTTTTAACCGTTTTAGCGCCTTAAAGCTCCCCCGCTGCATCAATCCATTAATCCACCAATCCACCCTTCCCTCCGCTCCCACGCTCCCACGTTTCAACGCCCCCCCGCCTCCATCCTCTTTCCCCATTCCTCCAGCGACTTCCCCTCGCCAATCTGGTCAATCCCCGCTTTGCGCGCGATTTCCAGGAATCGCTTCAGCAGCTCGCTCCGCGCGTCGCCCTTTACGCGGCTAGTCGCGAGCTGGACGTACCAGACCGGCAGGTGCGACACTTGCACACGGAGGCGGACGGTCTCATTTTCCGCCGCCTGCTCCGCTTCGTTCAGGAGGCTCTCTGCGCCCGCGATGAATTCGTCGTTCAGGTAAGCGGCTCTCGGCGAGTCAGAAATACGCGTATGAATGCTGGGCGCTTTCACCTGAAATTCGAGCAAATCTATGTAAGCCTGCAGTTTCGGCCCGGCATTGCCGTAGTAAGCATTCAGAAACTCGCCGATGTCCTTCGCCACGTTGGCATTCGGATTCCAAAGCAGCCGGGCCAGGATATAGGCGCGCAGCGGGCCCAGCTCGCCATTGCCGCCGGGAGAATAGTTCCCTTGCTCGAAAAGGCCCTTCACACCGTGCTGCACGAAGAACTGCACATTAGGTTGCAGCGCACCGAAATTTGGATACGGCTGCTGGTAATGCCCGAAGTCGGTTGTGTAATCCCAGATGTAAAGTTTCGGTGCGACTGGCTGCCACGCGATGATGTCGTCGCGGAACCGCTGGTTCCGCTCCGACACGCACGTCGCCAGCGGATGCGCGAAGCAGCACTCAATCGAGCATAGCCGGATGATCACGTTCGACCGGGGCCGAATCGCCCTGGGCGGCTTTCGGGTGTACTGGTACGCCAAGGTATCGATTCGGAGGTTGGGATAATCCTTCTCGATATCCTGCGCGATGGCGTTGACGAAACGGAGCAGGGAGGCCTCCGGGCTGCCCTCGGCCTCGTCGAGTGCTTTGCACTGGTCACACTGACACCACTTGCCCGTATCGTTTTGCGAGACGCTGATGATCGTGGCCTCGGGATGTTCCTTAAGCCATTGCCGCACCCGGGCGATTGCCATTTTAAGCACCTCGGGATTGGACAGGCACCGCTGGACGTAGCCATTCACGCGTTTGCCGTTGATGAAAGGAAAGTATTCAGGGTGTTCGTTAAAGAGGTCCGGCGGCACCAGGCTGTCCATGCTATGCACGAAAGGGAAATAGACCGCTGCCCGACCGCCGTGTTTTTCCGTAAGCCTGTAGCTATTGCCGTTCAAGCGGTGCCGCGCGGCAAAATCGGCGTCGCGCATCGTCTCCGTCCAGTAAACCTCGCGATATTCGAGCGGGGGCACCTCCGTCTCGTTGAGCGTCGGCAGCGACAGGCGGTTGGTTCGCGGTACGGCTTCCACTTCAGGCGTGAACCAGCGGACGCCGAGCTTCGCTTCGAGCAGCGCATACACTCCATACAGCGTGCCGCGCGGTTTGCCGCCGGCGACGATTAGCCGGTTGCCCTCCGTGCGCAGCGTGAAGCCTTCAGTGCCGAGGCGCGCGAAGTCGATCTTCACTCCAAGCTTCCGCAGATGCGCGTTGTCACCGAGCAGGATTTCACGCGAACCGGGGCGGGTGTCATCAGTGGCTATGGGCAGCTTCGCGCCACTGATTTTCTCGAGGTAGCGCTGAAGTTCCTCAGCTGCGTAGCGTTCGGAGGGCAGGGCATTGGTGGCGACAACGATCCGGTACGGGCTCTGGCCTTTGTTGACAATCGTGACCGCGCTCCGCGCCGGGCAAGCGACCGCTAGGGTTAAAACCATGCCCAAAACTAGGCCAAAGGAGCTTGTCGCCGATAACTTGTTCATAGATTCGGAATTTTGGGGAGCGTTTTCCGATGATGCCCTGATCCGGTTACCATCAGGTTTCGCACAAGTTGTTGAATGGCTTTCAACCGCAGAGCCGCGATGAACGCAGAGAAAACAAAAAGTCCGGACACCCTGCGTTAGTCGCGGCGATATCACTGAGAATCCCGCGTTTCCAAAACCATTATCGCAACTTGTTTTCTCTGCGCTCATCGCGTCTCTGCGGCACACCTGGGCTTCGGTTGGCTGATTTGTTCATAATCAGCTGCGCTGTAATGATTGGCCGCCAATTCTCCGTCTCTACCTCCAATGCTGAACCCAAAAGCGACCGGCGATCTCCATACTCTTGCCATTAACCTGCACGTGGACGGCCTCATCGTTGAAGTTCTCAACCACCCAGCTCTTGTCTTTGAACAAGTAAAGCGCCACCCGAGCCGGAGCCTGGAACGAGGTCTTGAACGGTCTCAGCAACGGCGCGCGCACCTCGTCGCACTCCTTTTGGTCGAACTGCAACAGCGATTTGGGGTCGTCCTTAACGGGCAGGATCTGGATGTTGGCTAAATCAAGTTTCATGCGGTGCGCCAGCGCTCGCGCTAGGCCATCGGTCAGTAGGACCGGTTTGCGGGCCAGAACGAACTTTTCCAGTTTGGGAACGAAATCGGCGTCCTTGAGGGCGTGAACGGAGAAGAACGCCGCGGGCGCGTTGGTCGGAAACTCGTGGCACGGCGTCAGCGGCACGCCCATCATCCCGACAAAATCGAACACGCGTGCCTCCTTTTCCGGATGACTGTTCGGCGGCTTATAAGCAGCCACGCCCACGATCGGTCGGTCGCGCACTTCCCTGGCCACCGCGAGCAGTTCGGGCATGTTGGCGCGCAGGGCCTCGACATCCTTCGGCCCGGTTGAGCCGTGGAGGCCGCCGAAGCAGAAGAGCATCGATTTGTGCGCGCCGCCCAGGATTGTTTGGCGCGCCTGCTCGAGGTACGTGCGTTCGGTCGTGCCGAGCCAATCATACCAGCCGCCGCCGCACTTGGTGCCACCGATGCCACCCAGCCAGCGCATAATAAAATAACCCTCGTATTGGGGCGTGCCACCCCAGCGCTGGTCCTGGTAATCGCGAGTCTCGGTGCCGACCCAGATGCGGTCGAAATCTGCCGTCTCGCGCACGACTTCGTAGCCGCGCATGTGGAAATTGTCATACCACTGCGGATACTTGATGATTAGCCGCACCTTCGGGTTGACCCGTTTTGCCGGCGCGAGCAGCCGGGCGCGCGAAACACGCGTCATCAGCTCGCAACGATAATCTTCCCACGTATCGCCGGTTACGGGATAGGTGTGGTCGCCAACCGTAACTGTTTTGGCGAGGCGCGCGGCGTCGCAGTCGGGACAGGAGCAGTCCGTGAACCAGAAATCATCGATCATGATCTCATCAAACAGGCTCGCGGCGTACTCAAAAATCGCCTGGACCTTTTCCTGCGTCGCCTGGTCGGTATAACAACAGGCGACATCTTTCCAGCCGGTGGACGCCTTGCCGACGCGGGTGGTTGTCACGCAACCGGACACCTCAAACCCGGCGGCGCGAAACGCGCGCGCTGCCTTTTCGAGCGTCGCGCGCTCGGCCTGGTAACCGTCCCGGAATTCTTCGATATAAACTTTGCTGATGCCGGTTTGTTTGCACCAATCGATGGCGGCCTGAAGGCCCTCGTCAGAGGAAAGCCGTTGGCGCACATCCTGGGCCGTCAGAAGCGTGGAAAACCGGTGCACCTTCGCCTGCTGATTCGCCAGCGTCCACAGGTTCGCCGCCCCGCAGACCGGCTGCCCGCAGATCACGCACAAAAGCCACGCAAATAGCAGACTTCGAACTGACAAACCGCGTATTCCTCGGTTTCCTTCTGGCACAACCCGGTATCTCAAGCCCATAACCTCACCGATACGCCTTCCACGCTTTCCCTTTCTCTGATTCCCAATCTTCAATTCTCAATTCCGCATTCCGCACTCGTTTTAGCCTTTATACTTGACCCTTTCCCTCTACTGGCTCCCCACCCCTTTCACCCGCATCTGCAAGCTATAGATACACTTGCTTGCCGTGATGAACAGCATCTGCCGGTCCTTGCCACCGAAACAAATATTCGCGGTCCACGGTTCCTTCACTTCGATGTGCTCGATTTGTTTGCCGGTCGAATCGAACACAGTCACACCGTTCCCGGTGAGATAAACGTTGCCTTCGTTATCAATGGTCATGCCGTCCGAACCTAGTTCACAGAAGAGATGCTTGTCCTTGAGCGAACCGTCAGCCTGGATGGCGTAACTGTAAGTCTTATGCCCTCCAATGTCGGCCACGTAGAGCGTTTTGCCGTCGGGCGTGCCGATAATGCCGTTCGGTTGTTTGAAATCGTCAATCACCCGCACCACCTTTTTGTAATCCGGCGAAATATAATAAACACATTCGGGGATTTCCTTTGCCCCTCGCTTCCAGTACGGCCGCTTGTAATACGGGTCGGTGATGTAAATCCCGCCGTCGGGCCGGACCCAGACGTCGTTGGGTCCGTTGAGCAGCTTGCCTTCGTAATCCTTCACCACCACGTCGATCGTTTTATCCATGTGAATCCGCCAGAGCGCGTTGGTCTCGTCGGCGCAAGCCCACAGGTTGCCGTCGCCATCGAACGACAAGCCGTTGGCGCGGCCGCAGGGCTGCATGAACGGCGTGAGCTTGCCCTCCGTGCTCCATTTCATGATCCGGTCGTTCGGCTGGTCGGTGAAAAAGACGTTGCCGTCTTTGTCCGAGGCCGGCCCTTCGGTGAACGAGAAGGTGTCCGCGAGCTTCTGGAGCGTCGCGCCGGGCGCGATGATAGTGCTGTCGGCGGCCAACAAGCGGCTTGCGAAGAGGAGACCGGCGAGAAGTAAGGTGGAAGTTTTCATGGCGTTGCGTTTAGAGCCCATGACCCGATGGAAGAGAAATCGAGAGCACGTGTAAAGGATTTTTGATTCTTGAACCACGGATAACGGACGACGCGGATAACTGCCCATGCCGCTTCTACCGCGTCAGGTCTCTGAGAAGCTTCATAAAAGTATCGCGTCGAAAAGGTAACCTTCCCGCCCAGCTTGACACGAAATATACTTTGTATTACAAAGTAAGTATGAATACAATGAAACGCGCCATCGCCACTCTGGAGCTGCTCCTCGTCCTCCCCGCCGTGCTGTTCATGACCTCACTCTTCGTGCGGGACATTCAGCCGCCGCAATATGAACCGGCCCACACTGCCCTGCGTCTGGTCGAGTGGTTCAGCGCCCGCCCCTTCCTTGGCCTCGACGTTTTCCTCATTGCGCTGCCGTTTGCAGCGTTCGTCATCGGCTGCGCGATCGTACTGCGCAACTGGCGCCAGGATGCGGAACTGCGGCGGGCTGCGCTGGAGACGCTCGCCAGTGTTCGCTCACACTTGGCCACACTGCTCATCGCCGGGGTAACTCTGACGGCTGGAACCATCCTGGCCATCGTCGCCCTCCACGTCATCACGGACTGACGTCGTGTCGGGTCCTACTCAATGCAAATCTTGACTATGCTACTCGGGATACTTCGGCATGCCTTGGAAAGCCTTGCAAATCCAATAACCTCCGCAAATATCATCTTGGCACCATGTCACGCCTTGTAACACCCTTGTAGCACTTTTGTAGCACCCTGATGGTGCAAAATCGCTCGATTTTATGCGGCTTGTAGCACTGTAGCACCCTGGGGACCCCTAACACCCATAGGCGCTAACGTAATTGAACCGCTCCCCCGGCATCCGCCGGTAACCGCTCACAATCGTCCTCGTCGTCGTCCCCACCGACTTGATGGCCGCCCCCCAGATCTTAACACTCTTTAACAATAATTCTTCCCCTCCCGTCATCCTCCGCCGGTAAGGTACGGTAGGGTACGGCAGAATTCGATGGCCGCCGTCAGCTTTTCCTGGCTGGCATTAACCAGACCCAGTCGCCTTGTGTGAAGTCCACGGTGGGCGTTTCCTTATTCCGCTCTTTCCATGCCAGTTCACCGCCGTCGTCGGTCTGGTTCCAGCCTACGGAATAAAGCACGTACCCGCCGTCGGCTTTGACGCGGTATCGAAGCGCCTTGCCGTCGATGACATCGTTAGGGATTCGAGCGATGAAGGCCGGCGCCAGCGCCTCGAGTGCGTCGGGCAGTTTGCCGTTGGCCAGGCGATAACGCTCCAGAGCGCAAGCGACGTTGGCGGCGTCCACATAGGTTTGCATGCGCGCGGTGCGTTGCATGGCTTTTCCAAGGGCAGGGAGAAGTAGCTTGGCGAAAATGGTGTAAGGGCCCGTCCTCATTTTGCCGAGCGTGCGCACCCCGTTCTCAGCGACCTCCGGGAAAACACGGTGCGCCCGTTCGTCGACTATGGGGATCATGAAGCTCTGGAACATGCGGGAGATGGTGAGCATGTTTTGGTAAAACCAGCCGCTGGGTATGGGGTTGAGAGGCGGCGTCGAGGTCGAGGAGGAGCCACCTTCGTCGCTACCGAGGTAATCCATGGGGTTGGAGCGAAAGCCCTGGCGGCGCAGGAACTCCAAACCTCCGACTTCACAGGCGCGCTCACCGCGCATCGCGAGCTGGTATTCCGACATCAGGTCGAGCGACGCCAAACGAGTTTCCAACTCCGCCAGTTGGCCGTCCGTCCACGCGTGGCGATACAATCCTTCGCGCACGGTCTGCAAATCGATGGCCAGCGTCGCAATCCGGACGAGATGGTCAATCAGAAGCGGTTCATCGCGGATGCTATCAGACAGGCGCAAGCCGAGCTTCAAGTCCTCAAATGCTTCCGCCGCGCGACCTGTGTCCAGTTCCGCCATCGCGTGCATCTGGCAGAGCGTGGTGAGCCCTTTCATGCGAGCCAGGTGCGGCAGCAGGATGCCCCAAGGCGGCTCAGCCTCGTAATGAATTGGGAAACGTGAATGCGGGCGGGCAGCGGCGGCTTCGCGCAGTTCCTTGAGCTCGGGATCAAATTTTCCGAGTGCGACCAGGATCGTCTCGACGGCGGTAGCGGTGGTCGGCGCTTGCGGGTAATTCGTGTTGCCGCGATAGAACTCGCCGCAGGCAGACACATCCGCGAGCGTGCCTTTCTCGACACTCCCGAGCACCAGATGGTCGTTGGTATTGCGCCCGGGTGAAAGGTCCGCCTTAATCTTGTCCAGGCGCGCCAACCCGTTCGTATCGTGCCACACCACCCCGGTCGGTCCTTGGGTGAAATCCGTCGCCGGCTTGAGCAGCGGCGTAAGCGCGAAGTTCTTTTCGTCCGGCACGGGCGCAGGAGCGAGGCTGGCGAGGTTAAACTTTTCCCCCTTCGCCTCCGACTCGCTGAGGTATTTTTGCCAGGCGTGCTTGCCCCGCCAGTTTTCCTCGGCATAGGCCAGCGCTATGAGCGTGACCAGGCACACGACCACAAACAAAAAACGGCGCAGGTTTCGCCAGGACGAAATCCAACGGACGAAGAAATAGCCAGCGACGGCCACCGCCGACAAGGCTACGGCCGCAAGCAACGCGGCAGGAATCAATTCGGTGCCGCGCGCACCCTGTTCTGTGATCAAGGCGAAGCAACAAATGATTATGAAGCCGCCGCCGACCAGCAGCGCGAACCAGGCGAGAGCCCTGGCCGGCGTATTCCAGGGCCGTTTCCAGATGCTGGGGGGTTTTTCGTTCATAATCGGGTCACGCGTTCATGAATTCTTCGCGGCGCTGGCTCCGCGGTTGGGGTAGGACCGGCTTCCGCGGGTTGGCCCCGGGGTGCTCAAACGGGCCGACCAATTCGGCCAGCAGCTGTTCCTGCTGCTGCAAAAGCTGACGCAGTTGCGGCGAGGGCGGCGTGGCTTGGGCCGCGGCCTGCTGTCGCGACGGCTCGCGAGCGGCGAAGTCCAGACCGAGGACCAGCAACCACACGGCCGCCAGGCCCGCCCAGGCTTTGGGATGAGGCCACAAGAAAGTTGATAGTTGGGAGTTGATAGTTGACAGCAGGGAACGGTGAGCGCGGGGCGCCAGCAGGCGGGAGATCTCGGCTTGGCGTGCTGCGGTCAAAATCTCTTCGCGCCAGGCCGGCGGAATCGGCCGTTGCGCCTGGCGCTCAAGTCGTCTCTCGAACTGGTCTTCGCCATTCATATTATCTCTTTGTAAAGTGGACGCAGCAGCTCGCGCAATTTGTCTAGTCCGTAGCGATAGCGGCTGGCCGCGGTGTTGGGGGGAATGTCGAGTGCCACGCCGATTTCTGCGAAGGTGCGGCCCTCCCACAGCTTTAGATGGACAACGGCGCGCTGGTCGGGCGGCAATTGGCCCAACGCGGCGGAGAGCTCAGCGCGAAACGCGGCTTCATCAGGGTCGGCGGTCGCGGCGAACGAGCCGATGTTCTCCGCGCCGAATTGTTCGTGGTGTTCGTGGCGGGCGCCGCGCCGGCGCATCAGGTCGATTGCGGCGTTGTGGGCGATCCGAATCAGAAAGGCCCGCTCGTCGCGTGCCGCGACCAGGAGGTATGGCTGCCGGGCGAGCTTGACGAACACCTCCTGCAAAACGTCCCGCGTGTCCTCTTCGTCGCGCGTGAAATTGAGAAGGAAGGCAAACAACGCCTGGGCGTGCTCGTCGTAAAGCCGCTCAAAGTCAAAGCCGGCAGGCATCAATTCTATCCTTAGGACGCACCCCAACGTGGAATTTGTCTATTATAATCTGCTGTCCATCAAGACTCATAGCTGGCGTTTCATGACGATATCTAAAGCATAGACAAGGCTGGGTGGAGGAACTCACGAGGAGAGTGATGCATGAAACGTGAAGCGTGGTTCGTGGTGCGTGTCTTCGTCCTCGGAATCGATCCGCTTTCTTCGGGTCGGTTCCAGATCGATTACAAAGACGACGACCAGAACGAGGACGCTTAAGGCGGCATAGTCAACGGGTATTCTCCGCGTTGACAAGCGGGATGCCTCCACAGAGTCTAAAGGTGTGGCTTTTGACGCAGCAACCTTTAGAAGGGGCAGGGTGGCCCGGTTTCTTACCCGGGTGCCGCTGCTCCTTTCCAAGCATCTGTGGGTCTGGCCGCTTCTGGGCGCGGTGGTGTTGGTTGCCGTCGGCTACTGGGTCCGAGACCGGGTCGAGACGGCGACGCGGAGCGAACTCGCCTCCCGGTTGACAACGTTGTTGTACGCCGACATTGCGGCGCTGCGGCTTTGGTTTTCGCAACAGGAGTCGGACGCAAGGTCACTGGCTGCAGACGTCCGGATCGAAGCCGCGATTGTTGAGCTCGCGGAGATTGCGAAGATCACGAACGTCTCCCAGGAGTTGCTGACGAACAGTGCCGCCGCCAAAACGCTGCAACAGCACCTCCGGCCGGTTATCGAAGCACAGCGCTACCTGGATTATGTCGTCATCGGCGCGGACAAACGCATCCTCGCCTCGACTCACCCGCGCGTGGTCACTCGCACGGCGCCGCGAGGGTACGATTCATTCGTGGACCGTGCCTTGCGGGGCCACTCGTCCGTGTCGCGTCCCTTCGCGCGCGAAGCGACGCTCAGCCAGCGCGCGGAGGGCCCGACCATGTTTGTCGTCGCGCCGGTCAACCCGGCCGGAGGCAAGGCGGTGGCGGTGCTGGCATTGCGGATGCGGCCGGAGGAGCAGTTCAGCCAAATTTTCTCCGTGGCACGCATGGGGGATAGTGGCGAGGCGTACGCGTTTGATCGCCGCGGCATCATGCTGACCGCATCCCGTTTCGAGGACGAACTTAAACGACTCGGCCTGGTTCCCAAAGAGCCTGAGGCGACGGCAATTTTAAATCTGCGCCTGCTCGACCCGGAGGTCAACATGGAGCGGGGCGAGCAACCGAAAAAAGCCCGGCGGGACATGCATTTGACGAAAATGGCGGCCGCCGCTGTGCTGGGGGATGATGGGGTGGACGTTGTGGGTTATCGCAACTACAGGGGCGTCAAAGTGGTCGGCGCCTGGGCCTGGCTGCCGGAATATGGGATCGGGATTGCGACGGAGGTTTCGACCGAGGAAGCGTTTCAGACGCTTTACATGCTGCGGCAGGCGTTCATGGTTTTGTTTCTGTTGCTGGCTCTGAGCGGGTTGGCGATCTTTGGTTTTACACTGCTGGTCGAACGGCTGGAGGCCTCCATCCGCAAGAGCGCGCTGGGGGCTCGGCGGCTGGGACAGTATGTGCTGGTTCAGGAGATCGGCCGCGGCAACAACGGCATGGTGTATCGCGCGCGCCACGCGCTGATGCGCCGCCCGGTCGCAGTGAAGCTGCTCAGCCCCGACATGACCAACGAAGCCAATGCGAGGCGCTTCGAGCATGAGGTCCAAATGACGAGCCAGTTGACCCATCCGAATACCGTCGCGATTTACGATTACGGCCGCACGCCCGAGGGCTTGTTTTATTATGCGATGGAGTACTTGAGCGGCATCGATCTCAACCAACTGACCCGTCAATTCGGGCCACAGCCGGAAGGACGCGTCATCCACATTCTGCGGCAGGTGTGCGGTTCGCTGGCCGAGGCGCACCGGATTGGGTTAATTCATCGCGACATCAAGCCGGCGAATATCGTGCTGACGCATCGCGGTGGGCTGCCGGACCTAGTGAAGGTTTTGGACTTCGGATTGGTCAAGGCCGTGCATCAGCGCTCGACCGATCAGGCTGCCGCCCAAGCGGTGGTGGGAACACCGCACTTCATGTCGCCAGAAGCCGTCGATCACCCGGAGACGGTTGGGGCGCGCAGCGACGTGTATTCGGTGGGGGCGGTCGGCTATTGGCTGTTGAGCGGCAAAACACTCTTTGATTCGGACGACGTGGACCAATTGCTTAGGTGGCAGGTCGATACGATGCCAATGAGTCCGTCTGACCGGCTGGGCAAGCCCGTTTCTGCCGACCTGGAAGAGCTCCTGATGTCCTGCCTGGCCAAATCGCCCGACGTGCGGCCCGCCAGCGCCGAAGCGCTGGAAACCGCGCTCGGGCGGTGCGCCGCCGCAGGCGCCTGGACGGTGGCTGAAGGAGCAGCCTGGTGGAAGTCGAACATGGCGGGGCTTGAGATGGCACCTGCTGCTACGATGGCGGAGAAGACATTGGTTATTGCGCCGAGGGGCTAGCCTTCGACACCGGTGCGGCCGGCGTTCCCGCTGGTGCCGCTCCTGGTTCGCAGGGTTTTGGGCGGAGCAGAAACATAAAGACTGCAGCGAGCAGCGCCGGCAAGGCGCAGTAGGCGAAGCCGGTAGCCAGCGGCACGCCACTGTCTTTGAGTTTGCCGAGGAGCGGCGTCAGCAGCGCCCCGGCGGAGATGCCGACGAAATTCATCAGGCCGTAGCCGGTCGCGCGAAAACGCGGCGGAGCGAGTTGACAAAGGATCGGCATGTTATTTGCGTCGAATATGCCAAAGCCAAGGCCGAAGAGGACAGCGCAGCCAATCGCGATTGGAAAACCGGGTGCCAGCCCCATGCCGGCCAGCGCCGGCGCCGTCAGCAAAAGGCCCAGCCCGCCGGCGTAGCTGCGGCCCCGTTCGGTGTATTTCGCCCAACGGTCGGCCAGGCCGCCGCCGAGGAGCACCCCACAAGAGGCGGCGCTGGCATTGGTAAGGGTCGCCCACAGTCCGGAGGGCGCCTGGGGCATTGCGAATCGATCCTGGAGCAGAGTCGGCAGCCAATTCTTTACTGCCCAGCCCGGCAGGCTCGGCAGCGTGAAACACAGCACTAAAATCGAATAGCCCGGCCAGTTGACAGAACTGGTTTCTTCATCGCGCCGCGTGGAGCCGGCATCCCCCGCGTCGAGACTCCGTTTTTCCCGCAGGAACACCACCAGCACGAGACAATACGCGATCCCTATAATGCCGCAGCTTGTCAAGGCCGTGCGCCACGAGAACGCCTGGGCCACCCAGCCGCCCACACCCCCTAGGGCCTGGCCCATGTAAACGCCGCTCATGTGGACCCCCACCGCTCGCGAGCGCGTCGGGCCCGGATGGTAATCCGCGATCAGCGCCAGTCCCGCCGGCATGTAAAACGCCTCGCTCACTCCCATCACCGCGCGAAGGTAATACAGGTGCTGAAAGTCGCTCACCTGGCCCATAAGCAGGGTCACGAGCGACCAGAGCCCGAGGCTGGCGGTGATCAACCACTTGCGGTTCAGACGGTCGGCAATCACTCCTCCCAGCGGGCTGCAGCAGGCATAGACCCACAGGAAGATCGCCATCAACTGGCCAAACCTCTCAGCACTTTGCAGTTCAGGGATGTCCACTTTGATGGAGAGGCCCATCGTGGCAAGCATCTGACGGTCGAGATAATTCAGCACCGCTACCGGCCAGAGCATCGCGACGACGGCCCAGGCGCGATTGCTCGAATTTTGCGGCAGCGGGCTCATGTACGTGGCGGGAATGTGCCAGCAAGCCTCGCCGGCGTAAATACCAGGGAGGTTTCGGCTTGCATTAGCGGGGCGCGCACCGCATAAGGGGCCTCATGACTAAACGCTTTTGCAACTGGCTCCTCATGTGTGTTTGCGTTCTCGGCGTCACCATTGCCGTGCGCGCGGCAGACGATCCGTTCCTGGGAGAATGGGAGTTGACCATTCCTGGCGGTGCCGCCGGCTGGTTGGGTGTGCAGGAGAAAAACGGCCAACTCGAAGCGAGCATGCTCTGGGGCTTTGGCAGCGTTGAACCGGTCGCTTCTGTGAAACTTGCCGATGGGCACCTGGTCCTGACGCGCAACCATAGCGTTCAACGCACGAACGCCGAAGGAAAGAAGGAAAAAGTGACTGTGGTCGAGACCATCACCGGGACGGTCGACGGCGACCAAATCAAGCTGAGCAGCACCAGGCAGCGCGACAATGGACAGGGCGAGGTTACGGCTGAATTCGGTGGCCGCCGCCAGCCGCCAATGCCGCCCGCGCCGGACCTGGCAGCCGTGAAATTCGGCGGGCCTATCCGCCTGTTCAACGGCCGTGACCTCACCGGTTGGAGGCTGACCGATCCCAAAGCGGCCAGCGGGTGGAGTGCCAAGGATGGCGACCTCATCAACGCGGTCCGCCAGGAAGAAGGAAAGCCCCACAAAAGCTATGGCAATTTGCGCACGGACCAGGAATTCGAGGATTTCGAACTGAGCCTGGAGGCCAAAGTCGGAGCGCACGAGAACAGCGGCGTTTATGTCCGCGGCATTTACGAGGTGCAGGTCGCGGACACCTACGGCCGGCCGCTGGACCCGCACAACATGGGCGCAGTCTACAGCCGTATCAAGCCGACGAGTAGCGCCGAAAAACCGCCGGGCCAATGGCAGACCATGAAGATTACTTTCGTGGACCGCCACATGTCCGTTGTTCTGAACGGCACAAAGATCATTGATAACCAGCCGGTGGCGGGCTGCACGGGCGGCGCGTTGTGGTCGGACGTGGCCCGTCCGGGGCCGATTTACCTTCAAGGCGACCATACCGGCATCGAATATCGCAATATTGTGCTGAGGCCTGTGGTGAAGTGATTCCCCGCTGCCCGCCGGATGCCCATTACCGTTTCCATCGTCGAAGACAACGAACAGTTGCGGACCACGCTGGCGCGCGTGATTAGCCGCGCCGAAGGATTTCGCTGTTTGAGCCATTATGGGGATGCAGAATCCGCGCTCGAAGGCCTCCCCAAGGACCGGCCTGAAGTGGTGTTGATGGACATCAACTTGCCGGGCATGAACGGGGTCGAATGCGTGCGTCGCCTCAAACAAATCGCGCCCGGCACCCTGGCCGTGATGCTGACGGTCTATGAAGATACGGAGAATATCTTCAACGCGCTGGCCGCCGGAGCGGCGGGTTACCTTCTCAAGCGGACCAAAAGCGCCGAACTGCTCGAAGCGATACGTGAGGTGCATCGCGGCGGCTCGCCCATGACCACCCATATCGCCCGCAAAGTGACTCAATCCTTTCAGCGAGCCGGCTCGTCCTCACTGCCTACCGAGAACCTTTCAGAGCGCGAACAGGAGGTGCTCGATTGCCTGAGCCAGGGCTTCCTCTACAAGGAGATCGCAGAAAAACTCGGAATCAGCTACGAGACCGTGCACACCTACATCCGCCGGATCTACGAAAAACTTCAAGTCCGCACCCGGACCGAGGCGGTGGCCAAGTTCCTGAAACGGTGACGCGGCTCTCCTCTACTTGCGAACCGCTCCAACACGTGAGATAGTCCCCCGCCGTGGTTTTTGGGAAACAGGGGTTATTCACCCTGTGCCTGCTGGCAGCGACGGGTTTTGCCGGCAGGGCGCAGGACTTCAGCTTGGAATCCGCCGGCGTGCGAGGAGGTGCGTCCTTCACCAGCGCAACGCGCAACTTTCATCAGGCGGAAGCGTTCGTGAACTGCAATTTGCCCTGGGATTGGAATGTGGATTCCCGGTGGCGACTGAAGTCGCGCCTGGACCTCTCCGCCGGCTGGCTGGCCGACCCGGGCGGGGATGCGGCGGTCGTTACATTGGGACCAACCCTTGCCCTGGCTCGAAACCACTTCCCCCTATCGTTCGAAGGCGGCGTCAGCCCCACGCTGTTGAGCCGGTCTGACTTTGGGACGAAAGATTTCGGCCTGCTCTTCCAGTTTACCAGTCACGTCGGTCTCAACGCCGAGCTGGGCAGGCGCGTCCGTATCGGTTACCGCTTCCAGCACATGTCCAACTCCGGCCTCGGCAACCCGAATCCGGGGTTGAACCTTCACTTCCTGGCCGTCAGCTACAAGTTCTGATTCCGATTTCTGGTTTGACGCTGTTGCGCCCAGGCCACAATTTGTTCTCATTGCGGGCGCTTAATCCTGAGCTTTAGCCCGATTGATTTTATGAGCAACGCACATAACTTATTCGACACTTTACAGAAGTTGGACCTTAAGAACCGACCGCCGGGACAGTTCTATTCGCTGCCACAGCTTGAGCGGGCGGGCGTCGGGCCCATCTCGACTCTGCCGGTGTCCCTGCGGCTGGTGCTCGAATCCGTGCTGCGCAATTGCGATGGCCGGCGGGTAACAGAGCAAAGTGTACGCACGCTCGCAAATTGGAAGCCGAACGCGCCGCGCACCGAGGAGATCCCGTTTGTGGTCGCCCGGATCGTGCTGCAGGACTTCACGGGTGTGCCGTTGCTGGTGGACTTGGCGGCCATGCGCTCGGCGGCGGCTCGGCTCGGGAGGGTTCCCAAGATCATCGAGCCGCTCGTCCCGGTGGATCTGGTCGTTGACCACTCGGTCCAGGTGGACTTTTTCGGGTCGGCCGAGGCGCTCCGGCGCAATCTGGACATGGAGTTCCAGCGCAACCGCGAGCGCTATCAGTTTCTCAAGTGGGGCATGCAGGCCTTCGAAACCTTCAAGGTGGTGCCGCCCGGAATCGGCATTGTCCACCAGGTCAATCTCGAATACCTCGCCAAGGGAGTTCTCTCGGCGCCGTCCTCTGCCGGCGCTCAAGCTCCGACGCGCTTCTACCCCGATACGCTGGTGGGTACGGATTCGCACACGACGATGATCAACGGCTTGGGCATCGTGGGCTGGGGCGTCGGCGGGATTGAGGCCGAAGCGGGAATGCTTGGCCAGCCGGTCTATTTCCTGACGCCGGACGTAGTAGGGGTGCATCTCACCGGAGCGCTGCGCGAGGGAGTCACCGCCACGGACCTGGCTTTGACCGTCACGCAAATGTTACGCCGGGCAAAAGTGGTCGGCAAGTTCGTCGAATTCTTCGGCCCCGGCGCCGCCGCCCTCCCGGTGGTCGATCGCGCTACCATCGCCAACATGGCGCCGGAATACGGGGCCACGATGGGCTTCTTCCCGATCGACCAGGAGTGCGTGAATTACTTGCGGGCGACGGGGCGCACCGAGGAACAGTGTGCCATCTACGAAAGCTACTACCGCGCCCAGGGAATGTTCGGCATTCCCGCGAGGGGCCAGGTCAAGTATTCGATCGAACTGGACTTGGACCTGTCCACCGTCGTGCCGAGCGTGGCGGGGCCGAAGCGGCCGCAGGACCGCATCGAACTCCCGAACATGAAGCAGGAGTTCATTAGCTCGTTTTCGAAACCGGTAACAGAAAACGGGTTTGGGAAGCCCACCGAAGAACTGGCCAGGAGTTTCGGCGTCACGCTGGGAAACGGGATCGCCCGGGGCGGTGGCAGCCAGGAACCGGTGTTGGCCGCGATGTCGCGAGCGCGTAATACCAATCCTGCGACCGAACTCGAGATGGCGAACAATCGGCCGACGCCTGATGCAGTCGCATCCCCGGCTTTGGCGACCGAGGCTCGGATTCGGCACGGCAGCGTGCTGATTGCTGCCATCACCAGTTGCACCAACACCAGCAATCCGTCGGTGATGCTGGCCGCCGGGTTGCTGGCCAAGAAAGCGGTGGAACTTGGCTTGCGGGTTAACCCTCTGGTGAAGACTTCCCTGGCGCCTGGCTCGCGTGTCGTCAGCGACTATCTGGCCAAAGCCGGTCTGCAGTCCTATCTCGATCAGTTGGGATTCAACCTGGTCGGCTACGGCTGCACCACTTGCATCGGCAACTCGGGCCCGCTGCCTGCCCCGGTGGACGACGCAGTCGGCAAATACGACGTGGTCGCCGCCTCCGTACTATCGGGCAATCGGAATTTCGAGGCCCGGGTGCACCAAAGCATCAAGGCCAATTTCCTGATGTCGCCCCCGCTCGTGGTCGCGTTCGCATTGGCCGGCCGGGTGGACATCGACCTGACCCGGGAGCCGCTGGGCAAGGGCAAAAACGGACAAGACGTCTATTTGAAGGATGTCTGGCCGACGCTGCACGAAGTTCGCGATCAGATGCAGGCGGTGCTCAAGCCCGAAGTGTTTCGCGCGCTGTATCAGGATTTCGCCGGGCAAAACCCCAAATGGAACGAGATCCCGGCCAGCACCGGCGACGTGTACCAGTGGGATGCCAGGAGTACTTACATCCAGGAACCGCCCTTCTTCAAGGACTTCGCGCTGCAACCGGGTCAGATCAGCGAGATTAAAGCCGCGCGCGCGTTGGGGATTTTTGGTGATAGCGTGACGACCGACCACATCTCGCCCGCCGGCAGTATCAAGAAAACCTCGCCTGCGGGGAAATACTTGCTCGAGAACGGCGTCCCGTTCGAGGATTTCAACAGCTACGGCTCTCGTCGCGGCAATGATCGCGTCATGACGCGGGGCACCTTTGCCAACGTGCGCATCAAAAACCTGATGGTTCCCGGTACTGAGGGCGGCGTGACGAAGGTATTTACCAAGGGCGGCGGGGCTTCGGGCGCCGCGGACGTGGTTTCGATTTACGACGCGGCGATGGCCTACCAAAAGGAGGGCACGCCGTTGGTGATCATCGCCGGCCAGGAGTACGGCACCGGCAGTTCGCGCGACTGGGCCGCCAAAGGCACCGCGCTGCTTGGGGTGAAGGCCGTGGTGGCGCAAAGTTTTGAGAGGATTCATCGCTCAAATCTGGTGGGCATGGGCGTGTTGCCGCTCCAATTCAAGGAAGGCACGACGGCGCAAACCCTGAAGCTGGACGGCAGCGAGACCTACGACGTGGTCGGCCTGGAGGCGGCGCTGAAGCCGCAACAGGACTTGAGCCTTCGCGTTCGTCGCGCCGGCGGAAAGGAAGAGACCGTGTCCGTGACTTGCCGAATCGATACGCCGATCGAGATCGATTATTACCGGCATGGCGGCATTCTGCCTTACGTCTTGCGGCAATTGGTCGCCGGTGCTCCGAGCGGCGCCGCTCGGGCCGCGTGAGGCAAGGGCAAACAGAGTGGCAGTTCCGCGCTTCGCCCCAATGGTAAGCGCCCCGACTTTGGCTGTGGCCAGGTGGGTGATTCGCGCTGCCGACCGCGAGCATCCCGCCGACGCAGTCCTGCGCACGGAACTCAAGGCCCAGCGCCGGATGTCGCCCGAGGAAGCCGGGCAGGTGAGCCGCGCAGTGTTCGCTTATTATCGCTGGCGCGGCTGGTTGGAGGACGGCGCAGGCGGCGACGTGTCAATCGAGCGGGCGCTGAGCTTGGCGGAACGGTATGCCAGAAAGCCGCAGAGCTTTTCCGACGCTGAGCTGGTAGCGCACGCGGTCCCCGACTGGCTCAGGGAGGAAATGGAGATCACTCCTGCCTGGGTGCGGGCGTTGCAAGTGGAACCCAAATTGTGGCTGCGAGCGCGGCCGGGACAGGGCAGGGGACTGGCCGAGAAGCTGGGGGACTGTCGCGCTTTCGGCGAGGGCTCGCTGGCCGAGATTCTCGAGTATCAGGGAAAGAAGGACTTGTTCAGGACGCCGGAGTTTCACGCCGGAGAATTTGAGTTGCAGGACATCAGCTCTCAGGCCGTAGGAATCATGTGCGGCGCCCGGCCGGGCGAAACGTGGTGGGACGCCTGCGCCGGAGAAGGAGGCAAGACCCTGCACTTGGCTGACTTGATGGAAAACAAAGGACTCATCTGGGCAAGCGACCGCGCGGGGTGGCGATTGCAGCGGCTCAAACGGCGCGCGGCGCGGGCGCGGATTTTTAATTATCGAAGCGCTCCCTGGGACGGCCGGCCGAAGCTGCCCACCAAAACAAAATTCGACGGGGTGCTCATCGATGCTCCCTGCAGTGGCATTGGCACGTGGCATCGCAATCCTCACGCACGCTGGACCGCGACGCCTCTCGATCTGAAAGAGCTAAGCGTTTTGCAGCAGCAGCTCCTCGCAAACGCGGCCGCGGCAGTCAAGCCCGGCGGTAAGCTGATTTACGCGGTTTGCACCCTGGCCCGGTCGGAGACCACGGTTGTGGCGGAAAGCTTTCGCCAGCAGCGCCCGGAGTTTGAACCGGTCGCTGTGAGAAACCCGCTTGCCCCCGGGGCTCCGGCGCTGGCGGAAATTTATCTGTTGCCGCAGGAGTTTAGCGGCAACGGCATGTTCATCGCGGCGTGGCGCCGCCCACAAGCTGGCTAATGCTTGTTCTTGCCTACGCTGCGATACAGGTCGTCGGCATTCGGGGTCGAGCTGTCTTCCCAAACCTTGTTCGGTCCGGCGGACCGGATCAAAACCTCGTCATTCGAGAAGTAGAACTGAAGGGGAACGCCCCAGGGATCAACCAGTTCGCCCTTATCGTTTAAGGAAGCGCGGCGCACGGCCAGGATGAGCACTTTCTTCTCGGTCTGTCCGGTCAGCGCCTTGACGACCTGGGCGTTGTTACCGGTCGGGTAGCTCCCAACGAACTCCCGGTACTGCTGGATGCCCATGATCAGGTTGTCGCAGTCGGAGTTGAATTTGGTAATCCCCTCGTCGGCTTTCTTGAGTGTCCAACCTTGAGCCAGCCACAGGACACCCCCGACGCCCACTAGTATCAGCACTATAGTAATGAGTCTCTTCATAATATCGTTATGTTTTGGGCGTCTTCGGACGCCTTAACGCAGGTGTAGCAGAAGGAGTGCCGCTGCTGGCGCGCACCACTAATTCGGCTCGAAGGCGCTTGGCTTCCGGCCTGGTCCCCCGCATGAGCTGGAGCATGGAATCGACCGCCGCAAGCCCCAACCGGTGTTTGGGTTGGCTAACCGTTGTCAAGGGTACACGGAAATACTCGCTCAGCATGGTGTCGCCAAAACCGGCGACCGATAGGTCTTCGGGGATTCTAAAACCCTGTCCCAGGAGGACATTGGCGCACCCGGCGGCGACGAGATCATTGTTCGCCTGCAGGGCTGTGGCGTCGGAGGCCTCATGAATCAATTGGATGGCGACTTTGGCCCCATCTTCAAAGGTGCGTCCCGCCTGGAACACCAGCTTGTCATCGACGTCCAGGTTGGCCTCGCGCAGTGCCCGGCGATAGCCCTCAAAGCGTTCCTGGGTCCAGGGGGTCGCGGGCGGGCCGGCCAGGAACGCTATTCGGCGGTGCCCCAGTTTGAGGAGATGTTGGGTGACGGCGTATCCGCCGCTGAGGTCGTCAGCCTCGACATTCACAAATTGCGCGCAGAATGGAACGAGATGCCCCAGGACGACGGCGTTCACGCGCCGGACGAGCATTTCCTGGTAAATCCGCGCCTCTGTGGCTAGACGATAAACCGGGCAAATGAACAGGCCGTCCACGCGCCGGGACAAAAAACGGCGGATGCACGCATCCTCCCGTTCGGGCATGTTCAGAGTGTACGCGAGCAGGACATCGTAACCCAATTCATAGGCGCGTTCCTGAATGGCGAGGATGATGGGCGAGTAAATGGGGTTGGCCAGCGAGGGTATGAGCACCCCAAAAAGCTTCGTGGTCCGCGTTCGCAAGCCCTGGGCGGTCGAGTCGGGAAGGTAACCCATCTGTTCAGCTAGTAGCTTGATGCGGGCTTTGGTCGCCGGCGAAACGTCCGGCTCGTCGCGCAGCGCCTTCGATACCGTCATCACTGATACGGCGGCCTGCTGCGCGATGTCTTTGAGGCGAACCATTCTTAAAAGGCGTTCTGGAATCTGCACTCTGTACTCATAACGCGGCTCCTCTCCGATTTCCGCACTCTGCATTCTGCACTCTGCAATCTGCACTCATAGCGTCGCTCCTCTCCAGTGCAGCTTGTGGCGGAGCGTCTCGCAAAAGGAACTGCCGGCAAGGTGCATCAAGCGAACTGCGCGGCGGCTCCGCTCGATGGTGAGGAGGTCACCGGCCGAAAGCTCACTGACAACTTGCCCGTCGGCGCTCAAGATGGTCTGCGGTTTTTCGCTGATGACCGTGACCTGGATGCGCGAGGTGCTGGGCAGGATGAGGGAACGATTGGAGAGGGTGTGGGGGCAGATGGGGGTGATCTCGAGGACCTGGGCAGTCGGGAAGACGACCGCGCCGCCAGCCGCCAGGGAATAAGCGGTCGAGCCGGTGGGTGAACTCACGATCAATCCATCGCAGCGATAGCGCGTCAGCAAATCCGCGTCCACCCGCACTTCGAGTTCCACCAGGCGGGAGGAGATGCCGCGGCTGATGACGATATCGTTCAGAGCGGCCTGTTCCACCTGGCGGCCGCAGCATCGCCCTCCCGCCTGGATCAGGGCTCGGGATTCAAAGGTGAACTCGCCCCGCCAGACCTGTTTGAGCGCGCCGGCCAATCCATCGGAAGGAACAGCCGTGAGGAAACCAAGGCCGCCGATGTTCACCCCCAGAATGGGGGTTTGGGAACCGGCGATCTCGCGGGCGACCCGCAGCATCGTGCCGTCCCCGCCGAACACTACCAGCAGGTCCACCTGGCGGGTGAGGGTCGCGGCGTCCGGGAAAACGGTGGTGTGGATACCCGCCCATCTTGCGGTGAGGGGTTCGCTGTAGAGGGTGCGGCCGGCGGCCGCCACCAGCCGGGCGGCCTGCTTGACGATGCCGGCGCAGGAAACCTTCTCGGAATTGCCAAGCAACCCGACGCGCTTGATCTTGTCAGCCAGTTTTTTCAATGAGTGCCAGAAATTCCCGATTGCCGGCCGGGCCGAGGAGCGGGGACTCCGTGAATCCGCGCCAGAGCAGCCCCGGTTGCGCCGCGACGAACTCAGCGAGCTCCCGAAGCACGCGTTGATGAATTTCCGGATCGCGAATCACCCCGGCGCCTTTATCGGCTTCTGCCTTGCCGGCCTCGAACTGCGGTTTGATTAACGCGATGATTTTACCGGAAGCCGCCAACAAAGCAACCGCAGGAGGCAGAATTCTCCTCAGCGAAATGAAGGAACAGTCAATGACGATCCAATTGGCCGGCGCAAAGGGTTGCGGGAACCGCGCGGGGGTCAGTTGGCGGGCATTGGTTTTCTCCATGACGACGACACGCGGATCGTGGCGCAGCTTCCACGCCAGTTGGCCTTGGCCCACATCAACGGCATAAACCTTCGCCGCGCCGTGCTGCAGAAGACAATCGGTGAAGCCGCCCGTCGATGCCCCCAGGTCGATGGCCGTTTGGCCGCGCACATCCGCTCGAAAGTGCAGCAGCGCATGTTCGAGCTTGTAACCGCCACGGCTGACGAATTTCTCCGGCGCGTCGAGCGTCAGCCGAGCCGGCTCGGCAACGGTTTCGCTGGGCTTGCGCGCCAGTTGGCCGTTGAGCCGGACCTGGCCGGCCATGATCGCGCGCTTGGCTTTCTCGCGGCTCTCGCAAAGGCCACGGTCAACGAGCGCTTGGTCGAGGCGTGTCAGGGGAGTTTGGGTGTCGAAAGGGTTAAAGCGGGAAACGTCAAAGGTTGAGCGGTAAAAAGGTTAAACGGAATTGTGGAACGAGTTGCCGAACACACCATTGGGCGGCCGGCCGGTCAAGGGCCGAGGTCGTCTTTTTTCATGCGGTACAGGCCGTTGTCGTCCTGCTCGATCACATGCTTGACCAGCAAGGTGGCAAGGTGCGCATCTGCCCAGTTGGGGTTGTCTTCAAAAACGTGGCGCCTCACCGCCCGACGCGCGATCTCGCGCCGCCCGAAAAAGCTTTCGGGACTGCTTTGGAGAAAATTCACGATTTGTTGTTCCTCGTCGGTCATAGGTTGTGTGTTTGCCCGGCCAAGCGAAATGCACAAGCGAGGGTCAACGCCCCGCACGCCACGGGCCCACGAGGACCTTGGCGGTGGGAAGAAGCTACCAAGGGAGCCCGAAGAAGTAAAGAAAACAAGACCCGCGGCGGGAGGACTTTCCCCGCGCCGCGGGTGTGAATCGGAAGTTGTAAAGTTCTAGCAGTTACTTGGCGACCTCGATCTTTGCGACGGTGAACTCTTTCTTGCCATCGACGGTTTTGACGGTGCCGGTGGCGGTCACCTTCTTGGCTTCCTGGCAGACGTTCTCATGGAAGTCCTTGGCCGTTTTGTTGTTCGCCAGGTAGTAGGTGACGGTTTTGCCGTCCTCGCCCGCCGCCTGGATAACGGTTTGGCACTTGGCAGTTTCCTTGAGAGCGCACTTGGCGCATTTAGCTTCGCCCGTGACCGTCACGTCTTTGCCTTCTTCGGCGGCAAAGGATGGGGTCGCCAGCGAGAGCAACACCAGTCCCGCGATACCGGTGAGCAGCATGGATGCTTTTTTCATAGTTAGTCTTGTTTGGTTTATTCGGACACGTAATAGACAGGCCAGCCGGGGGGCTGTTCAAGCGAAAAAGCAAGGGGGGGGTGGGAAATTACGGAAGCGGTTGTGGTGGATTGGTGAATTGGTCGATTGGTGCATATATGGATGAATGCATTGATGCGTGAAACGTTAACCGTGAATCATTGCCACCTGACACGACTCCATCAATCCATTAATCCATTTATCCACTAATCCATCACTCCGTCCTCCCCCGCCACGTCCGCGGCCGGGGGCGGCTTAGCTTGAGAGTGCGCCCTGGGCGTCGGCGGCGGCCTTTTGCGAGAAGACGAGTTTGTCGTTTTCGGCGCTGACCTGGATGGGCTCGCCATCGTGGAAAGAGCCCTTGAGGATTTCCTCGGCCAGCGGGTCTTCCAGGGAGCGCTCGACGGCGCGGCGCATCGGGCGGGCGCCGTACTGCGGGTCGTAGCCGCGGCTGACGAGGAGGTCTTTGGCCTTGTCATCAAGGTTGAGGATGATGTTGCGGGCCTTAAGCCGCTGCATGACTTTGGTGATTTCCAGGTTAAGGATTTCGATGAGGTCGGGTTTGGTCAGCGAGCGGAAGACGATGATGTCGTCGAGCCGGTTAAGGAACTCGGGCCGGAAGGTCTTTTTGGCTTCCTCCATGATCCGGTCGCGCATTTTCTCGTAGCTGGTCTCGTCGGTAATAGGAGAGAAACCAAGAGTCGATTGTTTCCGGATGGTGTCGGAACCGACATTGGAGGTCATCAGGATGATCGTGTTCCGGAAATTGACGACGCGGCCGACGTTGTCCGTCAGTTTGCCTTCCTCGAGGATTTGGAGAAGCATGTTCCAGACATCGGGGTGGGCTTTCTCGATTTCGTCGAAGAGGACCACGGAGTAGGGTTTGCGTCGGACCTGTTCGGTGAGCTGGCCGCCTTCCTCGTAGCCGACGTAGCCCGGGGGCGAACCGATGAGGCGCGAGACGTTGAACTTCTCCATGTACTCGCTCATGTCGAGCTGGATAAGCGCTTTGGAATCGCCGAATAACTGTTCGGCCAAGCTTTTCGCGAGCAAGGTCTTGCCGACGCCCGTGGGGCCGAGCAGGGCGAAGGTGCCGATGGGGCGGCGCGGGTCTTTGAGGTCGGCGCGGGAGCGGCGGAGGGCTTTGCAGAGGGCGGAGACGGCTTCGCGCTGGCCGATGACGACTTTGCCCATTTCCGTCTCGACGTTCATGAGGCGCTGCATTTCGCCCTGCTCCATGCGTTGAAGGGGGATGCCGGTCCACTTGGAGACAACGTGGAGGATGTCTTCTTCATCGACCTTGACGCGTTTTTCCTCGCGCGCGGTGCGCCAGTCTTTCAAAACGTTTTCGAGTTTTTCCTTCGCCTGTTTCTCCTGGTCGCGCATCGCGGCGGCGCCTTCGAAGTCCTGATTCTTGATGGCGCGCTCTTTCTTGGACTTGATTTCTTCGATGTCGCCTTCGAGGACTTTGACTTCCGGCGGGCGGGTCATGGTGCCGATGCGGGCGCGGGAGCCGGCTTCATCCATGAGGTCGATGGCTTTGTCAGGGAGGTAGCGGTCGGTGATATAGCGATCGGAAAGCTTGACGGAGGCATCAATGGCCTGGTCGGTGAATTCGGCTTTGTGGTGTTCCTCGTATTTGGGGCGGAGGCCCTTGAGGATGAGAATGGCCTCCTCGATGGAGGGGGCTTCGACCTTCACGGACTGGAAGCGGCGTTCGAGGGCGGCGTCTTTCTCGATGTATTTGCGGTATTCGTTGAGCGTGGTGGCGCCGATGCACTGGAGCTCGCCGCGGCTGAGCGCGGGCTTGATGATATTGGAGGCGTCCATGGTGCCCTCGGCGGAGCCGGCGCCGACGATGGTGTGGAGTTCGTCGATGAAAAGGATGATGTTCTTGGAGCGGCGGATCTCGTCCATGACGGCTTTGATGCGCTCTTCGAACTGGCCGCGGTATTTGGTGCCGGCCACCATGAGGGCGAGGTCGAGGGTGATGACGCGTTTATCGCGGAGGAGTTCGGGGACGTTGCCGGAGGCGATTTCCTGGGCGAGGCCTTCGACGATGGCGGTCTTGCCGACACCGGCTTCACCGAGGAGGACGGGGTTGTTCTTCGTCCGGCGGCAGAGGATCTGGATGACGCGCTCGATTTCGTTTTTGCGGCCGATGACGGGGTCCATCTCGCCTTTGCGGGCGATCTCGGTGAGGTCGCGGCCAAAGGCCTTAAGGGCGGGGGTCTTGATCTCGCCCTTTTTCTCGGGAGCGGGTTTTTCAGGGGACTCGCCGGAGGCGGCTTCTTCCTGGGCAGCGAAATTGGGGTCGAGCTCTTTGAGGATTTCCTGGCGGGCCTGCTCGATATCGACGTCGAGGTTTTTGAGGACGCGGGCGGCGACGCCGTCGCCTTCGCGGAGGAGGCCGAGGAGGATGTGTTCGGTGCCGACGTAGGTGTGGTTGAGGGCTTTAGCTTCTTTGCCGGCGAGGGCGAGGACTTTCTTGACGCGGGGGGTGTAGGGGATGTTGCCGATCATTTTCTGATCGGGGCCGGAGCCGACCTGTTTCTCGACCTCCATGCGGACGGTTTCGAGGTCGAGGCCGAGTTTCTGGAGGACATTGACGGCGACACCCTGGCCAAGTTTAATGAGGCCGAGGAGCAGGTGTTCGGTGCCGACGAAGTTGTGGTTGAAACGGTCGGCTTCTTTGCGCGCCAGCGCGAGCACCTGCTGGGCGCGCGGCGTAAAGTTGTTCATGGCTTCGTCACTCATATCTACCTTTCAAAGTGCAACACTTTTATTGTTTGTCCAATCCGCCGCCGGGCGCAGGCGGCGCGGCGACTGGGCGGCTGACCGATTTAAGGCGTTCGCGAACCATATCTGCGCGCAGCAAGTCCCGTTCCTCGGCGGAGAGCTTCTCAGCATGCTGTTTTTGCAGGTGGGCGGGCTGGGTGAGGATGAATAATTCGTCCACCAGCGAGCGATCCGCGCCCGGAAACAGGCCAAGATCGACGCCCAAGCGCATGAGGGAGAGGAGGTTCATGGCTTCCTTGGAGGTCATGGTATGGGCATTGGCCAGGATGCCGTAGGCCCGTCCAATATGGTTATAGACCGTTTTGGCCTTTTTCTCGAGGAGCGTGCCGCGGGAGTTTTCTTCGTGCTCGATAATCTGGGCGAGGACCTTTTCAAGGCGTTCCACGATGGCGGCTTCGGCTTCGCCGAGGGTCATTTGGTTGGAAACCTGGAAGACATTGCCGAGGGCCTCGGTGCCTTCGCCGTAGAGGCCGCGGACGGCGAGGCCGAGTTTGTTGACCGACTGGATGATGGGATTGATCTGCTCGGCGAGGACCAGGCCGGGGAGGTGGAGCATGGCGCTGACACGGATGCCGGTGCCGATATTGGTGGGGCAGGCCGTGAGGTAACCGAGTTCCGGGCTGAAGGCGTAATCGAGTTTTTTCTCGAGGGCGGAATCGGCGGCGTCGATAGCGGTCCAGGCCTGGCGGAGCTGGAGCCCGGGGCGGAGGGCCTGCATGCGGAGATGGTCCTCTTCGTTGATCATGAAGCAGAGGGTCTCTTCGCGGTTGAGGACGAGGCCGCTGCCGGCGCTTTTGGCGGCATGTTCGCGGCTGATGAGGTGGCGCTCGACGAGGATCTGTTTATCCAGGGCGGAGAGGGCGTCCATGCTCTCGGCGAAGGCGTCCTTCATTTCGGGCAAGGCCTGGATGGCGGGGCGGAGGAGATCGAGAACGTGGACGCGTTCGGGTTTTTTGGCCCAGCCGGGGAAGGCGGCGTCTTTGAGGTTGCGGGCGAGGCGGACGCGGCTGGACATTACGATGCGGTCGTGGGGCCCTTTGCGCCGGGCGAGGTCGGCTGCAGGAACAAGAAAGCCATGAATGTCCATGAGATTAGGGTCTTAGGTCGGGGTGGGGCTGCTGGGCCGGGCGTTGGTTTGTTTGAGTTCGTCGCGGATGATGGCGGCGGCTTCGAAGTCTTCAGCCTCGATGGCCTTGGCGAGGCGCTTTTCCAGGGCCTTAACGCGGTCGGAGAGGTCGCGGGTCTGGCGGAGGCCCTCGGGGACTTTGCCGACGTGGCGGGTGCCTTTGTGCATGGTCTTGAGGAGGCCTTCGAGCGGTTCGGAGAAAGTCTGATAGCAGTCGGAGCAGCCGAGGCGGCCGGCTTTTTTGAAGTCGGCCTGGGTGAAGCCGCAGCGGGGGCACTTGAGCTCGGCGCCGCCTGCGGCCTCCTCGATTTGGTGGGAAGCGCCCAGGCCGAGCAGGAGGTCGGCCAGGGAGAAGCCGGCCGGGTCGTTAACGCCCTTGGTTTTGGCGCATTCTTCGCACAGGTCCACTTTCTGGATTTTGCCCCCTTCGATCTGGGTATAGTGGACGTTGGCTTCTTTTTCCTTGCAGATGCAGCACAACATAAATGCCTTATTCGTATATCGGCTCGCCGGAGACTTTCGTCAAGGCATGGTATTGGGCGACGAGGCGCTGGGTGACGGGCCCGGGTTTGCCGGAGCCGATGCTGCGGCCGTCGATTTTGACGATGGGGACGACCTCGGCCCCGCTGCCGGTCAGGAAGCATTCATCCGCATTGAACAAGTCGTAGCGGGTGAGGTTGGGTTCGCCGACCTTGAGGCCGGAGTCCGCGCCGATCTCCATGACGACCTTGCGGGTAATGCCGTGAAGGGCGCCGGCCGAAAGGGGCGGGGTCAACAACTGGTCGCCCTTGATGATGAAGAGATTGTCGCCGGTGCATTCAGCGACGTAGCCTTCGGCGTTGAGCATGACGGCTTCTTCGCAGCCGGAGTTGTTGGCCTCGATCTTGGCGAGGATGTTGTTGAGGTAGTTAAGGGACTTGATGGCCGGGTTCAGCGCGCTGTGCAGGTTGCGCGTGGTGGGGACGGTGACGATTTGCATGCCCCTGCGGTAAAGCTCGGGCGGATAAAGCTGGATCTTGTCGGCGATGACGATGATGGAGGGGTGCTTGCACCGGTTGGGGTTCAAGCCCAGGGTGCCGATGCCGCGGGTGACGACGAGCCGGATGTAGCCGTCCCGGATTTTGTTTTGGCGGCAGGTTTCGACGACCGCGGACATGACGCCGGCATGGGACAACGGGATGTCCAGGAGGATGGCGTGGGCGGAACAGAAGAGGCGGTCGATGTGCTCGCGCAGTTTGAAGACGCGGCCGTTGTAGGCGCGGATGCCCTCGAAAATGCCATCGCCGTAGAGCAGGCCGTGGTCGAACACGGAGATCTTCGCGTCCCGCTGGCTGTAAAACTTGCCGTCGATGTATATTTTCATGCCTAAAGCCGCGGCCACCCTAAGACAAAGCGGGCTGATAAAGCAACTGGATACTGGGCTGAGGAATTATTTCTCGTGACAGTGGAGCGGGGGCGATTATATTTCGCACGCGGTTGAGCGACCCTATCGTCTAGCGGTTAGGACACCGCCCTTTCACGGCGGTAGCAGGGGTTCGATTCCCCTTAGGGTCGCCATTTTCTAAAATGGAGAGTCTGAGGCCGGGACCGCCTGCGGTGGCGTTTGTGGCGCCAGGTATCGACGACCAGGAACACGAAGACGAGGAACCCGAAAAACAGCAGGATGACCGCCGTCGGTTTTTCGTCCCATAGCGACCGGCAGCTTCTGAAGAGTTCATGGAAGTCCATGCCATCCTAGTTTACACCAATCCAGCCCGAAACCCAAGTCAAGGTAGGGCGCGTTGTCCCAACGCGCCGCCCGTAAACTGGTAGCGACGCTGTCCCCAGCGTCCCCATTTTTTCTGGTAGGGGGTGTTCCTCACCAGCCGGCGTAGCCGGAACCAAACGAGTTGTGGAAACGGCTGCAGGTTGAAGGTTGAAAGTTGCAAGCTGACCAACTTGCAACCTTCAACTTGCAACTTGTAACCACGAAAAGGGCTGCGCTCGGAAAGCGGTGTCGCCGCTGCGCTCTGCCACCGCACTGGGCTCTATACCCCTCGTTCAAGAATTTTCCATCTTCTATTGCCCTTGGTGGGACGCTTGGGACGCTCTGGGACGTCGCCCTCCCTGTCCCAAAACGATCCGCCCTAAACCCCTCGACTCTTCGTGAAGGGCTCAACCTGACCATCCCACGCATGATACTTCGGGACGCCTTGGGACGTCCTGGGACGCTGCCACTCCGTCCCCGTCCCTTGACGCTCTGACCGCCCCTCGACAAGTCTGGGACGGCTCCGGTACGACCCTGGGACGGTACCTGGGACGGCCCAAAAACCGCCAAAATCCCTCGGTAAACACGGCCTTGGGACGCTGGGACGGCTAAAACCACCCCCCCTGCGCGCACAACACCTTTCACCCCTTCTTGCCACGTTTGTGGACCCTGGACTTTGGACCTTGGACTCGAGACTTGTCACGCTGTCACACCCTGTCACGCCTTGTCACACGCCGCCCGTGTGACCGGGCTTTACCCTTTACCCTTCATCTTTTCGACCTTCAGCCGTTCACCACCCCGATATCATCTAATCACCTTCAATATCAGTTACTATCAGCTACTACCGCGTACTAACACTTCCCGCATTTTAGCACGAACTGATATTCCACCCCGCCCGCCCCATCCGCGTCATCCGCGCCATCCGCGGTCCAAACATGAAAGCTCCCTTCACACCCCAGTCATTCCATGCCGCTCCGACCTGATCCAAACCAATCCGAACATTAAAACAATTTTTTCCCTGATTCTCGCCCCTCGCTGATGCGACCAGAGAACCATTTACTACCACCGTTCACGGCGGTCCTCCTCCGCCGATTTGTCTGCTGCCGTTCTTAACCGGCCGCCCGATTGCTTCACCCTTTTTGTGTCTTTTCGTGCCTTTTCGTGGCTACTCCGTCTTCATCCGTGTCCATCCGTGTCATCCGTGGTTCAACTCCCGCCCGCTCGCGCCAATTCACGAAATTCGCGGGTTCCCGGTAACCGACCGGTCAGACTTCGGTAACCGGTCGGTAACCGACGGTAACCTGCGGTAACCAATCGGTAACCCATGGTAACCGATGGTAACCGATGGTAACCGATCCGGCCTGCGGTAACCGTACGGTAGGTGGCCGGTAGGTCCTTGTAGGCTGTGGTAGGCTACGGCAGGTTTGCCGCCCCGGCGTTCATCCGTGGTTTGGTCGTTCGCCGATACACCCTCCCAGCGTTCGCAGGCTCATTTCTGCGTTATCTCCTGTTCAATTCCGGGCGAATTGGTTACGGCTGAGGCACATCAGCCCCACGAAAAAGAGGTTTCCACGTTTTTCCGCCTCGCGCCGAGACCCAGAACTCAACCTCCCCGCTCTGGATTGGTCGAGATCGCTCGCCGCTCTCACTCCCGGCATTTCAACGGAGAGCGTCAGCTCTTCCACTCGAAGGCGCCTTTTTTGAGGGCGTAAAGGTAGCCGATGAACAGGACGCCCATGAAGGAGAGCATCGAGCCGAGGATGAGGGCGGCGTTTTCCTTGAGCATCTGTTTGTAAATCACCGCCCAGGGATAAAGGAAGACCACTTCGATATCGAACAGGATGAACAGCATCGCGACGAGGTAAAACTTAATCGACATCCGGGCGTTGCCGGGTCCGACAGGCAGCATGCCGCATTCGTAGGGTGTGTCCTTGATGGGAGTGCGTTTTCCTTTCTTTCCCAGGATGACCGAGCCGACGAGCATGCCGGCCGAGAAGAGGACCGCCAATATGCCGAGCATCAACACGGGCAGGTATTGGGTCAGTTGCGGTTGCGGCGGTTGCACGAGGCGAAATGTAGGAGGAGCAGAGGGTTTGGCAAGGGGAAACCTGAAGAGAGTGGATGGTGGATGGTGGATGGTTGATAGCAGCGGGGGGGCTTGAAGTGTGTATGATGAAGACGGCGGGACCCTGGGCCAAACTTCGACCGAGCGGCGGCGCGTTGCACTGCAACCGTCCTGCAAGTTCGCAGGGTGCGAGGGCATTGCGCATAGAGCTTTTGACCGCGGATTTCGCGGATTTCACGGGTAGGCGAAAAGAAATCCGCGGTATCGGTGCAATCCGTGGTTGCTGCTTCGGCGCGTTGTGGACAACGCGGCCTCGCCCTCATGATTCTTCCCACCCTAATCGTCGGCAACGAACTCCTGATTTCAGGTGGCGTCGCCAGGGCAGCCGGCGCCTGGTTGCTGGCCCACCGCCAGGGCCATTTTCGTGGCCCGCTTGCTGCCACCACCAAAAGCAAAAGATGTTGCGCCGCTTGCGCCTTTTTGCGGCAGCCCCTCTCTCAACTAACAACTATCAACTCTCAACCAGCTATGTCCCTCCGCACGCCGCACGGAAAACGCCGTCCCCGTTCACCCACCTTGGATCAAGGCCATTCCAAGTGCGGCTGGTGGTCGTTGTTCCAGCGACAGAGTGCCTCATCGGTTCGAGCCGTCCAGCGATTCGTTTTGCCATACTCGACGTGCGAATCGCAGAACAGGACATTGGCCCCGCGCGAATGACGATCGCCGGTGAGCCGCTTGAACAGAAAATCCGCCTGCTCCCCTAACGGCTGATCATCGCCGTCGTCGGGCACGACAGAAAATTGGTAATCACCCGCCGCAATCATGTCGGCCGGATTCGTTACCCTGGATTCAGCGACGCACGGCCCCCAAGGTGAGGCGAATGAGCCTTGCGCCGTAAACCCGAAGCCGCTTAAGCCGAGGCTTGGCGATGGCGTTACGCCTGGAGCCGTTCCATAGGAATTGTAACCATAGCTTAGGTTGGGGCCCATGTCTCCGTCGTAATCGAAAGACCAGTTGAGATCGACGGTGTTATTCGTCCCCACGAGCGCCGGACACAAAAACAATCCCCGATTACCAGCAGCGTAGGCCAGCAATTTGCCATCCCACCACGTGAGCCGCATGATCTCTTGGGGCTCGTAGGGACCGGGAGGTTGAAAGCAAAACGGCGGATATTTCTGAAAGTCGTCCACATAGAGGCGCAGGGCTACTCCGAGCTGATGCAAATTGCTGGTGCACCTGGCACGGAGGGCGGCGGACCTGGCCCGGGACAGGGCTGGAAGCAACAGGGCAGCCAGAATTGCGATGATCGCTATGACGACCAGCAATTCGATGAGCGTAAAGGCAGGATTTCGGGTGAAGCTCGTGGCAGGTCCGAGGCTCTTGCCCAACTCGCGATGCCGGCGAAGCCCAATCATACCCTCTTTGATCCTAATTCATCGGTGGTCAAACTCAACGAGTTAGTTTGTAACGCGGTTGCAAGGTCCATCGTTTTGCAGCATCGTTCAGGCGCAAGCCTTGGCGAAGGTGAAGTCGCACTTCCCCCTTGCCCCCTACCTTCTGGGTCACTTCTTGAACAGCCAGAGGAATAGGGTCAGGATGAGGCTCACGAGCAGGCCGGTCATGAGCGGGAAGTAAAAGGTGAAGTTTCCGCGCGTATAATGGATATCACCCGGCAGCCGGCCCATCCAGCCCTTGCCGAATCCAGTCCAGAGCATCAGCCCCAGAGCGACCAGGAGCAGGCCGGCGATCACTAGAAACTTCCCGAGGTCATTCATCCGGGCCTAATGGTATGCCCGGGCGGGCGTTTTGCCAAGGGCCTCGCAAGCGACCGGCTGCACAGAAAGGGGAGGAATTGAAACCGCGAAAGACGCAGCGCGGCAAGGGCGCAACCAAAGGCAGGAGAAAATAACCGCGGAATACGCGGAACACGCGGAACAAACGGATCGAGGACGAGGAAGAGAACGAGGACGAGGACGACGAGGATTTGCGCGGGTTGGAGGATTCCGAGGGGGAGGAGGAAAGTTTTTGCCACGAAAAGGCACAAAAAAACGGCAGAAGGGCAGGAGGCGAGAACCGAGGGCGGAGGGCAGTAATCAGTGGTCAGTAATCAGTAATCGGTGAAGGAATTGAAACCGCGGATGACACAGCGCAGCGGAGCCGCAACCAAAAGCAGGAGAAAATAACCGCGGAATACGCGGAACAAACGGATCGAGGACGAGGATGAGGATTTGCGCAAGCTGCGGAAGCTTTGAGGGAGAGGAATACGGAGGGGTGGCTTTCGCTGTGGGTTTTCCTGCTTTGTTCCTGGTGAAGATCAGGGACGCGGTGGAACGCGTCCTTACCGTTCTGGTAACGGCGCGGTTACTCTGGTGGCGGTGGTGCGGTGGTGCTGGGGACGGATTGGACCGGGGCATTCGTGGTCAGAGTCGGTGCCTTGGGCAGCGAGTTGGTCCCGGCTGGGGCGGCGACGTCTGCGCCGGCCATTTCTTCGGAGAGGATGGTGATAGCGATGCGGCGGTTGCGGGCGCGACCTTCGGTGGTGGAGTTGTCGGCGACGGGCCGGAACTCGCCGTAGCCGACCGCGCCGAGGCGGCGAGGATCGACGCCGGCTTTCTCAGTGAGAAAGCGCACAGCGGCAGTGGCGCGCGCGGTGGAGAGTACCCAGTTGCTGGGGAAACGGCTGCGCGCAGATGCTCGGATGGGGACGTTGTCGGTGTGGCCGATGACGTGGATTTTTATGTTCGGATGCTGAGCGAGGATGGCGGCAACTTTGAGGAGTACGGCTTCGCCGCCGGGCTTGAGCTCAGCTTCGCCGGAATCGAACAATACGCGGTCGAGGATGTTGACGGTGAGTTTGCCCTGGAGCTGGGAGATGGTGACGTCCTTGGATTCGAGGGCGGCGCGCATTTCGTCTTCGAGGCTCCGGTGGGACTGAACAACGGCGGCGGTTTCCTTTTGCAATTCGGCGATGCGGTCTTGGGCTTCGGCGAGTTTGTCTTTCAGGTTGGCCGATTCGGTGTCGGTTTTGGCAGCGGCGGCACGTGCTTGGACCAGGGCGGCCTGGGCCTGGTCGAGTATCCGTTTCTTGTCGTACGAGGAATAGCCGAGCAGACCCACGAGCAGGAGCACTGTGAGGATGCTGGCGATGATCCAGGTTTCTTTAGGCATGGGGGGCGGCGGCGGCGGCGGCGGCGGCGGCGGATTAATGGATTAATGGATTGGTGGATTAGTGGATTGGTGGATTGGTGCAGTGGTGGAGTGGTGCAGTGGTGGAGTGGTGGAGTGGTGGAGTGGTGGAGTGATGGAGTGCAGCCGTGATGGGTGAAACCGTTAAAATGTTAAAGCGTCGAGGACTCATGCGTTCAAAAATTAAGGTGAATTATCAGGGTTTCAGTCCGAATCCGATTTGCGCGAAATGGCGGTCGGTCGTTAAGACTTCGCGAATCTTAAGCTCTCTCATGACGGTGAGGCTCGTGCAGTCGGTGAACGAAAAAGCTTTGTCACGGTAGCGGAAGAAGAATGCGCGGGCGGCATCGGCACGGTCCAGGCCGATGAACTCCCAGCGGATTCGGGTACTGCCCTCGATTTGCCGCCACCAGGCTTCCGCCGCCGGCAACCCCAACCGCATCCTGAGCAAGGTCAAGGTTTCGTCCACGATGCAATCTGTGGTGACGAGGAGACCGCCCTGTTCGAGCCACTGATCTCGGGCGGCCATGGCACGCCCGTGAGCCGGATCGTTTTCATCGGCGCACGACAGCCAGCCGGCGGTATCGACAAAAAGCCCCTTCATTTGCCGTAAAGAAAGGCGTCATGGTCAGCGGAGCTGCGGTCGTCTTTCGAACGGCCGACCGGTTTGGCTCGATATAAGGAGTCGTGGTTCAGGTCGCCGAGCGCCTCAGGAGCGGCGGTGACCGGTACGACCTGGAAAGCAGGGCGGCTGCGGTAAAGCACGGTAAAGCGGGCTCCGCGCCGGACCTTGGCGACGACCTTGGGCAGGGAGGCTCTGAGTTCTTTTGCGCTAATCAGCGTATTCATCTGAAGTTCATCTTAAGTTAAACCTAAAAGAGAGTCAATTCGGGAGCGAGGCAGAAAGGGGGTACCGAAAAACATAAAGTCCCTGCCCAACCTTGCGGTCGGACAGGGACCAAATGGGGGATGGGAGTTCGCCATGCTCTCTTTCCCGTGCTGGCATTTGGCGCCTCACAGGGAGGCTGCCAGCTTCCCGACGCTATTCTCCACGGCAAGCGGAGTCACCGGCCTCGTAGCAGGGCCGTCCAGCGCCTTGCGGCCGCTGGATTATTGAGTGAGGCTTTTCAGCTCGCTTGGGCTGGTGGTTGCGCCACCGGCTTGCGAACCAGGTAAAGACACGTCTATGACTGCTTGTCCACGTCTTCACCAGCTAGCGCCGGGTCAGCCGCCGTTTTTGACGGCGCGTTCGCCCGGTGCCACGGGTCTCGCCTCTTCTCTCTCAGGTTGCCTTTCATCCACAGACCAGCGGTAGCGTTTTTACCATCGCCGGCGTTTCGGAAGGTTATCACGGGTCCTGCCGAGACCCCGTGTCCTTCGCGGTGCGTGCGCTCACTTTGTCCGCCTTTCGGCGTTTTTCCTTTGGCTGACCTCCTTTCGGAGACCGCCAGAGTCGCCCGCCCGTGCTGATGCACAGTAGCAACCGTATACCCTCTGGGTAACTGCCATTCGCCCGAGCTCGAAACCGGCCCGGACTACTTAACCCGACTCGGAGCAGCTTCTAATCGCTCCTCGCCGCGCAGTCCCTTTTTCGCGTGTACTGACGATGCGCGAACATCGCCAGAGGAACTGGTGAATCTTGTCTCCGCCCCCGAACCTTTCGATCCGGCTTAAGAGAGGCTAAGCCAACCAGCCTGGCCCAACCGTTCCCCAGTCACCTGGGATTATCCTTGAAACGTCCGGCCTCAACCTGTTGATTGCCGCCGTCCGTCTCAGTTCTTTCAATGAACTGGGGACAGCTTATCAAACTTTCTACGGCTTACAACAAAAACTTATGCACATTTTATTCACCGATTTCCGGCGGTGAACAACCGGCGAACAACTCCTGGCAGCCCGGAAATACGCGGTCCTTTTCGCGTGGCCTCTAAAAATTATTCACCGCAAAAGGCAGTAAGGGCCCGGCGCTGTGAACAAGTACCCGAACGAACTACAGGTGCTCGATGATGTTATCGCCGAACTGCGAGCACTTGATTTCCGTCGCGCCGGGCATCTGGCGCGCGAAATCATACGTGACCCGCTTGGAGCCAATCGCGCCGGTCAAGCCCTTGAGGATGAGGTCAGCGGCTTCCGTCCAGCCCAGATAGCGGAACATCATCTCGCCGCTTAAGACGACGCTGCCCGGATTGACTCTATCCTGGTTGGCGTATTTGGGCGCGGTGCCGTGGGTCGCCTCGAAGATGGCGTGGCCGGAGACATAGTTGATGTTGCCGCCGGGGGCGATGCCGATGCCGCCGACCTGCGCCGCCAGAGCGTCGCTCAGATAATCGCCGTTGAGGTTCAAGGTCGCGATCACATCGAAATCTTCGGGGCGAGTGAGCACTTGCTGCAGGGTGATGTCAGCGATGGCGTCCTTGACGGTGACGCCCTGGGGCAGGCGGCACCAGGGTCCGCCATCGAGTTCGGTGGCGCCGAACTCGCGTTTGGCGAGATCGTAGCCCCAGTCACGGAACGCGCCTTCGGTGTATTTCATGATGTTGCCCTTGTGGACCAGCGTGAGGCTTTTGCGCCGCTGGCGCACGGCGTATTCGAGGGCGGCGCGCACCAGCCGCTCGGTCCCGGGACGGCTTACCGGTTTGATGCCCAGGCCCACCTGATCCGGGGCTTCCTTGCCAAAACGGATCTTCTTGAGGGCCGCGGGCAGCTCGCGCTCCATGAAATCGAGCAGTTTTTTCGCCTCGGGACTGCCGGCCTGATAGTCGATCCCGGCGTAGATGTCCTCCGTGTTCTCGCGAAAGATGACCATGTTCACCTTTTCCGGATGCTTCACCGGCGAAGGAACCCCCTGAAAATATTGCACCGGGCGCAGGCACACATAAAGGTCGAGCATCTGCCGGAGCGCGACGTTCAGCGAACGAATCCCTCCGCCGACGGGGGTCGTCAGCGGGCCTTTGATGCCGACCAGGAATTCCCGGAACGCTTCGACCGTGTCGTCCGGCAGCCAGTTGTCGAATTTGTTCTTGGCCGTTTCCCCGGCAAAGACCTCGAACCAGGCGACCTTCCGCTTGCCGCTGTAGGCCATCTGCACCGCCGCGTCGAACACACGCTGGCTCGCCGCCCAAATGTCCGGGCCGGTGCCGTCCCCGCGAATGAAAGGGAGGATGGGATTCTCAGGGACGTTTAACTTCCCGTTTTGGACCGAAATCTTGCCGCCCGGGGGCGGGGTTACGTCTTTGTAGGCCATGGTAAGATTTAATTTTGAAATTCAGATTCTCGATGATCGCGAGTGTGGAGAGATACCCCCGGGCAAATGGAAAGCAAGCACAGACGCTACGCGAGGGCGCTTTCGGGCAAGACCGGGGCGTGGGCGAACTCGGCCCTTACCTTGGCGATGGTGTTTTCGACCGTCAGGCCGTACTTGCGCCGCAGGTCATCGACGCTGGTGGCATGCTCGATGAACTGGTCCGGCCAGCCGATTTGGATGACCGGTGTCGAAATCCGCTTTTCATTCAGGAATTCCAGCACGGCGCTGCCGTAGCCTCCTGCCAGCACATGGTCTTCGAGGGTCACCAGCACCTCGGAGCCCCGGGCGAAAAACTCCGTTACCCCGGCATCGAGCGGCTTGATAAACCGCGGATTGATGAGAGCCACATCGTATCCCTCCGCGGCCAACTGTTCCACCACCTGCCGTCCCAGCCGCGTCATGTTTCCCAGACCGAACAGCGCGACCTTGCGGCCTCCGTTATTGGCGAAGCTCTGGAGGATCTCCGCTTTGCCCACTTCGAGCAGCTGCGGCTGTTCCTTGACCGGCACACCCTCGGCCGGGCCGCGCGGGTACCGGATGAAGGTGGGATGACGCTCCTGGGTCGCGGTGAACATCATGTCCACCAGCTCATCCTCGTCTTTGGGGGCCATCAGGATGCAATTGGGCACGTGCCGCAGGTAAGCGATGTCGAACAGACCGTGGTGCGTGGGGCCGTCCTGGGCGGACAACCCGGCGCGGTCCATGCAGAAGGTTACCGGCAAATCCTGCAGCGCGGCATCATGGACGATGCAGTCGTAGGCGCGTTGGAGAAAAGTGGAGTAGATCGCGCAAATCGGATGGTAGCCGGCGCTGGCCATGCCGCAGGCGAACAGGACGCCATGCTCTTCGGCGATGCCGACATCGTAGTAGCGATTGGGCATGGCCTTCTCCAAAAACTTCAGGCTGGTGCCGGTGGGCATGGCGGCAGTGATGCCGACCACGGTGTTGTCGAGTTGGCAGAGTTTCACCATGGCCTGACCGAAGACGTCCTGCCAGTTCGGCGGGGTTCCGGGCTTGACCGGGAGTGTCGCGCCGGTCGAGACGTCGTAAGGGCCCAGGCCGTGAAATTTTTCCGGATTCTTGAGTGCCGCGTCGAAGCCTTTGCCCTTTTTGGTCAAGATGTGAATGACCAGGGGATGGTCGCAGGTCCTGGCGAACTCAAGCGTGTTGATTAGCAGCGGCAGGTCATGCCCATCGATGGGGCCGAGGTAGCGCAGGCCCATCTCTTCGAAGATCAGGCTGCTGCCGTAACCGCCACGGCCATCGGCTTCGAGCGCGCTGTAGGTCGGACGCAGCCCCACCTCAGTGAGCGCGCCTTTAAAACCTTCCTCGGCTTTATGCGCCAGTTTCAAAGCGAGCTCACCCTTGGGCAGTCGCCGCAGGAACCGCTCAAAATCCCGCGCCAGTTTATTATAGGAAGGATGGGTAATGAGCTTGTTGAGGTAACTGGAGATGGCGCCGACGTTCTTGGCGATGCTCCATTCGTTATCGTTGAGAATGCCGATGAACCGTTTGGTGGTCTGGGCGATGTTGTTCATCGCCTCGAACGAGATGCCGTTTGTCAACGCCGCGTCGCCGAAAATGGCGATGACATTTTCGTCGGTGCCGCGTTGGTCGCGCGCGGCGCAGATGCCCAGCGCCGCGGAGAGCGCGGTCCCGGCATGGGCCGCGCCATAGCAATCGTGCTCGCTCTCGGTGCGCAGGGCGAACCCGCTCAGGCCCTCGGTGCTGCGAATGGTGCGAAAGCGAGCGCGCCGGCCGGTGAGCAGCTTGTGGACGTAGGCCTGGTGACTGACGTCCCACACGAATTTGTCCTTTGGCGTGGTGAAGACGTAATGCAGCGCGAGCGTCAACTCCACGACTCCCAGATTGGGACCCAGATGTCCACCGTTCTTGGACAAACCGGCGATCATTTCCTGGCGGATTTCCTCGGCCAGCCGCAGTAACTGCTCTGCGGTCAATTTCTTGACCTGCGCCGGGCTGTCCACCAAGTCCAGGTATTGGCTCATACGCTATTCGGCTTCCGACTCCGCGGCCGGCACGGCTTTGAGCTTCAACTCGCCCGCGGAATTCCTTTCCAATTGTTGAATTTTAACTTCTGCCTCGGCCAGCTTATCCTGGCAGATCCGGGCCAATTGCGTGCCCTCTTCATACTTGCTGAGCAGGGCGTCCAGAGGCAAGTCCTGCGACTCCATCGCTTCCACGATGGCTTCCAGCTTCTTCAAAGCCTCTTCAAAAGGCAAATTCGCGCCTTTGGCGGTGCTGTTTTGGCCCGGGTTCTTCGAAGTGCTCGCCACAATCTCGAAGACTAAGATAACTCCCCCGGCGCGTCCAGCCTGTAGTCAGGGTCTTGGAATTGGTATTCAAACTGCTGCTTAAAGGGGTTGATGACAGAGAAAGTGACCAGGCCTGGCAAGCGCATACTTCTGGTGGATGACGACCCCATTGCCCGTCAGTCGATCAAGCTGCTCCTCAATATCGATCGCCACGATGTCACCGAGGCACAGGATGCCGAGGAGGCGCAGAAGCTCTTCACCCAGAAGATTTTCGATTTGGTGATTAGCGACTATTTCATGCCGAATGCACTCGGCAACGAATTGGCAGTGAACCTCTGGCGGATTTCGCCGTCGACGCCGTTCTTAATGGTGACCGGGTATTACGAGAAGCTCGTCAACTCGGGCGTGCCGGCCGAGGCTATTTTGGCCAAACCCTTTGGACCGGTGGAGCTGCGCCAGGCGATCGCCAAAGTGCTCGGCTGACCGGCGGCTGTGGCTTTGCCGCGCCGTGCCTGCCAACCTGTGCTGGGGCGCTGATAACCGGTCCACGGACGTGGGCGCAAGATGCACGACCGGCAGTGAGGTGTAGAAACCCACGAGCTGACAATTGTCTCGCGGGAAAGCAGATCGGGGTTAAGGTGGTCGAGAGCAAAGGAGTGGTTCAGGCGGTGCGAGCCGACCAAGAAATGTCCATTCAATGCCAATTTAGGTCGTGCGTTTATTGAGACTCAGTCTTAATATGGTCCCATGATTTCGAAGCGGGTGATCGGGTTCTTTGGTGCCGTTCCTGGCAGATTACTCGCGGCTCTGGGTGCCGTCGGTCTCGGAGTCGCCGTGGTCAGCGCCACGGAACGTTCGTTCACGTACACGTATGAGCCCGAGACGATGCCTCAGGGCGGTTTCGAATATGAGCAATGGGTCACCTTGCGCGCCGGGCGCGGCGCGGCCGTCGGCCAGGAAGATTTCAACCGCTGGGAATTCCGCCACGAGTTGGAATACGGGTTAACTGATAATTACACGGTGTCGCTTTACGTGAACGAGAGCCTGGAAAACTTTCGCGACCCCACGACGAGCAGTCACTACTCGCACTTCCAATTTGATGGCGTGTCCCTTGAGAACAAGTATTTGGTGCTGAATCCCACCGAGCACTCCGTCGGTTTGGCGCTCTACCTGGAGCCGCGCTTTGCCGGTGGCGAAGCCGAGCTCGAGCAAAAGATTATTCTTGGCCAACGGCACGGCGATTGGAAATGGGCCTTTAACCTGACCCACGCGACAGAGTGGGCGCGCGATCTTCATTCGACAGAAGGGGAAGTGGAGGCCAGCGTCGGCATCTCGCGCAGCTTGAGCCCGCGCTGGAGCGTCGGCCTGGAGGCGCGGGACCACAACGAGCTGCCGGATTACGCGCGTTGGGAAAACACAGCATTATATGTCGGACCAGTTGCGACCTACCGGCGGGAGAAGTGGTGGGCGGCTCTCACCGTCATGCCGCAGGTTTTCGGCGCCAACTTTCAGGGCAACCCCGGCAAGAGCAACTATCAGGATCTGGAGGGCCATGAACGATGGAATGTTCGCCTCCTCTTTGGTTTTGACCTCTGATCCTGCCGATGCGTGAAACTCTGCTATGGTTTCTGATGGGCGCCTGCATGGCCTGCCAGGCCACCGCCGGAGAACTGGCCACTAACCAAACCGCAGCCGCCAGGAAGCTGTATCTGAATCGGTGCGCGAAGTGCCACAAGCTGTACGATCCCTCCAAGTACTCCGATGAAAAGTGGCGAACGTGGATGGAGAAAATGAGCCGCAAGGCCAGGCTTCAGCCGCAGCAGCAGGAGGCGGTGTCGAGTTACATCGAGACCGCATTGCGTCGTCCAACTCCCACAACGACCGGGAGCACGGTGCCATGACCTGCGGGAGCAGGTGCGGCTTCATAGGCCGGCTCGTCCCCTTCCTTGTCGTTGTCGTCGAAGTCGGCCCGGGACGGGCGTTGAAATTCGCAGATGTTACTAGGATTGCGAGGAACGCGGTTGCGCGCTGGCGTTGACGGCGGTGGGCGTCTTTTCCTCCGGCGGCTTCAGCGACTTAAAACTGCGGAACAGCAGCACGTCGTACAGGAGTTTCAGGCCGCCCGCGAGAAAGAACGGCAGGCTCAGCAGGAACGCGCTTGCGAGCAGGGGACCGGTCAGTGCTGGGGAGAGGCCCGCGCCAATTGTGCGTGCGATGCCGGTCACGCCCGCCGCGGCCGAGCGTTCATCCGGATGCACGACTGCCATGGTGTAAGACTGGCGGGTCGGCACGTCCATCTGGGAGATCGCGAAGCGGAGCAGCAGGACGAGCACCGCCAGGGTCGCATTCGGCATGAGCGGCACTATGAACAGCAGGACGTTCGAGGGGACGTGGGTGAACACCATCGTGTTAATCAAGCCGAACCGGGCGGCCAACTTCGCCGCGCTCAGGGCGGAGACGCCGGCCAGGAGGTTGGCACCAAAAAAAATCGCCCCCAATCGCGCGGAGTCGATTCCAAATCGCACGTGGAACCAGTAGGCGAGCAGGCTCTGCATAACGAAGCCGCCCGCGAAGGCATCGATGGCGAACAGGCCGGACAGCCGGAAAACGACAGCCCGCGATTCATGCAAGCCGAGGAGAGTTTTGCGACGCGGCTGGTCGATTGGCGTTTCGGCTTCGATTGTTGGGGGCAGCCTGGAAAACAGCACGGCGAGGAGCAGGCCGATGCCCGCGTAGGCGAGCACGACGGCCTGGTAACCTGCGCCCAGACTGAACCCGAAGGCAAGCAACCACTGCGCCAGGCCTCCGCCCGCGAGGGCTCCAAGAGCGGTAGCGAACGAGCCCGCAAGATTGTACCACGCAAACACCCCGGTGCGTTGTTCGGCCCGGACGGCATGCGAAAGGGCGGCCTGTTCAATCGAGAGAAACGGGCCGACCTCATTGCCGCTGGGGCTGATGACTCCGATAATCGCGGCCGCCAGAAGAATCGGGAACGAACGAGCGAACGCGAAAACGCCTCCCGCGAACAACATCAGCAAGGCGCCCCCAACCAGCATGGTCCGGCGGCCGATGCGGTCCGCCGAGGTGGTCATCCAGAGCGAGATGAGAGTATCCCCCAGCAACGTCAGGCTCAGCAGGACCCCGATCTGACTCGTGGAGAGGCCGACGGCGGCAAGGTAAATGACCAGGATGACGGAGAGCAGCCCGTACGCGAACATGCGCAAAATTCGTGTAAGGAACAGCAGTCGGACATCGTGTCCGAATACGTTCGCAGGTTTGGGGGCCGGCATGAGGTGCTACCATAGCAACGGCGGGCCGGGGCGGCAACCGGCCCGACTGGCGCAAAAACAATTTGCATTCCGGCGGGAACCAACGAGCGTTCCCGTGAGTCTAATGCAAAACTGAAAAGCCGATGAAATCAGCATTTGCGTACTGGTTCTGCATTGTGGCCGGGTGCGCCGCCGTCACCCCAGCAGCTCAGGCAGCCCAGGTTTGGACCGGTCCATTGACCACCTTCACGCTGGCAAGCGGAGCGGACCCAACCCAGGCCGTGAATCAGGACCGAATAACGGCGAACGTATGGATCACCCGAGACACGTATCAAGGAATCTACAATGCCAAGACCGAGACCCTCTACACGGCATATTTTAGTCCTGCAGACACGGAATGGGCTTACGGGACGCTGGCCAACTACGCCTCGTTGACCTATACCAATTGGCAGGGTTGGAACAGCAAGACTCCTACAAACACGATTGGTCTGGCAGCCGTTTTGCACCTCATCTCTGATAACATTTATCTGTCAGTGGAATTCACGTCCTGGGGGAGCCGCGGCGCGGGCGGGTTTTCCTACCTGCGTTCGACACCTGCTCCGCCTGCGCCGGCGCCGCCACAGTTGAGTCGCTGCAGCCTCGCAGGGCAGGGCTTGCAGTTCGAGTTCACTAACACGCCTGGATTCACATTTACCGTGCTGGGATCCACTAACGTCTTGCTCCCGATCACAAATTGGCTCCTGCTGGGCACCGTGACTGACACACCCCCCGGTTCCGGTCTCTACCGCTTCACGGACGCGGGAACAATAACCAACGCGGATCGAAGATGTTATCGGGTGCGGTGGCCCTAAAAACGGGAGCGCTGGCGGTCTCGGTTCAAGCGCTCCCGGGCTCTTCTTTTACTGCGGCGTCAGCCGGAAGAACATCTTGTCGGTGGCGGAGAGCGTCACTTGATTTTGGCCGTTCAACGACAAAGCGGTGTTACCGACCACTGTCCAATTCGGTGGGTTGAGCTCGGAGGTTTGCTGCAAGACGACGCCAGTCGTAGAGGCCGGCCAGGAAACGACGACATTAGCACCCGAAAGGACGATGCTCAGCTCAGGGGGCGCCGCCGAGGCCTGCTGAACCAGAACCATGCTGTGCCCGCCGCGCGCGGCGATGGACACAATGTTAGTCAATCCGCCAGGAACATTACATTGACCAGCGGGGTTGAGTCCCCAGGTGACAAGCGTCCCGTCCGCCTTCAGCGCGAGACTGTGATAATCTGCGGTGGCGATTGCGACCACGTTGGTCAGCCCCGACGGAACGCTCACCTGAGCAAGTCCATACGTGCCCCAGGAAACGACGGAGCCATCTTGTTTTAAAGCCAGGTTGTGGAACCCGCCCGCGGCGATCGCCACTACATTGCTCAGGTCGGCGGGTATGGAGGTTTGACCGTGCTGGTTGTCACCCCAACCCACCACGGTGCCGTCGCCCTGGAGGGCCAGACTATGGTACATCCCGCCCGCAATCGCGATTACATTGCTCAGCCCTGCAGGCACATTGCACTGGCCGCTGAGATTGTATCCCCAAGCTGCCACCGTCCCGTCGGTCTTCAACGCAAGACTGTGCACGGCGCCGGCCGCAACGGCTGCCACTGGCCCAAGCCCGGCCGGCACTGCGCATTGGCCGTAATCGCCGTATTGCCCCGGTGATGGACCCCAGGCGACCACGGTGCCATCTCGCATCAGAGCCAGGTTGTGAATGTTGCCGGCGGCGATCTGCGCCACGGGTAAAGTTTGAACGAGAGCGGGGACATTGGTTTGGTTGAATCGGTCGTCGCCCCAGGCGAATAACGAGCCGTCGCCTCGCATGAGAAGGCTGTGAAAGTCCCCTGGTGCGACTTGCCATGAGTCTGGGGTGGCCGAACTAGAAGGCGCGAAACTCAGGTCGTAGCTGAGGTCGCCCCACGCGACCACTCGGCTGACCACCTGGGTCGCTTGAGCTGTATTAAACAACGCGGATACCAGCAGCAGGACGAAAAGGTACGGACGACCGCATTCAGGATTCGTTGAGACCGAGCGCCGCAAAGCCATGTTCATAGACACCCACACCGCGTGCTAACTTCCCCTTAATCTGACCGCAATGCCGCCCGCGCACAATCCGGGGAAACACTGAAAACGTACCCGGGGAAACCCGGGATCACTTGACGCCCTGCTTTACGGACTGTAAAGAAGCTGCGTCATCAGCCCGATAACATTGCTCGAACGCGGCAACCAAGCCCTATGCCTATGATCTTGGCCCTGGACCAGGGCACGACGAGTTCGCGCGCCATCCTTTTCGACCACAGCGGCGCAGTGCGGGGCGTCGCCCAAAAGGAATTCACCCAACTTTTTCCGCAGGCCGGCTGGGTCGAGCACGACCCGGGTGAGATCTGGGAAAGTCAGCTCGCGGTGGCGCGCGCGGTGCTGGCCGAAACCGGCGTCAGTGCCCGTGACATCGCGGCGATCGGTATTACGAACCAGCGCGAGACGACTTTGTTGTGGGACCGTCGCACGGGCAAGCCGGTTCATAATGCCATTGTGTGGCAGGACCGCCGAACCGCGGGGTTCTGCGATGACCTGAAGCGGGGCGGCCACAGCGAGTTGGTGAGTCGCAAGGCCGGCCTGGTGATCGACGCCTATTTTTCGGGCAGTAAGCTCCGCTGGCTGCTCGACAACGTGCCGGGCGCGCAGGAACGGGCGCGGCGGGGAGACCTGGTTTTTGGCACGGTCGATACCTGGCTGCTGTGGAACCTGACGGGCGGCGCGTTGCATTTGACTGATCCCAGCAACGCCTCGCGAACCATGTTGTTCAACCTTCACACCGGCGATTGGGACGAAGAGTTGCTCAACCTCCTCGATGTGCCGCGCGAGGTGCTGCCCCAGGTCCGTTCTTCGAGTGAGGTTTATGGCGAGACCTCGGCGAAACTGTTCGGAGCGCCTATCCGGCTCGCGGGCATCGCCGGGGATCAGCAGGCCGCTCTCTTCGGCCAAAACTGTTTCGAGCGCGGGATGGCAAAGAACACCTACGGCACCGGCTGTTTCATGTTGATGAACATCGGACAACGGCCAGCACCGTCGAAACATCAGTTGCTTACCACGGTGGCCTGGAAGACCGGCGGCAAGACCGAATACGCGCTGGAAGGCAGCGTCTTTATCGGCGGGGCGGTGGTGCAATGGCTGCGGGACGGCTTGGGATTGATCAAGTCATCCGCCGAAATCGAGCAGCTAGCGGCCAGCGTGCCGGATTGCGGAGGGGTGTACCTCGTTCCAGCTTTCGCGGGCCTGGGTGCGCCCCATTGGGATCAATACGCGCGAGGCACCATTACGGGGCTGACCCGGGGCACAACCGCAGGCCATGTCGCGCGAGCGGCCCTGGAGGCGATCGCTTTCCAGGTGGCCGATGTGCTCGAAGTGATGCGCGAGGATTCGGGTATCCAGCTCCACGAACTGCGGGTGGACGGCGGCGCAAGCGCCAACAATCTCTTGATGCAGTTCCAGGCCGACCTGCTGAGAGTCCCAGTGGTGCGGCCGAAAGTCACGGAAACGACCGCGCTTGGGGCCGGCTTCCTCGCCGGGCTGGCGGTTGGCTTCTGGAAAGGGCAAGAGGAAATCCAACACGTTTGGCAGCGAGACCGCGTTTTTGAGCCAAAGCAAAGTGCCGATCAAGCCAGTCATCGCCGAGGCCGCTGGGCGGAAGCGTTGAAACGCTCGAAAGATTGGGAGGAGCATACGCATGTCGCCCCTGAGCATTGAAACTGGGCCGCAGGCTTATGCTCCTGGTTGATGTCATCGTGCAAACCCGCCCTGATTTAATCAGTTAACCAGGTAACTCTAAAATCCCTTCGCATGAATGCTTGTGTTGCTGAGTTTGTGGGAACGACGCTGCTGGTCATGTTCGGCAATGGTGTCGTCGCCAATGTCGTGTTGAACCGAACCAAGGGAAACAACTCAGGCTGGATCGTGATTACGGCGGGCTGGGCCCTGGCGGTATTTGTCGGCGTCTTCAGTTCACAGGCGTTCAGCGGGGCGCACCTGAACCCGGCCGTCACACTGGCCATGGCTCAGGCCGGCAAGTTCGCCTGGGCCAGTGTTCCCGGTTACGTGCTGGCGCAGATGCTGGGCGGCATCGTCGGTGGGGCCTGGGTTTTCTTCTTTTACCGCGAGCACTTTACGGTCAGCGAGGACGCGAACGGGAAGCTGGCTTGTTTTTGTACCGCGCCGAACATTCGCAACTTGACCCAGGCCTTCTTTTGCGAGGTCAGCGGAACGTTCCTGCTGGTGCTGCCGGTGTTTCTGATGACGGACGCCAAAATCAAGCTGCCTACGGCTGCAGGCGCCACCAGTGAAGTGGTTGTCGGGTTAGGCACGCTGGGCGCGTTGCCGGTCGGTTTACTGGTATTCGCCATCGGCCTATCGCTGGGTGGCACGACCGGCTACGCCATCAATCCCGCGCGCGATCTCGGTCCGCGGCTTGCACACGCCTTTCTGCCGGTCCCCGGCAAGCGCGACAGCGACTGGGGGTACGCTTGGGTTCCCGTCGTCGCACCCCTGGTGGGCGGCTCCCTCGCCGCATTGGTGCATCACGTGCTGCTGTAGGCCTGGAGACGACATCCAGCCCCGGGGGCCGGGCCGCCATACAAGGATTTGTTTGCCGGCCGCCAACATTTGTGCCCGCCACATTTTTCGCGAAGCGCATGGAGTGGGGTGGCAAGTGGAGCGCGACCCCGCTTTCGCTGTTAGGTGGAACCGGCGAGAACGAAAACGACGTCGCGAACCGGCAAAACAGCTCCGCTAGAAGCCATAGCGCCGTCGCCGCTGCGCTTTGGCGGCGCACCCCATACGCTTCGCGAGATTCGGTTGGGGCTTCCCCGCACTGCGGTCACCGTGCCTCTGCGTTTCATGGGGCGGGTGACAAACTTCCGGCCAGCTCCAGAACTCCCCCTGGACTCCCAGACTATGGTCGGTCTATGCGGGCGGGCGGCTTGATGGGGACGCCCGTGGAATCGACCGCTGTCCCGGAGATGAGGATCCAATAGTTCGTTTCGGACCCTGATTTGTCAGTGGGCGCGGCCAGGAGCAGTCCGCCTTGGTTCGGGATGCGGACCCTGAAAGCGGCCGCAAGGTTCGTGTGAAGCGTGGCGGAGAAGGGTGATGACCCTTGCCTGTTCTCTATCGAGCTGGCGGCCGCCAACAGCCGCACCCAGCCTGGACTGACCTTGGGTAATGCGTCGAGCGTGAGGCCAGTAGGGTTGGATGCGCTAGTGCCGGTCATAACGGTGCAATGGAGCCCGTCGGCGGTTTGAATCCCCGCCTGGGTCACCAGGCGGAAGCTTAAATTCGTAGTGGCCTCCTGCTGCAAGGCTTTTAACTCGACGGGCGAGAGGAACCAGGCGCGCTCGCCATGAGTGTTTGTACTGGAGGCCGCGGGCAGCCCGATTTGCATTTCTGCTCCCTGCGTGAGCGCATACAGTCGGGCGGAGATGCTAAGATGCGGGCGCCGGCTCAGGTATCCCCGCCAGAGAGCGGGGGCCAGGTTCATCAGCTTGTACGCAATCCCCGTGAAAGGAGTGAGCCTGGTCGTGTGCGAGAATTCGGCTGGGGTGAGCCATTGGAATGCGGGCTCTGACCGATATGAAAATGAGCGCCATAACAAGACAATTCCCAACAGAACTGCGAGCAGGGCCATCGCCAGGATGATCTCTACCCGACGGCGCGGCTTAGGCCGGCCATCGACCGGCATCATGCTTTCCAGCGAGTTCATCACCATTGCCAAACACCAGCCATGCTACGAAGTTGTTGGTTGTTTGCTGATGTGCGTGACCCAGCAGTTGGTATCCAAATAGTCCTTCCTGGGTTAGGGATGCTCGCTTTCGCCGTCAACAACCGTACCGCTTTTATCGAGGATCGTTGGCGTCAGGAGAATCACCACCCGTCTCATACCTGAGATGGCGGGGAACCGAGGGAGCTCCAGAGCAGGCTCGCCAGAACTGCCGATTAACAACGTTTGGTCGTTGGGATCCGGAATCACTGCTGTGAAGGGGCACTCGCGGATTCTGAAATGGGGTAGGGGAAGCGACCCGCTGATCGCATAAGGCGTGGGGGCGGCTTCAACAAGAACGGCGTCACCTCCGAGCATTCTGATATCCGTCTTATGTGGGACTGGGGGATCGTAACCGGTCAAGACGGGAACGGAAACGCTCCCTGATAACTGCAATCGTTGTCCGTCCGCAGAAGCATAAGCAACCACGTTCAGTGATAGCGAGGCTGGCGGAACCGAACTGCCCGTTCCTGGCTGGTTTGGTGGGGCTGCTGGCGCACTCAGCACGTCCAGAGCGTTCGGGTTCGGCGCGGCTTTGGGTGCCGGGTCGGGGAGAATCTGTATCTGGGCCTGCCGACCACTAAGAGTGGTTATTGCTGCCTCGCCAAGGAGGTTGCAGTTAGTGTTCGAATCCAGAGCTTTCCGGAGGACGCTTGTCTGCGCGGCCGTCAGAATCTTCGTAACCTGGGCATCACTCTTGGGAAGATTCGCAAATGGGAGCGCATCGTCGAGAGCCTGAGGAACTTCAAAAAACTTTGCCCGGATCCGGATTTGTGGACCGGGCAGTTTCAGTTCTTGCACAATGGTCTCGATCGCGGCCAAATCCTGCTGCGTCGCGCGCACGACCAGCGTGTCGTCGCGGTCATTAAAGAAAACGCTTTTTGGCGGTTCGAGAGTTACTCCCAGTTTGGCAAACAAATCGTGGACCGCTCTGTTCAAGTCCTTCGGATCTCGCGGCGGGGAGTGTGCATCGGCTGCGAATGCCCGGCCGTTAGAAAACCTATCCGGGTCCACTTTGATAATCCGCACGTACAGCGGCGAGGGCTCATTCTTGCGCTTTTCCGAGAACACAACACCGTAGTCCTCGATCTCGTACTTGATGCGGAGAGGGGCGACGGCAACTACTGCGTCGAGGACATCGGCAGCTCGAACGTCGGTCAACGCGTGAAGGATCGTGATTGGGACCTGACCGATATCGGCCAGCGCTTGTGGCGGAGCGGCGGGCACAGGCGATCCTGTGGAGGGATCCACCACACCTGCTGCAGCGCCAGGGGCGGTATTGTTATTGATGATGAAATTTATGCCGTGCTCTTCTGGATCGAGGCGTTTCACCTCGTCGTTGAGTTTGGCAAGAACCTCTCGCAGCGGCAAATGGTCGAACGAGATGTTTTCGAACCGGATCGAATCGAGTTTTCTGTTAATGCCATAGTGGCCTGGGGAAGTATGGACGGAGTTTGTCCACACCAGGAAAGGGTGTTGAGGGCGGACAGGTTCCTCGTCCTTGCTCCGGCGTTCCTTTTCACGCGCTTCCGTAATCAAATTCAAATAATAGTAAGCCGCTTGCTGTTTCGGATCCTCTTCGATGGCCCGATTCAGTTTGGTCTCGGCCTCGCTGAGCTTGCCTAACTCGAAGAGCAGCTTCCCTTCTTGCACGAGACCCTCAGACCGGGCTGGGGAGAAGGGGACGGTCCCCTCTTCGCGAACTGAGGGCCAGGTCCTGACCACAGGCAGGTTCGGCGGTTCTCCCGGCTGGTTCTGTGAGTTGTGCAGGACCACAATTTGACACATGCCAGGTGACATTCCACCGGTTCTGACCCAGAACAGTGCCCCTCCGGCAGGGAGCGGCACTTCCGACCAGCGAGGAGGAAGGGAGCTAAAGGCCGGTTCGAGTGCAACCTGGCAACGCAGCGATTGGTCACCAACCCATGGAACAACCTGGAGTTCGAGCGGCACCCAGCCTGATTGGGGCGCGATAAACTGGGCCTCGGCTCCAGTTACGATGGTCCCCGAGCCGACCGTACGGGTTTGGTACCTCACCTCGTTGTTTACTTGCCCTCCGATAATCCAACTAAAGTGACCTCCGCTGAACGACTGAAATTGCACCTGGCCGGTCATTGGGACCTCGCCGGCACCGGCCTGTTGGAGTTGTCCCTCCAGCGCGGCAAGCTCGTTTGAATTCAGGATCCCGAAATAGTTGCCCGTGACCGGCACAACGCCCCGGAGGCCGGTTTCGTCGACGATGAAAAAGCGGGCCTGAAGCTGGATGTTGCTATACCCCGAGAACCGCGAATCGGGCCAGGGGTTTTCATCCGTGGGCGGCGATGACGCAGACGTTGCTGGTTGCGCCGGGCCATTTCCCATTGGCAACGCGGTTAGGGCGAACGCGACCACACCCAGCCCCGAGAACAGCGTGAGCCCGGCTTTGCGCCCGGGGCGGAACTCGTCCAGCCTCAGGATTCGTTCGCGCAGAGCGGTCTTGGATTCGAAGATGCCAACCAGGCCTAGGCTGGAAAGCGGGCGCGCCAGGTCAAGCTTTGCCACTTCGAGCAACGTCGGGGCATACGTTTCGGACTCGTCTCGGAGCGCGAGCATGACGGCGTCGTCCACGGCCTGCTCGCGCAACCGACGGATGCGCGCGTTGGCGAGCCAGAGCAGGGGATGCCACCAATACGCCACCAGGAGCATGGCCTGCACGGCGTTGATCCAAACGTCCTTTCGGCGTAGATGGATTAGTTCATGCAGCAGCACAGCCCGGAGTTGGCTTGCGGGGAGGCTTTCCGCCAGCGAGCGCGGCAGCAGGATGACCGGACGGAAGAAACCGCAGACGGCCGGAGACATGGGATGCACGGTCAATTTCAAGCGAACCCGCCGACACACCTCAGTTCGAGACGACGCTTCTCCGAGGAGACGTTCGAGCGACGCTGGGGCTGAAAGGGCCTCGCTCGCCATGCGCGAAACCTGCCGCCAGCGCACTAGCATCACGCCGAGCAGGGCCACACTCACGCCGGTTGAAACGAGCACCGCCCACGCAGAAATAGGGAACGGCAGCGGAGGAGGCGGCAAGAGCGCGGCTGCGGGTGACGCTGATAGCCCGGTCGCCGTCGGAGGACCGTACGTTACGACCAGAAACCGGCTCTGAGTTGTCGTGGTCGGCGCGGCCGAAGGCCGGAGCCACCAGGCCAAACTGGTTGGCAACGCCAGGGAGGGAGGCAACAGAAGCTTTACGAGCAGGAGCAGCCAAAGGGTGTAGCGAATCGCGGGGCGAAGGCGCCGGCGCAGCAGAGAATCCAAAAGGAACAAGACGCCGATGAGCAGGCTCGATTGCCAGAGAATTGGCCAAGCGAATCTCTGCAAGGCCGAAGGCGCGGAGGCGCGAAGAAACTCAAGGAGCGGAGTCACGGGTCAGTTCTTCCCTCCTTTCTTTTTTGCCTTTATCAACGACTCGAGCTCGGCGAGCTCCTCGGGAGAGAGTTTGCCGGTTTCGAGCAGGCATTGGACCATGGGCGTGAGGGCTCCGTTGAACGCATTCTTTAGTGCGTAGAGCAATTCACCGCGTTGGGCTTGGGTTTTCGTGACCGCAGAATGGTAAAGGGTCAGGTTGCGGACCTTTCCCGCCGCGAGCAGGCCCTTGGCGACCATGCGGTCCATCAAGGTTCGGACGGTGGAGTAAGTCCAGGCGGTCTGCTTTTGAAGCGCTTGCTGGATGTCAGGGGCCGTGCAGGGTTCTTTTTTCCAAACGGCTTTGATGATGGTCCACTCGGCCGCGGTCAGTTCGATGGGCGATTTGGGCATACGGTTGCCTTTGCTGACGCCCACCATCTCTACAAACGTAGAGCTTGTCAACAGGAAAATTTACAGTTGTAAAGATAGAGGTGAAAATTCAGCCGCGGCTTTCACGATTTCGCGGGTAGCTGAAAAGAAATTCGTGTTCGTTGTACGAGACGAGATAAGGGGTCCCTGATCTCGGCCCCAGGTCGCGATTTGTGCCGGAGCTCCGAGACTGCCAATGAACGGTTTTGTAAGCTCTTTCAGACGAGGGGTTTGCCAATTCGCGAAAAATCGCGCATTCGCGATAGTGCACCAGAGTTCATCGGCCTCATGTCGCTCCATTTTGGGGCTCTGATTCTCCTTACGTCGTCTCCTACAATATCGAGAAACGCGCCTACACCCTGCCCATCTTCTTCAGCGCTTCGTAACTGCGGCGGACGGCCGTCAGCGGGTCTTTGCTGCTCTCGTGTTCGAGAACATACCACTGGGTGCCACCCTTGCTTTCGCACCAGGCGAAAACCTCAGGCCAGTTCACCTTGTCTTCGCCAATCACGGCATCAGGGCCACCGCCGTTCGCCTTGATGTGGATGCTGCGCGCGCGTCCCGGGTATTTCTTTAGTACGGCGACGGGGTCGGCGCCGCCTTCGCAGCAATTGCTGGTATCGAGTTGCATGATGACCTGCGGCCTGGTGTTCCCGAAGAAAAGGTCCCAGGCAGATTCGCCGTCGAATTTTTCAAAATCGTGCGAATGCGCGTGATAGCCGACGAACATACCATGGGGCTTCACCTTAACCGCGAGGTCGTTGAAGAGTTTCGCTTTATCGAGCCATTCCTGTTTGGTCTTGCCGGTCATCCACGGGACGATCAGGAACTTGTTCCCGATGGTTTGGTTGAACTCGATGGTTTCCTGGAGTTTGTCGGCGAGCACCGACTCGTACGGCGTATGCGTGCCGCAAGCGACGAGGCCGTTGTCGTGCAGCATTTTGCTGAGTTCTTTGGCGTTGCGGCCGTGGTAGCCGGCGAATTCGACGCCTTGGTAACCGATTTTCGACACCTGGACCAACATGCCTGGCAGGTCGGTTTTGCATTGGTCGCGCAGCGAATAAAGTTGGAGGCCGAGCGGGATCTGCTTGCCGGCGGCGCGGGCACTCGAAGTAAAGCCTGCGCTGAGGGTTACACCGGCGGCACCGAAGGCGCTGCGGCGGATAAATTCACGGCGGGGAATTTCAGGGTTTGAAGCATGATTCATAAGACGAGCCTTTTTCTGTGTTCCAATTGGTTATGAGCGGACGGACATTGCTGGCAGCAGGTTTAGAGCACCGGCGCCCGAGCGTCAAGCACGGGGAAAGCCTTTCCGAATCTGCGCAGGAGCGTTTTTCGACCTGCGTTCCGCGTGGGAATGCGCATTGGGAGGCTGCTCCTCTCCGCCACCCAGAGATAATCCGGATTGCCGGATGCAGAATTGGGTCACTACGAGAGCACGGCGGCTTGGGACAAGCACGCCTTACGCTCGAGTGGGACGCATGAGAAGAAGCGGGCAGAGCCCGGTTTTGTGGCTGGGCCTGCCCTTGGCGATGGCTAAAGACAAATCAAGGAGCGTCGGAACTCTAGTCGTCGCCGTGTGAGCCTTCGTGGTCGTCGTCGTCAAAATCGCCGGAGGCCGCGTGCAGACTGCCTCTATAAATGGCCGGGCCGTTCGTGCCATCGGCGGCGGTGTACTGCAGGTTTCCGGAGAGGACGAAGCCGGTAAGCGTGTTACTGGGACCGTAATGGAAGGTCTCGGTTGCTGCCAGGGTTCCGCCGGCCATGGTGTTGGTTTCCACATAAACCCACGTCAGGCGCTCGGCTCTGGTGTGGTTGCTGTTGATGAGCCAGGTGCCTCCGGCGAACGTCAACGGGGTGCACACCACGGTGTGGTTCGTGCCCATGACGACGTGCAAGGCATCCGCGGTCCGGTTATAGACCAACGAAAGGCCCATCGTATTAGTTATCCCCTTTTCGTGCGCGCATTCGTTGATAATATCCCGATTTCTGAATCGATGGTAAATCAGGTTGCCGCTGCTGTTGGTTTCGATGAGCACGGCGTTTACGGAAGCATTATAGTCCTGGGCACGCGTGGATTGAATGCCCAGAGTCAATGAGAAGACGCCGGCCGCAATCATAGCGATTGATTTGGTATTTTTCATGTGGGTTGTCTGTGTTTGCTTTTTTATTGTTAGAATCACCGAGGGGTCTGCTCACATCCAGGCCCGCATACAGACACTTTCCTAGTGAACAAGGTGAAACCTCCTACGAACCTGCATCCGTTCAACAGGGGAATTACCCCAAGCCAGCCTAGGGTTTTCCGGGACGCGCCACCTGGCCTGCGATTGCGGGATCGTGGCGAGGGGGTGATCCCATGTCGGGCCAGTCGTGAAGCTGTTCAGGCGAGAAGCCATGAGCGCGAAGAGACCGGAGGCTGAGAGCGTCATGGCGTTTGGCCAGGCGGTGGCCGGATTGGTCTTTGAGCAACGGACAATGATAAAGCCGCGGCGCGGTCGATCCAAGTGCGCGGCAGAGAAGCAGTTGGCGGGCTGTGGAGCGAAGGAGTTCTTCTCCGCGAACAATTTCAGTGATGTTCATGGCGGCGTCATCGACAACGACCGCGAGTTGATACGCGGGAATATCATCATGCCGCCACACTACGAAATCACCGAAATCCTTTCCTGCGACAAACTGCTGCGGTCCGTACCAACCATCGACAAACGAGACTACCTGCCTATCGGGCACGCGGAAGCGCCAGTTTACCTTGGGTGCATGTTGAAGGTTGAACGTTGCGGGTTCAGTCTGGACCGAGCCCGGCTCGTAACTTTCAACTTGAAACTTGGGATTCGCCGGGGGCCGGCACGTGCCCGGATAAACTGGTGCGTCCTCGCCGTCGTGCGGCGCCTGCAATGCCCGCAACACATCCTGGCGCGAGCAGGTACAGGGGTAAACGAAGCCGCCGGCTCGGAGTTTTTCGAAAGCGGCCATGTAGAACGAACGACGTTTACTTTGCGTGTAGGGAGCGAAAGGTCCGCCGCAGTCTGGACCTTCCTGCCAACGAAAGCCGAACCATCGCAGATCTTCCAGCATGGCCTTGACGAACTCAGGCCGGCAGCGCGCGCGGTCCAAATCCTCGTTTCGAAGAACGAGGGCTCCATGATGCCTGGCTGCCCGCTCTTGTGCAGTCCAAAACGTTCGCGCGTGACCCAGGTGGAGATGGCCGGTGGGCGACGGCGCCAGACGGCCGCGATACTCGACGCGTTTGGCGTGGTGCGTGCCCACGGAGACACGAATTACACGACGTTGGTGAGCCATTGGGTAAGTCCCGGCAGTTGGAACGAAAGTAGCCGTTGAACCCTGCCGCAGTCCAATGAAGTATCGGGCGGGCGCGGGGCGCCGCTGTATTCTCTCAGGGAGGCCGGTTGAATCCTGGGATTCAATTCCGGGTGGCGCGCGGCGAGCAGTTGGCCGATCTGCCAGCGGGAGAGGCGGTCGCCGCCGGCGAGATGATAAAGGCCGGGTTTACCCTGCGCCACCAATTCCCAGACCGCACAAGCTGTGGCCTCGGCCGGAATCGGGGAGCGGAATTCGTCGGTGAAGAGCCGCAAGGTCTGGCCGGCTTGCCAGGCGCGGCGCAATTGCTCGTCGAAACCCCGGTTGCCCGAAACCGAATGCCCGCAGTTCAAGGACGTGCGCACGACAGTGTGCTTCGGGTTGGCCAGGACAATTTGTTCGGCGGCCACTTTAGTCTCCGCATAAACGCTCAACGGATTTACAGCGGCAAGCTCGTCGTAATTGCCGGTGCGGCCATCGAACACCAGGTCCGAAGAGAAGAAGAAAAAGGGAATCTCGGCGGCCAACTCCGCCAGGACAGTAGTCGCCTCGACGTTGATCTTGCGGGCCAAGTGAGGGTTCGCCTGGCATTCCGGACTGCGGCTCAACGCAGCGCAATGGATAACCAGTTGCGGGTTTTGGCGCCGGAATTCTGCGCGCACTTTCGGGAAGTCGGTCAAATCAAGCTGGTCGCGGGTGAGGCCTGCCACCGGTCCGCCGAGTTCCCTCGAGCGCGCGGTTCGGACCAGCCAATTGCCGATGAGGCCATGCGCGCCCGTAATCCAGAGAGGCCTGCCGCTCATGTGAGTCTCGCCATCTCAATCAATGAGGCGCCTGGTCAACTCGCCGTAGGCATCAATGCGGCGGTCGCGCAGGAAGGGCCAGTGCGTCCGCGTGGCGTCCACCTGGTCCAAATCGAGCGAGACCACCATGACTTCCTCCTTAGCGATGCTGGCGCGCGCGAGTACTTCGCCGGACGTGCCGGCGACAAAACTCTGTCCCCAAAATTCGATGCCGTCACCCGCGAGCCGCTCGTGGCCGATCCGGTTTGGCACGACGACGTAACAACCGTTAGCGATTGCGTGGCCGCGCTGAACGGTTTCCCAGGCGGAATGCTGGCGTTCACCTTGCGCCTGCTTTTCAGCCGGGTGCCAGCCAATCGCGGTTGGGTAGAAAATAATTTGAGCGCCCCGCAAAGCGGTCAGCCGGGCGGCCTCGGGATACCACTGGTCCCAGCAGACGAGCACCCCGATTTTAGCGTAACGAGTTTGCCAGGCGCGAAACCCGAGGTCGCCGGGTGTGAAATAGAATTTCTCGTAGTAAAGCGGGTCGTCCGGGATATGCATCTTCCGATAGCGCCCCAGCAACGAGCCGTCCGCATCGATGATGATCGCCGTGTTGTGGTACAGGCCCTCGGCCCGCTTCTCGAAGAGGGAGGCGATGACGACGACGCGGTGCGTCATGGCGAATTTTTGCAGCGCCTTCGTGGTCGGGCCGGGGATCCGTTCCGCGAGTCCGAAATATTTATGGTCCTCTGACTGGCAAAAATATTGCGAACGAAACAGCTCCTGCGTGCAAATGATCCGCGCGCCTTGCTTCGCCGCACGCTCGGCCGCGGCGAGCGTCCTGCGCAGGTTCGCGGCCGGGTTGGAAGAGCAGGAGGTCTGCAGCAATCCGACTTTGACCAGGTTGTCGCTGTTCCTTGGTGCAGGCATAGATTGAGTTTCTGCCGAAACCCAAACCTTTCGAACCTATTTGTTAATGTAACGTCGCGCCGCTTCCAGCAACTCGGTGGTGCCGCGGGTCGGCGAGGCCGCGGCGGACGGCACGTCCTGGCCGAACAACTCCCGGATAAACCGGCCCATCGTCTCGTTCGTGGGGCCGTACCCGGAGTGGTAGATATAATGCTCCAGGTCATAAAGCAACTCGTCGCCGCTGGGGTACCGTTTGTCGAGGTCGCGGGCCAGCGCGCGATGGAGGATCTCATTGAGCCGATCATCGATGCGCGGGTCGAGCGCGCGGAAGTCGGGGATAGGCATGTTGATCATGCGCTGGCGGGATTCCTCGGCGCTCGGGCCCTTGAAAATATTGCGCCCCAGCAAAAGGTGTCCCAGGACCACGCCGGCGGAGAAGAGGTCGGAGCGTTTGTCGGTGATCTGAAAATTGGCCTGCTCCGGACTCATGTAATCCGCTTTGCCGGCAACGACCTCGCCCTCGTTGTCCACCAGGAAGCCGCGCGCCTTGGCGATGCCGAAATCCGTCAACTTGACGTCGCCTTCGAAGGCGATCATGACGTTCTTGAAACTGACATCGCGGTGAACGATGCCCAGGGGGCGGCCGTCCTTGTCGGTTTTGGCATGGGCGTAAGCGAGGCCGCGGGCGACTCGGCTGACGATAAACACGGCCAACTCCTTGGGCAGGACGCGCTTCTTGAGGGTCAATTGGTGCTCGAACTGTTCGAGGTTGACGCCACGAATGAGCTCCATGGCGATGAAATAGACGCCCTGGGTCTCGCCGAGGTGGTACGTCTGGACGATGTTGGTATGGATGAGGTCCGCCACCAGCTTGGCTTCACCGATGAAGTTTTCGATGAATTGCTTTTGGTTGGCGTAATTCTGGCGGACCACCTTGATGGCGATCCGCTTGACGAAGCCGCTTGCGCCCAGTTGCTCCGCTTCGTACACGATGCCCATGCCGCCTTCGTAAATCTGGCGCACGATCTCGTACTTAAACTCGTTCTGAATCGTGAAGAGGGCCACAGTTTCATGTTCGTTAAAGCAAGGGAGAAGTCAAGCCCGCGCTGGCCTGCGAGCAAAAAACACCCAAATTTTCTTGGAGAATTTAATCATTTTCTACTTGCGCCACTTGGCGGTAGGGCTTTAATTCGAGCCAAGTCGAACGACTTTAGTAAACCAAACAACAACAAACTCACTGAACTGACTATGGCAAAAGCAATGTCCAAATCTCAAATCGCGGCCACGGTTGCCGAAAAGGTCGGCATCACTAAGAAGCAGGCTGTCCAGGCCCTCGACCTCGTCGCCGATCTCGCCTACAAGCAAGCGAAGAACACTTTTACCCTGCCGGGTCTCGGCAAACTCGTGTTGGTCAATCGCCCCGCTCGCGAAATGACCATGCAGTTCGGCCCCAACAAGGGCCAGGTCATCAAGATCCCCGCCAAACGCGTTGTGAAGTTTCGCGTCGCCAAGGCCGCCAAGGATGCGATCCTCGGCGCCAAGTAAGCTCTGCTTTTCCCTAAAGGCACTCTGAGGTTCTCAGGGTGCCTTTTCGATTTCAAAGCGGGGAGACGGCGGCGGGAGCGCTGCAGTGATGGAGTTGGGGAGTATTGGAAGGATGGAGTGGTGGAGTATTGGGCTACCGCAGGCAACGGCCCGCTCTGGATCGACCGGCTCTCCGACGATCCTGATATCCAATCATCCAGTAATCCATTACTTCACTTCCCCATGAAAGTCGCCGTGGTTGGCTGCGGAGCGGTCGGCAGCTTTTATGGCGCGAAACTGGCCCGCGCTGGACACGAAGTCACTTTCCTGTTGCGCTCCGATTACGACGCGGTCCGCCGTAACGGTGTTTTGATCCGCAGCCCGCAAGGGGACTTCCGCGTTCGCCCGAGAGCGGCGCGAACTCCGGAAGAAATCGGACCTAGCGACCTGATCGTTATCGGACTCAAGACGACCGCCAACGAGCAGTTTTCCCGCCTGCTGCCCCCGCTGGCGGGACCAGCGACGGCCGTGCTGACGTTGCAGAACGGCTTGGGCAACGAGGAACACCTCGCCCGCGTGTTCCCGGTCGAGCAGGTTCTGGGCGGACTCTGTTTCGTGTGCCTCAACCGACTGGAGCCAGGCGTGATCCACCACATCGACCACGGACAGGTCATTATCGGGGAATTTCAGCGGTACCCCGAGCCGCGGACTCATGACCTCGCTGGAGCGTTCCAACACGCCGGAGTGCCATGCTCAGTGGCTGACAACCTCGGTCGAGCGCACTGGGAGAAATTGACCTGGAACATTCCTTTCAACGGCCTCGGTGTCGCGGGCGCCGCGGGCTTCGACGCCGTGTTCGCCGGAGAACTCCCGCCAGGCCGAACCTTGGGCCCTTGTTTGACCACTGACAAACTGCTCGCGGACGGCGACTGGGCGCGGCTTGTTTTGGAACTCATCAATGAGGTCACCGCCGCCGCTCGCGCGCTCGGTTTCCAAATCCCTGACGCTATCGCCGACGAGCAAATCGAACGAACGCGCACAATGGGGGCCTACCAGGCCTCGACGCTTCTCGATTTTGAGCGCCGCCAACCGCTCGAGCTCGAGAGCCTTTTTCGGGAGCCGTTGCGGCAAGCGAAACGTGCCGGCGTCTCGGTGCCGCGGCTCGAGGCCCTTTGCCGCCTGCTGCAGCAGCTCGACTCCGCCGCACGATAACCGACGGGGGGCTTCTTCCTCCGGACTTGCCATCCAGCTCAAATCTACGCATCGTTAACTCGTCCCGGATGCGCAAGGGACTCCCATCAGGCGCTAGCCGCGTTAGCTGCGTCATCCGAGGCCGAACGTCCTGCGATCGAATTGGAACAATGAAAACACGTGTTCGATTTGCTCCGAGCCCGACCGGTTTCCTGCATATCGGCGGGGCCCGGACCGCTCTGTTCAACTGGTTGTACGCCCGGCACACCGACGGCAGCTTCATTCTTCGGATTGAAGATACCGATGCCGCGCGCAATACCCAGGAGGCGGTCAACGTCATCCTCAACGGGCTCCGCTGGCTGGGATTGGACTGGGACGAGGGACCAATTAGCGCCGACGCCACGGGCCCGAGCAAGGGGCAATGCGGATCTTATTTTCAGAGCCAGCGGAAAGAGAATTACGACCGGCGGGTGGAGGCCCTCCTGTCGCACGGGCTGGCTTACCAGCGCGACGGCGCGGTGAAATTTAAAATGTCGCGCGAGCCGGTCCTCATCCCGGACCTGGTGGTGGGCGACGTGAAACGCGAATTGACCGATCGTGAGCAATTGGCCCCTGACTTTGTCATCGTCCGCTCCGACGGCCAGCCAGTGTTCCACCTGGTCAACGTCGTGGATGATTTGGACATGGGCATCACTCACGTCATCCGTGGTGAGGACCATTTGAGCAACACGGCAAAACACATTGCGCTGTTCCGCGCCTTTGGGGTCGAGCCGCCGAAGTACGCGCATATTCCGCTCATTCTGAACATCGATGGGACGAAGATGAGCAAGCGCGACCAGGGAGCTTCGTTGGCCACGTACATGGAAGAGGGTTATGCGCCGGAGGCGCTGGTGAACTACCTCTGCCTGCTCGGCTGGTCACCCAAGAACAACCGCGAAAAAATGTCGGTCGCCGAGGTCATTCATGCCTTCGACCTGCCCCAAGTTTTGCGCCACAACGCGCGGTTCGACCTCACCAAGCTGAACTGGCTCAACGGCGAATATGTCCGCGAGATGAACGATGATCGTTTTTACGAGCTCTCCATCCATGCGCTGGCCCGCGCCGGTCTGGACACGAACAAATACGCTGTCGGCTACCTTAAGGCGGCTCTGGACACGTGCAAGGGCAAGTTCAAATTGTTCGGCGAGCTGCCGAACTACGCCGGCTTCTATTTCAAAGACGAGGTGGAGTATGACGCGGCGTCCGCGCAGCGTGACTTCACCCCGGAAAACCAGCCGCGCCTGATGAGGTTACGGGAGGCGCTGGGTAACCTTGAACCATTCGAGGCTGATGCCATTGGCAACACCTTGAAAGCGGTTGCCCAGGAGCTCGGTGTGAAGCCGGGAGTACTGGTGCATCCAACGCGTCTGGCTTGCTGCGGCAACCCTGCCGGACCGAGCTTGTACCACCTGCTGGCGATCTTGGGTAAGGAACGGGTGCTCCAGCGGATCGATCGCGCGCTGGCGCGGGTGTAGTCGTTAAAACGTTACAGGGTTAAAACGCTAAATCAAGCATCACGCATCAACGCTCCAACGCCCGATTCTTCGCCCGCGACTCTTCGGCGAGGCGCGCTTTGAATTCTAGGTATTTCTGCCGCAACGCCGGATCCTTCACTGCGAGGATTTGCACCGCGAGCAAACCGGCATTTCGCGCGCCGTTGATGGCGACGGTGGCGACCGGGACGCCGCTGGGCATCTGCACGATCGACATCAATGAATCCAACCCCTGAAGGGTTTTTCCGGCGATGGGCACGCCGATCACTGGCAGCGGCGTAAATGCGGCGGTCACGCCGGGAAGGTGGGCCGCGCCGCCCGCGCCGGCGATGAGTACGCACACTCCCCGTTCGTGCGCCGTGGTGGCATAACGTGCCAGGTCCTGTGGCGCGCGGTGGGCCGAGATGACCTGCGCTTCGTGCGGGATGCCGAATTCGACGCAAACGTCGGCGGCGGCTCTCATCGTTGGCCAATCGGAGTCGCTGCCCATGAGGATTCCGACCTTCGGCTTTTTCGCAGAGTCTTTCTCGTTCATATCCAGGAATTCGCGCGATAGCTTCGTGTCCCGCCGCGATTCCCGCAAGTGGAAAGAGTTGTTGACAGTGGAAAAAATCGTTGACCCGGGATTTCATGGCTCTCAAGAACAGCGGAAATGAGATTTGTGTTATTCGCGGAATCCACGGTCGAAGCTCATCGGTCGCTTCTTTGTCGGTCCGCGCCCTGTGCGTTCTCTGCGGTGAACTCCCCGAGCAAGTTCGGGGGTTGACGCCGCCCATGAACCAAGCAACACTGGCTTAGGATCAGTCATGACTACGGCCAATAAAGTCACTATTGTACGCATCCTGCTGATTCCGTTCTTCGTCGTCGAAATCCTGTATTACGTCAACACTGGCAACGAAGTGCATCGTCTGTTGGCGATTATTTCGTTCGCCTTGGCGTCGGTTTTTGACGGCGTGGACGGCTATATCGCCCGCCATTACAACCAGCGCAGCGAGCTGGGGGGCATTTTGGACCCTCTCGCCGACAAGCTGTTGCTGGTTTCGGGCATCGTGGTCCTGAGCTTCGACCATCGGCCGCGTCTGGACACCGTGCCCTTGTGGCTAACCGGGACGATTATCGGGCGCGATATTGTGCTCCTGGCCGGAATGATTGTGATCCAGATGACCGTCGGCAAAGTAAAAGTGAAACCGCGCGCGCTGGGCAAAATCGCCACCGTCCTGCAGATGGTGGTCGTGCTCTGGGTCCTGCTGAAGTGGAACCAGAAATGGCTTTCGACCTGGACTCTCGGGGCCGCGCTCTGCACCGGGATATCCGGGCTGCTTTATGTGTGGGACGGCTCGCACCAGTTGAGCGCCCATCCAACCAGTCTGCCCGCCCCCAGACAGCACCCATAAGCGCTTCCATCAAACCACTAATCCGTCTTTCTCCGTTCTTCGCGTGGCCAAAGCTCCCGAACTCAAATTGAAGCCCGGCGACAAAGCTCCCGACTTTACCGCCAGCACGCAAGACGGCCAAAAAGTTTCCTTGTCAGGTTTCAAAGGCAAACATGTCGTGCTGTATTTTTATCCTCGGGACGACACGCCCGGTTGCACCAAAGAAGCCTGCGCCTTCCGCGACGAATTTGCCGAGTTTAAGAAGAAAGGCGCGGTCGTGCTGGGCGTCAGCACCGACCCGGCCAAATCGCACGCGAAATTCGCACAGAAGTATAAACTGCCATTCACTCTGTTGGCGGACGAGGACAAACACATCGTCCAGGCCTATGGTGCTTGGGGTCAAAAATCCTTTTTAGGCCGGAAATACATGGGCATATTTCGGGTCACTTTCCTGATCGGTCCCGATGGCACGATCAAGCAGGTCTGGCCGCTGGTGAAACCAGCCGAGCACCCAGCAGAAGTGCTCAAAGCGATCGAGTGACGCCCACGCCTCAGCACTGCATTTTCCTTCCTGCCATTTGACACCCGATGGGAATCGACTTAACTATTTATCGCGTTTAACCTTTTAACCAATACGACTATGGCAATATCCGTTGGCACCAAAGCGCCCGATTTCAGCTTGAAATCGAAACAACCTTCCGGCCTCGTGGACGTGAAACTCAGCGATAATTTCGGCAAGAAGAACACCGTGCTTCTGTTCTTCCCCGCCGCCTTCACCAGCGTTTGCACCAAGGAGCTGTGTGATATTACTGCCGGGCTGAACGGCTACTCGGGACTGAACGCCAGTGTCATCGCCGTGAGCGTCGATACTCCGTTTGCGCAGGAAGCCTGGGCCCAGAAGGAAAAGATCAACATCCCCCTGGTCAGTGATTTGAACAAGGAAGTGATCAATAAGTACGATGTGGTGTTCCCGATGCTCGCGGGCATCGGCGATACCGCTGCCCGCGCCGCGTTCGTCATCGACAAGCAGGGCGTTGTCCAATACAGTGAGCAAACGCCTACGCCTAAAGACCTGCCCGATTTCGACAAGGTCAAGGCGACGCTTGCGAAGTTGAAGTAGGGCGTCAGGGCGTTTTCAGCGGGAAAGTTTGGGGTGCAGACAGCTGGCGATGGATGCAGGCGGAAGCTTGGGCCAAAGATCCGCTCGTCGGTTCCTGGGTTGCTGAGAGAAGGCAGGACGGAGTTGACGCCATCCAGCGCTATGTCGCGACGTTTCCGCCGTACCAAGGGCGAGTCCGTTTGGAATTCGGACCCGAAGCGACGCTGAAGACGCGGCGGGCGAGCTTGGCGTTGTCTTCCACTTGCCAGTCGAACATTCCCACGAGGATGAAGTCTGCGCCGCCATTGACGGAGTAAGGAAAAGCTGCGCGCGGCTGGATGGCTCCGGCGGCGAGGATTTTGAAGGCAATCCAGGGTTTGGTGATTTTGGCGAACACATCAATGACAGCTTGGGCATTGCTGCACCAGGAATTGTCGTTCTTGCTTACACGATCCGGTTCATCGGGCCTGGTGCCCGTGAAATACTCATTCGTGTGCAGCGTTTTCTGGTAGAAATCGACATCGAGTTTGCGTTTTTCGCATTCGATGATGACCCGGAGGTCGTGGGCGGCGACACCGGCGACGCGTTTCTGCGAGCGAATGTATTGAACGGCCTCGCCTACTTTTTCGAACTTGTCATCGCCCAGGAGGCGTTCGGCGGTGTCACCGGTCAGGTGAATCCCCACCGCGCCTTCGGCGATGGCCCGTTGGCTTTGGGAATAGCCGCCGCCGGCGTCGAGCCGCACCTGGGAGATCCAGTGCATTTTACCGCCATTTTTCCAATGCTCGAATAGTTGGGAGTTATCGTCCATGACCCAGGTGTTGATCGCCGTGATCCCGTTCTGCTCGCCGAGTTCGAGTGTTTCGCGGATCTTCGACGGGGTATTGTAGCGGCGCATCAGGGTGGAGACGTAGCCCAAATCCCGGGAATGCGACCAGCCACCGATGAGGTTGCCGCCCATGATTAACCGGCTGAGCTCGAGGTTGGCGATTTTGCCTTTCGGGAGCACTTGGGATTCAGGGCTGGCGCCGATGGGCGCGGGAGGGACATTGATTGCGGATTGTGCCCCTAGCGTGAGCGGGATCGCGGCGGACGCGAGGAGCGAAGATTTTACGAAGTCACGTCGAGAGAAGTGGCGTCTCATGAAGGCAGCTTTACAAAACTGGCGTGAATGTCAATAGAGATGATGGGTTACTCGACTTTGGGGGTCGCTGGGGTAGGGCGGGATGTCCCAGCGCGACGCATCTTTGCGAGGGAATAAGGGCTCGCCCAGGACAGCGCGTCCTACCTGCGCCGATCCGTAGAAGGAGCGAGAAGCGCTAGAGCAAGGTTCTTAGTAACGATCCCCAGGGCATGCCGTTACCGGGCGGGCATCATGGAGGAGGCTTCGGTGTCTGGTCCGTCGTGCCAGGTGAGCGGGGCAAGATTCGCTTGCTTACGGGGCGTAGCCTGTCTATCCCCACGGTGGAGACGTCACAAACGTCAAAAGGCGCTAACTGTGGATGGCGGACGGGCAAGAGAATACTCATGACCGGCATACGGGCGAATGGGATCGTGCGAATGGGCGGTGAGGCAGCTACATGAGCGCTCGCGAGCAAATCAGCGCCGCCCAGGTGTCGAAGACTTCCAGCCCTGGAATGCTGGCTGGAGTCGATGTCGCGGCTCGAGAACGATTACGGGGATGGCAGGTTCGGATTTTTTGGGCGCTTTGGGGAGCCTACGCCTCTTACTACCTCTGTCGCGTCAACTTCGCGGTGGCTCAGCCGGCAATATTGAAGGAGTTCCCAGGGTGGACCAACGCGCAAACGGGGAGCATTCCCTCGACCTACGCGGCGGTTTATGCCGTGGGGCAGCTTGTAAACGGCACGCTGGGTCAACGCTGTGGCGCCCGTCGCCTGATGACAGCGGCTTTGCTCACCGCTTCGCTCACGAATGTTCTGTTCGCTTTCGCCACGTCCTTGAGCGCTATGCGACTGCTGTGGGCGATTAACGGGTGGGGGCAGTCGGCGGGCTGGTCGCTGATGGTCCAGGCCTTGTCAAACTGGAACACGTCTGACCGCCGGGGCACCCTGATTGGATGGCTCTCGACCTGCTACCAGGCCGGTCACGTGGTGTCGTGGCTGCTGGCCGGGGCCCTGTGCGACACGCTCGGCTGGCGCACGGCGTTCCTGGTTCCGGGGGTATTTGTTCTGCCGGTCGCTCTGGCGTTTTTCTTCCTCCTGCGCGACTCGCCTGACGAAGTTGGGTTGCCGGTCGTTCGCGACGACGTGAGGCCGCGGGCTGCACCACGGAACGACTCCGTGGAGATAACCGCTGCGTCGCCGCGGGAAGAAAGCACGGGACGCCTGCTCGCGATGACTCTTAGCAACCCCGTTCTCTGGATCCTCGCTTTCAGTTCGTTCGTCCTGAACGTCATTCGTTACAGTTTCATGAATTGGAGCGTTCAATACATGGCGGATTTCCACGGACGCAGCATCAGAAACAGTGTCTATACAGCGCTCATGATTCCGCTGTTCGGTTCACTGGGAGCTGTTGCGGCGGGCTGGGCGTCGGATCGGCTGTTTGGCCGGCGTCGCGCGCCGGTGTGTTTGTTGATGCTCGTGGGCGTGGCCGCAACCTGCGCCGCGATGACGGCGGTTGCACCAGACGACTGGGCGACGACAACGGTATTGATGGGGGTGGCCGGATTCATGATTTATGGCCCGGACATGCTGGTGAGCGGCGTGGCGACGGTTGACCTCAGCTACCCGAAAGGCGCCTCGATGGCAACGGGGCTGACGATGAGCCTTGGCGCATTGGGCGCAATCTTCGCCGGCGCCGGCGTCGGTTACCTCAATGATCTTACGCACGGAAACTGGTCGGTGATTTTCTGGACGCTGGCCGCACTGCCCGTGATCCCAGCTGTGCTGATGGCGTTCATCTGGAACGTGCGGCCCAGGGCCGTGCGGAGTTGAGCCGGCTTTTGCTTCGGCACGATTTCAAGTATTCGGGCAGTACGAAGGAGATGCGCTCATCGACGGTGGTGCCGGGACCGTTAAGCGAAGATCTCAGAATTTTCGGCTGCGTTGCATTACGGTCGGACTGTGGCAGACTCCGAACGGCATGAACCAGAACCCTAATCGTCGCCGAATGCGCTGGTGGATGCCTGCGACGCTGATCCTCCTTGCCGGGGGGACTGCTCTTTACTTGCGGGCGCGCGAAATCCCCTACCTGGAACCAACTCTGCTCGGTATTGGCGTCTTGACGGTCCTGTTGCTGGGTGTCTGGTATATCTTTTTTACGGGGCTGCGGTGGCGAACCCGGCTGGCCCTGGCCCTCATGAGCGCCGGGTTGCTCGCGGGCCTTTATTTCGGCGTAAAGAATCTCACTCGGGTCGAAGGCTCTATCGGCGGTTCCGGGATTCCGCGATTGGTTTGGAAATGGTCGCCCAAGCGAGAAGGGGCGCCACGGCCATTGGCGTTGCAACCGGAGGCCGTGGCTCGGACCCAGCCTGCCGAAAACGCCCCGTCGCAAGAGGGTGAGTATCCGCAGTTTCTCGGGCCCGAGCGCTCCGGAATGCTTGCCGGCACTCGACTGGTCCAGGACTGGGAGCGCTCGCCGCCCAAACTCGTGTGGCGGCAACCGATCGGGCTGGGGTGGTCCGCATTCGCCGTGTCGGGCCGGCATGCCATCACTCAGGAACAGCGTCGCGAAGATGAGTTGATCGTTTGTTACGAATTGGGAACCGGCCGCGCGCTCTGGGCTCACACGAATCGCGTTCGGTTTAGCGAGCCGCTGGGCGGTGATGGGCCGCGCGCTACGCCCACGATTCAGAAGGGGCGGGTCTATGCCATGGGAGCGTCGGGCATTCTCGATTGCCTCGAGGAAATAACTGGCCAGTTGGTTTGGTCTCGTGACGTTTTGGGCGAGAACCACCTCTCCAACCTTACTTGGGGCAAGAGTTGTTCTCCGCTGCTCGCGGGGGAGTTGGTCGTGGTGACCGGAGGAAGGCAGCGGGAGAAGACGCTCCTGGCCTACGAGGCCGCCACCGGCAAGCCGGTCTGGCAGACCGGCCACGACGAAGCCAGTTATTGCTCACCCCTGTTGGCCTCGTTGTCTGGCCAGGAGCAAATCCTCATCGTCAACGCCCATAGCGTAACAGGGCACGACCCGCACAGCGGCCAAGTCGTGTGGGAATACCCTTGGCCCGACACTTCCGCCAAAGCCACTCAACCGATGGTGATCGATTCGAATCGCGTTTTCGTCGCCGCCGGCTATGGCGTCGGTTGCGTGATGTTGAAGGTTGAACGAGCCACCGGGGGAACAGGGTCGGCGACAGCCGTTTGGAAGAATCGCAACTTGAAGCCCAAGTTTACCAATCTCGTCCGCCGGGGGAACTGCGTGTACGGCCTCGACGACGGGATCCTGGCCTGTGTGGACCTGACTGAGGGAAACAGGCAGTGGAAGGAAGGTCGTTACGGCCACGGGCAGATCCTTTTGGTGGATGACCTGCTGCTCATCCAGGCCGAATCGGGCGAGGTCGCGTTGGTGGAGATCAGCCCGGAAAAGCCCAGGGAACGTGCCCGGTTCCGGGCACTCCCGGGGAAGACGTGGAATAACCCGGTGATGCTTCATGAGCTCCTGCTGGTTCGTAACGACCAGGAAGCGGCGTGTTACCGCCTGCCGCTGGACCGGGCCCAGCCTTAGAGCGGCCCGGCTTCCGTTTGGTGCGGGTATCTCACCGCTTTTCGTAGCGCAGACTTCCAAGTCCGCCGTATCGGGGGTTTCCAAACCTGCGGCCTGGCAAAAGCGTGCGCCATTGCCAAAGGGGGCGCGCTGCCGACTTAGAGGTCGGCGATACGGCAGGTTTGGAAACCTGAGCTACCGCGGTTGCTGCCACGATGCCAAGTGGGTAAAAAATGTTAAGGTTTTGCCAATGGACGGTGAGCAGAGGAATAGGAAATCAGGAGGATAGATAATGCATGAGTCAAGATTTGATTATCGGGATTGCCGGCGCTGGCGGCGACGGCGTGGTTTCCGCGGGTGAGTCTTTAATCACCGCCGCGGCGCTGGAGGGCTATCACGGCATCATGACCAAGAGTTTTGGGTCACAAATCCGTGGTGGCGAGGCCTCGTGCCGGTTGCGGCTGGCCACCCAGCCGGTGCTCAACCCGAACGGGCCGCTCGACGTGGCGGTGGCGCTTAACTGGGAGGATTTCAAGCGGTTTGGCGGGGAACTGCCGGTGCAATCCACGACGATTGTGATTTATGAGACCAACACCGGGGCGGCTCCCGACAAGCTACCTCTGGAAGGCGTAACGCCGGCGGTGGTGTTCAGCGTGCCGATCACCGAGCTGGCCCAGAAACATGCCGGCACCGACAAGGCAAAGAATATCGTAATCACCGGGTTGCTGGCGGGTTGGTTTGGAATCGGGCGCGAGAGCATGCTGGCGGGGATTCGCAAGAAATTTGCCAAGAAAGGGGTGGCGGTGGTGGAGGGCAACGTGCGAGCGTTTCAAGCAGGCTTGGCTTTCGCCGAGACGCACCCACTGGCGGAGGACCGAAGGCTGGCGGCCCCGAAAACGGCCCGGGAAGCAAAGTTGCTCACGGACGGCAACGATATTTGCGCGGCGGGGGCAGTCTTTGCCGGGTGCACTTTTTTCTCCGGCTATCCCATCACGCCCTCGACCGAGATTATGCAGTTTTTCGACCGCGAGATTTGGAAGTATGGCGGCACGGTGCTGCAGGCGGAGGATGAAATTGCCGGCGTCGGCGCGGTGGTAGGGGCATCGTTTGCCGGCAAGAAAGCGATGACCGCCACCTCCGGGCCCGGGATGTCGCTGAAGACGGAGATGCTTGGGCTGGCGAGCATCGCCGAGCTGCCGCTGGTCTGCGTGAACGTTCAGCGCGGCGGTCCGTCCACCGGCATGCCCACCAAAGCGGAGCAATCGGATCTGTTGCAGGCGGCGTTTTCGGCGCATGGTGATTGCTTGCGGCCGGTGCTGGCACCGACCGACGTGGGCGACATGTTTGGGATTACTGTGGAGGCCTTCAACCTGGCGGAGTATTACCAGACCCCGGTGATCGTCCTGTCGGACCAGGAGATCGCGCAACGCAAGGAGACTGTCGAGCCGATCGACACCTCGGCGTTCAAGCTGGTGGAGCGCCGGCGTCCAACCGAGGCGGAGCTGGTGCAGTATGCGCGGTTCAAGCTGACGGAGTCCGGCATCAGCCCCATCAGCCATCCGGGGCTGCCTGGGGGCAACTACCTGGCATCCGGGATCGAGCACAATGAACTCGGCCGGCCCACGGCCAAGGGCGAGATCCACGCCCAGATGAACGAAAAACGGTTTCGCAAGTTTAACCCGCTCAAGAACCGGCGCGATTTATTCGTGGTGGAAGGCGACCCCGATGCGCCAATCGGGCTGGTAAGCTGGGGAAGCGTCGCCGGCGTGGCGCGGGAAGCGCTCCGGCTGGCCCGGGCGGAAGGATTGCACGCGAAACTGCTGGTGCCCAAACTTCTCTACCCGGTGGCCGAACAGGTGTACCAGGACTTCTTCGCGTCGGTGCGGCGGGGGCTGTTCATCGAGCAATCGTTCCAGGGACAACTCTACCGGCTGGTGAGAATGTACGTGGATCTTCCCGCCCAAGTCAAACCGCTGGCCAGGAGCGGCTCCAATCCGATCCAGCCGACGGAAGTGCTCGAACGGCTGCGCGCGATGGTGGTCGCGCTGCAGGGCAACAACCACCAACCCGAGCACGTCGCGGACTGAGCCGGAAACCTTTAACAGAAGCACTGATTATGACCACCCTCGAACCCCTTCCGGCCGCCAGGTTTCAAGCCGGCGATTTCAAGAGTGACCTCAAGCCCATCTGGTGTCCGGGCTGCGGCGACTTCGGCGTCGTGACGGCGATCACGCGGGCTCTGGCGGCGATTGGACGGCCGCCGCACGAGATCGCGTTTATCTCAGGCATCGGTTGTTCTAGCCGCATCCCCGGTTACACGACCGCTTACGGCTTCAACACCGTGCACGGGCGTTCGCTGCCCATTGCGCAAGGAATCAAGCTGGCCAATCCTGATTTGCTAGTACTGGTCGCGAGCGGCGACGGCGACGGTTTTTCCATCGGTGGCGGGCACGTGGCGCATGTCATCCGGCGCAACATCGACCTGACCTATATCGTGATGGACAACCAGATTTACGGCCTGACCAAAGGGCAGTTGTCGCCGACTTCCGAGCGCGGGCGCAAGACAGTCACGTCGAGCTTTGGCAGCCTGGAAGACCCGGTGAACCCGCTGCTCTACGTTATGGGCTACGGCGCCTCGTTCGTGGCTCAGGGCTCACCGGCAGACATGGCCGGCCTTGCCCGGATCATCGAGGAAGGCATCCGCTTTCCGGGATTCGCCTTTATCAACGTTCGGTCGCCTTGCGTCACCTACGGGGAGGAAGAACAGCAGCTCAAAGCGCAAAAGACTAAAATGCAGAGCCTCGAATCCATCGGTCACGATCCGTCGGACCGTGCCCGGGCTACCGAGCTCGCGCGCGCATACGGGACCAAACTTTACACCGGAGTCCTTTATCGCAACCCCAAGCCGCCGCCCACGTACGGCGATGGCGTGACCGAACGCCAACAGGCGCTGAAGAAACAAGCCGTCCCGCGGCATGAGATCCTCAAACGTTTTGTGCCAAGCATTTGAGGCAGTGGCAATCGGACCCTGAGCAAGTCACCTCGGTTTCGCGAGGGTCTTCGCCCAGCGCGAACAAGCTTCATCTAACGTGCCATCGCCGATGATACGGATTGTCCAACCCCTTGATGTCAGTGTCCACGGCGGTGACGTATTCGAGAATCTTTCTGCTCATAGCTTTGGTTGTGAATCGGAGCTTGTCTAGCCAGCGGCAATGTTCACTGGTTTTTTCGCTGCGACGAGAACTTTCTGGAGTTCATCCGGAAGACATCAGAAATGGGGGTTAACGCAGCGCCTGATCTATTGATGGGAATCTGCGCTTCGCGCTGCAGGAGCAAAGTCAGGGTCAGCCAATGTTCATGTTCGACCGTAAGCTCTGGGCGTCCCAAAAGGAGCGTTTCGTGCAAAGCTACCGGAACACTTGCACTGCCGTGCGGGCGACCGGCTACTCGGAGATGACCGACCACCGTTTCCTCACCGCCGACCGAAACGTTCAGCAGACCACCTTCGCCAACGGGATGACAGTCACCGTGAATTTTGGCGAGACGGCCTTTCCTTTGAGGTCGGGACAGAAGGTGCCTCCGATGGGGATGCGCGTAATCGGGATGCCAAAGTTTCCTCACTGAACAAATGAACTCAATAAGACTCCTCGTAACGGTGCCGGTGCTCGCCGGGCTGAGCTTGTCGCTTGCCTTCGAACGAACCGCCTATGGTGCACCTCAACGAGTCGCCTTCGAAGGTGCCGGATCCTCGTACAAATGGTCCCTGAAACAGCTCGACCCGGATTTGCCGTCCGATTGGACAAGCTACAACTACCTGGTGCTCGAAATGAAGGCGTCTTCCCCGCAGCGTTTTGCCTTCACGTTCTATAGCACCAACCTCACGCAGAGCCGCGCGCTGCGTCCGCTGGCCAACGTTTGGATTCGCGCTGCAGTGCCGCTTCAGTTTTACCGCCAACCAAATCGCACCGGATTCGACCTGGCATCGGTCGGCAAGGTCGCGCGCAATTCCTTCCGGATCGGCACTGGCGGTACGTGCGGGCCGCTGAACGCCGTCACCGCTATCGGTGCCAGCATGCAGACGCCGCTCGGCAACCCGACACTGGAGATCTGTTCGGTCAGTTTGGCGAAGGACGATCCCGGCTCCGACGTTCTCGACCACAAGCCGGTCGTGGACGAGTTCGGTCAATGGATTCCAGCCGACTGGCGCGGCAAGGTGAAGGACCTTGCTCAGCTCAAGAAGGAGTGGGACGATGAGGAGACGAATCTGCGCCCGGGTGATTTTGGTTATTGTAGCTACGGCGGTTACCTCACAACCAAGGCGAAACCGACGGGCTTTTTCCGTGTTGAGCAAGTGGAAGGCCGCTGGTGGTTTGTAGATCCCGACGGCCACCACTTCTTTTCCACCTCGTCCACCGGCATGAGCGGTGGCGGTGGAGATGCCCGGCTTCAAGGCCGGGAGGATTATTTTGCCGCCCTGCCGCCCACGGACACGGCGGGCAGCCAGCGTCCAAGAGCCAGCTTTTATTCCTGGAACCTGGCGCGCCGGCACGGGGCAGGGGTCCGAACGAACTGGATGGACCTGGCTATGAAACGCCTCGACTCCTGGGGCTTTAACACCATCGGCAACTGGAGCGATCCTCGGCTTTGGGACACTCACCGGAAGGCTTACCAAGTCAACCTGGGCGGCTGGGGAATGCGGACCGGTTACCTGGGCTTGCCGGATGCTTACTCCGAGGAGTTCCCAAAGACCGTTGAGCGGGACGCTGCCGCGCAGTGCGCACCGCGGAAGGACGATCCGTGGCTGCTCGGTTACTTTATCGCCAACGAGCCGCCTTGGCCGGGTCGTGAATCACTCGTCGTGGACATCATCCTCGACAGTCCGCCCAGCGCCATCCAACGGGAAGCGAAAGCCTTTCTCGGCGGCGGCGACACGCCCGCGAGACGCAAGGAGTTCATTTACCGTGCCTTCGACAAATACCTCGAAGTGATCATGGCCGCGATGCGGCGCAGCGACCCGAACCATCTGATCCTCGGTCTCCGATTCGGCGGTTCGCTGCCGCCGGCCGAGATGATGCGCGCGTCGAAGGTGTTCGATGTTTATAGCATGAACGTCTATGCCACCCGGGTGAATGTGAAGACCATGGAAGAGATTTACCGAGTCACGGGGCGGCCCATTCTCATCGGCGAGTTCCATTTCGCCGTTCCGGGCCGAGGCCTCGCTGCGGGTCTTGTGCAGGTGCGAGACCAGGCCGAGCGCGGGGTGGCCTACCGTTACTACGTCGAACAAGCGGCCGCCTTTCCGGCGTTCATCGGTTCGAGTTGGTTCCAGTGGCTCGACCAGCCGTGCACCGGTCGCATGGACGGGGAGAACTACAACATCGGGCTAGTAGATGTCACCGACCGGCCCTATCCGGAGCTGGTCGAAGCCATGCGCACGACGCACCGCCGGCTCCAAGGTGTGCATGCCGGGACGCTCGCACCGTTCGATCAGGTGCCGCGAGCGCAGTGAGGCGAGTTCGTTCCGACCAGCGTCAGCAGCGCCCTCTCGTCCGGTGGAAACGCGTTACAACGGGTTTTCATCAAAGCGTGCGCTTGGATAGAGCGCGCCAGCGCTTTACTATCACTCCATGAATCGAATGTGGACCTTTAGAACCGCAGTTCTTCCCGCGGCTTGTGCGTTCATGCTACTCCGCGGCGGTGTGCTGTTGGCCGATGACTGGCCGCAGTGGCTTGGCCCAAACCGGGACTCCGTCTGGCGCGAGACCGGGATCGTCGAAAAGTTCTCCGATGGGGGTCCGCCGGTCCGTTGGCGGGTTTCCATCGGCGGGGGCTACTCCGGCCCGGTGGTCGCGGGGGGACACGTTTATGTCACCGACCGCCAACTGCCTCAGGGCGCGGCGAACCCCGCTGACCCGTTCCAGCGCGGGGCAATTAATGGCGGCGAGCGCGTACTCTGCCTGGACGAACGCGACGGCAAAATGCTTTGGAAGCATGAATATGAGTGTACCTATACGGTGAGCTACCCCGCTGGCCCGCGCGTGGCGCCGCTCGTCAGCGGCGGCCGGGTCTATACGCTGGGCGCCGAGGGAAACCTGTTTTGCCTGGACGCCAGCAACGGCCACGTCATCTGGTCGAGGGAGTTCAAGAAAGACTTCGGTATCAAAGCGCCCATGTGGGGTTTTGCCGCACATCCGCTGCTGGACGGGAACCGCCTGATCTGCCTTGTAGGCGGGGCGGGCAGCACTGCGGTGGCCTTCGACAAGGGCACCGGGAAAGAAATCTGGCGCGCACTGAGCGCCGCCGAGCCTGGGTACAGCTCGCCGGTGATCATTGAAACCGGCGGCAAGCGTCAGCTCGTTCTTTGGCATCCTGAAGCCGCCAGTTCCCTCGACCCTGCCACCGGCGCATTGTTCTGGTCCGTGCCCTTCCAATCGCGTTCGGGTTTGTCCGTCGCCACGCCGCGCGGATTGGGAGAATGGTTGTTCTTCACCAGCTTTTATAATGGGTCGCTCATGCTGCGGCTCGAGTCCTCGCGGCCTGCAGCGGCCCCGGTTTGGCAAACGCATCAGGTCAGCGAGACCAAGACGACCCATTTGAATGCCATTCTGTGCACTCCGTTCCTGGAGGACGGTTACATCTACGGCGTGTGCAGCTACGGCCAACTGCGTTGTCTAAAAGCCGAGACAGGCGAGCGCGTGTGGGAAACGCTCAAGGCGACAACCACCGGCGAGCCCGTGCGCTGGGCCAACGCCTTTATCGTCAAGAATGGCTCCCGTTTCTTCCTCTTCAATGAAAAGGGTGAGTTGATCATCGCCCGGCTCACTCAGAAGGGATATGAAGAGATCAGCCGTGCGCGGATTCTGGAGCCGGCCAATGGGGATCCCGGCCGCCACGTGGTCTGGTCCCATCCCGCCTTCGCCAACCGGCGGGTTTATGCCCGCAACGACAAAGAGATTGTCTGCGTGGATTTGGCAGCGGGGGCCGAGCGGTGAGGCAGCCCCAGAGCCTGTTTCGGAATCCGCGTCGTTTGTCGAAGACGACGGGAGTAGTCGCTGATCTCGGGCGCGGTCGTGTTTCGCGCCGGAAATTTGAAACTCCTTCCGTCGTCCCCTACAATACCCAGTCAAGTCCTTACGGTAGCGCCGTCCCTGGCATTTGTTGAGCCGGGAAGACGTCGAAGCCGGGGCCATACTGTGCCAGGTAAAAGAGGGAGTAGGCTCTTTTGAATATCAGGACCGGCAGCAGGAACACTGTGCCAAGGTACGGAATAGCAAGGAGACAACCGGCGATGCAGCAAGTTGCCAGCACGACTGCGGCAACGCAAGCGAAAATGGCCATGCTCAGCACGATTTGGAACAGGAGGTACAGGATGAAGTGCCCGACGTTCTGAGTGAGCAGAGCGTATAGGACGCGCCAACCCTCAACCGCGGTGCCGCCGCGCGCAAACTGGATGGGCACGACAAAGTCCCTCGTGAATTTGCCAGTCACGCCGAACCCGACAGCCACCGCGAGCGTCAAGAACGTCACGAACAGCGCGCCAACGACACCAACCAGACTTGCCCTCCCATGCGCGATCATTGTCAGAACGATGGCGACGATGCCAGCCACCAGCGGCAACACGCAGGCAAAGCCGATAAAACCCAGCACCAGCCGGAACAGGAACAAACTGTTCGCCTCGCGACCGTAGCGCTGCCACGGGAGACTCACTTCGGCTTTGTTGAGCGCGATACAGTGCAGGAACATGAACTGTCCCCGGCTGCTTAGCCAGGCGATGAGTAACGATAGAACCATTATGACCAGCAGCACGGCGGCGGCCACTGGGAGCAGCCACGCGAGGTTGTGCATGACGAAATCCCGCGCCTGTTCGAAGGTGTCGCGAAGGCTTCCGCCTCCGTGTCCGTTGCCGAAGTTGTAGCGGCCCCCTCCGCCGAAGCCGCCCTGTCCCAGGAAGGCCAGCCAGGCGCAGAAACCGATAACAAACCACCTTTCGGCGTCAAACGGCTGGAAAAGCATTACTTTTACACGATGCAACGCCTGGTGGATCGGGAGAGTCAAACTGATGTTTTGAGGTTGCATGGGTTTTTGGGCTATGGCTTTAAATAATCGTTGTGATGGCGTAATACTCAACCCAAAACCGAAATTAGGACAACTATAATCGAACGGCTGGATTGTAAGACAGCGCGTCCCGTTACTGTCCGCGTGTTCCTGATCCGAGTTGCTGGCGGCGTCACTCTCGACTAGAAATAAGCCAATGAACGCAAAACGGATGAATCGTCGTGGCTTTATCAAGACAGCGACTGCGTCCACCGCTCTGGTGAATTTCGCCGGAATAGAGCGTTTGAGCTTCGCACAGACAAAACGCGCCGTGAGCAACCCCCTGCCGCGCTGGCGGGGATTCAACTTAACGGATTTCAACTCCCTGAACCCCTCCTCCTTATCCCGGCGTGGCACCAGCGACGACGACCTGAAGTGGATGGTCGATTGGGGGTTTGATTTCATCCGCCTGCCGATGGCCTACCCGCGCTACGTCGAATTTGACCGTTCGAAGCGTATCACGCCGGACCGGGTGTACGACATCAACGAGCAGGAAGTGGAGCGGATCGAGACCTTCGTGCGGAAGGCCCAGGACCATGGTCTGCACGTCAGCCTGAATCTGCATCGGGCGCCGGGTTACTGCATCAACGCCGGCTTTTACGAGCCCTATGACCTTTGGAAATCCAAAGAGGCCCAGGAGGCGTTCTTTTTTCACTGGGGTATGTGGGGAAAACGATTCAGGAACGTGGCGGCGTCAAAGATCAGTTTCGATCTGTTGAACGAGCCGGCTCTGCGCTCAGATATGAACGACCAGCATGCGAGCAACAGCGTCATTCCGGGGGAACTTTATCGGGTAACAGCCAAAGGCGCCACCGAAGCCATTCGTGCAGCCAACCCGGGCCATCTGGTCATCGCGGACGGAAACCGGGTCGGCAACCTGGTAACTCCCGAGCTGAAGACCTTGAACATTGCGCAGAGCTGCCGCGGATATTATCCAGGGCTCATTTCCCACTACAAGGCCCCATGGGCAAACAAGGACCCGGAGCGTTGCCCCACCCCGGTTTGGCCGGGCACGATGAATGGTGAGCAGTTTGGTAAAGAGCGGCTCGAAACTTATTACCAGCCCTGGATCGAGCTGGCCAAGAGCGGCACGGGTGTCCACTGCGGCGAGTGCGGTTGCTGGAACAAGACGCCGCACCAAGTCTTCCTTGCGTGGTTCCAGGATGTGCTCGACATTCTAACCAGTAATGAAATTGGTTACGCGCTTTGGAATTTTAGAGGCGACTTCGGGATTTTGGACTCCCGGCGCGAGGATGTGGACTACCAGGATTGGCACGGCCACAAGCTCGACGGCAAGCTGCTGGAGCTTTTAAAGAGGCATTAGGCCGTCGAGCGAGAATTGCCAAAATAATCGTCAGTGCAACACATGAACGCAGCAACAGCCGGAAGGAGAAAAGCAATGTCGAAGAAAACAATTCCGAGAACGGCCAGGCCATTGGAACCTAGACCGGCGGCAAAGGAGGCCGACACCGCATATCTGGTCCGGGAAGACCTTGAAGCAGAGCCGGAACCACTCAAGCCAGCGACCCCCTTAGGAGCCGGTGTTCCGGAAGTGCAGGCCCCACCGGGGCCGGCGGAGCAGCCTTCGACAGGGGAGGCGCCAGCGAAGCCTCTGGCGCCCCTCGCTGCGCTATGGCCAAGCTCCGCCACGCCAAGTTCAGAATCGACCACGCCTCAAGGGCCGGCACAACAAAAGGCTTCGTTTACGCCTACCGCTTCCCAAGCATCGGCCGCTGCGGTCCGGCCGACACTCCGGCCATCCGCCGAGCAGCAAGCGGGAACCGTGTCGGAGAAGGCGCGAGTGGTTGCGCGAGCCCCAAGGCCGGCAGCTTCCCAGAACGCCGAGGTGAGCTTTACGTTTCTTGAGCCCGGCGCGGAACGGGTGGCGCTTTGCGGCGATTTCAACCGCTGGGCCGCCGAGGCAACGCCGATGAATCGGCGTGACGACGGGAGCTGGGAAGTGACCGTTGCTTTAGCGCCAGGGCGGCATGAATACAAGTTCCTGGTCGATGGGCAATGGATACCTGACCCGCTGGCTCGGGAGAACGTTTGGAACGATCGCGGCTCGCTTAATTCGGTGGTTGTGGTCGGGACCTGATTCGCATGCTTCTGAAACCAAACCCCTATAGCCTTTGCCATCCACGAAGAGAAGAGCTGACATCCTTTGGCTCCTCGTAACGAACGCCGCCTTCATCAGCCGGGCGTTCGGTGCCGAGCAGGCCAAGCTCGAATTGGCAAAGGATGTTGAACTGCAGCCGCTCGTCGCACAAGTGCGCCGGCTGGCTGAAGCGCTGGATTATCTCGGGGCGCCACTCACTCCCGTCGAGAAGACGCGGCTGAAGGAGGCCTCGGACCGAGGCGATCCCGCTGAAGGGGTCGCGTTGATCCAGGCCGTGCTCGATCCTCATTGCCTGGTTGGGGTGAGTATCAATCCCGAGATGCGGGTGAAAGCAACCGCGGGCCCAGCCGAACCCGCGCTGGTCGAGAAGGGCTGGACAACGTTTCTGGTGAAGGTTCTGAATCAGGCGGGAGCGACGGCCGAACTACGAGTGGTGAGTCCCAACGCCCTCGCCGCCTATGAAGCAGACCCGCCGCGCGGCGCGTCGGATAAGTTTTACAAAACAGAGGGAGCAAAACTGGAGCGGAAGGCCGGGGAGCTTTGGCTGGATCTGGACGTGTTTCGCCAACAGCCCATGAAGCGGAATCTTTCCGGGCTGCCTCTGGAATATGCCGTGATGCAGCTCTACAGCCGCGACGCGGGGCAGCGGGAAGCTAAACTTTCGTTTGATGTCGGCCAGGGAACCCAGGATCTCGGCTACCGCAACGACGTGGACATTTTGTTCCGCGCGGGCCGCTCGACCGACGTGACGTTTCAGATTAAGGATGAGAATGGCAAGCCGGCGATGGCGAGCTTTGTGATCCGCGACCGGCAGGGCCATGTTTATCCTGCGCGCTCCAAACGCCTGGCACCCGACTTCGGCTTTCAGGAGCAGATTTACCGGATGGACGGCGAGCGAGTGACCCTGCCCGCGGGAGAGTACGAGATCCAGTACGCCCGTGGACCGGAGTATTTGACGGGGAGCAGGACCATTAAGGTTGGGCCAAGCCCGGAGCGGGCGGAGTTCCAATTGCAGCGCTGGATTGACCCGTCGAAGCTGGGCTGGTGGTCCGGCGACCATCACATCCATGCCGCCGGGTGCGCGCATTACGTGAAGCCGACTGAAGGAGTGCTGCCCGTGGACATGTTCCGCCACTGTTTGGGAGAAGACTTGAAGGTTGGCGCGAACCTGACCTGGGGGCCTTGTTTTGATTACCAGAAGCAGTTCTTCACCGGAAAGATCGACGCGGCTTCCCGGTATCCGTATTTGCTGCGTTACGACGTGGAAGTGAGCGGGTTTGGTTCGCATGAATCCGGGCACCTTTGCTTGTTGCGCCTGAAGGACCAGATCTATCCCGGCGGCGACTCCGACAAGCACTGGCCAACGCTCTGCCTGAACACCCATCGTTGGGCGAAGCGACAGGGAGCGGTGACCGGCTCGGCTCATTCCGGCTGGGGCCTCGAAGTGGACACCCAGCAGCTTCCGAATTACGTGGTGCCGCCGTTCAATGGCATCGGCGCCAATGAGTATATCGTAGATGTGACTCACAGCCTTCCCGGGCCGGGTGGCAAACTAATGCCGGCGGTGGACTTTATTTCGACAGTGGACACGCCGTATGTGTGGGAGCTCAACATCTGGTATCACACGTTGAACGTCGGCTTCCGGACGCGCATCAGCGGCGAAACCGACTTTCCGTGCATCTACGGCGAGCGGGTGGGATTGGGCCGCTCGTACGTGAAGCTCGATGGGGAGTTGGATTACGACCGCTGGTGCGAAGGAATCAGGCAAGGCCGCAATTACGCCAGCGATGGACGGAGCCATTTACTGGATTTCAGGGCGAATGGCGTGGCGATGGGCGAGAACGGAAGTGAATTAAAGCTGCCGCAGCTGGGAAACGTTCGGGTAACCGCCACCGTTGCCGCTTTGCTGAATGAACAGCCAAACCCCGTTCTCCAGCACCGCCGTTACGACCAAAAGCCCTATTGGAACATCGAACGGGCCCGCATCGGCAGCTCGCGTGAAGTTCCGCTCGAGTTGGTAGTCAACGGGTATCCGGTTGCGCAGAAAGCCATCCAGGCCGACGGGAACCTGCGCGAGGTGGCCTTTGAGGTGAAGGTGGACCGCAGCAGTTGGATTGCGTTGAGGATTCTTCCCTCATCGCACACCAACCCAATCTTCGTGCTGGTCGAGGACCGGCCGATCCGGGCGTCGCGCCGCAGCGCGGAATGGTGCCTCAAAGGCGTCGAGCAATGCTGGTCGCAGAAACAGCGATTCATCAAGACCGACGAAATTGAGGACGCAAAGCAGGCCTATGAACACGCGCGGCAGGCGTACCAACGCTTGACTGCGGAGTGCGTCGCAGACTAAACCGGACGGCGCCGTTCGAACGTCCCTCAGGGTAGGCCGGCGGGTTATCGGCTCACTTGCGCTTGGCAGGCTGATTCAGTTCCGCCCTACTGGGCCAGATAAGTAATGACCACGATGGAGCCGCTCCTGACGATTCTCGTCAGTTTGGTCGCTCTCGACCCGTTGAGGCGGTAGAACTTCGCTGAGCCGGAAATAGGGATGTTCATGGTTCCACCCGTGACCGTTTGGTTTAAAGCGCCGCCAGTTCCGTCGCAGAGCACATTGGCGGTAGTGATAATGTTGCCGACATTGGCGGCCGCGTCAACCGTGTAGGGTCCGGCCGCAGAGGAAGCGGATTGGCATACGAGCGGATAATAGGCTGCGACGCCGTTGGGGGCATTCACCAGAGTCAGGCTGTTATCGGCGAGATTGACGGAATTCAGGACGAGATACGCGGAGCCTTGGCCTTGCTCGTAGATAACATGGAAGGGATATAGTCCGTCCGCGGCGGCCACGAAATCGAAGTCGGCGTGGGTTACCCCATCGTTATGCAGGAGGGTGATCGACATGTCGGCGAGGCTGGTGCCTGAGTAAATTCCAACGGCGTCATCGCTGTCCACGTGGAAGCGATGGCGGCCGGCCGTGAGGTACACATAAGCGAATGCTTCGACCGCGAAGCTGTTCGGGTTGGCAGGCGGCAGGCACAAGCCTGGGAAGTTAGCCGTCGCCCCGAAGGCAGTCGCGTTCAGATCCCACGCTAGGTTTGCGACGATGTCGGTGGACGTGAGATCCACGGCGTACGTCGGCGGATTGGCCAGCACCGCCTGTGCCGACGCGACGCTATTGAGGAGGCCACCGGTGCCTCCAAGGTTCGCGGCGGAGCTTTGGACCATCCTCGCATCAAAGTTTCTCACGCTCAAGCTGCCAATCGGGAGGCTGTTCGTCGCGGGCAGATAGATGTAGGTGAGGGTCCAGGTCCAGGTGTTGGTCTGGTAAACTCCGTCGCTGTCCTTGAAGATGAGGGTATTGGTGACCATTGAATTAGGGAGCGGCAGCGGGGAGGCGAGCGCGTAAGAGACGAAAGCCCCATTGTTGGTTGGGTTGACGGTCGCTGGAACGGTGGTGCCATCGATTTGCAGGATAATACTTCCAAGGTTCACAGTCGTGTCCCGATTCGCAATGGTCGCAGTCGTTGCTGGCACCACGGAATTCAACGTCGAATTCGCCAACGGAGCGGCCAGAGCCACTAGGGGCCTGAGTATTCCGACCCCGGTGACCGGTACCAGGACCATGTAATTTTGTTCCAGGTTTCCATTGTCCAAGTTTGCATTACCGGTGACACGATTATGGATCTGCAGAGTATCGACGCCACCTGAAAAGCGCAGCACCATTAGATTGCCGGCCCCATCGGTGAGCGGCACATTGGCGAAAAGGCCGATCCCGGTGGGTGTTGCCGCGAACGTGCCGAGAATGGAATTGGTTTGGCTGGTTGTGGTGGGATCGCCCCCCACTCGTTCGAGGGTCACCAGGGAGTCGGCCAGTTTGAAGGTGGCCTGCCGCAAGAAGACGTTGAAAGTCCCGGCGGGGTAGGTGTGGGTAAAGTTGAGCCAATCGCCGTCATTAATATCCGTGACTTCCGTTTCATAGAAACCGGCGCCGGGGCCACCGGCGTCCGCGTATTTGGCCCTGGCGAGGTCGGATGAATGAGAGGTATAGACGGGATCGGTGGTGCGGAAGGTGTGATTGGCGTCATAACCGCCGGACCAGGAAGACCCACGATTGTCGTGGTAATCGACTTCAGCGAGGCCAGCCTGGCTATTGTAGGCTTTGGGGTCGAGCAGCGTGTCAGCAATGAGCAGCGGATTGTCAAGGAACGCGCCGCCGTTAAGGCCGCCGTTAGTGCTGAAGTTGAATTCCTCAACCTCAATCACATAGTCGTTGGTCAGGAAAGTATCGAATAGCAGCGGAAAACTGGAAGTCAGGCCGTTGGCATCTGTCGCCTGGACGCTGCCCACGTAGTTGGAATTCGGGGTCAGCGCACTTGCTAGGGCGAAGTGCCTAGCGGTTGAGGTCGAACCCCCCGGCGTGATCGTGACTCCGGACGAACCGTTGGCATATGTGGCGCCATTCAGTGTTATCGACAAGCCGCTAAGCGGCAGGTTCGTCGCGTCGCTGACGTCGAACGAGACTACATTCGTGCTGGGGAGGAAATTCGCGGAGTAGGCAGGAGAAACGTTTGCGAGGACCGGCGGGGTCTTGCCCGGAATCGTCTGCCGAACCACTGCGTTGCTAAAAATCACTTCCGCCCAATTGGGAGAGGTGCCGCCGAACGCAACTGGGACTGCGCCCGCATTGAAAGTCGAAATCGTAAATCGCCCATCACTCGAATTGAGGTAAGGGGCCGGGTTATTCGTGTCCTGGCAGTCGATGGCGGGAGTATCTACAAATTCAGCCTGCCAGACAACGCGCGCTGGACTGTTTATATCCGCGACGCTCAGATCCTCAATCCGGGTCTCGATCCGGCAATTGCTGCCTTCCCCCGTCATCGTGAGGATATAGCGGCAACCGGGAGGGGTGTACGGCGGCTGGATATCGTTCCGGCCGCCCCACCATTCGTTATACCCTTTGCCGGTTACCACCAAGGTGTGGCCAGTGATGTCGTTGGCGACGTGATACTCGATTATGCCGGTGATATACGCCGGGTTGCCAACAGGGAGATATCCCATGGCAGAATAGCCATTGGGCCCGCCCGTGATGTTATTGACGACGTCGAGTTGGAACTCCACCTGGCCGCCGTCAACGATCTTGTAGGTATTGTTTGCTGAGTATAGGGCCGCGAAACCACCGGTGGCATCCGCGATGGTGGCCAGGATATCCAATCCGTTCGGCCCCACTGTCACTGAATCGCCCAGCGGGGCATTCTTCTTATAGACCGTCCACTTTGTCGTATCGAGAGAACCGTTATTGAACGTATCCAGCACCGTGGTAACAGTATCGAAGCCTTGGAGGTTGGAGAGGGCAACCGTTACGCCGTTGGTCGAGGCTTGGTTTTTGACCCCGAGAGCCGGGTTCCCGGCTCCGAGCAGGCCCGAGGCATCCACTACTGTGTGCTCAAACAACGTGGTGAAATACTCACCGACGGTGCCGTTGGGAATCCGGCGGTACACCCGGGCATTCACCGTGATGGCCGTGCCCTCGCAGCTCATGCGCAAGGCGACAGTGATATTGGCGTTTTGCAAGTTCGTGCCCGCAACGGTGAAGTTAGTGGCATAAAGGATTGAGCCGCCCTTGTGGAGCATCACGTCCGCCGCGCCGACCGAAACGCTGTAGCCGCTGGCGAGCAGCGCGCCCCCGTCGGGGACCCATCCGAGGATCGCAAGGGGGTTGGTGTTCATGCTGCCGGGAGTGACGGAGTCCACATTGATGCGGAATTCCACGCTGTGTCCGGATGCGTTAGTAAAGGGAGCCGATGTCTTTACGCTGTAGGTGAGCGACCCGCCAGGGTTAGCGGTGGTGATCGTGAACTCGCCCGAGGACTGGAGGACCGAGCCACCATTAAGTGTGTCAGCCCAGCCGGTCTTGGGCCCGGTAAAGTTGTCCAGCACGGTTGCCGGGAGCGGCAGGCAGGAAAGCAAGTGCAGGCTTGTCATGACCAAAGCGGAACGAACGAAACCTCGCGCGCCGAGCGCTCGATTGGAAGGATGGTTCATAAGTAGAGTGGGGTGCGAATTCCGGGAGTCTGTGCCCAGTTCTTCACGATGAAGGGGAAACACGAAGAAAATTTACTACCACCGTGTGTCGGCGTCAATACAAAAGCATTAATTCTCGTAATCTTTTCCATTGGAGCTGAAGAAAAGGCTGAAGAAAAGGATTGACTGGGCGGTAGGAGAAGGTAATCCTCGCACGTCCCATTGAAGCCCGGACCTAATACCTTTTCGCAACCATATGAACAATCCATCCTTGCACAAATTCATTATTTCCCGGCAACACTGGTTATGGGTTTTTGTTCTGAGCGGCCTAACTCTGGCAGGCTGCTCGCGCGGGCTGACGGAAGCGGCGCGGGACGGACAGTCCAAGAGCGCCGGACGTCAAGGGGAGCAGGCCCAACGCACCGCGTTGGATGAATATGTCGCGCGCCCTGATACGAATTACAGCTACCAGCTGGTGAGCACCTTGCCCGGCCAGGGCCACACCACTTTCATTCTCGAAATGACCTCCCAGGCCTGGCTCACCACTAATGAGGTGGACCGACCTCTGTGGAAGCATTGGCTGCTGCTGGTCAAGCCCGACGATGTCACCACCACAAAATCGTTCTTGTTCATCTCCGGCGGCGCCAACGACGGCAAGGTTCCCAAATCCGCCGACGGTAACCTGGTTCGGATCGCCCTGGCGACCAAGTCGGTCGTCACTGAGTTGAAGATGATTCCCAACCAGCCCCTGGTTTTTGCTGGCGAAACCGAGGGTCGCAAAGAGGACTCTTTGATCGCTTATACCTGGGACAAATTCTTGCGCACGGGCGATAGCAAGTGGCCCGCCCGCCTGCCGATGACCAAGGCCGCAGTCCGCGCTATGGATACCGTGACGGCATTTTGTGGAAGCACGGACGGCGGCAACTTAAAGGTCGATGGCTTTGTGGTGGCGGGCGGCTCCAAACGTGGCTGGACCACCTGGACGACCGCGGCAGTGGACGCACGGGTGATAGCGATTATTCCCTGTGTCATCGACCTTTTGAACATCGAGCCTTCCATGTTACACCATTACGCCGCCTACGGCTTTTGGGCGCCATCGATTGAGGATTACACCGCTTTGCGCATAATGGACTGGAACGGCACCCCCGAATACCGGGCCCTGATGAGAATCGAGGAGCCGTTCGAATACCGCCAGCGGTTCACGATGCCCAAGTTCATGGTCAACGCCGCCGGCGACCAGTTTTTTTTGCCGGATTCCTCCCAGTTCTATTTCAAGGACCTGCCGGGCGTGAAATACCTTCGTTACGTGCCCAACACGGACCACTCGCTCAAGGGCTCCGATGCTTATGAGACGCTCCTGGCATGCTACCATGCGGTCCTGAACCATGTTCCACTGCCCGAATTCTCGTGGACGGTGGAAAAGGACGGTTCGTTGCGCGTGACAGCCAAAGACCGGCCGACGGCCGCCAAACTTTGGCAGGCGACCAATCCGGATGCCCGCGATTTCCGCTTGGAGACCCTCGGACCCCGCTACCAGAGCGCGCCGCTAGCTGATGCCGGCGGGGGGCTGTATATTGGAAAAGTGACCAAACCGGAAAAGGGATGGACGGCATTCTTTGTCGAACTCACCTTTCCGAGCGGCTGTCAGGCGCCGTTCAAATTCACAACCCAGGTCTGCGTCGTCCCCGATCTTCTGCCCTACAAGTTCGCACCTCGCGGGCGGCCTCAGTAGCCGTGAAGCGCTTACGAAGTACGGCGGTTTCCGACGTCGATCCTTCGTCCGGTTCAGTAACAGGGTCGTGCCGTTCAGGGAACCCTGTTAAGGCAACGTCACGGGCGGAGCGCAAAGAGTGGTCATCCCTGACAGCGGGCTCACGACACGATAGAACGCCGTGCTGGCACTATCAGTCATGGTGATGCTGTTGCTGGCCGCATAAACCGTCGTCCACGGGCCCTGCAGACTGGTCGTGCGTTGGACGCCAAACCCCGAGCTCGGGCCCCCAGCGGTGGTAGAGCTGAAGGGCCCGCCGCTATCGCCGGTCCAGAAAAGCGTGGTGACATTGTTCGTGTGGGAAATGCTCGTCAATCGAGGTCTCGCGAACGCGCTATACGTCACCGCGACGGTGATCTTCGTTCCGTGTGCCAGCCCCAGGCTGCTGATATTCAGCGAGAATGAGCCAAGGGCGGGATCCGAATCGTAGACTCCATTATCCAGAAAACTTCCCAGATATTTCTTCCCTTGAACAAAGCCCCAGCCTCCAGACCCGCCGAAAAAGGCCTGCCCGAACAGCGCCCCGTTAGTCTGCCCTTCCGGGTCAGGCAGGTAAGCGTCGATGACGAGGTTCGTGTATCCATTGGTCGGATAACCGCATGTGCCGACCAGAGTCGAGATGGTACTGAGCGTGGACAAGGTTGGCACTGTCTGTGTATTGTCGGTTACGTAACTGTTCCACCAGCTCGGATAGTTTGCCGCGCTCGTGTCCTCCGGGTCGAAAGGCGGGAAATTGTTCACAAAGACGTTCCCGCGAACACTCACCCAGGCGTCCGTTTTCACGTTGCTGCTATTCATCCCGTCAAAAAGCGAACGCACAGGGCCGGCGGGTGTGGGGTAGAGTTGCGAGAAGACATTGTTGTTGTAAACCACATTCCCTTCCGCGGCGTCGCTGACACCGTTGAAATCGGAACCGAATCGAAGCTGCGTCCCGCCATCGAAGCTGAAACTGCCGATCGTGAAAGAGGAGTTGGTCCACCGGGTGCCGTCCACTGCGATGCCAAACCGGTTGCCGGCAATGATATAGGGCTTCCGGCCCGTGCTGTAGAAATCAAAATGGTGCGGCGGGAGCCCCACTACCAACGCCATCGGCCCAAACAAGTTGCCTTCTTCGGCGTCGTTCACTCCGTCACCGTCCGTGCCGATGATAATCGGCTCGGTATCGTCGTACCGGCCGAACTCGAATTGGCCTCCCTGAAACTGGCTCAGATTCAACTCGGTCATATTATAGGGGGTGACGCCATCGGGAAGGACGCCAAAAAAATTACCGGAAACCCGGGTCCTGATGTTCTCGCCGTCCATCGCGTACCCATAACCGGCGAAGACGTTGAATTCCGCGCGAGGATTACTCGAGCCTGGGGCCACGCCGACGATCAGGCCGACATTGGGCAGGTCAGGGCGGGGGCCGCCGCTCACGTCTCGGTGCCGGTAATGTGCGATGGCCATTAATCCGGCAGATACCCCAGCAATTGTTGGGTTCGCTGGATCCACACCGAACCAGCAGCCGTTGACGTGGCAGCCGGCATCGCTGCCGGCACCGTAAGTCAGACGATCGTGGACGGTGGTGTCGTACTCGTAATCATGGGCGAGGCAGATGCCCTTTTGGTCGCCGTTGGGGTCGTTGAAGGTGCTCAGAAAGGCAATACCCCGCACGTTGACATTGGTGGAGCGGTAAATCCCCAGCAAAGCGCGCTCGGTGGAACCGAATCCGCCCTGTTCATTAACGATCGTAGAGTTGTCGATTGGAGGATCGACCACCACCGTCGTGCCGTAAGCGGTGTAGTTCATGTCGCGAGAATTGCCATTGCGCGCGTCGATCACGACTTGGATTACCGCATTGTTCGCCTGTGTGATCGAATGCGTATTGGGCGAAGAGCCGGGTTGCGTGTAACCGTCAATGAGCAGATTATGTTTCTTGTAAACCATCGGAAACCCGCCCGGAGGGACTAGCAGATAATGGGGTCCAGAGCCAGGAATGGCGAAGGCGATCGTATCGCCCGCGTTGCAGTTGGTAATGGCCCAATAAAAGGTGCCGCGAGCGCCAATGTTGCTAACTGCGTCGTCCACGTTAGTTACTGTCACGGTCGCCGCGTTCGCAGCGCCGGCCAGGCCGGCAATGCCAAGGGCAGTGATACCTGTCAGCCGGCGGCACTTGGCCGAGGCTTGAGAACCGAAGGTGAGTAGTCGCATGAATGTTTTCATACAATTCTTGGGGACGCTAGAACCTATACACCCTGGGCATGGGTGTGGCAAGTGGAAATCATTCAGAGTTTTAATCCTGCTTATCCTGCTGAAGTTACTTCAAGCGGCTCCGCAGCACGCGAGCTGTTCGCCACCTCGCGGCAGGCTGGAAGCGGGGTTGAAAGACCTCGGAGCTCAAGCAATCCTGCACGCGCGTTCCCAGGGGCAGTCCGGGTTAGCGAGGCAGGCTCTTATCGGGTTGGCCGGGTGGACGTGGAGGGCCGGCGTAAGGAACTGCCCGAAGATGGGTTCCAGCTCGTTCCGGGAGCACGACCGCGCGAGGATCCCCGGTTTTTGGCGCCTCGATGAAACCGTAATAGCGGCCCATCCAATAATCTTCCAGCCACCCAATCGGCGGTGTGACCGCTTTGCTATCCTCACCGCCGTCGTACTCGAGCGGCGAGCGGTCACCCCATTTGGCTTCGGATTCACGTGGAGAAATGGTGCGTGCGCCGCCGCTGTACGGCTCGTAGCCGTGTTGGGCCGCCAAGTCGCTGCGATGGGAGTTCCGATAGTTATGATTGACCAGGTCGAGTGACCACTCGCGGAGGTGCTTCACGGCCTGCGGAGCTTCGCAGTCGTTGCCTGTGAGGGCGCCATAGCTGAAGTTGAAGAATGGCAACTGATGTCGGCGTAAGATTTCCCAGGTTCGCTCGAGGCTGCGCAAGTAGATGGACCTCAGGTCGGGTTCCTTGGTATATCGGAGCAGTGGGTGGTAACAGAAAAATGCCAGCTCGTCATCCCACGGGGCCACCTGGTCAGGTGGGAACGTGAGCCGCTGCCTTACGGTGTAGATTTGGTACCGCCATGTTAAAAGTTGCTGCAGGCCCTGTTGGAATCTCGCGTCACCGGTCAAGGCATAGGCGGTTTGCATGTAGGTCTGCGCTTCCATACCATTGAGCCCGCGCGACTCGAATCCGTATGGCCGCAGCAAGTAATCCGGGTCCCAGCGACCCCAGCGAGTCGGGCTGCCGTCCATATCGCGCAGGGCCCAGCCGTTGTCCAGAATGTGAGAGGCGATATTCGCGATGTGGCGGCGCGCGCGGTCCTTTTCCGCTCCCTTCGCTCCGAGTTCATAGAACAGGGACACGGCGTACATGTGCGCATTCACCTCGTCGCTCGAAGTGTCTCCTTTCCAGAGCCACAACCCATCCTCAGTGGGATACCATTTGGCCGGCAACCCGCCCGAGCCGCGCGTGGCCCGCTCTCCAGTGTCTCCCTTGACCGACCAGATGGCCCGGGCGATGAAGCCCGGTTTCGGCGTAATCTCTCCCAGCCAGAGCATCGCATTAAAGGCCTCGTTTGCTTCGTGTCGCGCCCGCTCATCGCCGGTGGCCGCGTACTTGAAGGTCATGGCGGCGAGGTAATGAGCGGTGTTGCCGCCATCGTTGTCGCTAATCTCGCGGAGCCAGCCTGCCGTGTCGCCGCCCCAATAAAGCTTGTGGATGAACCCAAGCCGCTTCATGCCCCACTCATCAAGCTCGCGCTCGAACCAGGCCGCCTTCTTCAACAACGTAAAAGGCTCGTATCGGATGATACCCAGCCCGGCATCGGTCGCGATATAAACTGTCCTTTCCGCCACGGCAATGTCCCTCACATTATTGCCAGGCAACCAATGGCGGGCGCCGAAGTAGTGGAACTCGTCGCCGGTCTGGCGAATCGCGCCCGTTGTTGTGCCGATCCATAAGTCGCCGTCGAAGCCCTGTGCCAGGCAGGTCGTGTCTTCATACGGCAGTCCGTCCGGGCCGCGCAGCACCGTCATCGCCATCCCTCGCAACACCGCCAAACCCCGGTCGGTGGCGATATAGAGCCGGCTGCCCAAAGCGAGCAGATCGCGTGTGACCGGCGACGGCAGCGCCCCCCAATCCACCGGGTCCGGCACGAACGTCCTCCCTTCTATCAACGCCAATCCACCGGGACGGAGCAAGTACATCGTCCCACTGTAAGACGCGATCCGGTTAACCGGTCCGATCTGCACCGCGTCGACCAGCGTCTGGCTGAAATCTTCCCTCACCAGGGTGGTGTCGCTGGAGAGGTAGCCTCCCGGGGGCCGAAGGCTCACAAAATGGCCGCTTTCAAATCGAAACAGCTCCTCGCGCGTGGCGGCGCAAACCTGGCCGAGTTGAAGACAAAAATCATTGAACGGGCGCGTGTCGATGTGCTCCCAACCGGTCCCGGTGAAGCGAAAAGCTCCTTCCGCGGTTGCGGCCCACAGCGCGCCGCCGACTGCCCGCAGCCGGCGAACGTCTTTCGGGGCGTTCACCGCCGCGCGCAGCGCGCCTTCCCGCAGCTCCAGGATCACCCCTGCGACGACCGCATAAACCGTGTGGTCATAAACCGCGACGCACGTGACCGGTTGGTCGGTTCGGAACTGCTCACCGACCTCCTGGAGGAACACCTCGTCCGCCACTGGCTTCCACAAATGTGGAGCATTGGAAATACTGCCTTCCAAAGCTGCCTGCGGCCTCAGCTCAGCCGCCAGCGCCATCGTTGCGAGGCAAAACGAAGCCGCCGCCAGCAGGTAAAAAGCCCCATTTAGCGTTCCGGACGGGCACAACTTCATGGCATCAGGCGTCTGGATTTGCTGCCGAGTCAGACAGACGCTGAACCGAAAGACAACACCAAACACGCCAAGAGCCTTGTCAGCGCCCTGGGTTGCTGCATAGGCTATGTGCGTTACCTCAGACGCGCGCATGGCAATGCACGACACATCTCATTTCCTCGCCGGAGTGATCGAAGGCTTCTACGGGCAACCTTGGGCACACACCGAACGCCTGGAGTTGTTGGATTGGATGGCCGGTTGGGGATTGAACACCTATCTTTACGCTCCGAAAGACGACTTGCGGCAGCGCGTTGCCTGGCGCGAACTTTACCCCGCCGACGAAGCCAGGAAAATAGGCCAATTGCTCGACGCCTGCCATCAACGCCGCCTTCACTTTATTTACGCGCTCAGTCCCGGATTGGATATCCGCTACTGTGAGGCGGTCGAGCTTGACCATCTCAAAAAGCGGTTTGAGCAGATGCGGGCCTTGGGATGCCGGCACTTTGCACTTCTCTTCGATGACATCCCCGACCGATTGGACCCCCAGGACAGCGAGCGGTTTTGTTCGCTTGCCTCAGCGCAGTGCCATGTGGCAAACGCCATGTTCAGGTGGGCGCGCGAACGGTTGCCGGCCGCCAGGCTGCTGTTCTGTCCCACCGCCTATTGCGGCCGAATGGCCGAGCGGGAGCTCGGCGGTAAAGACTACCTCCGGACCATCGGACGCGAGCTGTTGCCGGAGATTGATGTGTTCTGGACCGGGCCGGAAATCATCTCGAGCCAGATAACCGTTGCGCACGTGCTCGAGTTGCAAACGGTGCTCCGCCGGAAGCCGGTTATCTGGGACAACCTCCACGCCAACGATTACGATGGCCGCCGATTTTTCTGTGGTCCATACGCCGGGCGACCGCCGGAGTTGCGGAGCGTGGTTAACGGTTTGCTGAGCAACCCGAACAACGAATTCCCTTTGAATTATGTGCCGCTCCGCACCTTTGCGGAGTACATGCGGTCTGAAAAAACATGGGACGCCCGGCAGGCCTACCTGGCGGCGATGCAAGAATGGCTGCCTCGTTTTGCGACCCTGGGCGAGCCCGTCAACCTCGATGACCTCATTCTCTTTGGTGACTGCTATTACCTGCCTCATGAGGAAGGTCCGGAGGCCGAGGCGCTGTATGAAGAGGCCAAAGCCTCGTTGGGCGGCAATCCAAAGGAATGGGACGTCCAGACCACCGCGTTCCGCCAACGAGCCACCCGGCTGCGCGAGTTCTGTGCCCGGTTAACCAACCTGCGTAACCGCCCGTTGTTTTATGCCTTGAGCCGCCGGCTGTGGGACCTTCGCGAGGAGTTGGATTTGCTGGAACATTGCGTCGAATTCAAGTCGGCGAATCAGCAGAAGGAAGCCTCTTTCCGGTCCGATTTCCATCTGCCTGGCACATATCGTGGCGGCATAGTGCCTCGCCTGCAACAATTGCTGGTCCAGCAACCTGATGGAACTTTCAAAGCGGCTCCCCGCGGCGGTAAACCCCAAGCCAGCGACGACACGGCGCATGTTGTGTCCTCCGTGCCATGAGCGATTGCGTAATTCGGCCCGCTCGGCCCGGCGATGAGCCTGGCGCTTACTATATTTGCCTCAAAACCGGTGATTATGGAAAGGACGGCGAACCCTTTTACCGCGAAGACCCCGACGCTCTGGGCCGGATTTTCGTTGGCCCCTACTTCGCCTACGAGCCGGAGTTGAGTCTCATTCTGGAGGATGAACACGGGATTTGCGGTTACGCCCTCGGAGCGTTGGATTCGCGCGCCTTTTACGCCCGTTACGAGGCGGAGTGGCGGCCGGGCTTGTGCGCCCGCTTTCCGGAGCCGCAAGCCGATCCGAGCCAGTGGACGCGGGTGCAGCAAATACATGACTGCTACCATCATCCCGATTATTTCTGCCCGGAACCCTACGCAGCCTGGCCTTCCCATCTGCACATTGATTTGTTGCCGCGAGCGCAACGGCGTGGCTATGGCCGGCGCATGCTCGAACAGGTCATGGACCAGCTTCGCCGGCGAGGGTCTCCAGGCGTGCATCTGGGGGTGAGCGTGGCCAATTCGCAGGCCTTTGGCTTCTATCAACGGCTGGGCTTCCATGAACTGTGCCGCGTCGGCTCAGGGAAGGACGGCTGCATCTACCTGGGCCTTAGCCTTTAGCCTTTACACCATGCATCCGCTCGCGCTCCTGGGAGGAAGACCAATTCGCACCCGCCCTTTCACCCCGTGGCCGCTGTTCGGGAAGGCGGAGGAAAAGCGGCTGCTGCGCACGTTGCGTAGCGGCAAATGGGGTCGCTTGCACGGCCCGGAAGTCGCCGAATTTGAGAAGCGCTTCGCCGCTGCGCACGGTTGCAAGCACGGCATCGGCGTGGCCAACGGCACTGTTGCCTTACGCATCGCCCTCTTGGCGGGCGGCCTCCGTGCCGAAGACGAGGTCATCATCCCGCCATACACGTTTTTTTCAACCGCCTCAGCGGTAGTCGAGGCCAACCTGGTCCCGGTCTTCGTGGATATTGATCTGGACACGTTCAACCTCGACCCCGGGTCGGTCGAGGCCGCCATCACGCCCCGCACTCGCGCACTCATCTCTGTTCATTTCGCGGGCCAACCCGCCGAGATGAACGCCCTGATGCGGCTCGCTAAAAAATGCAACTTGTTGGTGATCGAGGATGCCGCCCACGCGCCCTGCGCCAGTTACCGGTACCGGCCTGCCGGGTCTCTTGGCCATCTGGCTTCGTTCTCTTTTCAGTCGAGCAAAAACCTTACGGCGGGCGAGGGTGGAATCATCACTACGAACGATGACCAAGTGGCTGAGTCCTGCCGTTCCATTCACAATTGCGGCCGGGTTCCGGGCGGGATTTGGTACGAGCACCACGTCATTTCAGGAAATTACCGTCTGGGGGAATTCCAGGGCGCCGTGCTCAACTGCCAACTCCAGCGTTTGGAGTTTCAAACCAGCCGGCGCGACGCCAACGGCCAATACCTGGCGTCCCGGCTTGTGCGTCTGCCCGGAGTTCATCCGCAAAGGCGCTCGACCGCTTGCACGCGTCACAGCTATCATTTATTCATGCTGCGGTTGGACGGTGCCGCGTTCGGCGCGCCACGCGACGCAGTGCTGAAGGCCCTGCAGGCCGAGGGCATACCTTGCTCCGGCGGTTACGGGTTTTCTTTGCACCAGCAGCCGTTCTTCCGGAACAAGGCCTTCGGCCCGTTTTTGCCAAAAACCTCCTCCCGCCTCGATTATGGCCGGACCCATTGCCCCAATAGCGACCTCATTTGCCGGGAACAGTGCATCTGGTTAGAACAGAACCTTCTCCTTGGACCACGGTCGGACATCGAGGACATCGCGCGCGCGTTCGAGAAGGTTCACGAAAACCGTGAGGCATTGAATGGATGGGCAAAGCAACAATAAAGCAGGCTCGATGAGCCAGGCCGGCGGCATCTTGAATCGTCATGTCGTGCCGGCGTTGACCGCGCTGAGCGAGAACACTTACCTTTCCGCCATTCGCGCCGGCATGGTATCGGTCGTGCCGCTCACGATTATCGGCGGCCTTTTTATCATCGTCTCGTATTTGCCCGTAACCGGCTGGGACAAGCTCGTTGCCCCCTATCTCCAACTCTTGCAAGTTCCGGTGACTGCCACCTTCGGCTTGCTCTCCGTTTTTGTGTGCTTCGCCATCGGCTATGACCTTGGCAAGCAACTCAAGCAGGAAGCGATGGTGAGCGCCACCCTCGCCACCCTGGTCTTCCTGATGGTCCAGGTTCAGTTGAAGGATTTGACTTTCTACATGGAAGGCCTCGGCTCCAAAGGGCTGTTCACCGCCGTCATCATCGCCCTGATCTGCGTCCGCGTTCAGAAATTCTTCACCGACAAGAATATCGTGATCCGGTTGCCGGAAAACGTGCCACCGGTTGTCTATGAATCATTTTTATCGCTCAGCCCCTTGTTCTTCCTCGTCCTCGTCTTCTGGCTCCTTCGTTTCGTCTTGGGTGTCGATATCGATCATCTCGTGCAAGCGACGTTCAAGCCTCTGGTCTTTGCCCTCAACACCCTGCCCGGAATCCTGGTCTATGCCTTTCTGGTCACGCTGCTCTGGTCGGTCGGGATCAACGGCGATAACACCATGGATGCCATCGTCGCGCCCATCTTTCTTCAATACCTCACCGCCAATGTCGAAGCGACGACCCACGGACAGCCGCTTCCTTATGTCACCGCGTATGGCTTCTTTACCGCCTTCGTCAATGTCGGCGGCACGGGGGCGACAATCGCTCTTGCGCTCATCATGTGGAACTCGAAGGAGCCGGGCTTCCGGAAAGTCAGCCGCCTGTCGCTTCCGACCCAGATTTTCCAGATCAACGAGCCGATTTTCTTTGGCTTCCCTATCGTGCTGAATCCCATTTTCATGATCCCCTACATTCTCAACGCGCTGATTCTGACTACCGGGAGCTACCTGCTCATGTACTGGAACGTCATCCACAAACCCTTCGTTAACGTGCCCTGGACCACCCCCCCGATCATCGGACATTACCTGGTCTCCGGCGGAGACTGGAAAGCCGCCGTCTGGGGCGCCCTCTCCATTGTGATCGCCATGTTGGTTTACCTCCCCTTCGCCAGGGTCGCCGAGCGGCAGCGCCTGAAAGCTGAGGCGACCGGCGTCGCCCACGAATAACGCTGCCGATACCAGGCACTCCTTATGAACCTCTCCTCGAAAGCCTTCGGAGCGGTCCTGCTCGGCCTGGGCCTCATTTCTGCGCGTTCACTTCCCGCGGCCGAGCCAGTTCGCCTTGCCCCCTACCCGCAGAAGGTTCGAACGGTCTACCCCCTGAATTCGCCTGCTGTCCCCGCCGCGCTCCGCTCGAACTCCATTCCCTTGCCCGTGGGCAGTGCTACCGCCGCCGTGCGGGCGAGTGACGGCGCGCTTTGGCTGGGAACGACGCAAGGTTTGATGCGGCTGGATTTCTCAGCACCTGAGCGCGACCGCCTCCAATACCTTGCCGGTAAACGCTATCTACCCGACGATAGCGTAGAGCAACTCCTGCCCGATGAGCACACGGGAATCTGGGCGCGCACCCTCACCGGCGTTTCGCACATCGAACTCAAACCGATGACGCTCGCTCAAAAGGCTCGAGTTTTTGAACAGAGGATTCGATTGCGCCACGACCGCTATGGGCTGGTGGCAGATTCCGCCCTCGCCATTCCAGGCGATACCGCCGGCAATCGGCTCGCTGACAGCGACAACGACGGCCTTTGGACCGCGATTTACGCCGCCGCCGAGTGTTTCCGCTACAAGGTCACCAGATCGCCGGAGGCCCTTGCCAACGCCCGTAAATCCATCGAGGCCATCCTGTTTCTCGAAGAAGTCGCCGGGCACCGCGGGTTTCCCGCCCGCTCGTTCATCCGTAAAGGTGACCCGATGCCCCAGGGCGGTGAGTGGCATTGGACGTCCGACGGAAGGTTCTACTGGAAAGGCGACACCAGTTCGGACGAACTGGTCGGCCATTTTTTTATCTTCAGCATCGCCTTCGATCTGGTGCCGGATAAGGCGCTCAAACAGCGCATCGCAGAGACAGCTCGCCGGATTATGGACCATATCCTCAACCACGGTTATACCCTGGTGGGCCTGGATGGCCGGCCTACGACCTGGGGCTGGTGGTCTCCTCAAAAGTTGACCGAACAACCCGACGAGCGCGCGCTCAACAGCCTCCAGTTGCTCAGTTTCCTCAAAACTGCCTCCCATATCACCGGCGAGCCGAGATATGAGGCTGAATACCGCAAAGTCGCCTGGGAGCTGAAGTATGCCGACTGGATCACCCGCCTGAACGAATTCCGCCAGGAACTAAACTACTCGGACGAGGAGCTTGCGCTGCTGCCGTTTTACTGCGTGTTCCAGTACGAGCAAGACCCGGCACTTCTCGCAGCCTACCGGCGAGCCGCAGATGCCTGGTGGGAAAATATTCAGCGCGAAGCCAACCCGCTTTGGACCTTCATCTACCTGAAGGGCCGCCCCGAGGCCCGTGTGGACCTGGCAGCCGCAGTTTGGACCCTGTATCGCACGCCTCTCGACACCATAAAGTGGACGGTTAAGAACTCACAACGCCACGACATCGTCTGGGCTCCCGCGGTGGACCGCTTTGGGGAGCACGAAGCGCTTACTTTGCTTCCGCCCGACGAGCGGCCCGTTATGCGCTGGAACTCGAATCCGTTTGTGGTCGATGGCGGCGAAGACGGTCGCGGCGAGGACGATGGCGCGGCGTTTCTCTTACCCTACTGGCTCGGGCGTTATCAGCAACTATTGCTTGGCGAATAACGTGCTATAATGGGAAGCACGACCGACAACCAGGGTGCGAAACTGAATTATGAACGCAGAATCGCTGAACGCGAACTTGCTGTTATTTCACGGCAGGTTTTGGAGTGTGGGGTTCTCACCCGAACCAATAGGCTGGTGAGCGCATCCGACGCCAACCACCCTGAGCCTCCGCCGGGGGACGTGTCCCAGGCAGTGGAACATCTTTTCCGCCATGAAGCCGGAAAGATGGTTTCAATCTTAACTGGGATCTTCGGGCTCGAACACCTCAACCTGGCAGAGGACGTAATCCAGGAAGCCTTGGCCCGGGCCTTACAAACCTGGCCGTATTACGGGATTCCGAAAAACCCGTCGGCGTGGATTATGCGGGTGTCCCGGAATCTGGCACTGGACGTGGTTCGGCGCGAAACGGTGTTCCGCAGCAAGGAACCTGAAATTACCGCCCTGATGGAGCAGCGCGACCCTGGCCGGGAAGATCAGGCTTCGCTCGAACAAGAACTCAAGGATGACGGTTTGCGAATGATGTTTGTTTGCTGCCATCCGCTCATCCCTCAGGAAGCGCAGGTTGCGCTCGCGCTCAAGACCCTTTGCGGTTTCGGCATCGGGGAAATCAGCCGTGCCTTCCTGACCAGCGAGGCGGCGATTGCCAAGCGGCTGACGCGGGCCGGCCAGAAAATTCGCGAGGCTCGTATCCCGTTCGAGATACCGACCGGCGAAGAAGCCTCGCGAAGACTGGACGGTGTCCTGCAAACCCTTTACCTGCTTTTCAACGAAGGCTACAAAGCCTCGAGTGGCGAGAAGCTGGTTCGGGAAGAGCTGTGCCACGAGGCGCTTCGGCTGGCCCGCCTCCTCTCGGAACATCCCGCGGGCAATCAACCCCGCACCCACGCGCTCCTGGCGCTGATGCTGCTGAATGCGGCGCGGCTGCGGACGCGAACGGACGATCAGGGCAGGGTGCTCCGACTCAAAGAGCAGGACCGATCCGGCTGGGACCGGGCTGTGATCGCCCGGGGAATGTTTCACCTGGCGCAGTCCGCGGGGGGCGATGAGCTAACGGAGTACCATCTCCAAGCCGGCATTGCTGCCTGTCATTGCGCGGCGGCTGACTACGAATCAACGGACTGGCTCCAGATATTGTCGCTCTACGACCATCTGCTCAAGTTCGATGATTCGCCAGTCATTGCGTTGAATCGTGCTGTGGCGGTGGCGAATGTTCACGGCCCACAAGCTGGTTTGGAGGCGGTTACCGCGATCCCGAACCGGAAGAAGCTGGATTCGTATTATTTGTACTTCGCCGTACTGGGCGAATTCGAGGAACTGTTGGACCACCCGCAGGTCGCCGCCATGCATTTTCGAAAAGCCGCGCAGCTCACGGACATCAAATCGGAGCAAAGCTTCCTGTCGAACCGAGGCAGGGCTTGTGAAGCTCGAATCCACTCTCGTCGGGCTCAGCCGGCCTGATAACAACCGCTTGCGAATCGTCCGAGTCGAACTCAGCCACTCAACGTAACTGTATCGGTGCTCGCATGTAGGCTGAGGGCCTGTACCTCGGAGGCCAATTCGGTTTCAGCCCATTCCGAGAGCGTAGTGGGAGTTGTGGACTCAAACGTTCTTGGTTCTGCGCGGGTGATGCCTTGAGCCAGTTCAGAGAACATGTTGACCCGTCCACGCGCATACTCAAGGCTCGCCCCCAAGCCCACCAGGTTCTGAATATACTGGTTTGCGGATGCTTCCTTGTAGCGCACCGGCCGGTGCAAGACTTGCTCCAGGACGGTCGCTGCTTCGCCAAAGGAAAGGTCCTCCGCACCGTGAACCGCCACTTCGCCCGTACCGGTCCAATCCCGTCGCACCAGCCAGCGCAGGGCGACATCCGCAATGTCGCGCGCAGCGACCATCGGAATCCGGGTGCCTTCTGGCAGCGGATAAGAGAGCAAACCGCGCTGGCTAATCGATTGCGCTTGCGACAAGAAGTCTTCCATGATTAGCCCACAGCGCAGGTGACGAATCGCTGCGCCGGAGTCGTTGAGAATATCCTCCATCGTGTGCAGGCCCGTAATCGGCCCGGCATTGCGAGCGGGCCCTTTGCCTCCGGCGGAAATGCCGACGACTCGAGGAGTCCCCACCTGGCGCAGGGCCTGGCAGCCGGCGCGGGCGTGGCGTTCGAAGTGGCTCTGCAGGTCTGAAACCTGCAAGGGCTCTGCCGGAACGCACCAGAACATTGCCTCGACCCCGTCCAGGGCCCGAAGCAATGCCTCGGTATCGTCGGTCGAACCGCGAAAGATCTCGACCTGCTCGCGGATTTCTTCGGTCAGCCGCCCCGGTTCGCGCGTCAGCACCCGCACTGAAAACTCGGGCGCCAGGAGCTCCCGGACCACCCGCTTTCCCACGCTTCCTACGGGCATCGTTACAAGAATCCTCATATTTTACCTTTCTTTCATGGTTGAAACCTTCATCAACCCATCCGTCAGTCCAATTCTACGACGAACGAGCCGAGTGCCTGAGGACACCTTCAAAGAAAACAAAGGCCAACAGCCAGGCACCCGCAGAGCCAAAGCGCCAGGTAGCTCACGGTCTCCCACGCCTCACCCGCCAGGCTGCCGGCCGGCCGCAGACGCAGCCCCAGGCAGGGTCTGGCTTGAATGGCCCGGTGTTCAAAAAGGACCAGGCGCGGGCGCGCGGAGGAGTCGTCCGCATGACAGGCCTCTTCTGGCGCGCCCATGGCCGTCACGATCTCCATCGACATAGCTTTTGTGTTCATAGTGGAGCGAAGCTAACACGCCCCACTGACAGCCCTATGTCAGGAGACTTTTGACCGGCTGCACCCGCGCGCCTTTGCGGCGAACGACCCGGTAATAGCCGGCTATGCTTTCGGCTTCCGCAGCCATGAGCCGCTTGAACTTTTCGGGCGCCAGCACCTCCGCCTTGGAACCGAACGACAAGACCCAACCGGTGAACCATTCAAACGAATAGCCCAACAAAGTGACTACAACGCCTCCTGGCTCCGCCTTTTCCTCGACCAGCCGGCAGGACCATTCGCGCCGAACGCGCTCCATCATCTCGGGCTTGAACTTGACCAGGGCCGTAACGAACTTGCCCTCTCGCGCAGCTTCGTCGAGGTAGCGCTGCAGGGAAAAGTCATCGTGACCGGAGAAAAATTCGGCTTGCACTTGAAGCCTGCATATCCGGTCGGTCCGAAAATCCCGCACGTCCTGGCGCAGACGGCAGTAAGCGATCAGGTGCCAGTTGTCCGCGTAATAAACCAACCCCAGCGGCTCGACCTTGCGCGTGGTCATGTCGGGCCGCTGAGCACCCTTATAGTCCATGGCCAGGACGCGCCGCCCCGCCAGGGCGCGTTGGATGGGCAGCAACGCTTCGCTGGCCAGCCGCGGAATGGCGCCCGATCTCGAGGCCATCACTGCCGTCGAACGCTCGAGGCGATCCAGATAATCCTGCCGGTCCCGAGGGAGCACAGACCGGATCTTTAGTAGCGCCGACTCCATCTGCTTTTGCAATGACGCGTCCGTGAGGTTCTCCACGAGTTTTGAACCCATGAAAAGCGCGCTCGCCTCCTCGGCGGTGAACATCACCGGAGGCAAATGGTAGCCCTGGACGAGGCTGTAGCCCACGCCCGCCTCGCCCATGATGGGAATGCCCGCCTCACCCAGCGCTGCCAGGTCGCGATAGACAGTACGAACGCTGATTTCGAAATGCGTGGCGATATCTTCGGCCCGCACCACCCGCCGGCTTTGCAGGCGCAGCACCGTCGCCATCAGTCGGTCCACTCGGTTCATGGCCTCCAAGATAGCACACAGCTTCAAACCGAGATCTTGACGCAGCGAAACCCGGCAGGTATTCGGGGTAGAACGAAATCGAACGCCCGAGGCAACGGGCAACGGCCTTGTGTCCCCAAAAATGGTAACGAATGCTTTTTCACCTGCTGGCATCAGTTCGCGAGCGTGTCGCACAACATTCTCAGCGGGCCGCGCGGCCTTCGTGGCAGTGGCGGTGATCGCTTTGCTCGGCGGCACCCAGGAACCGGCGGCGGCATCGGAAAACCATCCTCCGACGATCCAGTCGGTAACCGTCGATGGCAAAGTCATTCCTGTGGCAGGCAAGAGCATCTTGCACTTGCCGCCGCATCCCGGCGTCGTGTCCTTTGTCATTGGAGGAAGCACCAATGCCAACCGCCAAACCTTGCGGATTCGCCACCGGCTCGAGGGCTACGACAAGGATTGGCAGGACGGCATCGTTTTCATGTACGTCGCGGTCCGATTTTTCGATGCCGACGGCAGGCAGGTGTCGCAAACCGCCTTCAGGGCCGCCGGGGAAAGTCCCGGCTGGAGAGGAAATGTCGCCGCGTCTGATTTTACACAGCGCCGGGAGACGGTAATCGTGCCCGCGAAAGCCGCGAGCCTGTGGGCGGTCATTTCCTCCGCCGGACCTCCCACCACAGTCGGCCTCTTTGTAGTGGAGAACCTGGTCATTTTCAGGGTCGGAGCTTCAGCGTCGCAGACGGAGGCGTTGTTAGGGCCGCCGGCGAGCTTTCTCGAGAAGGGCCAGAACCTGGACCAGGCACCGCCCGACTGGATGCGCGATGGGCTCAACCCCGACATGGCCAAAATCATCGAGTTGGGCCCGGGCCATGCGCCCAGGGCCTTTGCGATCCTGGATGAAGATCCCAATGCCCACGCCGAGTGGCGCACAGTCAGAGGGTTCGCAAAGGTTTCGCCCGGCGAACAATTGCTGGTGGAGTGGAACGAGTTGTTCACCATGGGGGAGGGCGTTGCGCGCACGGTCAGTTACGCGAACCTCGCTGCCGGCGACTACCAGTTTCGGGCAATCGAAACGACGCCCCTGGGCGTTCCGATGGGTACGGAAGTGTCGCTGGCGATTGTTGTCCCGGTGCCTTACTGGCGGAGCCCATGGTTTTGGGGACTGGTTATGACACTAGGGGTCGCCGGAGCGGCCGGGTGCTACCGATATGTGGTCTGGCAGCATATGCGGCGTGAATTGGCGCGTCTGGAAAGCCAGCGCCTGCTGGAACACGAGCGCGTGCGCATTGCGCAGGACATCCATGATGACCTGGGCGCGCGGGTAACTCAAATCTCCCTGGTCAGCGGCCTGGCCCAGGGCGACCCGGGCTTGCCCGAGAAGGCTCGCGCTGAGTTCGATGTCATTTCCAAAATGGCGCGGGAACTGGTCGCCGCCCTGTACGAAACGGTTTGGGCAGTCAACCCGGAGCACGATAACCTGGATGCCCTCGGCAATTACGTCTGCCAAATGGTCGATAACCTCTGTGAACAGGCGCAGCTGCGGCGCCGGCTGCGTGTGACGGAACTGCCGCGCGATGTCCACGTCTCCAGCCAGGTGCGTCATAACCTCTGCATGGCCGTCAAGGAGGCGGTGCATAACGTCATCAAACATGCCCGCGCGACCGAGCTCTCCGTACAAGTGGATCTCGATGGCAGCGCGCTGGCCATACTCGTGAAGGATGACGGCTGCGGCTTTGATCCGGTTCGGGCTGCTGCCGGCCACGGCCTGGCCAACATGAAGCGCCGCCTGGAACAAATCGGGGGTTCACTGGCCATCGAGAGCCAACCCGGACGCGGCACCACGGTTTGTCTCCGCTGCAACGTCCGGCGCGAGCCTGGCCATGCCGCCGGCCCGCCTGGAGGTCGCGCCGATTTGCAGTCAAAACCCTAACCCGGATCTTTCACACGAAATTCCAACAGCCCGGAGCGCCAGCATTTTGCCGGCGTAGACTGTTCGAACCGCGTAAGCCGCCGCTCCGCCCTGGCAGGTGTGAGAAATATCCGGACTAACCCACCCGGTGCCTCGCAACGGCTTCGAGTCGGCTGCGCACGTGCATCTTTTGGCAGATGCCTTTCACATGGGTCCGCACCGTCTCAATGCCAATCCCAAGCTTATCACCAATCTCCTTGTAAATATAGCCGGAAGCCAGCAGCTCGAGCACTTCGCGTTCGCGCGGTGAGAGGCTCTCCTCCTCGGCGGGGGCCGGTCCGAGCATATGAAAATGCTGGACCACTTTGCGGGCAATGTGGCTGGACATCGGCGCACCGCCTTTGGACACATCGACGATCGCCTCCACCAGTTTCCCCGGCGGGCCGGACTTGACCAGGTAACCGGCCGCGCCGGCCTTCAGCGCGCGGAAAATCCGTTCGCTGTCCTCGTACACCGTCAGCATGATGACCTGCAGCGCCGGGAGGATGCGCTTGAGTTCGGCGACGCAGTCGATTCCCGACATGCCCGGCAGCCTGATGTCCATCAGGACCACATCGGGGTGTTTGGCCGGTATCAGTTCCAATGCTTCCTCAGCGGAAATGCACGCGCCGGCACAACGGATGCCGGGGGCCGAGTTGAGGATCTTCACCAGTTGCTCGCGCAGACCCCGGTCATCTTCCACGACGATGACAGACTTGGGCACCACTGCTCCAGACCTTACCGGCGAGCTCGGCCCCGAGCCAGCCGCAAATCCAGCGGGCCCGGCAGCACTTGAAGCCCCACCCGTCACGGCGTTATCGGCATCTGGGGTAGTGTCGGGATATCGCCCCGGAGCATGCGGGAAGCCTGATCCGCCATGCGAAGATACCAGTCGCTGGGGAGCGCCTGTCCGTCGATGTTCAGCGGCACGAAATTGGTCTGGACCGGGAGTTGCGCTGACGTAGGCGCCATTTTGAGCATCGCAGTGCCCTCATCCATTTCGTCGAACATCGCGCCGTAAATCATGGTGCACTGCGCCGTTACCGCGTTGTAGGCCTGCCGCCAATAAAACGTCCCGCCGTTCCGCGGAATCTGGTTGAGCGTCCCGCCGTTCAAATTGTGCCAGGAGAACCCCGGGAAAATCACCGGCATGTAATCGAGCCCATGCGATTTGGCATCCGCCAGGTCGGGCACAATCAGGTTCACTTTAAAGTTGTCGGCATCAGTGGGCGTGCCGTAACGGCCGACGGCCCAGGGACTGATGATGTCGAACGAGCGATAAACCGCGGCCCACGCGAGGTTGGTCTGCGAATCCCCGGTCAACGTCCGCCAATAGGTTGGCACACCGCCCATCACCGTGACGCCTGCGGATTTGAAAAAATTAATGACTGTTTGCGCATCCGACGGCGTGCCGGGACGATCGGTAAAGCCGAACCCCCAAATCGCCACGACGGGTTTGCCGCGATGCCGAACATAGCTGGGACTGTTGGTGACCTGCAGGGTAGTGACCAGATAGCTCCAATCGTTGGTCAGGGTGCTGACGAGTGTTGAGGGCGGCTGGCCGGAAATATCGTACATGACCGCGAATACCCGCCCGTAGGTTTCCGCGCCGTTGCGCACATTGGCCAGCACCTGGTTGCGCACGGCAAAAAGTGACGAACTGGATAGCTCCGAGCTGAACCGCTGCAGGAAGACTCCGTCCAGGTTGTTATCTTTCATCCATTTGAAATGGCGCAGGACGGTTTTTTGGTTGAAGGCCGAATAAACCGCCGCGGGAGCACCGCCAGGCAACGTCATGCTGGTGTTGAACAATTCATCCGGGTCCAGTTCGGAGATGTCCGGCCAGAAATCCACCGTCGCGTTCGTGGCGACCGGGTTATTATTGCGAAACCAGTGCACCCACCCGCTTGAAGGCGAGCCGTCGCCCGGGCACCCGAACCAGCCCTGGTAGCCCATCATCAGTTTCCGTGTCAGCGTGCTCGGGTCCACGGCTCGTCCAAGCACGAAATAACCTTGCCCGCCCGCATTGGAGACGTTCAGGGTGCTCAGGTTGTTGCTGACCCCCGCGGAGTTCAACCACGGCTTCCACCGTGCGGGAGGGGCTGTGTTGGAAGCGACCAGCAGCGACAAGGCGGTCGCAGAGGCCGGCCATGAGAGGAGGAAGTTCGTGCCCGCGCGGGCAATCTGCAGTACCGCGGGCTGCGCCGGCAGCTTCTCGGAAATGTTCACCGGTGCCGAGAGTGTCGTCGCGCCCTGGTTGTCGGTCGCGACCGCCGTGAGTTGATAGGAACCCGAAACGGAATTCGTCCAAACAAAGCCGAACGGACTGGTGGTCGTTTCGCCGAGTTTATTCAGGCCGGCATAGAACTCGACCTTGGCGATGCTGCCATCGGGATCGACAGCGGAGACCGTGATGGGCAAAGCCGCCGGCGAGACTGCAAAGACCAGGCTGGCCCCGTCAGCGGGGCTCAGGATGGTCGCCTGAGGGCGCAGATTGGCCCCGCTGCCGCTCGCTTGCGGGGGCAGGAAATCGGACGCTTTGGTGATCGCCAGGTTGTCCCATTGCGCGGCCAGAGGAAAATAGCTAGCTGCGGCGCCGGAACCGGTGAATCCGTCGTAAAACACGCGGAGCGTGATGTTCGAACCGGTAATTCCGGTGTTGAAGCTGCGATAGACGAACTGTCCCGCCGGCGCCTCGGGGTCCGAGTAACTCAGCGTGATTTGCGGTTCCTGCGGGGCGTCGTTGAAATCGACTACTGTGGTGACATGATTGGCGGCGTCACCCATGTTCCACAAGTAGGCGCTGAGCACGTAATCCGCGTTGGGCGAGAGGCTGAGCGCACGCTGATACATGCCGACGGGCGCGGCATTGTTGACCAGGCCCTTGGCGACCACTCCATTGTCGGCCGGAACCATGTTCGTGCCGGCATCGGCAAAGACGTCGGCCTGCCTGATCCAACCGACAGGGTAGGGATGGGTGTTGGTGAACGTTTGTCCCTGAAATTGGAAGTCGCCGTTGTTCACCAGCTGCACGTTTTCGGTGCCGGGGATAATGGAGGAGAGCGTAAGGCGCGTCTGCGCCCCCGCCAGCTCAAGTGAGGCCAGGAGAACGCCGAACGCTAACCCGGATATTTCACACCGTTGCCGGTAGCGCAGGTTTCCGAACCCGCTGTATCTCCGGTTTCCGAACCTGCGGGTACCAATGCCATCACGACACTCTGCCGACTTGGAAGTCGGCGATACGGCAGGTTTGGAAACCTGCGCTACGACCGCTGCTGCCGCGGCAGAGTCGTGGGTGTGAAATTTGCGGGCTAAGAACCGGTTGTGCATGTTCACCGTCGCATGAGATTAGGTGCCGTCAGACTTCAACGCTATCCCCAAAAACGGGGATAGACCAGCCGGCGGTTGGACAAGGCAACCGCATATACGGGCACAACTCTGGGTGAAATGGGGTCCCGAAAGGCTTGAACCGCTTCGACTCGGGCTGAGGACGGTGGCGGAACCTCAAACCCGCCAACGTCAGCTTGAACTGGAAACAATCGCGAGGGGGCTCAGCGCTTCCCGCTTCCGCGCCCGCAACAGAACCCGCGCGCCAAAATAGAGGCTCACCTCCGCGCCGTCAATCGCCGCGGCTGTCGCCAGGCTCCGCAGCTCGGGCACGCGCCAGCCTCGTTCGACTGACAGCAACCCATCCGAGGCGATTACGGCCGGGAAGCGCATCAGGCGAAACACCACCCATAAGGTTGCGTAGAGCGCCGCGTTGCGATGCAGGTCGCTCAACATCACAACGTGTCTGGCAACGCGCCAGGCCTCCGCGATATGCTGCCGCACTTCCGCGTCGGTCAGGTGATGCGTCATCTGTGAGGCGATCACCGCGTCGAAGCTGCCCGCGCGGAAGGGCAGGGCGAGCACCGAGCCGGCCACGTTTGGTCCCGCCGGATTCAGTCGCAACGCGGCGAGGCTGAGGTCGAGGTTGGTCACGCGCCACTGCCAGCCGCGCTGCCGCGCCCACTCGGACAGCACCTTTCCCAACGAGCCGTCCCCGGCGCCCAGGTCGAGAATCGAAGCCTTCTCACAGCGGCTCGGCCCGAGTAAACGGGGCAGGGACCGCTGAAACGGCTCGGCAAACACAAAGAGGCGGTTTATCCGCTGCAGCGCCTGGAAAAACGCGGCGAGTTCTGCCGCCGACCTCTCGCCGTCGAAATATTCTGCTTGCGTGGTCCGGCGGGCCAAAAACATGCTATTGCTCTACGGAAATCATGAGCGACATACAAGTTAAAGTCTCGGGAGGGCGGCGCTGGAGAAAAGTTCTGCTGCGCCTGGCCGCGGTGCTCCTGCTGGCCGCCGCCATCGGCGGTGTCCTCAACCAAGTCGCGGCTTCTCTCGAGCGCAACGCCCGGCCCGCCGGTTTCAGCCGGGGCGTCCTGCAGGGCGTGCTCATGCCGATGTCCATGCCCAACCTCCTGGTCGGGCGCGACGTCACGATCTATTCCCCCAACAATACCGGTGTGGGCTACAAGCTGGGATACACCTCGGGCGTGAACGGCTGCGGCGCGCTCTTCTTTGGCTTCATGTTCTGGCGCCTCAACCGCTGGCGCAAATCGGCCAACGGCAAACGCGAAGTGTGATGTCTAAGCCGGGAGAATTGGCGACACTGGCCTCTACTATATATGGCGCGGCGAACCTTGTCTGACGGCGGACAAAGCCCTCAGCGCGCTGCGCCATTTCGGCGACTGGGCAGAGCGATTACAAGGACGAGGAGGGCGACGAGGACGATTATGATGGGTTGCCATCGGTTACTATCGCTTACCATGGGTTACCGGCTGGTTACCGATCGGTTACCGGAATCTACCGCACCCTTACCGAGCGAAGCCGCGAATTTCGCGAATTGCGGACAATGACCAGGTCGGAACCGAGTCCGGGAGAATTTCAGTTCGGAGCTGGGAAATTTTCCCGTTAGTGGGCGTCCGTAGGTGAAATTAAGCGTAACCGGGCGCGGCCGGGAGGCCGGTCCAGAGTCCAAAGTCTCAAGTCTCAGGTCTCAAGTCCCTAGTCCACAGTCCAACGTCTTGAATAGTGTTGGGGAACCACGAAGAGGAGGAAAAAACTATGTTAATGTTCGGATTGGTTTGGATCAGTTCGTAGTGGCATGGAGTGTTTCGGGGCCGTGGGATCCTCGATTTTTGAAACGGGGGAAGCGCGCGAGACGCGGATACCAGTTCGCGCTGAAATGCGGGAAGTGGTATTACGTGGTAGTAGCTGACAGTAGCTGACATTGATTGTGATTAAGTGATATCGAGGGCGGCGGGACAGGGTGGCGACGTTCCAGGGCGTCCCAGGCGTCCCAGGCGTCCCAGTTGAGGTTTTTGATTCTTGATTTCCGATTGGCGCCGCGGCGCCGGGCCTGGAAGATGTTGTGTGCACACGGGGGGGGTGTTTTTAGCCTCAAAGTGTCCCAAGCTCGGTAAACACGGGGGATTTTCGCCTTTTGAGCCGTCCCCAAAGTGTCCCAAAAGTGTCCCGGTTTAGTCGGTATCTGAAAGTCGATAGTCGAGGGCCGGGTGGCGGGTTTGAGGCGTGTAAAAAGTGTTTTGTGCCTAATGGCGGCAAAACAGCGGTGACACGGTGACAAGCCCGTGTTTACCGAGGGATCTGTGCATCTGCGGCGGTGACAAAACGGTGACAAAGCGGTGACGGGCGGTGACAGGTCCCAAGTCCCAAGTCCCAAGTCCGGGCAGAATGATTTGAGGAAATCGCTTCATCCTCCCATTTCGCGATCAGGCGGGGCCTGGGTTGCGAGCTAATTCGAGCAAGCGCAGCGCTTCCGCATTTACCCACCCTTTTTCCGGAAACGTGCTTCCCCACTCGGCTGGGGTTACGTCGAGTGCTTTGTGCCAACCGGGCGTCTCACACCAATCCAGGAATTTTCTCAGCGATGCACGCACCGTGGTCGACGCGCCTCGATCTAAGAGTTTCGCCGCCATCGAACCTTGATGCTTCCCATGGCTCACCACCGCGTTGAAGATGGGCGTGTGTCCGCCGAACCCTTCCGCATCGACTTTTGCCCGCGCATTCGCCCCCGCGCCATGTTCCAGCAGCAAATCGAAAATCTCCTCCTCATCGAAATCGATCGCGAGGTGTAGCAACGTTGTTCCATCAATCGGCGTCCAGTGCATTCCGGACCGTCCATCCTTGGCGCAACCCAGTTCGGGCGGATAAATCTCCAGGCGACTGAATCGCCGATTGGTTAAGGCCGGATCTCGACGCAAAAATCCCTTCAGCTTCGTCACATCGCCGCGATGGAACGCCATCACCGGTGTGTCGGGCAAGGCGTAACCCTGCCGCGCGAAAATCTCCAACACCGCGTGCTTCCTGGCTGGGTTCCGCCCGTACGTTTCCAGGACCAACCCGAGCGGCGCGAGCCTGTTTCCCTCGCTATCGGTGAACGGAGCTCCCAGATCCGCAAGAAAGCCGAGCCCCGCCGGATTCAGCGTTTCGCACGCGCCCATCACGATGCCAGGCAGAAGCTTGGCCCCGTGCTCATGGAGCCAGCGCGCGCATTCCAGCTTCCCTTGAAGCAGCGCGCGGTCAAACGCATGCTGGTAATCCCGTGCCCCGAGGGAGGCGACCGCCTTGATGATTTGCAGCCTTCCAAGATTCGCGGCATGGCTCATCGGCGGTCCCCAATTCCCGCTCCACAAGGGGATGTGCAGCAGATTCGGGTTCGCGCGCAGGAGCCGCACCACCGTCTCGCGATCGTCCTGGTGAATTGCCTCCTGCAATAGCCCGGCAACTGTGTTCGCCGCGATCCGCTCCTTCAACTCCGCCCAATTGGAAAACCCATACTCTCGCGCCACCACCAGCTGCGCATCGTTGAGGAGAAATTTTCCGGCAGAAATCGCGGCAGGGTCCGCTTTTTGAAATCGTGGATGCCGCCTCCCGATCCGCTCCAGGGCCTCAGGCAACCTGGCCCGCCATTCCTTCAACAACGCCCGCGCTTCCCGTTTCGGGACATCCAGATGGGGTCTGTCCGGCAGCCCCCGTGAAACCGTAGCCATAACCTTACTTCCTCAATGCGCCCGTTCGTCCGCCAATTTCGGGCAAGAAAGCCAGGTTTCAATTGTTAGTAACAGACCGGTTGAGCTTGGCCCATTTCCGCGGACAGGATGCTTCCGGCAAGCAGCGCAATACTGCCCTGATTAGCTGCTCAAGCAAGGACGAATTTGGGGCCGGTCCGACTTGCGGATGGTGGGATTCGGGGCTGCCTCTCCCGCGAAGTGCCTGAGAAAATGTGGAAGGTTTTTTCAGCGGAATCCGTGCTATGGGCGAACCCCTTTCCCCTTCCCCGTGAACTTTGAACGCATCACTCCATCCCGGCACAACTGCCTTGACAACCGAGCTTGATGGCCTATAGCCATTGAAGAGATGGAGCAAACCGCAACGAGTCCGCGGTTGTTGCATTGGTTCTGGCAACGACGCCCCGCTCATGTGACCAAGCTCGACCTCAGCCGTGAAGGGTCGGACTCCCCTTCCAGCTCAGGTCGAATGATTCTCGAGTAACGCTTATGTCCGACGAACCCAAGAAAAGTAAAAAGCCCGTAGTCATCGCCGTCGTGTTGCTGCTGAGCGCTCTTGTGGCGGGAGGGTTATTCCTCAACTCGCGGCGCGCAAAGACCCCCAACCTGGCGCCAATCGCCGCCTTCCGCCTCGACTCCATCGATGAGACCAACCGGGTCGCCACCCTCTCGGATGGGGGCTCGCATGACCCGGACGGCACCGTCCAGAGCTGGCGCATCGACTGGGGCGATGGCAAGGAGGAAACCCTCGCCTCGATGCCGCAAAAGCAGGCCCACACCTACGCCTCCGAAGGCGAATACACAATCGCTCTCTGGTGCGTCGACAACCTCGGTGCCACCAGCAGCCCGCCGGCCATGACCAACATCACCTTCGATTTCCTCAAGCGCCAAAGGGCGCTCGAGCTGGCACAGGCCGAGGCCAAGCGCCAGGCGGAGGCGAAGCTGGAGGCCGAGAGGCTCAAGGAGGAAGAAGCCAGGAAGCAGGCCGAACGTCTTGAAGCGGAGCGAAAAAAGCAAATGGAACTCGCCGCCCTCGAAGCTCAGAAAGCCAGGGAGCAACAAGAGGTGGAAGCCAGGCGGAAGGCTGAGGCCGAGCTCGCGGAGCAGAAACCGAAAGAGGCTGCGACACCCCCGCCGACCCCGCTGGCGGCAGCGCTGCCAGACGATTCCTCTTCCCTACGAGTCATCTTTACTCCACCCCAATCCACCCTGGGCGAGTTTCAGATTTCAAAAGAAGGAACCGAAGGCAAGGGCAACGATGGCAATCTCCTGGTGGTGCTCATTGTACGTTGCGTCAACTTCCCGGATACCGCTATCCCGAATTCGGATTGGCAAATCGACGGCAAGGACACCCACGTTCAGTCGAGCCGGATTCGGGCATCCCTTTCCCCGGGACGACACGAAGTTACGGCACATTTCTCGCCTAAGGCGGGCTCACAGCCAACGCAAATAAAAGCGGCCGTCACGGTCGACGCAACCGGCGAGTGCGTCGTTACTCCCATGAAGTAGGACGCAGGGTACGGGACTGAGGGACTACGGGACTACGGGACTGAGGGACTACGGGACTGCGGGACTGCGGGACTACGGGACGCAGGGCTGAAATTCTTCCGGGGGGGTGAGTTTTGCACAGCAGTGCGAAAAGAAAAAAATCTGTGTTCGGATAGCCTCGGATAGTCGCGGACAGGTTGGGACGGATGCCTGGATTGGAATCGTGAGCCCCTTTCCCGTTGCGGGAATTCAAGTCGAAGTTGGTCGCAGTAAGTCGAAGTCGGGGTGGGGATGGATACCGAGCGGAGTCGGGCGGAGGAGCGGGTGCCGGGGGAGGGGGGTGTATGGGGCTCCAGGGTGCTACAGTGCTACAACCCGCATAAAACCGAGTGATTTTGCACCGTTGGGGTGCTACAAAGGTGCTACAGGGGTGTTACAAAGGCTGACCGCGGGCGATTTCCGGGCCGGTCAGACTTGGGGATGGTGGGATTGGGAGCTGCCTCTCCTTCGAAGTGCCTCAGAAAATGACGAGAGTTCTTTCGGCCGAATCCGTGCTATGGGTTGACCCTGCTCACGGCTGCGCAACGGTCTTGATTCGGTAAAATCGCCATGTCGCCCCGACCAACGAGTTCGTATCCGTGTAGGACATCACGGACGCCACTCCAGACGGTCCAGGATCGGTTTCTTCGCCTGGCGCTCGAACGATATCTGTAAACACACCATTAAACCCGCCCAGGCTGTCGCCGTTACTATATTGGACGCGATACTGCACCCCGCCGCTCGAGACCCAGGTCAAGACCGGTTGGGTATTGCCATTCACGATCAGTGAGAGCTGTTTCGCCCGGGTTGGGCTCCATTCAAACGCCCCCAAATCGACCTGGTTGGTTCCATTGCCGCCGCGGTTATAGGGCCGCGAGGCGTAGTCAAAGTCGTTGGTCGGAGCGTCCGAGTTAAGTCCGGCATCAATCGCCGGCGAGGTGCTCCGCAAACGGTAATCCTTCAACGCCGGGTTCAAAAACAGCGGGTCGGCGGAGATGTTGCCGTTCGTGCCGACCGGATTCGCGCCGAGTCCGCCAAAGGCCTGGCCGGAAGGCGCGAACAGATCGTTGAAGCGGATGATGGGCTGGTTCGTGTCATTGAAGCTCCCGATGTAAAGGGCTGTTTGGCTGCCGGCAGCGACGATGATGTTGTTCGCGACCAGGGCGGCTTTGTCGAACCCATCACTGTAAACGCCCAAACCGGTCGTGGCAGAGTTGTTTACGATCGTATTGTTGACCACGTAAGGCCCCCGGCGCCCCGACGGCACCAGAACGTAAATCCCGCCCCCGCTCGCCGCGCTGTTGCTCACGATGACATTGTTGACGATGGTCGCATCGCCGTAGTTGACAATATCGATCCCGCCGCCCTCGCTGCTGGTATTCCAACCGATTAGGTTTTCCCGAATGATGGGGGTCCCCGAGGCGAACAATTCGATGCCTCCGCCGTGACCCGTGGTCGAATTATTGGTGATGATATTATGCACCAGCTCCGCGGACGCCGCCCCCGCGACCAGAATCCCCGCGCCGTTGTCTCCCGAGCAGCCGGTCTTCGGGGTGTTTCCCGCGATGATGTTGCTGATAATCAGCGGCGAGCAAAACTCGACATCGATGCCGACTCCGCCGGCGCACAGCACGTTCGAAATGATGATGTTGCCCGCGATCCTCACCGAAGCCCCGGACAGGTAGAGCCCGCCGTTGCCGTTCCGCAGTGTAAAGCCCTGCAAACCCGCGGTTCTCCCCAGGCTCCCCGTTATCGTCGCCACTCGGTTGGAGCGGCCCCCATCGATGATCGTCGTTTCGGGCCCGGACTCGCTCATGACCACAATGTTCTTGGAGAAACTGATTCCCTCGTAGTAAATGCCTGGGCTCACCAGCACCGTATCGCCGCTCGCCGCCGTGCCGATCCCCTGTTGAATCGTGGGCTGGTCGGCCGGGACACGGATTTGTGCCGCTCGTGCCGGCAGGCAACACAGCGCCGCACTGACAATTAGAAAAGGGACAAGCCATCGCACCATGGTTTTGAGCATGGCGGCCCGAGCCGATTTGTGTCAAGCGCGACGCACAGGGCCTGTTGGTTGCAGCGCTCCCTTCCGCCTTCTGACCTCTGGCCGCTGACCTCTGATTACTTATTCCTGACCTGATTACTGATAACTGGTTACTGGCCACTGGTCTTTCCCAACTCTCAACTCTCAACCATCAACTCCTTCTGTCCGACCTCCGCTCTGTCTTCACGCGGTCCCGCGCCGACCGCCTTTTCTCCACCCTGCTGGTCGATAGCCTGCGCGCTCTGCCGAACCGCCCCTGGTCCGGGGCCAACAACCGTGACATGCCCATCACTCAAGCCCGCCTCGCTCGCGAGCTTGCCCAAGACGAGGAACTCCGCGCCTTCGGACTCCACCTTTGTGTTCTGGCGCGGGGAGGCCGCAGCGGGGTCTGCCTGGAGGGCTTTGGGTTGTTCGGATTCTGTCACGGGTTCTCGGGTCAGATCTTATACTGGTCGGCATCGACCCACCCTGAGGCGGTTTTGATTGTGTAGTCAGACCCCGCGCGCCCGAGGTAAACGTGTTGGTGAACGAGGGCGCCGTTTTCGGCGCGGGTCTCCGGTGCTCCGACCAAGAGCTTCTGGAGGCGCTCGAATGGGATTATGAATATTGTATCGGCGCTGCCGCAGCCGAAGGCTACGAAGGAATTTTTTGCTTGGCTGAGGAACTCGATCTGGTTGGCCCGTAGGCCGTACCAGAAGTACTCCTCTCCCTGGGGGTATGGGTAAACTTTTGAGTTGAGGAGAACAAGATGGGTGGTTTTGTCGGAGCTCGAGTAAGTCACCTTTCCGGTTTTGATGAACTTCTTGCCGAGCTTTTCGCTGATGCGGTTGATGCAGTCCTCGTAGAATCTGACCGGAGAGGTGTGGCCCTTGGCTTGCTCGGGGGCCCGGGTGGGCGCGCCGGGCGCGGCCGCAACGGCGGGGTGTAACGGTGGTGGCTCGGGTGGGGGATTCGGGGGCTTTCAGCCCTGGGATTCGGAGAGCTGACGACCGTGAGGAATCGGGGGCTTTCAGAACTGCAGATCGCGGGACTGAAAGCCCGCGATTCCCGTCACCCATTTCAATCCCACGCATAGCGTTCGTCCAATGGTCTTCCGTTCTTCTGGCAAAACCGCCGATATTCCGTCTGGAAATCCTCCTGTTCGTGGTGCTTCGCCTGGTCGCGGATGTATTCCCGCACCGCCTCAACGTGCATCGGGCTGACGCTGAAGTCTCCGTATCCGGTCTGCCAGGCGAAATCGGCATACCACGCGCTCTGGCCCTTGATCCAGCCCGAGGACGAGCTCTTCACCTGCTCGACGATCCTGGCAGGGGCGTGGTTCTTGGATTGCGCGAACAGGAGGTGGATGTGGTCGCGGACGGAATTGATCTCGATGAGGGGTGAATCGTGGTTTTTGAGAATTCCAGTGATGTAGGCGTGAAGTTGCTCGCGTTCCTCGTCGCGGAGGAGTGGTCGGCGGTGCTTCGTGCTGAACACAAGGTGGACGACGATGTTGGCGAGGGATTGGGACATAAGGTGGCGGCCTTACAGGGCTGGGGACTGGGGAGATTTGTGGGGACGGTTGACCTGGGCCTCCGCTCGTCGGACTCGCTCCAGCCCAGGCTATCACATTGCGGGCTTTCAGCCCTGCGATTCGGAGAACTGACGGCCGCGCCGCGTGTGCGTTGGAGGACCTAGTCGGGCCCGGCGCCACGGCGGGGTGGCCCGAGAGGGTAACCTTGGCGACCAAAAGTTGTGAGCAGGTTCCGCCCATGACGAAAAGTCACGCAATGGTGCTCCGGGACGGCGGGGATTGCAGCAGGAAAAAGCGGGTGTTTCTTGGGGCGAGCCACAGCGGGGCGGTGGTCACGATGGACAAGGTTTGTGGTGCAGATGGCAAGGAATGTTGAGGCGGGGTTCGGGGTTCTGAGTTGTCAGCCGCGAGGCGGCATAAGAGGTCGCAAAAGCGGAGGGTTGGACGGGAATTCTTGAGCTCAAAAGGAGAGGAGATCGAAGATGCATTTCACGATACAATGCATCGTTTACAAGATGCGGGTGGGTTGGGCTTAATAACGGGTGCCGCTGTGGCGGAGGGCGGGGAAACCGCTGAAGCGGTTAAGCAAGCTTGTAAGCACGTTGGGCACCTTGCTGAAGCAAGGTGTTAATGAGACGCGCGGACCGGGAGGCTAAATGCCAGCCAAAGATATTTGAAATTTCTGACCGCGGATTACGCGGATTACACGAATAGAGCTTCAAAAGGTGAGAGATCTTTTTCACAATTATCACTCAGTAGAATCTAATCCGGAACACCGTGTGAACGGAGCATTACGCGCACGGCATCAGTACCGCCGAGGTTGGCAGGTGGCCTGGCGCCAGCGTGGAGCAGGGCTTCGACGGTTGCCGCGTAGTCTCCGGTCTGGTGATACCACCCGGGTTCCGAACCATGAATCGCCCAACCGAGCGGCGCCGCGTGAAAGTCGCTATCCTGCAGTTCCATCCTAATCTCCGCTTTAGCCGTGTGACGGTTCTATTTGTGTCTTGTGAGCTGTATTGTTAATTCCTCTAAACTTATCGTTTATGCATCCTTAATGAGGAGGTGAAGAGGAGTCAAGGGACTAAGCTCCGTGAATTCGAACTCCATCAGCTTAGCCTGGCCGAGAGGCAGTTCATCCAACAAGGCCCGCGCTTCTTCAATGGTTGTAACATTCATGAGAAATACGGGGCCTTTCTGATCCTGGCGAGCCCACCATTGGTCGATCTTACCTGCCAAATACAGTTTGAGCGTCGCCGGAACTTCCTTCGGAAAGATCGCCTTCAGCTGATCCAGCGTGGGAGGGGATATGAATCGCCCTGTAGCGAGAATTTTGGTTGTCGGACTTGCCGGAAAAGGGCGTTTGGGTTTTTCGGTGGTTTCCGCGATTTTGTCTTGGGATTTATCCATAATTTAACTCTTTATTTGAGGTTGATGTTTTATGTTCATCAGGCAAAGGTTGGTTGTTTTTCAGCGCCCTGTTCTCGTTGCAGCCGCTGCCGCCTTTCAATCGCCTTTCAGTGAGCATCCGGCTTTGGGGCAACCGGCGCATTAATCTTGCGCAGCAACGGAACCAGCACCGTGGCGATGGCGAGGCAAACTGCGATGGCTAAGAAGGCGTCGGCAAAGGTTTGCACTCGCGCCTCCCGGTAGGTGACCGACCAAAGTTCCTTAAGCGCCACCGCATGGCCACGAACAACGTCTCCGCCATTGGCTGCGGCAAATTTCGCGGTGATTTGCTGCAACATCCCTTGCATGGCAGCATTGGTAGAATTCAGATGTTCAGCCAACCGGAGGAAATGCAAGTTGGTGCGGTTATTCAAGATTGTGGCGCAGGCAGCGATGCCGATGGCGCCGCCCAGGTTGCGCATCATGTTGAACAATCCGCTCGCATATTTGAGCCGATTGGGCGGCAGGCTGCCCAAACCGAGGTTCACGGCGGGCGCCACGGCAAACACTTGAGGGAAACCACGCAGGAGTTGGGGCAGAAAAAGCTCTGCGCCGCCCCAGTCGTGGGTGATGAAGCTAAAGCTCCACAAGGACAGACCAAACAGCATGAGGCCGAACATCATGAGCCAACGGGTGTCGAATTTGCGCGCCAGCAGAATGTAAACGGGAACGCCGACCAGTGAGGCGACGCCGGTCGAGGAAATCGCGACACCGATTTGCCAGGCACTGAACCCGCGGACATAACCGAGAAACAACGGGGTCATAAAAATGGTCGAAAAAATCCCCACCCCGGTCATGAACGACAAAATGCATCCGACGAGGAAATTTCGGTTCCCGAGGGCTCGAAGATCGACCACGGGACGCGCGAAAGTGAGGCTGCGAACTATGAAGAGAACGCCCGCTGCAATAGAAATGATGGCACAAGTCCTGATGGTCGCATCATCAAACCAGTTCCATCTTGCCCCCTCCTCGAGCACATATTCCAAACAGCCAAGGCCCATCGCCATCAGGATGATGCCCGGATAATCCGCTTCCTTAAGGAGCGAGAGGTCAGGTTCGTCAATTTTAACAAGAAACGGGATCAAGACAGCGACCGCGATGCCCGGAACCAGGTTGATGTAAAAAAGCCAGCGCCAGTTCAGCGTGTCAGTTATCCAACCGCCGATGACCGGTCCCAGCGTCGGCGCCACCGAGGCTATGGTGCCGATAACGGCCGCAGAATAGACCCGGCGCGGCCCCTGGAAATAGTGAAACGAAGAGGTAAAAACCGTTGGAATCATGGCGGCACCTAGAAGCCCTTGGAGCGCGCGAAACAAAATCATGCTTTCAATGTTCCACGCCAGCCCGCACAGCAAGCTCGCCAGGGTAAAACCGGCGGCAGAGGCGGTGAATAGCCATCGGGTGGACAAAACACGAGTCAACCAACCGGATAGCGGGATCATTATTATCTCGGCAATGAGATAGGCGGTTTGCACCCAACTGATCTGGTCCTGGGCGGCAGACAATCCCCCGCCGATGTCTTGCAGGGACGAGGCAACGATCTGGATATCCAGCAAGGCCATGAACATCCCGACGCACATGACCACGAAGGGCAAAATCTCCCTGGCCCAGCCAAGAGGTTTGGGTGCTTCGTTCACAGGCCAGCCCTTTCAAATGAACCTGAGTTCGCGTTGCCCAGGTTCACTCTGGCCGTTACTGAAAGTCCTGGACGCAATTGGCCAAAGGTCGCCGTTTCGTCCTCGAGCGCGATGCGTACGGCAACGCGCTGCACAATCTTGGTAAAATTGCCGGTGGCATTCTCGGGCGGCAGCACACTGAATTGCGCACCGGTCGCCGGAGCCACGCTGAGGACGCGACCGCGGAAAGTCCGGCCGGGAATCGAATCGACTTTCACGATTGTGGGCGAGCCAGGACGCATCCGAGCGAGCTGGCTTTCCTTGAAGTTCGCGTCAATCCAAAGTCCGCGTGAGGGCACAAGCGATATCAGTTGCGAACCTATCGTGGCATAGGCGCCGACCTGGGCACTTCGGTTTCCCACCGTGCCATCGATTGGCGCACGCAATTCGGTATAGCCAACATTGAGTCGTGCGAGGTTCCGTTCCGCCATGGCTTGCTCCAAAGCCGCCTGGACTTGCTGCTTTTGCGTGTCGATCACCTCTAACTGCCGCTGCGTCGCGGTGAGCCCGGCGCGCGATTTTTCTCCGACCGCCAAGGCCTCTTTATAATCTGCGTCGGTCTTTTGGGATTCCTGAACGGACACGGCGGAATCCTTCAAAAGCCGCGAGAAACGGACCTGGTCATCGCGGGTGCGGACGATTTCTGCCTCGGCAGCGGCGATGGTGGCTTGAGCTTGAGCAATAATCGCCTCCTGAAGGTGCCGCGTTGCGTCCAGGTTGGTAAGCGCGGCCAGTTGAATGGCAACCGAAGCATCTGCCTTTGCCAAGGCGGCGAGATAGTCGCGGTCGTCCAACTTGAGCAACAAGTCGCCCGCATGAACCTGCTGGTTATCGCCAACAAAGAGTTTTGAAATGAATCCTGGGACTTTCGGCGCGATCACCGTCACGTCACCGCCGACGTAGGCGTCGTCGGTACTTTCGATGAACCGCCCAACGGTCCACCAGGTGTAAGCCACCTTGGCGAGGCATATTCCAGCCAGGAAGATCGAAGCTGACAGGATGAGGCGTTTGAAATTGCGTTTTTTGGGCGGGAGCGCTCCGGGTGATTCATCCAGCTCATCTTGTCCTTCATCGTTGTTCCTGACCACCTGAGCAGCGGGTCGTCTGGGCAACATCGCAGGCTGGCTTGGAGCTGTGACCGTTGAAAATGCCGAGGAGTTCATAGAGTCTTTATCGATCATGATAGGAGGTCGATTCAGAAACATACCAACCGGTCGGTATGTTTCTTGAAACGAAAGAATTCACTAGCAGGAATCGGATCATGGGGTCAGTTTCGCGATTCGGCACCGACTTTAGCCGCTTGTTTATTGGTAGAACCGCGGCTTTGGCTGAACAACATTTGCAGATAAACGCGGAATTGTTCGATGTTCTCCATCAACACCCTATTGCTCTCGGATGCCTTCGCCAACATGAGCGAACCCTGGACTATGGAGACATACAGCATCGCGACAGTTTTTGCCTCGAAAGCAGCCCGGGGAGCGTAAAGGGCTTTGGCTTGGGCGAGATCGATCTCAAAATCTTTGGCAATCTGCGCAAACCTATCCTGGCATTTGGCGCGAAGCTGCGCGTTGGTGAATGACAATTCCTGGGCGAACATTCCCAGAAGGCACCCCTTCGTAAGGCCCTTAGTGCCACCCGCCGATTCCTTGGCAAAATCAAGCCGACCAAAAACGCGCTCCAGCGGATCAGCCAGCCTGCGGAATGACGCATCGGCAAATTGCTGCGCCTTCATATCGTAAAAGCGCGCCACTGCCGCCGTGGCCAGGTCATCCTTGCTCTTAAAGTAATGGAAGAACCCGCCCTTGGTGACTCCTGCCTCGGCGCAGATATCATCGACAGTAGTGGCGTTGAACCCGCGCTGGCGCATGAGACCGACTCCGGCATCGACAAGCTTGCGTTTTGTTTCAGGCAACCGTTTTGTATCCGTTTGATTTGACATACTGACTAGTCGGTATGTAACCCGGAACCCTGAATCCGTCAACAAAAACTTTTACGTTTTTTGGGAGGACTTGGTGGCATGGGCGTTGCAAGGCCTTAGTTGTAAACATAAACGAGTTCCTTGACAGCAGTGCATCAGCACTGTATTATTCATATATGAATGAACGCATCGCATTCTCTTTGATACATGCGGCCCACAGCATTGAGGGCCGCTTTGAAGAGGCTTTGGCGAGCGTTAATCTGTCCACCCCGAAGTTTGCCGCTCTGTCCGTCCTGGTGGCGGAAGACCGACCCATCAGCCTGAGCGAGCTGGCTGAAAAGCTGACCTGTGTGCGCTCCAATGTCACCCAATTGGTGGATCGCTTGGAGGCAGATGCTTTGGTGAAACGAACCGACGATCCTGCTGACCGCCGCGGAGTACGGGCTGAGGTGACGAAGCTCGGACGAGAGCGTCACGCGGCCGGGTTAAAGGTGGTCAACCGGGTTCACGAGGAAGTCGCAAAACAGCTTTCGGCGGTTGATCAGAGCGCCTTAAAACGCGCCTTGAACACCATCCATTAAGTTTTTTAACTCTGTGATTCATATATGAATGTTGCAGCACTGAAACAAAAGAAAGGAAAATAAAAATGAAAAACACCCTGTTGAAACAAAGGCGGATTGCTCAGCGCACCGGAGGCCGGAAGCACGGCCCACTCACACGCTTGATGAGCCCGTCCGATTTCGGCGCATTGCTGAAGCCGTTCGTGTTTCTCGATCTGTTCGAGCATGAGGGGCCGCCCTTCAATGGCGAGCTTCATCCCCATTCAGGGATCGCCACCCTGACCTACGTAACGGAAGGCTCCATCAACTATATCGACCCAAACAACATCACTGGCGTTTTGCCTGCGGGCGGCGTCGAATGGATGCAGGCCGGACGCGGCATGTGGCATGGAGGCGGAATCGGCGAAGGCCGGACACGCGGCTTCCAACTCTGGATAGCCTTGCCGCCGGAACTTGAATTGGGCCCGACCACAAGCCTCTATCAACCTCCCGAAGAAGTGCAGGTCGACGGCCCGGCGCGCGTTCTCCTCGGCAGCCACGGGTCTGCATCGAGCGCGATACAGTCCCCATCACCGATCAACTATCTTGCTGTGCGCCTGGAAGCTGGCGAGCGGTGGCGCTACGAACCACCGGCAGGTCATACTGTACTCTGGGCTGCCATTTCATCAGGCAGTGTGTCGGTTCCGGACGAGCTGCGGCAAGGCGAGTTGGCGGCTTTCGAGGCATCTAACGAAACGGTCGAATTCGAGGCGCTGTCCGACACTGAATTCATGCTCGGTTCGGCCGTTCCGCATGACCATGAACTCGTGCTCGGCAGCCATTCGGTACACACGAGCCCTGACGCATTGCGCGAAGCCGAAGGCCAAATCTCGGCGATCCGCACACGGTTGGTCCAAAAACGCCGATTTTGAGCGTTCGTTTTTTTAAGTTAATGGTTCGGATATGAATGATGCAGCACTGAAACAAAAGAAAGGAAAATAAAAATGAAAAACATCCTGTTCATCGAAAGCAGTCCGAGAGGATTGGAATCCTACTCACAAAAGGTCGCCCGATTCGTCGTCAGGGACCTTGAAGAACGCCATCCTGACGCGAAAGTTATTGTTCGCGACCTGGCGCAAAATCCGCCTCCGCATGTCGGTCAGGCATTCGTCGGGGGGCTTTCGACCGGACCGGAGCAGCGCACGCCGGAGCAAATCAAGGCATTGGCTTTATCCGATGTGTTGATTGATGAGCTGTTCGCGGCCGACATTATTGTGCTCGCGGTCCCCATGCACAACTTCGGCCCTCCGTCGACACTCAAGGCTTGGATTGATCATGTGGTGCGCGTCGGACGCACGGTTTCCTACTCCCAAAAGGGGCCGGAGGGAGCCCTCAAAGGCAAGCGAGTCATACTCGTACTTGCGCGTGGAGGCGTGTATTCGAATGGTGCGGCAAAGTCGCTCGATTTTCAGGAGCCGTATCTTCGCGCCATTCTCGGCTTCATCGGCCTCACCGACATTGAAGTAGTGCATGTCGAAGGGGTCGCTATGAGCGCAATCGGCCCCGAAAAAGCGGTGGCCTCCGCGATGGCACGCTCAACAGAGGTTCTGACGAAGGCCGCTTAAAGCCTGCGTAATCATCTTATGAAAATCATTGCTACGATTGCTCGGATTATAATGGGTTGCGTGTTCGTCTTTTTCGGACTGAACATGTTCTTTCAATTCCTTCATATGCCGCCGCCGCCGAGTGGCCCAGCAGGCGATTTCGTCAAAGCGCTGTTCGTCAGCCATTATCTTTATGTCGTGGCAGCGGTGCAAGTTGTCGGCGGTCTGCTCTGTCTGACCGGACGTTTTGTCCCGCTCGGGTTGACGCTGCTTGGCCCAGTCATCGTAAACATTCTGCTCTTCCACATTTTGCTCAATCGCACCGGATTACCGATGGCTATTTTCGTTTCCGTGCTTGCCCTAATAAACCTGTGGCATCACCGCGCTTCGTTCGCGGGATTGGTGAAAAGCGGCGTCGATAAGGTCGCCCCAGATGAACCAAGACGACTTGAGCTCCAACCTGCGAATGAAAAGTGAAAACCATCCAGTCAGTCCAGTTGGAAGCAAAAACGTTAACAGAGGTGACGTGTAAATCCCACAACGTTCAATCGTTGCTTTCCCCACCAAAACCAGTTGTCCACGAAAAAACGTTGTGAAAAGCAGCAAGGAGATTACCGCGGTGAGTTTATGGAAGTCACTGCCTACAAGGCAGTTACAGCAAGCTACTACACCGGCGGAAGGGTTGGCACGCTTAAGGCAATGAACGCTAATTGAATGAGTTCAGCGCCAAAAGGCTGAAGAAAGAGAAAGACAGGAAGACGTATGAATGCAGTTCTTGAGCGCCCGACGACCTCGCCCTATTCGGCAAAGAACATGGCGAAACCGGTCAACTTCTATTACGCAAGGCCAGAAGCCAGATCCGTTTATCTGACAGGTGATTTCAATGATTGGGATCCGAACTCGCTGCCGATGGAACGGCGGGTGGATGGCTGGTGGTTTATCCAGGTGCCGCTAACACATGGCCATCATCGTTATCTATTTCTCGTCGATGGCACGCCGGCCCTCGATCCAAAAGCCACTGGAACGGTTCAGGCCGACCAGTACGGCAAGGCATCGATGATCGCAGTGAGCTGAATGAAAGGATCACAATTATGTTTCTGCTAACGATCGCCACAGTCCTGTTGAGCCTGCTCTATGGGCTCGCGTGGCATAACGAGCCAGCCCGGGAGCCCGTTGAGGTGCGACGCACCAACCGGGAACAAGAGCCGCATGAGTGAAATCACGCAATTCCTGATGGGCCACGGTGGTCCAGTCCTGTTTGCAATCGTCTTTGTAGAGCAGGCCGGTTTGCCGCTGCCGTCCGCGCCATGGCTGTTGGCCGCCGGTGCCCTATCAGCCAGCGGAAGGCTAAACCCGGCGCTGGCAGTTGGAGTGACTGCACTGGCAGCTCTCATGGCGGATTCGCTCTGGTTCTACATTGGCCGCCGGGGCGGCCAGCGCATCTTGCGTCTGTTTTGCCGTTTGTCACTCGCCCGGAATTCCTGTGTTGGTCGGACAAAGGACTTCTTCGCGCGCCACGGTCTGCAGACCATGGTAGCTGCGAAATTCCTTCCCGGGTTAGGCGCGGTGATGCCTCCGCTGGCCGGCGCTCTTGGTATGCCGACGAGTCGCTTCCTCTTGTTCGACGGTTTGGGCTCGTTGTTCTATGGGAGTTTCTATGTGCTGGCAGGTTTTCTTTTCCATAATCAACTTGAGCAGGTGATGTCCATGCTGAGTCAACTCGGATTCAGTGCCTTACTGCTGGCGATAGCTTTGGTCACTGGTTACATCGCCTTCAAATATGCCCGGCGACTTACATCCGTAACCAGAGTAAGCCGACGCGACGACACCGAAGATCGCAAGGCCGCTGTGGTCGACGAAGATCTGCGTGGCGGAATGGGCGATGCCAACCATGGTGAGACAGGTTTTCTGGCTGAAAGCCTAAACACTGTGGAACTTCAGGAGGTCGCCCTCGCCGTCACAAACTCACCGGCGCAAAATGTGATAGCAAGTGCCGTTACGCCACTAGTCTCCAATGCTCCATAAACTATGAAAGGGTTCCTGCCAGACCAAACACGCATCAGCCAAGTGCATCTGCGCACCGCCCGGCTTGAGAGGGCCGTGGAGTTTTACTCGGGCGTGCTCGGGCTGAAGGCGTCCACCGGGCCAGACGCTCAAGCCATCTTGTCGGCAAAGCCAAAAGAGCCAGAGCTGCTCGTTCTCAGCGAGGACCGGAACGCCTTGCAACGCCCGCCGCGTACGATTGGGCTTTACCACTTCGCCCTTCGCTACGGGACGCGGAATGACCTTGCGCAGGGTTATCGGCGCATTGTCAAAGCCGGTTATCCGGTTACCGGCGCTTCCGATCACGGAGTCAGTGAAGCGATTTATCTCAGCGATCCTGATGGCAATGGTGTCGAACTGTATGTGGATCGTCCTCGCTCAGAGTGGCGCTGGCAAAATGGCCAGATCGCTATGGTGACCACTCCACTCGATCTCGACAACTTCCTTGCGACAATCGCATCCAAAACGGCGAGGACAGACTCGCCTCCCCACATCGACCTTGGGCACATCCACCTCCACGTCGCCAATTTGACCGTTGCGGAACGATTTTACAGTGAATTCCTTGGCTTGGGTGTAACCCAACGCTCGTATCCTGGGGCACTGTTCTTCGCCGCTGGCAGTTACCATCACCATATTGGTGCGAATGTCTGGGCGGGCCAAGGCGTTCCTCCGGTCAACAGTGTGGGATTGGTATCTTACCGCCTGGAGGTTCCGGTCTCCGAAATCCTTTACTGCTTGAGTCACCGCGCACCGCTGCTTGGCTACGAAGCGGAGATGCAACTGAAGGAACAGGGCAACCGGATCCTCCAAGTCCGCGACCCGAATGGACACCTGGTGGAAGTCCAGGCATCAGAGAACGCAGCTAAAGCCAGGCCGGGGTCTCTGTGGGCAGGCTGCCCAGAAAAAGGCAAGCGCGTTACCCATTTACACAGAAAGAGAAGCAACAACCGAATGAAAATCGAGTTATGAACATCCCAACAGCATTTGAGAAACGACCGATGATCGAACTCGTTCGCGCATTTGGCGAGCGTGACGCGATTGAAACCGAGACGATCGACCAGCCGCCGGCACGGGATCACGAATTGCTGGACAGCTATTCAAGGACGATCGCTGCAGTCGTCGAGAAGGTCGGGCCTACCGTAGTAAACATTCGGACCCACCATATCGGCCGTGCATCGCGCAACGGATCGGAATCCGGCGGCACAGGCTCCGGTTTTGTGATCGCCCCGGACGGATTCATCCTGACGAACAGTCACGTGGTTCATGGAGCAGCCAGATTGGAAGTGACTCTGGCGGATGGCCGCCAGTACGGCGCCACTTTGGTGGGCGAGGATCCGGAAACGGATTTGGCCGTCATCCGCATCAACGCATCTCAGCTCGTGCATGCCCGTCTGGGCGATTCCAAAGCGATCCGCGTCGGGCAGATCGCCGTGGCGATCGGCAGCCCGTTCGGATTTCACCAGACCGTGACCGCCGGCGTGGTCAGTGCGCTGGGACGCTCGATGCGTGCACGCTCCGGCCGACTTATCGATAATGTTATCCAAACCGATGCGGCATTGAACCCTGGAAATTCTGGCGGTCCGTTGGTCAATTCGAGCGGTGAGATCATCGGCGTGAATACCGCAATCATTCTGCCGGCACAGGGCATTTGCTTCGCCATCGCCAGCAGCACCGCCGAATTCGTTGCCGGCTGGTTGATAAAAGAAGGGCGGATTCGGCGGAGTTGGATTGGGGTTGCAGGCCAGACGGTGCCAATCCACCGGCGCGTCGTGCGATTCCATCGGTTGGCGGCCGATCAAGGTGTATTGGTGGCCGGGATTGAACCGGGCAGTCCTGCTGGTCGGGGTGGTCTGCGGGAGGGAGACGTCATTGTTGCGTTCGAGGGCTCGCCCGTCTCAGGTATTGACGAATTGCTTCGTCACCTGGTTGCCAAACTGATCGGAATCCCCTCATCCATCACAGTCATCCGACACACGGAGAAACTGGATCTGATCATAACACCGGAAGAGTTGGCCCCGAATAATCAAAGGAATTGAGAGCATTCCAGGGCCGACGAGGAAAAATCCCAATGACAGCCTTTCACGACGCTCGTCACGCACGCCAACCAAGAAGCGCTACGGCGAATTCACAGTACAACAAGCATGAAAGCATTGATTATCTACGACGATCTCACTGGGGCAACTAGAGCTACGGCGGCATTGAAACGCTCCGCATGGAGGGCGAGTGTCCGCGCAGATTGGGACATCAAACCTTGGCGCACGGATGCTCTGAAATTCCCATCGGTAGCAGACCAGGCGCTAATTGAGGCGGCCGATGCTGACCTGATCGTTCTTGCAGGCCCACAAGCTCATTCCCTTCCGACCTGGCTGGAAGAGTGGCTCAACCGCTGGGTCATTCGTCGCAATATTGAGGACGCTGCCTTGGCGGTGCTCGATGAGGAAAGCGCCCGAGTTTTGGTTGCTCCTGGCGCACCACACTTGTCCCAGTTTGCAGAGGGCCACGGCTTGAGTCTCATTACAGACGGGCAGCGTTAAACACGAAAAGCTTTATGGACGCATCAAAGTCAACTTCTGCGCCCGACCTCACACAGCGGCCGCCACGCAATCCCCGATTGCAACTAGAATGAAATTTATCGAACTCCGTAGATGCCTATGAACGCGGCAGCTTCACAAATTGAAAGCGGTGTGGAAATCAGAGCGAGCGCGCCCGAATCCAACTCAAGCGATCCTCGCATCACGCGTGCACGAATCGCTTTTTTCGTAACGGTGATCGTGGGGCTTCTGCTCTCGGTGAACTGGTTTGTATGCCACACATGGAATCACTTTTGGGGAATCCCCTCGATGCCGGTGTGGCAAATCATCCCTGCGTTGCTGACCATCTCGTTTGTCGTCACCACATTGCTCGGATTCCATCAAACGAACGCGCTGCTGCGAATTGTGTATCGAGTTTCCGCAATTTGGTTGGGCGTTTTGAGCTTCGCTTTTTTCGCATCGGTCGTGTGCTGGTTCATCTACACCCCCTTAATGCTCTTTGGTTTGGGTGCTGAACCGAGATCGATAGCGCTTGTGGTCTTTGGATTCGCAATCTTCGCGAGCGTTTATGGGCTTGTGAATGCTGCTTGGATTCGGGTCACGCGCATTACGGTGAACTTGCCAAACCTGCCCGAGGCCTGGCGCGGACGTAGCGCGGCATTAGTGACGGATTTGCACTTGGGTAATGTCCGCGGCCGTCCTTTCACGCGCCGTGTCGTTGCCAGACTTCGGGGCCTGCAACCCGACGCCGTCTTTATCAGCGGCGACATGTTCGACGGCACAAAGGCGGACTTAGATTGGCTTGTTGCGCCGTGGAGCAAACTGTCCGTGCCACGCGGCACCTATTTCGTGACCGGCAATCACGAGGAATTCACAAGCCGCAACAAGTTTGTCGATGCAATTGGTAGAACAGGGATCCGGGTGCTGAACAATGAGAAGGTTGATGTTGACGGATTACAAATAGTCGGTGTTCACGATGGCGAGGCAGGCGAACCACAAACTCTGCGCGCGGTATTGCAATCGACTCAACTTGATGACCAGCGCCCCAGCATCCTCCTGGCGCATCAGCCCTCAAACCCGGCGATTGCGGCGCAGGCAGGCATTTCCTTGCAACTCTCCGGGCATACACATGGCGGGCAAATCTGGCCGTGGAGTTGGGTCGCCGCGCTGGTTCATGGACGGTTCAACTATGGATTGAATCGATTGGGAGCATTGCAGGTGTTTACCAGCAGCGGCGTGGGGACGTGGGGTATGCCGATGCGAGTCGGCACAAAGTCGGAGATCGTATTGATTCGATTTGAAGCGGCGGGAGAGGAGGAGCGGTGAATACCGGCAATAACTCGGATCAACTTGAGCAAGCTCTCGAATGACTCATGAGGGCGTTGACAAGAATGCGCGGGACCATGCCTGATGGCGTGTAGGACCGGGCCGGGCTCGGCTCTGCCTGCTCGCTTTATCCCCGTTAAGACTTCTTCTCCCGCGCCTTGATTTGCTCGTTCAGGTCGAGGGAAATCCGTTCCCATCCGGTCCCACCCGCCGCCAAGAACCTAATCCGGTACACCGTGTGAACCCAGCACCACGCGCACGGCATCAGTACCGCCGAGTTTGGCGGGTGGCCTGGCGCCGGCGCGGAGCAGGGTTTCGGCGGTTGCCGCGTAGTCTCCGGTCTGGTGGGACCACCCGTGTTCCGAACCATGAATTGCCCAACCGAGCGGGGTCGCGTGAAAGTCTCTATCCAGGAGTTCCAGCGGCGGGTTGGATCGCAGGAGCAGGCTGGCCATCTGGGCGTTGCCATGAAAGGCGGCCCAGTGCAACGGCGTTCCGCCGTGCTGGCCGGGGACATCGGCGGGCAGACCGGCGGCGAGCATGAGGCGCACCGCCGCGAGATTATTATTCCGCGCGGCGTCGGCCACCTGGCGCGAATACGAATTGATCAAATCCGCGGCGAGGCCTGGATGCTCAGTGAGCAAGGCTCTCACGTTCGCCTCGTCGTCCAACCAGCAGGCGGCGATCAGCTTTACATCTGGCGGACTCCGGCGCATGAGCAGCGCGAACACCTCATCATGGCCAAATTGCTTCGCCACTTCGTGGGGAGACACGTGGAACCCGAGGGTCCACTGGTAGATAGTTCCTCCGGCTCGCTTGTCGGTCATCGGGAAATACTGCTCGTTCACCCGCAGGCGGATGCAATCCGGATTCGAATCGAGGTGCCGGTTGGCCAGCTCCGCATCGCCCAGGGCGGCGGCCATCAGGATGTCTGTCCGGCAGCCACGCCCGATGAGAAACCGGACCACCTCCTGCCGGTCACGGATCATGTGCTGAGCTGGCGTGGACTCGTGATCGACGTCGCGCGCGTCAACGTCCGCGCCTTGTTCGAGCAGGTACCGCGCTACGGCCACGGTGGCGGCAAAGTGAAGCGGCGTTTGCCCGTCACCGCCCCGGGCGTGCACCGATGCCGGGTCGGCGGAGATGAGCGCCTGTAACCGTTCAAACAGGCCCAGACGGGCCGCGGCGTGGACATCAACGCTCGCGCCACGTTCGATCGCATAAGCAGCCAGATCCGGGCTCGCGTTGTGAAGCAGCCCAAACCCTCCGGCCCACCATCGGCTCTTGGCGTTGATATCGGCGCCGGCCTCCAGCAGCGCATCGAGCAGCTCACGACTGCGCACCCCGGTGATGAGGGGCGAGTCGAACGCCGCTATCGGCTCGTTGATTCTCGGCTTGAGTTCAGGGTGACGCGCGAGGACGTCGCGGAACAAAGCGGCGTTCTGCTCGGCGAACGCGCGCTTCATCAGCTCACGGGGGCTGGCGGATTCTGGTTTCATGAACTTCGAATGTGGTCCGTCATTGGGTAGTCACGGGTTTTGGACTACTCTGCACGAGTTTGCGCTGCTTTGCATTGAGTTTAAGCAACCCCTCGATTTTGCGAGGAAAAAACCGTTACCTTTCCACATCGGTGTAAATGTAATAGGTAGATGGCAAGCGACGACATGGCACTGGTGAGGGAGTACGCCACGAGCGGCTCCGAGGAGGCGTTTGCCGCCCTCGTTTCGCGTCATATAAACCTGGTTTATTCGGTCGCGTTACGCCAGGTGCGTGATCCCCATTTAGCGCAGGAAGTCACCCAGGCGGTTTTTATCATCCTCGCCAGAAAAGCCGCGTCGCTCGGCTCGAGCACGGTTTTACCCGGTTGGCTTAGCCGGACCGCCCGAAACGCGTCGGCTAATGTCTTAACCGTCCAACGCCGCCGACAGCAGCGCGAGCAAGAGGCCTATATGCAATCCCAACTGAATGAAACCAATGCCGAGACCTGGATGCAGATCGAGCCTTTGCTCGAAACTGCGATGGCACAGTTGGGCGGAAAAGACCAAGACGCGGTGGTGCTCCGCTTTTTTGAAAGCCGAAGTTTTAAAGACGTCAGCTCGGCTTTAGGCACCAGCGAGGCCGGGGCCAAGATGCGGGTGAACCGGGCCTTGGAGAAACTGCGGCGTTTCTTCGCCAAACGGGGGCTGACGTTTTCGACTGCGCTGATTGCTGGGGCCGTTTCGGCCCATTCCGTTCAAGCCGCACCCATGGGGCTCGCGGCCTCCGTCACAGCCGCCGCCGTCAAAGGGACCACCCTCACGGCCTCAACTTTAACCCTCATCAAAACGACACTCAAACTTATGGCATGGACAAAACTCAAAACTGTCGCCGCTGTTGGCGCAATTGCTCTCCTGGCCGCGGGCACCGCCACAATTACCGTGCAACGCGCCACGGCAAGATCCGAGTCAGCACCGCCGAGTTTTGCCGGGTACGCCACGCCCGAGGCTTCGCTCCGCTCGTTGTTATGGGCGGGGAGCACGGGCGACTTTAACAAGTTCCTGGCCGGCTGCACTCCGGAACAGGCGGAACGATTCAAGACCAGGATGGCGGGGAAATCCGAAGACGAGATCAAGCGGGAATCCATCGCGTGGGCACGGGCGCTTGCGGACTACAAAATCACGCAGAAGGAGGTCGTGTCCGACGACGAGGTTCACCTGCACGTTCATGCGACCCCTTCGGCCGAAGGTCTGCGCAGCGGGAAGGTAGTCGTCATCATGAAAAAGCTGGGCAGCGAATGGAAGCAAGCGGGCGAAGCCGATTGACCGATGGAAGCGGACGGCCGGAGGGCCCTCCGCCCGGAGCGCTTGAAAAAGCGTGTAACCTTTCAGGGGCGGCGTCCATATACTGGTAAGATGATGACGGATGACATGGACCTGGTGCGGCAGTATGTGCACCGCCATTCGGAGGAGGCGTTTGCGACGCTCGTCTCGCGGCACCTCAACCTGGTTTATTCGGTCGCCCGGCGCCAGGTCCGCGACGCGCATCTGGCGGAAGAAGTCACTCAGGCGGCGTTTATCATCCTCGCTCGCAAGGCCGGCTCCCTAGGCCCAAAGACCGTTCTGCCTGCCTGGTTATGCCGGACGGCTCAATACGCCGCCGCCGACGCGCTCAAGACACACCGGCGGCGCCAGCGCCGCGAACAGGAGGTGCACATGGACACCGCTTTGAACCAGGCCGAACCCGAAGAGTCGGCTTGGGCCGACATCGCTCCGCTACTAGATACGGCCATGGGCTCACTTGGTCAAAAGGATCACTGCGCCATCGTGCTGCGCTTTTTCGAGGGCCGGGACCTGAAGCAGGTGGGGGCGGCGTTGGGAGTGAGCCCAAACGCGGCCAAGACCCGCGTCAGCCGCGCGCTGGACAAATTACGCAAGATCTTCATCAATCGCGGTATCACCTTGTCTGCCGCCGGCCTGGCTGCGGCCATGTCGGCCCATTCCGTTCAAGCCGCACCCGTTGGGTTGGCGACCTCTGTCACGGTCGCCGCCCTCAAAGGAACCACGGTGACAGCGTCAACAATAACCCTCATCCAAACGACACTGAAACTTATGGCATGGACAAAAATCAAAACCGTCGCGGCCGGTGGGCTGGCCGCCCTCCTGGCGGCAGGCACCGCTACCATCGTGATTCAACAGGTCAATGCACAGTCTGGCTCTGGCAAGACAGGCGCTCAATCCGCCACCCTCGTCGACGCCGGCTGCGCGACACCCGAAGCGGGTCTCAAATCCTTCATCTGGTCGGAAAGTACCGGCGACCTGGATAAGCTGCTGGCCGCTTGCACCCCGGCGCAGGCCGAACGGATACGCGCAAAAGCAACCGGCAGATCGGAAGCGGAGCTGAGACGCCTGATGCTCGAGGAGGCTAAAAACCGGTCTAACTATAAGATCGCGCAAAAAGAAATCATTTCCGACGATGAAGTGCGCCTGCATCTGGTGGTCCAGCCGTACCCCGGCCACCCCAACGTCGGCAACGACATCCAGATCATGCAGCGGATCGGCAGCGAGTGGAAATACGCCGGGAAGTATGGCGTGGATATCAAGGACAAGTGACCATGCCCGGGGCAGGGCCGGTTCGCCGAACCGGCCGCTTGCCCCGGGGGTCTTAGAGCGTGTTTTGAAAATGTAGGAGACGATGTGAGTCGTCTCAAATCGAACCTAAAAGCTACGAGCTGATAGCAGATCAGAGACTCCTCACGTCGTCTCCTACAGAACACGGCGATTTCCAAACCCGCTCTCAGGATTATGCATAACAAACACGCCTTTACGCTTATCGAATTACTGGTGGTGATTGCCGTCATTGCGATCCTCGCCGCGCTCTTGCTGCCGGCGTTGAACCACGCCAAGGAAAAGGCGAAACGAACCTCGTGCATCAGCAACCTGAGGCAGGTCAACGTGGCGATACGCCTTTATGCGGACGATTCGTCAGACGATTTGCCCGTGTTGCCCGAGCCCAACCCCTATCCCAACGGAGTCGGGGCCTACTACAAACAGTTGGTCAAAGGCTATCTGGGACTCCAGGGACCTGTCTCCTCGAACGAGACTGTCTTCATCTGTCCCGCGGATCGGATTCTCAAGACCCAAATCGGTCACGCGTTCACCAGTTATACGTTTAACGGCTATGAAGTCGGACCCGGCGCCCTTCCGCGCATCACGGGGAAGAAGCTTGCCGGTATCCGCAACCCGGCCAGGGCGGTGTTAGTCGGCGAATGGCCGGCGTTCTTCGGGGGTTCGTGGCATCCGCTCGTCCGGGACGATTATGTCGGCGCCAAGGCCGGCTTGAGCTTTGTCGATGGGCATGCTGACTTCACTAAGATCTATTGGGATGGTGTGGCGGATTCGAGTCCGTGCAACTACGAACCCCCGCCTGGATATGACTACAACTGGGATGGAGAGTGAGGCGGCATCGGCGTGCCACTCCGTACCGCAACAGCGCCCGGTCGGTGGGGAACGGCTGTTCGGCGTTGCCACTCAGCAGGCAGGCATTACTCTGCCGGTCAACCTAACCGTTATGAAAAGACTCACTATTGCAATGTTGACCTTGGGTTTGTGGCTGGCGGGCGCGGCGGCCGATGACAAACCGCATCCGCAACCCCCTCCGACTCCTGCCACGTGGAGTGGCAAGGTCACGGACGCCGCGCAGCTTCCCGTGGAACAGAGCGCCTGGGGCACGCTTCAATGGGTGTGCAACGAAAAGCTCATGCCTGGTTCCGCGCAGACAGTAGGTCTCGCCACGATTTTGCCCGGGAAACATAACCCGGTGCATTACCATCCCAACTGCGAAGAGGTGCTCTATGTGCTCTCCGGCCAGGGCTTGCAGAGCTACGATGACCGCACGATCCTGTTGAAGGCGGGAATGACCATCCGCCTCCCCGCCAACGTCAAACACAACATGGTAAACACGGGCACGGAGACCCTCCGAACGCTGGTGTCGTTCTCTTCGGGTGACCGCAAGACGGTTTTCCTCGAGGAGCAGCCGGCGAAGTGAATCGGCTGCCGGACTGATTACAAAAAGAATATTTCTCCATCCTTTTCTGCGGTCAAATTGGTAAAGAAACGGTAAAGTTCCCGCTCTTCTGCGCCTCCGCTGCTATCAGCCGCGACCCTGTGCCCCCAATAATACTGGTGTGCGCTCCAAGCTGTCCGAGCGCACGCGCAGTATCACGCCGAACCAGCATCCTGGCCGAAATGCTTGAGCATCCGGTAATGTGAGCGGATCGCCTGGAACAGTGTCGGTTGCTCATGGTAAGGCACGCCGTGAGCGGCAGCCGCCTGGCGCACCACACGACTGATGACCGGATAGTGCACGCTGCACACCTTGGGGAAGAGGTGGTGCTCGATCTGGTAGTTCAGCCCGCCGACATACCAGGAAAGGAGCCGATTGCGCGCAGCGAAATTGGAAGTCGTCCTCATCTGGTGGATGAGCCAGGCGTCTTCCATGGCGCCCTTGGCATCGGGTTGCGGGTAGTCGGTGCCCTCGACGACGTGGGCGAGCTGGAAGATAAGGCCCAGGATGATTCCCGCGGTGAACGTCATGGCGAGGTAGCCGATCAGGAACTGCCACCAGTGAATCCGCAGCACCATGAGCGGCAGCACGATCGTCCACCCATAGTGGAGGAGCTTGGTCACCACCAGCATCGCGATCTCGCCCGGCGGGTTGCGCCGGTTTCGATAGGGACCCAGGTGACGCCGCAGAAAGTACTTATAGTCCTTGACGAAAACCCAGAAGAGCATCGCCTGGCCGTAGGCGAGGAATGCGTAGAAATGCTGATACCGATAGCGGCGCTTGAATGGGGTGCCGGGGGAGAGTCGCACGAAAGGAGAAAGGTCGATATCTTCGTCCACCCCATCGATATTGGTGTAGGTGTGGTGAATGACGTTGTGGGTGATCTTCCAGATGTAACTGTTGGCGCCGAGGAGGTCGAAGCTGAGGCCGAGCAGGTAATTGACTGCGGGGCGGTGCGAGTAGGCGCCGTGCAAAGCATCGTGCGACACGCTGAATCCGACGCCGGCGATGCCGATGCCGAGCACCACCGCCAGGCCGAGCATGGAGAGCGGGGTGAATCGATTCGACAGGATGGCCGCGTAGGACCCGATGACCACGCCGAACAGGAGCATCGTCTTCAGCCACATCGACCAGTTTCCCTTCGACGAGCGCCGGCTGGTCTCGAAGTATGCCGCCACACCGGCCTTGACGTCGCGCACAAACGCCGCGGCCGCTCGGCTGGGAAAGGCGACCATCGTTGCATCAATGTCCGCTACCGGCGTTGCTGCCCTCCCGCTGGTCGCGCGACGCTGCGGCGTGGGCGGATCCTCCATGGCCACGCCGCGAACAGGAGAGACAGAATTCATTGGCATGGTCTTTCCTGTTATTTGTCTTGTTGTGCGTTTGTTATTCTGCCCCATCGTTCTCCCGCGGGAACGGTTACGCCAATACTTAGAACCTATTTTTGCAATAGCTTAAAGCTATGGGCCGGGATCGCCCTGGCACGCCGTCGCCGAATTCGGTTGCATGGACCGCAACGGGTTGCTTCTCGCTCGCCCTTGCCAAGCGCGGTAACTGCACCTAAGTTTGCCGCTCATTATGGAAAAAGTAGTGATTATCGGGTCGGGTTGTGCCGGACTGACGGCAGCGCTTTACACGGCGCGGGCTAATCTGCGGCCGCTGGTCTTCACGGGGAAACAACCGGGCGGCCTGCTCACCACAACCAGCGTCGTCGAGAATTACCCCGGCTTTCCGGAGGGCATCGACGGCTATGAGCTGATGGTCCGCATGCAAAAACAGGCCGAAAAGTTTGGTGCGAGGGTGCAGTTCGGTGTTGTCGAGGCCGCGGATTTGTCCCGACACCCTTTTGTGCTCACCGCGGACGGCGAGCGCGTTGAGACCGAGACGCTCATCATCGCTAGCGGCGCGAGCCACCGGCACCTCGAACTGGACAGCGAAGCGAAGCTCGAGAACAAAGGCGTCACTTACTGCGCCACCTGTGACGGCGCGTTGCCGATGTTCCGCAACCAGTCGCTGGTAGTGGTCGGCGGGGGCGACTCCGCCTGCGAAGAAGCGCTCTACCTGACTCGGTTTGGTTCGGCTGTTCACCTGGTTCACCGCCGCGATAAGCTGCGCGCCTCCAAAATCATGGCTGACCGGACGCTATCCCATGCGAAGATCAAGCCGGTGTGGGACTCCGTGGTGACCGAGGTCACGGGTGTGGACCAGTCCAAGGTCACCGGTGTACGCATGAAAAATGTCAAAACAAATGCGGAGAGCACCATCGATGCCGCTGGCGTTTTTGTCGCGATTGGCCACACCCCCAACACCGGGATTTTCAAAGGCGTGATCGATATGGACGAGCACGGCTACATCATCCCCAAACGCGGCACGGCTACAAACGTGCCGGGCGTTTTCGTAGCGGGTGACTGCGCCGACCGCGTCTATCGCCAGGCCGTCACCGCGGCGGGCGAGGGCTGTGCCGCCGCCATCGACGCGGAACGTTACCTCGCCGCCAGGAACGAATGAGCGGCTTTAACCCGAATCTACCCGCGAAAACGTCGGGGCGGCAAGGACTGTAGCGCAGGTTTCCAAACCTGCCGTATCGCCGACTTCCAAGTCGGCAGCTCGTAGAACCCGCGAGGCGTCAGCAGGTTTGGAAACCTGCGCTACGTTCAGTCGCGTGAAGTATTCGGGCTAAAAGACTTCATGGATGGCGCTCCTTAGCGCGGTCACCATCTTTCCAAGCTGCGGTTTTGTTGTGCAGTACGGCGGCATCAGGACTATGACGTTTCCAATCGGGCGAGTCAGCACGCCGCGCGCTGCCATCGCCTCGCACACACGGATCCCAGCGCGTTTACGCAGTGGAAATGGCTCGCGCGTGCGCCAGTCCTTGACCAGTTCAATCCCGGCGACGAGGCCAACCTGGCGGATGTCTCCAACATTCGGCAGTGACCAAAGCGTTTCCAACTCCTCGGACAGCGTCTGCTCTAATCGTTGGCGCGCCCTGGCGCATACGGGGCTGTGGAGGATTTCCAGACTGGCCAGGGCTGCGGAGGCTCCGAGTTGGTTGCCGGTGAAGCTGTGGCCGTGGAAGAACGTTTTTAACTCCTCGTACTCGCCCAGAAACGCATCGAAAACCCGCTGGGTGGTGAGCGTCGCCGCCATAGGCAGGTAGCCGCCGGTAAGGCCCTTGGCGAGGGCCAGGAAGTCGGGCTCCACGTTCTCTTTGTGGCAGGCGAAAAGGCGCGGCCAGTTGGCTGAGAGCCCGAGCGAGCCGGTTGTGCCAGAACCCGTTCGGCCGAACCCGGTCATGACCTCGTCCGCAACCAACAGCGCCCCATGGCTCCGCGCGATTTTAGCCGCTCGCGCCAGCCAACCTGCGGGTTGGGGTATCATGCCCGCGGCGCCTTGCATCAGCGGTTCGAACACAAAGGCGGCATACTGTTTTCCCTTCCGTTTTCGGATTTCGAACTTCTGCTTTACCTTGTCCAGGCACTCCCAGTTGCACCGCCGATACTCGCGTGCATCGGCTCGCTCGGGTTTGGCGCGATTGAACGGGCAACGATAACAGTAGGGCGCCATGACGGTATCAGTTTTGAACAGCAGCCCGGCATAAGCCTTGTGGAAGAGGTCGATGTGCCCGAGCGAAACAGCTCCCACGGTGTCGCCGTGGTATGCCCCTTCGAGCGAGAGGAAACGCGGTCGTTTGCTGCGGCCCGTGCGTCGCGCAAACTCGTAGGCGAGTTTGAGCGCAACCTCCATCGCGGTCGAGCCGTCGTCGCTGAAAAAGACTTTGCCCAGATGGGGCGCGCCTGCAGGGTTCGCGGTTCGAACCAACTGTTCCGCCAGTAGGCTCGCCGGCTCGTTCGCCAGCCCCAGCGCGGAACTGTGCGCGATTCGCTTTAACTGTCTTGCAATCGCCGCGTTGATTTTAGGGTGGTTGTGACCGTGGAGGTTGGTCCAGATGGAAGAATTGGCATCAAGGAATTCGCGCCCGCGCACGTCCCGCAGAACCGCGCCCCGGCCGGCAGCAATCACCAGCGGTTCGCCCTTGAGCCAATCCCTCATTTGGGAGAAGGGATGCCAAACGTACCGGTGATCCAGTTTAGCGAGCCGGTGCATCGAGGGAACCTTCGACCTGCGATGCGCGACCGACCAGGTTCAGGCCTTCGAGTGCCTGAGCCAAAACCGCGACATCTGCTTCGGAGTGAGCGGCCGTTAGAGTTAACCGCAACCGGGCCGAACCTCGGGCCACCGTCGGGTACCGAACAGCGGGGACGAAAATACCCTGCTGTCGCAGAGCGTTAGCGGCTTCCACGGTTTTCGTTTCGTGGCCTATTACGATCGGAATGATCGCCCTCGGCAGAGCCGAGCGTGGCGCGTTAAGCGCTGAGCCAAGTTGACCGGCTCGCTCCCAGAGGGTTTGCCGGCGCTCTTGACCGGCCTTGGATTGCACAAAGCGGATGCCGGCGGTAGCCGCCGCAGCTGCCGCCGGCACCGGCGCGGTCGAAAAGATGAACGGCCGGGCGCGGTTGATCAGGTAATCAACCAAAACGCGCGACCCGGAGATGTACCCGCCCGCTGCTCCGATGGCTTTTCCTAGCGTGCCCATCTGAAGTTCAATGCGCTGGCCGACGCCGTATTCCTCTGCCAGTCCACGACCATGCTCACCGTAGAGCCCCGTCGCGTGCGCTTCATCGACCATCAACCACGCGCCAAATTGCTGCTTGAGGCGCACCAGCTCGGGCAGGGGCGCATGGTCCCCGTCCATGCTGAACACACTTTCAGTGACGATGAGCACGCGGGGCCGGGAAGCGCCGACTATTGCGTTGCGCAACCGGCTGTCGGCCCACTTAAGGATTTCCTCCAAGCCGTTCAGGTCGTTGTGGGCAAAGACCCGCAACTTCGCGCCGCTGAGCCGCGCCGCATCCACGATGCTGGCATGGACCAGTTTGTCGAAGACGATGATATCGTGCTTCCCGAGCAGCGATCCGATCACTCCGAGCGCGGTCGTGAACCCGGTCGCAAACGCCAGCGCGGCCTCGGTGCCTTTAAACTCGGCGATGGTTTCGTCCAGCTCCTGGTGTGGCGCCAGCGAGCCGGAAATCAGCCGCGAAGCCCCCGAGCCGGCGCCATACCGGTTGAGCGCCTCAATCGCCGCCTCTTTCAAGACCGGCTCGTTAGCGAGCCCAAGATAATCGTTGGACGAAAAGGTCAGCAGGCTGTGTCCGCTCATCCGGATACGCGGACCCTGTGCGGACTCGACGCAGCGCAGTTCGCGATAGAGTCCCTGCTCGCGGATGGCGGCGAGACGCTGGTTTAGTTCCCGGTCGAACTCATTCATGCGCAGCGCGAGTAGGCGGCGTGCTCATCGGGTCGATGGCCCAGCGGCCGCCAATGATACTGGCGGCCACGTCGCCACGGTGATGAAGGACCGCTTCAAAAACGTTCCCGCTCCCTTCAGGTAGCGGAACGGCGATGAGATCCGCCATCGCGCCGGGCACGATCCGGCCGACCCGGCCTTCCAGGCGCAAGGCGCGCGCGCCGCCAACGGTCGCAAGTTCGAGGATCTGGCGCGGGGAAAACGAGGGTTCGAGACCGGCCACGGCGCGCATCTCTTCGAACATGTTCAACTCCACCTTCTGGCGGCGGGTTTGGCACACGCTCGCCAGGCTGTCGGTCCCCAGGCAAAGATTGACACCGGCTTTCCTCAACCGCCGCAGCGGCAGGGAATCGTGGCGAAAATAGAGATGGGACCGCGGGCAATGGACGACGCTCGCCCCGCGTTTCGCCAGCAGTGCAGCGTCGGTCCGATTCAAATAATTTACGTGGACGGCGAGCATGTTTTTACCCAACAGGCCGCAGCGCTCCAGATGCTGCACCGGCGAGCCCAGGCCGCAGTCTGACATGTCGCGTCCACTGCGCCGGAGCCAGTCGAACATTTCGCCCCTGGCGCGGGTAAACATCGCAAACTCGAGCTCCGACTCCGCTACGTGCGTGCACACCAGCGAGCGCTTCCGCCGCGCAGTCCGCGCGCATTGCCGCAGCAGCTCGGGCACCGTAGAGTAAGGGGCATGAGGTGAGAGGCCGACCCGTCCGCGCTGCCGACCCAGGCTGGCGAATTTGTCCAAAGTCTCCTGCAGTACGAGCTCGGGCGGCCGGCGGCTCGTGATGCCGATCATTTCGAGGAAGGATAAGACGCGCAAAGGGGTAGATTTCCAGATATCCGGCAACAGTTGCGGCACGGCCTCGATATCAGCCACCGTCGTGGTTCCGGTCCGCAGTAACATCTGCGCCCCCGCACGCCATGACGCCACGTAATCAGCCAGGCTCCATCCGGCTTTGGTCGAGGTGATCACTTTGAGCCAATCCGTGAAAACCTTTGGGGGCTGGAACTGGCCCGCCATGTGCGTATAATCCAGGTGGCAATGGGCGTTCACCAACCCGGGCATCAGCACGGCATCGCCCAGGTCCACGACCTTGCTGTGGCCGGCCTTCGAACACTCGTCCCAGGGTCCAACCTCGACGATGCGCGTGCCCGAAATCGTAACCGCTCCGTTCCTAAGCGGTGGTCTCGAGATGGGCAGAACAACGTGTGCCCGTAGAATCATCCTGAGTGAGGGTTGGAGAAAGTCCGTGGCCTCAGTTTCCTCCCGGTCCCGACTGAATCGGTGCGGCTCAGAACTCCTTCTCCTGGCGCGTGCGCTTGGTGCGCGAGGCGACCTTGTGCTTCCGCGCTTTGTACTTGTTCCGCCGCTTGCGGATCTGCTGTTCAATCTTCTTGGCAACCAGATCGATAGCAGCGTAAAGATCGCTTTCGACATCCTCTGCGAACAAATCCGGGCCGGGCAGGGACACCCGCATGGAACACGAAAACTGCCGCTCGGGCGCCTTGGTCTGGTCCCGTTCGAGTGTCACCCGCGTGTTGATGGCAAACCGGTCCAGGTGCTCCAACTTGCCGATGCGGCTGATGAGGTGATCTTCGATGGCTTTGGTCAGCGTCACATTGTGAGTCGAAAGGATCATGTTCATGCCCGTATGATGCTTTCCCAGCAGTGGAAAATCCAGTGAAACCGTTCGCCGAACTTGAATGTCCGCCGCTTTTTCATTACATCTGCCGCGTGCCAACCAAAGTCATCGCCGTCGCCAACCAGAAAGGCGGCGTGGGGAAGACAACGACCGCCGTCAACCTCGCCGCCTGCGTTGCCGCGCTGGGTCGCCGAGTGTTGCTCTTCGACCTGGACCCGCAGGCCAACGCCACCAGCGGGGTTGGTGTCGAGAAAGTCGATGGCGCCAGCGCCTACCGGGCTTTGTTGGGGGACGGCTCTCTGCTCGACAAAATCAAACAAACGGCGTTTGAACGGCTGGCGATCATTCCCAGCGAAGTCGATCTATGCGGCGCCGATTTCGACCTGGCGCGGGAGGAAGATCACCTGAAGCGGCTCGCCCGGGCGGTGCTGCCGGTGGTGGAGTCGCAGCAGTTCGACCTCATCTTCGTCGATTGCCCTCCGTCGCTCGGCGTGCTCACCCTCAACGCTTTCGCGGCCGCGGATCGCGTGCTCGTCCCGCTGCAATGCGAGTATTATGCCCTGGAAGGCATCTCGATGTTGAACCGCATTATGGCCCAGTTGCACGACAATGGCGTCAACCCCAGGCTCGCGCTAGCGGGCGTCGTCATGACCATGTATGACGGCCGCACCAAACTTGCGCAGCAGGTCGTTGAGGAAGTGCGCCAGCATTTCGGGGAGCAGGTGTTCGAAACCATGATCCCGCGCAGCACCCGCCTGGCGGAAGCTCCGAGCTTCGGCAAGCCTATTATCCACTACGATAAGTATAGTCCCGGCGCCGCCGCTTATGAACTCCTCGCCCAGGAATTCCTCGCCCGGCACGACAAGTCCCCCAGTTAAACTTTCTTGCTCCAGTCGCGTCCCAAAGGCTACAGTTTTCCCCATGGTTCACACTCTGCTCAACCACGGGCCGGTTAGCGAGATTTCCCAGGCACGCGATGTTTACATCAAGGCTTACCGCTTGATGGTCCTCGCGCGCATTTTGGACGACAAATTCGCGAGCCTGTACCGCATGGGCAAGATCCATGGCGGAGTTTTCCTGGGCCGCGGCCAGGAAGCCTTGAGTGCTTCTCTGGGGCTGGCCCTGCGGCGGGGCGACGTTTTCGCGCCGTTGATTCGCGACCGCGCCGGCCGCCTCGCGTTTGGCGAGCCGCTGTTGGATTCGGTCAGAACGTACCTCGGCTCGCCGCTCGGGCCGATGGGCGCGCGCGACGGAAACGTCCATTATGGCCGGCCGAAGGAGGGGCTGTTCGCTATGATCAGCCATCTGGGCGCAATGATTTCCGTCGTGAACGGGGCCTTACTGGCCCATCGCTTCAAAGGGATAACTGGGGCCGTAGGCGCCACGTGCATCGGCGATGGCGGCACTTCCACCGGCGCTTTCCATGAAGGGTTGAACCAGGCGGCGGTTGAAAAGCTTCCGCTGGTCCTGGTCGTCGCCGATAATCAATACGCCTATTCGACCCCGACGAAACGCCAATTCGCCTGTGCGTCGCTGCTCGATAAGGCCGCAGGTTACGGTATCGAGGGGCAATCCATTGACGGCACCGATTTGGGCTCCTGCCTCAAGGCGGTCGGTGAAGCCGTTGACCGCGCCCGGGCAGGCCGAGGCCCGCAGATGGTTGAAGCGACCTTGCTCCGCCTGTGCGGACATGGCGAACATGACGACGCCGGCTATATCGACCCCAAATTGAAAATCTCCCCCCTCGGCCGCGATTGCCTCAAGGTCGCTGAAAAGCACTTGCTCGAACAAGGTTGGGCCGAAGCCGAAGCGCTAGCTCAATGGCGGAGCGAGGCGGCGCTACAGATCGAGGAAGCAGTCGCCAAAGTCCAGCGTGAGCCGGGGCCCGATCCCTACAAAGAAGATTGGTGCGCGCTGGCCACCAAACATTTGAGCGAGGGACAACACGGAACCGTGCCGTGAGCATTACCTATCTCGACGCCATCCGAGAAGCCCAGGCCCGCGCGCTCGCGGACGACCCCCGCGTGTTCATTTACGGACAGGACGTTGGCGTCTTTGGCGGCGCGTTCAAAGCCACGAAGAACCTCGCCCAGCAGTTCCCCGGACGCGTCATCGATTCGCCCATCAGCGAGGATGCCATGCTCGGCCTGGCGGTCGGCGCGGCCATCGAGGGTATGCGGCCCATCATCGAAATGCAGTTTGCGGATTTTTCTACCGCTGCCTTCAACCAAATTGTCAATCAGGCCGCGACACTACATTGGCGGACGCGCGTGCCTTGCCCGATCACCGTGCGGTTGCCCGGCGGCGGCACCTCTGGTAGCGGCCCCTTCCACAGCCAGAGCATGGAGGCCCTTTATGCCCATTACCCCGGCCTGGTCGTCCTGACGCCCGCCACGGTCGAAGATGCCTACAGCATGCTTCTCGAAGCCGTCGCGATCGATGACCCGGTAATTTTTTGCGAGCACAAATACCTCTATTATCATCTCAAGGCCGAGCAACTGCCGACCGAGGCCATGCCCGTCGGCAAGGCGCGGATTGCTCGCGCCGGCCGCGACATGACGCTGGTCGCTTACAGCGCGATGGTGCACGAAGCGTTGGCCGTCGCTACGGAATTGGCTTCCGAGGGCGCAGAGATCGAGGTGGTCGACTTGCGCTCGGTCAAGCCGCTGGACACCGATACGGTCATGGCCTCGGTGGCGCGGACCGGGCGGCTGCTCTGTGTCGGCGAGGCCTGGCCCTGGGGTGGCGTCACCTCGGAAGTCATCGCGCGCGTTGCCAGCGAGGGATTCGGTTTGCTGGATGCGCCGCCGCAGCGGCTCAACGCCAAAGATACCCCCGTGCCGTACCACCCAAGCCTATGGGCCGCCCACCGTCCCACTGCCCGCAGCATTGCCGCCGCCGCGCGAAACCTCTTGAGACTATGAGCAGAAACGGAGTGATGGAGTTCTGGAGTAAAGGAGTGAGGCCGAAACCACCACTCCAGCCCCCCATCACTCCAATACTCCATCGCTCCAGTACGCCACCAACCCACCACTCCATCACTCCGCTCTGAGCCCATGCCCTCCATCCCGCTCATCATGCCCCAGCTCGGCGAGTCCATCGCCGAGGCCACGGTCGTTAATCTTCTGGTCAAGGTCGGCGACCAGGTCCAGACCGACCAGGACATCATCGAAGTGGAGACCAGCAAAGCAACGATGAACGTCGCGGCCCCTTGCACCGGCCGCGTCGAAAAGTTGTTGGTGAAACTGAACGAAAGTTACCCCGTCGGAACCGTGCTCGGTTATTTGGATGCCAGCCAGGAAGACGCCGTCCGCCTCGGACTCGATATCCCGGTGTCGTCAAAAAACGGCGAAGAAAACGACACCCAGGCCGAAGGCGCGGTCAAGCCTCACCGGGAGGCGCCCAGGAAAGTCGTCGAGCCGACGGTGCGCGGCCTGCCTGTCCCGGCGAATGCAGCCGGCGCCAGCTATATGTCGCCGCGCATGAAGGCGCGCATGATCGAACTGGGCCTCCACGCCGCGGATCTGGCGGGCCTGCCGGGCAGCGGTGCTGCCGGCCGCGTCACCATCCAGGACTTCGAGAAATTCGTTTCCAACCTCGAGAAGAGCAAATTGAGCCAGGCCTCAAGCATGCGGGTCGCGGTCGCGGACGCCATGCGCCGCAGTTGGACCCGTCCGCTGGCCACCGTTGCCCGACCTGTGTGTTTCGACCCGCTGCTGCAACACCGCAAGACGTGCGAGCCACGGCCCGGCCCGGCGCTTTATGCGTTGCGCGCGCTGGCGGTTGCGCTTTCGGAAAACAGCGCCCCGGCCGGCCGCCTGATCGGCAGCAAAATCGTTCACCCTTCCGCCATCGACGTCGGGTTCGCGGTCGAGGCCGAGGAGGGCGTATTGGTTCCGGTGATCCGAAATGCCGACCGCCGGCTGTTGAAAGAACTCGTGGAGCGCTATAACGAACTGGTCGAGTTGGCGCGGCAGCGCAAGCTGCCCGCCGATGCCACCGGCGGCTCGATCGCCACTGTCACCAACTTCGGCACCTTCGGCCTCACTTGGGCCACACCCATTCCGTTGCCGGAGCAAACGCTCGTGCTCGGCATGGGCGCGGCCAATCGCGTGCCCCAGTGGGACGAAGCCAAAGGCCAGTTCGTGCCCGTTATGGAAGCGAACGTCACCCTCAGCTTCGACCACCGTGTTCTCGACGGCGGAGCCGCCGGCCGCCTCCTCGCTCGCATCGCCCAACTGCTGGCTCAGCCCGAAAAACTCTAATCCGGACCGTCCGCATATTCCGCGGTTTAAGTTCTTCATATCTGGATGAAATTCGGAGCGCACATGTCCACAGCCGGCGGAGTCTGGCGGGCCCTGCAACGCGGAAGTAGCATCAACTGCGAGGTGGTCCAAATCTTCGTCAAAAGCAACATGCAATGGTTCGGCAAACCGCACTCGCCGCAAGACCTTGCCCTCTACGCGAAAGAGCTGGCCGCCAATACCTTCTCCTGCGTCTTTGGCCACACGGGTTACCTCATTAACCTGGGCGCGCCTCCCTCCGAAAATCGTTCCCGCTCGCTCAAATCACTCATCCAGGAAATCCAGTTCGCCACCGAGCTCGGGCTCCCGTTCCTGGTGTTGCATCCCGGCGCCCACCTGGGAACCGGCGAGGACGCGGCCCTCAAGCAAATTGTCGCCGGCTTGGACGTGGTGTTCGCTGCCACCCGAAAATCTGTGGTGCGGATTGCCCTCGAAAACACCGCAGGGCAGGGGACCTGTCTCGGGTATAAACTCACGCACCTCGCCGCTATTTTCGACCGCGTCAAGAAGCCCGAGCGGCTCGGCGTTTGCCTGGACACCGCGCATTTCTTCGCGGCCGGGTACGATATCCGGACGGCGAAAGGTTGGGAGGGCGCCATTCGCGAGGTGGCCTCATTGATGGGCTTGAAGCAAATTCTCGCGTTCCACCTCAATGACTCCAAGACCGACCTCGACTCCCGCGTGGACCGCCACACCCATATCGGTCAGGGCAAAATCGGACTCAAGGGCTTCCGCCACATCGTCAACGACCCCCGCTTTAAAAACCATCCCGGCTGCCTGGAAACACCCAAAGACGAGGACCTGAAGGAAGACGTGGAGAACCTCGCCACCCTCCGCTCCCTGGTGAAATAAATCGCCGGAGGCCCGAGCCTGGCGAGCATCTCATCAACACCCCGTCAGCGGGGTGTTGATGAGAAAGCGCCACGTTCGTCGAAGAATTCTGTCCTGCGCCCGCCCTCAACTATCAACTCTTTTGCCATTGTCAGGATTTTTTCCTTCGCCTATTTTTCCCGCACCGTGTGTATCTGGGCGCACCCTGTTGGTGCGCCCTTTTTGACGTTCTTGACAAAATTCGGCGCTCGTACAATCTTCTGCACCTCTTGGTTGCCTCGGTAGCTCAATTGGCAGAGCAGTTGACTCTTAATTTCGCCTCGGTTTTACCGGGCTTTTTCTCCTCTTACCTGTCTGATCAATTTCGGGTGTTAGACACCGAAAGTGTTAGCGCACTTTATCCGAGATTATCCCCCAAAACGGCTTGCGGGATCCAAAAAGGGATGCAACGGAGGAAAAGCGGTCTGGAATCTCGCACGAATCCCACTACTGGACACCCGTCCAGAATGCCCTAGGACGGGCCGGACAAGCGGCCCGCATAAAAAGACAAGCGGCCCACGATCAAAGCGGCTGTAATCGAATCCTGTGCGCGGTGGTAGCCCGTTACGCTGGGGATTTGAAGAACAAGCGGCCCCAGAAAAAAGGTGAGGGACAAGCGGCCCGGGTCGAAAGCTGTGGGCAAGCGGTACAGGAGGAAAGTAAGCGGCACCGGAAAAAAGCAGAGGACAAGCCGCACCGCGCGGAAAAGCCAATGCTGTCCAGAATCAGACCGGCACGATGGCGGCTCTAGCTTTCGATTGCATGAAGGCTGTTGACGGAGCCCAATTGGCCCGAGTTTGCATCAAAATTTGCTTGCCAAAACCTGATTGTAAGCCTCCACTCAAGTCGGCCTGTTGGTTAACCGCGCTCATCGTGAAAGGTAACTATGAAACTCATTTCTCTCGCACTCCCGCTCCTGCTCGCGCTTCCCTACCATGTTCAAGCTACAAATTGTGTGCCCGCGCCTTCCGGGCTCGTCGGCTGGTGGCGGGCCGAAACTAACTCCAACGACAGCGCGGGGACCAACAACGGTGTACTAATCAACGGCGCAGGCCTTGGGCCTGGCGAAGTTGGGCAAGCGTTCTCCTTCACCAGCTCTGACCAGGGCGTCCTGATCGCTGATGCACCTGAGCTCGACCCGACGAACAGCCTTTCTGTTGAAGCGTGGGTGCTCCTCTCGAATTATCCCAATACTGAAGGGGTTCTCGTGGTTTACAAAAACATCTACTTCGTACAGCCAGGGCAGTACGCGATCGCGGTTTATCAAACGGGGAGCAATTCGATTTTTCAGGCGGGGCTCGGTGTTGTTCCAACCGGGGATCTTGCCATGTTTGGCACTACCTCGCTTCAGCTCAATACTTGGTACCACGTCGCCATTACATACAACGCTGCCCAGTTTCGGCTCTATGTGAACGGCCAACTCGAAAACACCCTGGCGGTGACAGGGCCGGTGGCGACGACGACAGGTCCGCTCAAGATCGGGGGGTACGGAATCAGCCCCTACGCGCTGCCAGGGCGAGTGGACGAGGTGAGCTTGTACAACCGTGCCCTGAGCGGTTCCGAGGTCCAGGCCCTCTACAGCGCGGGGAGCGCCGGCAAATGCCTCCCCGTAGCGCCTTTCATTCTCTCGCAACCGCAAGGCCAAGTCGGTTATTGGGGCGGAAGGGTCACCTTCACGGTGACGGCAGGCGGCACACCGCCGCCCGGTTATTTGTGGTACAAGGACGGGTTTTCCATTTCGTGGGCGACAAACTCCAGCCTCGTTTTGACCAATCTCTCACTGAACGAGGGTGGAAACTATTGGGTAGTCGTGAGCAATGCGCTCGGGAGTGTCACCAGCTCCAACGCCTTTTTGACGGTGAATCCTGCCGGTGTTTCACTTGGACTTTACGCCGGGCTGACGATTGAGGGTTCGGTAGGCAACACCTACGGCATTCAATATACTACGAACGTGAGCCAAGCCGCTACTTGGTCCACCTTGGGCCAAATCACTCTCACGCAACCCCTGCAACTGTGGACGGACACGAATGCCAATGTGGCGGCAGGTTACAGTCCGCGCCGCTTTTATCGGGTTGTTGCAATCCCGTAGCGCGACCGACCGGCGCAGGATCCCGAATTCTAAGGTCCAAAGGTAAATGCGTCGGCTGGGTTGATGACTCTCCGGGCATCCTGCCATGGCGTATTTACTCCGAAAGGCAAGACAGCCCGCGAAGAATGTGCCCCAAGACTAACTAATCGTGGATCGATTGGCGGGCAAATCACGCGGCCAGCAGGAAAGCTGCCTGGATGGATGTGGAAAGCCTTGCTCCCGACATCACAAAGCGATAAACCCGTTGCATAGACGGGATCGGTTTAATAGATGCGGCGGGCCTCGGATTCGCAATCCGCGATTGTCAGGAACACGGGTTTGCCAGTTAACTTACGCACCCTAAGCGATTGGAAAATTGCATACATTGTGAAGATGTCAACGGTCTTTCTTTATGAAAATCGTCAATAATTTTGACGCCAGAAAGACCGCAAGTGCGCAAAAGAGAATTTTATTTGCAATCGCTTTTTTATGCGTGTTGGGGGCTGTGCTCTGGCCATCATTGAGGGCATTCGCGATAAAGCACCCAGGAATTATTGGCGTGCTCGTGGCAGTAACGGGAGAGGTATACTTCGATTGGAAAGAGGAAATCGGAAAACATGCTCGTTGGAAGAAATTCTTCATGGCGCTTCTTGTTGTTAGCCTGACATACGAACTGTATGAGGCGTCGGAAACTGACAAAGAAGCCGCAGACGCAATCATATTGGCCGGTAAGGCGAACGAACGCGCCGCCAAAAACGAAGCGGCCGCAAAGGAGCTCGAAATCGAAGTTGCCAAACAGCGCGAGAGGGCTGCGCAGGCAGAATTTCGCATTATGCGACTCCAAAAATGGGGCTGGCCCAGGTGGGAGTTGTTCCGGGCGGAGGCCTTCCAAGATTCCCTAACCAATGCTCCCAAGGGTCGTGCATCAATATGGTTCATACCTAGTATGGACCACGAGCCGGAAGGGCTGGGGCGTCGCATAGCCCAATCGCTCAAAACCGCTGGCTGGACCGTCACGGAGCCACAACCAATCCCGGAGAGCGCCAGAGCGAGAGACTTGTGGAGGAATCTATCGGAAGGAGTGACCATTATCGGGCGATCCGGTGGTACTCTTAAAGGTTCGCCCGGGTCGGACTTCGTGGACCCGCTAATCTCGGCCCTTAGCAAAGCATTCGTTATTTCATTATCGGGAGTGGGATATGTCTCTGATGCTGAAATGAAAGGCGGCGAAATAAGGATAGCCATCGGGCGAAATCCGTGGAAGTCCGACACAAATTGAAGAACCATTCCCCATACGACGACGCAGAGGACCACCAAAAAAAATAAAATACCCTTATACGCGCATGGCGCAATCTGGGGCCAAAGCCGGAAAAACCAAGAGGCTACGGATTTCAAATTAGGACACCGCCGAATTTTCGTGTTAGTTGCAAAATCTGCACCTTCTATGTAAATCTTTGGTTTTGGATTTCGCGTAGCAGCCGCCGGGTTTGACGGGATAGACGACGGCTCGGGGAGGCGGTCAATGCAAGTGCCACACTCACATTGTTGACGTGCCCGGCCAACCAATTCCGACCGCGCCGCCAAACGGTCGCTCTTGCTCGGGTGCGCGTGGTGCGGGATCGTCGGGAGGCGGAGGTCCTGCCATGTTTGAAAAGTTTCGATGACACGCCGGGATATAATGCGGCGATGACGGATTCAACCTCGGATCTAGCTTTGGAGCGGGAGTCGCTGCCTCGGGTTTGCTTTCTACCACGGGTTGCGGTTTCTCCGGCTGCGCTTCGGCGGGTGTTGTTACTGGTGGTTCCTGTGCCGGCACAAGGTCAACGTCAACGGGCGGGAGCAGTTCGGGCGGAACGGAATCGCCGCGATGGTTGTCGGGCAAAATAATCACACAGCCAGAGGGCGCAGGATTGATGATAGAGCCATGGAACTTCATGTCTAAAATCTCCCTGAGCGAACCATCGACCCGTTCCAGAATCAGCTTGCTCATCTGTGAATCCTTCTTGGAGATCACCGCATCAATCATCGCCGCGACTATTTTTTCGACCTGCCCGCGTTTGCTTAATGCTCTTCTCAAACCGGCTGTAATGCTCGCGTCGCCTTTCCGCTTTCCTGATTTATTGCCTGATTCTCCGCGCTTCCATTGATATGCCTTGAGGTGCTCCCAAGTCCGCTCTTTGGGTTTCGCCTGCAAACCACTCTCCAGATCGCTGCTTGCCTCTGTTGCCGTTGTCGCTATTGGCTTTGCTGCTGCGGTTGCTGCTTCCGCTTTCTGACTTTTCTTTTTTCTCATAAATATACAGCTCAACATTAGCACTGCCCGCCCGCGCCCGCACGTCGGAACGTCCCGGGATTTTCAGCCATGCTGTTTCCTTTTGCGCTCTGTGCGCTTTCGGGGCTGTTGTTGGGGTGTTTGTGATTTTGGTTTTGGCGATCTCATTCGAAGTTCATACTCCTGAGCGTGGCGGGCGAGTAATCGCTTTCCAACTCGATACATGATCCCCTGGTGCACGATACGATGGAGTGTTTGGTTAGCGCTGCTAAAGTTAGTCCCCGTCAGCGTGGCGGCGTCCCGGGCGGAAAGAAAAAATCGGTTGGTGCCTGCCGTCTCGCAATATCGCCGTATGCACCACTCGACTTTGTCGTCGGAAGTTCCGTCACTGGGGAAGCCCGGCTCTCGCGTCCACTTCGGCCAGAAGTTGACGACCGCGTCGAGCCAGGGCAAACGCTTGGCACACCGGATTGACTTCAGCAACTCGGAGAAATATTCGTCCTTGGAACCTCGATACTTTATGCCCTTCCGCTTTCCGGTGCCGTGCCACGCCTCGAAAGCCCGCTCGATTTGAGCCCGGTCTAAAACCAAGTGATGGCGACGGAACCGAACCACCAGATCACGCGCCAAGTCGCGAAGAGGCAAGTGCGTGTAACAGGTGCCGTCGGGCTTGGTCTCGAACGGTGCGCGGCTCTCCCCTAGACCGTAAGCCAGGGTGTTAATGTCACCCTCGCTTAGCCCCAGACAACACACAGGGATCTTAAAGTCCTTGTGTGTTGTCTGATCTTGTCCTAACAGTTCCGGCAGAAGGGGTGCTTTTATATTCAGCCAGAGCCCGCGGTCATAGGAAACGAAGCATGCCCGCGTCACATCGCTGGTGTGCATGTCTACCGCCACTCCATACCTCTGACGCACGTAGTCCGCCACGCTCGCAAAGACCACCTTGTGCCGGTTGGCATCGCACGGGGGGCAGCCGAAGATTAGCCGCAGACCGTGTCCCGTTGACGAGCGGAAGGCGCACCGGCAGTGCGGGTCGTCAACGGCTTTATGCATCGCTCTTCCTTCCCCGTCCACTCCCAGGTCGTCGAGGTCAATGGCAACGTGTCCGCTGTGTTGGACAAATCCGTCCAGTCTGCGGTATCTAAATCGCCCTGAAGGCGTCCAGAACGGTAGGCGTTCCTTTTCTCGGAGCTGCTCTCTGGAGTGATACGGCAGCGCCCGCACGCGCTCCACGCGATCCGCCCACTGGCCATTCGATACCCCGGACAAAACCTCAATCATGGGAAGTGCTGAAAGCTCTCTCGGTCGGAAAACATTCTCCCCAAAGCTGACCAGGGGTCCAGCGTCGGTATTGACGAGTGCAGAGCCATTTGTTATTCTGTCTTCGTCATGGTCCTTTGAGCTGCTCTTCGTCGGGGCAGCTTTTTTTATTCTCATGGCACGGACCTTCCGTAAATCGCGGTGAGGTGATCCCAAACTTCCGGATCTAACTCTTTATTGGTTAGGCGATGGTCCAGCTCAAGGGCCGGGTGCCAGCCCGGTCGCTTGGATAACGCGATGTCGTGCCGAAGATTCGCCGCGCGTAGCTGGTCGGCGGGAAGTAAGCCCGGCTCGTTGTCGAAACGGTAGTCACGTCCGATTTGATGACCGGAGCGAAGGGCACTCTGAAAGCTCATCGATCTCATGTCAAAAAATTAGAAACCGCCGGGGCGAACTATGCCGGAGGGAGATCACCAACCCCCCACTAAACGCCCCGGCGGCCAACCAAAGCCAGCGAACGAAGACCGCTGAGCATTGGCGAAAGTGTTCACGCGGCGGGCTTCAACGCATCCTCGCACGCCTCGCGCCGAAACGTTAGTGACCAATCCTGCCCCATTGGGATTCTTTTGTGCGTCGCGATGAAGTCACGCGCATCGGTGAAAAATTCGCGAGTGGATTTTCTGAAAGGCTCGCCGTCTTTCCCTCCCTCTGCCCACACAAATTCCATCACGAAAAACCTCAGAATAAATGCACCTCCTCCGTTCGCGGAGAAGCCCTGCCATTCGGGTGTCGAATGCGTCACATGCAGAAGTCTGCCGTCAGAGGTTTTGAAATCGCCGCCGACGGCTGCTTCAAGCTTGGCCAACTCGTCTTCTCGGGTTAGCCTAGCCGGGTCAACTAGGGTTTCCTTCTCGGTTACGGTCGATTTTCCGCTCACCGCGAGAGGCGCAAGCTTGGACATGATGAGGGATTCGAACTGGCGAGCCCATCGTTCGCTCACCGCGTTTTCGGCGGTCACAATGTTCGGGTCAATTTCAGTTTTCATTTTGTTTTTTGATTTGGGGAAGAATGGGGCGAGCGGATCTTTAGCACCAGTCAGTCACGAAACACAGTCGGTCGCCCCCAAAGTTTTATCGTTTAACCCGCGCATCGATCCCGTCGCGATCTACGATTCGAACATCTCCGGAGCCGCTGTGCACCGGCAATCCCGGCCCGGGTGACGAGTCGCGGTTGGCGGGTGGGTGCCATTGCGGATGCCGCCCGCCCCACAGAGTGGCTTCGATATGTTGAGTCATTTGCGATGCCACTCTCTGCCAGCCCATGGGATACCAGTGGCGTTCAAATCCGATGTTGTTCGCGCCCTCGACACCCCGGCGCCCTTTGGAAAAATCCTGGTCTGGCCGCTCCGGGCCGAACGGGTTTCGCGGGTCGATCTCGGGGTCTTCCATCTTGGGTTCCGGCCACTTCGACAACTGATCCATACCAAGGGCAGGGCTGATTTTCCCACTCTTCACTTTTCGACTGAGTTCCGCCACAAACTTTTGCCGGTCGGTTTGGGGAACGTCGGGAACGTCGTGAATCGCCAACGGGGGCGGTGACACGGATGATCCACCAACGGGATCGTAAGGTTGTTTCCAAAACTCTTTATTCATTTTGCTTTTCCTTTTTGGTTTTTGATTTTCGATTACGCGGCCACGGCAGTTCGCTTTTTGGTGGAAGGACGGGACGATTCATTGCCGGGGACAGTGTCGCGAAGAAATCTTTCGATTTCGGATTTCGAGATGATTTTGGTTCGCAGGGCGCTTGAGGATTTCAGCAAGCCCCGCTGTACTAGCCTGAAGGCTGAAATATAACTGAATCCGCAGATTGCAGCCGTCTCGCGTAAGGTGAAGGCCATCCGCTCCGTCGGGATGGCGACGGTGGTTTGGTTTTCTGTGTCGTTCATACTTTTGTGCTCTAAACGTCTTTCATTTGCTTTCTATACCCCTATTGGTATTGTTACATTATGCAACATGCATACGGAAAGCCGCTCCACCGGAGTACGCTATGGCGAAGACAGAAGGCGGTGGAAATGGATCGCGCCGTTGGTCAACCGAAGAGGGGGCGATCTTTCTCTGAGGACTCTAAAAGCGAGAGTTTCTTGAGGTTCGCAGGCGCGGTCATTTTCAACATGAACGAATCAGGTGATTGGAACTACGCATCGATCTTGCGGCAGGAGAAGGCCCCGGGTGAACGCTTCCGTTACCGGACGATTCCCGCGAGCTTGTTTGAGACGTTGGCGGGATCGGGCTTTCCTCCGGCAATGATCGCGGTCGCCACCGCCAAAATTATACCGCTCAATTTCAAGACCCGCTCGGGTGCCAAGCCCATCAAGCCCGCGCACGACGAGAAGGCCGTTGCAGACCTGAGGCGATCCGCACAGCCAGTCAGCGCTGAGTCCTTCGAGTTGGCGCGACGCAAAGCAAAACTGGAGAGGATATTGCAGGATGAGGGGGTAAGTCCGTCCGACGTTAGAACCGCTTTAACAGAGGCATGGAAGAGCGGCTTCAAGGCTGACTGGGTGCGCCTATACTTTGCTGGACACGAAACGCCCGCAGAAAAACGCGCCTCCGGAAAAACCGACTCAGCCATTTCGTGTAAAGGCACACCCGCCCACCGGATAAGGTACTCCGGTGTCAAACTCAGTAGGCGGATGGCAAGCTACTGGAAGCATCACCCCCGCTTCCGCGATTGTGTGCGGTTCGTCCACGGCCTATTCAGTCGGGATATTCCGAGCGCTCCGTTTGACGGTCCACCCACTTGGATCGATCACGCCGGGAATGCCGAGATCTACCGTCACGCTAGGCGGTGGATAAATCAGGCTCGTATCGAGCCCGCACCGCTCAAGTCGAAACAGACCACCCGCACCCCACCCAAGGCAAAACCCGACATCACCAAAAAAACCGAGCCGGAAACAACTTACAAGTGCGAGGAATGCGGGGAAGACTTCGACGAGTCGCGACTTGCAGGTCCGCTTTACGAATGTGGAGATTGCGGGGTGAGGTTCACTCAAGACACCTCCGCCGATGGCAACGGACACCGCTGCCCTGAGTGCAACAAGTTCGGCGCAAAGGTTGCCGATCTGGGTTGCCCCGAGTGCGGCGAAGGCGAGCTGGTCGCCAAATCGAAATAGGGAACCCACACCCCGACCAAACCCAAGACCACTACCACAAAGGCGAGAACGGAAGGGAATCGCTAAAGAGCCAAGTTCAAATTTCGAAATGCGTGGAGGTTTCGGGGTCTTGGCAGGGAATAAGAGTGGTGGCAATATCATGGAAATGGTCAATATTGCGGATTCAACAGTTCATAAGCCCAGTTCACGCATCCAACTTGATCCCAAGACTCGATCAAAAGCCAAATCAGCACATCGGACTCCGGTCGCTCGGAATAGAAACCTCCCTTTTGCAACCAACCGCCAAATGCGGAAGCGTGAAGGAATCGATCCCAAAGGAACAGCGCATCCTCCTTACTCATTTTCGGCAAACAACCACTATTTACCCACTCCCTCAGGCTTTCGGAAATGGGGCCGCGAAGCACAGACTCTTTGGCGATCTTGGCAGAAATCAGTTCGCGATTACGGATGGGTGACTTTTGACGAGATTTCACCGCCAACGGCACAGCAGGTCGCAATGTGGCGCGCAATCGCTCAAGGGCATGTTGGAGATTGTCGGCTGAAGGCATGGCGCGCATTACAACGTAAAGAGCGGTTTTTAGCAACTCTTCCACCGTTCAAGCGTGCCCGTTAACCCCGCCGCCGTTGCTGGCGTTTGACCGCGAACCACCTTGTGGACTCTGGAGTTTGAACTGCGTGCCGCTGAGGGTTGTATTGACAAATATTTTTCCAAAATTTTTGGTGGACCGGGCAAGCACTTGAGAGGCGCTCAAATTTTGCGTGTGTTGCCCGCGAGGCGTGGGGCAGGGTAGGGGGCACCCCCTAAGTTGCTTATTTACGCTTATTAGCACAATAAGACAAGCTAACTATACTTGAGACTCCGCAGGCACACTTAGAGACAGTCTGAGGATCAGCCTGAAAGCCTTGTCTTCGCTCGCTAGCGTGCCTCTGTGCCCTTGGGCGTGGCAGGGGTGACACAACGTAGCAGGCGCTTGGCATCGGCTCGCCGCAGGGCAACGGTACGCGAAAAACCCGCCAATGATTGCTCACCGGCGGGCGAAATGGAGAGACTAAACCTTATGCTGTGGCAGCCTTCGGCAGGGTGATAACGTTCTCGGGTTTCTCCTGACCGAATGAAACCTTTGCGGCCATCTTCTGACTGTGCTCCCGTTGCAAGTGACCATAAACACGCATTGCCAGAGCACCGCCATCCGAGTGCCCAAGCCATCGGCTGATCGTTGGAATGTCCACGCCCGACGCAATGCAACGGCTGGCAAAAAGGTGTCGCATATCGTGATGGGTGATCCTGCTGACACCTACCACCTTGCAAGCCCGGGTTAATGATTTCTCGCACTCGCCTAAGACGCACACCCGCTGAGAGGGCAGGGGATTGGAGAGCTTTAACCTGTCCACCAATTCGCGCATGGGCGGGATGATCGGGATATACCTGAATTCAGCACCGTTTGACGTAATAGACCGCTTGGCGTTGCGCACCTTGATCTCTCCGCGCTCCATGTCCACGTCAGCCCAGATGACTTGCCGGGCTTCTGAAATTCGACAGCCTGAAAAGGCCAGAAAACGCACCAGATCTGCGCAGTCTTTGGACTGTGGCGCGCCTGCTGTTTCAATGACTTCCACCATGCGGTTGAACTGTTCGGGCTCGGGCAATTTCAACTCTTTGGACTTCACCCCGAGGCGGTCAATTTCATAGGCCGGGTTGTCATCCCGCCGCAGTCCACCGCGCTCTAGAATCATTCGCAAGGTACCGAGGGTGTTGTTGAAATTCTGATCGTCAAATTTCCCTGAGAACCGATTTGCCCATTGCTGAAACTCATCCCGCATTTTGAACACTCCCTTGCTGTCTTTGGACGCCATGCGGTCCAGCTTTTCGTCATCCAATCCCGGCCATGATTTGAGCAGGGCTGCGATCCGCGTTGTGCGGTAGTACTTGCTGGCGGGTGCCAAGGTGTGATCGTTCGCAAGGTCCGCCTCGAATAGCAGGCGGGCTTCCTTGAACGTGCCGAGTTCCGCCTTGGGCTTTTGGAGTTCCTTGATCTTGTCCGGGAGGCGCAACTTTGCCGTGGTGAAGACGTCAGTGTCCAGAGATGCGCGAACGGTCTTGCCCTTAACCTTAACCCTCGCGTAGAATGTCCCCGTGACTGTGTGCTGGACCAGGTTAGGGCCGCGCTTCCACCAGGTTGACTTCTTGGTGGAACGTTTGACTTGCTTGGTTGACGAGACGCTTTGTGCTCCCGCCGTTGTGTCCGAAATAGGTGTTGTCATAGCGAAAACACCTTACGGGATGCAATGGCGGGAGTCAATGAGAAAAAGTGGGATAAATGCACAGTTACAAGTTGCTGTTTAACAGCCTGTTGCCTCGGTAGCTCAATTGGCAGAGCAGTTGACTCTTAATCAATTGGTTGAAGGTTCAAGTCCTTCCCGGGGCACCACTCCATCAAGCACGTACGTAACGCAGAGAGCATCGGGTCGGGATGTCCCGGAGAACCAGCACGAGGGGTCACGGGATTATTTGAGCTTCGTGCCTATTCCGCGGACTCGAGGTAAGCTTCCCAGCCCTTTTCCGAAGGAACGACCGGGAAAATATCGAAAACCGCCTCTGGCCAGTCCGCGGTGTACCGCAGGATGGACTCAGCTGTGGAGGTCTCGAAATGGATTACCGCGCGGCCCCCACGCACATCCATGAAGCTCTGCACGTTTTTGAAATCGGCCGGGTAAACGTAATTCCGGCGACGTAAAAGGATTTCCTTGGCGGTCGTGCTGTCACGCGGAAAAGTGGCGATGGCGACGTAGTGCATAGATGATATGGCTCGGAACTTAGTCCATGCTGACATTGTGCGCAAGATTGGTGAGCTGCAGGACGCGATTCGAGCGCATCTTGACACTACCACCATAATCGAGGCGTGAAACGGTTCCTCATCCGGAAACATGAACCTTAACCCGTAGAAAGGAATATGAATTCGGATAAACCAGCAGCTCGGTCTTTACGAGATATC